>Ga0194129_10000045_pt1 | contig 229717 bp, 311 predicted proteins | sample TA2KigCa35mmetaG_FD_150862 | JGI IMG/M metagenome (GOLD analysis project Ga0194129, IMG submission 150862) | Freshwater microbial communities from Lake Tanganyika, Tanzania - TA2015038 Kigoma Deep Cast 35m | ecosystem: Environmental > Aquatic > Freshwater > Lake | place: Tanzania: Lake...
AAATCTGTGTACAGCTTATTCTCTTGTTCTGTTGTCATGATCTTAAAGCTTGTTTCATTTGTTCTTTTTTATTATGTATGTTAAAAAACCAATAACTCCAAACACCATAAATAAAAGAAATAATATGCTTGGATTGAATTCAGTTCCAATTAATAATTTACAGTTGGGACACATTTTTATCTTTAAGAATATAATTTATATGATCAACAATAATATTTATTTCTTCTTTTTCAATGTATCCACAACTATGCTTGTAGCTATTAAGAGCAAAACGAATGCTTCTTAATTGATCTTCTGTAAACCAAATGTCAATTAAACTGTTTAATTTGCTCAATGTTCCATTCCTTGCTTATCATTTTCATACCAGCTTCTAGTATGCTGCAGGGCAAACTTTAAATCTTTTTCTGGGTATCCTTTGCTACGTAAAAACTCTTCTAAGTTACCATCTTTGGTTTTATCATATACAGCAGGAAACCCATACTGCCAACCGCTAGGAGGGTCAACATAAAACTTACCTTTAACTTCTAGATTGGCAGGAGCAGGAATATCTTTAGTATCTGTATCTGTTAAAGGCCATTCTTCCTTGTCTTCAACATCTTTATCAATTGGGTAATTGTCTACAAGATCTATATGACCATCAAAGTGAAACCCTGCACCTCTAAGAAAGTCTTCAAACTGCGTACAAACTTCTTCTATAGTATCAGCTTCAAATTCATGAGTAACCTTAATACCTTTATTGCTCCTATCAAGCTGATCAGGAACAAAGTCAGATGTAAATGTATACTTGCTCACTTCTTTTTCTTATTCTTCTTCAATGACTCAAGCTTAAATTCATTCTTTACTGCATTCTCAAGAACATGATTAACACCAATGTTACGGTATTGATCTTCCGTAATTACCTCACGGCCGATATCTGCAAATGTTTGTAGCCAGCTATCTGGGCCTTCAATTTGAGCTTCATAATACTTGACAGCTTTAAAAGGACCAACATGAATGGTGTCGATATCTAGTTTTACATCTAATTTCTTACTTTTACTCATATTATTATTATACAGAAACTCAAAATAAATCAAGAGCGGAGGAACGATTAGAAACTTAGTCTCGCTTTCCAAGCTATGTGCTTGGTGCGCTGAGGTCTAACCTATTCAGCCACAGCTATAGTATCTGCCTCCTACTCTCGAAGTCTTTTATAGTCTAAATTCCATAGACTCATTTTGCGTTGAAAATCTCTTTCCTCATAATCTGCTCGAGCTTTGTAATAATTAGTCAACGCATTCTCTCCTTCAATATCTCGAAATGTATCTACCCATCCTAAATCTTCTCCCATCCATGTAGAATATTCATACCTACATTTATTAAGTTTTTTGCCTTTGAACTTCTTCTTTTGATACATTTTAGGCATATTAAATAGGAACTCCTAGCTCTAGCAATCTAATAGCCTGCTCGTCTTTCTTCATATGTCTAATTTGAGCATTACTTAAAGGAAATGCTTTATGATATTTTAAATTAAAATTCTCATCATTAATTGAAATTATATTTTCTAAGCTATTAACAGATAATCTCTCGCTTTTCATATCTACAACTTGATACACACCAAAGTATTCCCCAGGAAGTGCATTAGGAGTACCGATACCTTTATCCCTATCTGATACAATAATACCATAATTAACCTTAATACCCTTAAAATCGTTACGTGTCTTAAGCTCTTGCTTAGTTAAAGCATCATAAACTTTACGGTATTCTTTAGAATCATAATCAGGAAGTGCTCTAGGTTTATACCAATATTTAAGATGAAATACTTTACTACAAATTGATTGTGTAGGGGAAATCTGAATATCCATCCAAGCAAACTTCTTGGGGCTAACTAATTTGTAAATGTATGCGCTCATCTGTTCCTTTCTAATGCTTTCTCTACCATTTTAACAAAATATAAATAGTCTTCTTTATCTTTTTTCTCTACATACCCGAGTAACTCGTTAATAATATTAGAGAACTCTGCACCAATTTGGATATGCTTGTCAAGATTCTTACGAAGTTGGTCATTGCTTTCTCTAAGGTCCTTTAAAGCCTCTTCAAACATTTTCGTTGCTTCAGACATTTTCTAGCTCCGTTAAACTATAATCTTTAAGAATACTTTCCCTTACAGTTGAGTAAGAAAGAAAAGTCTTAGCATCTTGCTTACTATTGAAGATAAATTGCTGATCTCGCTTACCGCTAGACAAATCTGTGCCCCCTCCAATATTTCGTCCTCCTAATTTATTAGCAAGAACTTCTAGTTTAGTCTCTTGATCGGAATACTTGTATTTGTTCTTGATAAAAACAAGTAGACTAACCTGTTGTTTAATTTTCGTAACTTTCATCATATCAATATTATGAATGAACCTAAGGTTTAGTCAAGATAAATTACATCAGCCTTGCAACTTCTTATGTCTAAACCAGTTACCTCTTTAATAGCTTTAGCTATCTTGGTATTTAGATTAAACGGACCAACCGGAATATCTTTACTCCATTCATAATCATCAAAATTTACAATAACTTCTGAAGGCCCGCTTTTGCTTCCCTCATAAACAATACTATAGATCTTCCAATACTTCTTCATTTAAAAATACTTTTTGTTTCTGCTTCTTCTCTCCAGTGTATCTCATTCATGTGAAGAGCTCTATCAATTTCTGAAACTTTCCATGTACAAAAATCTTCGTAATCATAGCCAAAAAACCGTACGCTGTTTTTACCTTTAATATTTGTTATTTTATTAACATCTTCATCTCTATCAAGATAGATATCTACGTCAGCAAAATGTTTTTTTAACACATTACTAAAAACAACAGGACCTGTTAACTCAACAACGCTGCTAGATGTTTGAAGATAAACATTTTCCAATGCTTTTTTAATTACTGCTTCTAAAATAGGGTGGTTTGCCTCAAACATTAAGCACCACTGAACAAACAAACCAGGATTTTTTTCTCTAGTTACTATTGCCCTATCTGAATCAACAATAAGTTCTCTTAATGAACGGTTAATAGATGAATCTATATCTAAATATATACCTCCATTTTTGTATAAAAACATATAACGCCATAAATCAGCTCTTGCTACTCTTAGTTGAAGGGAATCATATATATCAAATACCTGTTTGCTGTAGTTTTCTTTAACAAAAGAATCTATTTCTTCATCATTAAAAATGATATGCTTGTATTCGGGGTTTAGCTCTTTCATTTTATCGGTAAAAACTTTAGCAGCTAAAGGAAGCTCTTTAGTTTTCCATGTCTGATATATAAATTTGGGGATCATGTAAATATATTACTTAATATGTTTAATATCTCAACAAGTAACTTTTTTGTTTTTCTTGACAAAGCTTAGCATTAGATAAAATATAAGAACTAATATTTTGACTGACACGACTAATATAAGTAAGAATCAACAGCAATATAATATGAATATAATACTGCCAATGAAGAAGTGTATAGATTGTTTCATTTTTGGTAGGAAGAGAATTTCTTATAAAAATGTACATGGTTATAATAGCCTCATATATTTTAGGAAATTTAAAAAATAAGAATTGAAGAGGGTGAAGAACAAATCGTAGGAATGTATATATTATATCATAAAAAAATGACACCACAAAGTTTAGATAATTATTAAAGATCAGCTTTAGTTGATGGTTCATAATTAATATACCTATAAGGCTCTACTTCTTTTGTAGAATAAGAAAAGTTTACCCCTGGATAATATTTCATATATTTTGTACAATAGTTAGCAGCCGCACGAATAGCAGCGTGTGGGTTAGATGCTTTAAAAACTCTTCTATATGACATTTCTGGTTTTATAGAAAAGCTACAATCTGGGTCATTAACCGTAATTTCAACCTTCCAATGCTGAATAGGCTGTCTACGTACAATATTAATTTTTGCCATATGAACAATATATAATCTCAGGTCTAACAACACAAGGAACCCAATCGACAAATTTGTTCCCGTAATTATCTAACCAGATTTGAACCCCTTTAAATACCCTTGCAGGATCCATTTTTAACATATCTACCTCTAAAGCTGCTAATGTTTCTTTTACTTGATAGTCTCTAATTACATCAGCCTGTGTTTTAATCTTTACAGGAAGATCAAATTGAGTGAGCAATTCTTCAAATGTATTAGGACCAGAGAATATTTTATTTTCTTGATAAGGAACAGACGTCCAGGCTTTAAGTGTAGTTTTTAAAAAATTGTAAATGCTTTGCATAAGATAGAAAATAACACACCCACAACAAAAGCAAAAATAAATAAAGCACCACAAAAGATTATTAAATCTAGACAAGAATTAAAAGCAGATATAAACCATTGCTTCATTCTTCAAAGTTAAAATATAATTGACAAAGTTGAATATTTTCTTTATCTTCTTCTTTTTCTAAAATAATTGACCGAGCTTCCTCTGGAGATGTGGCGGCAACAGTCTTAAACCCTTTAAATATTCTACCTCTAGAACTTACATTATAAATCTCAAACAAGTACCGGCTCATCTTTAACCTCCACTTCTACAACATTTAACATGGCGTGTAATTTTTGTTTATTAATTTTAGTTTTAAATCTACTTTCAACATCTTCCACAACGCTATCAAATAAACTTTGATTATTGACTAAAGAGGTCAAAATCATATTTAACGTTAATTTCTGATTTTGCTTCATATTATGAGTATAAAGGAATGTAGTTTAATTGCAAGGGTTTTCTTCACCACAAGATGTTGACTTATTATTAATATGTTCTGTTAAAAATCTTTCTGCTTCCTCATAAGAATCAAACCTCTTTAAAACTTCTTTATTCTTTGTCACATTAAAAATTGGTAATCTTCCATCATATTCTTCAATAATTTCATAATTATTCATTAATACCGGTCCTAAGATCTGTAGAATCAATAATGGCTTGATTAATGATGGTCTGCTCCTTTGCATCAATAACCTCTAAAGCTTTAAGGCGTCCATCTGGAAGACCTATGTTTAGAACCCAAATACAAAAGAATATACTAATAGGATCCCACATCTTTTTCTTTTTTCTTAGCTTCAGTATAATCTAAATGCTGTGATGAGTCAATAATAAAATCCAAAAATAGATCATACAAATTATTAAGCTGTTTATTATTACGAATAATATGTTTGGTTGAATCATCCAATCCGGCTAAATACCGATTAAATAATTCGCTATATCTGGATATAAAAAGTCTACTTGAAGTGTTTTTTAATTCTTTTGCTAAATCTGAAGTCATGATACTTGTTGTATATCTTTAACAAAACCACTAATGGGAGTAATAGAAATATTGATACTATTATCTCCGCTATCTTCCTCACATATTATTTAGAAATTATAATCGTAGAAATAGGTAGCTTGTTCACCTTTCTGATGAAGGCCGAACTTACTATAACGGGTCTGCTGCCCTACTTCACACCAGCGCTGGGCTTTACTTCTCCAGCTTAAGATCTTAATCTTGTTACTAGGGTTACTGGAGAGCTTATATTCTTGATCATGATTATCTGCAAAATGCCCAGAGAAGCCGCCTGGATGAAAGTCCTTAGGCTTCTTGATACATTCTGCATCAAGCTCACGAATTTTAATACGACGGGGGCTGATAATTTCAATGACTTCCCAAGCATCCCTATCAGTGTAATGAAATTCCGTTACATGTTGACCGACAAATGGTTTCACATCTGGTTTGTTATCTGTCTTTGTTTTCATCATACCTATATTATAAAAGAAATATTGAATCAGGCAACACTATTTTCTAATTTCTTATCGTTATAAAGGTTTCTATAATTCCTAAAACTATCTATCCATTCATCTCTATGGGCAAAAAATATCTGATTTTCACCAGTTTCACAACTAATAAGAATAGTAATATCTTGAATAGGAATACCTGTTCTATCCTCAAACATATAACTGTAAGCACTAGCTTGCATAAAATAATCCCAAATGTATTCTTTCTTCTTCGGCTTTGAGCTGGTCTTAAAGTCTATAATTGATATACATCTATCAAACTCTGCAATACAATCAACCTGTCCGGCTACCTTTAATTCATCTGAATAAAGATGTTGCTCCATACATCTAATGTTCTTAATTCTATCTAGGATGGGTTTAAATTGATTAAACATACCACCAACATTGTCTTCTGTATGCTCTTTATTTAGATATGATTCGCAAAGTGTATGGAATTGAGTACCTCTTCTAGCTGCAAATTGTTTTATTCTATCCGCCTCTTCATCCCCTACCCGAGCTCTCCACTTAGCTAACTCTTTCTTCTTCCATTCAGATAGTACTGTTGTAACTGAAGGATATTTGTTTCCCTCAGGAGTAACATAGTGTCTTTCACCAGATTCCTTAGTTACTCTTTGTAACTTAGGCAATTCTATTTTCATGCCTATATTATGAATGGATTTGGAAGAATGTCAAGAAAAATATACAAAAAAGAAAACATTCTATCTGCCGCATCAATTACACCGGATTCGAATTTTAATGCTGTAACTACCAGCTAAGTTAAGTGTAATTAGCGTACGTAACTTTGTCCTTCTCAGGACTATGCTCTAAGATGCGTAATACTAGCCTGGAGCTTCGTTCAGTGAATGAACTTTATATTTTAATATGACTTCTAGTGAATATTATTCACAGTAGACTTATATCTCTTACCGAATGCTACCAATCATATACTCCTTCATATGTAAATGTATCCATCTACACTCGCCTGTGGGGCACGGCGTTGGACTATTCAGACTGCCTTCAGGGTCCCAACCCTTACTTGCTACAGATAAAATGTCAATGAACTGTTATTATTATATGTACTTCTTAAGAAGATGCAACTAGTTTTTTTTATTTTTTTTTAACCAATCATAACCTATTGATGCTCCAGTTTTTAGAGATTCAACTTCCGGACTATTTTTGCCTTCCAGTAACATATATTCTGCACTTAAGGACTTTCGTATCGATATAAGCTCATCTCCCTTTATTCCTTTAAGCATTGTAATATATCCGCCGGGCCATTTACCATAAAGCTCCTCTAAAGATTCACAGCTAGGTTCACTCCAAACTTCTATAAATTCATTGTAATATCCTGTTGATTCTAAATATTTTTCAGTAGGAGTTTTTGCCCACTTAGACCACGATAATTCATTTTGTGAGTTGAACATAATATATTTAAATTAATAATATCTAAATCAATAGCGAGTATGGGATTCGAACCCATGTATCGGGAATGAAAGTCCCGAGTCCTAGACCCCTAGACGAACTCGCCGTATTGGTGGGCGTACAAGGATTTGAACCTTGGACCAAGGCATTATGAGTGCCCTGCTCTGACCGCTGAGCTATACGCCCATCTTTGGCTCAGGAGGGACTTGAACCCACACTTGAGCGATTTTAAGTCGCTTGCCTCTGCCGTTGGGCTACTAAGCCAACTTGAAATAATAGTATATTGGAATTTAGAATTTAGGCAACTTTTAAAAGAATCGTTTTGCTGCCCCGGGCATCTGGCCGGCCCGTCTCATATGTTCGATATCTTTTTCAGCTAAAATTAATGCTTCAAGAAAAGCTTTTAAAACACCGAACCGCTCGTACATTCTTTTGTAAACGAATTCAGGTTCGTTTTGTTTTATTCTTTTAGCCAAATCCTCAAACTTACCTGCTAAATTTTCTTTGATTTGGGCAAGAGTAAAAATACCAACACCCTGAACCATTACGTGGGAATTTTCTATATTCTCTTTATCCCATTTTGCTATAACTTTAATCTTACTCTTAGGTGCTGGAAGCCCTTGAGTGTTCTTTATAACATCTTCATATTGTTCAAAGATTGTATGTGTATCTTTGTTCATATTATTATTTAGTTACTATGAATATACATATCTGTCCTTATTGCATATTCTTTATAATCAGCATAGTAAAATCCTCTATCCCCCCCATCTAGTATAATTGTTGGTCTATTCTTTATAAAAAAACACCATTGATCGGTAAACTCTTTACCGTGAAAATTTAATACATCTTCCTGTAAAACATAATCAGATGTTGTTTCAACTCCACCAATTCCTTTATAGTTTAATGTTCTTTTAGGACAAAATTTCACGAGTTTTTAACACAATTATTAACTCTTTTTCCACCCTTAATTTTAGTTCCTTGTTTATGATATCCCTTCCAACATTTAGGGTCTAATCGTCTCTCTTCACTTTCAGCTGAAGCACGTCTTTGTTCATTATCTGCATCTTTTTTATTCTTTAATTCATTTTTTACGCTAAGAAGATGATTGATATCAATCTTATCTTCAGGCTTTGATGCCCATGTCTGATTGTACATTTCGGCAAATTTCTTTAAAACCCAATCTTCATAAAAAGGAGAATGTGTCTCAAAAAACTTTATATAAGGGTCGGAACCTTCTCGTTTATATTCACTTCTAAAAAACTTGCCCAATATACTCATCCATCTTGATTCATTTTCTTTTCTTCTCTTCACATCACCTGGACTCTCTTCACCTTCGCCTTTTAACTCCATTTCATGTGCATAGTCTTGTGCAGAATATTCCTCTTTACTATCAGGCATTTGTTCTCTAAATTCATCTTCAACATCAGGGAATCCATGCTCTTGGTACCAACCATATTGAGACACCACATCCATAGGAAAGTCTTCATCATACATAAATAGATTCATAGCGCGTTTTTCTGGATTTTTATCGTGTTTAAAGATCCTCTTTACAACTTCATCAAACGCCAATTCCAGCACTTTCCTTTGACCTTCTTTTGTATTTGTATCAATATCTCTAGGAAGAAAAGCGGCTGCTATCTCGTGAGTATATTTTAATTTCTCTTTTGGCTTATCTTCAGGAAGCTTGGAGGCTGCATGTTTTGAAAGCTTTGCAAATTCTGGATATGGCATACTTTCGGTTACTACGGTTTTATATGCTTCAAATATAAGATGACTGTCTTTATTCATCTTATTATTTAGTCTTACAAATCAATAGGTTCGTATTTGTCCAATACGTTAGAAAGGTCCTTTTTAGGCGGAGTAAAGTTTTTAAGTTTAAATTTTCTAAAGTATTCAATATTATTGCCAAGATTATCTCTAGAAACATTAAACGAAACATATTTCTTACCATTTTTATCTATTTTATATTCGGGCGATATTCTATTAATAAAATCAATCATGCTTGCTCTATCATATTCAACCACTACTCCTTCGTCCATATCTACATGCATCATTCTATGATTCTTTTTTCGAGATATTTCATCAGGGTAAACAAATATAAAACCGTTCTTTAAATTGGCTTTCACATCTACACTATAATAATTGGCCCAGGTATTCTTTTTAAATTCAAAATCTATGCCGGCAATCTGCTTCTCCTTATCATTCTCATACCATATTACGTCATGGTAAGTACTTTCTAAATATTCTAGAATTAACTTTTCTGCCCGTAATCCTTTATCAGTATATTCATTATCCCCGTATGCCTCTTTTGTGGTGTTTGTCCATTTCCTTGTAATTCTCTTACTCACGGTCAAATACCTCAAAACCTTCATCTTCTAGCATATCAGCTGCTGTATCGCTTGCAATATTATAAGCTGTTTCAAATTCACCCTCACGGAGAAAATCTTGAATTTCATCTACCCCACTTCCGAACGTAGCAGTATCAGGTAAATCAGAACTTGTAAAATAAGATCTAGTATACTTTTTTAAGTAACTATCAATTAGTTTTATAGCCACAACTTGTTCCCCGGATTGGTTTATAAGTCTCTTAAGTTTATCTTTTTGTTTTTCGGTTAAATTCATTAATATTTTGCTCCCCAAATTTTTATTCTAGCATTAGGATCGTTGCTTCCATCAGGAGTGTCAAGCATATTATATTTGTTATAATCCCAATCTATACTGTCTTCGGCCATGTTATTCCTAGTATATGGTCCTTGTTTAACGCTAGTACAAGAACACAAAACAATTCCTGCTAGTAGTAACAATATTAAATTCATACTATTATTATAAAGGTTATTAAAGTTATGTCAAGAAAAAAAAGCGGTTTCAACGATACCGCAAAACGTGGATTAGGATTGGTATGGGCTAATCCTACTTTCCTCCATACATCCACCTAATCATTTACGTAGGAACTATTATTAGTATAAGATAGAAGAAATAATAATCAACTACCAATGTCGAATTACATTAGCTATAATAAACCCGCATGTAATAAAATTAATTAGAACTATGAGAGTACGAATAATTAAGCTAATATTTGCATCTCTTACTTTAAGTGTGGGGATCTCGGGTTTATCGCCATCTGTTAGGCCAATTCTATGATCAATAGTTCTAGACCATATTAGCCAGATTTTAGTAAAAGCTTTTTTCATTTTACAGTTTTGTTCAGTCTCTCAACTTCGTCCAAAAATGCTACTAATGATTCCGATATTCTATATCTGTCTTGGTTCACAATGCCTTCAATTTTCACATAATCACCATTAACATACCTGTATGCTTGATCTCTACATATTCTACGAAACTCTCCAACACATTGTTTAAGCTCAAAAAATTCTTCTTGAGTTAATTTTACATCTCTGAATGTGTACTTCACTAAGTAATTATATGCTCGATAAAATTAAAAGCCATTTTAACAAAAGCTATAATTTAGTTTTTTGGGTATTGTTTGCCCCTGCTATGATTTGGACATTTTACAGTATACACGAATTATATACGGTATATTTTGATCTGCTGACCAAACAAGATCACATGCAATTTTTTCTTAGAATTTTCTTTCCATTATCTGTAGCGTTATATGTTACATCATTAGAACGGGCAGCACGAAAGAGACGAGAAAGGCTTAAACAGAATATTGAAAATTATCTAGATACTTAATCTTTAAATCTCTCCCGTAGGTAGAATACATATAACAATACGGCCACACATATTAATAAAGATCCAATGCTCATATCTTAAATGATTTATTCCACATAATCTCAAATGTCCATCCAGCGTAATCAATTGACAGCTCCCAAAAAGTAGAGTGAAACACACCATAAAATTTTGGAAACCATCTAAATCTATAAGAGTTTAAAATATAAAAACCTAGACCGTCTTCAAATACTATTTTGTAGTGAGGTTGGCTCACAAATACGTTTTCACCGAAGTTATGCGGCTTTATATCCTTAGGAGTACCAAATATAATTTTCATTAATCCCAAAGGTTCATATAATAAATGGAAAATAGCTTTAATCCACGTCTGTGTCTTTTATAATAATTATTATATTTCTCTTCATTAAACTCTGTTCTTTTATCTTCATCTAATGTAAATTGAAATGCAAAAATAATATCATCAAGTACGGCGCGCCACTCATCCTCTGTAAGCGATGTAGGTGGGTCTTGTGCAAATGCCTCATCACGAGTAAGTTCAATTATTTCTCCAAATCTATCCTCTATATGCCACCTGACACTGGTACCGTGAAATTGATTTCTCATTGCTTTTAAAACTGGAATAGATTTTCTAGCAATGTACCAAGCTGCATTCCATTTATCTAAATCATCATACCCGCGAATATGGCGTTGAATAAAATATTTTATTTTAAAGTAAAGCCCAGAGGTTAGAGTATATTTCCATCTTGAAACCCATATACAAAACTCTTCTATTAATCTATGTCTTGAGTATACTGGCTCTCCATCACCCCACAAAGATTTTATCTCAGCCAATCTTTTATTAATTTCGTTATTTGACACACTAAACCTTCTTTAAAGTCCAGCTGTTATCTTTGTTGTCTTGCCATTCAATTTTATCACCAACAGACCACCCTAGATTAGCCAACAAATCATCAGGAAGCTCAATATACAACTCGTCTGTTTTAAGGTCTTTTTTAATTTCTATTTTCACACACCTGTCCAACGATAAGTCAGATTAGAAATTTTATGGCAAATCTTTTGAATTAGTTTAGAAGAGAAGAATACAAAAGGATTATAAATTTCCTTTACAATTGGATAATACCATTTTGCTCTAAAAACATTTCGCTTTGCAATTGATGTAGAGAGCTTTTGTTCAAATTCTTCGTTTTGCTTCTTTCTTGCTTTAGCAGTTTTCTCTGATTCAATCTCGGCTTTAATAAGATTTATCTTTTTTACCTTACCCTCAACAGCAATAACATTAAACTCAATATCTAGATATCTACCTCCTACTTCCTCATAGGTGTAAATACCAAAAGTACTAGTAGTCTTTACTTTAACCTTAACTGGCTTCCTTTCATCTACAGTCTTTAGAGTAGGATGCTTTTTATTAATTTGTCTTTGAATAAATTTAAAATACAAACGCTCTAAAAAAGACCTATTATCTGTCCAACCGGAAAAAGGAGGGGTATAGGGTATCTTCTTACCGGTCGGTCTATACTCTGTAACAGATATTTGACCGGAAGAATCAATTGTAAAGGAAGATAATGTATTATCTAAATCTTTTGTCTGGAACTCGGAGGGTACTTGCTTATTATTATTCTTCAAAAAAGAAGATACTTCTTTTGGAAGAGAAGGAAGCTTTAAGTTTTCTATAACTACTGTGTCGAACATACCCATAATATATATTATAAGAAATATGTGGAATATCAATAACATTTTATAAATTATTGATATGAAAGTGACCTTTACTCAGCCTGACAAAAGAGATAATAAAATACCTTTTTCCGAATTAAAGGTAGGAGATGTTTTCACCATAGCTGACCCAAAAATGTCTAAGGTCACATGCTATATGAAGACGAAGGTTAGCAAATATTATACAGCTTCTAATCTAGATTGTATTAACCTAGAAACTGGAGAGATATCTATATTTTCAGATACTAAAAAAGAAGTTATATCTGTAGATCAGTTATTTGTTTACAAAGTAAATGCTGAGATTAATGTAAAGGTTGATTAAGGTTCTAAGGGATACCATTTCTTAGAATCGGTTAGTTCGTGATATTCTAGAATACTAACACTACCGTTTAAGAACGCAACAATAGCATTATCGTTATATCTGGCTGAAATATAGCCCGTACTCTTTGGGTTACTTCTTGGATCATATTTGGATTTACTTTTAGGTATATCAACATAATAAAACCCTTCAAACCTCTCCCCCACGGCCATACTTCTTGATGAAACAAACGCTATCGTTTGAGAAGGCTTTGTAACCTGGACTAATGATGAAGCAATTCTATTCTGATATTGCTTACCTTCATAATCATTTCCACCTAGATAGATATTAAGACCAAAAGAAGGAAGCACACTTACAAGGTATGTCTGTGTTAAGCCTCCTTGTTTTTTGATATATCTGGCCGCCTCATTCACTAAAGTACATCCATAAAAATCGTAGTTAAAGTAAGGAGCAAGTCTCCAAGGCCATCGGTGTGATTCATGACTCTCTTCACCGCCAATTTGCTTACCATTTATATCAAACGCGGTACCATTAAGATCATAACTCTTCATTAGTAAATTATTATTATCACTACTATAAAGATTGTATGCGGTTATTAAATTTTTTATAGCACTAACCTCTTTTGCCTTTTTACCGGTATCATGCGCTTTACTCAAAACTGGAAGCCCAACACCTAGTAATATACCTATTACGCAAACTACTACCAAGCTCTCAACAAGCGTGAAAGCTTTCATTTTCTATTTAAAAACCATGTAATAAAAACAACCCCCATAGCGGCTATTAAAAATTCAAATGTAGATGGCTCAGGTATAATTGATACATTAGGGTGAAGAATTGGATCAGAATATTCTAATGAATAAAATTGTGCCGTTGTACCTTCAACGCTAGAATATGTTCCAATAAGCCCTATACCAAAATTAGTAAGAGGATCTATTTTCCATTGATTAAGAGCCTGGGTAATATTAAAGGATATCTCTCCAGATTGAATAAAAGTTACACTATCTAGAGTAGGTCTGTTTAAGAGATTAGTATTATACCAACTAAGAGGATCAGAAGCAAATTCTATATTTGAAAAACTATCTCCTAAGGCCACAGCCTTAATTGTAAAGGTCACTCCCGAAGTCAAATAAGAATATGTTGGGGGGCCTTGATAACCTGGTACCACAGTTCCAGGTACTCTGAATCTTTGAAGATTGAGTTTAAGTAGACCGGTACTGCCTAGCTCATAATTTGTAATATCATTAACCTCAACACCTCCCACATTGAAATGATATTGATAAGGGCTGCCAGCCTGTTGATTGTTAACACCTACAAAGAGAGGGGTTCTGGTTGAATTAAATGTTCCGTAATAAAGATAGTAATCAGCATCAGTAGATACGGCCAAGTTAACAGCATGACAGGCTGCACTAAGAAGCAGTGATAATATAATTGTAATTAGTTTGTTCATAAGATTTCGCGGGGGTCGGATTTGAACCGACGATCTCCTGGTTATGAGCCAGACGAGTTACCACTTCTCCACCCCACAATATATATATTAATATATATTAAATAATACAATGAAAAGAATAGAAGATGTTATTTTGGAAGCATCTACAGAGACAAAAGCTAAGTTGTATGTACCGGCAAAGAAAGCTTTCGAAGCCCCAGATACAGGAGTAACAATCAATAAGCCAGCCGCATATAGAGTAATTAAAGATTGTGCTGAAACAACATTGCTCTTTTTACCTATAGAAATCTTTCTTAAATTTAAATCTCCAACTCAAGCGTTAAAGGGAAAATTTTCTAGAGAGCAAGTAATTGATCTCTATAACAGAACAACAACAGATTCTGTTGCTAAGATTCTCTTTCAAACAATACTAGATACTTGCCCTAAAGCTCCCCCGCAATTAACCCCTACAAAAGCTGCTATAATAACAGATGTTGATATAGATGATCCTTACGACACATATGGAGACAATACACCCGCTCAAAGTGCTGAGACATCTAAATCGTTAGTTGATATAATTGTTTCGGCTTACTCTTAAAGAGTAAAAGATGCTATCTGTGTATTAGTAGAGGAATTCACTGAAGGCCATCCAGCGGCTTTTCTTTCGTTAAATAATTTTCCATCTTCTTTCTCTGTTCTTCTACCTTCCTTATAAACGTTATCATCTCTTTCTTGCCCATAAAAGTAGGCGTGATTATGAAATAAGATTGCCCAAGCATCTTTATAATAAACCTTATCTTCTATTGCTCTAGTACATAGCTCAGCATCACCAAAATTATGTTTATACCAAACTGGCCATCCCCCATATTTTGCTAATAAGTTTCTATGTATTAATGAATGGCAGGAGTTTTCAAAACCATGACTATCACCGTTAAAACCAACCATACCAAAATTATTTCTTCCTATTTGTTTATCATATGCAATAAGACCTCTTCTCAACCAATCCTTTCCTGCAAGAATATCATTAGATAAATTTGCCAATATAGGAATATCCGTAAATGTATCTGTTGCATATTGTAATGCTTCCCAATAGGAGAGCTTAGGCTTATTACTTACAAGAGGGGTAGCTCCTAATTTTTCTGTAGAAAGTACTATATCTCTATCTTCTTGTCCTGAAACTGTTACCAATTTATAAGGAACGCTAGCTGTATAGTTTAGCCTTTTTACACATTCTAAAGTAATTTCCTTTCGTCCTCTACAAGGCATTATAGCTAATACTAACATATTGATTATGTTATAATATTAATAATAAAAAGCAATAAATAATTAATGGTTTCTTACAGACAGTTTATTAAAGAGGCTAATTTCAATGTTAATACAGGACGGGGAATTGTAGGGCCTGGAACAAAGAGAGGTACAAATCAGCAGCAACCGTATTACCCAGTACAAACATCATCACAAATACAAAGAACACAGCAACCACGTGCTTACTCACCTACACAACAAGTTGCTCCGTCAGTGACTCAGCGTAATATAGCAACGACATCTTATCCTGTTCAAACTACCGCACCAACACAGCCTCAACAAACCGCTACTGGGAAGAATGGACAGCTAACACAAAAGGAATTAAAACTTGTAGGCAAGTATAACGCTGGTCCATCTGGTAAGAGGCAATGGTATACTAATAATGCATTTTTAAGTCCGAGAGCTGCAGATGCTTTTCTTGCCGCGCAACAAGCCTACGGAAGACCGTTTCCAATTAATAGTGCTTATAGAAATTTAGAACATCAAAGAGGTCTATCTGGTGAGGGGCATAAAGTAGTAGGAAGAGCTGGAACCTCTAGACATGGTTTAGGAATGGCAATAGATATTCAGCCTAATACACCTCATTATAACTGGTTCAAACAGAATGGGCCGCAATTTGGATGGCATTTTGCCTCTATACCTGGTGATCCTTATCATTTTGAGTTTAGAGGTTGATTTTTTTATAGCTTCCTGTATAAATAGTGAATGAATAAACTACTTGCCTCACTTGTAGTTGGCCTTGCGCTAACTACTATCGCGTTGGCCGATTCTGGTACCTGTACTCCCTGTGATGACAGTGATTGGACAGTCGCGCGTGGCTTTGCCGCAGTGGGCGACCTTCTGGTAGTTAGACCTCTGGGAACCGCCGCGACAATAGGTGGTTTTGGTCTATTTGCAGTTGCGTCCCCATTTGCTGCTATGGCTGATGCAACAGATGAAGTATTTGATACGCTCGTTCAAGAGCCTGGCGAATATACGTTTGTTCGCGATCTTGGCGATTTCAGTCGCTAATAATAATAGACTAAGGGTTCTATTCCTTTAGTCTATTTTACCATATACTGTTTTATTAATCGCTTTATCGGTTCTTTTTACTAAGCGAAACGTACATTGATCACAAGTTTTTTCACTAACTGCAAGCGTTTCAATTGCTTCATCTAATGTATGTGATTCGCCTAGCACTACCCAATCTTCCCATTGTTCGTTGATTAATTTTTCCACAACGTAATAGGTTATACTCATACTATTATTTAGTCTGATTTTGTAAAGATAATAATTCTTTTAAAGCATCTTCCAAGCTAACTTCTTTTAAATTATCCTTAATTTCTGGTTTAGGAGGTTCCACTATTTGACATAACTGCTGAAGCACTGAAGCTTCTAGGTTTTTAATTGTATTATCTTTTGTTATTGTAACGCCGGCTATCACACACCGGCTACTGAAGGTACAATAGATTCAGCATTTTCATTACGACCGCGAGCGGAAAGATGGGTATCTAATGCTTTACGGAGAATTTGTTCACACTCTTCAGTAGAATAAGATCTGTTTAAATCTCCTAGAAGCTTATTTGAAGCAACATCAATTCTTGTACCGCGAGCTTTTGATTCTTCTTGCTCGCTTTGCTGCTTCTTAGCAATTGCATCTGTTACTTTTCTATTTAAATTGGCTAGATATCTATCAGATGGTGTTCCTTTTTTACCATCGCGATCGATATCTTCTTTAGGGTTAGTAGACCTAGATCTCTTCTTCTCTTCTACTACTTCTGAGGAAGGTCTGCTCTTAACAAAATTTTCAAATATTAAGCGGCTATCGTTGTCCATATATTATTTATTTGCCGATGGCTTATTTATTTGATAAGCCCCGGGGGTTCCTTTTGTGGTCAATCTAGGGCCTTTTGTTGTCATAACATAGTATGGGCCTTCGGATGGAGCCGGTGTTCCATCTGGTAGTGTTGCTTTTCTTACTGGCTCTTCTTTTGTTGGATCAACTCCCGGCGCAACAGTCTCGTCACCTGTAGCTGGGGCTGCTGGTGCAACAGTATCATCTTGAACTGGAGCACCCTTAATTGTAGCTCCATCCCCTGTATCAGATACCGCGCCTGTAACTGATGCCCCAGCAGGCGCAGCATCTGAGGTTTTGGGTATTGCTAATCTAGCTGGGGTATTGGGTATTGCTATTCTAGAATTGGTATCTGCAACCCCTCCTATAATACTAGCCGGGGTTTGTTCACCTCCACCAGAGGGGCCTAGATTTTTAATTACATTATTAACCATAGAAGCAATTTGTGGTGCTAAAGATAATGATTTAGATAGCATACTCAATTGTTGTGTTGTTGGTGATGCTAGTGAAATAATATTCAAAATGTAAGAAGGAAGGTTTTGTATTCCTGACTGTAAGGCTTGCAGCGAACCAGGTACATTATTTTTTTGTAAAATATCAGCTGTATCTTTAGCTTTAGTAAATGAATCGGAAATATTTTTTAATATTTTTTTTACATCATCAATAGACAGACTCACGTTTTGTGGTGTTGTGACACCCGCAGCACCAGGCACTGCTTGAGGTAGAGGGGTACTAGATGTTGTAACGCTCTTATTAGGGCTTACAACAGCACCTGTCTCGTTAGCTTCTTTACAAACCTTTCTGTAGGCTTCAAATATTAAGCCAATATCATTTCTCACCTATTATTTATAGGCAAAAAAGTTATTTTTGAATTACAGCATCCTTTGGAAGATAAGCATTTAACTCTAGTTTAGAACCAATATACCCTGTTTGTACAAGGTTCTTAGACTTAATATCAATAGTATAAACAGCATATCCACCACACGGGAGAGGCTTAACAATAGGTTTGTCTTTAGATTCGCTCATTGATCTATTATATTGTTGACAACAAATAATCTACAGAAGACTAAATAATAATATGAAGTCATTGAAACTAAGAGTTTCATCGTCTGACATCAAAAACGGAGAGAGATCTAACCCACAAAACTGCGCCATTGCTCGTACACTTAAGAGAAATAATAGTATAAAAAAGCTTAAGAGTGTGAGTGTATTCCATAACGTTTGCATTATTAAAAAAGAAGAAAAAGGTAAAATTCAAAACTATCGTGCTGAAGTACCTTATGAAGCACAAAACTTCATAAGAAATTTCGATCATGGTGTTGCGGTTGTTCCTTTTAATCTATCTCTTAATTTTGAGAAGGTCAGCAACAGAACCGCCTTCCATAATCTCTACAACAGCTAAATGTTGTAGGGGGGTTGTTTTGTTATATTAAAGACCCTAGCCGTATGTAAACACAAAAATAGGGCAAGGTTTTACCCTTACCCTATTTAAGGTACAGCAAGCAATATTACTCAGAACGATGCTTGCCGTTCAAAGCGATGGCTCGCTTCAGCACATCAGCGTTAATGGGCTTGTTATAGTCCGTAACGTTGAGGGCTTTGCGGGTCTCTTCCACCGACTGACCAGCACGCAGGAGCTTGAGAGCGCCGCGGCTGATGTAGTGGCTGAGATAAGCCTCGACGGAACCAGCGTTGATGGACTTACGTTCCAAATACGCACGATTCGTCAGACGGCTCTTGCCTGTGATCAAGCAAGTCAACCGAGGGGTCACCTCGCGCTCGCTCGACGTCCTAACCGTAGTAGCAGTAGTCATTATATTACCTCCTTTCATCTTATTCATATATTCTATAGGAAGCTCAGTTCTAGTCAAGTAAAAATTAGTCAATTTATTTAGTTGATTCTGAAGCGGTCAGCGACTCCATCTGTTTAAACTTGGAAAGGAGGTCCAGATCTTTATTAGAATTCTTCGGAGGAATAACTTTAATAAGATCGGTAATATGTGTTACTTCTTGAACCTCAGGCTTTTCCTCCTTAGTCCATTCATACCCCTTTTTACCAATACTAATAATCATCTCCTTATCAGCTGGTCCGAACCTATTCTTACTCCAAGTAAATACCCTTAATGTATTATCTTCTTCATCTACATTAAGATTAATACAAGCATCTACCCCGTGCAATACGGCCGTAGAGCCTTTGTACACACCTGCTTTAGTAAGATGACATAAAGCAATAACAGTACACTTTGTATCCTTAGCCCGAGCACAAAGACGTGCAATACAATGTTGTTCTTTTTTTCTCGGGGTCATCTGCTTTTTGGTAGATAGAGTTTGAAAGCTGTCAATTACGATAAATTCAAACTCTGACATCTTCTCACAAATAGCATCAATATCGGATTGAACTGCAATAGGAACATCTTTAACATTAAGACGCTTACAAGCAAATGCGAGTTGCTCGATAGATTCCTCTCCAGAAGCATGAGCAACCTTTACACCTTTATCGTGAAGAGCCTGCGCAAGCTGAAGACAGAAAGTACTTTTACCAGTACCTGCACCTGCGGCTAATAGATAAACGCCCCCTCTAAGAAATCCACCAGTCTCGCTTTCAGCACCACCGAGAAACTCATCTACCTCAACAAGACCCGTCTTAAGCCTGTTAAAATAAATATCTGGAATTTTGACCTTATTTGCAGGTACAAAGTCCGTACTCTTTAATATCATTTTCATTACCTATATTATGTATGAAATCGAGACTTAGTCAAGATAAAAAATAATATTGACATTCATAATCAGATATATTAAAATTGTATAATGAACATTAAAAATAGTCCACCTTTTCCTATTAGTATGGTTAAACCTAAATTAAACCTGCCTCCAGAAAAAATGCGTAACCGTTATGGACGAATGGTTTATGGGCACAAAACCGCTGGTGCGATTGAGGTTATGACTAAAGAATGTTGGGATAGTAATAAGAAGTACTTCATTCCCAACGGTGCACGAAGTTGTGTTAAGAACTTTTCTAAAGTTACTTAGAATAAATAATAGATGTTCGAACAAGTTTATGTTCAATTATTAACTGAAGAAATCTTGGAAGAAAAAAAAGGTTCTCGCTGTACTAAAGTTACAGGTCAACAATCTTCTACAAGATCAGATAAAAAGTATATGAGATGTACCCGCGTTGGGGGGAAGTTAAAACGTGTTCATTATGGAGATCCCAAAAGAAGAATTAAAAAATCTAATCCAAAAAAGCGCGCCTCGTTTAGGGCTAGACATAAATGTTCATCGGCAAAGCCTGGTACTGCTAAATACTTTAGCTGTAAGAACTGGTAATAATAAATCTTGATATATATTAAAAATACATCTATAATAGATGTATGACTAAGAGAAAAGAGTATGATGCTGTTCTCAATAAAATTGTTAATACCTCTAAAGTGGTGTCTAGAGGACAAAGGGTACCAGTTATAGAACTTACTTTTAAGCCAGATGGTTATAGAAAAGATGGACACTTGGTTTATGTAGATTATAGGTGTGCTAAAGAGCTTATTGAGAAATTAAACGATCAAGTAAGAGAGATAGAAACAACCTATTATCCCTATGAGCTGTTTAATAGAATAAATAATAGAGTCCATGAAGGACTCAAAGATCAAGAAGGGTAGCCTTGAAGAGCTATTCTATTTAATCTACGATAAAGAACCAGAACTATCGTCTGAGAGTAGTATTGCTTGTGAGAAGTTTAAGTCTACTATGGAGTTGGTTAATTTTAATACTGATCTGTATGATGCACTTCATGGAAAGGATGGTTGGCATTATAACCTTTTGACTGGTAAATTAGAAAGAAGAGTTTAACCTTAATCTGTTGCACCTGTAGCTCAGTTGGATAGAGCAGCAGATTTCTAATCTGCGGGTCACAGGTTCGAACCCTGTCAGGTGCGAATAATTTATGAAAGTAAAATATAACAACAAAGATGTTGAATTTACCCCGCTATTACAAGTGTTGCAGGTAAAAAAAGATTTATTATTTGCAGTAGAACCTTTAAAGAAAAAGATTAGCGTCGACCCAACTACTACTGCTGCAATAATGTTTAATGTATTAGGGTTTTATGTTCAGTTATTACAAGATAATGAACAAATAGAATTTGTTGCAGATGTACAGAGGGAATTAAAAGAAATGATTGAAACAGGTTTTGATAGATTTGATAGAGGTGAGAAGATAAAATAACATGCTGGGTAGACCTTTTAGTGCTTTCGAGTCTTTGGGATAATTAAAGGAAAAGTACGTCAAATTATCCACCAGCATTATGCCGGGGTGCCAGAGTGGTCAAATGGACCTGATTTGTAATCAGGCGCGAAAGCTACGCAGGTTCAAATCCTGTCCCCGGCCCATTTGCCAGGTGGTGCAATTGGTAGCACAGCAGACTTTGGATCTGCATGTTCTAGGTTCGAGTCCTAGCCTGGCAGTGCTATATGGCTCATTTATTATTTTTAGCAATAAATTACTTTAGAATTATTATATACTATTGACATAAATAATATTATGCCCGTAACAGTCACAAAAGTAGACACATTTCAAGCAAAATTAAATAGTGCTTTATTCAATCTAACTCAAGCAGATCCAACAACATATCCTGCAGTAACGTCTATGAGAATTGATGGTCCAGATACTTCTAATGCATTTACAGGTACAACATTTGAATCGATCACGGCTTACTATATCTTTGATCAGTACGCATTAAGAACTAGAAATTCTCCGTAACGCCATTTAAAAACGACTAAATATTCTTATGTTTTCAATAGCCGACTTATGGGCTAATACAGAGACTACAAACCATATTGTAGCGTTAGCAATTGCTTTTATTACGGGTGTATTAAGCCCGATTATAGCCTCCTGGGCTAAGGCAAGATTTTCTTTTAAGAAGGTAGAAATAGAAGAAGAAGAAACAGATGAGATTTTAAAAATGTTAAACGCAAATGAATTAGTAGATGAAAGAATAGAAAATATAAGAGCAGATTATGATTTCGATAGAGTGTGGATTGCACAATTTCACAACGGTGGTTCTTTTTATCCTTCAGATAAAGTTTTAAATAAATTTCAAAAGTTTAGCTTAACTTATGAGGCATGTAAAAATAATATTTCAAGTGAGTTAAGTACAGTGCAAAATGTACCGGTAACTGTCTTTACCTCTATATTAAGAAAAGTTAAAGAAGATGGCTATTTTGGAATTGATAATGTATCTGATGCAGTAGATACGAGTATGTCATTAAAGCCGTTTTGGTGTGAACGGGGTGTGAAGAGTTTTGTGATAGTTGCAATAAAAAGTTTAGATAAGAAGTTTTTAGGAATTATGGTCGTAGATATGGTAACACAGGTTAGACCGTTTTCTGAAGAAATTATTAAAAATCTTATTGTCGAATCCAAAATACTTGGAGGATACTTGGTACGAGAAAATACGTAGATATAGTTTATAATAAAAGAATGAGGCGTCGTAATTATTTTTACCGAACGCATGAAGAGGATTATAATTCATTGGCCCGGGATGCAGCCGAGCTTTATGTTTTTAGAAAAAGTTTACTTGAAGCACAATTATGTTCTAAGAGATTAATTTTATTTCTTGTAACCAGTGGGCTAATTAGTATCTCACTTCTACTTACATTAATGTTTTAATGCATGTTTTACTTCGTCTAAAAATTGAGGAGAAAAGTAACAATTGCCCCTATACTCCTCAATCGGTGAGTGATATCACTGAATCTATTAAAGAGGCCGTATTAAGACTTAAGATTAAAAACCCTCTTTTTGAGACGCTAGTCAAATTAGAAAAAAATAAAGTCACATATTGTCAGTTTAAAATGTCACCGACTGTGTGGAGATTTTTTCTCGCAGCCTTCGGTTCAGTTGAGACTATTGAAAGAGACTACGAAATATATTTAGTTTAACCTTGCTTTTTCGTTTCATAACTTATAATATAACCAGATGAGAGAGCTAATTGTACAAATCTTTTTTCTTGGAATTGCGATTGGTTTTTCTTTATATTTTTATTATGCTTGGCAAATTTCTAAAAAAGACGATCTTTCTTCTACCCGTAGTAGGAAAAGTGGTGGAGGCGCTAAAAAGCGTTCCAACAAAAAGTGAGGTTTGGGGTTATCCTTTTTTCTTTTATGAAAGAAAACCCCGCTTATTTTCGAATATGATACCGGGCATTTGGCCCGGTAGTTTAATGGTAAAACAGCAGACTTATACTCTGTATTATCGCCAGATTAGCGTAAAATGTAGGTTCGACTCCTACCCGGGCTAGTGTATGATTATAGATTGCTTTACATACAATAATGAAGAGGAGATGCTCAATTTTAGACTTCATGAATTAAATCACGTAGTAGACAAATTTGTTTTATTGGAAAGCCCTTACTACCATCAAGGCGGTTTAAAACAGAATACCTTTGAAAAGCATAAAGTGAAGTTTATACAATTTAAAAATAAGATTGTACATATCGTTCATACTGCCAAGCCTCATCCCAATCCCTGGATTAATGAAAAGAATTTAAGAAATGTTGCTACAACCGGTTTAAAGTATATTAAACCGAGTTCTACTGATTATGTAGGTATATCAGATATTGATGAGATACCTGACCCTCTTGCTCTTGAAAAGTTAAAAGAGATAAAGCCTAAGATTTTACTTGGTTTTATGCATAATTTTTATTACTATAATATTAATTGTAGGAAGAGAAATAAGTGGTTTGGTTCTGTATTTGGAGATTTAGATAGTATATATTACCATTTTAATAATGATTTTAATGAGCTAAGACATGCATTAAAACGGGGAGATTCAAATTTAAAAGTGGCGGGGCTCAAAACATTTTCTGCAGGGGGTTGGCATTTTTCTTATTTTGGTACTTTAGATAAAATAATAGAGAAATTAGAAAGCTTTACTCATTCTGAATATAATAAATCTGAGTATAAGAACAAAGACAATATTATAAAGGCTATTAGAGAAGGTAAAGATTTGTTTAACCGGGGTGGAAATGAAGATTTGAATATAATAACAGAAACTTACCTTCCAAAGTACACTAATTTGTTGCCAAATATATTTGTATAAACAGTTGATAACTGAATTTTTATTATAAAATTAAACTATGGCCGGTAAAGGAAGTAAGCCAAGAAATTGTTTTAGCAAGGAGTTTAAAAGAAACTTCGACGATATAAACTGGGTAACTAAAGAAGGTAAAGAGATTAGAAACTATAAAGAAAAGAAAGGGAAGAAAATTTACAAATACCCATGAAATTTGACGTTGAAGAGCTTATTGGAAAATTGGAGGTGTTAAATAATACCTACCTTTGGTCAATTCAAGAGGCTAAAAAAATTGTTGAGGAGACGGAGAAGCTTATTAGCTCTAAAGACCCTAACAGATTTTCTAAAATAGATAAGCTTAGAAATAAATTTTTAGAGCTTCAAACCCGTCATATTAACGATAAAACATATTACAATAAGCTTATAGCACAATCTCGGTCTTACTTCCTGAAGAAGTATAATACTGACATAATTAAACTACTAGGAGATGAGGAATGAGAAAGCTGAGTAAAAAAGAAATTAGAAGATTAGAAGAAGAAGGTAGATTGCGTGATTTAGTAGAGATTTGGGTTGACCGTCACAATCATAAACTCGAACTTCTTCGTACTTTTACCAGTCTTGTTGCAGCTATAGCATCTTCTGTTGTCCTATTAAAATTACTTCATATTATAAATTGAAAGTCTTCAATAAGATTAAAGAAGTAAGTTATGCTCTTTTAAATGAGCATCCTAGTTCTCATAGATGTCGTCATTTTAGTTTTATATTGGATGGTAATAAGATACTAAAAATAGGGTTTAATAGAAGCAAAACCCATCCTAGGAACCTTCTTTATAATTATAAAAATAGACGAGGTGAATTTATGGCCGATCAAATTGGTATACATAGTGAGATGGATGCGGTTATTAAGTTAGGGGCGACTGATTGTTCTGGATTATCAATTGTTAATACTAGAATTAATAGAAATAATGAGCTAGATATGAGCAAACCTTGTAGCGGTTGTTTACATATGTTAAGAAGTTTAAATTTTAACAATATCTATTATTTTGATTATAGTAAGCTTTTCAAAAAACTTTAATAGTTAATCTTCGCCAGTAATTAAAGGTGCCGGCTTTACATTTGGATCTATGGGTGCGGCTGTTTTATGTGATAATGATTCGTCACTGTTTTCTTGTGCTCCTGTTACTGATGTTTCTTGCAAGTCCCATTTAAGTGTATTAGAGTTCCATGAATAATGACTAACGTCATCTGGTATAGGTAATATATGTTCCCACTTACATGTTTCTTTATTTAAAACTAAATCTCGATGAGGTTTAGGAGGTATAAATGCATCCAAAGATTCATCATATGAATCTCCAATAGCAGCAAATTTTTTTCTAATAATATTATTATAGCTAGTTTTAATCCATTTTTCCCCGCCAAAATTATCTCTACAGAATTTTTTACCTATTTCTTCATTTTCTTTATTTGTATTATCTATAGTATCTTTATCGGCTATAGCCAAAACTCTAACTACAATATTTTCTTTATTAATTTCTGCGTAGTGTGCCATATTATCTCACAAATATATTTACAAATTGTATAGCATGACATTCAGTGCCTGCCTGAAACCCGGGGCCACATATAGATGCACCAGTACTAAACCCTGTCCAACCTTGATGACCACTCCAATTCCACGTAAACATTCTGTTTGAGTCATTACTTAATCCGTTAGTTTGGGTATCTGGCCAAAGTGCATTATTATAGGTATAGATTGGCGATCCACCTGCCCATAAATTTGGGTATCTAGAATATGTTAGTGGTAAGATAGCTATTGTTGTTGAGTCTGGAGCACGACCAACTGGATTATTAAAACTAAATCCACAGTTATTTGGATTGTTTAGTACAGATTGATCTTTTTCCGATAAAATTGGACAAAAATCAGCCCATCCAAATACGTATCTACTCCCCGGACTTCTTAGATAAAAACTATCATTAAGCTGTACTCGGTTAATAATCATTTCCATATTATTCCAAGTATCTTCACCTTTAATACCGTGAATTACACCCGAAGGTAAATAACGAGGAACAAAATTACTAGTTACAGCAGCAAGGTTGGCTTGTCTCAAGCCTTCTTTATAGTTTCCGCCCCCAGCATTTGCAAACCATTGTGTGTGCCATTTTACTGTAACGCTGCTCCCGGCGCCCTCTCTTCCAACAGCAACTAACACCCATCCACCTCCAAAACTTGTCATGTCACAATAAATTGACGTGGGCTCTCCGTCAACCCATAAGAAATAATCTCCACTTGGAGCCCCTGGTCTAGCTGCTAAAATTTCCCTTGCATTATTTGCAGGATTTTCAATAGTACCAAGAAGTCCTCTGCTCTTATTATTAGTATACTTATACCTTACAATCACTATACCCTTTCCACCGTTTCCACCCGTACTATAAGCGTGCGTCCCTCCACCGCCACCACCGCCTGTATTTGCTGCACCATTTCCCCCCCGTATACTAGATCCACTGTACCCGGCCTCACCAGAACTATCCCACATCCACCTCCAGTTAGAGTTAGGGCTTGAGTAATTTATCTGACTGCTTCCGCTTTGTCCACCTGCTCCACCCTGGCTACCATAACTATCATCATACCTACTCCCTCCACCGCCTCCGCCCATTCCTGCAGGCCCAGATCCCGGTCCAGTATAGTTTGCCGCTCCTCCTCCACCTCCAAAACATTTCTCAATTCCTAGAATATAAGAATAATACCCATCCCCCCCTATACCAGACTGAATACTCGCTCGACCATTTGCAAGTGAATTTCCATCAGTGGTAGGAGAATTAAAAGATGCTCCCCCACCAGAACCTCCATAATAATCTACTGTACCTGCAGAAGCCCCTCCAGAAGTACCCTGACCGGCAATATTTTTACCCCCATATCTTATACCCACTACATTATGGGTGGCAGAGGCCCCTCCCCCGGAACCACCTCTAGTTGGATTTGGACCAATATATCTTTCCCCGCTTGTCCCGGTAGATCTATAATGCCCGCTTTGAGCGCCGCCACCCCCTCTTGCCTGTATAATTTGTTGATTAGAATTTATAAATTGCCATGTACCAGGGGTTAGAAACTCGTGAATTGTATATTGAACACCCCCTATAACTCTTTGATATATCCTATCACCACCGTGTGCACGCTGTACACCCTGATATCTCACTACAACAATACCAGAACCACCAAATCCTCCTCTATTATTTGAGTTATAATGTGCACTTCCTCCACCACCACCTCCGGTGTTTTCCCCTGCATCACCTCCGGGTGTATTACCACCATCTCCCCCACCTGGACTACCAACATTATATGCAGAGCCACCACCCTGGCCGCGCAAACCGCCCCCAGAGCCCCCACCTCCTCCGCCTATACCACCGTTTCCTGATTCTCTTGAATGTCCAGCGCCGCCTCCTCCTCCGGCCCAATAATAATTATCACCTGTTATGTTATTTAAGATGCCAGGGCCCCCATCTGATCTAGCTGTGGAATCAACGCCTTGACCGCCTGCACCTCCTCCTCCACCAGAATAATACTGAGGTCCACCACGACCACCTCTAAATCCTTGACCTGCGGTCCCAGCGCCTCCATCTCTAAAAGAAGCACTACCATCACTGTACCCAGAAGCCCCTCCACCAGATCCTCCGGCACATCCTGCTGGGCCAGGATTATACTGGTAATATGAACTACCTCCCCGGCCACCCCCTATAGCAGTAAAAGTAGCAAATTGTGAGTTGCCCCCGTTACCAGCGGCAATATTAAACTGATGGGTAGAACTTTGTTGGAATGTACCGCCTGCAGGTGCACCAGCACCCCCTGCTCCTACTACAACAGTATACGATTGACCAGCTATAATCGGTAATGTACCAGATAATACTCCACCGCCTCCGCCTCCACCACCCATATCCATACCTCCACCGCCACCACCTGCTACAACCAGATAGTCTACGCTAGTTACATTAGTTTGACCAGCAGACAGAGGGGTTGTAAGATAGAGAAAAGAATCACCCCCAACACTACCTGTAGGAGGAGGGCCGTTATAAGGGCCAGGTGAACCGGCTCCACCGGCTCCTACAACTACTGTACAATTACCTGTTAAAACAGTAGCACATTGATTTTCAATAACTCCACCGCCTCCGCCTCCACCACCCATATCCATACCTCCACCACCTCCACCTGCTACCACTGTATACCAAATTTTATTTCCTCTAGAAGGATCAGTACCTAATTGTGTGATATTAAAAGTACCTGAATTTTCAAATACATGTACTCTATTATCTCCAATATCATATATAACATCACCCCCGGTGGCAATCATTCCTTGAGGGAAAGTAATTCCTGATGTTATTGTCAATCTACTTCTATTAGGTAGTTCTTCTACTGTACACTCCCCTTGAATGGTTCTATTTCTAGCTGTTGCTCCATCTAAATTATCTCCATAACCATTTACCCACCAATTAGTTGTCATAAATTGATGTTGATTACTACCACCATACCTTCTCGCCTGAAGACCTATTCTACCATTTGTAGTTCCCCAGCTTGGTACTATTCTTTCAAAATGCCAGGTTTTTTCATCATACAAATCAGAGTTTGAAAACTTACAAATTTCAGTATTATTAGCATAAAATATCCAATGAGAGATAGTATGGGAGTTATAATAACCGTGTCCTATTTTTGCAGTAAATCTTAAATAACTATTCACAGAGGTAGGTGTAAAATCTACATACGCACCTGCAAACCAATCAAAACTATTTGTTAGATAGTAAGCACCGCCTGTATAATAAGAAATGACTCTATTATTACAGAAATTTAAATCTTCAGAGATGGCCAAGCTTCCAGTACTATCATAAATTAAAGGTCTGATATTGCCTTGTGTATCTAAATTTTGTACTGATTGTGGGTTAATACTTAAATTTGCAAATTTACTATTTGTTAGCGCTTTGTCCGCAATTTTTAACCCAGTAACAGATAGATTAGTAAATGCATTATTTGCAATAGCATTCACATCAACATTAGAATTTACTATTTTTGTTAATGGCATATTAGTTATTTAGAAACTCCTCTAACACTAATTGTGTTACAGTGTTTCCTGAAGTCCCTCCATCGCCATTCCAATATCTAGTCCCGTGAAACGCTCCATAATAATTTCCAGAATAATATCTGCACTGAATACCTATTCTTCCTGATGTAGTTCCCCAGCTCGGATACATACGTTCATAATGAAGTCTTTTTTCTCCATATTGCGCCCCAAGTGTCCATTGATCTCTTAATTGATTATTCCAATAAAATAGTTGATGTTGAATTCCGTAACTACCATCATTCCAATACCAACTATAATTTGCTGCCCACCTAATTATACTATCCGCTCTAAGGGGGGTATAATCAATAAATAAACCAGGTACCCAGGTAAAAGAAGCAGGGGCCCCAAACGGTATATTATAGGTTTGTATGACTCTATTAATACAGTAGGCCTTATTATTGCTATACTGAAGAGTTCCTGTAGAACTAAATACTAATTGCTGAAAAGAAGATGTAGAGGATAATATCTTTCCTAATGTTAGAGTATTATCTGCGATTAAATTACCAGTAATACTATTAAGAGATAGCTTACTTGTAGTTATCGATAAATTATTAACCTGACTATCGTTAAAAGTATTTGCAGTTATTAACGAGGGGGATGATATTCTAGTTAATGCCATTAGCTTGATAACTCCTCTATTACTAATTGAGGTCTAACAAAGTAATTTCCGCCCCCTCCATTCCAATAATAAGTACTATGGACTGCAAGGCGATATCTATTAGAAGAATAATCTCTATATTGCATACCTATTCTTGAGCGAAATCTTCCCCAAGAATTTACAAAAAATTGAAAGTAATTCATGGATTCTGGATAATAACCAGAGTCATTATACCTGCAAGTATCTACATTATTTGCAAAGAAAATGTAGTGACTAATTTGATGGGCATTTCCGGTCCACCCTGTACCCCAACTACAAGAAAATTTTAATTTGCTACTTGATGATAAAGGGGTATAATCGTAATACAAACCTGGTACCCAATTATAGGTACTATTAGATGTTGCAATATATCTACCTGCTTGAGAATTAACATCGGAATTACCTCCTAGGTAGTTATATACAACTCTATTAATACAGTGATTAAAATTAACTGCAGTAGTAGGAGTACCATTAATATCTGTATATATACTTCTATTTGGTGTACTAGTTGCAAACGTACAAAGCGGTATTGTATTAGATGTTATTTGACCGGTACCAATACTAAGGTCACTTATCTTATTAGTAGAAACTGTTTTATTAGTTATAAATGACGAAGTTACGGTAGAATCATTAAACAACCCAGATTTAATACGAGTTAAAGGCATACATATTATTTAATGTTTTTATAAATAATAGTATGCCTATTTTCGGTATTAATAACAATAATATATATGCAGACAATACATCTCAAGAGTTTAGAATATCTGTAAACAATGTAGATGCATGGCGTTATAATATTAATAACAGTACTATACGGCAAATTTATCGTCCGATTTTACAGATAAATAGTACACTTGCAGGCGATACAAACCCTGGTCAGAATTATTTACACACTTGGACGCCACAAAGTTATCAAGGACCTGCTTCAACTGTAGCAACAGCTAATTACTTTACTGCACCTCAAACCGGGATATATAAAGCAAATATTACAGCATTATGTCGGCACAATCATCATCATTGGATTATGAGAAATGGATCTGCACCAGCTAGTTTTTCACATTATGTCTATCAAGGGACCGGTAACTATATGTCTATTGGCGCAAGTATGATTTTTTCTTTAAATGCAGGAGATACAATATCGTTTGGTGGTAATAGAAATGATGGTAATATTTGGGGAGGTGGATGGACAATAGGCTCAATAGAAAGGATGGGATAATATGGGGGTAAATTTTAGATTTGGTACTACCGGTAACACAATAGAATTGGCTTCTGGTGTAGATGACTGTTTTATTGGAAGAGATTTTGCTAATTTTACTACTTTACCGGATGGTCTAGACGCCGTACAAAGACAACCTGTATTAAGACTTAATAATACAACTACTGGTCAAGAATTATATAGATGGTCTAATAATTCCTTAGTAGCAGGACCGGGAGTTAACAGGATAACACCAAGCCTATTTGTTGGTAAAAACGCAAATGAAGCCAACGGAAATCAAAACCCTGTTCCTTTTGGCTTAGTACTTAGAGATACAGCTGGGGGGTGGGTAGCAGCTAGCAATCGGTATGTAATTCCTGTTGCTGGATGGTATAGGGTGAGTGTCACAGGATTAATTAGAAACAATGCGGTTTTAAATCCAAGGGTAAACGGGAGTCGTTGGTTTAACGGTGTACATACAGTACAGAGCTGCTACACAACATGCACTGTAGAATTTGTAAGAAACTGTGTGGCGGGAGACTTTATAGATGTCGAATCATGGAATGGAGGAAATGTAGATGGAGGTACAGATTTAGGCCCTTCAGATAGAAATGAAGCACAATATTCCCCTTTAGGGGTAACCGGTATACCATGGACTTACATGTGTATTGATTATATTTCATAATTTTATGGCTATTTCATTTTCTAACGGTATGTCAATAAATACTTCTTTATCGGAAGTATTTTTTAATAATAATGCAAATCAAGAGATTTCAAGAATTGGAATAACAGGTACTTCACAACCTCAATTGCCTTTTGCTTCTGTTCGCTATAACGCATCAACTACTTCAATGTCATATTATCCACAAAATAACTATCCCAACTCTCCTTTTGGTCAATCCTATTTTCCAGTACAGGTACCTGCTAATGAACCTTACTATTGGAATCCGAGATATTTTAATAGAAGAACCAGTGAATTTGTGTGCCCGGTATATGGAAAATATAGAATGACAATGAATGTTTTGACTACAGGTAATAGCTATAATAGAGATGGGATGCAGTGTTACCCGGTAAGGAACGGTATCTCTATCGGGGTAAATGGTGCAATAGTACTTGGTGGTGCAAGCTACGCCACCGTACAAAGTGTGGTTGTAGTGGTTGCAAATGGAGGGGATAGACTGTGTTGGTATGCAAATGAAGGAATGAGAAGAGGTTATAGTGATACTTGGTCAACATTTACATATTGTTTATTAGCATAATTAAAATAAATATATTATGGCAAAAACATTTAAAGTCGAAATTTCTGATTTAAGCGATAAAATTCTAAGATGGGGAGAATGTGATCCACAGAAATGGTTTGAAATTGTAGTAAAAAATAGGGCTAATGCTGCTATTGAGGAGCTTTACGCATTAGAGTTAAGAAAAGCAATAAAAAATAAAACTAATATAAGCGGGGATAAGAAAAAAGTAGTTTTAGAAAGTACAGAATTAAACGCAAAAGAAAGACATTTAAAGGTAAGCAATGAGCTTCCATCAACTAGTATATAAAGGGTAACCACATGGCTGAATATTATGTAACTTTAGACGACGCTGAAATAAAAGCAATGGAATATGTTGCTGCTGATGTTCAAGACTGGATAGATAATTTAATTAATTTTAAGATTCAGACATGTACAGATGAGTTTCTCAAGAGATATATAGAAATTCAGCAAGCTAAAAACGAAGAAATTATAACTAACACTGATTTATTAATTCAAGAAAGTACAGAATTGCCTGCGTCACAGAGAATGGAAGAAAAAAATTATAAGATATTTCCTGACGATCCGTTTAATCCTTCTCTGATACCTTAGGAACTTCTGCCGGGTCTACTTCTATTAACGCAAACTTGTATGTTTTCTTTCTTTTATTATTTATAATATATAGATTATCTTCACCTTCAACAATAGTATAATCACCTATTGAATTGCTCAGATGTAAATCTTGTGTAAAGATATTTCTCCATCTTAACGCAGGGCTTCCTAGATCCCACGTATTATTAGCCCGAGGAAAGATGTTATTACTGCTTATATTGCCGGCTATTGTAACATTTGAAGCTATATCCCAAGAAGGAGCCCCTGTAGAAAGCTTTATTGGAGTAACATTACCATCAGCAATTTTTACTGTTGTTACAGAATTACTGGTTAGCTTATTAGCCCCTATAGTATTATCATCAACCGATACAATTGTATTTCTAATGGGTAAAGGTGAAGCGTTCACATATTGCACTTCTAAAACATCAGTCCCTGCTGGTACCGCTTCCGACATTAATAATGTAAATGGAGAAGGGAGAGAATAAGCAGATTTATTTTGATAGACACCGGAAACAAATACCATTATTTCATTGGGTGAGTACGCGGCACTTACCAACGTAAATGTTGTTGTTGTTCCTGTTGAATTGAACGATTGACTATGATAAACATATCGTACCCCTTCAATACCATCGTACGCGGTAATAGGTTTTGTAGCGAGTAATCTATCTACAAAAATATTATTAGCAGTAAGAGAGGGAACTGATAGAGATTTAGTAATAGTAACATCACCGAAGAATAAAGTTCCTGCTGCTGTAGTTATATTTCCAATAGTAAGATTACCTATAATATTAACATCCTTAATAAAAGTAGCATTTTCTCTAAATAAACTAGAATTTACAGCTGTAAACGCTGCTACTCTCGTATCGCTTGCACTAAGTGTACCATCAATTTTTATGTCTCCAAAAAATACACTTTCTAAATATCTATAATTTGGAGACCCCAATATAAATTGTTGATTTCTTGTTGCTTGAGCTTCTCGACCTACTAATATAGTATTATCAAGTGTTGTTAATGAACCTAAAGTATTATTTACACTGGTACCGATATGAATATTATAGCTTCCTGCTTGTACAAGTCCGCCTGCATCAGTTCCAATAGAAATATTAAAACTACCAAAATTATAATTATCACCTGCACTATGACCTACAGCTACATTACCAACTCCATCACCTTGTAGAGTTAATGCTCTAAAACCAACTACAACGTTGGAATTAGCATTACTAAAATTTGTACCAGCATTAGAACCAATAAAAACATTTTCGCTTCCGTCAACAATATCTCTACCTGCCCTATAACCTATTTGCACAGAATCTATACTAAAACCTATATTTGTTGCAACTTCTTCCCCAATAAGTACATTGCTAAATCCACCAATTTTGCCTAATGTAGGTACATTTCTACCTATAACAACACTGCTTCTTTCACCAAATATAATTAAATCATTATAGGTGCTAGTTGTACTAAGTGTACCAGCAATAGTTAAAGTTCTATTTGGTATCCCGGTTCTAATTCCAATAACCCCTTGGGGTTGGGTACCATCAGTATTTTGAGCATTACCTATTAGAAGAACAGGATTATCGAACTCTGCATCATAAAATTCAGCTAATACTTGACCGGTACCTCCCTGTCTTAAGTAAAGTGCAGGTCCTTTATCTTCATTAATAACGCTAAGTGCACTAGTAGTTGTAATAATAGTATTTGCTAGGAATGAACTACCTGAGGCAAATAAATTACCAAAAATTCGAACATCCCCTCTAAAAGTTGCACCTGATAAGATAAAATTAGAACTAGATAAATCTGCTTTGGTTGCATATTGACTGCTTGTAGAGAACCATGAACTGTACACTGACTCCCAGCTGGCACTATTAGCAGTCATTGTTGCATATGTTGACTGAAGAATAGGGGGTATAGCTTCGTAAATAACGTAATCTAGCGTTTTATTACCACTAAAATATTGTGTAGTTACATATAAATTTCCTGTAGCGCTAATAGAGCCTGCTACTGTTAATTCATGGTTAGGGTATTCTGTATTAATACCAATAATACCGGTGTTCATTCCTGGAACCCAAGGTGTAATGTTTCCTATATGTAAAGCAACGCCTCCTTCAGTATCAACAAATTGTGCTATATCGTCAAAACCGGTTTGCTCTACATAGAGAGCAGGTCCTTGACCTATATTAACAATTCTTAATGCAGTTGTTTCAACAACCTTTGTATCTGTAGTAGCTATACCTCCAAGAGCTGAAAGTACTCCGACAACTACAAGATCGCCTTCAACGCGTACATCACCAAAAATAGAGCCACCGGTTAACTTAAAGAACAATGCGCTAGCAGAAGGTTCTGTTAGCCAGGTTGCACTATTAAGTCTTAATGTTGTATAAGTAGAATTCCAATTACCGCTATTTGCCCTTACCCCGACATAAGTATTTTGCCAAAATGCACTATTAGCAACAAATTGATTTCTAACTGCATCATAATTTACAGTAGAAGCAAAACTCCTTACCCCGGCTGGTGTTGATACTAAGACGAATGCTGCACTAAGAGCTGGCGATAAACCGATAGGTGCACCTAAATTGGGCTCTGCATCTTTAAGAGTAAAAAATTCGTAACGTTCAGGATTAGGGTTAGTTGGTGGTGTTGGATGTTCTTTACCACTTATTAAAAAAGGTGTGTTCATTATGTATCATTGAATGCTTCTAGAAGTGAAAATGAGACGTGTACACCGCTTGCTGTATCTGTATCAGTATAAGCGAGAATTGCGTCTCCGTCTATTATTAATACTTTACCTAAAATTACATTTGCTGAATCGTTTCTTGGTACCGTAAATCCAGATACTAGGTAATATAAAGTTTTATCGGCTGCGCTAGATATACCTACAGATACCGTAGCTGTTTTGTTAGTCATGTTTGCTGCTTGAACTGTAAGAATAATTGTAGCTCGTTGAGAGGGACAGATATAGAAAGGAGTAAAATCAGTATTTATATCGGTTAGCAATCTAAACCGTCTAACAAATTTATTTAAAGGAATCTGAGCCATATATTTTATTTATTCCAAAGATAGTACAAATGGAGTTATAAGTGAGAATATTGATCTATTAAAGGTTCTTCCTTCAATAGTACCTGTGGCTTGTCTAATAGTAAAGTCAGACCCTACTTTAAAATCACCTTTCTCATTGGTTAAAGTTACAAATATTCTTGCACCGTCGGTTGCTCTGACCTCGTTTTCCGGCTTGGCTACACCACCTAAAACAGGCAAAGCAGTCGCCAAAGTAGACCCAGCACCAACATATTCCATAGTATATGCACTAGCTAAAATTTGACTTCTGAAGTACAAGTACACAGCATTCTCCGTTCCATCTTCATTTGGATCAGGAATAAGTGGGCCGCTAGAAATATAGGACTGAACTGTATCTTCAGCAATTAATTCATATGTATAAGCAGGGTACCCATTACCACCGACACTAAGAGCAGATACTAATGTATGTAATGTTTTTTGTTGCTCCCCTGCGCAGTCAAATACCATTAATTCTGCAGGATATCTTGCCAATAATGTGGGAAATATATCTTTAACTAAAAAGCTACCTTCACCTGCAGAAACGTCTCTTATTAAAGTACCAGTCAACATTGGTGCGTTAGATTTTCCAAAAGCAACAAGACCAGATAAACCAAATGATGCATTAGAGGTATTAATATCGCATTGACCCCCTGCACTCACCATAACAGCCGTTGTACCGCCAATAGTGAAGATACTAACAAGCTGCGCATAACCATTGTTCAGTATTATAATACCATCTCCACCCTCATTAAACTGGGTATAGGAATCAAGAACCATACTTCTCAAGAATCCTCCTACTCTGTCCCCGTCGATTCTCATACCGGCTCCGGCATCATCTCTACCCGGGGCAGTTGATTGTGTAATAGAACTACACCCCTGTACATAAGGACTAGTAAAGATATAAAGGGGATGTCCAGGAACGTGTTTGTTACCGGTAGGTGGAGACACAATATAGCCTGGAGTTTGAAAGGCTACTTGGTAGTCTTGTTCAGCAGTGTTTAAGTGAGGAAACGCTATAGCTGCCCCCGGGCGTTTATGACCTCTGAATGTAAATCCCCAGATATAATCTGCATTAGTAACCCAAAATAAATCTAATGCAGAGTTTCTAGGAAATACACTTGTACGTCTTAAATTATCACCAATAATGGAAGTGCGTTGTGGTACAAACACTGGGTTTAATTCATGATATTCACCGGTCTTTACAAAAATAGTCCATTGCCTTTGGGGGTTTTGTGCCGCAAACTGACAAGCTCTTTTAATAGTTTTAAAAGGATAATTTTCTGCTGTACCTACATTACCATCAGATCCACTTACTGTTACATACAAAACATTTGGTGTGCTCCATAACCCACCACTAAGAAGATTAGATATAGCGTAAAAATCTACTTGAAACTCACCTTGAAACGGTCTGTAACCTACTAGATAATCTGAAGGAAGCGGACTAGTCCGTGAAAAATCGGCAAATGAACGGTAGGCCATAGAATTATTTAGTTTATTTTACCGTAAAAGAAGGTATTAAACTAAATAATTCTTTAATTACGACTCTGAAGAATTATTTTCAACCGCTTCATTAGGAACAATATCAACACGGCTGAGAATACGTGTACCACTAATTAATGTTACAGGTACTAAGGCGGCCTTGTATTGATTAAGAAGCTCTTCAATTTTGCTCTTAGCTTCTACTAGTTCCTTTTCACGCGGAGTCAAATTTTTGTTAGTATCTGTCATACTACTACTTATATATCTACAAGTTTATTTCCACTATTTTATTCTACTATTTCTATATAGTCAAATCTTTTTGCCTCAGATGCTTTTTGGTAACCTGCATCATTTGCAAAGATAATTTCTAATTTCTGCGGTGTATAAAAAGTAGGAAGCGTAAAAGACATAGCATTATTAGTATGTGTTACATAATCAAAAATAGGATAAGCACTAAAAGGCGGATTACCTGCACTTGTACTTTTTACCCCGGTATAAAAATTATATGATTTTTGCTTACCATCAAATTTATTAGAACTTAAATATAAGCCAGCATCAGTTTTGTAGCTAAACATATCACCATAAAGATAGATTTGTTTTCCAGAGGTACCTACTTTTACTGTAATATTAGGCATTATGGTTCTCCCAGAGGGGTATATAACTTTACTTCTGATATTTGAGGTCGCCCTGAAACTGTAACAGTTTCTGTATTAGAAAATGCAGAAAGTGCAGGGTCAGTATTGGATATAACTTGTGTCCTAAGAAATGTGTAGCTACCATAATCAAGAGATACCCCAGTGCTAACAGCTGTAAGCTGGGTATCAATTTTAAATATATTTTTGACCGGGGCCTGAGGATCAGGAAACATCCAGCCTTTAATAGTAAATGCAGTATCTGCAATTATTTGAGCTTTTTGATTACCATTAATATCAGTAGGGTAATTTAAGTTTATAGATCCATTCCATAAAACTTCGCTGCGAATTTCTTGAGTATATGGAAGATTAAATTCTTTTGGAACTGTCCAGCTTAATATAATATAAGGATTATTAAAAGGAACAAAATTACTTAAAATTTGATCCATGTCTGATTGATATCTAGTAATAATACTCATCTTTACATCAATGTTAATTGGGACAGGGGCCTTATAGAAAAACGTTACATTCCCCGGACTATCTTCAACTGGATTGCTTGGAGCAAAGAACCCGGCATTTTTGTTAAAAACTCTATTATTATCTCGGGAAATACTACCTATTGTTACACTAACGACAGGTAGAGATAAATTTTGACCAGGGTTAATTAAATCGTGAAGTACTCTCTGTTTTGGTGCATAAATGTATCTTACCTGTTGAGAGGCCTCAGCCACTCTATTCTTATTATATCTTTTAATAACAACATCATCAAATGCTGCTAAAAACTGAATTAATAGATCCTTGATCTCAAAATAATGAGTAGGAAGCTTCATATATCTTATTTAGTAGTGAATCCGACCAACTACTTCAATAATACTTCCACTTATTATGACTAATCTTTGATGCTAACTTTCTTTTGGCTGATGGTTTTAAATAAGATCTTAAAAGCTTTACTTCTTCAAGAATACCACATCTTTTTACGGCATTACTAAACTGTTTTAGTTTTTTGTCAAAATATAACTTATTGGAAGACTTCTTCTTATCGAGAACGACTTCACAGTTAATGATCATAATCTATTTACTTATTAAATCTGATCTTCAACTACTACTATCTCTGCTTTAGTATTAAAGTATTTTCCAGGCTTTTTGGGTATAAGAAACTTTGCATACTCTAAAATTTTTCTATCTTCATTACACAAGCTGTCAACAGAATAATCAAAAATTATTTTTTTTGTACCTATACAAAAATTGTATGGATAAGGAACTTCAAAAACTTTCTTAGTTTGATTAACCATTATGGTAAAAATTAAGTAAAAGTCTTTTATACAAAAAAGTATAAGTCTACCAGTCTTTATAGATTTACCGTTTACAGAAAAAGATATCTTCTGTTGTAACAAAGTGTTGATGCTTTTCTCTAATTTCTCTACGTACATATTAAGAATCCATATAAGCAATCTTTTGAGGAGTTGTCATTCTTGCTAAATTTTCTCTAAAGTATTTCCAAAATGCTGGACCTGCAGGTATACTGGTAATTAAATCACAACTATCGCAATTTACACACCTATAATCCTGCATAAAAAGATCCCACACAATGACAAGATTTTTCTGATCTGGACTATATCTTGTACCTTTAACTGCAGGTTTATAATTAAGAGTTACTCTTCCATCTACACTGTTAAGAACAGCCTGTGCATTAGTACATAACATTCTTCTTGTCATAGGTTTACCAGGCCGGGGGCGCCTGCGGGCAAACTTTATCTCACAGACGTTGTTTTGAAGTACGCTTTTCAGGCTTGCTAGAGATACTAACATCTTCTTTTCTGGGTTGTACGACACCGAATATTCTTTGTTCATTAAGAAATATCCCGTGGCTTAGTTTTCCATAATTTACTACTTCAATATTAGCAATAGGAACTCCCATATTATTGGGAAAACATACATAATCACCTTCCTTTACTAACTTACAACTATCACCCCTCAATATAACCTTACCAATGCGCCAGGCATTTGTATCTGCATTAACAGGAACAACTATACCATTTCTTACAATAGTGTTCGATGTACCGCCTTCATCAACAAATTCTACTAGTAAAATATCATCTAGTAGTTTTGAAAGATTATAACCTACGAAAACACTATTAAGTGAATTTCTTGAATGTGAGCTAAGATCTATTAAACTTTTCTGTACTGGTCCAAGTTGATCTACGTTTGCCATATATAGTCACTTATGTACAAACTACCTTAAAATCAAGAGTCTTTAATTGTTTTTGGCTTTTTTATATAGTTAATTCTCTGCCTTTTAAATCTCGGCAAAACATTAACCAAGAGTTTGTATTGATCTTGTACCGTTGTAAACTGTCTTAAATTTCTATTGGATGTTAAATTTACTACTTTAGCCGCAAGCGGGTCAAGCATAGATAACCACCGATTGACAAGATATAGTGAAAACTCTTTTTCTGATTCTGGAGAATCTATTAAATTATTTTTTTTACTAAAAGCGATGCCATCAATAATATCAAATATATTCATGCGTTATTATGCTTATACAGTAAATGGGAATCAGTAAATTTATGAAATAAAGTATAATTCCGTATTGTAAAAAAATTAATATAGTTTTCACTGTAATACTTACCGGTACCATCATGATTATTGCCCCAGTGTTCTTCAAATAAAATATATTTTGGACTATAACGATTAAAGTCTAAACCTTTAAGAACTTCTATTTCAAACCCTTCTACATCAAGAGAGAAAAAATCGATTTCATTAATATTATGTTTTTTCAAAAGAGAAGTCAAAGTCTTTGCTGGTACCTCAATAGTTGTGTTGTGTGATTCTGTACAACCACCGGATGGGTCATCATTAAAAAAACTACCTTTAATTGTGGCTTCCTTATAATCAAAAGAAACTAAGGCGCACTCTTCAATAATAGAACCCGGTCTTGTTAATTTAAGATTATCTCTAAAAATAGGATTTGGTTCAACTAATAACCCTTTCCATCCTTTTTGTTCTAGGGGGTAGGTATTACTTTGAAATACACCGTTATGGGCACCGGCCTCAATAAAAAAACCTACTCTATCTTTATAGATATCTAAGATAAATCTATCTTGACCATATTGTGACGTATGGTCAGACATATTAATGTGAAATAATCTTTGTAGATGCTATAAAAATATCGTCGTTGGTTTGGTAAAAGAAATTAACTACATCCTTCATAAAGGATACAGCCTGGTCATTATCAAGATTAGTACTAAACGCAAATGCAGGTGCGCGTTTACCAGCAACCACATTGATACCAGTATGACCGAGCGCGGCCCCATCTTTTACGTGTACAATACTAACACTACATTTACCCTTTTGTTGAGTGACACCACCCTGGGTAAACTCCTTCGTGACCATAAGATCATCCCCATCTACTTCAATTGGTGCTTGAATATACTTGTAGAGTATATTTGCAATATTTGCATTAAACATTCTCTGATAACAAATGGCACCAAAACTTTCTGTAATTAGAGGTATCTCATACAAAAAATGAATCATGTCTTCGCTGTAGATAAAGTCTTTATTTAAGGAATCTTCTTGATCTATTAATCCTTCTGTCTCCACATTGGCAGGAGCTCTAAAAGCAATTATATTACCAATTGGAAGGCACTTATCTCTAAAATACCGGTAAGCAAATCTCTTATGTAATAACACCCCATCGTAAACTTTAATATCATTTAAAATCATAGAACAATTATAATATGTATTATAGATTAGTCCACACTATGTTCACACCAAAGCCAAGAATAGAAATTTGAAAGATATAACCGTAATCGTATCTGCTATAAAAAATACCGGTATCTAATTTGGTAATAAAAGGACCGCACTCTATACCATCATCAGTTTTGCGATGAAATAGTATATGAGGATATATAAATCTAATTATTGGTATCATAATATTGTAACGTTTGCGCGCGCGCAAAAAGATAAGGTACTAGTAAATTGATGATTCTCATATCCTATATAAAAGACAAAGTCATTAGATGGGGATAAACAATTTTCAAAACGCGTGAGCAAAAAAAGCTTTTTCCCGGAATTTTTTTCTTTCATATTAAAGGGTTTGTCTTAATAACCCACAATACATTTTATAGCGTATAAACACAAAAATCAACTGGTAAATTTCATTTGAATATATTTTTTAACGTATAAATAAGATATCTATTATGCCTGAGTACGGAAATTCTGATTCTGGACGTGAATCGACATTTGGTCGTTCGTTAATGAGTTATATTAACTCTAAGCTTCCTTATCAGAGCTATACATCTATTGATACTATAAGTAAACTAAATCCCAAATTTAAAGTATTTCAAGATACAGGCAGTAAGAGAACAGAAGCACTAGCCAGACAAAGCATTAGCAGTAATACTGAATATAATAGCTTAGACCCATCCGGCATTATTGGTCTAGATAACAATTTCACCCAATACATGTATGCAAATGTGCAACATGACAAAGTATCTAGATTAAGAGACTACAGAACAATGGCATCTTTTTCTGAAGTAGCCGATGCGCTAGATGAAATATGTGATGATGCAATAAACAAAGATTCAAAAGGCAAAGTAGTTCATGCTAAGTTTCTAGATCTAGATTTAAATGACAAAGACACTACAGTTCTAGAAGAAGAGTTTCAAAAATATATTCAACATTTTGATTTGTCCCATAAAGGGTGGGAATATTTTAGAACACTACTAGTTGATGGTGAGTTATACTTTGAACATATTATCCACAAGCAATACGAGGATGAAGGAATATTAGGAGTTATAACTGTACCTAACGAATTTGTTGATCCTATTTTTGGCAATGTACAGAATATGATGATTAAGGGCTTCTTGTTAAGAAAGCCAGTTTTTGACAAAAACAACCCTACCAAGATATTGGAATATAAGCTTGTTCCAATGGACAAAAATCAAATAACTTATATTAACTCTGGTATATGGAATGAGAACAAGACAATAAGACTTCCGTTCATAGAGAACGCAAGAAGAGCATATAGGCAGATTAGTCTATTAGAAGATGCGGTCGTAATTTATAGGTTGGCACGAGCACCTGCGCGTTTAATCTTCAATGTAGATGTTGGCAATATGCCTGCACCAAAAGCAGAAGCGTATATGCGTAAATTAATGAACCAATATTGGTCATCTAAGAGTTTTGATGCGCAGCAAGGCGGAGGGGCTCTTAAAAAATATAACCCACAAAGTATTTTAGATAATTTCTGGTTTGCAAAGCGCGCTGGTTCTGAAGGTACAGATGTAAGACAATTAGAAGGTGCAAATCAAGCTTGGGGGCTAGAGGAAATGAACTATTTCTTAAAGAAACTTTATAAGAGCTTAAAGGTACCAGTATCCAGACTTAATGCTGAAACTGGCTACAAAGATGATATGAACATTCTTCGTGAGGAATTAAAATTTGCTAAATTTATTGTTAGAATGCAGCAGCAATTTGCTGAAGGCTTAAAGAATGGTTTTGTAACGCATTTAAAGCTTAGAAAGCTTTGGGAAAAATTTGATCTTAAGGAAACTAACATTGATATTGAGTTTAATGTACCAATTAACTTCTTTGAGATGAGAGAGGCACAAAAACAGGAGATCAAATCAAAGACATTCGGTGACATAATTCAATCAGCTGATAATATTAGTAAGACATATGCATTAAAGAAATACATGGATTGGACAGATGTAGAAATTCTTGCAAATAGAGAATTTATGAGAAAAGATATGGCATTTAGCTGGGAATTAGAGCAAATTAAAGCTGGAGGCCCTAATTGGAAAGAAAATGCTTTAGCGGGTGTTGCTCCAGCAGAAGGTGGTGAAGTTGGTGGTGCAAGTGTTGGTGGTGGAGCCGCAAGTACATTACCGCCTGCTTTTGGACCTACCCCGGCTGGTGGACCAGAAGGTGGAGTTCCTGCTGAAGGCGGGCCTGCTCCAGCAGAGGGTGCACCGGGCCCTGCGGCCGGTGGGGCACCACCCCCTACCGGTTAAGTTTTTTTAACCGTTTAACAACAAAATCTAATTTTTGAATTTCGTATCTACGAGCATCTATTTCTTCTGGCGCATACCAATATTTGTCTGATACATTGATCATATCTTTATATGAATATTCAAAACTAACTGGCTTGTGTTGAATTTTATATTGGATAAAATGTCTTAATTCATGCAGTAAGTTTCTTATCATTCTTCTAACTCTTAGTTTTTTATTAAAAGACTTACAGTCTATTCCAATGTTAATTTCGTTCCTGCTTATATCAAAATCACTGTACCCTTTACTTCTAATATGAATGTGAAGGGTCTTGTTAGAGGGATAGCCTTCCTTGTAGCATAGATAGGAAACTACATCTTTAAGTGATCTGTAACAAATATTAAAACGCTTTAACCACTTATGGGAATTTCTTGAAAAAATAATTTTCATTTCAACCAAACAGTTGTCGGGTCGAATGCGGTTGTATTCAAGAAATCCCAGACTTCATAATCTGGTTTTATTTCTATTGTTGCAGCTTTTAATAGGTTTGCTAACAACGATTCTAAATCTTGAATATGCCACACATCATCTAAAAGTCTTCTACCGGATGTACGTGTTTTATGGGCAACGTGATCGGCATAGGAATATGCAAAACCTGCAAAAGGGGGAATCATACAACCCAAACTAACTAAATTTCCTAGAATTCTTGAACAAACTTCTTTACCACCAACGGAGTGCATTGTAACTATTGCACAAGCCGGTTTACCGACAAGATATTTAGATCCTTCTAATACAGTCATCTTTTCAAATAATTGCTGCATACTTGACCCCCAACTATCCCAATATGTACCTGTTGAAAAAATTAATGCGTCTGCTTTTTTAATAGCACGTTTAACGCTATTCCAACAAAATGAAGGAGATAAATGAATAATTCTAACACGAACAGAATCATTTTTTTTGAGAAGCATTCGCTTAATTTTTCTTAACAACATTGAAGTATTGCCAGTTCGCCCACCTATGGCACCATTGATTATTAGGACGTTCTTCATTTATAGAGTATAAAAGAAAATATATGTAAAATCAAATTATTTATATTGATTTTTTTAGAATACCTCTTATTATATGGATATGGAAAAGTTTACAGTAGTTATTAAAAACGTATATAGTTCAGATAAAAGCAGATCTGTAACTATTAAAGCGGAAGACAGTTGGTTGGCCCATAAAGAGGCAAATAACTATTATAATCAGCTTAGGGAAGATGTTGTCTCCATTAAAGACAGCAAAAACAATGAAGTCTACAATCTAGAAAAAGGCTTTATTTTTGAATCCTAATTTAGAAACTTTTAAGAAATATAACCAGCTTGGGGTTAGACGCAGCTACAAGCCCACTAAAAACCGGATAGAAAAATTTAAATATAATAGCGAATGGGAATCTGATCCTGACCAAAATGTATTTACACTTAGAGACTATAAATGTTGTTATATAACAATAATGAAAAATAAGCAAGGCAAATACCGCCCAACAGTTAATGGTGCCTTCCTCTGTGACCATTTAGATGTCATTGAATTACCAAAAGAATATGATACTTTAGAAGATGCCCAAAATAATGCATTTCTATTTGTAGACACAGTAACTGGAAAGAATAAATAATAAATACATGAGCGTGATTAATGAATAGTTTTCATCTACAAGTTGTAGATCAAAGCGCCAGCGGATCACTTCATGTAAAGTTGATTATAGACTCTAAAGAGTCTGGCATTCTTTATTTGTCTCAAGAACAGTTAGATGCTATCAGTAGCGGTCTCAAATCATATTGCTATGAAAATGACCTTTCTTTTTCTACAGAAAATCCTTTCGATATTTCTTCCCTCGACGATCTTGAGGACGACGACGAACTAGAATAAATATATGTGTGAAAAAAACACATTCATCTGTTCGAGGATTCTGTGAAGAATTTTCTTCACACGTATACGAAGACACGGCCCATCATAGCATTCTTGTGAATGTAGAGCATGATTGGTTTAGTATTATGGATGGTGGGTTAAAAAAGCTCGGATATAAATTAGTTCACATGACGGAAATGCCAAAAACACTTACCTGTGTGTATTATAAGGCTTGATATTTCTTTTTTTTGTTTATAATTAGTTGTGCCTAAAATACTGCTAGCGGACAAACCTGTTTTTGATGCAAAAGAACATACATATACTGACCCTAAGGATAAATTTCAGTATACTAGTGTAACAAGATGGGTAGAAAAATTCAAATATCCTTTTGATGAAATGGATATTGCTTATAGGGTAGCCAGAAGTCAAGATGTAACAGTTCAAACCGTTTTAGATCTATGGAAGAGGAAGAGGGATGATAGTGCAAATTTTGGAACAAAAGTACATAAAGTTTTAGAGGTATTTCTTAGTAAAAACAAAATTATTGACTCTCATTACAAGGAAATAATTAACGGTTTTAAAGCGTTAAATATTTCCCTTGATACAAAGAGAAGTATGTTTGAAAACTTGGTATATAACAGGAAGTATGGTATTGCTGGAACCTCTGATATTATTGTTCAAAACAAAGATAAAAAAACGTTTAATGTCTATGATTTTAAAACCAACAAGCAATTTAGATATACTTCTCCGTTTGGGCATCGAATGTTAAAGCCGCTAGAGCATTTTCCGTGCTCAGAGTACCATACATACTCCTTACAGCTAAGCATGTACGCATTTCTCTATAAGCTAATGTCTGGTCTAGAACCGTTAAGATTAAAGATTTTTTGGTATGAACGCAAGGAGCCAGAAAATTATGAAAAAGTAGCCGGAAAATGGCATATTATCAATATTCCTTACATGGAAGAAGAAATATTAAAATGCTTACACCATGAAGATGCTGAAGAATAGAATTTCGTGGGAAGAGTATGCATTATTGTTAGCTCGTGAGGCTTCTAAGAGAAGTGAAGATCCTTTTAAAAAAGTTGGTGCATGTGCCCTTGGCTATAATAATAGGGTTTTAGGTATTGCTTATAATGGTCTTGTATCCGGTAAAAAAGTAAGCAATTCCTTTTGGCGCAATAGAGATAAAAGGCTACCTTATATTATTCATGCTGAACAGAATCTATTGAGTTTATTTAAAAGAGGCGAGGCAAGAATGATAGCTTGTACATTATTACCGTGCTCTGATTGTGCACGACTAATATGTAGTTGGGAAATACCATTAGTATGTTATTTGGACGATTATAATAGAGATAGTGGTGCTATTGAAATATTTAAATTTTACAATACGAGACTAAAAAAACTTAGTTTAACTGGAAAATAGTTTTCTAGACATAAATATGGTATATGGCCGTAGCAACAATTTCTGTTAATTTCGCAACTTTATCTGACGCACGCGCTGGTACTAGTACAGTAACAAGTATCAATCCCAAGCAGTTAAAAGATTTATTTAATAGCGCCAATAACATGTACGATATTAGCGTTAAGAGCATTACAACAAACGGTAACGTTACAATTAATGGCACGGTAAATGCCTCTGCAGGATATGCAGGTAATTTTGTTGCTTCTGGAACAATATCAGGCACAGGCTGGGCTGGTAATCTTGGAGTTACCGGTAATATTTCTGCTACTCAAGGGTGGAACGGTAATTTAACGGTCACAGGTAGTATTTTTGCTTCTAACGGATATGCTGGTACCCTCTCGGTAACAGGTAATATTCAAGCCACCCAAGATATCATTGCATATTATTCTGATAAAAGATTAAAAAACATTAGCGGTAATATTTCTGGTGCTCTAGAAAAAGTAAACAAGCTAAACGGCATATATTATACTAATAATGATGTGGCAAACTCTTTTGGCTATAATGATACAGAAAACAAAGTCGGTTTAATAGCTCAAGAGGTGAAAGAAGTTTTACCAGAATCCGTAAAACTAGCTCCGTTTGATTCAGACGGAAATAGTAAGAGTATTTCCGGTCAAAATTATTTAACTGTTCAGTATGATAAGATTGTTCCTTTACTTGTTGAAGCAATAAAAGAGCTTACAGCAAAAGTTAAAGATTTAGAAGCATCTAAGACGTTGGAGAAGTAACATGCCGACAACCGGCAATAATCTGTCATTAAATCAGCTAGCAGCTGCTACAGGGCAAGCGGTTAAAGGTCTTTCTAATGCCGCTGGTGGAACAGGCCCAAATATAAATATATCACATTTTACGATCACCGGTGTTACAACCCCTACCTGGAATGTAGCTACTGTAGCTTATGGCGGCAATTTTACCGCGTCCGGTAATTTTTCAGGAGCAGGATCAAGATTTGGTAGAATAAGTTCAAGAGATGCAAATTTTACCTGGGGAACTACACCTGCAGGATCATCAGTGGTTTCAACAGCAGGCTTTCAAAGAACGTTTAACAACGCTTATAACCCAGGCGGCACATCATGTTCTTCCTCAGCGGTAAGAACTGTTACATTAAGATTTAATGATGGGTTTAATGATGATGCAACAAATTATAATGCTACATTAGTAACCGGTAACATAACACTTTATTCGCCCCCAGCACCTTCTTTCTCTGTTACAGGGAAAACACAACCCCCTCGACCTTGTAACACAGGCGGCGGTTGTGGAGGCTTATGTCGAGGAGCATCTATTTCTGTTAGTAGTACAGCAGGTAATTGGCAAGGTGTTGCCGGTGGTTCTGTAAACTACTATATTAATGGTGGGTTTGCCGGGTCTAACGGAGGAGGTGGGTTCACCTATACCAATCTTTGCGGTAACACGTTATATTCGCTGTACGTGCAAAACTCTTATAGCTGTAATAGCAGTACACAAAACGTCACCACCCCAGCATACATTTAATCTGGATTATTTTGTTATTAAGCTAATATAATATATGAGCGTAGACTTAACCTTTTTTAAGTCAAATCCAAACAATATCTTAAGAGTCAAAAGAACAGGTTCATCAAGATCGCATGTAATTATTGACTTTGTTAAGAATAACAAAAGCCTTCTTTCCGGAAAAGAATACAACGTTAAAGATTATGAAAGTATAATGTGTTATAGTGTAAGCCCTAATATAGATGAATTAAAATATTATTTAAAAAATAAAAAAAAGAACGACTATCTCGAACTTAATGATAAGCTCGATCACTTTTATATTGCACGTGCATTAAAACTACCAATAGCAAAAATCTTGGAAAAAGATAAGGATAAAATAGTAAAAAGCTTTTATAAAATATACATTTCGTTTTTGAAGCAGTATTATGTAGAAGAGCAAGATTTAAAGAGAATTAAAAAGACTGTTAGTAATATTAGTGATTTTTCCATATTACTTCAATATCTTCCGTATGACAGTGAATATAAGAATGGTAAGAAAAGAGTTATTGTATTAGACAGAATTCGCAAATGGCTTTATTCCTATTTTTACCCCGGTTGTCTTCCTTTTATTGAATTATATGATAAAGAGCTTATATGGGCGCAAAATATTATGCAAACACTTTTACCTTTAAATTTAGAGTATGCCTATCTTAATATAGGTAGTGGTATTAAATTTGATGAGGCTAAAGATATATGGAGAGGTCTTATTAGAAGCAAATACGAAACAGCTATTAAGCTTTTATCTGAAGAGGAAGCAGAAGCCAAGGAAATTGACGACCAGGAAACGATTTTAGAAATAAATTTATTAAGAGAGAAGCTTAAGACTGTTGTTGAGGCTTTAAGGTTTGATTCAGTAAAAAGTATTCAAGAATTAATTATGTTTTGGCCAGAAGAGCTTTCACCCGGGCCTCAAATTACTATTGACCCAGTTGGCCGGTCTTTAGTCTTTAGATAAATAGCCCTTAATTATATTAATTAATCCTTCCAGCATAGTTTTATAAGGCTCAGGGTAAAACAATAAACACTTTAAATATTCGATAATTTTCTTTAATTCTTGCTTTGATAATGTTTCTATACAAAACTCAGGTATGAGTACATCATTAGTATGATTAATTTTTTCCATTGATAGACCATTCCATACATATTCTTCTTTACCGTTTTCATGAATCCCTTTAATTCGACTCCCCAGGGGGCCATGTACAGTATTAATATATAAACGTAATTTGTTTTTAACACAAAAATCGACTATTCTATGGGTTTCATAAATATTTTGAATTAGCGGGCAAAACAGAAGCGAATATAATCTATTAAGCGAAAGCAATTTTTCTATATTTTTTTGTACCATGTTAAAATTACCATTTTTTCTAATAAAATTATAATTAGATTCTGTTAAAGAATCTATAGATAGCAATATACCCATATTGGGAAGTTTTGCAAATAAATCTTCTATTCTTTTGTTTAAAATAGAACCATTTGTAGTTACAAGAACAGATATATTTGGATTAATTTCTGCTATACTATCCCATATTTTATAATATAAAGGTGTTAAAAACGGCTCACCGCCTAGAAAATTTGTCGTTGTTAAATGAGGTATAAATTCTTTAAGTTGATTGACAAAAGCATCATCATAGGGTGATATTAGTTGTGGTAGTTTTTCCCTATTTTTTCTTATAGAAGATGACCACTTTCCACCACACATAATGCATTCGTAATTACAAACTGTTCCAAATTCAAAATCCATATTTACCGGCATATCATTGTATATACTAGAACGCCATGAATTAAACTTCTTAATTAATATATTTTTGTTTAATGCAAGAATGCCTTTATAACACAAATCACAGCCTTTTGTAAAATCTAACTTAGATAATGCAGCTATTAAATCTTTTCTCTCTGTGCTATTCCACATTTCTTTTATAGTTTTGTTGGGGTAGCTACCTAAGACATGCTGTCTATTATAACAGCATACATTGACATTTCCTGTAGAATCAAAATTAAGCGATGTATATGGTGCACAGCAAATAGGAGGCTCTCTATGTATAATGTTTTCTTCTTTTAACACTTGTATGTTGGTTAGTAGTTTTTCCCTTTCAGATTCTCTATAGAGATTATCTATTGCTGTATCTACAAACTCCTTATAGCCATAAGTGTCACACAACCACACAACAGTCTCAATAGGATTATCCACCTCATCAAGACTACCGTCGTGCGGGTTAATTCTTACCGACATTGCTTTAAATTGCTCTGTAGAAAAAGGTGCTTGTCTTTCTTGTTTTATTGCTAAAAACAAATCAATTATTTTTTCTGGAAATTTAGACATATATCTTACTTTTTTCTACGTAACTATCAAAAATGTATTTTAGCTTGTTAATTATTAGTTTACTAGATGTTGCATTTTTTGTTATTTCATCCTTTACAAATTCTTCAAAACACTCTTCTGCTTTATCTGAATGCCACGGCTTAACAAAACCATGATATTGAATAATATGTGCATCTTTTAAGGATTGTACAGAGGCTATAGATGAAACCACATTATATTTTTGCGGAAGGTAGAATACATCACCGGCGAAACACACATTAAATACAGGCTGATCACTCGACCATGATTTTTCGGATGCTAATTTTATTAAAGATTGCTTGTACTTAGGCTTTAAGAATTTTTTAGAAAATGACATTAAACCACAATTAAATCTTTTGCGATTTTGTTCTATTGGGCTGTTTGGCTCAATCTCAGGAATGCCTAAATATTTTTCACACGCAGAAAACAAATGTTTATCTTCCCATAGCTCCTTAATATCATTAAGAAATACCATATCACTATCAAATATAATAATACGATCATACCCTAAATTCCCCATCTCAAATACATCAAATCTGTAGTATAAATTATATCCCCATTTTTGGGTAGTAGGTAGGCACCCACTATAATCATTATTCTTAGCATTAATAACAATAATGTTTTTATAAATTTTTTTAAGTGTTAAAATATTTTTTTCTGATAAACTACCATCTGATAACAATATTATATCACCATCGAACCATGGATTACTTTCTTTTAAACTAATCAAAAAAACTTTCATACTAAGCACAAAACTATCGTTAAGAGCCAATAACATAGCAATCTTTTTATTCATTAATAAATAATTTAGTCAAAAACAATTTTATTTCAATGTATGCCTAAAATATCTATAGTAATGCCAGTTCGCAATAACGAACAGTATTTAGATGAATCAATACAGAGTATTCTAAATCAGACAGAAAAGGACTATGAATTTTTAATATTTGCCGATAGATGTAATGAAGTAACACTATTTAAACTCTCTCAATACAAAGACAGTAGAGTTAAAATCATTTCTAACCCTAGCATAAAGGGCATTACAGACTCGTTAAACTTTCTTATATCTAATGCATCGTCTAATATAATAGCCAGACAGGATGCAGATGACATTTCTTCTTTAGATAGACTAAAAATATTTTTTGACGAAAATCAAAAAACTCATCTTACTACTAGTAATTTTTTTATTAAAGTAGACAATCAATTAACTTTACAAAAAAAATCTAATCTTCACGTTGTAAATTTGTTTAATTTTTTATTTTTCTATAATTTTGGAGCCCATGGGCAGTTATTCTTTAATAAACAGTTTTATAATTCACAATTTAAATATTGTCAAGATTATGAACTCTGTAGTAGTATTTTAAGAGAGAATTTTAAAGATTTTTATTTGATTGAAAAACCGATCTATACGTATAGAAAGCATAACAATTCTATTTTTAATAATCACCGGTCAAAACAAGTTTATTTCTCTCTTTTAACATCTCAAGAAAATATTAGGCATTTTTTAGGCCTTAATCCACCTCTCTGTAAAGTAAAAGATATGCGTAACTTTTTCTTAGAACATAAGAAGCCTGTACATACTAGCGAGACACTCTTTTTATCGATGACAAAGACTATACTTGAAAGATTTAAAAGTCTTTTTTGTTCTTCTGATATAGAGAAAAATGCAGTAGACGAAACATATTACAAAGCCTATAATTCTACTTTTATTAAATCACAATAAATCTTTTGCAATTTTGAAAATATAAATTCTTTATCTCTTTCGGAAAAAACTACAGTCTTATGTTTTAAATTGATGCTAACTAACCATTTTCTAACCGTAGACTGAATATTTAGATCTGCAGGAAGATCGACCTCAAATACATTCTTCTGTCTGGTTTTTGTAATTATTTTATATTTTGCTATAGCAAGCAGTTTACCCTCTTCATTTAATATTGTTAACTCTTTATCAAATATAAGATTATAATGGGAATAAAAATTATAATGATTGTTATTAAATTTATAATTTCTTATAATTTTATTTGCATATATGGAGGGAATATAATCTAGATTATTAGTTAGAAAACCTCTTTCGTAACTTCTTATTATCTTAAAGAACTTTCCACTATTTTCCAAGCAGTCTTTGTGTGACTTACCGCACGTTATATAAATTTTATTATTTTTATTAAATCTTATAGCAGCACACTTGATGTAAATTTTTTCATTATTCATTTTTTCATAATCTGGATCTGAAAAGTTTGGCATTAGAATAATGCCGTGCTTGGTTTTATAGGGTTCGTCCCATATTTTGGTCGAACGTAAAGGCTTAGGGTCTATACTATTGAGTAATTCATAGTAATCACCACTCTTTATTGCGTTTTGTCTTTTAATTAATAAATTCATTATGAGACCGCTAGTATTGATATTTACCTGTAAAAAATATATTTATAGGTGTAAAGATATACAAGAAACTTGGGGCCATGACCTTAAAAAAAATAATATAGATTACTTTTTTGTTAGTGGTGACAATCTCGATATAGAGCCATATCTAAATATAGATTTTAAAGAAAGCTATGAACAACTTCCACAAAAAACATATATTACTTTTAATAGAGTAAAAGATTTAAATTATACCCACTTTATTAAGACAGATGACGATACATTTTTTAACGTTATTTCGTTTTTAAAAGAGCTAAACAGCTTATCAAATTTTGACTACATAGGTAAGTTTAACAAGCAAACTTCAGCTTCTTCAAAAATTCATTATTTTAAATGTAATGATTCTTTTAAAATTCCCAAACGTATATCTAAATTTTCTTATGCAGAGGGGGGTTTTTATATTTTAAGCAAAAAAGCACTAAACTATATTTGTGCTCAAAAAGAAAGTACATTCGTCAATAAACCTACATCCTATAAGGGGGAGGATGTTTTAGTGGGTAGCATACTAAAGAATAAAGTAAAATCATTAGACATTAAAAATAACAACTCAGAAAAATTTAATATGGATCTAACTTTGTTCTCTCTTCACCCTGTAGATACTAGCATATTCAAACAGCTATACAAAAAAACCTTTAATTCTCAATTAAAAATCTTACAACAAAATCAACTTCTAAACGAATATAATATTAGAGATAAATTCTTGGCAAATCTTAAACCTTGAAAAAATCTTCCGGTAGCTTCTTACAAAAGCCTACTTTTTCATAAATTTCTTTACCCGCCGTATCCACGTCCACAAAAGGAAATTGCCGCTCTAACATATATTGTCTTTGAGGCTCTTTAAAATTATTGTATTTTGATTTATCTAGCCAAAGCGTTTCCTGCCATAACTTTTTATCGAGATAGGGATATCTTACCTCTATACCATGGACTCCACAGCAATACTCACAAGAATAAGGATTATTATCATCATAATCTATAACACCATTAATATCCTTAAGCCTTTTAAATAGCTTATTAATACCCTTAAAGCCAATGGCATCTCCACCTAAGCCGGATAAACAAATCTTATATCCTTCTTTTTTTGCTTTTAAAAAAATAAGACCGGCCCCTATAAACCCATAAGTCTCTCTACATACATATCCTACAAATTTATTTTTATAAAAATCAAAGTGAGTATAGGCATAGTCCTCGACATTTTTAAAAATTTCATCTCGAGTAATCTCATGCATACTATCTGTAGGGTCGATAAGCTCTTTATTGACAATATTAGGTATTAAAATCTGTTTTCCTTCTATGATAGGTGGATTTTTAGTACTCAATCCATGGCGCCATAATAAAACATTAGACGGCTTTTCTAATACATTGACGGAATAAGCTTTAAAAGGAAGGTTATACTTTAACAGGGCGCTGCAAATAGCTCCGCTATCATACCCCTCACTAACACCCATAAAAATTTTTTTAGAAGCAGCAACAGTTCTTTTCAATATACTTTCATCAAACGCCATTTTCCAATCATCTAAATTAACTTTGTGTTCATTATCTAAATCAAAAGCTGTTATTTTATTTAATTTTATATTATCATTGCTTATATCGTATGTGTAATAATAATTTCCATATACGTGAAAAATTTCTTTATACCCTAATACAGACAGTGCGCTCTTATATGAAGCTATACCTATTGTATTATTATGAATACTAAAAAATATAGGCTTAGTACCGAAAGTGTCAGAGCCAAAAATTAATTTCTTTTTTTTCTTATCTAACAAAACGATAGTAAATTCACCATCAAGATATTTAAAAAATTCTGCTCCATACTCTTCATATGCTTTGATTATACTTTCTCCATCTGATAGACTATCAGGGGTAATGTCTTTATAATTATATATTTCACCATTGAAAACCATTATGATGTCACCACATTTAGAAATAAGTGGTTGAGGGGTCAAGTCTCCGGTAATACTTAGTAAATTATGTATAAAGTGAAAGCCGCTTTCGTTTTTATAAGAAGTTAAATCTGGTCCTCTAAATTTTTGATAGAAATTGGCGGCATTTAAAACTTCTTCGGATGTATCTTTATTTGTGACCAAAAAACTACACATAAAATATTTATACAGTAGTATAAAAAATAAAAACTACAGGTAAATAAAGCATGCTTGATAAAAATTTATGTATTTTGCCATGGATTTCGCTTTATATAAGAGCGGACGGCAATATTTATCCCTGTGAAAGTGTAGCCTGGCAAGGAGACGACTACTTACTTGGTAATCTAAACACAACAACACTAGAGGAAGCTTGGAACCACGATATGATGAAGAAGCTTCGGCTTAAAGTTATTACCAATTCTACATGCGAACTGTCTAATGAAGAGAAAAATTCTTGCATGTACCTTATAAATCATTCTCTTTATGAAGACGTATATAAAAATTACAAAAACGAAACAAAGTCAGACGGAAGTTATAAAGTTGATATAAAAGCATTATTTTTAGAAAGATCCAATCTTTGTAATCTTCAATGTTTATATTGTTGTGATGTTAGTAGCTCTAGCTGGGAGCGAAAAAATAAAACCAATATAATGAAAATTAGTGATACTGTTTATGATTTAAAAGTGCTACCTATAACAAACAATCTTAGAGAATTATTTTTATCTGGCGGTGAACCGGTTATTAACAAATACAATAAAAAACTCTTACAACATTTAATTAACCATAATCCAAATATAGAATTAGGAATGGCAACGAATTTAACTTATAATTTTGAACTATATGAAGAGTTTTTTAGTTTATTAGAAAAATTTAATAATACTAAAGTTTTTTGTAGTGTAGACAGCTCAGAAACTCGACACGATTTTATTAGAATCAACTCAAATTGGAATACCGTAAAAACCAATTTAAATAAACTTAAAAACTATAAAGTAAGAATATATTTTAATAGTGTTATATCTTTATTAAGTGCTTTCTACTTAAAAGAATTTCACGAAACTTTAATTAATATGAAGATAATAGGCATTGACGGTATTCGATATATTAATTTGACTGGTCCAGAAGAACTTTGTATACAGTCGCTTTCGTTTAATAAGAAAAAAGAACTTAAAGAGTATCTTATTAGCTACATTAATTTTTTAAAAGAAAATGAAAATTTATCTAATAATATAGATTTATATCCAAACAATAACAAGCCTTCTCAGGCTGCAGACAATATAATAAAATTTTTATTTAAAAAACTAGGTAATAATAATTATATAGACAATTTGTCTAAATTTGTATCTATAGATACTATTAAAAAACACTTTGACAGATTACTCTAAAATATCGCCATAATTTTTGGAATAAGAAAAAATACTTCCAAAAAACTTTTTTTGATTAAAATTATAATAGGCTATAAATTCTTTATCTTCAGTGGTGTAATTAATTGCAAAGATATTTTTACCTAGAACACTTTTGTAGAAATTGCCGCTAATTTTTTGTTTTGTGCTTATTTGTTCGGCTAAAAAAGTACCATTATCATTTAAATTTATTATCTCATCTCTTGTCTTAAATACCATAAACGTATTTAGATGTATATCATTGATTACAACTAGGTTTATATTATAATTAATTTATGGTCAAAACTATGGTTATAGTTCCTCATGGAGATGATGAAATATTAGGCTTTTATGGGGCTATAAAAAGAAATTTAGAGCAGAACAATCATGTTAGTGTTGCGTTTATTATGGGGCCTAAGAACCTAACTAACGAAAGGAACACTCATCAATTTCACACTATAGAAAAAGTTAAAGATAAGTTAGGTTATAACGAGGTGTTTTATCTAGATATTTTTAACGAACACAATATTCATTCAAATAAGCTCGAGCTCATCACAAGAATAGAAGAACTTGTATCTAATAATCATATAGATATCGTTTACACCACCCACTGGGGTGACAACCATCAAACACATAAATTATGCTATGAAGCGGTTGTTGCAGCCATAAGACCTATAGGGCCATGTAAAGCATCGAGACTAATTACAGGGGAGATTATATCCTCTACAGATCAAGCCCCGCAAACAGAAGCACATAGCTTTATCCCTAATATATTTTTGGAATTGTCCGAACAAGAAATAGAGGAAAAGATTAATCTTTTGAAAATGTATGAATATGAATATATGCAAACCCCTCACCCTAGATCTGAGTGGGGGCTAAAAGCGGTAGCTAGCTTTAGAGGTATACAAGCAGGTGTTAAATACGCTGAAGGATATTTTTGTGCAAGAGAAATCATTAAAAAATAACATAGAACAAATTGTAAATCAAAAGCATTTTTGTATTTTACCGTGGGTACATTTATATCATTTTACTGATAAAAAAGTATATCCATGCCCTGTTATGGGTGCATGGGGAGTCAACTCATTAGGCAACACTTCTGATGATATAGAAAAATTATGGAATAGTGAGCATCTTAAAGAGATAAGACGCAAGATGCTTAACAACGAAGCAATACCTTTTTGTAATAGAAACTGTAATGATTCTATAAACTCGTGCAAAAGACATTTTGGATTAGAGCTCATAGACAAGGCATCCTCAGCCATTCTAAATACCAAGCCTGATGGAAGTGTCGACCCTATAAACTTTATTGCGTGGAATATTATAGAATCAAACAAATGCAATTTTAAATGTAGTTATTGCAATGTAAAATACTCTAATCGATTTGGTGAAAAATTAGAGACGTTCTCAGATACAGAGGCCATGAAGGATAAGATATTTCCATATCTTGATAATATAGAAGAACTTTGGCTAGCATCTGGGGAGTCAGCCATACAAGACAGCTATTATGATATTCTAGAAGAACTTATTACAAGAAACCGTACAGATATAAGATTGTTTTTTATCACTAATATGAGTGTTGTAAATTATAAAGGTAGAAATATTTTTGAAATACTGAGCAAATTTAAAAATGCAGTAATATTTGGAAGTATAGATGATAGGGAATCTAGACTTGAATACATAAGGTTTGGAAGTTCTTACAGTAAGATATTAGAAAATAGAATAGAGCTTTTAAAATATCCTAGTATTAAGTTTTACTTGCAACCTGTAATTAGTATATTTAATATTTTCTCTTTTCCAGATTTTCATAGAGATTGGTATAATCGAGGTCTTATAGGGGCTGACGAAGTAAGATATTATGTATTAGATTCTCCTTCATATCTTCAAGCCAACATTTTGCCTTTAAAATATAAAAACAAACTTTTAGAAAAATGGCGCGGCTATCAACAATGGATAAAGGACAACTTAACTGATAAGGTAGATACATACCCTAACAGATGTAACCCCGTTAACTTTATTGACACACTTATAAACCATATAAGCGTACCAAAAGATAATTTAGAGCTACAGCATTTTTTTACTTTTATAGATGAAAATGATAAAAAGACCGGGCTTGCTTTTAATAATGTTTTTAATGAATATGGAGATATCAAATGCATTTCAAAGAAATATTTTTAAATTTTTATAATTCTTTACCCATACAAAAGTTTATTAAGAATATTAATAATATTGGTAGGGGGGTTAAAGATATTAATCAAACAGGGTTTCCCTCTAAGCTTTCTACACTAATATCTTTTAACTTTAAAGAAAATAAATTACTAAATTTTAAGATCTATTGTGAAATATTTAGAAAATTTAAAAAGTACGAAATCTTAAAGTTCTTACCAACAGACAAAGACTTTAACTACTATTTTAGTTATTGGGACAACACCCTTTCATCTAGCCTTTGCTTTGGTATAAAAGTAGACAAAGACCATCTACCCACTCAATATTTTCATATTAAATTAAACCGTGTAATAAAAGAATTTACAGAGTGTAAAATTTATAAGGAAAGGCCAACTTTTAAGAGAACGGGCATTTCATTTGAGTATACTGGTTCTTCTGTTAAAAAGAAATACTATTTTTACTTTACGGAAAGTGATGACATAGAGTATTTTAAGCAAAAATATAATCTAACATTAGACGGGGGGTGTATTGATCATATAGAATTTACAGAATTTGATAACGGTGATCAAAAAATAATAGTAGTATATTCATATAAAAACGAGGCTGCTTACTCTAATATTCAAAAAACTTTTTTTCATCATACTTTAATTAAAGACTGTGTAGAATACTTTACCCAAGACCACGACCTCTTACCTTGTTACTTCGGTGTCTATAAAAACAATACAATTGCACTGTATTGGAGCGTTACAGAAAAAGAATTAAAAAATGTAGTAAATATAGATCCGCTAGCCTTTAAAAATAAATTAGAAAAATTACTCGATAAAGTATGAAATGTGTTAATAGCTATAATGAATGGGATCCTTTAGAGGAGATTATTGTTGGTAATGGATTTCCAGCAGATCTTCCTTCAGATGATCTGGGGTTTAAATTCTTTTTTCATGATAATCTTTTAGGACCAGATGGCGCATTATATGCAGGAAGATGGTATTTAGAAAAGAGATATATTGAAGAATTAAGAGAGGATTTAGAGTCATTTGTCAATATTTTAAAACAAAGAAATATTACTGTAAGAAGGCCTAAGGAACCTGCAGGACCTCATGAAGTGAAAACGCTTTGTTGGTCATCAAGCAACTATCCTGCTCTCAATGTTCGAGATCTTACACTAGTAGTAGGTAATGAAATAATAGAAACATCTGTATTGGCACGGTGGCGTCAATTTGAAAACGATTATCTTAAGCATTTATTCTTAGACTACTTTAAGAGAGGGGCTAAATGGACGGCTGCCCCAAGGCCCTTAAGTACTGATAAGTCTATAGATTATTCTAGAGTAGAGCAAACACCAGAAATAAAAAAGTATTATGATACTCTTAAACAACAAGAACATAGTAATCTAGATTGTGGGGTAGAGATAATGTTTGATGCAGCAAATTGTATTAGAATGGGCAACACAATAATGTTTAACGCGCCAACTGAACATGAGAGATTGGGCGCAGAGTGGCTACAGAGACATCTAGGTAAAAAATATAAAGTATGGACCGTTAATATATTTGATAACCATATAGATTCTTTATTTCTTCCTATTCGCCCGGGGTTAGCAATCTTAACCCTCCCCATAAAGCACAAATTGCCTGAGCCACTAAGAAAATGGGATATTGTCTATGTTCCTTCTTTACTAGAGCCGCACAAAACCCCTGATTATATGCCTATTGCATCAGAGAAAATATTTTGTAACCTGCTCTCTCTTTCACCGAACGAAGTCATATGTCAGCCAGAATATTATGATATTTTATCTAAAAGGCTAAAACCATTTAAAGTAGAGGTAACACCAAACAGATTAAGACATAGTCGATTATTTGGTGGAGGACATCATTGTCTCACACTGGATATAAGAAGAAAGGGCAAATTAGAAAATTATTTCTAATTAATATATGCTCTACAAGTTGGCACAAAAACTATCCTTAAGGGGAATTATTATAAAAATTAGTTTTATTAATAATGGTATTGCTATCTTTAGAACTGTTTGTAATAGTAAGCATGCAGACTTATTTGGGTTGAAAGGTTCAGATTCTGAATTTACAGATATTATTACAGAGCAGCCCGTAGAGTTCGATGAAAACTCTGTTACATGTCTAGAGTATCTTTATGTTCCTAAGCATATTTTTTTAGATGATTTTGAAAAAAATACCGAATATACAAATTTATTTGGGGAAGATTTTCTTATAAAGAGTAAACATTATATCGAAACTACAACTAAAAAAATTCAAGAAGAGCGGGCCAGATTTATAATGTACTCTTCCGAACAACTAGAACCTTGCAACCGATTTTCTAATGATTTGCTAGATGATTATTATTATATGAAGTTTTACCCTGAAAAGCGAGATAATATTTCAAGAGAAATTGTTTATGATAAAATTAAAGAAGATATTATTAAAAAGTACTTTCTTATTAAGGATTCTGATAATAGAAAAATAAAAGGAGCTTTTAGAAGGCTTGGTATTACAAACGCTGCAGAGCAAATAAACGATCCAGATTATATTAATGCGTTTAAGAATATATGGTATAGCCTTATAGAAGAACAAAAAGAAGAGCAACTCTTACAGTTGGATACGGCCAAACAAAATATTCTAAAAGCCGAGGGTGTTGATAAAGAGGATTTTTTACAGCAATGTGATATACTTGAATTAATGATCAAACAAATAGATAAAACTGTTCTATTAGGTTGTAATTCTATCAGTGAAATTATTAAAACCTGGCCCAGCTATCTTCAACCTGAACCATATTACATAGACAATGAGTGAAACAATTAACTTCTTCTGGTTAGGAGACAAGCTTGGATTATTAGAGCAGCTATCATTGAAGTCATTTTTAGACCATGGACATAAAACAATTCTATGGGCTTACAATATCAAATGCCACGGGGTGCCTTCAGGTGTCATTGTTAATAATGCTAATGAAATACTTTCCGAAGATCGAATATTTAAATATACCGGTAACGGCGATTGTCGTGTAAATAGTATCGGTGGGTTTTCTGACTTATTTAGATATTATCTTTTGAATAAAGTTGGCGGGTGGTATTGTGATATGGATGTTACCTGTCTAGCCCCTTTCAATAATATTAATCAGGAGTATGTTATAAGACCTCATAAAAATACTAAAATTGTTGGTAATATCCTTAAGACCCCTAACAATAATAGTTTTCTAGAAGATTGTATAGCTGAAACCGAAAGACTTGTCGATAAGGATAACGATAGATGGATTAAACCATTAGAGATATTAAGAGATTGCGTATACAAGCACGGTATTGATAAGTTTATTGTTCAAAAAGATTGGTTTGGTAATGATGATATTGAGGAGATAAGAAAAATGTTAAACATAGGAGTATTCACCAAATATATTAATTTACCTAAGTATGCTATTCATTGGTGTAATGAGGCAATTTCTACTGGTCGCTGGGACTATTCTATAAAGCGAGATTTTAATAAACCATTGCCTACTACTCTATTTTATAACCTATTAAAAAAACATGAACTCTTGTAATATAGCGTTTGTAACTACGTTAAGCGATGATTTTTTGCCTGGAGCGGTTGCAGCAATTAAAAGCCTCATTAAAAATACCCCTACATTTAGCTACCCTATAATAATCTTAGAGTGGGGAGGCTTATCTGATTATAATAAAAGCTTACTTAAGAAAATATATAAAAATATTTCTTTTAAACATGTAGACTCTAATAACTACCCTGAGTATCAATCCGGTGAAAATAGAGTTTGGAATTATAATTTTAACTATAGATATGATATATTTTTACTCGATAAATTTGATAGGATAATTTTCTTTGATTCTGATATAATTTTTAATATAGATATATCCAAATTGGCTAAGATAAAATGTAATTTTGGTGCTGTTCCAAGGTCTAGAGGGACTAATGTTCAGATAGGAAAAAGACCGGGGTTTAATGCCGGCTTAATGATTATTGGGAAGAAGTTTTTAAATAAAGAAACCCGGGATAGTTTAATAAAGCTTTCTAAGCAGCCAGCTATTTTGGATATCCGTGTAAAAAAACAATTATGGATAGGAAATGAGCCCATTCTAAACAATTTCTTTAAAACATTTACCAAATTACCAAAAAAATATAACTTGTGTATAGATGATATAAAGCCAAAAATTAATTTACTAGACTATAATATACATTATATTGGTAAACGTAAGCCGTGGAATAATTCTATAGATAGTTACGCCACTAACAAATTAGCATCAAAATACGGACAGTTCTTTGCAGTTCTTACGTCTAAAAAGCTTGTTAATTTATATAAAAAGTATACTTAATATATGGAACTAGATGATATATTAGCGTTTTTTAATGAAGATGCTTTATGCCCAGAAAACATTAAAAATTGTAGATCTCTTAGAGATGCTTACTTTAAAGAGTACAATGGCCTTTTAAACAAAAAATGTGAACATTGTACTTTAGTATCCTTGAGAGACAAGTATATTAAAATTATTTCTCAAAATGAATAAGATTCTAATTGTAGGCAAGGGATATGTGGGCTCTGCTGTTGTATCTATATTTAAAAAAGATGAATGTGTAATAGTAGACCCAAGATATAGTAGAATAAAACTAGAAGATTTAAAAGGTCAAAAATTTAAAACAATTTTTGTTTCGCTGGACACTCCTAAAGAAGACAATTTTTACTTACTTCAATCTGTTGTTAAGAAAATAAACAAACTATTACCTGGTAATATTGTTTGCTGTAAATCAACCGCGCTTCCTTTAATTTATGAAAAAATAGAACGGGTCAACAAGAACATTTCTGTAATACATTATCCAGAATTTCTCTCGCACCGCACTAATATAAAAGATTTTAAGACCCAGAAATTTATTATCTTAGGCGGTTCAAAATCTAGCTGTATAGTGGTAAGCAGCTTGCTTAAGAGCCGACTTAAAAAGGTTAAAAAAGTCATTTACACCGATATTAAAACAGCTTCATTGGTCAAGTATGCTAGTAATTCGTTTTTGGCATCAAAGATAACTTTTTTTAATGAGCTTTATAAAATTTTTAAAAAGAGCAAAATCAAATCTACCTTTAGTACTTTTGTAGAGATTTTATTAAATGATAACAGAATAGGCAAATCACATACAGTTGTACCAGGTACAGACGGTAGATTTGGATGGGGTGGGCATTGTTTTAATAAAGATATTTTACATTTATATAGATTTTCTAATAGCAAGTTGTTAAAATATATTTTTAATCTAAACAAACAACACAGAAAACTTTATGTATAGTTATTATTTTATAGGGCTCGGAGTAACTCTTACTGGTCTTTTAATTTGGTTTTATAGTCCTATTAAAATTACTATTGGTCAACTTTTGTTTGGTAAGTGTATAAATAGTGCGGAAGATTTTGATGTTGCAATAATGTTTAAATTTCCTATTTTAGGCAAACTACAAAGCTGTTATATATGCTCTTCATTCTGGCTCTCTTTGTTAATCGGCAGTCTTTTCACTCTTCTTTTTGGAATAAACTACAAATTTATTTTTTTGGCATGGTTTACATACCCGTCTATAGCTTATCTGTATAAGAAGTTTATAGATAATAAATAATATGTATGTCAAATTACTGGCAACCAAAGATAGATAAGTGGTTAGAGAATGTTAATATTAACAATACCCCATCTTTTCCTATAAGCTATCAGTATGCACCTAATGAAGGGGAAGAAAAAAATAAAGTATTTGTTTCAGGCCATGGACAAGTAAGCTTAAAGCAACTAAAACAGCAAATTGTTGACATGCTTGATGATGCTTCAGCGTTAGCTAGATCGGACGATTTAGCAGATTTAGAAAAACTAGAGCAAACTGTTATTTCATCTCCAGATTTAAGTAATACAATTAAACAATATATAGAGGCCCTTCGTAATTTTAGGGCCAATAAGGTATGATATGGAAGAGGGTAAAGCAAAAACAAAGATTACAGCAGATTTTGTTTTAGATATATACGAAAAAAGTAAAAAGACAAAAGGCAAAGCTTCAGAAGAACTACTACAAACCGCTAAAACACTTTCCAAACATTTAAATGAATGGTTGGTCGTGTCTAATAGCCTTAAAAAGAAGGCTTGATTTTCTCTGCCCTCCTTTAAAATGAGTAATGGATAAACTGTATTTAACTTGGAATGAAGTTACAGATCAATTAAAAATTATTCACAATCAAACAAAGCATCTAGATAGTAATTCCGCAGTCATAGGCCTGTCTAGAGGCGGTTTAGTACCAGCGGTTATAATATCGCACCTCAAAAACATTAGCTGCTTTTATAGCTGTGGCATTAAGAGCTACTCTGAGCACAACAAGTCAACGGAAATAATGTTTCAATACCCAGATAAACAGGAATTAAGAAATAAGGAGATTGTGTATGTTGTTGATGATATTTGTGATACAGGGGGTACCTTAAAATTTATTGAAAATTATTTGTTGCCTATTAAGATGGTTTCAATTACACTAATATATAGGCAGAATGAATTGTATAAGCCAAATTATTTTGGTAAAGAACTCTTTGACAAGAGATGGGTTGTTTTTCCTTGGGAAGAGACTAAATATTACACTACTAAAGAACATAGTTTTTCTTAGGCAAATTTGCCATTAATTCTTTATGAAAACAAACAAAAAAACATACAAGCTAGGCCTACTGACCCTCATATTCTTTATGACTACTGTGTCAGTATGCTTTACTGACTATAAAATAAAGAAGACCATTAAGGATGTTAAGGCTGAATTAAAGGCAGCCCCTTTGCAAGAAGAAAGGGCTATAGCAAAGCAAATTAAAGTTAAACCAGATGGCATATTTTACAAAGATGAATTTATACCTAGGACTAATAATAGCGGGTTCAAAGTATTGACTGTCCGCTTAACAGTCTACTGGGCAAAAGGTGGACATACTGATTATTACAGTTCTAAGAAAAAAAGCTCTACAGGATATACTTTAAAGCAAGGGGAGTCAATTGCTGTTGATCCAAGGATAATTCCTTATAAAAAAGAAGTTATTATCCCTAATATTGGTTTGGTTAAAGCTGTAGATACTGGGTCTGCTGTTGTTGCTAAGAAGGCCTCCAATGGAAAGCTTCCAGTTATAGATGTGTTTTTTGAAAATAAGAAAGATGCAATACTCTTTGCTAATAGATACCCTAAAGTTGTTAAGGTTGCTATAATAAACTAAATAATATGTGACTTTTAATAGGCTAGTCTATAGTATTCTAGAGCAGGTTAAACCTTTATCTCCTTTTGATATAGATGTATTAGCCGCACTACTTGTTAAAGAGGCGGGAGGAGAAAAAGATTATGTTGCAGGTATGGCAGGGGTAATGAACACTATAGCTGCCAGAGCTAATAATAATCCTTCTAATTTTATAAAGGTTGCGTTACAACCAAAACAGTTTAGTGCTTTTAATAATATTAAAAGCCAGCAAGATTTGGTCAATGTTGTTACACAGACAAAGACTCATCCTAGATTTAATGCCGCAAAAGAAATGGTTGTATCTGCTTCTAGAGGTACTTTACCTAATTTAATAGGTCAAGCCAAACACTATCACGTAACTAAAGGCCCCAGTACAGTAACTCCAAGTTGGACTAGCCCACAATACGGTGGTAAAAACCCATTAGCAAAACCAACAACAACAATCGGGAGTCACACCTTCTTTTCTGGAGTGCGTTGATTTACTTTCTTTTTATTTACTTTAATTAAAATACCTGTACCTGAGCTAGGGGCAATACCGGGGAGATTGGCGCCTTTAAACCCTTGAGGAAGCAAGCCACGATCATCTATATTTGGACCTGTGCCTTGACCCGGTCTATCAAAACTACCGTTGCCTAATCCTTCGTAAATTTTTTTAATAGAGTCGTCAAATTTCATTATGTCTTAATAATCTTTGTAACAATAGCAGAAGGTTGAATATTAGTGTGTGCTTGTGCGGCATTAGACTCACCCACATTACTGGTTGTCGTTGTGTAATCAAGAGGGAACGTAATAGTAAAAGGTGTTGCACTATGGCCATCGGTAATAACTTCAGATGTTACATACATTCTTGCAAAAGATACACCGGCGTTCCAGTTTCGATTAATATAGCCTCCACCACCATCTCCGTTGATGTTTTGCTGTCTTTCTGCATCTTTCCACAGTCCAGCAGGGACTGTTGTTACCCTATTTACATTAGCCCCGGGTCCAGCTCTTACTGCAAACGCACCATCATCTCCGCCCCCGCCATAACCAAAGTAATGTTGGTGGTTAAGGGGAATATTAACCGTATTCTGCAAGGTAGTGGTTACGGAGAAATTATGTGCGTGCGATCTTAAACCGCTTTGGTTTGCTGTAAGAAGAACTGATTCTAAACCACCTGTCTGTCCTACAGCACTTCCTAATGTCAGAGAACCAACACCACCAGATCCAACTGTTACTCGGCGCCTTAGATCAGGTACATTAAATGTTGAAGTACCATTCCCTGCACCCCATAGTGTACCAATTACATTAAATAGAGTTGAAAAAGCTGCACGGCTTACCGCTGTACCATCACACAGTAAATAACCTACCGGTGCGATTGTGCCTGCAAAATCTAAAATAGTGCCTGTTGGTACTGCTGCTACATTTGCGTTTACTATAGGGGCTAAAGATTGTGCCAATAGCGCCATTGGAACATCTGTGGGCATACCAACTGTATTAAATCTTGCCTTTACCGTGTTTGCTGGCATGTTGGCCAGCTTTGTATTATCTATCCCGGCAATCGCAACACTTAAACTATTACCAACAAAAGTCAATCCACCTGTTGGGTCTGGGATTTGAACTATTTGATCTGAAGAAATCCTCTCCAATCCACGCCCAATAGCAGTACCGGTGAAGTAAGTCCCGTCTAAACTATTTTGCTTTACACTAAATGTATTACCAACTTTGGTAATAGTCACGTTATCGGGCGCTAGCGTAACTCCAAACCTAGCATAATCTGCTACTAAACCAGGATTTGAACCGGTTAATGCAAAAATACTAGAAGTAATTGTATCGTAAATTATATCCCCGATTTGACCTCTCATATTAATCTGATCAAATGAAAGGTTGGTTGTTGTTTCCCCAAAAGTAGCAACACCCAGGTTTTTCATCCCTACAGCAACACCACCCGCTGTGGTACCGTCACCTATAAACAATCTTTTAGCATCAATTGTGTATCCTGGCTCACCTTGAAGTAATACTAGGTTGGTCTTTTCACTAAAGTTGCCTTTTCTAAAGACTATTCGTGTAATTGGGTCAGGCATAATATTATATATTTATTGTAATTGATTTATTTAGAAGTGCTTTTATAATATCAATAATGAAGGGTATAAGAGTAAACTGTATTATTACTAACGAGGAGAAATATTTCAATAGCACCGTTTTAAGGAACAAACTTAATAAGTTTGGGTCAGAAGACAATTTAAGAAAGTATTATGTATCTAAACCTGCTGCAAAATTGTTAAAATCTGGGTTAACTATTGACCAGGTTAGAAATAAACTTAACAGCTCTTACCAAAAGCAAGTTGATATAGAGATTCTATATAAATTAAAGTTGTTAAAAACCGGTAAAAAAAGAAAAAAGCAAGTATCACCGGAAGAGGCTAGGCAGTTAAGAGAACAGACAGAACATAACGAGAAGGTGTGGTATAATCATCAAGAAAAAATGAAAACTTGCTCAAAGACGTGGGTAGAGGAAATGACCGGTGGACCTAATAGAGTACAAATTCCGTACGGGGGTACATGTATTAGACCTGATATTTACTATGATAATGAAGGAAGCAAGCAAGGGAGATGCAAACCTTGCCCTTATCATGAATATTGTCTTTGTACTAATAAGGAAGTAGTATGAGGACTAAGAAATTAACTTGTATTATTACTGGTAGAGTTCTTGCTGCTACTGGAGATTACTATTCAAAAAAATTAGAAAAAGCTGGATCAGAGGAAAACCTGAAGAGAACATATATTTGTAAAGAGGCGAGAGATTTGCTTGAAAAAGGATTTAGTGTAAAAGATATAAGAAAACAATTAAATGCTGAAGATGTTCAAACTGTTATACCAGATGATGTTATTAAAGATATTACCACTAATGAATTTGGCTTAAAGAAGAGTACATTGTTTTCTAATATATCTACTTTTACCCATCAAGAAACGGATCCTGAGGTAAAAGATTTTATAAATAAGATATATGCTGAGTCCTCAGAAAGATAAAAATTTTACAGTTGTTAGTGATGGTACTGTATTAAGGTGTATCGATGCTAATACCGGTACACAATTTAACACTTATAGAATTAACGGCACGTTAATATCTGGCCCAGTTGTAACAGGGGATAGAGTTACTATAGTTGTAAGAAGATCTAATACAAATTTTGGCGAAGTACTTAAGCTTCCTTCTTTCATGCTTACATCAACTTTTCGCGGATAATACGTTGATATCTAATTAACTAATGTTATTATCTAAGCATGGAGAATATGCTAGATGTAACGTTAGCGGAACAGCAGCCGCAACTAGATTATCCATTAATTAAATCTGATTTTCCAGATTCGTTTTTTGCAGGATATATTATAAAAAATCGTTATGATGAGGAAAGACTTAACATAACAAAAACTTATAACACAGAAAGATTTTCATTTGCCACTAATAACGGGACTTATAAACTTTACGGGTTATTAAAGCAAGCTTCTCCAAACCATAAACTAGTTTCTAGTTTAAACTCTAGAAAAACCATTACTATTGGGGAATATAGTGGCCTATTAAATGCTTGTGGATTATCTTGTCTTTCTTGCTTCTTACACTTTTCCCCTGGCCTGTATCCTGTTGATAATAACTTTTCATCTCATTTCTTTCCTGAGATAGACGACACTTTTCAAGAAACAAAAAATAATATACCATCTTTTCAGCAGGTGGGAAATATTTATATTTTTGCTCTCATAAATCATCATAAAAATTAATTTTTTTTTTTCTTGAAAAAAGAAGGAACTTGCTTGTAATAAATATAAAATAATTTTTGTGATATGAATAATCAGATCTTTGTAAAAAAACGTAATGGAAATGCAGAAAAATTTGATATTGAAAAAATTCACAGAGTAATCAGATGGTCAATTGAAGGGTTAGACGGGGTAAGCCTATCGGATATAGAAATAAACGCCAAGCTCAATATGGTGCAAAATGTTACCACTAAAGAAATTCATCAAAGTCTTATTGAAGCAGCTTCTAACCTTATTTCAGTAGAATCACCTAACTATCAGTATGTTGCTTCTAGACTATTAAACTATCAGTTACGAAAAGACGTTTGGGGAGGCAAACACGCTCCAAGATTGTTAGATATGATTTATGGTGGAATTAGAAGAAAGATTTATGACCCTTCTATTATAGAAAAATATACAGAAGACGAAATTAATAAAATGGGTGAGTTTATTGATCATGATAGAGATTTTATTTTTACATATGCAGGTATTAAGCAGCTGTGTGACAAATATTTAATTAAAAATAGAATATCAGGTACTATTTTTGAAACTCCTCAATTTGCTTATATTCTAATTGCTGCATATGCTTTTGTTAATTATAATCCTGAGGATAGGTTAATATACATTAAAAGATTTTACGATGCTATTTCTAAGCATAAAATTAATCTACCAACACCAATTATGGCCGGGGTTAGAACAGTATCAAGAGGGTACGCGAGCTGCTGCTTAATTGGTGTAGATGATACAAAAGAATCTATTACTGCTTCCGGTACTGCAGTATCTTTAGCCACGGCTAGTAGGTGTGGTATTGGTATAGATATTTCTCGTGTCCGGGCAATGGGCACCCCGGTTAATGGTGGTTCAGTTGTGCATACAGGGGTTATCCCCTTTTTAAAGATATTCGAAGCATCGGTTAAAGCGTGGCAGCAAAATTCTATAAGAGGAGGTTCCGCTACTGTTAATATACAGTGGTGGCATTACGAGATTGAGGATGTAGTTGTATTAAAGAATAATGCTGGTACTGATGATAACAGAGTCAGAAAATTAGACTATACTGTCGGAATGTCAAAACTATTTTATGACAGGGTTATAAAAAATGAAAACGTAACATTATTTTCACCCAACGAAGTTCCTCACCTTTGGGGAGCATGGGGAACACCTGGTTTTGATAAAATATATGCAGAATGTGAGCAAGATAAGAAAATTAAATTTAAAAAGAAGATTTCTGCAAGAAAGCTATTTTCACTTATAATTAAAGAAAGAGTAGAAACCGGTAGAATATATATTTTAAACGTCGATACGGCAAACGAACACGTTGCATGGCTAGATCAAGTCACCATGTCAAATCTGTGCACAGAAATTATTCACCCTTATATTCCTTTAAAAGATTTTCATGATCAGGAAGCGGAAATAGGAATGTGTATTTTATCAGCAGTGAATATGTTAGAAATTAAGAATTGGAATGAATTAGAAAAGGTGTGTGAGTTAATAGTTAGATTTTTAGATGAAATTATAGATGTACAAGATTATTTTAATAAAGCTGCAGAAAATTTTGCTAAGCACCGACGTAGCCTAGGCATAGGTATTACAAACTTGGCTGCGTTTTTAGCTAAAAACGACGTAAAATACACTTCTAGTAAAGCTCTTCCAATAATTGATGAATGGATGGAGCATTTTCAATACTATCTTTTAAAAGCTAGTTTGACTCTTGCAAAAGAAAAAGGTAAATGTGAAAAATTTGATCGAACAAAGTATTCTAAGGGCATACTACCTATAGATACTTTTAAGAAAAACACTACAGAGATTGTTAAGAGAAAACTATCACTAGATTGGGGTACATTAAGAGAGGAAATTAAAAAACACGGCTTAAGACACAGCACAGTTTCAGCCATAATGCCTTGTGAATCTAGTTCCGTTATTCAAAATTCTACTAATGGGGTAGAGCCTATTCGCTCACTCATTACCTACAAAATGTCTAAGATGGGTAAATTGCCTGTACTGGTTCCAGGCATAGGGAAATATGATCAAAATTATGAGTTAGCTTTTAGTCTACCAGATAATACAGGTCTTATTAATCTTAACGCCGTAATGCAAAAATATATAGACATGGCTATTTCTACTAACATATACTATAATTACAGTCATTATGATGGCCACACTTTACCAGATGCTAAAGTAATGAAAGAAATTATGTATGCATATAGCATGGGTTTGATTAGTTTGTATTATAACAATACAGATGATGGTGATAAGGAGCAGTTAATTACAAAAGAAGACTCTTGTTCTAGTGGGGCATGTAAACTATGAAATCTGTATTAAATTTAAAAAACATCGATCACACTAAGCAGCCTTTATTTTTTGGGGAAGACTTAAATTTACAACGTTATGATAGATTTAAGTATCCGGTATTTTTTGAGTTATTCAAAAGACAAGAAGAATTTTTTTGGTGGCCTCATGAAATTTCCCTGCAAAAAGATAGAGCTGATTATAAAGATCTAACACCGGAAGAAAGATTTGTGTTTGATACAAATTTAAAGTTTCAAACATTAGGTGATAGTATGCTATCTAGATCTATACACTCGTTAAAAGACTATGTTTCTAGCCCGGAACTAGAAATATGTATGAACACCTGGCAAAGGTTTGAAGGGATCCATAGCTACAGCTATAGCTATCTTCTCAACAACGTACATCCAGATGCATCTAAATTTTTTGATAGTATAATGGATGATAAAGAAATAGTAAGTAGAGCAGAACTAATTCGTAAAAATTACGATAAAATCTTAGGTGGGGAAGATAAAAAAGATGTTAAGGAAAAGATTTTTGACTGCATTCTAGCAGTCAATGTAATGGAAGGACTAGTGTTCTATGTTAGTTTTGCCTGTTCATTTTACTTTGGGTACAGAGGTAAAATGGAAGGAAATGCTAAAATTATTAAGTTTATTCAAAGAGATGAAGCTCAACACTTTGCTATAACTCAAAATCTTATTAAAATTCTTCGAGATGAAGACAAAGAAGGGTTTACATCAACCGTAAAAAAGAATGAAGATAAGATTTATGCTATATATGAACAAGCAACAAAAAATGAAATCGAATGGGCACAATATCTTTTTAGTAAAAGTTCATTATTAGGTTTAAATGCTGAGGTCTTAGGGTCATATGCAAAATGGCTTTGTGATAATAGACTACGGTCTCTCGGTTACAAAAAAGTCTTTAATCAAAAAGAAAATCCAATTGCAGGTTGGTTGGACAGTTATCTAGACAGCAGTAAAGTCCAAGTAGCCCCACAGGAGGCAGAAATAGGTGCATACAAAATTGCGGCGCGCGATACAACGATTACAGAAGACGTTTTCGACGACATTAAGTTGTAATCTTATAAATATTAAACAGATGATTCCTGTTTTTAATACAAAGAGGTTGGAGGCCAACCATTTATATCCTACTTTATTTGGGTTTTCTACTAGAAATAAAGTAGCTGCTAATCTTTTAAACTATGTTTACGGGGTTGTGATGGTGGTCGCAATGGCATTTGCATTCCATGCACTAAGTCTCATATTATCCGACTGGAATAAGATATTTGTTTTTCTTGCTAGTTTAGCTGTTGTAGGGTTGCCTTATTGTGTTAAGATTGTTTTGTTTGGTAACGAAAGATTTGAAGCAAAACACGCCTATCTGTGTTTGGCTATAAGCGTTTTGCCTGCTATTTTCGATTTTATAGGGTTTTATAGTGAAACAAGCATTAAGCAGACATTAACCCAGACAAAATTTGAAATTGTAGAGAAAATAAGTTACTTTAACACTGAAGCTCGTGAAAAATTAGAACAGGAGAAGATTTCTCTACTACAAAAAAGAGATAAAGAACTCGCTGATATTAAATCCAAGTCAGCTCAAAAATTAACACAACTTGAGGCTAGGTTGACCAACGCAAAGCAGACTTTTATAGATGAAACTGAAGGAGTTAAGGGGCAATATACAACTGGTAAAATCGGTAGCGGACCAAGAGCAAAGGAATATCAAGCAGAAATAAGAAAGACACAAGCTTCTAACGAACTAGAAGAAAGAAAAATTCTTCAGGAGCAAGAAATAGACGCAGAAACTATTAATAATAAGTATCAGGCCCTAATAGATCAGTGTGATGCCGGTTTAAAAGAGATAGATACATTAGTTTCTAGTGATAATAAAGCAAAAGGACTTCTATATCAAGTCAATAATGTAACTAACTTTTCAGATTTATCTAAAGTTACAATTACAGTTAATAATAGTATATCTAATATAAGCTCTAAGATGGGTCTTGAGCCTAAGTTTGTCTCTTATTCTACAGATGATGTAATACAGCTTTCATTTAGTGCTTTATTGCGTGGTGATATTACTGCATTAGTTTGCTTTTTGCTAGCAGTTCTCTTAGAAATGGTTGACATAGTTATTGTTTTTATGATAAGAGGTACTCGTAAATCTGAAATAGTTGAAATAAAAGAAGAAGAAAAGAACAAAATATTTTTTAAAAAATATGATTCTGAAATAAAATCAGAAAAAAATCCTCAAGCAATAGAGCAAATATTTCACCCCTACCAAAATTATACAAAACATTAATTTTTGGGCCGTCTAGAACTAAGTACTATTGAAGGCGTATTCAAATAGGGGTGGGAGGTGGGCTCGATAGCAATATCGGGACTATTTGAATAAATAATATGTGAGTAGCGGTACTGCTGTTCCGGAGTTATCAACTACCAGGCTGTATAGGCATTTTATGTTAATGCGTGATGAAATCTTAAAGCATAAATGGTATGAAAGTGAAAGATCTGGTTTTGATGTTGGGTTTGAATATGCTTTACTTGATTGGAATGTTAAATTTAAGCAAGCGTGGGATAAAACTAAGGACCCTTCTTAGCGTTATCTTGTGGTGCTGCAACATTTCTCTCTACACCGTTACTGCTTTTAGCGGCGTCTCTCAAATCACTATTACTTTTAACCAGTTTTAATGGTAAATTGCGGAAATGATGACTATGTGGCACCAGCCTTACACAATCGTCTTCTCCCCACGCACCGAGTGTATTATTATTCATCACTGGAACCCAACTAGGCGTACCTGGGCCTTGAGCTATTAGAACCCATCCTATTCTTTTATTCACCCCCGTATTAGTAGTGCCAAATACAGTAGTATCTTCAGTTTCTTGTATCTCTACAGGGGCAGTTACATGATTTAGCGTTAATTCTCCCTCAATATGTGCACCTCCACCTACTACTAAGTTACGACTAACACCAAGACTACTATCAATCAACACTTGCTTCATTTGTCTTTGCTTGAGAGCAATAATATCAGCAGTAATTGTAAGTCTCTTACCACCATCTATATTGACCTCGTTACCACTGGCAATATTAATTTGTTCTCCAGACATATTAACAATAGTACCACCTATTTGAACTGGACCAAACGATTTCATGCTTATACCTCCTGCCCCTACCTGAAGGGTATACCTGTTACATACATTAAGGGTGTAATTGCCCCCCGGTAAATCATCGACATGAACATATTCTATTAAAGGACTAGCTTCTTGATTCTCGAAAACACCATCAGTTCCTACTGAAACACCAGCATTGTATATTTTACCCTGACTATCAACACGTATACTACCAAAATCATTCATCACCAGTCCGATTGTTTCGATTTTATGCTTAGTAACGTCTACTATTTCATGCCCGCCCAAGCCTAAGCTAGCCTCTGCTTTACTTAAATTGACAATTTTAGAGCTAATTAAAGATTTTAACTGTTGTTTTGCTGGGTCAGGTGTCCAGTTACCTCCCATCGAGCTCTTACTTTGACCAGTTCCACCGCAGCTGGGGCATTGATAGGTAGGCGGGAATGCAAGATTCTGAGGACTACCAGGGGGCTGCACCCCCTTATTGTTAACATTAATGTAATCTGCTACTTCATCCTTAGTACTATCTACTGTAGAGGTAGCAACCGAAGTAAATGGACTATTTTTTAATGTATCATACTTTCTCCCACCATTACAAACAGGACATGGTCCATAGCTTCCAGCTTGAGACTGCTCAACACTATTAAAAAACTGCTTTTCCTTTACTCTTTGCGTTTCAAATCTTTGTTTTATATCAGCAATATCTTGCATCAAATCTTTCCATCTTTGTACAGCGCTTGCATCTAAACTACCTATTTTTCTATACAAATCCCCTCTAACAGTACTATCATTATCACCATCTACATAATAATTGTCTGTACCACGAACAGTTTCAAACTTATCACCTAAAATTAAGTGTTGTTCATTGGATGTAGCAAGATATATACTCGATGGATTTGTTAAACTAATAAAACTTCCACTATAATGGGTAATATTTACAGCTTCCCTGTTATCTGTATTTACAAATTCTATTGTACCGCCTTTTTGATTGATCAAATATTTGTTTCTATATGTTTCCACATTATGATCTGTGTTTGATGTATTTGGTTTCTTGTTTTCATAAGAATCGGGGTAATCTGATAACTCATAAACATTCTGCCATTCTTGTGCACCATGGCTTGCAGCAAAGTAAACAGGATACATAGGATTACCGTCAATAAAAAATACCCATAAATGAGAACCTACCGAAGGAATAGCAAAAGAACCTTTTGCTTTATTTGAATAAGAGGAAGGCCGATAATTGTTACCATATATATTAGCTTTATTGGTACCAGAAGAACCTGGGCTTACAAACGCATCTTTAAGTGAGAAATTATACTTTTCATATATATTGGCCGGCTTTTCTCCTGTCCCGTCTTTATTTTGACTAAATTCTGTTGTTTTGAAATCTTTTACCGGTGTAGAGCTCTTATAATCACTGCTATCACTAATAGTTGCGCTTCTATTAAAACTGTTATAACGACCAGAAGAGTCCTCCCCCACTAAAGGCGAAGCACACTCCGCCCATGGTAAGATATCCTTTAACTCATCCACAATATCAGTAAGATTGCTCTCTATATTAGAACCAAGAAATTTAAATTTTTTATCTGTTAATGTTTTACCCCAATTGTTATATACCCCCGGAGAAATACTGGGTATGTAGACCTTAACCCTGCCGCTTTTTGCAGGATCATTGTTAGCAACTACTATGCCGAGGTAATTACCGTAAAATTTACCTTCAGCCTTCATGCTATACCGTAGGTTGGGGGAGAATTTTTAGCATATCTATAATTACTTGTAGGAGGAAACACCTTTACACTTATATACTCAGGTGTAGAATTGGCAAATGCTATTGCATCTTCTTTTTTAAAAAAGAATACATCGACTACAGGTGTTTTACCTCCACTTGCAGTTCTTGCTTTAACTGCACCTCCTGTGTCCGTGGCAAATCTAACACCAATATCGGGGAATTGTATTCTACTTAAGTAAGGAATAATAGCCGGGTCAACCGCAGCGCTTATACCTTGTTGAAGCTGTCGACCAGTAGAACTCCGTAGAGCTGCAGAATCTGAATCTGTACCGGACCCATACGCCCAATATACTGTTCTTCTAACATATAGATCAAATCCATTTTTATTATCACCGCTATACTGGGGTGAACTTATTTGTTGTAGATTTTGTTGTGCAGAGTTATTGAAATCATTATTTTGAACTTCTGAAAGTGTCATTTCTTTAGAATTATTCTTAAGATTATCTAATGCAGTAGTTACAGTCTCTTGTTTTTTTGCGTTAAAAATATCTGGGTTACTTAAATCTCTAATACCTTTGGGTGTAAAACTAGGGTATGAGGATTGTACTGATTGGTTAAGATTTCCCAACTGAAAAGCTTGATCATTACCCTTGAGTGTACCGATAGTTTGCATTGAAATTCCTTTTGAGTAGCTTTCTAGAGTTTTAGTAAGTTGTGAATTTGCACTTTCTAGCTGACTTATAGCAATAGAGTTCTGTACATTAATTGAGTTTTGGCCTTGAACTGAATTCAAGTAAGAAGTGGCAGATGAATCTAAAGTAGGCCTGATTGCAGTAGCATTTTGTTGAAAAACATTTTCCATATTAGTCTGATTAATAGATTGAGGTTGATCATCAGAGTAGGTGATAAAATTATCAGGCAAGTAAGAGGCTAGTGTGTTATCAAACCCATCAAAAGAAGGAATTGAGGTGGATACAGTATTTTTATCCTGTATCTTGGCTAAAAGATCTGATATTGTGTCTGGTGATGAATAAAACACAAAATTATTTAATTGATTATACTGTTTAACAAGTTATATTATATAGAATGAAAGTTTCTCATGAGACCCCTATTTCACTGTTAGATTATTCTAGAGATTACAATGATTTTGACTATTGTTTAGTACATTTATTAGATAAACACCCTGATTACAAGGAGTTTTATAAGACAGCAAGACCTATTTACAATCGAGAAGTACTTCTAGACAATTCTATATTTGAATTAGGCAAAGCATTTGACGCAGAGGCTTTCTATAAAGCAGCTTTAGAACTAGAACCTAATATGTTCATAGTTCCAGATGAACTGGAAGATATGACCGGTACGATACAAAGCTTTAAAAGCTTTACAAACAAAATGCAAGATTTAAAAAACACCTTTCTAACCAAGGCCATTGGTGCTGTGCAGGGTAAAAACTGGCAAGAGTTAACCGAGTGTTATAAGTTTATATCTGATAACGCAGATATGGTTGCAATAAGTTTTGATTTTAGTTATTACCAGGTAACAGGTCGCGGTTGGCACCATTTAGAGCGTTGGTGTTCGGGTCGTCAGCGCTTTATTCAAGATTTAATAAATAATGGTCTATGGAGGTGGGATAAGCCTCATCATTTGTTGGGATGCTCACTAGCAAAAGAATTTCGTTACTATGTCGATAGAGGTATTCACAATATTGTGTCTTGTGATACTAGCAATCCAATTGTTGCCGCTATTCATGAAATAAAGTATGATGCGGATTATGGGCTAGACACTAAACCTTCTACTAAGCTTGCAGATCTGATTAGTCATGAATTTACACCTGAACAATTAGAGATGGTTAAGTACAATACTACAATGTTTAAGAAAATTATTCGTAGATGAGACCCTGGGTAGCATTTTTCTCTCAAACAGGAACAGAGATTCATAATTTAAGCAATGAAATAGGGGTGTATCCTGATGCTATCATTACAAATAATCCTACTATATCTAAGATTAATTCTGCTTTAAGATATGTAACAGAGTTTAGAACCAATAAACTAAATCGAGAAATATTGCACACACTTACTTCTAAGCCAACAGTAGAAGAATATGAAAATATTTTAAGTAAATTTAAGAACCCTATACTAACTTTACACGGTTATTTAAGAATTATACCAAAACAAATTTGTGAAAAGTATGAAACTTACAATCTACACCCGGGATTAATAGACAAATATCCAGAGTTGAAAGGGTTTAACCCTCAAGAGCGTGCCTACAGGGATAACTACAAGCTAGCCGGTTGTGTTATTCACAAAGTAACACCAGAAGTTGATGAAGGAGAGATTTTAATGAGCCAAGGCATTAGTATAGAGGGGTTAACTCTTAATGAGGTCTATGAAAAATTACACGATACGGCTTTTGATCTGTGGAAAAGTTTTTTTTCCGCTTATAATGTTTTAAAGGGCTAATATGGACGTTTCTTTACATTATAAAAATGTTTTTTTAAAGCCTAATTTCAATTCTGTTAAGTCGAGAAAAGAAATTGACACACATGTACAGTTTTGTGATCGGGTTTTCAGGTTACCTGTTATACCCGCTAACATGAAATGTTGTGTAGACTATGAAACTTGTCAGATGTTAGATAAAAACAACTACTTTTATATAATGCATAGATTTGATATAGACATTTTAAACTTTGTTAAGTATGCAAATTTGCAGAACTTTCATAATGTTTCAATTAGTATCGGTATACAGGATAAAGATAGGCACATTATTAACGAATTATCACATATTTCTCAGCTTGGTAGGTTAGATTTCATAACTATTGACGTTGCCCACGGTCATCACTCTAAGGTTTGTGGTCAAATTAAGTTTATTAAAGATAGACTCCCAGCAGTTAGAGTAATTGCGGGTAATGTAGCATCGTATAAGGGGGTAGAATATTTAAGAGACTCTGGAGCAGACGCCGTAAAGGTAGGTATTGGTGGTGGTTATGCGTGTACTACTAAGGATAAAACAGGATTTACCCATCCTATGTTTAGTTGTATAATGGAATGTGCCCAAGACAACAATTTACCTGTTATCGCCGATGGTGGTATACGCAATAACGGTGATATTTCTAAAGCTATTGTTGCAGGAGCTACAATGGTAATGTGTGGTTCTATATTTGCTGCATGTTCAGATAGCCCAGCCCCAATAGTTAAGGATTCCTCCGGGCATAGATACAAACAATACTACGGCTCAGCAAGTATTCACAATAAAATTGAAAAAAGAAATATTGAAGGTACAATGAAGCTTATGGAAGCTGATACAACAACCTATTTAGAGAAGCTAGAGGAAATTGAACAAGATTTACAGAGTGCAATAAGCTACGCAGGTGGTTGCAATCTTAAAGCTCTTAACCTACATAATGTATCTTACGGGGTAAGAATGTAATGGGAGAAGATTATATTAAAATTGTAGAGTCCACGTATCCAGAGACGTGTGAAGAGTTTAAAAAAATACAGAAAGAGCAATATGAAGTTTTTTGTAAGAAGCAGTTTGATTATGGGCCCCACAATATTAGTCTTGGCTCAGATCTTCACAAAAAAGAAGACATAATAGCGTCTATATCAGCAATTGTAGTAAGGTTAAACGACAAAATTCAACGGCTTATTAATATGGTTTTAAGAAAAAAAACATTTGAAGCGGCAAATGAGCCAATTTTTGATGCTTTTAGCGATACCTCTGTATATTGTATTATTGCAGAAATAGTTAAAAGAAAAAAGTGGTGTAAGTAGTAGTTGTAGTTATAATAGAGTAAGTGAATATTACTTTTACTGGGCCGCAGTGTTCGGGTAAGACTACTTTGCTCAAGCAAATGAAGCAGACTAGAGGTATTATGGATCAGTTTTTTTATATTGAAGAAGTTACTAGATTAGTAAAGAGGGAGTTTAATGTTAGGATAAATGAAGAAGGTGCAAACGATATAACTCAATTGTTAATTTTAAATAAGGAACTAGAGAATTTATTTAAATACGATTATGAACTTTGGCCGGGATGTAAAGGTAATGTACATGATAGATGCCTACTAGATGGTTTGGTATTTACAGAATATTTTTATGATAAAAAACTTGTAAGTCAGCAAATCTGGTCACAAGCGTTAAACTATTGGAATCGTTTTTATCATAAATACGATATTATATTTTATCCCGATCCCCATGAAATAAAATTAGTCGATGACGGTGAGAGAAGTGTTGACGTAGATTTTAGAAATAATATTATAGACAAGTATGAGAATTACTATCTAGATCAATTTCAATGGAAAGATAAAGTTGTAAGACTGAAAGGAACAGTAGAAGAGAGAATAGGGATGATTAAAAGTATTATAGATTTTTATACAAAGTAGTATAAAATATATTCAATGAGCAATACCATTTTAGATAATAGCAATATTTCAAAGCATCTCGGTAAAATAACCGGTTATAAATCAACATATGACCCGACGTTGTTGGTAAGAGAGCCTAGAATTAACAATAGAAAGCATTTAGGAATTACAGATGAGGATGTTCCGTTTGGTGGTTATGATATTTGGAATGCTTATGAAGTTTCCTGCTTAACAAAAGAGGGTATGCCTATTGCTGCTATAGCTAAGATTGTTTACCCGGCTAAAAACAAATACATCGTAGAGTCAAAGTCGATAAAGCTGTATATGAATTCGTTTAATATGCAAAAGTTTGAAGGAAATATTATTTCTATTTTAATGCAACTTCAAGATACGATTGCATCTGATCTTTCTAAGCTTTTAGAAACTGACGTCAAGGTATATGTAAGATCTACCAAATCAGTAGATGATGGTTTGTATTATCCACCGGTCTTTTCAAATAAAGACTACCCGACGTTAGAGAATTTTATTGATGTAACTACTATTAAAGCGCCTTTTTACACAGAAAATCCCGATATTTTGAGTGCTGAAAAAATTAATGAATCTAAAGTACAAAGATTCCACTCCGCATTATTAAAAAGTAATTGCAGAGTTACTTCTCAACCTGATTGGGGAGATGTTTACATTCACTACAAGGGTAAATATGAAATTAATCCAACTTCTCTTTTACAATATATTGTTTCTTTTAGAGATGAATGTCATTTTCACGAAGAGATTTGTGAAACTATTTATATGAGAATTTTTCGAAAGTTTTTTCCCGAAGAGCTAGTTGTTAGCTGTTTATATGTAAGACGTGGTGGTATTGATATCAATCCAACAAGGTCGAGTAATCATAGTCTTTTAGACAAATCGTTAATTGACGAGTTTAAATATTTTACAAAAACGGTCAGACAGTAACTTAAGACAGCTTTAACAAATAACTAGTCTGATTCAATACCCCAAGCATTTCATCTCGTATGTTTAATAAGTCCGTGTCCTTTTCAGGGTTTAATCTTTGAGATATTTCCGATAAAAAGAGCTTGTACGTATCTAGCGCATCACAAACACTAACACTTTTTATGTCAAAGAGTTCTATATTCATTTCCCCATTGGCTAACTCTACACTATCCCTACCCAGTGCCGTTTCAACAAAAGTATCAATTAATTCATCTAAAGATTCATAAGCTTTGCCTAAAGCTTTATGTGCACTGTAACTTTTTGTCTGCCAATGAAAAACCCTTAGTTGATTTTGCATTTGAAGCAAATCTTTAACAACTGACTGCATATTGTTATTTATTTAGTTTATATTAAATAATCTATGTCTCAACAAGATCTATTAGCAAATTTTCTAGGTGATTTAGCAGATAAAATTAAGACCGCTAAAGAACATAAAAGCATTATGGAAGCAGTATATGCATCTGCTTCTGCTACCGGTCCAGTTTTTCTGTAAACTCTGATACCAAGTGGACTTTAAATAGCTTCTCAGAGAGTTAATATTGATACTTTTTAAAAATTCACTAAATAACGTGTGAGTTTACAATCTGTTACACTAAACAACAAAATACCGTTTACATTAGTCATTTCTAATGATTCGGAAAATATTTTGTATTGTACTAATATAAATGAACATCTTTTCAATGTTGCTATATTTGATACCAAACACAAACCGTTAATATTAGAATATAATGAAGAAAATAGCGAAAAATATGTCAATATTGATGTAAAAATTGGCAATAAACTCTATAAAAAGTCTATCTTTCGTGTTGTATTGACTGATAATTCTAAATTAGAATCAATCTTTAATCCCTCTTATGTAAAACCGGTAATTGTTAAGGAAAAACCAAAAATACAGATTGTAGAGGAAGTAGAAGAACCTATTAAAGAGGTAATTGTTCCTTCTACCCCAGTAATTGAACAAGAACCAATGAAATTATATCAACCTTTACAGAAGGGTAGTATATATGAGGTTGCTGTCAATACGACAGTCCCGATGACCTTAATTGAAAGCGGGGAAGCTGAGAATATTTTCTTTTGTAGTTCGTTTACCGATCAACTGTTTAATATTGGCATATTTAAAACCCAGGATGCCGAACTTATTTGTGAATATTTTGAAAAAAATAGGGAAAAATTTGTATTTGTAGATCTTTTATTTGAAAATGGAGATTTATATACCAAGGTAAAATTTAAAATTATTGTAGTAGAAGATCAGGAGACTCCTATTTCCATGTTTAATTTAAAAACATTGGATCCAAATTCAAAATCGTACGTGGAATTTACAGGTCCCAAGGAAAGACCGCCCCAGCTGGTAGAAGATATTAAAGTACCTGAACTGGTTATTACCGAAGATAAAGAACTTGTACAACAAAAACAGGAGTATACCAAGGCTATTGAGAAGGCTCGTAATCTAGAATTACAACTAGAAGAACAAAATAAGATATTACTGGAAAAACAAAAAGAAATTCAGAAAAAAGCAGTTGTTGTAGAGGCCGCAGATGAGGTAGAAAAATTAATCTGGGAAAATATACAAACAAAACTTAATTCATTTAAGAAAGAGTTTGCTGATGAATTTAAAAAAGACTCCAGAAAAAATTTAGATGAGTATGTTATTGAAAAACTAAAGAAAGATCTGGAGACCACCCATGAAATAGATACCAAACTTAGAGAAATAGTGGAACAAAATGAAAGCACGGCAAAAGTTAAAGACGGTATTAAGAAATATGTAGACAGGGCAGTGGAAGCTGCATTAAGAGAGGCGAAAAAATATGCAGTTAACATGGGTGGGGGCGGTGGAGGCTCTGTAGCAGTACAATACGCCGAAGGCGGTGTAATGGATGGTCATCTCACAGTAAATGGGTTAACAGTAAAAGGCGAAGTAGAGTTTTGTGGGGATGTTTTACCGTGTGAAACTGATGTTCATAGCTTAGGATCACCAACCAAGAGATGGAAAGACTTATATGTAAGCGATAGTTCAATCTATCTAGGCAGTGTCACACTTTCTGCAGTAGGAAATACATTTGTAGTACCAGAAAATACACTTATTATTGGAGATACTATAAATGATGGTGATTTAAATGTTTCCACTAGTATACTTTCAGCCGGGGTAGATCTTCTAGATATATTTGCACAGACTTCAGCAGGTGTTCAGTCATTAATTTGGGACCCAGTGCCCTACAATTTATCGATAACAAGTGGTAACACGGTATCGTTATTGTCCATTAAAAATGACATTCAACAATATACAGGGGATAATTTTCTTTCATTATCTGGTGGTAGTATTACTGGAAGTTTAAATATATTTCAAGATTTAACGGTAAATGGTAATTTAACCGCCCTGGGTAATTCTTATTTTGTAGATACTATTTTTACTACAACGAGTGCGTTGTCTGTTATTAATGTCGGTAAGGGTCCAGCCTTATATGTTTATCAGGCAAAGGGCCCTTATGATATTGCAAGCTTTTTTGACGGTGATGGTGTAGAAGTATTGCATGTTGGGAATGCAGAGCCTGATGGACGCGGTAGTATTGGTATTAATACCAGTTACCCCACAGCCGAGCTTACTGTAAATGGTGCAATAAGTTCTAATCAACTTATTACCGCTCCCGGTGGTAATAGTAATTTATGGAATAGTGTTTATAATTCAGTTACTCCAAACTCTGCGAATTGGGATTCAGTTTACTCCAGTGTTAATACAACAAGCGCAGAGTGGGATTCGGTTTATAATTCATGGAATACGTTAAGTGGGATTTATGTCACTACTCATTATCTTTCTACCAACAATGTATTGTTAAGCGCAGCTACAGTTATCGACGATATTAATGTTGGAGGTACCGGTTACTTTAATCATGTGGCAGCTGCCTCCAAGTCATTCTATATTCCACATCCTTCCAAGCAAGGTTTACACTTACAATATGGATCATTGGAGTCACCTTACCATGGGGTAAGATTAACCGGTAAAGCCACTATTAAAACACAATGTGCAATTAAATTACCGGATTATATCAAAGATTTAGTACATAAATCCGATACAAATGTACAGTTGACCAATATAAACCATACAAAACCTTTGTATGTGTCCGAAATTAATACAGAGGAAAACTACTTTATAGTGAAGAGAAACCATGGGTTATTCGATAAGAATAAAGAATTTAGCTTTTATTGGTCTTTTACCGCTATTAGAAAAGATATACCCGCTTTGCAAATAGAAATATAGAATAAATAGCATCAAATTGCCGTAAAAATAATAAATATTACGTGGCTGACCGTAATGTATTAATATCTCCGGGTGAAGGTTATATATTTTTCGATAGGAGCAATACTGGCTCTTCGACAAAATATGCAGGGGTTTCTGCCGATCTTAGCGTACAAATCCAATATAATGATCTTGGTGGGTTAGAGTTTAGTACACCTGCTACTAACAATTCAACAGTTTCTATAAGTGGTGGAAATATCGTAGCTAATAGAAATATTACCGGGTTTACCATTTTTGAGAATCACTTAAATACAAATAGTGATGACTGGGCATCAGTTTATTCTTCAGTTCAAACAAATTCATCTGATTGGAATGGAGGCGGAAGCCTTTATACAGTAGTTACAGAAAATAGTGCAAACTGGAACAGCGTTTATACTTCTGTAAGTGAAACTAGTGCTGACTGGGATTCAACTTACACATCGGTCTCCGAAACATCGGCTGACTGGGATAGTACATATACATCGGTTTCAGAGACAAGCGCTGATTGGGATTCAACGTATACATCGGTCTCCGAAACATCAGCTGACTGGGATAGTACATATACATCGGTATCTGAAACATCGGCTGATTGGGATAGTACTTACACTTCAGTTTCAGAGACGAGTGCTGACTGGGATTCAACTTATACCTCCGTTAGTGAAACATCAGCTGACTGGGACAGTACATATACTTCTGTTTCAGAAACATCGGCTGACTGGGATTCAACTTATACCTCCGTTAGTGAAACCAGTGCTGATTGGGATATTACATATACTTCTGTAAGCGAAACATCAGCTGACTGGGATAGTACGTATACTTCTGTTTCAGAAACATCGGCTGACTGGGATAGTACGTATACTTCTGTTTCAGAAACATCTGCTGATTGGGATAGTACCTATACATCGGTATCTGAAACATCAGCTGATTGGGATTCGACTTATACTTCCGTAAGCTTAAATAGCGCCGATTGGGATAGTACATATACTTCTGTTTCAGAAACATCAGCTGATTGGGATTCGACTTATACTTCCGTAAGCTTAAATAGCGCCGATTGGGATAGTACATATACTTCTGTTTCAGAAACATCTGCTGATTGGGATAGTACATATAGTTCAGTTAGCCTAGTAAGTGCCGATTGGGACAGTTCAATTTACGACATTTATGGTACAACACACCAAATAACCGTTGTAACAGCAGGTACAAATAACAGAGATAATAGCGTTACTTTAAGTTTCCCGACAAGTGTATTTTTCCCAGGTAGTGTTAGTATAGCAGGTAACCTAACAATCTCTGGATCTGCCGCACAAATAGATGTAGATCACTTAGTAGTTAAAGATAATATAATTTATTTTGCAGAAGATAACCCAGCAAATGTTTTAGATATCGGATGGGTTGGCGCATTTACAGAAATTGGCGATGATGCTGGGTACCAACATACAGGTTTGATTAGAAGAGCAGGCCAAGGCCGCCCTGGTACATGGACATTATTCTCTGGGCTTACAACAGAACCTGCATCTGCTGCAAATATTAATTGGGATGATTATTATTTTACAATAGACACTCTAAGAGCTAACCTATCTGGTACAGTGTTAGTACCTGGTGGCGGGTCTTCATTTGACTGGGATAGTGTATATGCTAATGTTCAAGCAAATTCAGCTGGTTGGAGCGGAGGAGGAAGCCTTTATACAGTAGTTACAGAAAATAGTGCAAACTGGAACAGCGTTTATACATCAGTAAGTGAGACTAGCGCTGACTGGGATTCAACTTACACATCGGTCTCCGAAACATCGGCTGACTGGGATAGTACCTATACATCGGTTTCACAAACATCTGCTGATTGGGATAGTACCTATACTTCTGTAAGTGAGACTTCAGCTGATTGGGATAGTACCTATACATCAGTAAGTGAAACATCAGCTGACTGGGATTCAACTTATACTTCCGTTAGCGAGACCAGCGCCGATTGGGATAGCACATACACATCTGTAAGCGAAACATCGGCTGATTGGGATTCAACCTACACTTCTGTTAGTGAAACCAGTGCTGATTGGGATAGCACTTACACCTCAGTAAGTGAGACCAGTGCTGACTGGGATTCAACCTATACATCAGTAAGTGAGACCAGCGCCGATTGGGATTCGACTTATACTTCTGTAAGCTTAAATAGCGCCGATTGGGACAGTACATACACATCAGTAAGTGAGACCAGCGCCGATTGGGATTCGACTTATACTTCTGTAAGCTTAAATAGCGCCGATTGGGACAGTACATACACATCAGTAAGTGAGACCAGCGCCGATTGGGATTCGACTTATACTTCTGTAAGCTTAAATAGCGCCGATTGGGACAGTACATACACATCAGTAAGCGAAACATCAGCTGACTGGGATTCAACCTATACATCAGTTTCACAAACATCTGCCGATTGGGATAGTGTCTATACATCGATGTCACTTAATAGTAGTTATTGGCTCGATATATCTGAAGCTAGTACAGAATTCTTAAAGGTATCTGGTGGTACTATTATAGAGGTTGGTGGTGAAGGTGGCTCGTTAGTCATAACAAATGATTTGACTGTCGATCCAACTAATCATGTATTGTTTGTTGATAAGTCACTTCAAAGAGTAGGTATACTAAATTCAACACCTGATCGCGCTCTACACGTTAATGGAGATATCGAAGGATCTATTGGTTACTTTACACATATTGCAGCCGGCACAAAGTCATTCTATATCAAACACCCTATTGATAGCAACAAACATCTACAATACGGATCATTGGAGTCTCCTTATCACGGTATAAGACTGACTGGTGAAGCAGAAATTACTGGCTCTACTGCAAAAATCGTTCTACCTTCTTATGTCTATGCTTTAGTACATGATAGTAATCTCAATGTTCAATTGACGAACTTCAAACACAAAAAACAACTCTGGGTGGACGATATCGTAATAGATACTAATACAAAAGAAAGTTACTTTGTAGTTAAGACCTCTAAAGATCTGTTTAGCAATAAAGCTTATAAGTTCTTCTGGTCCTTCACTGCCATTCGAAAGGATATTCCACCCCTAGTAGTAGAGGTGTAATGAGTGCGGGCTTTAATCCAAGGCTTATTACTAGTGGGTTAGAATTTTGTATAGACCCTACAAACCCAAAGTCATATATTTCTGGAAATATAGTAAAAGATTTATCTAGAAATAAAAAAAATTGTGAGTTAATAGGCGATTATCATCTAGATACAGTAGACGGTGTTAGATGTGTTATAACAAAGTCTAATCAAAGCAGAGGTTCGGGCATAATACAACCAAACAGTATAAAACTACATACCATCTCAATATGGTGCAAAGCCTTGGATGGTCAAAACGGTATTAATCCAACATTTATTGATACTAGACCTTCTGTGGTTAACGGTTTTATATTTTCTGGTAATTTCGGCAGAGGGTGGGATAATACTTCTTCTTATTATAACGGTATTTTTGTAGGAGATACTAGAATTCTATCTTCAACTATATTGTTTGGAGTCAACGAATGGAAGAATATTACGCTAATAAGAAAAAACCCTTGTGTTTGTACTACTTTAAGATTTTATTTTGATTCAAACAATAAAAATAGTAGATCTTTTGCTTCTTCTTTAATTACCTGCTACAATCGCCCTCTTTCAGAAGATGAAGTGATTGATAATTTCTTAGCTTTTAAGGGAAGGTTTAATTTATAATATGGCAAACCCTACATTTAACACATTAATAGCGCCTAATTCTGGTTTAATTTCTTTTAGTAATGATCCAACTGGTAGTTCTAATTTGCCTTCGCTTTCTAGTTCTGCACGTATTGTTTATACAGCAGGCGGTGGACTAACAATTACCAGTAAAGTCTCTTCAATGGAGAAATTTGCCGTTGAAGGTAGACTGGGTACTCTTTTTACTGTAACAGATGCTGTTTCCGGTGCTTTATTTCAACTTAGAGATGTTACTGGTTTTCCTATAGTAGAGTTTTTAGATAATGGTGACCTTGTAACCATAGGCAGTATAACCGCGGTTGAGGGTAATAGCCAGGAATGGAGCAGCGCATATACTACCGTAAAAGCAAATAGTGCTTCTTGGGAGGAATCTGCAGAGATAATACCCACTGTAACAAATTATCTTTCCACTAACAATGTATTAATGTTATCTGCTACCATAATGGATTCATTAAGCGCAAGAGACTTGTTTTACATTAATCGCACTTTAATAAGAACCAATAATCAAACTAACGTCTTCATTGGCAATAGTACTACAGGAAATGATAATGCCGAAGGCAATCATAATTTTGCATTTGGGTTAAGTGCAGGCAATGCATTGACCATCGGCGGTAGCAACAATTTCTTGGGGTACCAAGCTGGCCGTTGCAACTGCACAGGCAATGACAACAATTTCTTTGGGAGAGAAGCTGGCCGTTGCAACACCGCAGGCAATTTCAACAATTTCTTTGGGAGAGAAGCTGGCCTTTGCAACACCACAGGCAGTTACAACAATTTCTTGGGATTCCAAGCTGGCCGTTGCAACACCACAGGCACTCGCAACAATTTCTTGGGATACCAAGCTGGCCTTTGCAACACCACAGGCAATCGCAACAATTTCTTGGGATTTAATGCTGGCCGTAGCAACACCACAGGCACTTTCAACAATTTCATTGGATATGGAGCTGGTTTTTGCAACATCACAGGCCGTTACAACAATTTCTTGGGATACCAAGCTGGCCGTTGCAACACCACAGGCCGTTTCAACAATTTCTTTGGTAGACTTGCAGGATTCACTAACACCATTGGCTCCAACAATACCATCATTGGCAATAATGCTAATGTGGCCACAAACAGCTTAAGTGGTGTTATAGTTTTGGGTACTGGGGCTATTGCCACTCAAACCAATCAAATCATACTTTCCAGTGCTGATATTTCCATAAGAACCTTAAGAGGTACTGCTGCGGGACCCAACGTCTTCATTGGCAATAATACCACCGGAAATGATAATGCCACAGGCAATCATAATTTTGCATTTGGATTGAGTGCAGGCAATGCATTAACGTCGGGGACCAGTAATGTATTTATTGGCAGTTGTGCAGGTAGAGTTAACACCACAGGCAATTTTAACAATTTCTTGGGAAATAATGCTGGCCGTTGCAACTGCACAGGCAGTTTCAACAATTTCTTGGGACCAAATGCTGGCTTTTGCAACACCACAGGCAGTGGCAACAATTTCTTGGGATTCCAGGCTGGCTATTGCAACTGCACAGGCAGTAGCAACAATTTCTTGGGATACAGAGCTGGATTTTTCAACACCACAGGCAGTTACAACAATTTCTTTGGACCAAATGCTGGCTTTTGCAACACCACAGGCAGTTGCAACAATTTCTTGGGAAATACTGCTGGCCGTAGCAACTGCACAGGCAGTAGCAACAATTTCTTGGGATATGGAGCTGGATTTTTCAACACCACAGGCAGTTACAACAATTTCTTTGGACCAAATGCTGGCCGTTGCAACTGCACAGGCAGTTTCAACAATTTCTTGGGACCAAATGCTGGCTTTTGCAACACCACAGGCAGTGGCAACAATTTCTTGGGATTCCAGGCTGGCTATTGCAACTGCACAGGCAATGACAACAATTTCTTAGGATTTAATGCTGGCCGTAACAACACCACAGGCAGTTACAACAATTTCTTGGGACGTAATGCTGGTCGTCGCAACACCACTGGGTGCGCTAACCAAGTTTTAGGGAGCTTTGGACTTTATAACAACACCACTGGTTGTGGCAACATTGCTTTAGGACCGGTTGCTGGTTTCAATAATGAAACTGGTTGCTTCAATTTATTCTTAGGAGGAGCTACTGGTTTCTGTCATTTAAGTGGTAATAATAATATTTTTGTTGGTAATGCTGCAGGATTTAATGATAAAGTAGGTTTCAATAACACTATAATTGGGTTAAGTGCTGGCGTGGCCAGCGTGTCTGGTACAAACAACATTATAGTTGGCTCATTTGCCAATGTTAGCACTGGTACACTGTCTGGTGTTATAGTTTTGGGTACTGGTGCTGTTGCCACTCAATCTAATCAAATCATACTTTCCAGTGCTGATATTTCCATAAGAACTTTGAGAGGTACCAATGCCGGTCCCAACGTCTTCATTGGCAATAGTACTACAGGAAATGATAATGCCACAGGCAATCATAATTTTGCATTTGGATTGAGTGCAGGCAATGCATTGACCACCGGCGGTTATAACAATTTCTTAGGAAATAATGCTGGTCGTAACAACACCTCAGGCAGTTTCAACAATTTCATTGGGAGAGAAGCTGGCCGTTGCAACTGCACAGGCAGTAACAACAATTTCTTGGGATTAAATGCTGGCCGTTGCAACACCACAGGCAGTCGCAACAATTTCTTGGGATACAATGCTGGCCGTTGCAACACCACAGGCTGTAGCAACAATTTCTTAGGATTTAATGCTGGCCGTAACAACACCATAGGCAGTTGCAACAATTTCTTGGGACAAGAGGCTGGCTATGGCAACTGCACAGGCAGTAACAACAATTTCTTGGGATTAAATGCTGGCCTTTGCAACTGCACAGGCAATAGCAACAATTTCATTGGACCAAATGCTGGCCGTTTCAACTGCACAGGCAGTTTCAACAATTTCTTTGGATATAGTGCTGGCCGTTGCAACACCACAGGCGGTAACAACAATTTCTTGGGATATGGAGCTGGCCGTTTCAACTGCACAGGCGGTAACAACAATTTCTTTGGATTAGCTGCTGGTTATAACATAGGCAGGTATGGTGCAGCCAGCCGCAATGTATTCATAGGCCAAGAAGCTGGCAGAGGTGAATATGATTCTAGCTATACACCAACTAATGTTTTTGTTAACAATAACGTGGCCATTGGTTACCGGGCTGGATTCAAATTAAAAGCCCATACCTACAATACCAATTATCACTATGCCACCCAACACAACATATTCATTGGTGAAAAAGCCGGTTACAATAGCACCACCGATAATTCATATGGCGCCGCTATACACAATATATTTTTAGGAAAATTTTCTGGGTTTTACAACACCACAGGCAATAACAACAATTTCTTTGGGAGAGAAGCTGGCTTTTGCAACACCATAGGCAATCACAACAATTTCTTGGGATACCAAGCTGGCCGTTTTAACTGCACAGGCAGTCGCAACAATTTCTTTGGATTAAATGCTGGTCTTAGCAACACCACAGGCAGTTACAACAATTTCTTGGGACAAGAGGCTGGCTTTAGCAACTGCACAGGCAATCACAACAATTTCTTGGGATTCCAGGCTGGCTTTAGCAACTGCACAGGTTGTAACAACAATTTCTTGGGTAGACTTGCAGGATGCACTAACACCATTGGCTCCAACAATACCATCATTGGCAATAATGCTAATGTGGCCACAAACAGCTTAAGTGGGGTAGTAGTATTCGGTACTGGTGCTGTTGCCACTCAATCTAATCAATTAGTAATCGGTTCTTTGTCTACCCCGTTAACCGGTAACAGTATATTATATGGTAACTTAACTGTAACAGATTACTTAAGTGCATCTAGGTATGCCGATAGTACTAATTGGTCTGGTAATAGAGAGCTAAAAACAGTTAACTTTGATGCTGAACCATACCATCATTACCTTGTAGACACCACTTCTAGTGCAGTTATAGCAACATTACCTCTAAATCCGCAGATAGGCACAGTTATACACTTCTCAGATAGGCTTTTAACGTTAAATTCTGGGTGGAACACCAATAATCTAATATTAAATAGAAATAGCATGATGATTCAAGGTTTGGCCGAAGATTTAGTATGTGATAGGGCTGGAGTTACCTTCGCTCTCACGTATGTAGGCCATCCAATAGAGTGGAGAGTTGACTAATGAGTAATTTCTCTACATTGTTCTTTCCTGTATCAGTTACATTGACCAATTTTGAGTTTGATCAAAACTGGAATGATACATACAATTTAGTAAGATCGAGTAGCAGTAGTTGGAATAATGCATATACAAGTGTTAGTGCATTTAGTGGTACATCAATTACGGAAGGTATTACTGCTACCAATTTTACACAAACTACTAACTTTATACAGGTCTCTTCTAGAAACCTTAATACCCCTGGTACCTATAATATTCCATTACCATCTAATTTTAGATTTTTAAAGATTCAAGCATTCGGCGGAGGCGGAGGCGGCGGGTCAGGTAGAAGATCATTAGGTAGTACTGCATCTATTGGAGGAGGTGGAGGAGGCGGAGGAGGTTATATTGATATCACTTACCCTATATCTATTCTTGGTAGTCTTAACGCAACAGTTGTAGTAGGGACTGGCGGTTCTGGTGCAACCGGAGTCTCTTCTAGTGCAAATGGTAGTGATGGTTCATCCGGAGGTTCCTCTTCTGTAACAGTTAATGCTGTTACCATTGCATTTGCTGCAGGTGGTAATGCAGGTAGAGGCGGAGGTACAAGTTCAGATTCACAAGCTGGAGGTGCCGGTGGTGGCAATACTACAAATACTGCTGGTTTTCCTGGTACTGTAGGAGCTAGCTCAAATGGTATTGCAGGTTCTACTGGTTCATCCGGTGCCGATGATGCTTTTAATTCTGCTATTGGAGCTGCAGGAGGGGCAGGAGGAGGTGGAGTCACTACAGGTCCTGGGTTTGCAACTAGAAGTTCAGGCGGAGCAGGTGGTATAGGAGGTTTTGCTATAGCCGGAACTCATGTTTCTCGTGCCACAGGCGGTACAGGGTCAGGGGGAAATGCTAATAATGCTTCTGCAGTCTCGCAACCTTCCATGATGTTGTTAGGAGGTGGAGGTGGTGGTGGAGGAAGTGCATCTAATACTGCTATTAACGGGGGTAATGGGGGTACAGGTGCACAGCCTGGTGGAGGAGGTGGCGGTGGGGGAGCCTGTGGTACAGCATCAACTACTTTTTCAAGTGGTAACGGTGGTAACGGTGGTGATGGTTATGTTCGTTTATATTTCTTAAATTAATATAAAAAATACAAGCCCTGAGGCTTGCGCCTCAGAGCCTGCATGACTTTAAAGCTTTCGCTTAAAAATCTGCTACACTGGGGAGAATTTAACACCCGAGAGCAAGCATGACCCCGGGTCTGACCCGAAGGCACTAGACAATATCAACTATTTACTCTAGTACTAATAGTGATATTTCTACATACTTCTCTATGTAGCCACCTAGAAATAGGCCTATAGGCTTCTCCCTAGATGCAATTATATTTATATGAATATATTAAATATAAAGAGGTAAGGATGTACGGGCAATAGATGATACCGGTGAATTATTATATATTTAATATATTTAATTGTTCAAACTGAGTAATTATTTCAGAATTATTAAATAGATTTACCATCTTATAGTCTGCCGGACACTGATGACCTTGGGTAAGCAAAGGGTAAGGATCCAGATAACTTTCAATGTTATCTGAACAGGGTACATTTGCTTTGAGGTTGGAATGCAATTCATAACCATATACAACTGAACTATTACCAATCCAGAATACCAGGCTTTTCTTACCATAAGCTGCCATAGCATGTTGGACAAAGGAATCAATGCCAACAGCTCCTTTGCACTGAGACAACAACAACAATATCTCTCTTAAAGACAAATCAACTTGTTGTACATTTTCCAAGGCAATTTGACCAGGGTTCTTAATCTGTACAAAATTAAATTTTTCAGAATATTTGTTCACCAGTTCTTGAGCATACATAGGGGGCAAATCTCTAAACCAATTAAAATTAATATGGTTCTTCTTGTCTCCTATTCCACCATTAATTTGAATGGCAATTACCGGTTTGTTATTATTTACAGTATTAAAAATAACTTGACTGTTTTGCTTTTCAATATTATTAAAATAAAGTTCAGGACTATTCTTATCAAATTCTAAATCCAAACTGTTGCACCATGCTTGAGCCAGACTACATTTTCTGTTAATAACATCATTACTGTTGTATGGTTCATGTTTGAATACTAAACTATCTTTGTCATGAATAAAATCTTCATAAAAATATGGACACATCCCGGTTTTATACACCCGGTAAATATGGGGATTATGAAGAAAAACTTCTGGGTAAGGAGATACTACAATTAATTTTCTATCTGGAAATGTTTTCTTGATATTGCGGACCACATTTGTGGCCACAATATTCTTACCTATTCCGCCTTCAATATGAAATATACTATACATCATCTTTTTCTGGTGCAGGGAGGGAGTTAATCCTGTCTTTGGCACTAGAAACTGCAGTATTAAGAGTGGTTGTTTGCTCTTCAGTCAACACACTGGTATACTCTTCTTTCTCTAAGCACTGTTTAATATGATCTACGTTTGCTTGAAGAACCCTTCTACCAAGATTATCCTCTTTTTGCAAAGCTTGATTTATAGCATAAACACTGTCAAATAATACTTCTACTTTAGTTCTTTTACTCATAATAATATATACTATCTTTAATCAAAAATTAAAGTGGAAATTTGCAAACTGATCGTGTAAGTGACCTAATATTTCTTTACTATCATCTTTTACAGGCTTTATTTCTGGACGGATAGTATGAAGATCAGTAAACCCGTGTTCGGCATCATTTTCTTTTGTGTATTGTTGTATATTGTTAAAATTATGTTCATAATAATTTTTATCTAAAAATTTGTATATTCCTTGTATGATACGTTTGGGAGTTTGAGTCAATTCATCAAAATCTACAAAATAAAATTTATCCCGGTGCCCTCTCATGACCGCATCTCGGATGGTATTAAATGTACCGCCCACCAATCCCTCTTGACTGGTCCAGGTGTTAATACGACCTTCTAACGTGCCTAAATTTGGCCCCGTTTCCATAGGACTGTTGATGAGTTTAATTTCTTTACGGTATAGTTTTTCCAAAGAAGAAAGAATACAGGTAATTTTGCGGGTGGTGGTTAAAATTTTAATAGGATAACCAAAGGCATTCTCTATTAATTCAATCAAAGTACTCCACCCTCTGCTTTTATTAAATACTATAGGCCTGTCTGTATCAGAATGGTAACTCTGAAATAGATCTTTAATAATCTGTAACTGCTTTTCGGAAGTTTCCGATGCTTTAATAACCGGGTTTTGTTTCCAGAATTGATGAACACCCCGTACTAATTCACTTAACCCACTAGTGGGGGTAACATGAAAATCAGGGTTTTGTGCTAAAATATTGCAAAGCAACGTACTTCCTGAACGAGGCATGCCATTGATAAAATATATTTCTTTCACTATGATATATATACTAATTTGTAAAAACGCATAATCAACATTTATTTTTATGTTTAATATAATTATTGGAAATAAAAAAAAGAGGCCCTTTCGGGCCTCTTTTAAACCAGGACATACTGGAAATTTTTTTTCGTCTACCGAGATTCGGATTAGAAGTACACAGACTGTGTGCCAGGCGTGAACGCTGTTCCGAGACCGCTCAACAGAATGGTGTGGTAGTACAGGTTAGCGCCAAAGATGTTGTCAACAACACCGTAGCGGGTCAAGAGACCAACACGGGGGCTGAAGTCATTGGGGCCAATTGTACGTTGTACCATAACCGGGATGTATGGGCAGTAGATGATACCAGTGTCATAAAACTCTGGTCCCTTGTAGCCCAATAGGGCATACTCTACACGCGCATTACGTATTCCGCCCTCAAATTGGGCTTCTGTACGTGTATCACGGTATACGTTGAAACGACCACCTAGGTTACCAACCTTAGCTACGCCAACAGGTTGAGTGTTGACATTGCCTTGGACTGGTACCCATTGAAACTCGGGAAGCATCTCGAGGATTGCGCAAACGCGAGGTGTTGCAACGATAAAGTTGGCAGCACCACGACGATTACGAACAGCAATTCTGTTGGCCTCGATGATCAGCCTCTGATAGAAGTCGCGATTGCGCTCTACCAGCCAGCGACCATCCGCGGAAGCGGGGGACCAGACAGAGTAGCCTGTGCCATGACCGGCGTTCAGCGAAACCTGGATCATACGAACAATCATTTCACGGTCGATTTCGGCCTGTAGCTCATACGACATAGCGTTTGTGAGCTCAGTATCGATATCGATACCGTTCATGTTCTTAAGATCCTGTTCGAGTTCTACCGACCAGCGAGCAGCAAGTCTACGGGTACCGGCTTCTACGGCTGTTTTCTCAAAGGAAACTTCGATCTGAGGGATTTTGCCCGTCAGCTCAAAGTTCTTGAGAACTTGTGCAACACCCTGATCGACTCCTTTGAAGTCAAAGAGGGAAGCAGCAAGTCCATCGCCGCCAGAAAGCTTAGCACTCGATGTACCCGTATAACGGGTATCGAGGTACTGGTAACCAAGTTCCTTGCCAGCAGCTTGAGCTTGAGGATTGGTGAGATCGGAATCAGCACCGTTACCGGTGAGAGTACCGTCAACACCGTCATTACCCAGTTGCTTGGCGAGATACTTGTAGCGTAGAGCAAAGGCTAGTCCTACTGGACCACCCATTGGCTGTACGCCTACAATTTCATTGGTGATTAGCTCGGGGAACGTTCTACGAATCATAGGGATGAGGATCTTAGGCAAGCGGGCATCGCCAGTTGCATACCAATCGCCTTGGGGGGAAGCGTTGCCAAAGGCACCACCTTGACCACCCAAACCAGCGGGGGAATATGCACCACCGAAAACCGAGCCTACACCACCGGCGACGTTACCCTCGTTGATGCACCAAGCTTCTTGGTTTTCCAAGAGCATGGCTGTGTTCAAACGAGTGTGATCATCACCAATGGGCTTGACGTTATCGGATGTGTAATCCAGAACTGGCTTCCACTTTTCCAATAGCGCCTTAGCGCGAGACTCATCAATATAAGCCGTTGTAGGTCTTATTGATTTCATAGTAATTTGTTCTCCTTTATATTCGACCTGTAGATAAATCTACAATATTAATCAGGCCTAAGCCTCAACCAAAATTAGTATTTGGAAAGTTCAGCAAGGTAAGGGTTCATCTGAGGTACTTCCCCAGCAGGTTGAACGCTCTCTTCTACAACAGGGCGATCAACTTGAGTTGCGGCGACCTCGCCAGCAGCCTCTTCCTTGATATTTTGAAGCCGTTCTTTTTCTGTTTTATCAAACAGACTAAGAGCATAGTCAATATTTTCGGTAATAAATTGAGAGGTTTTACCACTCATTACCTTATTGACGTAATCACGCTTACGAGAAGGCAGACCAGCTGTTTTCTTCTCTAGAGTCAACTCAGCTTCGCGGGCGGCTAATTGTGCCTTTGCAGCGGCTAGCTCTTTAATAACGGCTTCAAGCTTCTTAGAAGCTTCATTAATTTGATTCTTTCCGTCAACGACGGCTTCACGAATTGATTCTTTCGCAAGGGCAGCATCAACGCCCAAAATATTTCTAATTTGACCTAGAATCTCAAGTGCACGGGTATTTTTGACTGCATCCTTGATATCATTTGTAGGTACGGTTTCATCAAGATAAGCTTCTAGGTATGTGCTAATGTTGTTTACTGTTTCTTCCTTAAACTTAGCAGCTTCTTCTTTAATTACCTTAGCATACTTCTCAACAACGGACTTTAATTTTTCAGCATGATTGGAGTCAATAGCATCAACTACTTTTTGTAGCTTTAATGTATGATCGGCGTCAATAGCTTCTAAAAGATGCTCTAATTTCTTAGCATATTCTTCATCTTGCTCTGTAAGAGCTTTTGTAACATGAAGTTGAACTTTTTCGTCTACACTCTTGTGAAATGCTTGTTCAATTTCGTTTAAAACTTCCTCGGAGAGGAGGCTATTTGTTGCATCTTTAAGGGCTGTTTTGATGTTGCTCATATTAAAAAACCTTTATGCTCTTGTTAGCAGCAATTTTATGCTTAATTTTAGCTTCCATAATCTTCTTTAAATATTTATGGGCCTCAGCATAATTTTTTTCATTTAAACGCTTTAGAAACTTGACTATTTCAACACGCTCTTTCATGTCTATTAAGTATTTATTCTCTAGGAGTGTAAAATCCTTGTTTTTTTTGTCGACTTTACAGAATTTTACTAATTTTTGAAATAAAGTCTAGTACTTGCTCCTTCAAGTAGTTCTCTATCTCACGGCGAGGTAAATTTCTCAGGCTATCACTAAAGGAATCATAATATTCTTCAAACCTTCCATCTTGTGTGACAACAAACTGCTTAGACTCCAAAATACCATTTACAAACGCTTTAGGAAACGATGGATCAGCTACACAATCAACAGCTACAAGTCGAAAATCCTTTACCTTGTTAACCCCATTGCTCATTTCCTGCAATGTGCCTAAGGCTCTGGAACTCATTCCTACTTTTACACCATCATTAACAAGACTTCTTAAAATTTGCCCCATAGGAGTTGTTAAAACTTTTGATTTACCAAAATAGACATTACCGTTACGGTTTAATTCTGTTACTAAGTGACAGGCTCTTTCTAGATTTACCTCAGCAGCAGTAGGGTGATTTAATTCCCCCATACTTCTATTGGTGGTAACCATTTCACTGATGTATCTTCTTACCTCTGTATCCATTTCATGTGAATCATACACTCGCTTATTTTTGTTTACCTCTTCACATTGCATGTATGGTCCTTTTATATACATCGTGCTAGGTTGATTACCGTTTTTCTCCTCAACTACGTATTCATACTGATCGTATGGTGCAGGAGTCTCTACCAATAGTCTTAAAGGCATATTAATATTTATTGGTTTTTCTGCCTATTTTCTTAATTCTTTTTCAGTTAATATTGTAAATTCATAACCTCTATCTTTACACCATTTTTTGGCCGCTTCCCACTTGGCTTTGTTTTGAATAAAGGTTAATTGTTCATACAAAAGGGTTTTTTGATGCTTACCTGGTGTGTTTTCTGGTTGAACTGTCTGTTTAAAAGGTTTGACTTCAACCAAAAACTTTTTTATACCATCAGCTGTCTTTAACTTTACAATAGCATCTACAACATACCTGTGAATTTTATGATCAATAGGGTTTTCATACGGTATAATAATACTCTCACTCCCCCATTCTAGTACATTTGGATTGGTATCACACCATCTGAACAGCTTTAATTCCCAGCTACTGAGGTATCTTGGTAGGTCATGCCCTTTATATTTTTCAGTATGTGTGGGTTTAAAGATACCTTGAACGTACTTATTGTTTTTTGATGTAAACTTCATCCAACAAAGAACTCTGGAGGTGCAGCATCCCCAAAGCCAGCTGCGCGCTCGTATAGTTTTTTCTCAAGTTCTGCTTTTTCCTCACGACCACTGCTTAACATATCGTTGTAATTGATAGATCCGCCTCCAAACATTTGTGTGTTTGTGTATTTTCCACGTACAGACCCGATGGCTACCTTAGTAAGTGCAAGTGCATACTGATATACCCAAGGTTCTTTTATAATATCAATAAGAGGCCTCTCCACATATGTGGTCACTACCCCGTAAAATTCAGAGTCTTTTGGTTCCGGAAACAATTGCATATACTGTGTTCTGCTGTCAAACCTAAAATCTCTTTTTAACGCTAGTACCTTTTCACGGGTATCAAGCCAATTCTTTAAAATATTCCAACTAACTAAATCGAATCCATAGTTTCCAAGAGAATAACTAAAATATGTTTGCTGGGCCAAAGTTTGTTCGATGGTAAACAGTGTGTTTATACCGTTACTGCTACCTTCCTCAAAGTCAGTTACTTCCATTACATGTCGATAGTCACCTATTAAATAATCATAACTGTTTAAAAGCTGAAATTCTTCTGGATTATTTTCATTAAATACCTGAAATATGTAAGGATTTGCAGGGTCACCAATCACCATTTTTCCTAAATTGTATAATGCTTGGATGTCTGTGGATACGTTTTTAATTTTAGCGCGAAAATTAAAATCTTTTGTCAAGCTAAACAGTACATCTAAGCGTAACCCTGCACCCTTCTCATATAATTTACTATCAAAAATAAGATATTCTTGAGTATACCCGGCAAACTTAGTAAACATTTCACACGCAATACCGATAAATTCATTTAATTGATCTGCATGCACTTCTAAATTGATCAGAGGTGCACCTAGAGCTCGGCAAATTCTTTGACCTAAGCGCTCATAACTCTCAATCTTAGATTGAAGATTAGTACTATAAAAAGAGCTTACTGGCTCTACATTACTACACACCATCATATATAATAATTATGCCCGTGCCGGTAAAATAGGGCACATTTCCAAATGTTATTAGACCGGCACTTGCATCTGGGGCTATTACTTCTCCTTCAAACATACCTCTAGGGTTAGGAAATAAGTTAATACCTGCTCCTCCATAGTATGTAAATGGTTCTTCTAACGAATAATAAAATTTGCTTGGCTTACCAAACAATTTATTGCCGTTTGTTGTAAATCTAATAGAGGTAATACTATAAGCTGACAGTGAAATGATATCTGAAGGCTCGAAGTCACCTGGTAAAATATAATCAGTATCAAACAAAAGCCTTTTTTGTCCTAAATAGTCTTGGCTAGTAATTAATGTGTATTCCCCCCCTCTTTTCATATTAGATTTTGATGCAATATTAACCAATAAGCTGGTAGTAGAAAGAGGTATAAATGCGACTTGATCGGAAGATAGAGCCCAATCATAAGTTTCAATTCTATCGTATTGATTGTAGTTAAAAGCGGATAAGGTTAGTAGCTTGAGCTGGTTCTGTGAAAGAAGTTGTGGGAAAAACCCTATTTGCCTTATATAACCGTTGTAAGCGTTTCCACCGCTTTCTGAAGATACTCCAATGTAAATAGTGCTTAATCCCTGTACTACAAGCGAGGAAGCGTCCGTGCCTACAATACGCCCGGAATCTGCAAACAATACATTGTTTCTGGCATAGCTAACACCAAATGTTCTGTTGTAAGTTTTTGTATTAAGGGGAGACTCTAGCAAAAAACCTAGTAGAGGGCTATCGTTTATCAAACCGTATGTGGTTGCAGTAAAATTGTTTGGGTTATAACGTAAAGCAATTTCCCTGGTACGTATGGAATCAAAGCACCTAAATACTGTCATACTATTGGCAGCAGAATATCCTAATGTTTTTGTTTCAACTAAAAAAGTACCTTCAGCATTATTCAATATATCTCCTGATAGCATAAAATACTCAGTTTCACGGGTATAGGGAGACCCGTCAGTAGGCATAAAAGAAGTAGGAAATTCTCCTTTTTCTAATTGCACACCCCACAAGTAAAAATCTAAATTAGTTGCACCTGATTGATAAAACGAAAGGGTAATATCTCCTGTAGGCGCCACTGCAAACTCATTTACAATTGTAACAGCGGGGTGATCTCTTGTTACTCTCTCCCAATTATATTGAGAAAGATTTGTAAAATTTACAACCCATTGACCATATGTACTACCTTCAAGGTTTTCTAACATTAATAAGCCGTCACCAGTAAAAGTATTCTTTTTAATGTAAAAACTAGGTTCATATCTATCACCAGCAATACCGTTACCAGCGGTATATAGTGAATCAACCCCGGTACCAAGGGCACTAACCCTGTCTGCAAAAGAAACATAATCAGGGGCAATGTATTCTACAGGACCATCTGGCCACCAGTAATAGCTAAGCCCGGTTCCATTACGCTTTTCCCAAGCAACATCTATTATATCATTAGACTGTTCTACTATATTAGTACGACTTTCTTCTATAAGTAGACCCTGAGGTATCCAGCTACCTGTTTCTGCATCTAATTTATGATCAAGTCTCATCTCGTGAGGGCCACTATACCACAAAGTCCCCGCAGCATCTGTAAATGTGCCGGAAGAGTTTCTAACAAAAGTCGCGCGGTTTAAATCAGTAACAGGAAATTTACCGTCCGGGGCAAAGATTGAAATAAAATCTAGATTAAATGTAGAAGACAATATTGAAGGAGCAAGACAGCTTTTTGAAGCAAAATTTTTCTGGCCAGTATTTTCTTGAGGGGTTTTAAGCCTTAATGTTAAATCTAAATACGGCCAGTTTGCACTATTAGTATTTACAATACTATACATTTCGTTTAAGTTAGCAGATATAGGCTTGTAAGTTGTGTAAAAAGAATATCCCCTACTCCACCCGGCACTTAAACTAACAACCGTATTATTTACATATGGAAAATTATTGTATTCATTTACAGCACTATTAGCACAAAGCGCAGTATAAGTAGATTTCCAATCAAAGCTGTGTGTATCAATTGTGGTGTTATTAAAAGTAAATCTATTGTAAAATGTTCCTAAAAACGGAGATGATTCCCCTGCAATAGGATCAATACCGCTATCAGGATATCCAGGTGTAGATAGAGTATGATGGTTTGTAGAATGAAGTTTGTTGTGAAATAAAGTATTGCTCATTCATTAAATTTTGTTATGTCACCGTACATTAGCGTACCATCACTTACAAATGTAATAACTGAGCGGCGACGGGGGCCTGTGTCTATTAAAAATTGTCGTTCTGGCGTACCATTAAATCTGTAAGATGTTCCAAATTTCAAATCCCACCCACCTACATTGTTTTGTATTACGGTCACACAATATGTACCGCCTCGTTTCATATTAATTGGATTTTCTAATTGTAGGTCTTGAATTAATGTCAAGAAAGTTGATTGATTATAATCCAAATCCCATGGGACGGTACTTAAGCCCGGGGTATTAGTAATTACAGTACCGCTAAACGTCTTTGAAGCGGTATATTCTTGAACTAAATTTCTAAACATAATAAAAGGCGCATTCCATTCAGCACTGTAAGTAGCTACAGTAGTGTATACTGAGGCATACCCTGCGCTATTAGGTCTAAATGATGTAGCTCCTCTTGCTCCATCGTTCCAATCATTAGATAGGGAGTTTACTGTTGAATAAAGAGAGGCAGTATTATTCCAATTTGAAGATAAGGACCGCACCGTAATGTAGGTCGACCACCATTCAAGGCTATTTGTCTTTATACTAAAAGATCTTGTATTATCTGTTAACTCATTATAAAATATACCAGCAAAAGGTAAATTTTGCGATGCAATAGGATCTAATGCGGCATCAGGCGAACCGCCCGCATTTGAAGTATGGTGACTATCTCTATGTAGTTTACTATGAAATTTAAAGGTTCCTGCCATATATCCTTATATAATAATTATGCCTGCTCCACTGAGATAAGGTGATAAGTTGTCTATATTAACAGAATTGTCTGGTGATATAAATCCGTCCGTATTACTATACATCTTAATATTATCAGGTACAACAGACACCCCAAATCCCTGATTATAGATAATAAAGTCAAATATAGCATTATTCCCGGGTCTTGTTCTTGGCAACAAATTAGTTCTAATGTTATCTTGATTAACAACAGAAGTTAATAGATAGTATTCTAGGTCGTAGAGTTTTCTTAAGTTTCTATTAATAGTAGACGATTGAAAGTTTTCGTTTATACAGACATTAGCAAAAGTGTTCGTATCGAGATCTGGATCATCAATAAAGGCATTATTGTACTGCCTTTCAACATATGATAATAGTTGTTCTACAGTTCTACCTTCGTAAAATCTGTAACCAATATTGGTTTTTAACAGCGATAAATTATAAAAAAGCTTTTTAAATGATTTATTATAAATCCATGCTTGATTATATTCATTTTTATTTAAGACAATATCATTAAAGTCGTAAATTTGAAAATCAGTATTTCTAAGTAAAGAGACTAAATCTAAATTATCTTCAAAAAAAGCAATGTTGCTACCAGATAAAACTGATGGTCTATTTAACGAGGTATTATACACTAATAGGTTATCAGCTGAAAGACTTTTATTAGCAATATTTGCAATCCATTTAAATTCTGTTGTATTGCTTAACTTAGAAGACGGATATACACCAATTGTTTCATTGAGTTTAGTCGCCCATTTCTTTATAAGAAGGTTTTTTGTTAAAATATAAACGATATCTTTGTTGTAATCTGCAAATTTTATATCTACAATTTCATCTGGATTAATAATAAGACCGGATAGGCTGTAGGCGTTAGTAAGTTTGGGCTGATTATCTACCAAATCAAGTACATATACTTTTCTCTTACCACACGCGAAAAGTTGATTTGTCCGCTCATTATAGTTAAGAGCATTAAAGCTGGTAACTTCGTTAAATAAAGTTGCTAGGGATGTTGTACTGATCCAGTTAAAATCTTTATCAAAGCATTTAATACACTTATTGTTAGTGTCTTCAGCAAACAATACGTTATCACCGAATGCGATTTTATTAAGACCATCAAATTTACTATTATCTGTTATATTGCCTTTGCCGCCCACAAAGTCTAATAAAAACATTTTTCCAGTTCTAAGAAGTAAAGTATCGCTTAAATCGTAACTATATATATTGTTAAGAGTGCCATCAGCAACGTATAAAACGTCATTTTGTTTATTTAACTCTATATCTGTAATGTTAAGAAACGGTAATGAGCCAGATAGAGGGTCAATGATAGACTGTGTGAGAGTAGCCTCTCTTACGTTGACACTTATATTATAGCTGCCTTTATCAAAACCAAATATAGTTATTATGTTTTTGTTTGCTGTTGCTAGAATAGGGTAACCAAATCTGGGTGATATATACCCTATACCTAAATAGCTATTTGCCATACCTTTAAATCCGTCTCCACCGCTTACAAATGTTTGACCTGTAGATACAGGGGTTGTATTAGAAAATAATTTAAATTCTAACCATTCTGCAGACAAAGAATAATTTCCAGAAATACCAAACCAGCCAGAGTAAGTAGTAGGTATATCAAAATTTGCGACGTTACACAAACCGTAAAGATAAAGAAAGTTTTCATACAAATATCTAAGCTTTATATTAAGTGTATTTGCTACAGCGAGTTCATTTGGCTGTATTTCTATTTGTTCATAAGAGTATGGCAACTGATATACATCTGTTACAGCTCTATCGTATATTAAATTAAACTTAGAAAACTCTGTACTTATAGTATTCATGATTTTTGGGTTGTATTGGTTAAAGTATTACCTGGGAAATACGGTTGAATGTACTCTGCACTCTGGCTCGGTAGGGTTGTAACCCAGTTTAAAGAATTAAGTTTTGAGTATGCGGGTGTAATGTTTTTGATTGTATTAATTATTGCCACACCTAACTTAGATCTACTTTCAGGACTTAAAACATTATCATTGATATATATGTTGTATAATGGGCTCTTAGCCCCCGGTACGCTCTGTTTGAAATATCTCGAAACAACGTCAAAATAATTTCGGCGACCACTGGGTATATCAAAAGTTAATGAATTAGGAATAAACTTTTCTTTATACAACATACCTATATCAAAATATCTTAAATCCGTAGAATGTAAATAAAGGTTCTGAATTTTAAAATCTTTAACAAAGTAACTAGTCTTTCTAGTTTTATTTTTATCTAAAAGATCACTTAAGAGAAGGCCGTTATAAAATGGTGTTGCACCTGCAAATATATTATTTGTTATTAAAGGGGTGAGATTAAATTTATTAGCAGGAAAAGTAGAGGTTGAATAAAGCTCTCCATCAAGATAACATTTCATATATCCTTCCGGAGCATTCATCACCAAGGAAAAATGATGTGGGCCATTATCTAAGTCAGATGCGTCCACAGTGGTTGAAGGTATAACTATATCCTCATTATTGAATGGATTATACAATCTGGTTTTAAATGTGTAATTACCATTACCATGCCTATTAACTAGATAATTGTAATTAAATCTATGATTAGTAGCATCTGCAAATTGATAATTGCCTTGTACATTAACTCTAGTAGTATTATTTAAAACTCCTTCAGGTGTTAATGTCATTAATAGTGCATTAGTTGTGTCTGAACCGCTAGCTGTAAGAAGAACTGATTTTATTAGATCACCATTTTCAAACGTTTCAATAAACGATACATCTTGTATTGCAAGTCTCGATGTAGTAAACTGTCTATCTGCAGTTAAAGAGACAGTAAAGAGAGCTTCTTGTGATGGAGCAAATTTTGCAATAGCATTTGCATCTCCTGCCCACAGGTAATTATCACCGTCAATATTAAAGAAACTAAAAGCTCCGCGCGAACCGATCACTGTGGACAATCTGTTAGTCACTGTATCGTATGTCATAACTATTCCCGCACTAAGAAAATACAGCCTATTAGATCTAACTATTCCCCTTGTACCATCTACTACGGCTACTCTACCGTCACTCAGTCGATGTACTTCTCTTGCTGTGTTTTTGTTACCTATAACAACTTCTGCAGATACTGGTGATAATAAATTTGACGTTAAATCAATAGCACTTAAACTTCTGTCAGAATACAGAATGTACCCCCTTGCCTCATCATTAGATGCGTGAATGATAGAGTTTACTGGGCTAAATAGGGCTGAAGTAGCATCAATTATAGTTTCCCGTAAATCAAACTCTACCACCCATTGAGAATTGGTAATCGCGTGAAACGAATTTAAGGGGTCACGTCTTAACACATATTGAATATTTCCGAACGCTCTTTGTGATGCATCGAAAATATCTATCAACTGACTATCCGTGTTGTACATGTTAAGGACTCCGCGATTATTAACAAAAATAAATGGCGTCACAGTGTTGTAATTGAAAAACCCAAACCCGTAATCGTTATAATTACCTAACAGTTGATAACCTTTAGGTGATGTCCAATCTTCACTATAGCCCCAAAAAGACAAGGTAAATTTATTACCACCAAAATTAATATTTTTAACATCAAAAGATGCTACATTTTCCCCATTAAATGAATAGATATTTTTACCGTCCAAATCTTTTTCTGGATCTAAATTAGCACCGTTCCAGGTAGAAAACGTATTAAAATTTTTAATTTGAAGAAATTTATTTAATGAATTAATGTTGTGTTCGATATCAACCTTTCCTATGTGAGAATAAGCATACAAGCACCCTGGTTCGAACGTCATATTAGTCGGTACATCTACAATTTCGTAAGGTAAATTTAAGCACTCAAACGTAGTAATATATGTTACATTACCATCCGTTGCAGAAAGCGCTTGAAAAGGTGTAACGAGCTTTGGATTATAAAATCTATCAACCCAAACAGGTTTTATAAGTATGTTTTCTCCACCGGACAACCAGCTGCATAGCCATTGCCCGGTTTGCTCCCCACTTGAATCACCTTGGTTTGAAGACGACTTATAATTTGCTAATTTCTTAAAAATTTTATCACTTCTTAACGGGTGATCACCAGCAATAGCTCCAGCTTGAATCAATTTAGACGATTTTAAATTTAATCTTTTAAAAGGATACATGCTTTGTGGGGTATGAAACCATGTAGTTTTACCGGGTTTAAACTCATAGGGGGTAGAATAACTATCATATTGAAGATGAAGCTTTTGATAACCTTCTTCTTGCCTACGACCAGAAAAAATTGCATTGTAATTTCGGTATAAAGTGTCATTTTCGCTCAAAAAGACATTACCCCTTCCCTGGGCATGTTTTGTGTTGAGTTGATTCTTTAAAGTCAAAACATTAGTTTTTAGCGCGGTCCCAGCTAGATTATCATATTCACTGTGAATTAAGAAATTATTTTCAATATTGAAATAACTTTTTTCTTGATTTAATCTTAAATTATTTTGATTAAAAGATTGTTCATAACTGCCCCATTCATTAGTAATTTCAACCGGTAAAGGCAATTCAACTGATTTTACTGAAAAAAATCTTTTTTCATTATCAAATTGCATTTCTGTAGCTCCAGATACTATTAATGTTAGTGAAGAAGTATCATACAAAGTGTAATAAGGTAGATTATTAATTCTTGTTTGAAGTGTCAAAAGATTAGTCTTGTCATCATAAGAGAAAAAAAAGTATTTTGTATTCTCTAGACCTCCAGAAAAATTATCTTCATTTAAAAACCTTAAAGAATAATTAAATGTATTATAGCAGAGATAATATAGTTTGTTTTTGTACAAATGGCCTACTGTTGTTTTGTATGGGTTTGTTAAGTCTATTTCAAAAAAACATTCATTGTCTAATTTAGTAATGTCTTGCTCAAAAAAACCTTGTGTCATTTGAATGGGTATAGTGGTTGATGGAATGGATGGATCAATTACTGCTTTTAAAAACTTACCCTCGTTATTTCTTATAGCACAAAATAAAGTTTTTTCTCTATTATCGGGTGTTGTAAAATCTGTTATTTCTGAAAGTTTTAAAGACTTTGTAAGATGTAGATAACTGTAATTATTGTTTTGAAAATCTAATGTTTCTTTTAAAATAGGTGAAAAGAACGTTGTCAGATTACCGTCTATACCAATTCGATTATTAAGAAAATCTACTTGATTATCATATAGATATGAAGCGCTTAGCGGTCTAAAATTATCATTGGTTATAAAACTTGTTAGCATAAAATATTTATCCGTATTACGTTATTTGAATGTCTACGCCTTCTGAAGGCAAGTAAGGTGGGCCATCACCACTTAAAGTTAATCCACTTGTTTCTGCTGATATTATATCCTCAGAAGGAACAATTCTTAAGAAATCGGGGGCCAAATCAACCCCTTTACCTTCTTTGTAGTAGTATGCCCTTTCCGGGGGGACAACTGGATTGTTATTGACTGGCGGGACTATATCCGGTGGTGGTAAAGGTTCGGGTTGTGGTTTATTAAGCGCTGGTGGTACTGGCTCAACTAAATTAGGCAGTGATGAGAGTAAGGGAACCGCAAACACGATATTAGAAAGATCCAATGCATTTTTAAAGAGTTGACGTGTATTTGTCTTTTCTAAAGTCAATACAACATTAAAATCAGCAGATTGCTGAGCATTATGTAAAATTACATCTTCATATATGTCTAAGATACTACATTTAAAGGTGCATAATGTAAGGTAGTAGCTGTTTATACAGCAATCACTTCTTATTACGCTGATAGAAGGTGTGTATGTTTTTGCTGTTGTATTATCTGGATAGTATGTATGGCTCACAGGGGTTAATATAGGCGATACATTGGTTCCGTTTTCCCGTTTATAGGAGTATTCTGCAAAAGGAGTATTATCCCCGAAGTCATAAACAACCTCTATAACATTAGCATCATTTTCATCAATTCCAGAAAGTATATAATTAACCGTGGTTACACAATACAGCTTAATCGGGTCAAAGGTGATACTTTTATAGCAATAATCTTGAAAGCAGACGTCGTTAAATGGCCCACCAGATATAGATGTAGAGTATGAAGATCTTTGAATTACAGGATACGTATTATTTGAAGCAGAAAAATTACCTTTTCTAATTTGTGCTCCCCAGAGTAGTGAATAATAGGCACTAGTACCAACATTGGAAGAATAAGATTCTTTTAAATCTGTAGTACCACCAGCCCAAGCAGACTGTCTATGTACAAGATGGGCAACGTGAGGGGTGTTTGCACCGACTCTAAATGCCATGTTATACAAGCTCCACCCTTGACCAATAGCGCTTACCGTTGATCCTAATACGGTATAGTTACTGCCGCTTGAACCGGTTGTTTGTGTAGAGCCAGAAAACAAGTCATAGGTGGCTCCTACCCTACCAGTGCCCCCACCTGTTACGTACAGACCTAAATATTGCCTACTATTACCGCTTGCAAAACAAGAGAAAGTATAGTCTTGATTAGTACTTAAGATAAACGCATCAGTAAGCTGGCATAAACTATGAGTGCCGGTACCAGAGTCCTGCACCCTATCTGCTACAGGAAGCTGAACTACCGAATAAGGTGTTAAAGAAGTATCACTAAAAACTTCTATATTATCTTTGAACCAGTAAGAACTAGAAAAATCCTCTGAAGCCGCTAGCAAATTGCCCACATTAAACTCTCCTCCAAATGCAGTAAGAGGGTAGAATATATTTACCCCACTTACAGGATCACTAAAAATATAGTGGTCTAAATAAAAGCAATACGCAATTGAGGATAAGGGTTGTGATGTTAAATAAATGTTCATGGATTTAGTACGCAGCTAAGATTCTGCATGTAGGTATTGTTTAATAGGTCTATTACATAGCCGCCTCTGTCGATCAAGCCAATAGAGCAATCCGGTACAGCTTGATGGGTAGGAGGCACAGTAAATAGACATCTTGTATCATATATACTTAGATAGCCAAATCCTTTCCTAGGTGTAAAAGGCGATATAACAGAGACAAAATTTTCATAAACGTTAACTGAACTACCAAAAAACGTATATTTCTCTCTAAAGGTTGATAACGGTGCTAAAACAGTTCCTTGGGTAAATAATCCGTTTGTTGTTTTGTTGAAAATATATACCCGCCCTACATTAGGAGATTCATATGGTTGCCCCTGCTCTATGTAAGCTTCTCCAGGCGAACCTACAACGCAAAGATTTTTGTAAAGCTTTACGTCGCTACCGAAATTACCTGCTACTGTGTTTAATGCGTAAAAATCTCCAAGCGCCATTATATAGTTCCAGCTATTACTAGTTTGAGAAAGATAAAAATGAAAAACTTCTCCTTGCCCTAAGGTAGAATAAGTTTGTCTATTTGCATAAGGTGCCCCAACTACTAAATCCCTTTCATACAAGCTCATAGAAGTACCGAATCTACTAATGCCTGATGCAGGTGAGTATATCGTTTGACTTAACTCCCAAGCATTGCTGGGGTTTCTTTGAAAGGCGTGTATCCATTCATTACTATTTCCTACCAATAAATTTTCTCCATAAAGCTGGGCTGAGGTTCCTAATCCAGCTCCAGATAAAACAGCAGTTGATAATATTGTTTGATATAACACCCAGGCACCTATTAAAGTTGGGTCAGTACTTTCAGAGATATACTTATAAATGAATACACCACCAGGTGTACCCAAGAATTCGTTTGACTTAGTACAAATTACTAACGTGTCTCCATCAACATCTGCTGCCGAGGCCTCAGTATTATCTGGTGTTTTAATAACATTTGCTCGAGCAAGTTTTTGGCCCAAAAATTCATACACCACAACATCTGATGTGTTGTTGATTCTACCAACTACAGTATCTCCATCTTGACCTAAAAGCTTAACTCCAGCTCCTGTATAAACTATGTTTTCTAGATTGTACTTATTTAAATCTGTGGTGTATGTAATTAATTTTTTGTTCACTGGTAGTGAGATAAATTCTTTACCCATAGCCATATTACTTTCAGAAGGTGTATCATCAATTATAATATGTTGCTGACACCCGGTAATTAAATCTGTATATTCCACTGTTCCGGGAAACCCTGCTACATTAAAGTTTTTTATTAAAAACTTTGTATCCGGATCATTAGTCGTATGAGTTAAACCTACCTTAAAAGCTGTTCTTCGAATATCTGGTAAAGTGAGTTTGAAAGCTGTAGTAAAATTAGGGTCTTTGATATTGTCTTTTAATTGTACTGTAATTTCGCTAAACTGTTTTGCAACAATTATTCTAACTGCTCGATAATTTTCTTCAGAATCAGTAGGTGTTTGTCTATCTATAGTAAAATTTTCTAGACCCGGAATACTATTAATATTTTTATCGTCTGATAAATTGTAAAGCAATTCATAATTTTTATTAATCCCCCCTCTAACAGCTATGGTAGGCTCCGCTCTGTAAGCCGATAGTGAAACCCCTGTAATGCCGTTTTGCTCTAGAGCAAATTGTCCAGACGAATCAAAACCTATTCCTAAAATAGCACCAGCAAGACCTCTATAGCCACCCAGCATACATCTGTCGGTAATAATTGGAGATGACAGATAACCTAAGCAACTCCCCGGGCCGCCTCCCCGAGGCATATCTATAATACTATCAAAGAAAATTACAGCAATACCACCTGTTGGGGTTGTTACAGGGTTATATCTAGAGTATTCAAACGAAATAATTGTATCTGAAAAACTATCAAGAGATTGATTGTTGTATACTGCAATATTTTTATTTGTATTTGGAGTATTCATATATTATTTAGCCTGAATAAAAGTATGCGGATACTGTTCGATTACCCGCCATAGGTACTAATATTTCACCATTACTTACCTTTACAGTTGGTCCGTTAGTATAGGGTGCACCGGTTGGATCAAGTATTAAGCTTGCATCAGAAATAGAGAACGTCTGGCCTAATGAATGCTCGGATAAATTAGTACCTGTAAATCTAATACCAGGTCCAGCACGGTAGAAGAACGTTACATCAACCCCTGATCCAACCTCAAATGTGCTTAATAGACACGTTGACGGTGAAGTAGGCGGGACAATATAAACATTAGTACCTGCGACAAACAGATCACTACAATTTGGACCGGTGTTGGCACAATTAATTCGTGAAGGTCTACTAGTAATACTTCCACACATAGTACCAAATCTTTCTATTGTCAATGTATAAATCTCAAACGCACTTAAGTTTACTATTACCGTAATATGATCATCCATTCTTATAGGCATGGCGCTTACTTTAAACCCGCTAGACGAGTCTCTACTAGACAGTGCCATAACAGTATTGCCAGGAGATGCTGAAACATAAAGAATAAAACTAGTTCCACTTAAAATATCAAACTTTGTTGGAAAATTTACATCTTGAGCTATAGACGCTACACCCACATCATTGTTGAATACTTTGCCTATACCGTCACCACTATAAACAATGGTAAGTGTATAGAAACCTGTATCAAAAATAGCTGATACCGCAACGTTAGTAGCAATATTATTAATAAACAAATAGTCTTTATCTGTAGTTATATAGTTGTATTCGTATTCTGGTTCATAAATCCACTTCTTAAACTGATATCCCCGACTAGTTTTTGCGCTTAATGCAATAGGTGTTCCATAATTTGCAGAATAGCCGTTTGTAAGGCTAAGACCCGAAAAAGTATCAATACAAGTACCTGGATTTCCACTAGAAGTGTTACCAGAGCATTCAATAGATCTAGTACCAAAAGGTGTAGTAGAGTAAACATACCCGTAATCTACTAATTGACTAGCAGTCGCTACAGAGTTAACTGTTAGAATATGATCATAATATCTAGTATAGGTTGCAGAGACTGTTGCGTCCCTTTCAATTAAGAACGAACAAGTATTATTATCAAATATACCTTCACACTGACCACCTTTCCAACCTGTAAAAAACCAGCCTGATATTGGATTTAAGCACGACAGGGTAATTACAGTATTCTTTTTGTAGCTTGCAGCACATGCTGATAACGGACAATCTATATTGCCATCTGTTGAGTATAATCTACCCATAGGTGTCCAGTTATTAGGATACTCTAGATAACCCACACTATCCACCGTAACCGAGTAAAAGGGAATCTTACTGAACACCGCTGTAAGAGATTGGTTATCTAAAATAGTAAATAAGCAATCCGGAAAAGGAGATTGATCACATTCTCCTCCAATCCAATTAACAAACTCGCTATCTACATTAGATGATGCTATTACAGCGAGTGTAGTATTGTAAGGAAATTGCTGAAAACATATTGTACCGCAATCCAAACAATAAGGATCAGTAAATACAACCCCGCTACCAGAGCCGGTCTGAGTAATGTAAAGGTCTTTATAAATTCTGTCTGGTGTTTCACAGAATTTAATCGAATCGTTGTTTGAAAGAGAAGTTGAAAGGGTAAACTTCAGGATACTAGCATCAGGGTAGGTTGGTCTGGCTATTGTACAGTAAACGGGTGTTTTAAGCTTAGAATAAGGTGCAAACAGTACTATATTTGCAGATATGGCTCTATCTACTGTATCTGAGTCAAACACGTTAGTCGAAGGATATATGCTTAAAGTGTTTAGCCCGCTGTTTACCGGTGTTATACTATTAATCTTAAAATATAATGAGCCTAGCCCAGACGCCACATCATTAACTGTTAATCTATCTACAATAGTTAAAACTAACGAATCGTAGTCACTAGCATCAATAGTAAATTCCGTTGTATCTATATTGCTAGCACTTATAAGTGTAAATATGTTAGTCGATGTCAAGCTACATATGTCAATAGCTACATTAGAAGGCTCTAGAGATACAGAAGACACACTAGTAAGTGTGTTATATACTGATGAAAACCCTACAATGGTATTATTTTCTTCTCCATAAAAGTCAAAAAATACAGCATCAGGGTGGCCGTACTTAAAGATTAAATTATTGCCTGTTTTACGCACCACATAACCAGAGCATCCAATAAAGATTGTTGTCTCTAGATATGATTCCCAGTCAAACTGTACTAGATATGTACCTGGTTTATTTAGCTGCACTGGAAGAATGCCATCAGCGTATAAAAATGTTAATTCGTCCGGGTCACTCTCAAACCCCATGTCAATAACACCTTCTTTAAGGAACTGGCCTCCAATAGTACCTCCTACAGAACCTGCATATTTGACTAAAAATGGCATTGTAGGGTTAGAGTAATTATTATCGTAGATAAAATAATAAGGCCTAAACATTCTTGGATTAAATGTTTGAAGATATATGTCCCAATCACCTTCCTTAAGCTGCTCATTAACGAATAATGGCATTCCATTTAAGTTCTTCCCTAGATATGAAATATTAAATAATGCTTTTTTTTCTGATTTATTAAAACTAACACCTTCTATTTTAGTTAAATTAATTTGTGGTGGTTCAGCAAATCCAGCACTTAAAGAATATGAATTTACAGAAAACACACCACCTTTTAAGCTTACAGGGTAAATTGGTTCTAACTTTATATTGGTGAGAGAAGTCTTAAAAATGGAAGGGTAAACTACTTTATAGTTTGAGCCTGACAGGTAAGGTAGTAAATTTATAAATGCTAAGTAAAGTGCATTTTCTCTTTCTGAATACCATTCACCAGCAAATTTTTCTATATTTTCATTAGTAAATATTTTTGTAAAATAGAAACTTGAAGTATTATTAATTGTAATTTTACCAGAATCTCTATCGTAATTAAGAGAATCAATTATAACATAATTTTTTGTTTCTAAGACAAATGTATCATAATACATGTTAAAGTATAAAGCTTGAGAAGACATTTCCTCTCTTACATTCTGAGGATATCTTAAGAATATTGCGCTTAACGCTGCACTTGCAGGTAGTATTGTGGTGTCAACACCTCTAAAATAAAATAATCCTGGTGTTGTATATTTTCTATCATACAAGCTTTTTATTGGGTAGTTATCAGAAGAAAGATAGACAGTGTTAGATTGAGGGAATATACCCCCATCATCTAAATTAATAGCAGAAACAGATTTTAAAGGTATGATTTTTTTAAGAATTCCGTATTCATTACCAAAAACATCGCTTCCCCAATAAACAGGTGTTAAATCATTTACTAGAAGAGATTGCTGTCTATCTGTATAGGAAAGTTCATCTACACTATCTAAACCTAACCACAAGTCATTGTTTTGCCAGATATCTTGTTTTTCCCCGCCCCAAAATTGTATGTTATCGGTTTCACGAGAAAAACCAGCATTCTGTCTCTGTAAGTCCTGGTCTTGACTTTGATAGCCATAATAAAGTTGATTATAATTGTTAGACAAAACATCGCCAAAACTAAATTGATTAGATCTTGATTTTTTATTCCACTCTACATCTAACTTATACACTAAAGGTACTAGTTCCCCGTTAGTATTGCTGTTGTATGACACATTACCTACAATATTAGGATCAGGAAATGCATATACAGTGTTTGGCTTTAGCTTAGATGTATCTATTTCATATTTCTTAACAGGGGTATTGTGTACTAATAACCCTATATTGTGTGGTAAGAAGAATCTACCTAGTTGATATTCTGTATATAATTCTTCTAAATTAGGCACAGTAACAGTAGTGGGGTATTGTTTGTTTAAAAAGTTTAGTGTGGGAGAACTGTAGGTATTATTGACACTAAACAACAACCCGCTAACAATTTGTGTAGAAGATGTGCCTGTACTTAAATAGTAAAAATCAGTACCAGTAAATTTAGGTGCTAATATTTTTAGTAAATTTAATTTTAACTCAGATTCTCCACCACTTAAGTAAGAGATAAAATCTCGAGTTTTTAAATATTCTAATTCTGTACCTGACAAATTTTTATTGATAGTAAAATTATTAGTACCTAAAGATTCAATAAACAAAGGGTATTGACGTATTGCATCAATAATAGCTTGCTTAAAGTCTATAAAAGCATTTAAATTAATATCGTTTAAATTAGATGAACTTAGCTCTTTTCTTATTGTGCTAAAATCGTTGTAATTAGCACTTAAAGGGTTATTGTTAAAATAAGTGTCTGTTTGATCATAAAGTTCCTCAACGTAAACACTAAGCCCTTGTGCAATAGCTGAAAGAGGTGGAAACCTGACAGAAAATTCTGTAAAATCTATTTGATTTGTCCTAGCAGCATCAAATATTAGCTTTTTAACTAAATTATCAACTCCAAGGTTACTACCTCTTAAATTGTGCTGTAAGGCGGCTGTTTTTACTTCTTCTCTAGCGCTGGCATAAAATAAGCAAATTCCTTTGAGTTTATTAATAAAAAACGGTAAAATAATATCTAAATCATTTGGGTCCGTAAAATCTGCATTAGATATAAATCTTCTTTCTTCTTCTGTACTGTAATTTACAACTATTTCCCTTAATACCTGAATATAGGAGTCTCTAAGAATATTACTAGTATCATCTTTAGATTTCTTTTTATATTGTCCCCAAGCAAGTACATAATTTTTATAATCAGAAAATGTATCGCTTATATTAGAAGAAACTAGATTCTGTTGCTTGTACCATTCTAAAAAAGTTATAGGGGCATAAAAATCTATCGGGTCAGAATAATTTTCTAAAATACTGTAGGGGAAACTATAATTCATTTTATTAGATCTAACCCTTCATAGAGTGAACGACTTATAACCCTTTCCATTATACCGCCGAACTTGGTCCACTCGTTGTAACTACTAACCTTAGGGGCTATAGTTGTTTGTGGGTTATTAAAGTCTATAATACCGTCAACCATTTCGACTTTCTTGTTAGGAATAAACGAGTAAAACGCATAATATGGTTTAATATCTATACCAGACTCAGCGATATTGCCAGTAACCAAATTCCATCCCCAATTATAATTTACACCACTAAGCGGATAAGGGCTACCAAACTTAGGTACTATATTATCTGTGGTAGGGACTACTGTATTCTCAATCACTCTAAAACTGTTATTAAAAATATCATACGCTATAATGGGTTCACCTACAATAAAACTACCTGTACTAATGTCTATATTGCTACCTAAATTAGTATCTGTTGAAAAATCGCATGCACTTAATACGAATGTTTCCTGCTTGTGTGCTCTAGTTCCATAAAGTTTAGAATGATTAATACTTAATATATCGACTGCTCTCATTAATTTTGAAGGGTAGCCCGTAGTAAAATCATAAAAGGGCAATCCTTTTGAAACAGTCAAACTCTTCAGCGAAGGTATATTGCAAGTATCTGGATCAGAAACATTTGAGGAGAAATTAGCTATTTTTTCGTAAATTGTTTTGCCTAACGATTCGGGAGGGCTGTCTATACCCCCAACAATTTGACCTACAAAATCATCCCATAACAAGGACTTATCAAATAAAGATTCTTGTAAAACATAACTTTTTAATGTTGATTTTAAATCAAAATTTTCATTTTGCTTATTAATAATTGGGGTTAAATTGTAAATGTCAAACAGGTTACTTTTACCTCTTATTATTCTTGGTAGAGGATTGATTGTTGTTGCATACTTATTGAGCCACCTTATTCCTGTCCAGTCACCAAAGACGCTGTAAAAGGCCTGCTGCCCATCTGGGGCCGATAATTGAATATCAGGTAAGCTGGTATAAAAAAGACTTGATAGAGGTATTTGTGCTGTATTTGTAGTAGGATAAAAATAAATCCTACCATCAAAATTATGTAAAACCCACATGTAACCTTCGGTGTCTAACCCAATACCATCTATTCCTTGGTAGTATCGAGAATCGTAATTGCTATTGCCCACAAACAATTCACTAACTATTCCTTGTGGTGTTATTTTTGATACTTTACAAAAATCATGATGTGCCCATAAATTTTGCTCTAGATCTATTGAAATGTTACCTAAAAAGTTGAAGTACCGAGGATACCCAGATAGTAGTTCACCACTACTATTCCATTTGTACAGGACATCATTTATTCTAAAAGGGTCAGAATAATTCTCTGTTAAATTTTTAGCAAATGCTATAATATTATTATTTCTATCAACAAATAGCTCTTGTAAGGAATAAAGTTGTGGAATTTCTATAAAAAGATCTATTGCTCCTAAATCGTTGTATCTAGCTATAAAACCACTAACAGGGTGACTGTAACCAACCACTATTTTACTATCTAAATCAGTATCTATACAAGAAGGTAGCAAGAGACTCTCACCCATATATCCGCTTAGAAAATCCTTGTTAGAGATATATTGTGCGGGGTCGGTAAAAGCTACATTTAAATCCCTAAACTTAGGTGCAGCAACTCTATCAACTAAGTTTAATCTAGGATTGTATCTAATAACCGAAACAGCATCATAGAGTGATATCCATGCATTGCCTTGTCTGTCTATTGCTATATTGGACGGGCTCGCGCTGTCCAACTCTCCCAGGTAATCCGCAACAGTAGGGGCTGTAAATTCACCTGTATAGGTTGGTACAGCTGAAAGTTTAATTGTAGTCATTAGTGTGCCTGAAAGAGTATATACAAAAACTCTATCTTCATCTGCATCAGCTACCCACACTCTGTCAATTTCACCCATGCTGTATGTTTTTAATGGTGCAATACTAATGGCTATTGTAGAGCTTGTAGGTGTGCTGTAGGTTTCATAGTTACCTGTTAAGGAAAAATCTGTTATACCAGAACAATTATTATAAATTGGTTCTTTTTGAAATCTTCTGACTTTTTTGAACCCACGTTGTCCAGCAAACCCATAAGGTGTTCCTTGGCTTATAAGAGGATTATCTTTAATAAGTACAGACGCACACAATACCACTGTAGTTGTTTCTGATTCGTGTTTTAAAATCCCTGAGTAGTAAGATCCACTATTTTCAAAGCTTGGTACTTTGTTATTGATAGTAAATTGGACGCTTGTAACCCTAAAAGTGCTAGTTTCTGTAAAAACGGACACCGGGTCTTGACCCGCATACTTAAATAGTCCAATACTCATTGTATTAATTTCTGTGGGATCAGAGCCATCAAATTTTACCGCAGTTATTGGGGGGTAGCATTTAGTTGTAAAATTATCTTTATCTTTAAAGGTAACTACAAACGGTATTTGGGTATTACACCATTTAACAGGGTATATGCTAAAGGAATGAAGAAGTTCACCAGAGACTGGTCCTACTGTTTGCGGCCTACCTTCAACTGTAATACCATTACTTGTAATAGCAAGAGTCTCAGCTGGATTAAATACGGTTTTTAAATAGGATGCTTGTGTAGGAAAATTAATATAACCGTAAGGAATTTTTTCTATATCAAAATTTCTTTCTATATTTTGTTTATCTAGTTCTAAAAATCCTCTTGTATCGAAATTAGCGTATAGAAATACTAGTTTGTCGCTTCCTGTATTAAATTTTTGATCTGTAAAAACTACATTTAACCCTTCAGTAGAGCCAGTAGTACCTGCAAACGCAGTTCCAGTTTTAGGAAAATTATAAAATAATAGCTTATCGCCAGCTGGTGCTCTTTCTGCATAAACACTTACACTAGTAGTTGCCGTACTATCTATAATTTTAAAAGTTTCTACTTTATCTGGTGTTGTATACTTTTGTAAAAATCCAAAATAGCTTTTAAGATGGCTCCATTTGCTGGTATAATAAGAAGAGAGGGACATAAAGCTACTCCTACTACCACTAGCATATAACATTATACTGTAGTTGTTTTTTAGGAGATAGGGGTCATTTTGCCATGAATTGTATCTGTAGATTTTTAAAGGCTCTGTACACTTTCCTGCTGGTAGAGTATATATACCTAGACTACCAGCAGGTATAAACGGCTCAAAAACTATTTTATCGGGAAGAGCGTTTATTACAGTTACTGTTGCAGGCGTTGTAGCTGTTGTCGGAGTTGTTGCTGTTGATACAGTGTTAGGCTCCCCATCTAAATCATAAAAGGTAGCTTTAATATTGTAAGACCCGGGGGTCTTGTAAAAGTGACTCGCTGTTAACCCTATTTTAAAAGTACCATCACCAAAATCCCAGTAAGTCATATTGTCTATTAACTGCGCCCTTGTATCTGTCGACATAACAGGCGTAATGTAGAAAGGGGTATTTTCTAAAGTATAGCTAAATAGGTTGGGTAGAGCTGTAGGTAGCTCGCTTGTGGTTATTTTTAACTGTATAGCCGACAGCGGCAACATTTTAATACTCCCTTAGAGTGCTGCTCTGGGTTTCTGGTGTTACTAGTTCTATTTGTGATATAAAATTATCCACATTGTATAGGTAGGGTAGTTTAAAATATGGTAAGGGTAAACTTTGTGTAATAATTTGAATATCTTCTTTACCACCGCTATAAACGGGATTAAAGACCAAAAAGCTCAAGCCATTTCTCACTGTTTCTACGCCATCAATAATACGTTTGCATGCTATAGATACTACACCATCGATTTCTAAAATTTTTGTTGTAAGAGAATCTAAATTTACAAGCTGTCCTAATACGGTGTTACCTGGGGCAAAATATTCTGATATTAAATTATTAACTTGTCTCTTTATTTCGGCCTCACTAAATCTAGAAGATGGAGATCTTGAGACTACTAAGACAGAATCCTTGATGATGTCAGGTGTAAGTAGGGAGTTGTTTATTTCCGCGTTAGATGCAACCCCTATACCAAATGCTGTATAAACAGGGTCCATCATAACAATTTCAGATGTTGCCATTTTGGTTTCCTGTAAACCGCGGGCAATATAATCTTTTAAACCTATAGATAGAAAATTGTTAAACGTTTGAGCGCTATTTATTTTTTTAATTTTAGGGACAACATACACGTAGATATTATTAAAATCACAGCTGTCCGAGAATGTCACTTGATTTAACAGTACTCTACTATCGTTAGAAGGTGCTTTAAGACCTATATTGTAGTAATATCTCATGTGCTCTGCAATATAATCCCAATTGTTAACAACCTTAACGTTATCAATTAAATTGCTGAAGTTGCTCTTTATAAACGTTTCGAAATCGGATGTTGTTATTAATCTGTATTGCGTTTTAAAGGTATTAGGTGCGTTTTGCCTGATATCTTCAGCTGTTTCTATAGGTGAATAATCTGTAGAGGCATCGGTATTAGAAAATATTAATGAGGCTGCTTGATCATTAGATGTGTATGTCTGATTAATACTCTTAACGTTGTTAAATATAGACTGAAATAGAGGAGTATTATAAAGAAATAAGGTGTTACCGTCTAGCATACCTGGGCCTACTTCCCCACCATTACCAGCTGGCCTTAAATAATAAACCGCAACAACATTGCTTGGCATTAGCTGTTTACCGCTTACATTGTTACCGAATTTTAATTCATAACGCTGCTTTTCATTTAATCTGCATTCAAATGCTTTGCTTGATGGTCCTTCTAGATATAAACTATCCACTCTTTTCCACTCTACCCATCTTCCTGTTTCATCAAAAACATAAACAAATATGTTTCGATGGTCAATTAAAATGTTTTCATCATTTTCACCTATAAGCGCTAGAGAAAACGATTCAAAGGGCGAACCGGTTGCAGTATAGAGAGGGTATTCTAGAAACTGACCTTGATATAATAATGTAGATTGGGCAAGCTGGGTTAACTCTTCAACACCTTCAAAAGATTTGATAAAGGTAGTATCATTTGCAAAGCTGTAATATACTCCGTTTACCGTAAAATAAGAATATCTTGGTATAGTATAAATTCCTACTGGAAGCGAAGACGGGGCCGATGCTTTAAAGCTTAATATACTAGACTGTGCACCTACCGGGTTATAGTTTAATGCCTTAACAATCTTGTTCATATTTTCATATAACTGAGATTGAGAGAACTGACTCTCACTACCTGTCTTGTTCAAGTAAAATAATAAAACGTGATAACTGTAGGCTATAATATCTAGCAAACTATTAAAATTACTTCCTTCAAAAATTTGATCAGTAAACACCCCGCCTTGAGAAAGACGGGATTGCATTAATGTTTTTAAAGATGTAGCATCGAATGCTGCATACGCATTAAACGGCAAGTTAAACTGATTGCTAGTCGTATTGTTCATTAGTTAAAGTAGTATCCTGACTCAGATAAAACACCCTTTAAGGATACTCCTGTAATATTTAACGTCGGAACATTAATTATCATTATAATATTGTATTGATTATTATCATTATCTAGCTGTATGTTAAGCTTTTGTAGTTGTATTCTAGGTTCAAATTTTTGTATTCCTTTAAGAATAGCCTCTCCTATAATTTGGCCTTGTGTCTCTGAAACAGGTGTGAATAGATATTGTGTTAAATTTAAGCCATATAAAGGTGTAAGAATTTTTTGGCCAGGCATTGTTGTAAATAGATTAAAGAGACTATTCTTTACCGCGCCTATATCTTCTGAAATTTGAATATCTTTTATCTCTCTGCGCTTTAAGAGTTGAGTATTCTTTGTGTAAGCGACTTTAAGATCTAATAGTAAATCCTTGTAAATAGGTGAAGATAATGGTGCGGAAATAGTATTTAAAACTATGGCTGCCATAGTATTATTTATACGGGGATATTTGTTCCTTGAAACATAAATATAGATATGAATAAATTTACCGCTATCTACGAGTCTGCCATTCAACGCTACACTCGAGGTGGTTTTTTGACAGGAGATTTGGTAAAATTTACAGAAAATGCATTTCGTGATGATTTCTTTAAAAAACAAGCGCCTAACTACATTCAAAAGGCTAAATCATTTAGCGAAAGCGGTTTAAACATAAGAGTTAGTGCTATAAAAGCAATAAGACCTACTATGCATTCTGGAAACATACAGAATGAAGCGGAATCATTTTTGGTGGATATAGTACAAGAGGTTGCACCTGGTTTATACAGAGAATTCATAACAGTACCTGCCCACGTTCTACAGCCTATCGATACCGGTATTAATCTAGCCCCAGTTCCAGATAGTCTAAAAAGACCCAATGATACTTCTATCACACCTCACCCTGTTAGCTTGAAAGATGAAAACGAACTAATGCTTTCCCCTCACCGTCAAACACAAACAAGTGATATGGGCAACCACAAGGACTCAGAAGGTGATCGTAAGCTTAATAATGTAAATGTAAAAATACCTAGTTCACCGGCTAAAGGTGAGAACAGCCCAAGTGTAGAGAGCGGCACCCACAGGTATCTTCCTAAGCGTTAATTTCAGTTAACGCCAATACAAGACAATAAAAATTAATTTCTTGATCAACAACAAACGCGGATCTATACATATATTCCCCAATAGTTATCAACCATAGTTTCTTTTGTTGTTCGGATAATGAATAGTTACCCTCACAAACATTATCAAATAACGACTTCATAAGTAGACTGTAATCCCCGTGAAACGTCTCCTCATTTTCTATAACATGTTTTCTTGCATTAAATACTTTTTTACTAACAATAAACGTTATTAGTTTTATAATAAAGTCGTCCTTTACATCAAGGGACGGTATAGTTAATATCCCTATAGTACTAAATTTTTGCAATTCATTAATACACTTTCGTATATCTGGAAAATATTTTCTAATTAACCCAATTAACTTAACTTTATTTTCTTCATCAACTTTAATATTCTCAGCCTTTAGAATAGTATAACAACGCTTTACAACCTCTTGTAAGTTAGGCTCTAAATCTATAAACTGGCACCTACTTTGAAGAGGTGCAATAACTTTGTGTTTGTAATTGCACGTTAAAATAAATCTACAGTGGCCGGCATATTCTTCCAATACATTTCTTAAGGAACGTTGCGCTTCAATTGAAGCCATTCCATCTATTTCATCTAGCAATACTATTTTTTTCTTACCGTTAAAACTCTTAGTTCTACTAAAACTAGTTATATCATTTCTTACCGCGTCTATGCCTACTTCAGAGCAATTTTGATAGATGTATTCAGCCTCTAGTGTGTTAATAAGAACTTTTGATGTAGTTGTTTTGCCTATTCCTTGATGACCGCAGAACATTAAGTTAGGTATTTCATCATTCTTAATAAAAGATGTTAGTATTTTTCTAGTTTCTGAAGACAGTATAACCTCGTCTATAGTTTTAGGTCTGTATTTTTCAACCCAAAATTTATCTACATCCATTTTATTTACCGCTACTTCCGAAGCCTTTTTCACCTCTGTCAGTTTGTTCTACTTGACCCCACCCCACAACCATGTGAATATTATAATGAACGATTAATTGTGCAATTCTATCGCCTTTCTTCACTTCATATTGCTCTTGACGATGATTGTAAAGTAATACCCCAAGATCTCCTCTGTAATTTTGATCTATGATCCCGGGGTGAGCTAAAATACCACTCTTAAAGCTAAGACCGGATCTAGATCCCACTTGCAACCAGTAGCCTGGCTCTAGATAGGCAAGTTTTAAACCAACTGGCACGACTGCTTGACCAAGCCCCGGTATAACCGTATTTTCTACCGCTGCTAAATCCCACCCAGAGTCAGTATCAAAGTTCTTTTTTGGTAATTGGGCATCTGGGTGAGTCTTTTCAAATTTAATAGCAGGTAAATAAGGTGGTAATGACGACATACCTAAATTATAAGGTATGGTATAATATTTTCAACGTATAAATATAGAATGGAAGATAATGAATTTAGCGTTAATGACCTTATTAAAGAGCTTAATATAAACACTAAGGAGAATAAGGATAAGCTTAATAATGAAGAGTTTAATTTACCAAAGGACAAACTAGAAGACTTTGTATTGAGTAGTACTGGGAAGCTCGTTACACAAGGGCTTGATATTGTCGAAGGGGTAAAGGAATATGTTATGAACAACCCGGAAAGCCGAGAAGTTCAAGCATTAGCAGAGGCATTAAAGGCCGTAGCTAGTGCCTTGTCGGTTGTTAAGGATATTCACATTACACAGGTAAGAAGAGAAAGTGCAAAGGAATTAAAAACCATGGAAATAGAGGCTAGAAAAGAAATTAAACAGGAAGAAAATACAACCAAACTTTACATTACACGGGATGAGATTTTTAGGAAAATAATGGAAGATGCAAAGACTATAGAAGCAGAAGCCATTAATATCAATACAGCTACGCCTTCAGCACTCCCTGAGAAGTCAGAGAACTCGTAACATCTTTTAACTGATTAAACAATAAATCTTGATTTAATTTGTTACCTTCTACGTCAACAGTAATGTTTACATTAGGAACAAACTGTAAATTATTAGAAGATGATCTAGGATTATAGTTTATGTAATACAAAATTACATTGTAAAGCTCTTTAAATTCTCCTTGTATTTTTTGTTGTATAGTGGGAGCAAGTTGTTTCATTCTTTTGAAATGCTCTGTATCAGGTATAAGGTTTTCCCCTTGAGCTTTAGTATTACTTTCTACTTTGTTCTGAATGCTTTGAATGTTTTTTCTAAACACTAGATTAGTTTTTTTACTTAATTCAGAGTGTAAAAGTAAAGTGGCTGGGCTTATCTTATTTGATAAAGTAGCACCATATCTAAAAGGCGAGAGAACAGATTCGCTATTAATATCACTAACAAGTTGTAATGAATCATCGAGATAGTTTTCTATTCTTGCTAAGCTTCCCATACAATCACTAAAGGATTTGTAGAATGTACCTTCACCTATTTTTATTCTTACTTGATTTTTTACTTCATCTATCGCGGTATCAAAAGTTTTTATCCAATTAGCTGCAAATTGAGGAGACATTTTTTTCATCTGACCATCTAAATCTGCAAAAAAATCTCTTTGCGCCGTAATTACATCGTTTTGAACTTTAGTTAAATTATATTTTATACCAGTTTCTAATTCTTTAGAATAACTTTGAATAGTAGATAAAAAGTTACTTGCTTTGTTGTAAAATTCTTTTTTGTAAAAAAGATTAATTTTGGTGAGAAACGGATCGATTGTTTGATTATTCATATGGATTGTTGAGTGTTATTTGATTTGTCGTGTGTATAGGTTTTAACACCTATAATATTATTGTAGTAACTACCTGAGGCAAACACATGTTCAACCGTTGTTGTCAAATACATACCTAACGATTTATTATCAAACTTATTGTCTGGGTAATTATCCCCTCTTGAAATTGTAAAAAATCTTCCTGGAGATCTTGCAACATTGCCTCTACATTTAAAAGATATAGCACTATTTAAAAACAAACTAGATATTAAAAATCTATTTCTACCAGAATTAAGCCGTGCGTTAGAGTCTCTATTTGGATTAAATTTATTTACTACCACTTTCTTATCCATAAAAGTTTGATTCATAGGCAAATTCATACTCGGTGAGCTATTTAAACCCCCTTTTTGAGTTCTAACAAAAAATTGCTTGTAAATTTGAAGATTTTTTTCAATATTATTTTCTTTAATATCTAAGCTAAAGGTTTTTTTGTTAACATCATATCCATGCACAATATGAGAAGTTAAATTATTAACTACGTCTGTGGGTGAGGGATCAACAAACTGAAAATTATCAACCGTAACATAATCAGGCATATCCAAAGAAAAAGGAGAGATAGGGGATCTTCTAATTTTATCTAAAGAAGAAGAACCGGCAGTCATTCTTCCTATTATAAACTGCTCGGTTAAAAGTGGCCCGCCAAGGTTACTTTCACCTAAATAACTATTTTTAAAAAATTCAGTAATTGGCACTAATGACCATTTATCTCTATCTTTCATGAGTAGTGAAGGTGCATACTGATTAGACGCATCACTAACATGGTTGTCGAGCAAATAATGTAAATCATCTATTGCTTTATATTGAGCCGGGCTACTGTAAAATATCTTGGTTCCTCCTTTATCCCATTTACTTTCTTTGAATTGTAAGTTATAGTCTACTAAAGTAGTTTCAAGGAGCTTTTTTATTGCTTCACCTGTATACATACTACGTTCTTCATTCCCAGTACCTTTAGAGAATTTTCCTGTACTGAAATACGAGCTTTTTTCTTTAAGCATAAAATATGCATAGTCATGAAAATATAGCTTTTTTAATTTAGAATTGTTATCGTAAATCAATTCCTCATAGTCATAAACTGAAAATACATAATTTAAGGATAGATCCGTGACCTTATTAGGTAATTCATTTTCTATAGAAGGCTGAATACTAACAAGTAAAAAATCTCTTCCATCTCCTCTAAAATTATAACTGTTAAAATTGTTACTTACAGAACCATCTAAATCGTTACCAAGGCTGTTAAATCCCTCTAGGGTATTAAGATCATTATTAAAAACTATATGACCTTCTGCATAAAAATTTGTCATTCTTTCTACAATTCTAAAATCTGAGATAGCAGAAAAATTTATACGAACCATATCTCCATTTGTATTGAACAGTGTTACGTTAAATTTATAACGGTTATCTGTAATAGTTACTATAGAGGAATTTTCATTATCGATTCCTAAATTTTGAATTAGTGGGTTAATCATTTTTTAAGCTGTTGAGTGATATCGTCTAGTAATTGTGGAATAAATTTAGGCTTAATTATATTAATTTTAGATCCAGCAGCGGGAAACTGTATAGGGTTAATTATGTTATTGGCTAATACAATCAACCACCACAAATTCACAGTTTCATACTCATCATAACTTATAACTGTCCATGGTACTGATTTAGTCAGAGTAATGGTATAAAAGGTACCAGCGGCTAAAGGAGTAGGAATGTGTATACTATTAAGAATATTATAAAATAAAAAATTTTCTGTTTTATCTTCAGTTTCAACAGGGTACATTCTAAAAATATTCTCATACATATAGTTTGATATTTGAGGTAAAACCTCAAGATCATTATGAAAAAATCCAATGGTAGATAAACCTATCATTTAGGTGCAGCTCCCGGGGTACCATTAAATAAACCCAAATCTCTTAGTTCAGAGGAAACTCTATCTGTAAAGATGTCCGGGCTTAACGTATCAAGCATTGATTGCTGAATATTAGTTCCAAAAGACGCCAATGTACCTGCTTCATTAAACTGTCTTACGTTAGTCACAGAAATAACATTGTATTTGTCATAGAGCATAGAATATAAAAAGTTCTGAGATTCTCTGGTCAATGCTCTCAATCTAATAGTGACATCATACGCTTCTGGTATCTGTGTAACTATTTTTAAAAGACCAGAACCGTAAGGAACAGGAATTTCCATGGTTCTTACAGATCCTAAAAATGAAACTTTCATCTCTTCTATGTAAGCATAAGGGTAATATCTAGTTCCAGGCATACTCACCTCATAAATTACCGGAGGATCAACTAGATCTCTACTTCTCCTGTTAGGTCTATTTTGATACATTAGCATGAATAGTAATTGCCAATTCTTACAAACATCGTAGTAATTTGACCACCCGGTGTTAACAAGCGGGAAATTAAAGGATATAGCTTCACCAGTATCCGTGCCAAAATCAAAAAATTTAGGTTTTTCTATATAAATGCCAGGTGCAGACATATCAGCATAGGCCCCGAAAGTAGTTGCAAGCTGAGGCAGGGTGTTAGAAAACATATCGTAAAGATCTCCCAATGGTCCAATAACTTGTTTTGGATCTATCATCGGGGTATTACTAAAAGAATTTTGAATATTATTCCAGTTATTAACAAAATAAGGAAACCTGTACATTATATTGGTGTCTTGAGTTAAATACAAGCCTTCATAAGCAAGAAGATACTTACTGGCTAAACTATCAACATCTAAGTTTATTCCAAAGCCTTTTTGAAGAAAATTTAATCCGAAATTTGCAATCCCTGTAATGCCTGATAATACCCCACTACCGCCTACAGCAGCCCCACCAAGCATTCCACCTGCTCTCAAAACACCTGTTATTAACTCTGGTGCTGTAACAGCGGTAACAAGTCCCAGAGGACCGGCCCGGGAGACGAGCGCTCTAGCCGCAGGTGTAGCAGCTTCTGATAAAAACTTTCCTCCAAGCTTATCTACAGCGAAGGCACCCAGTAGTGAATCTGCTACTAACCCCATGAAAGGGTTAGCATCTTTTAGTCGTTGTAGGCCTGCTGCTGCATCTGCTGTAGAACCCTGCAATGCTAGACCGTAATATGCCGCTTGGGCAATAAACGCATTAGCCCTCAATCTCTTTTCTTTTAGTCTTATCTCCGGTATGTCTGTTCTGCCTCTTAAGGGGGTTGTTGTCCAGTTAAAATCATTAATAACGTCAAATAGTGAATAACTACTAATATTATTTTTTATGTTACCGGCACCGCCTGTTGAAGTTTTTATAGCATAAGAGCTACCAGGTACTAGTCTTGGCGCTCCAGTACCGTTCCCTCTTATACCGGCCTGATAATTTTCAGAAAAGGAATAAAGTTGTGGTAATTGCTTCATATAGTAAATCCTGGGTAAGAACCTCTAGTATTCTTTATATCAATTATATTGCTCCCTGTCTGGTTTCTAATTTCATTTTTATAGTTATTTATCATACCAGAATTAATGGTATTGGCACCATTACTTTTACCTGCAAGCTGGGTATTAATTGTCGATCCTCCTTGAATCCCCGGTATCATAGCAGCTATTTGATCTACAGTACCCTTTACACCTTCCATAGATACTCTAATTTCTTTTAAAACCGTGGTAATAGATTTTACAACTGCGTCTAAATTAGTATTAATTGCTTTTAATGTTTGTTCTGAAGGAGATGTAATTTCAGCAGGGGCTTGAGTAATTGGAATATTAAATTTTGATGCTAATCCTGGTAATGTAGGTTGTTGACTGACATTAAAAATGTTAGATGTGACTGCTCCGGTTTCATTAGCTTGACCTGCAAGACCCTGAGATGTCCCCGCAGAGGGTTGAGTTGGTAATTCTTTCTTTAACCCAGATAAATTTTTAAAATTATCTATCATAGCTTGAATTACATCTATTTCCCCATTCTTTAAATTTGCATTAAGAGGAAGACTGGTAGCCGCTTTAGGTTCATTACCTGGTAATACGGGTTGTTCAGGGGCAACAGTATTAGATTCTGAAGCAGGCAAAGTTAAGTTGTTAGCTTGAGAAATCTCTGGTTTAGGTTGTACAGTTTGATCTGTTACAGGTAAACTCTTAGAAGGCTCTTCAAACGCTTTGTGCATGGGATGTTCTAGTAAATTATCTACCATTTTATCTATATTCTTCTGTGCCGGTTTGTTGTCTTCTGCTATTTTTAATGGTTCTTTTTTAACTGGTTCCTCTACAATACTTGGTGGCTCAGCTAAATGAGCCGTTTCCATTTTTAATCTTTTATCCAAATCAGTTATATCAGGGACATCTAGCTTTTTAGGCTCTACAACTACCTGTGGGTTGTTTTGCTGTTCTATAGGCTTTTCTGCTTGTTTGGTTATTTGCTCTGGCTTTACTTCTACAGCTTCTTTGACTGGCTCTTTTACAGGTTCTACAATTTTTTCTATTGTCTTTTCTCTTATTACTTCTGGTTTGTTGGGTTCTACAGGCTTAACAGGCTGTTCTGGTTTAGAGTTCTCTGTAATAGAGGTGGAAGTATTATTATTGATGTCTGTGCTTAAAGGTATAGATTTAGCCGCGCTACTGGTTGTAATGTTTAATTCTGATTCTGCAGGTTCTTTTGATACGGGTGCCTGTGGGGTATCAGCAAGAGGGGGGTTAATTACCTCTTTAGCTCCCGCTTCATCTTTTCTAAGCGCTACATTTACCGGTTCAATTTTTTTAAATTGAACTTTGTTAGCTCTTTTCTTAAATGCAGTTTCAAACTGTTCTAATTCATCTATACTTACATCTTCTAAATCTTCTCTAGGTACACCATATAATTTAGAATACATATCTTTAAAAGATGATTCTGCCTTTTGTAAATTGTCTACTGAATCGTTTTCCATATTACAACGTTACAGCCTCCTTCTCACTATTAAAATTGTTCAAATATATATCACACTCAAACGGGGTAAGATTATTGATTGAATTAAGATCTATTCCTAATTTAGATAATAAAAAGTATTTTTTCTTATAAAAATTTTGTGCATAAGGAATAAAAATTGCTTTTAAAAAATCAAATAATGTGTTATCTATAATATCAAATCTTACTGAATAAAATTCTTTGAGATTCTTATCATTTTTAAGAATATGTAAAGTATTATAAAGACTTCTATATTTTTCTAAATGCTCTTTTAATTCATTTACTACATCCACAGGAATACTGTTAAAGAATCTTATTTTTTTATCTGTAGAAAATGCCTTAGGATAATATTTTTTATTATTCATATATACTCTAAAGATGTTTTCAAAGATATAATTTTCAGTATATAAATCTTTGGATGTTTTAAATTCTATTTTTAAATCATCTAATTCTAATGTGGGTATTTCGTCCATTCCAATTTCAGATAAATTTGTTAAAGTATCAAATAAGCTAAAAGAAGCTAAGCATGGATTATTTTGTTGATCTTTTAAATTATAATGTAACATACTAGAGATAGAACTGGCCCTTAAAAACGTCAATATAAACCATTTATCAAATTTTGTTAATTTAGAATATATTTCTTTTTGAACTAAATTTTCTAGAACTATTTCATTGAATACAGAATTAATATTCTCATTATCTTCATTTAGCATATATTTGGTTAATACTTCCAATTGATACATTTTTAATTCTGCTAATTTAAAATAATTTTTTAAGCTAGGAACCCAGCAATTGAGATAAAAGCTATTCATTAAAAGAATCCAGCAGGGTTAAGAACGCGAGTGGCAGCGTCTTGTAAAGGTGATACTTGGGGAGTATAGCTACCATTAATAATGCCGCTGACGTTGTTAATAATATCGGCAAGAGGAAAATACATACTGTTTTCTACTGTATAATTTGTGTACGCAAAATTTACATCATAAATTATTGCTTGGTCTGGCTCTCTGTAATCTAAATTTATATTGTTAATAAGTGTAGGTACACAATTATAAAACTTATATACTTTTCTAGGTATTTGGCTTATGTTTTGATAGCTTCTCGTATAGCAAAGCAGTGTAATATTACACTTAATATTTCTGTAATCCTTTTGACCAGGTATATCGTTTGGGTATGCAACCATTCCTAAATGGCTAGCCAAAATAACCCAAGGCCTGAATACATTATCTACAATACTAGTATTGGTTTCAAGAAATCCTAATCTTAGTGGCGTTTGCGAATATCCTGTTCTATTTTCTGACATAACACCTTGCACAAACCCTCTGCTTTTACCGGTAGTACCAATTGTTATGTCTCGAGTTGTAAAGGTTTCCTGGGGTATCATCGCAGTTTGGGCGAACACACACCCAATAACTTTTTGAAATGGAAAACTTGTTAATAATATTTTTGCTTGATCAATATCATACCCTCTCTTACCTCCATCTGTTCGTTCCAATCTTTGTAATAGTTGAGAATTTAGCGCTCTCGGAAAAGAGTCAATAACTGCGATCCATTGCGATTGTAAAGGTATACTTGTAAGCCAGCTTTGAAGTTGAAGTAGGAAATAATCTCTTGTACTGATTAGCGGTACACCGGGTATATTAAAACCCAGTAAATTAGTAATTTGAGGTTCAGATAAAGGGTTAGTACCGCGGCCGATACCTAAAACGTTATTAGTAAGACCTTGAAAGGCATTAGTAATAGGGTTATTCATCCCTATTATTTATAATACAGATTTAATTATGACTTACGAATGAAGTAATGATATGCCAAACCAACATCAAATGTAACGACATCACCCTTACCACTAGAGAAATCATACTTAATACCACCAACTTCTCTAATACTAACACCAACAAGCTGATATTGAGCTACTTTTTCCATCTGTGAATCTAGTTGAACTAAGTCAATAGTGCTAGATTGGGTAGGTGTAAAATAGTTACCAGTGCTGTTAGTATCATTAAATGTATCGCGAGTCCAATCTTCAAACTTCTGTCTAAGATTGTTTTTAGCATCATTATAGAATGTTAATTGATAGTTTGCACTGTTGGGGTAGTTTACAACACCTGGAATATTGAAATTTAACCCCATGTAAGTTGTTGTAACATTATTAATGGCACGCGCAGGTAGAGAAGCAGATCTAGCATACACTAGATCATCTTCACCAAATGTCTGTGTTGTGCCGCCTGGAGATATACTAAGCACTCTAAAATGAATATCGCGTTGAAAGTCACGCGCAGAAGCTACTCTGTAAAAATCAGCAATTAATTGTTTTACGGCTGCCATAATGTATTATTTATTCTCCATTATATTTTACGCTAGTAACTCCTGGAAGTTTTGACTTGTACGGGTAGCATAGAAGCTTACCAAGATAAACTCTGCTGTGCGTACTGGCTTGAGGTAGATGTCCACCTTTAGCTCATTATTGTCAATTACATCAGGTGTATTGTTACGCTCATCACATATGATAAGGTAGTCATAAACACCTTCTGTATTCTTAGCATTTTCAAAGATTGGTGTAATTGTATTTACAACTTGGGTACGCGTAAATAGTGTGTTAGGTTCAAACACGAAGTATTTAACCGTATCGCGTGTTGCAATTTCAAGATTTAAGAACAATCTACGCACATTAATACGATCAAACGCACTAGGTTTCTTTAAAAGTGTTTTCTGACCGTATATTACAAATCCTTCTACAGGGAAGAAAGCAACTGGATTTAAGCCAATCTTGTAAAGTTGATCTCTTTGCTTCATCTTTGGATATACACCAAGATCATTAACCCCTACTAATACCCCACGAGTAAACCCAGCAGGGGCAAACCATGGCTGGAAGTTAGCATCTGTATTCCCCATAGCAGCAGCTGCAAAGCCACTAAATGGTACCCAAACTTGTCTATTTGTTACTGGATCTAATACTTGAGCAACATTGGCGTATGTACAAGCATAGCTGGTATCGGTTAGTCCAAACTGATGTCTTAGCGGCCAGTAAATATGTTGACTAAAGTTAGTATTTGAAAATCCAGCTGCAGATGGATTTGGATCTAAACCAGCATTTGGACCAAATAGCTTAGCTGTATTGATAATCTTATTATTGTCACCCTGGACAAAAATGTGTCTTAAGGCATCTAGAATAACCAAGAAATCTTTTCTTTGATTTTGAGCTTGATTAACAAATATACTAGCTACTGCATTGTAGTTAGCTCTAATAGCCAAGCCTTCTTCAGTAAGATTTTCACTGTTTGTTGTGTAAAACGCGCTTAATGCATTAAATGGTGTATTATCAATGTACGGACCGCACGCAGAAAGAGGTTTTCCAGCAAGTACTGATTGATTTGCAACATGCGCAAATATACTACCTAAGCCAGCTTCACAAGCAATATTAATTGGATGAAGATCTGGGTTTTCGACTAATTCAAACACTCTTTCAAGTTTTTGAGGTAGATTGCCGATGTCTTTATTAATAGCAATGGTATCAGTATAAACACCGAGGGGGAACAAGGAGTTTGTTGCACCGTTATCTGTTAAAGCTTGTTGTGCGTCTGCTGATGCAACACCAACACGGGTAATGTAGCTTGTGTTAGTATCTACAAAGCCAGGTACGTTGAAAGGTGATACTAGTCTTGGAGAGAGCATTCTTACCTTCTTCGTAGGAATACCATCACCGCCAAGCCATGTTGTACGGTTTTTGTTACTCAAGAAAGGATTAACAAGAACTCTGATATTGGGTGAGTTTTGAGTGACGCTACCTAAGAAAAAGCTCTTTGCTGGTCCACCATTAGAATCAGCAATTTGTCTGTGATAGTCTAGTGAACCGACATAGCTCTCAGTAAGAACATAATCAAGAGCAATTACATCGGGTGAGAATACAGATTGACGTAGTTTAAATATTCCTAATGACAATGTATCGTCGTACTCACGGGGGCTTAGATCGTAGTTAGAGATATTTTCCATTACTTCGCTAACGCTTGTACCGTCACCAAACTTAGTTGCACTTAGGGCAAAATTTAATCTAGGTCTTGGAATATTTACGTAATTATAAACTGCTGTACTATTTGTACCGATACCCTGTACACCTAAAACACCATCAAAGGGAGTAGCAGGGTTGTTATTATTGTTATCAGTTAGTGCAACATAATAACCTTCAAACTTGTTGTTAACAGAAGTTTGAGATCTATTTAAAATAATTAGCCCCGCGCCTCCTAGTTTATCAAAAGTAAACGAAGGGGGTGATGTTAAAACTGTACTCGGATCATCAACCCAATTGATATCATCGTTTAATAAAGCTTGATATTGTTCTATGCTTAATTCAAGATGAGTTGGTTTTCCAAACATGTAAACTGTATTTTCTGATAAACTCGTATTGATAGTGCCATAAGGCGCGGCCGGGTAAACTAAAGCACTGTATTTCCATTCTGCAAAACCTTCACCTTTAGCAGTGCCGTAAGGTAGTCTGGAAACCTTTAGTTGAACTGGTGACTGTAGAACAGCCTTTACTGTATGGTAGAAATATCTTTCAGCCGCATTTGTTGGTGTACCGTAAATTTGTTCAAATTCGCTAATACTTGTAGGTTGAAGTACTTCGTCAACAGGTCCTTGATTAGAAAACCCTGTGATAAAAACACTTGTACCTTGATTAACAACTGGTCTTAGTGTTAAATCTACTTCTCTAATTTCTACACCTGGACTTTGTATTGTTCTTGCCATATTAGATTAAACCTCCAAGAGAAACTTTTTGACTCATATCATTTATATTTATGTGTTGTGCTGCTAACTTTTACAAAATTTTTATTCTTTTTTATAAAAGTGTCATCTTTAACTGATGATAAGCAAACTGAAAGCCACATTCCATTTCATTAGGGTCTCTATCATTATAATTAACACCCTCTAGACCTATAGGAAACGAACGAATATAGTCAAATTTTACTGTTCTTTTATTGTATTCGTCCAAGCCATATATAGAGATGTCTGTCATATATTCTGGTGTATTAGAGTCTATATTAGGGTTTTTTGGGTCAAAAATACCTGTTGTGGCATTATTGAATATATCTAGCCATTTGTAAAGCACCCAATAGTTGTTAAATTGATTATCAACTGTAAAGCTTACCTTAAGACTTGGAAAATCTGGTCTTGCATAAGAAGTTACCTTGAGTGTTTGTCCAGAATAAGGAAGTAAGACCGGTGGAACCTCTATAGGAGGTGCAACCGCACCCCATATACTAAACTGTAAAGTATTAAAATTTACTACGGAATTTCTTCTTGCAATCTCTGCAACTTTATCTTTTAAAATTGTAGGAATGGTTAGAACCAAAATAAATTTATCCCTACGCTGCTTGTTAAAAGGGCTTTGAAAAATTGGAGTCTGATTTACAGGGGTCGCCACGGATTATTTATACCTTTACTCGGATCTCCCGGAAAATACCACCCCTGTTGTCTTAGGTCTTCTATTTCTGCATCTACAATTGGCATCTTGTCATCCATTACAACAGGTAAAATACTATTGTCGTTATTTTCTAATTTTTCATTTGAGTATACGCTAAACGGACTTATTACGCCTTTAATACCGTAATCTAGGCTCTTAATAACTTGTGGCCTGTCACAAGCGTCAAGAGATACAACATCAAAATATCTAACACATATTTCATTTTCCAATGCCATTAACGCCCATATTAATGCCATCACTCTATCATCCCAACTATCGGATCCCGGTCTTGCACCCCACGTATTATTCGGGTATCTAATAAAACTTTTTAATTCTCTCAAGGTATACGTATCACGAAGCTTTACAGCTTTAAGCTCGTTAACCCAATATCTCATATTCATTACCCCTCTATATTTGGTATTGGTATGAGAGTATATTCCTAACCGTTTTATTTTTTGAATATTATTTTCACCTGCTTTTGACCCCCACGATACTATATTTTCATATCTGTGAGTAAATTTTAATTGCTCTACTACTTGTGCACCACAACTATTTCTTTCTATTAATACAGGGGGTCTGCCCCATTGATTCAAAACTTCCAGTAATTTGGCCGTAAACGAAAAAGGAATTGTATCTCTAGTATGATATATTGCTACCTGCTCTATAGACGTAAGATCTGTAACATCCAAAATTTGAATTACACTTGCTGCCTCTCCGACCCCCTCGCTGATATCAACCCCAACTACATATAATCTTTCTTCTTTAGGTTCTTCCCAAACCAAATATCTACCCTCATCAAATATAAATTCTGGCTCTCTTATTTCCCGGCTCAAAACCCCGAAAAGAGCTTCATCTACTGAACTTTCCCCTCCATGCAAAAATTCATTTCCAAACTCTTGTGCAAACGCCTCCTGGCTTCCTAATGTCTTAATTGTATCGTTTTTCCATTTTTCATCTCTTCCGGGAATTTCCCACCAATCAATTCTTTCTGATTTCCAGTTATTATCTCCCGATTGTGCTCCAGCATATAGTTGATAAAATAAATTATCCGTTCCATTTGGAGTACTTGCTATAAAAATTTTAGATTTTTTTGAACTTGAAATAATTGGATAGACAGATTCCCAGAATTTTTCTACAATATGATTATCGATAAAAGCCAACTCATCAAGAATAAGACAATTACAACTATCACCTCTACCTGCATCACTACTTGTTGTACTAATACCAATACTACTACCATTAGTTAGAGTCATACTTGTCTGCCCATATTCTACAACTCCTGGTTTTAAAAAGTTAGGTAACATTTCATAAGCCATTCTAACTCTTTTAAAGATGTTTTTTGCAGTTTGTTCTTTATTAGCAACAATCAAAATTCTCTGATCGTCATTAAAACATGCATTCCATAAACAATAAATGGTCATTAAAGTTGTTTTACCTATCTGTCTAGAAGCAAGTAATATTACAAACCTACCGTCTCTTAAACTTCTAAGAATTCTCTTTTGACAAGAATATAGCTTAATTTTTTCTTTTCCTCTATCTAGATTAATAATGTAGAAGTAATTTTCTGCAAAATGTAATAAGTTTTTCTTACATTTTTTTAATTCACTTATCATTTCTGCCGTATACTCATGCTTAGTATTGACGGTTGGTAATCTTTCATTACCTAGATAAAATTTCTCTTTTTTCTCCATTTAATATATTTAGAGGTATAAATAGATATATGACAAGAGTAAAAAGTATCAGCGATATTAGTCAGGTATATGAACAAATGTTAGAATCTAAAAAGGCTGATCAAACAAATACTCAGGAAGTAGTTGAGGAAAAAGCAGTTAAAAAGCTAGAATCATTTCCAAAAGCTACAGATAAAAAGGTTAACGTGGCAAAGATTATGGCCAAGGGGTCTGATAAAAATGCTTTTGCACATAAAGATTCTGGGCCAGAGGCTGTATTAGGTGTTAATAAGAAAATTGTCGATCCAAAGACAGCAAAAAAGAATAATTACTTTGAACCAGAAAAATTTTCAGATAATACTAGAAAATTAGCTAAAGAGAATATAAATAATCATATGAAGTCAATTTTTGATAAACTATATGAAGATGTAATTGGTAGCGACAAGCTCGATATCGGCTTACAAGCCGGTCCAGAAGGTGAAGCTACAGATGCTAAGGACCTCGATCTTAGCGGCGGTAGTGAAGATACCGTTACAGTAAAGCTTGATAGAGATTTAGCTCAAAAATTACATGATGCTCTTATGGATGTTCTTGGTGGTGAAGAAGAGCACGGTGATGAAGATCTTGGTGATGAAGCCGCTCCTCTAGAAGATAAGGAAGAGGCTGAAGAAAAGAAGGAAGATAAGAAAGACGAAGCTGAAGAGGCTGAAGAAAAGAAGGAAGATAAGAAAGAAGTTGCCGGTGAAGGTACTGATCTTAAAGAAGTCTCCCCTAAGGCTGGTCAGTCTCTAGTAGGCCATGGCACAACACATGCTGGTAAAGTACCTACTGTTGGTAAGATCCGCGCTTCTGGCGGTAAGGCTAGCGGTGATGTAGCTGGTGTAGTTGATGGTAAGGGCAAAACCTTATCTCCCGCTGGTGGTCATGGCTTGACAAAGCCTGGTAGCATTAATGTAGGTGCTGCTGGTTACAAAGTTGGCGATTTTTTTAAATAATTTAAAAGTAGCTTAAATAGAGAAGCCGTCAGTAATGACGGCTTTTTTATTATAAATAACATTGTGAGTCTCTTCGAAAAAGTATTTGTATCGCTTCTCGAAAAAGAATTAATAAATTCGGCCGCTACCTGGAATACCGGTATTATGCCAATTCATTATACCCCTCCACCCAAACCATTTCGACCTATGAATCCAGATAAACCAAGAGAAAGACATAGAAAAATTATTAAAGATCCTAAATTTAGAAAAAATGTTCAAACAGTACCTGACATGCACAAGGCAGATCCTACAGCAATAAGTGCGGTTACTAACGCAAGAGGTCAAAAATTATCTGAAGACGAATTAAAGCAAATATGTAGTAAGTATGGTATTTCTAGGCTTAACTCTAATTCACCTAAAAGCTTAGGTAATACAGGTAAAGTTTTAAAGTTTAGTCCAGAAATACAAGGATATGTAATTCAATGAGCATGGACAAATATACGGGGGTAAATTGTATTAGAAAATACCCCCTACAATATACTACAAGCACGCTCCGATTTACAGATAAAGAAAACAATGAGTGTGAACGTCAATTATACAGCAATTACTGGAGAGAACAAATTGACCTTTACGGGCAAAAAGTTTTGTATTATAGACATACATACGACACTTTAAGTGCAGATAATATTTACGGGGAAATGCCATTAGCAAAATTCGAAGAGCCAAAATCCTTTATAATGTCAATAAGGTTAACAGAAAATGCATTAGTATTAAGTAAATTTGGATTTCAAAGTGACGATCAAGTTACAGCATATGTCCATATAAGTTCTTTTTACGCGGTTTACCCACCCAACATAGAACCTAAAGCTGGTGATGTTTTCAAGTTAGTAGAATATGGGAGTGATAGACCTGGGGAGCGGGACGGTAAAATGTTTGAAATAACTGAACGTGTTGATGAAGATAACTCTCAAATAAACCCATTAATGGGCCATTACGTTTGGATGTTAAAGGCTAAGCGCTTTGATTATTCATTTGAGCCTAATATTCAATTTGAAAAAGGAAGCAACCAAGTACAAGACACCCCAAAATATGGCACATTAAGCGCAGCTTTTACAACTCTACCTGGTTCTTTTGTTCAAAGAACAAGCAGTTACCCCGGTGATGCAAACACCACTAGCAAGGATAGAGTCTTTAATATGGATGTAAACGAAACGCTGGAATACGGCGGTTATTATTAACCAGTTAAGTCTTCTGGAATTAACTCCGGCTCTACATCCTCTTCTTCAACAGGTTCATCTTTATCAATAAACTTAGGTATCGAAGTAAGGATAATATCTTTTTTAAATTCTTCTCTCTCTACATCAAGAACCATTGTTTCAAGCCGCTGTTCAATATACTTTTGAAAAGCTAATGGTTTAACCCAAAAGTCATCAGAAACCATATCAGTTTTTAGCTCTACAGCTTTACGTTCGACAAGATCTATAGCCTCAATCAGACAAAGCCATCTTGCATACTCCTCTTTTTTCATCTTAAAAGTCTTAGTATTGCCCTGTATAGTTATAATTTCTGGTGAATTCATGTTTAAAGTATATAAAGAAATCTAATGAACGTCAAGCAAATTATCTCAACTTACCTAATATAAACCCGGCAACTGCACAATAAAAAGTTACAACGTCAAACCCACACCCCGTCTTATACAATAGTCTAAACGTACTTCTCAATACGTCAAATGCCTCTTTAACCAATAATATTTTTTCTGGCGATGTTTTGTCTTTATCATTTTCTTTTAGCTGTAATTTTAAAGACGTCTCTAGAGTGTCAAAAAAAGACTCTACTAACTCTGCTGTGGTTTTATTAATACCAGTAGAGCCTGCCAAAGCATTTTTATACGTTTTGTAAGGTAGTTGACCTTTTGAGAAAAAGAAATCATTAGCCACATTTCTTATTTTAGATAACTCTAGTGGGGTTTCTATACCAGATATAGGCATAATTTGACTTGATTGTACTTCTACATAGTTCATTTTTCTACCTCACCTATTAATTGCTGTTGTAATACTTGCTGTGCATCAGCTACAACAGGGATAGTAGCTATAGCCGTTTTTAAGTTAACATGCACATTAACTTGTTTTTTACACCCGGGGCACATATAATCATTCTTTTCATTCAATACAATAGGTACAAACGTCTGTACCGCTCTATCGCATGGACAGGTTACTACAGAACCTTGCTTACTTAATTCTGCTTCCCGGGCTATAGTTAATTTTTCAGCTTCTACAGCAAGTTTTTTTTCCGTTATGTCTCTGTAAAAATAAAAACCTACAAATTGTAATGCAGTAAAAAAACCAAGCGCGCTAAAAAAATTAATTCCCAAAAAAGTAAAAGGCCAGGCAAGAACCGACCCAACAAGTATAGTTAACCCAGCGCTGGTTAAAAGCTTAAATACCATGATATTAGTATAAATTACTCTTCTTTGTTTTCAACTATTTGATTAAGTTCTTCTGTACACGACACAATTATGTTTTGTATCTCGGCAATTTTTTCATTTAACTGTCTTATAGCCTTTATGCTATTTTCGTTTTCTTTAATTACAGGGTAGGAAATACTACTGGCCATAAGACGTCTCATATCAGCGCACTTAACAAACAAATCGCCAAGAGCGTCTACAGCATTGTTTAAAGGAAACGGTAATTGCTTGGAAGCTTGAGTTCTATTTCTATATCTATTAACAATATCCGCAACTGTTATTACTTCTGGTTGTAAATCTCTTTTTGCTATTCCGCTAACCCATTGATTATAAAGCTTCATTGAATCTTCATTTAATACACTGGGTCGTTTCTTCACATTATATTTATTATTAGCATAGAATAAATAAATAATAATATGAGTTTATTTGCCAATCATTTTAACAGTATTTTAGAAGCAGACGAAGTAGATGTGAATGCTGCAGACACAGCAGCTGCCGAACAACAAGCGATGAAGCAGCAGCTTGACCCTACTACAGATCCAAAATCACTTAATGTAAATGTTCCTCCGGATCTAGAGGCTACTAAAGGTGCTCATACTGCCGCTCAAAAAAAATCATTAAATGAATGGATAGCAAAGATTTCAGAATTTATCAACTTCTTAAATGGTGTGGAAGGTAGTAGTGTTCAATCGCAGCTGGCTTCTGCAGGCTGTGACTCGTTGTTTGAAAAGGTTGCTTCTAGTGAAAAGAAAAGAATAGCCAGAGTTGCAATGGAGCTAAGCTCTCTTAACGAATCATTAAAGGGATACGTCATTTCAAACGACAGTTAATTAAGTTTCGCCAACAACATAGTACCCTTTAATCCGTTGTAAGTATTGTCAGTAATAAACTTTTCCGATATTTCATATAGCTTGTGGTGAACACAAACATCATTAATATCTTTTAATCTTTTCAACTCAGACGGCCATATAAAAACTTTACAACCTTGCTTGAGTAAGAAATTAGTCTTCTTCTTACTTGCTTGATCTATACGCTGATTATCTAATACCCAAATTTGCTCTAAACTACTATATGGTTTAAGTTGTTCTTTTTGTTTGGGTGTAAACAAATCTCCTTTACCTTCATTAATACCTGCGACCGCTATACCATTTTTTATAAAACAAGCATCCAAAGGCCCTTCAGTAATGAACAAATATTTTTTATTAAGATCTACATTATTAATACCGAATAAAGTTTTTTCGCTATTTTGTTTTGAAAGATATTTTGGAAATGTGTTATTAGGCGTTTCAATTAACGTTCGAGTTTGATAGTGTACGATCTTATTGCTTAAGTCATAAAATGGTATTACTAATCTATTCTTATGGATCTTATCTGTTAGACTAATCCAAAATGATTCTGGACGATTACAGGCTTTTTCTAAGCGCCGATCTGAAATGGTTTTCAATGCAGCCTGTATATATTTGTTAGTTTTGTAAAATGATACTTGACTTACATCAGATAAATTAATACTATCTTCTGGTAGGGTATCGGTATTTAAAACTACTTGTGAGTCTTCGGCAATTTCCTGCTCGTATTCAATACTAGGGTCAACAAATTGATTATTCTCCCTCATTATCTCAACATAAGATAAATTTGCCACGGTTTGAATCCATTTAACTGGTCTCATACTTAAACCACAATTATGACAAAAGATTAAATTCTTTTTAACAATATAATATAATCTTCTTTTCTTTCCCCATGACTTGCCCTCTCTACAAACTGGACACCCACCGTAATAAGACTTCGTTGCTTTGTTATATTTTGGATAACCAGCGTATTGGTAAAATTTAGATACGATATAGTTCTCGTTTAACAGCACAACTTATTATAAGATAGGAACTTAAAAGATCAATTAGTAGAAGGCTTTACATCTTCAATACTAACAACACCTTTACGAATAAAGGTACCGCTAGCCGGATCATACCAGTGAGCCTCTTTTACAATCTTATCTCCTACAATACGTTCAACTATCTTAGGCTCTACTGGTTGTCCGCTAATAGGGCTAGCAATCTTGCAAGGTCTGACAAAGTCCATATATTATATTTATAGGTTTATTATTATTTTCAACTAGATAAAGGTGCAATAAATGTAGTTGTAGAAGTTTTGCTTTTGTTGTACTGCGCTATACAAACAGAATAAACATCTGTGGGGAGTTTGGCCACATATGTAATTATGTCATTCTTTAGACCAGTTAAAAATGATTTCTTTGGAACCGCTCTAACTAACATCTTAGGTAAACTGAGAAACTCATAATACAATCCATTGTCCTTTGCATAAACAAGGAATTCCCCTACATATAGACCTGTATTTACCGCGTAACACCCTCTATGGTGTGGCTTTTTACTTTGAAAGAACATTTCTAGCAAACAACGCAATATCTCGTTCTAAAGATTGCATCGCGGGGGGTAATTCTAAGTTATAAAGTCTTAATTTTTCTGTACTTAATACACAGTTACTTCTATTAGCGACTGTATTTAAACTACCTATATCAATAAAATTCCACCCCGGGTTTTCTATTCCATTCTTCTTAAGAAGGTCAACTATTTCTTTGGCTTCAACACCACCCGGGTTTACTACATTTATTGGACCCGCTGGAATAGTCTTAAACAAATACAAGAATTTTGCAATAAATTGATTTAAATCTAAGGTGCTTGTTAAGCTATTTTTCAAGCTAATTAAATTATTATATTTGTAAATTTTATTGAGATAATTCTTTGATGCTAATGTACCGTCAAATGGCATTCTGATTCTTAAAATATAACCATAACAATTTTGAAAAATAGTTTCAGATGCATGCTTACATTTGCTGTAAAAACTGCTCACGTCACTATACAATCCAAAATTAGGCTCATCTTCTTCAGTAAATTCTTTCTCGTGACCTGTATAAATGCACCCGCTACTAATTTGAATAGTGGGTATCATAAACATATTTGTAGATAGAACGATATTTCTTGGCACTATAACATTCCAAAACCAGCAGTCCTGTTTATGTTTTTCACAACCGTCAACATTAGGAAACCCCGTATACCCGGAACAGTTGATTACCGCTTCAAAATTGTTATTTTCTTTTAAGTACTTTTGTAAAGTAGCAGGAGAGGTGTAATCAAGCTGCGCCCTATTAAGAGATGTAACAGTAAAATTATTAGATATTAAATGCTGCTCTAATGCGGCCCCTATGTAACCTTTACCAAGCAGAAGAATAGGTTTCACTTATCTTCTTGCTGATTTATCGCATGAAACAGAAACCTGTTAATAGCGGCGGATAATGCATCAGCATCCATCTGATTTTTTGCATGTATAAAACTAACCGGTGCCCCATTCATGTCGTAACCTATAACTACAAACGCACTAAGGTACTCAGAAATCACGTTAGCTAAATTTTGAATATTTTTAGACTTTTCCGACTTGCTGAGCGCATGGTGCATCATGTAATCATTCATTACAGACCTAATAAGATCCTCCATCTGGCCTTTTTGAATCTTTTTGGAATTATCCGGCTTCATACTATCCCCGTCGCTATTATGTTTGCTTGGGTGCTTCACATGTATATTTAGGGCGCTCAGCATAATATGGTGTGTTTTTGGCATTGTTGTTAATACCTCTTTCAATAAGATATCTAATAATCACTTCAATACTATCGGTTTTAATACAATAATTTTTGTTAATTCGAATACCACCGTCATTTAATTCAAACATTATATCGTTTAAAAAATCCTTATTCTGAAAGCAAGTAATAAACAAGCTCGCGCCGCCTGGATCGACCAATACCGTCCATCTTCTTGGGTCGTGTGCACCATATCCATTGAATGTTTTTAAAACAATAAAACCGTTATCCCTAAGTCTCTTAACGAAATAACCTGGTGTTGTAATTTTGTTTTTCATTATTTTACTAGTGACGAAGCTATGTAACGTGTTTTAACAACTCCGTCTAAAAGTTGAAACATTATAACTCCTAATTTTGGATTAATTTTACACTCTAACTGCTTTACTCTCACACTACTAATTATTCGGATTAACTCAAAATTCAAGCATAAAGATTCTAGCGGACTGCCAGTGTAATCCCCTAAAGGTAAGGAAATATTGTCAACATTATGTCTTGCTTTATCTGTTAAATCGCCATATATTTTACCATCCTGTGAGTAGATATATAACTTGTTACTTTCAGTTGCAAATGTAGAGCCTCTCAACAGATCAACTAACGACTTGTATTGTATGTTAAATGTTATAGGAAACGATAAGCTTGCAAGCTTAGAAACGTCGACTTTTGGGGGTATAATAATACCGTCTTCGAGTAGATGGTATTTAAACCTAATTTCTGGCCCTGAATAGCTAATATTATTTTTATCAATTGTTAGAGTAAAATTATTATCTTGTACGCATTCTAAAGCCTTAATAACCTTTTTAATATCCGAAATGTTTAATCTTAAGGTTGTTTCGGTATCAAGCTCGGTATTATATGCAGAGTGCAATATAACGGAAGCGTCGGTTGTACTAACAACACTAGAAAACCCTTCACCGGTAACCGTTATTACGCAACTATCATTTATCTTACTAAGAGGGAGTAAGAAGCCATTTAAAAAAAGCTTACGGTCTGGGATATGAACATTCACAGAAATATTATAACAAGAATATACTAGAAAGCAAGATTATGATTTGGATAGTTTATCAATAATTCTATCCAATTTATCTAAAATACGATCTAGTTTATTATTAACAATATCAGGAGTAATTTTTTGATTAAAATCAAAGACTAATTGATTAGGGTCTTCAACTACTTCAGGTTGTTGTTTTTGCGGAGGCGGCGTAAAGGTAACAGTTACTTGACTATTGGCCGGGGCAGATACTGTTGCTGGTGATTGAGCCGGCTGTACTGCTGATTCAACCGTGGTTCTAAAAACATTTTCTAAATTAGTTCTATTACCAGAAACAAATTTAGATGAACCTATAACGCTTTTATCAATATTTTTTAACTCTGCTAACGTAGTACCCAAAAGATTAATAATAGCCTCTTTTGCTTGAGGGCTATTCGGATCTAATGGTACAAGTGCATCAGACATTATTAATTTTCGTCAAGCCCAGCAAGAAGCTTCTGAACGGTCTCATCTTCTAAGACTTCTTGTTCTGCTACTACCGGGGTGGCAGCTTCTACTCTCTTCGAAGGTGCTGGTGTAGACTCACTCTTGCAATAGTAATGCTCTTCTAGCATAGTCTTTAATTCATCATAACTCTTAACAGGAAATACCGTTTCAAGTTCAAATGTATTTTTATAAATCTCGTCAGCTTTTTTCTTATCAACCCCTTCGATAGCCTTGGGCAAAGAGAACTTACTACTAACGTAAGTAGGAAAATCTCCTTGCTGCTCTACCTTAATCTTCAAACTAGAGCCCTTATCAGTAAGGTCAAAAATTCTAGCGCCAAGATCTTCAGCTCCTTCACCTTCAATAGCGTCGCTAATAATCTTATGAAGCTGCTTACCATATCGAACAATCATTGTCTTACCAGTATTTGCCTCGTTCACCGGGTCGTTAATAACATAAGCATTAACTAACCACTTTTCTGTTCTAAGAATTGCTCGGGCCTTGGCCTTATCTTCCTCTGTACCGGTCTTTAAGATGCGATAACGAGCCTCTGCAATAGGGTCTCTTTCACCGAAAGTGGTAGGGCTAATTGCAGAAACATATTGACCGGTTGCAAAGCTTGTCCACCCAAAAGTATAGTAGTGAAAAAATGTCTTAGCCGGTTCTTTTACATTAGGTAAAAGTCTGACGGTATAGGTATTCCCTACTTCAAGTTTAAGAATATCTTTATTTCTAGAAGAAGTATTGTTATTTTTTGCCAGTGCAGTCTTAATGCTCTCAAACATCGTATTGGTAATTGTACTCATATTAATTATGATAATATGTCCTAACTAGAAATCAAGATTTATTTCCTAAAATCTTTTTCAACCCTTGCATTGCTAAGTATTTGGCAGTTTTACTAGAAAAATATTTTGTACGAAAAACAGGTATATTGTCGTAAATATCACCTAGTGTAAATCTTAGTAAGTCTGGATCGTTTTGCTGTAAGCACTTATCAAAGTTTTCAAATGCAAACAAATTATAAAGACTAATTTTTCTATCTTTTAAATGAGTTATAAAAGCATGTTGTACCCCATCTTTGAACAGGGGGTATTCCTGTACCGTTATTGCCTTGTCTTTGCAAAATTGTTTTATAAAAGCTAATCCCTTTGCAATACTGTTAAGGTGAAATTTGTCATCAGGCGGAAGAAGTAGTTTTTGCTTCATAGCTAAAGTGTATACTTTTATTGCATTTTGTGATGAATAAAACTTTAAATCAAACCCGCTCTCACCTGGGTATATAGTATAAGGTGCAATAAAAAATTCGGCTAAATCAACACTATGATTTCTTGAAAAGAAATTTTTTAGTTTTAAAACATACGGGTATGCCTCTGACGTTTCAAAATTGTCCCATTGTTTTCTAAACCTAAACGGTAAACCGCTCTTGGTTCTAGAAATTTTTAGAAACGTGTTATAAATTATTTTTTCGGAAATCATTTAAAATAATCAGCTAAATGCTTTAATTCATTTTCCCTATTCCACGAATTAGCCCCCACAATATTTGTTCTTCTAAAAAACTGCTTGTCACATATGGGTCTTTGTGAATTAGTTTTGGTAAATTTATGCTTTAAATAGAATTCAGCAGACCATATATCTGGATATGAAAAATACTGATCATCGTGTATAGTTTCTAATGCATAGTCAATGTCTGCGCAGTATGAAGCATCGTCCCAAGGCCACCAACCCTTTTCTTCAAACCAGCTAGTATTTATATCCAATACATTAAACCCGTTTGCATTGACTAGTGTGGTAGGGTTGCCAGAGCCGTCAAAATGCTCTATACAAAAATACGGTAAGCTTGTTGTTTTAGCAAAGTCCACAAGTTCATTATAAAGGCTTAAATCTTTTAAACAAGAAAAAGCATCATCTTGAATAAAAAAAAGTTTTCTTACACCTTTTTCCTTAAGCTTGGTTAAAGCTAGTTTTAAAGCGGCAGGATAATCCCCAGAGATAGTACCAAAAGTAAAATTAAAACCGTCAAGCAGTTTGCTGTTTTTAACATTATCAATGTACTCATTGGGTGAATTATGAAAAAGATATAAGTTTAAGTCTAGTAAATTTCTAAAATGTTTGTCGGATAAATCTTTAGATTTGTACTCAACTAATTCAAGCCTTTTATCCCCGTATGTAAAAGTTAAACTGCCAATCATTTTTTATGCTTATTCAAATATTTCATAATATATTTGCTTTTGCAAAGAGAAGGGTCAAATTCTAAAAATATTCTTACCGCAGATACATCATCCTCTACATCCATCATGCTCTTAAAAAAATTTTTTATTGATGTATTTTGAAGAAAAAGAAGTAATATGTTAGCTAAATTATATTTTTTATTGTAGCATATACAAACATAACTACAAAAACATCTAAAAAGGTGATCTGTTTCCTCGTGGTTAATGTTACTAAAATTCATTGATAATAACATTTATACATCAATTTAACAAAATCCCTTATGAATTGTCGCTTAACACTGTCAGAGTCTTAGAAAACTGCATCGCTTCCGCACTTTCATTTACTGTTTCGTCTTCCGAAATAATTAAAGTATTGTAATCAATCTTTAAAGCAATACTACCAAAATTAGGTCCAAATCTATTTTTTGACATACCTACATTTATTATTCCAAGCTCCTTATCCTCATCTTTTTGCCATATTGATATAATAGCATCAGATGTTGTGGCTAAACCAATACTCTCAGAAATTGTTTCTAGACCGGGATTGTCTACATTATAGCCAGATCTATTTAACTGAGTGGCAGTAACTATAGGACACATAACATCATAGCTAATCGCTCTAACCTGCTGAGCGGAGTATAAAATTCGTTCATAACTATTATTACCAACAGGACTATGCAACAGATTTAAATAGTCGAGCACTATTAAATCAATTTTAATACCTTTTTGCATTAGTTTCTTAACATAGCTTTTCAATTGATGAGGTGTTAGGGTAGATGGAGGGAACTCTTTGATAAAAATTTTTGATTTTTTATCATTATGAATTTCCTTTATTACTTTCTTAAGAGAATCAGAATCCTCCTTTAAATGACTAAGAGGAATATTAGTAATTGAAGAAGAAAGTCTTCTTGCATACATTATTTCACTCATTTCAAGAGAAACTAACAATACAGTCTTACCTTGAAGAGCTACGTTAGTAGCTACGTTACCTAGAAAAATACTTTTACCAACATTAGTTTCACCTGCAAAAACATACATTGAGCGTCCATTCTCTAAAAACCCACCCCCAAGCTTATTATCTAACCATTTCCAACCAGTCTTAATGCAGGGATCTTCTCTATGTAGCTCTTCTATAAACCTATCTACTTCTGTAAAAATCTCTAAACCTAAATTTTGAGTTAAATTAACACCAACAGCTTTTTCCATTTTAGTTAAAAGATCAGATGTATTAAGTTGTTTATTATCTAGCTTCTCTGCTGCGTCTAATAAGGTATTGTATACGGCCTTTTCTTTTAAGAAAATTTCTGTATTTTCCACTAGCTCTTGTTTATTAAAATTTTTATCTATGTCAGAAAAAGAAAGAACAACCCTCTTAAAGCTTTCCTTTAAATCGTCCGAGGTTAGGTAGGCTTTTAACTCTGTATTAGTCGGTACAGTGCCATGTTGCTTAAAGAAACTTAATATAATTCTGACTACAGTACTAATATCCTTATCTTTAAAAAATTTTACATCCAAAAAATCAATAATAGAAGATAGATAAACCGGGTCCACTAAGCAGTTATATGCTACGATTTTCTCGTAATAGTCTAAATCTAAGGACCGCTTTTTAATTTCTGTATTCATTTCCATTTTTCAATAAATTTCTTATTACTCTCGGTCCAATGTGAGTCATCTATATTTCTTAATCCCGGGCTTTGATGATACAATAAAACAGGCCACACACCTAATTTAAGCTTGTACGTGTTACATGTCAAGCAAAAATCTATATCGTAATGATGCCACATAAATCTTTCATCAAAGCGGGCCCCGGTCCCTCTTACCTTTTTTATATCTAAAGCTAAAAATACACCATCTAACAAAGTGACTCTAGCCGGTGAAGGTCCAAATTGTGTTATGTACATCAAATCACTATCATCTGCAAAATGACCTGCAAATCCTCTATAGTAATCTTTAGTCATCATCCAATGCCATAAATTCTTATCTTTAATAGTAGGGTTAAGGCCACCTGCAACACCAAGCACATCATACTTTCTCAAGCCTTCATGAAGGGTGCTAAGATTTGCATATTCTAGCGTTATATCATGATGACATAGAACAACAATATCATATTTGCTATTTTCTTTGTTGTTTATAATGCTGTTATAGTACTCCGGTAATCCGACCTTTTTATTGTTATAGACTATGTGTAAGTCTATATCCTTTAACTTCTTACAACTTTGCTCCAATAAGCAGTTTTCTTCTAATGGACTTACGGCGAAAATACCTATTTTACTCACTAATAAATGATAATTTATCGATATAAATAATCAAGTATTATGGACTTAGATAGTAAGTTAATTTTTGAGGCATACTCTCAAGCTAAATCAAAAATCTTGACAGAAGCTCCTATAGAGATGTCTGGTGACATTACAACAGAGCCTATAACTCAAAAAACTATGCCTGGGCAAGGAAAAGCATATGGAGCTGGTGCAATTGCAAAGATTGCCGTAGCTACAAAAAAGACGGAGGAACAAATTGGAGAAGATATGGCAAACTTTATTAAAGGTCATCCTGAACTTACAAAAAAATTAATAGACAATAAAGAGCAACTATATTACCCTGGTGACCCACAAACTTTTATTAATGAGCTTGTACAGGGGAGAAAAGATTATCCATCATTTACTCAAAAATTCGGAGTTGTTCGCTCTCAAGCAGGCTTTACTATAAACTATGTTTTAAACTATCTTTTAGGTGCAAAAAAGACAAAGGGTGGCCTGGTTATGGATGCAGCAAGAAAAAAAGAAGTAAAAGCCGCTAAAGCAGCAGCTGCTCCAAAAACAGAAACAGTTTTTGAAATTGATAAAGCTGTCAAATTAGAAAACAAAGCATTAAGACCAATTGTAATGAGCCTACCTGATGATGATGTACCAGAAAAAGAAATTTTAGGCGTTCTAAAGACCGCTATCAACGAATATAATGATCGTCCTGGTATTGAACCTCTAAAAATTAAATCTTTTGATTTGTTTGATATTTTAAAGACAGCTGGTGTAATTAAAGAAAAACAAGTTGAGAAAAAAGCTAAAGAAGGTGAAGGTTCGGGAGAAGTAGAGACAATAGACGAATACCCAGAAGGGGACGATGTTCATATGGCGGCTAAAGAGCTGTTTAATATTAGAAGTACCCCTGGGGACCCCAACTACGGAGATTTTAGTTAAGTAAAAAACGGACTGTTAAAATCAAAATTTGCCACTGAAGTTAATCCTTCTGTTGTGAGTTCATAGATCACACCCTCTTCTAAAGGTTCGCTGTTTTTAAATCTAACACTACTAAACTCATTTTCGAGCATATTTGCAAAAACTGTACTACCACATCTTGCTAAATTAACTTTCCTTTCATTGGTGTTTGCTATCCATAATCCGAAAGTACCTTCTAGTTGTGATAATGTTGAAACGATAACTTGAAGGGGATCAAACTCTCCTTCACCCGAGGCCTCTATAGTGTGTAGCATATATGGTATAATGCTCGAGTCTACTGGGTTCGGCCATTTAGGATTATATTCTTTTTTAATACTATCAAAGTTGGAAAGAACACCATTATGTGCCACTACCCAGTTTTCATATACAAATGGATGTGATGTTTCACGGGAGAATTTACGCTTGCTAGATGTAGGAGCTTGAGTGTGTCCGAGATAAAAATACGGCTGTATCTTTTGTTTTTTAATACTCTCATCCAACTCTTTGCTAGCGTCTTTCAAAGAAATGGATCCATTCCACCTATGAACAACTAAATCACTTGTTGTTGTAAAAATAACTAATGAAGTGGAAAAGCTACCCCTTTTTCTATTCAAATCATATAAATCGAGAAACGATTCTTTTTTTACAGCTCCAAATATACCGCACATTTAATTATTATAGGTATCGTAGCTTATTATTCTACAGTTATATTTTTCCCAAACAGGCTTTAAGTCTTGTCTATAGGGTAAGGGGTCAATATAACCTGCATTAGCAAAACCTTTAATTCTTAATGCACTACTCGGTGAATTTGCATCACATAAATTTTCACCAGAATAACAAGTATATGTTTTGCTAAATTTTACTTTTAGTCTTACGCCCTCCTTTACTATTTCAGCCTTATCCATTTCTATCAACGGTGCCTCTATTTTTATTCTTGTTTCTCGGTTCAACGCCAACACACCATTAATAGTAGGCAAAAATTCAGGACTTGCATCCCAATACCCGGCCAAACTATCTACTTTAGTTGCACCGTGATATACAATACAAGCGCCTACAGCTTCTGCATAGGATGCAGCAATACTTAAAAATATCATATTACGATTAGGTACGTATGATTTTGGCTGAGCTTCTCCCGCTATCTGTCTTATATCAGGGGTCTCTATGTCATTGTTTGTAAGACTACTTGTGGGTGCAAGTTTCTTAATAAAAGACGTATCAATAGTCTGCCACTCTTTTATCTTAAGCTTTTCAACATGGTATTCAGCTAATTTTAATTCTCTTTTATGTCTTTGACCATAATCATATGAAAGTCCAAAAACGTTTTCTGATCCAAATTGCTCAACAGCTTTGTACAGTATTACTGTACTGTCCATTCCTCCAGATATAGGAACTACAACCTTATTCTTTTTCACCTACATCCTCACCAGATACATTTCCATACTTGTATGCAGTTTCAAGCTTTTTATCTAATAGAGGGATAAGCTCTTCATAGAACTTTGGCTCTTTAGTAAAGTTCTTAGCATATCCTAGCTTGGTACCGTCTGGTTTGGTGTAAGTAGAACCGGTTTGAATAATCAAACCATGGTTAACAGCCATCTCGAGCAACCCACTATATTTGTCGAGACCAGTTAAATAATTTAAATTAATACTCGCTTCTAAGAAAGGCGGTACAAATCTATTTTTGACCGTTAGTGCACGAAGAGTGACACCGTTATAATTTTTAGCTTCAGGTAAAATAGCCTCATCTTCACTTTCTTGTTTTTCGTTCTTTTTAGCCAGCTGAACAATCACACTAGCCATGTATAGCGGGCCGCTTCCACCACTTTGATTTTGTACTAATGAAGGATATAGAGAGGCAGGATCACTATAAGTGTGATTAGTCATCAAAATAGGAACACCAGCTCTACCTGCCTTGTATGTAAGAAGACGTAACATGCTCTTAAGCCCCTTTGCTCTAGTGCCCATATCAGCAGCACTCTTGTCCTTCTCTACATCTGTTACTTCTTTACTACCGGCAAGATTACCTAGACTATCTAAACTGATAATAAATTTACCCTGTAAATTGTTCTCAACAATACTATCTAAAAATGTACTAATTTGATTACGAGCATTTTCAATAGTATAGACAGGAACATATTTTGTTTTATCTGGATCCAAGCCTACCCCGGCTGTAGTTGTCTTATCGATAGCAAACTCAGTATCAAATATAACAGGTACAACACCTCTTTTCTGGGCTAAGCCTAAAATTTTATTAACAAGAAGAGTTTTACCGGTCTGTGAAGGGCCTGCAAAAATTGTTATGCGACCCTTAGGTATACCGCCCCCTCTTAATTTCCCAGAAACAATGGCATTTAATGCATAGCAACCTGTATCATACCAAGTGTCTACATTACAAAGCGCATTTTCTGAAAGAAACGTAGCTTCAGGGTTTAAAGCATCTAGAGCCTTAAATGCTTTTGACAACAGCTCGTCTTGCTTCATTATTATTCGTCGAACAGCTTAATAACTGGTGCATCCTTGCCTTTGCCCTCGTTTACAGGCTTGACAGCTGCAAAAATTCTAGTATACTGCTCGGCAATCTTAGGTTCGAGCTTTACTGAAGAAGTAACAATACTACCCCTATTAAAGGTAAATTGAGCGCCGTCATTACGGGACTTTTCTTCAATAAATTCCTTAAAGAACATAGGAATCAATTGAACTTGCAATTGACCGGTTTGGCTAGGGCTAACATGCAACACAGCAGGGTTCTTAACAGTAAGACCGCTGTCATTGTCGCTGACTAGCTCACCTAAAATTGTTTGACCTACATGATTGACAAATACTGTAATATTACTCATATAGTTAATATAATATAATTTTTTGAAAAATCAAGCACCTAAAAGTTGAAATAAATCACACTGTGTGGCTTCGCCCGGTTTACGGGGTGTCCAGTTGACAGACTCATAAAACCTTTCAACAGCACTAAAGATGATTTTATCAAACATTAATTCACTATCTGGTTGAAATATTTTACTAAATTCTTCTGGATAGTAATATTTGTATGCAATTGCGTTTATACCATATCTATTAGGTTGCTTGACATAGAAGTATCTAATCTTATCACCGCTGGCAATCTGTTCGTACTTCTTTTCAATACCAAATGTTCTAAGTAACAAATTATGATAATAAGCCGCCTTAACATGTAATGGCATGGACTTAACAGTTTTGAATCCATCACATCTGCCTGAATATTTTTCATATCCCTTCAAACCCATAACAAATGATATATCGCTTATTGGTAGCGTTTTGAACAAATCGTAAGTTTCAGCTATAATTTCATTTGTTTTTTGTTGGTTCTGAGTAAGTAGCATTGTTTCAACAATTTTCTTGGCTAAGGGTTTAATTGGATCTGGCATCGTGGTCCTAGCAATTTCAACACCGGTATATTTAAATTTTTTACACGCTATACCCTCTTCGTCAAGCACATGAATTACATATCTCTTCTTCTGTAAGAACATTCCTACGTCACAGATAGCCTCTCTCTTAAACGTAATTCTACTGTCTATACTATTAAGATTCTTTTCACACCATGTTTTAATTTCAATATTAAGATGATGTTCAATTTCATCTACGAGTTTATAAAAATCTTGAGTTACTTTGAAATTATTGTCAATGGCCGTAATACCTAGTTTTTTTACCAATGGTTCAAGTGAAATATAGCTTGAATCAGTATCATTATAAATAATAGGAGTATTTTGTGAAATTTCTTCTTTTGTGAGATTGCCTTTTCTTTGTATAAAATCTTCTAGAATTTTATTACCCTGCTTAATAACAGCTTGACCTGTTAAAGTAATACTCCTTGCCAAGTCATCATCGCCAAGAGGAAAGACTTTATTGCCGAGCGCGCCATATACAGTATTAATAAAAATCTTAAATGTATGTTGCTTAATGTTTAATCTCGATAATTCATCTTTTAAGGCTCTGTATGTTGGGTCTTTTTTATCGAGTGTGCTAAGTTGTTTTTTAATTTTTTTGTGTTCTTTTCTAACTAGAACTCTCAATTTATAGTATTGATCAACCATCTCTGGAATAATACCTTTGTGCTTCTGACTAAAAAGTACTTTAGCCTTACTAATAGCTAGTTTTTCTGTTGTGACGAGCTTTGCAAATTTTGTCTTTGGTATTGTTACTGTTTTTCCGTTTACTTCTCTAATAGTAATATCTGTTTCTGTTTGCTGCTCTATAACCCCCATCTTAGTTTCTGGAGAAAGGTTTAATGTTATCATTACTGAGGGATATAGACTGTTTGCATCAAAACTAACTATGTATTTCTGAAACCCTCTTTTTGGGTCCCCTACATATGCTCCCTCATTTTGCTTTCCGTCATCTTCACCTCTTACAAACGTAGGAATTTTACGATTTCTATATCTTGCACGAATAGCACAGGCTCCAATAATAACGCTCATACTACCCATAGCCGCTTCCATTGTCGTGAGCCCGGTATAACTTAACATTCTAAGTAGCTGAAAGTATTGTAATTTTTCTTCTAACTTAACAAGCAGACGAACGTCCTGAACGTTATATTCAACAAACTTATCCCAATCCACATCTGCTAACTCACTTAAGTTTGAATTACCATAGTCTATTTTTGATTCTCCTAGCTCTGTGCGCGCTATGTTATCTAGTTTGTAATTTTCTCTTAATACTAAGCAGAACCGTTTATAGATGTCTAGGTAATCAAGACAAGATATTCCATCTATAAACCAACGGGTCTGCTCTCTACCAAATTGACCTCTTAATGTTTTGCTATATACTCTTCCCATTGGGCTGAGTCGCCCTACAGTTTCATCATCAAATAACACTCTTATACGATTAACTAGATAGGGTAAATCAAATAGAACTGAGTTCCAGCCCATTATTACATCTGGATAATCACTTTCAATAAACCCAATAAATTTGCTAAGCATTTCTTTTTCCGTTTTACAAAAAATAAATTTATGATCTGGTGTAATTTTTGCGTACGGTTTTGTGCCCCAAGTAACATATTTGTTGGAGAGACTGTCATGTATGGTAATTACATTGATACAGTGGTTGGCCTGTTCTACGATAGGAAAATCATCAACAGAATAAGTTTCAATATCTAAGAAGAATGTCTTTAGCTGATTTTTAGAGAAATCCGCAGTCTCGTTGTGCTCCCAGAAATTATCAATTAAGAATTGTTGTGCAGGTGAAAGGTTTTCAAATACCCTAGTAATGCCTGATTCTTTGAGATATTTTGATTTTTCAAATTGATTTTTAAATACTTTTTTCTTTAAGTTGGTATTAAAAATGCTAATAGCATCTTTAGCATTGTTAGACTCTAGATATATGTAGGGTTTATAAGTGGAATCTATAGCAATTCTATTACCGTTTGTATCCCAAGTAAATAGTCGTATTAACTCCTGTCTGGGGTCGTATGCTATGTTTCTATACCCAATCACCTTAGTATTATAATTGCAATTATGTACTTAGCAATAAATTATTATATGGAGAAAATAATTCAATTCTTTGACCACAATTTACCTTGTCCGAGTGAAATTCCTGATTGTGAAAAGAGAAGAGTTGAATATACAGAAAAATTAGATGCATTAAAGAGAAGTGGTGGGTGTACAAAGTGTGCAGAAAATAGAATTAAAAACGAGTTTATTCTTCAATTACAACACTTAATAAATACTAACCAACTCCGTTGATTTTATTTAAAATTTTTCGTTCAGGGCTTCCGTACGGGTGATTAAACAGTTCGTAATAAGTTTCAATATTATCCTCTAACCATCTTTGATCTGCATTTTTACGAGCCGCAGAACAAACATTCATGTATCTACCCTTCTTACTCAACACATCCCTAACCACCTTTATCATCTCGTCGCCTGTCTTAAATTTAAATTCGGCGTCTTTGTATGTGCAGAGATCTTGGCAAGCAATGGGAAGACCCAAGCAATTTGCCTCAATCCATTTTAAATCGGATTTGCTTTTATTAAACGTATTATCCTGTAGAGGCGCAACAAGCATATTCACTTTAAGATTTTTTAGCTTTTCACCATAATTATACAGATTAACCCAAGGGTGAAACTCCACTAGGCCCCTCTCGACTAGAGGTCTTAGCGGTAGCGGAAACGCGCCTAAGAACACCCACTGAAATTCATTGTAAGTATCATATATTGCCTTAATAACGTGAGCAAAATCGTCATTTTGCTCTACTCTATTCTCAACATCAAAATGTGCGCCTGATCCTGCATATAAAATTCTTGGCTTGTTTTTATAGGTATCATAGTTCGAGCTGATACTCTTTTCATCATAAAACCTGCCTAGCCAGAACTTAGGAGGAAAGTTAGGAATAATTGTAATGTTTTTATGACCTGTTTTTTCCGCATAATAGTCTTTCATGAATTGACATGTAACAGTAATCTCATTGCAAAGAGACATAATCTCCTGTGCATTTTTACGAATTTCGGGATCTACGAAAGCTGTTTTAAATTTATTGTAATCAGGTATGTCTTCATGAAATACTAAATCATCAATCTCATATATAATTCTGAAACCGTGGTGTTGCGACACCTCTTTTAAGAATTTAACAAACTGCAGCTGTGAAGATGTAGCTTGTCTTTGAACTCTAACCACCTTAACATTCTGGTACCATCTTGGGTCTAGAACCATCACTGTACTACCATGAACAGTCATCCGGCCAAAAGCATTAAGCAAATGCTCTGGCCAAAGCATTCTCCAAAATCCACAACCTGAATAATCTGCATAATATTGTATTGCTCTAGGTAAATTAACATCCGGAGGCGGTGAGTTATCTGGCTGTAGAACAGGCTTTTGTGGTGAGCTAGGTATGTTTAATGTACCGGCAAGACCAGATTGACGTAGTATTGGGGGTGTAAATTCTCCGGTGAAAAACATTTGAATTAGATATTCCTTTTTTTACAGAAATCAAGTCCCTCGCGATAATAAAGTCGTTATACCGTTTCTTTTCTCCAATGTAATCAAATCCCCATTTACAAACTTGACACACTCTTTTCTATGGGAGATTATATAAATACCAAACGTATTTTTCGTAACAAACTCATTTAGCAAATTTAAAACTAACTCTACCCCGGTTTCATCTAAGCTAGTATCAAGCAATTCATCATAAAATTGAATATTATAAAAGATATTTCCCTGAAGGCGAAGCATATCAATAAACGTAAACATTATTGCTAAATCTATAGCTTTTCTTTCTGCACCGCTAAAATTAAAATAGCTTGTTAGTTTGCCCTTCTCATTAATAATTTGTTCTTCAAAATATTCATTAAAGGTTATAATAGCGGTTGAGTTTAGTTTTTTAAGATAATATGTTAGCTTGTTATTAAAGAGATCTAATATTCTTTTTACAATCAAGCTCTTAACACCTTCCTCGCTTACAATAAACTTAACCGTATCCATCAGATTTAACACGTGTTTTAGGCCTGTTACTTTATCTGTAAGGTCTTTTAATTTTTGATTAGCTTCAGTTATTGTTGATGTAAGAGATAAACTAGTGTCCGTTAGATGCTGCAAGTCTTGTGCTACCTGCTCGTTGTATTGGAGTAACTGAGCAATTCTCTTGGCGTCATGCTCTTTTTGCTGCTTCTGTAATTTGCCTTGATGAATATTATTTTGCCCTGTCTTGATCGCATCGTTTATTTTTGTTTTTAAAATATTAAGCTCATTTATCTTTGTATCAAATGCCTTGATTTCTTTTTCTCTAGAAGAAATTTCATTCTTTAAGGTTGCTTTACTACTTTTGATATTGTCATGATCGAGGCGTGTAATATGTCTCAGGCATGTAGGACAAACATCTTTATCTGTACCAATCTTACTCATCGTAGTAAAACAGATGTCATTAGTCGTTTCAAGAGCAGTCATTTGTTTACCTAATTCTTGAATTTGCTTATCACAATTTTCTAGCTTTGTAGTCAATAGCGATACATTTTTGGTTATCTCCTCTACATTTAATTCTTTCTCTGTATTATTTTTTGTATTAAGAACATTTAGTTCATTTGTATTATCTACCTGTCTTTTTTCCAAAAGTACCTTTCTGGTAATATAATCATCGTGAGACTTTTTCTGTTGCTCGAGAAGCGTGTCTATTGATTTTTTAACTTCATCCTCTCTAGCACTTTCAATTTCATAATTTGATTTTATTTCTGATTGTTCATCTCTTAATTGAGAGAGCATTTTACTAAAAATTTCTAAATTAAAAATACTTTCTATAAATTTTCTTTTTTCTAGTTTCTTTTTAGCCATGAACGGTGTAGTGTTGTTAACTGTCATTACTACGCAATTTTGAAACAATTCAGAATTACATCCAATTAAAGAAATAATATATTCTGTAGTATTAGCTATACTATCTCTTGTCACATCTCGTTGATTGTGAAAAAGATAACATCTGCTTGGCTCTAACGTTCTAACTATCTCATATTGATCAGTTTTCTTGCCGCTTGTTATATGAAAAGAAAGCGATACCTCGCAGGTTTGACCGGTGATATTATTAATAATAAACTCTTTTCTCAGCTCTCTAATTGTTGTACCAAACAAAGCAAAATGCATCGCATCAGGTACTGTACTCTTACCTACACCGTTTCTTCTATCTATTTGATCTCGGTTTATTCCTGTAATGCCATGTAGACCAGGTCTAAAATCAATTACAACAGGTGTATTACCCACACTTAAGAAGTTTTTTATTATTAATTTTTCAAAAATTACTTTTTTCATTTGCAATTACTGTAAAGGGCTATTGTGTAATCTATTACTTCTTTTTTATTTTGTATATCAAGCATATTAACAAAATCAGTTATTGCTTGGGTTATATCTACACCACTTAAATCTACATCAGTTTGCCCAGCGTTACCAAATTTATCAAATACGGCTGACTGGTCTACAACTAGGCTTTGCGGTTTAAAGCCGCCTAGTTTAACAGTTATTTTTTCTAAATCATTATTATCAATAATCTTGTCTACAGCTAATTTAATAATATTATTTTTAAATAAATCTTTACCCCTTTGATTGAAGTTATCTATCTTAATAAGTTCAGATAAATTCATCTTAATGTGTTTTGGGGATATTTCATTAGGGTAAAAAGTGTATGACGAATCTTTTAAATCAAGAATATAATAGCCCTTCGTTGTTTGTGTGTCACCGAAATCTAATTCAAACGGACAGCCAACATATAAGATAGTCCCATTATCATATTTTCTTTCCTCTCTTAAGTGAAAATGACCGGAGATAATTAAAGGGGCATAATTAAGCAATTCTTTTGACTTTATACCATCTTCACACATTTTATACGCATTCATTTTAAAACTTTCTATTTCAAAATGACCGAAAATAATATCGCACTGCTGTAATTCTTGTACTGTTGTACCCCAAGGGGCAAAGAACAATTCTTTGCCGCCAATTTGTTTTAAGCAAGGCTTATCAATTATTTCTATATTCTTTCTTCCATTTAATATACTAATACTATTCACCCTACTATCGTGCTTGTAAAAACAATCATGATTACCAGTTATCATTATAATATTAAAATCTTTAAATACGTCTAATATACTAGAAGCATGGTGAAGAGTGTTGACAGTGATTTCGCTTCTACTATGAAAAAAGTCACCACAAAAAATAATATCAGTAATATCCTTATCAATCAATTCATTCTTTATCCAATTAGCCCAAGCTAAAGAAACGTCGTGCCACGTTGAGCTATTTAAATGAACGCCCAGGTGTAAATCGGAAAATACAGCTATCTTAGAATTCTGCTTCATTAATAACGCTTAAGCGTTACTTTGATTATATACACTATTATCTAAAACTCCATGGTCTTTTGTAAAGACCCTAATTCCTGTCTCTTCTTCATCTCTATTAATAAGACTATCATAATTACGCTCTCTGAAGTCGGCAATTATTTGATGATGCTTCTTTTCTTTTTTAATTCTGCTAATAAATGCGTGAAAAGCAATAGTTGTAAAATAACTAAAAGGACTAAAGCCGTGGTCAAGTTTAAACTTTTTATATTTTAAAGCCTGATACATTTTGACTATAGCGTCGCCCATCATTTCATCTCTATAGCTATAATTAATAAAATTAGGGGCAAACGATAGCCCGTAAGCAATTCTTTTTATTGCATCAGCAAGATAATCTGTAAGGTTATTAGATTTATAGTACTTACGAATTTCGTCCTCGAACTGCTTACTATTTACATAGTGCGGCTTCTCAGAAGGTTTTAGTTTTTTAGTAGTATTTTTAGTAGCGGAAGGCTCTACTTCACCGGTAATAGAGGCTACTACTGTCTTAATTAACTTATCATCAGGTACTGTATCATCTAGTTCAATCTTTTTAGACTTTGCTAGTTGTTTATCTTTTTTAAGCTTCTGAGGTTTTTTCTTTATCATAAATCGTATTCTTTACTTATACTTTTTCGGTCAACGTTTTTATAACGAAAGGTATTTTTTCCTGTGAATATAACGCTTGCCTCTTTAATTCATGGCGTTTACCGTATGTAAATTGATCTGCTAAGTCTATAATGTGTAATTTTTCCTTATTAGCATGTAATCTTAAGCCTCTACCTATACTTTGAATAATACGAACTTTAGCTTTGCCGCCACCTGCAAACACAATATAATGTAGGTTCTTTATATTAATACCAGTACTAAAGATTTTACTAATAGCCACGCACACAATATTATTATTACGTTCCATTAAATCCCTTATTTTTTCTCTGTCATCTACTTCAACATCCCCCCTGATAAAGAAAATTTTCTTTCTTGAACAAATAGCTGTCAAAGTGTTGTATAGCTCTTCACCATGTCTTATGTAGTCGATTAACACTAACACATTATTTGGCGCATTGTTACATATAGAACCAATTGTATTGTTCCTAAAAGTGTTGGTAAACAAAAACTCAAGCTCTGTTCTATATTTTTCTGATGGATTAGAGCTCTCTATATCATAGTTAGGTCGGTTATTATAATTTAATTGAATGGCAGTCACTAGAACGTTCGATACAAATCTTTCTTCGCGAAGCTGAAAACTATTTTTTTCATATATAATGGGCCCAATTTTACCTATAATATTCCATTGATCTAATTTTTCTTCTGGTAGCGTACCGGTAAATCCAAATCTAATATTAGTTTTAATATTTTTTAAAATTTTATTAATTTGATTTCCTCTTCTCGCTTTATGAATCTCATCAAACAACAATACATCAATATTACTAAGCCAACTTAAATCTGATTTTTCCGATTGTAAGATACCCAAATTAGCTATGATTACATTTGCACCTAAATCTAAATTATCATTACCTGTCCACTTGCTACAGAAAAAAGGAACATTGTAGTTTTTAAAATCACTATAGGTTTGTGAGACTAATCCCAAGTCAGGTACAATTAAAAGACATTTAAAATTTTTATTAAAATTAAAAAAGTTTGACAACAAAGAGGCCATAATGAGTGTTTTACCGCCTGCAGTCGCTAAAACCACCACGCCTCTACCTGAATCTAAACATTTAGTAACAATAGCCTTTTGATAATTTCTTAGTTGCAGAGACAGATTATCATAAGGCTGATTAGTATAATGAATACTCTTTTGATAAGTGGTTGGACCGGGAATAATACTATCTAAAAAAGTTTTTGAAGCTTTTATCTGATCCTTCGTACAAAAATTATTTTGTAGTAAAAATTTAGCTATTTCAAAAAATAAACATGGATCTACCTTGCCAGCGGGAGTTATAGCATACGTTCGTGAAGGAATAAACCGCCCTCTCATTCTTGCAAACCTAGCACCTTCATTTTTAACAGAGAAATGCTCTCTTATATCGTTAAAAAAATCACCAGAAAGCACCCCATACTCACCTCCCTTATTCAAGTCAAAATATACCATTACATGGTCTCCATCTTTAATAACTCTATTAGATTCTTTATATCAAAACCAATACTATGAATAGTCTTCTCAACACGTTCTAGAAATTCAACAACACTCTCTCTTTCCTTAATCTCTAAGTTAAGATCTGCAACAGCTGAGTGTCGTTCCGCAGCCTCTTTAAGAGAGGGGTATGTCATTTTTACAGGAGACTCTGCCTTTACCGCTTCGATTACGGAAGACACTAAAATGTTTTTTTTCTTAGTTAGCTCTATAAGCTCACTTTTCTCTAACATCAAGCGAGACACCCATTTTGCTTTTTTACCGGGTAGTGTTAATGCTGCCTCTTTGAGGTTAAGCTCATCTAGCTTTACATCTTCTTCTAGCTCTGCTACATATTTTTGCAGTAAAGTCATAAATATGATTGTAATACCTTATAGTGAAAAATCAATCATGATAACATTTAAACAATTTGTAATGAATGAAGAAAATGTAGCCGGGGACGGAGGTGTTTTTGGATCAGCTGCTAGTATGGGACATGGAGGTGATGTCGGCAATACTGATTTTTACGCACCCGGTGCAGCATTTTTGGCCAAACCTCTTTTTAAAGTAAAAGGCAAAAAAAATAAAATACTTGTACAAAGAAGAAATAAGTTTAAATACTTCTGATGGACCTAGGTCATTGGATTTTAAAAGAGGGTATATCTTTTAATGAATCGTCATTTGGATTCATTTATGAGATATGCAATACAGTTACAGGTAGAAAATATGTAGGTAAAAAGCAATGTCAGAGTAAACTAAAGCGTAAACCCTTAAAGGGCAAGAAAAATAAAAGAATAGAAATAAAAGAGTCTGATTGGAAAAGCTATACAGGGTCGTCAAAAGAGCTTAATGAAGATATTGAAAAGTACGGTAAAGACAAATTTACTTTTACTATATTACATGCATGTGGGTCTAAATGGGAATTAGGATATAGAGAAATAAAAGAGCAGATAGAAAGAGATGTAATCTTAAGAGATGATTATTATAATGGCATTCTAAATGTCAGGATAGGGACGCCGCCTAAGAATTTTAGTATTGACTAGTACTAAAATTCTTTTATAATTTAAAGATGAGAGGAGTTTATTTTGAAGATAAAAACCTTGGCATACGATTTGCAAGTTGTCAAGTTATTTTTGATAGGGAAATAGAGCCACAATTGACAGAGGATGTTATTAAGTATGGGCTTGAAAAGAATAATCGTTTAAAAAGACAGTTTATAGTATACAGGGTGGCCTCGTTTTTTACAGATTCTCTTGGTAATAGTATCAATGTTAAGACTGTTTTCTTGCTTCCAACAAAAATAATCTCTCAACATTTTAGCGGAGAAGATATTTTTATATACAACAGTTTTAGAAATATTTTTAATATTTTATCAATTAATTTTCTTAATACAGATTTATCTCAAGCAGACTTTCAGAACATACTTGGCAAGAATACGGGAGAAAGTAAAGAACTTAAAGCAAGAATAACTAATAATTTATATAAGCGCGGTACACCTAACCTTACAAAACTCTATTCTTATCTTAAGAAATACAAAATACATAAGCTACAAGAGGATATATCTCAAAACATTAAGATCAAATTAGGGTTGTTTGTAGCATAAATATAATATAATGAAGTTTTTAGCTAAGCTAGCAGAAGAATATAATAAACTAGAAGTTGAAAAGCCTCAATGGGTGGAAGAATATGTTACACCCACAACACCATCTTCAACAGTTGCAACCACACCCTCTACATCAATAACAGGTACTAAGCCAGGTAGTAATCTAGGTAAAGCCATACAAGACACTCTTGATGTTCAAATTGACCCGGAATTGGCTAAGAAAAAAGAAGAATTAGATAATGTTTATAAGCAAGTAGCGGATGCCCTTAAGAAAAAGGCAATGGACGCAACAAATAAGCTTAAACAAACATCGAGTGAATTAGCCGCTACCCCAACGACAGCAGTGCCGTCGGTTCCAGCGGTATGAAATTTAATAAATTACTAGAAACAAAATATAGAGAGCTTTTCGAGCAAGTACCTCCTCAAGATTTAAACATACCTGCTCCGGAAGCTCCTGTAGCTGCACCGGCGCCGGCTGCTGCTGTTCCTCCAGCTGAACCGCCTCAGCAGAAGCCATTAACACCTGAAGGCGAAGTATTTTTAATTAATCTTATCCGTAAAGCCTTGTTTATGAACCCTGATGATCTAGGATTAAAGACAATTAAGGAGTTACCAGAAGTAAATGCAAAAAACGCGTCTGAGATTTTAGATAAGATTGTCAAGTTAATGCAAGTAGAAGCTATTGATTTGGATGTAAATACGAAATAATTAAAAAGTATTCTAATACTATTGACGTTATTACTAATAAGGAAGTTGGTGGTCAATAAATAATATTATGAATAGGGACATTAAGTTATTGTTTGAGGCTTATAATAGTATTAAAGAGGCAGAAGATACTAACATAGACACCTTTCATAAAGAATTGGCCAAACAATGGGCTAGTTTATTCTTAGATAAATTACATGAGTATCCTATTACCAGTAGATCGGCACACTTAGAAAGATTGCTTGATGGTTCATTAGAAGTTTTTAAGAAGTATATTCTAGATGATATTAAATCTAAAAAACTATCTTATTTAAAGGCAGACGCTTTTTCAAAAAGCGAAGATGCTCAAAGCATTGTAAAAAAATTCACAGTAGTAAGTGGAGGTGTAGATAACACCAGTGATGTAGGTTTTGATTTGAGTGAAGTGGACCACGAGCAAGCCCAGAGCTTGCAAGATGTAGTAGACAGAACAATTGAAGACATGGAGAATGATGAAGATTTTGCAGATACTTTTCCTCAAGAATACAGAGAATTTAAGAACAATATGTTTATTATGTCCACCGATAGTGGTGATTTTGTGGCTGTACTTCCAGGGCATTTAGACGAGAAGCAAGTATTTGCAAAATTGGCATCAGCTTTCAGTGAAGATAAAAAAGGCCTATCAGATCAAGAATATCACCAAGCCCGTAAATTTGGGCTTGAAAGCGCAGGAGAAGTGGTCGGTAAAGGCCCTATAAAGATTCAGCTGACTAAAGACCAGACTTTATTATGCACAAGAGATGGACGGGAGCAAGAAGTAAAGTTCGTTAAAGGTGTTATATTTAATTGTGATGAATGGGTAGGGGATTATTATCATTGTGAATCAAAGAAATATGGTGGTGTTGCCGTATTTCCTCCAGACATTAAGCTATTAAGCGCCCCAGAGGGCACAATTACTCATCTAACTCCAGAGTAAATGTAAAGGTTTACCTGTTTACTTAGTTTATTAACATATAAATAACAAGTGGCTTACATATCCCTAAAAGACCTATATTTTGAAGACGTAGCCGGCATAACTGTGCCTCCGCTGCCTAGACAACAGGTAAATACACCCCCGGTCAAAGTTTTTGTGCCGGGTGATGAATATGTACCTCAAACACCGTGGACAGAATACGATATATCTCCAGATTTATTTCAAAAAACAGCAGGTGGGGATAAGGAAGGTACTGGTAGAGGAGAATACAGTATAGCATGTATATTGTATGGGTTCAAGACTAAGGAACAAGTGGATAAAGCATCTGGTAGAATTATACAAGGCGGGGGAGCTTCTTTTGACGTGGTAGGACCAGATAAACGCAAGTATGAGGTAAAAGAATTAACTAAAGCTGTACGTACAGGAACGGAAGGAACCGGGGTTTTTACAGATATCCTTAATTCGACAATAGAATTGTTAGATGCTATACTAAAGGAATTTAATACGCTAGACGCCCAGGGTAAGCAGACCATAAACAATATGATTCTAAATAGCAATACAGTAAAAAGCACTATTCTTAACAGAAAAAGTCAAAAGGGACATTTTGACGCTATTAAAGACAGGTGGAGCTTAGATGAATATTTAAATGACATAAAGCGTAAAGCCCCAAGAGAGCTCTCTAAAGGTATTCTTATTTCTCCTATTTTAAATTTAGGTCAATATAAAGAAGAGCGCCCTTACGTAATTTTTTCCTTAAAACAATTAGTTGATGTATTAAACGAGATTGCCTCTACACAAGTCGCAACAGGCAATGAAGAAGGTACACCTAATCCAGCTGTAAGGGATATCGCCGATACTATCAATAAACATTACAGCGTACAAGGTGATGAGAAAGAAAAAGAATTTTTCAAAAAAGAGGCAGAGAAAATTGATAGGGCATTAATTCAAAAGAGATGTAAGGAATTTAAAAAATGTACTGATGAATTATCTTTTAGAAAGCAAATAATAGCACTTAATTTGTCAGGAATGCTTAAGCTAATTCAAGATAAAACTCAAGATATTGTTGAGAATTTATTTCCAAATGATGGGTTATTTGCAGTAAACAGCCAAGGCTTTCAATACATTCCGCATAGTAAGTTAAATACCTATCTTGCTTTTGATACAATAAGTTCAGGAAGTGTAAAGATCAAGCAAAAAATAGCTAGTAATGAAACCATTTAAACAATTTCTTACAGAACAAAATGGTAGTAGTATAGGTTTTTTTCCTGGAGCATTTAAACCGCCTCACAAAGGCCATTTTGATACTGCAAAACAAGCTGCAACAATTAATGATGCAGCAGTAATTTTAGTTTCAAAAATAGATAGAGATAACATATCAGCCGACGACTCAATGTTTGTCTGGGAGACTTATAAACAGTATCTACCAAAAAACTTGTATGTGTTTTCAGTTCAAGGGTCCCCTGTTTTAACTATATATCAAATTACAGACATCCTTAACAATGGTGTTTTTACCCCCACACCTAGAGCCCCTACCCCTCTACCTGCGGCAACAGAAATAGCAGATTTGTTAAGAAAGTTTAACCCACCTTACAGTGTTAACCTTTATGCAAGTCAAGAAGATACAGAAAGATTTAAATCATTCTATGGACCAAGTAAAGAGATTTTCCAAGGAAAAAACGTACAAAGTATTGCTATGAAAGATATTTCTCGACTAGCGTCTGCGACAGATGCACGTGCAGCATTGTTAAAAAATAATGCAAAGGGGTTTCATTCTTTATTACCAAATATTGCAGATCAAAGTAAAGAGGCTATCTTTAATCGATTAAAAAAATGAAATCTTTTAAACAATTCTTGCTCAAAGAGCAAATTATAAAAGAAGAGCGTACTTCTTATTTTTCACCACATCTCTCACATTTAGAAGACTTAGCTGTAGAGAACGGTAAAGCAGGATTTAAAGATTTTCTGACACATGTAAATTTAATTTCTAAAAAGATTCAAGGCTACGAATCAGAGCAAGAAATTAATGCAAAAATAGATGGAAGCCCTGCTATTTTGTTTGGTATTGATCCAAAAACTAAGACTTTTTTTATATCATTAAAATATGTAGTGGATGAATCTACCGATACAATAAAAGAAAATGCAAAACTCTTTCATACATCAGAAGAGATAGATCAAGCTATGTCGGATAGACCAGATTTTGCATCTAGGCTTAAAAATTTATTAGAGCAGTTAACACCAGCTTATGATAATTCTGGGTTAATATATCAAGGTGATGTTTTATACGCTAGTCAAGAAGATAAAAAAAGAGTGAAAATAGGTACAGAAGAGTTTATTACTTTTGAACCAAACACTATAATGTATGCTATTCCTATGGATGATAAATCAGAACTATTTCATAAAGTATTAAACTCTTCAGTGGGGGTAGTTGTTCATGATAGTTTTAAAGGGGTAGTAGATAAAGAATCGGGGATAATAAAACTTGTACCGGCGTCTAAAAACATTGACAGTTTGATTGCTAGTAGTACAAATTCAAAAGCATTCATAAAAGGTAGCAATTATCGTACTTTTGCTTTTGATATACCCGATAAATTTTTTGATAATCTTAATACACTTATAGTGGACGCTAGTAAGCATATAAACTCTATTTCTGATGAATTTAATAATGAATATGTGTCGCCTGGTAGGGGGGCGCCTTCTAGCCAAATCCTAGATATGTTAAAGCGCTATTTAAATAAGCAACTTGACCTAGAGGACTCAGGACTGTTTGGGGCAGCAAAGACTAGCGGTAGATTAAACTTTAATGCATTTTACAAGGGGTTTCAACAATATGTTGAGTCGCAGATAACAAAAGGTATAGAAGGACTTGGACCTAAGGGTCAAGCCCAACGCCAGCAAAGACTTAGTATTGTTCAAAGCTTTTTACAGAACAACGCAGCTAATTTTGAGCATCTATTAACAGCTACCTTTGAGATGGTAAAAATTAAGTACCTTATTTTTAATATACTGTCTCAACTAGATACTAAGCTAACACAGCATGCTTTTTACAGACTTCCCGATGGCTCGTATGTTAAAACAAAAGATGAAGGCTATGTTTTGTTTGCTGGTAATAATCAAGTAAAGATTGTAGATAGAGTAGATTTTTCTAAGATGAACCGCTTAGTTGGCGGTAGGCGCAGAACCCTTATTACCTGATTCGTTAATAGCATTTAATGCTTCAAGATTAAAAATTGTTTGGCGTAATACAGATTCTAGAACTTCTTTACCCTCACCGTACAGCATATCTCTTATTTTAGATACTATTTTTAATTCATGTGAATTTTCATCTGCATCAAACTCACCGTCTTTTCTAAATTTGTTATATTCAAGATAGTTTTTAACACTCTCAATATAGCTTGCAGCTAATGTAATTTTACTGAATACCCAAGGTTCTAAATCTTGATTGTCTTTTAGTAGATTGTAAAGAGCTTTTGACCCGTTATGAATTTTATATAGTTCGTTCTTTGCCATATCAGCTTCAGATTCACCAGAACCGGTAGAGGGTTCAACAGGGGTAATTTTTGAAGAATCTTCACAATTTTCACTATTTTTACACTGTAAACAATCTTCACCATCTTCACACCCACAAGATTTTTTATTAAGCTTTATTACTGTTGATGTGTTATTGGAAGGTACCATATTCGTGGTTTCGGCCGCGGGGCCCAGGTTTAATTCATTAACTACAATCTGGGTATAAGCTTCGGAAATTTTTTCTAATTCACCTTTTCTGCTCATTTTATATATTTATTCAAATAAATACATAATATATGCGTAGTTACAAAGAATTTTTCTATGAACAAATACTAGGGGCTACGGAAGGTATTACTATTCAACATGTTGGAAACGTTAGAGCCACTGTAGACACTGGTAACAGCGGTTATAATGTACTTCATGCAGAAATAATTGATGGTGCAAAAGAGGGACATGTAAAATTTAAAACAGTAAACGACAAAGTGTTAGAATTGCCTGTAAAAGAGTTTATAACGGTATCCGGAAATAATAATACCAACGATAGACCAGTAGTAGAGTTAGACTGTAGCTTGGGCCAAGAACAATTTAATAAAGTTCCTTTCAGCCTTGCGGACAGAAGTCAGCAAGATACCCCTGTTCTCTTAAGTAAAGATTTTATAAAATTAAATGGCGGTGTTGTTAATGTTAATATTAACAGCGAAATTAAAAAATAACATTGCTTACCCCTATACAACTTAAGACATATCTTAAATTGTATGCGTTAATTTTATCTACCACACACACGGTAGGTGAGTAAACAAATTCACTATCAACCCTCATTCCGATCTCTTCCCCAGGTAACAAAATATCATCCACATAGTCCATAGCCCCTCTTCTTTTTAAAAAAGAATAATATGGGTCTTTCGGCTCACCTTCTACAATTACATTATAATGACAAAACTCGTGTGCATAAAAGGTAAGATCTCTAAAACAAGAAATACTGGAAGGAGGATTAACCAACTCCCCGCGTATAATTAAATTACACTAATTATTTAGTCAAATTAGATTAATTTTCGGTTTTGTGCGAACTCAATAAACTTGTAAAATTCGTTTCTAGAATTATCTTTATCATCTAGAAAAGCACCAGACATTCTTGCGGTACGCATAGTTGAATCATGTCTAATGCCACGGTTAGAGCAGCATGTGTGAGCGGCCTCAATCATAACAGCTACTCCTTTATTCTTAATACAAACTTCATCAATATACTTGTGAATTTGCATTGTAAGGTTTTCTTGTACTTGAGGGCGACGAGAAAACCAATCCACAATACGATTTAATTTACTCAATCCAATCACCTTACCGTCCTTTGCAGGAATATAAGCAACGTGGGCAAACCCCATAAAAGGTGCGTGGTGGTGTGAGCAGAGCGATGTAACTTTAATATTGGTTTGAGATACAATACCATCATACTTATCTACATTATCAAACGCGGTAATCTTAGGCGGCTCACTATAACATCCCCAGGCAAAGTCTTCTACAAATGCCTTAGCAACCCTAAAGGGGGTGTTGGCACTATTTGGATCGTTTCTCCAATCATAACCCAAAGCGTCCATGTATGCTTCATACGCGGCCGCGGCCTTTAGTATAATTTGATTTCTCTCTTCCTCGGAATGTGGATGGTTATGATTGGCAAAAGCTAGCTTTTTCTTATTAAACATATTATTATTATATCAATAATGTTAGATAATCAAGATAAATAATCAAACATTCTATGTTAAACAAATTAATAGAAAATACCTTTAAGAACACACGTTTAAAGCGAGTTAGGGTAAAGTCTGATCCGTCAATACCGCCTGTGTTTGGATATGAAAATGTAAGCTGTTTTGAAGGTTATGTACTTGAGGAATGTGGTGAAGGTATGGTGAACGTTTATATTATAAATGCTCCACCAGCAGCAGATCCTATCCAGCAAGTAAGTGTAGCGCAATTAGAGCCGGTTGAAACAATATCTGCTACTCCTCAAATTTCAGATATAAAAACAGCACTTTTAAGAGCCTTAATCAAAGCAGGTCATGGAGAAGAGACCCCTGTCTATAATCAGATTAGAAATACTAGTAGTATAGATTTTATAAAAGCTTTTTTAGCCCAAGCCAATATTAGTATAGAGGATTTAATGGCAATTAATAATGAAAGCACTCTTCTGCCTTCTCCTTCAGCTGATGAAGATGTAAAAATTAAAAATAAAGCAGAAGATATATTTGGAACCCGCGAAGGTAAATTTGATAGGTTATTAAAGGCTACGGGTAAAGGTTTAAATCTTTTAACTAAAACAGTAGGTGCAGGTGCAGAGCTGGTCCTAGGAAAGGATAATATAGTTGCAAGAGTTAACAGGTTTTTAAAATCTTTTGAAATAGGTGATCTTGTTGATATTAAAAAAGTAACCGATAGGGCTAGAACAAAGGACTATTCACATTTACCTTACAATAATGAACCTGTTGTAATAACAGGCTTACCAAAGTTATCTTATCAGAAATATAATGAGGTTAAATACCAATTAATGGGTAGAATAAAAAATGTAAAGCTTTCCACCGACGGTATAATGTATGTTGTTGGGGATATACAACCAGAGTTAAATAAGATAAAAAAAATATTGTTAGATTTTACCTATCTTGATAACCCTTCTAAGGTAGGCAAAATTATTTTTGAAGATGTTGAGGGGGCAAGATTTTACAATAGGGGTACTATTGTATATTCTAATAGTGTGTGGTTGGTCAAGTTAGGTTCTCTAAACATTAACGATAAAACATCGGAGAATAAGAAAGATAATGCTTTCATAGCGGCCTCAATAAATCTTCTTAAAGAATCTTTAGGCACTAATTATGACGATTTGGCTAGAAGACCAGATTACAGTCTTATAGTAATTGAGGTTGCTATAGAGCTTAAGAAGCATAACCCGGAGACTATGGCGCAAATTGGAAAGTTTTTTAAGGAATATCTCCCCAAACAAGAAGAATATTTTAAATTATCAACAGATGAAAAGATAAATAGTATTAGAGGTTATTTAAAAAAGTTTAAGGAAACAACAAATGCCATCTAAAACAGAAAAACAGAAGAGATTTTTTGGTGCCGTTATGGGGGCGAAGAAGGGTCAGTCTAAAGTTTCCGGTAAAGCAAGAGAAGTTGCCAAAGAAATGCCTAAAAAAGAAATTAAAAAGTACTTAAAAAAAGAAAATTTTGATAATGTGGTTAATCATTTACTAGAGAAATTCTTTAAAGAAGGTATGACATTAGAAAAGAATTACACCTGTAAATAGGCTAAAGAAAAGAATTGTGATTGTGATGGTTGTTCAGATTGTATCGAAAATCAGTCTAGCGCTTGATTTATCACTATAAGTTAATATACTATATAGATGTCATTTCAATTTGAAAGTACAAAAATTATTGATTTAGGTAGTTGTGCGTTTAGACAATGGAGAGCTGATAGTCATTGTAAGTTTATTCATGGCTACAGGCTGCAAGCTAAATTCTGGTTTGGTTGTAACAATTTAGACGAAAAGAATTGGGTTGTAGATTTTGGAGGTTTAAAGCAATTAAAATTAACTTTAGAGAAACAGTTTGATCACACATTATGCATTGCTGGTGATGATCCTTTATTAGAAGATTTTAAAAACCTACATAACAAAGGTGCTGTTGATTTAAGAATTATGCCAACAGGTGTAGGTATAGAGCGTACAGCACAATGGTGTTTTATAAATGCTGACATTATTATAAGATCCCAGACAAATAATAGATGTTGGGTTGAAAGAGTAGAGGTATGGGAGCATGATAAAAATTCTGCTATTGTAACGCGAGACTATGTTACAGTACCACAACATGATCCTTATGTTTCAGAGAAACATAATGCAGAACAATTTGAACTACCTTTTCAACCACAGGCTACCACGGTTGCTGCTCCTGCTCCAGAGATACAAAACGCAGTTACAAGGAGTAATGCAGCTGCGGTCGGTAATGAAATGTCTACCGGTTGGGGCAATCCATTTGGTGGTACTAGCTGGGGTTCTTAATAGTCTTAACTATAGAAACTATAAACTTTAGTAGCTTGCTCCTGGTAATATCGTCTTCGGTAAAGTGAAACGTTTCAATACCATGTTCCTTGCTGTTTTCACAACTGAAAGCTTTCATAAAACTCTGAAAGCCAGATTTAGGAATATCAGATTGCAAGGAATCACCAATAACAAATAACTTACAACCCTTACCAAATCTAGTTAGAATTGTTGTTAATTCATTATGCTCTAGATTTTGTGCCTCATCAACAATTACCACATTGTTGGAAAACGTTGCTCCTCGTAAAAAATTAACAGGTATACATTTTAAATATTCATTCTCAAAGAGTATATTAGCTATTTGCTTACCCACAAGCTCATCACATTTTTCTACTAATGGTATGCTCCATGGCTTAAACTTATCGTCTACCTCCCCCGGTAAACTACCTAGTTTTCTAGAAGCTGATTCAACAATACTCCGTATATACACAATTTCATCTGCCTTTCGCTCTTTAAGTAATGTTAAGGCAACATACACAGCAAGATATGTTTTTGAGCTTCCTGCTGGTCCATCTGCAAAAATGATGTTTGTTTTATCATCAAAAGCCTTCTCTGCAAAAGCTTTGTGATGTTCATTTAAATGAAACTTTTGATCAATTTTAAAATTTAGAAGAATATCAGACTTAATGAGTTTTTCTTCAAATTTAGCAGCCTTTCTGGCTGCTCTAGCCATCTTAGACATCTGTATTATTTATTCAAAATCTACATTGATTAATGCAAAGTTAACCTTATAATAATACTATGTCTTTAGATACAACAATATTTTTAAGTGATGATAAGGTTTTTTATACAATAGAAGGGGAAGGCGAATATGTAGGTCACCCATCGGTGTTTATGAGATTATCGATGTGTAATTTAACGTGTAAAGGGTTTGCTTCTGCTGATTCACCTCACGGGTGCGATAGCTTTATAAGTTGGTCAGTAAAAAATCATTTTAAAATTAAAGACATTTTAGATTTACTGGATAATGAGGGGTATACAAAGCATTTACGTGAAGGGGCCATCTGGAAGATTACAGGGGGTGAGCCTCTAATTCAACAGAAAAACCTATTAGAACTGGTTAGAGAGTTTGCTAAGCGTAATGGGTTTATACCAAAAATAGATTTTGAGACTAATGCAACTATTCAACCTTTAGATGACTGGACAGCATACCGGGTAACATATACAACCTCTCCAAAGCTATCTAATAACGGTGACCCAGAAGAAAAGCGCTATAAACCTGCCGTACTTAAATGGCACGTTAGTGCCGGTTCCGGATTCAAATTTGTAATTAACGAGCAAAAAGACTTAGACGAAGTATATGAGAAGTATATCAACCACCCAGATATATTGTTGCCAAGACATAGAGTATGGTTAATGCCGTGTTGTGGTAGTAGGCAAGAGCATACAGAAAAAGCTTCTATGGTAGCAGAATTATGTAAAACACATGATATGAAATTTAGTCCAAGGTTGCAGCTAGTAATTTGGGATAAAGCATTAAAAGTATAGTTGATTTTTTATACTCTTTATTTAAATTAACTTATGAACGTAAACATCGATGTAACTATTTCTGGTGAAAATGGTGGTGATGAATCATTTAGAGTACTATTAAATCAGGATGAACTTACCAATATTATTAAAACTGAAGGTCTAGAAGCTGGTAATAAGGCATTAGATACTTTTGTAGATAAGTTTGTATTGCAGTTTAAGTCTAAGCTTGCTTCTGTTATCAATCGCTAATTATAATAAATAATTGGTGATTCTTAATAAGTTTGATAAGAAAGCAAACGAAATTTTACAAATTTTACAAGAGAACCCTGCGGCCGCAGCGGTTGCTATACCCGCATTAACTAAAGTGGCCCCGTGGGTAGCAGGTCTTTTTTCTGTATTAGTAGGAACCCTGGTCGGTGTGGGGGGTGGTGCTTGGGCGCCTCCATTACCGACTCCAACAGAAACAGATGTAAAACCTGAAATAGATAAAAATAAGCCTAAAACATATCCACCCTTAGTTCCTCCAATACCTTCAACTAATGCACCAGATGTAGTTGGTGGTAGTACCCCTGGGGTTTCTCCAGCACCAGATGTAGTCGGGGGTACGCCTGAAATTTCTGCACCGGCGCCAGCAGGTGTAAAAACACCTGATGCAGCACAACCAGTACCAGTAGATCAAGCAGTGCCAGTAGATCAAGCAGTTCCTGTTGATCGATCAATTACTAATACTGCACAAAATGTTGGTGCTAAAGAAAAAGAAATTGCTGTAGCCAAAGATGCTGTACAAGATAAAACGGCTGGTCAAGCACCTATCGTAGCCCCACCACCACAATTAAAATTTTCTAAAACAGGCAATTTTAAATTAGAACGTCCAGAAGAAGGGTTTCCTAACTACCAATCACTAACACCTTATGCTATGGGACAATCCTATACTGACAACTCTAATCTATCACCTAATAGTGTGTGGAAGCAAGTTATGAAAGGTAAGCAGCCCATAGAAGAGCTTCCCGCTGATATGCAGTCCCCTGAAGAAGTGGCCCAAAGATTTAAGAAGTGGAAAGCAGATCAAAAGAAAAGAAAATACGAGGCCCCTGGTGCTTTTGGTGGTTTAGTCGGGGAACCCAATCTAGATTAATTACAATTATATTATAAAATAAGATATGCGTATAGCTTTTAGCGGAGCCGCTTGTACAGGTAAAACAACAACAATTAGCGCCTTTTTAGCCAAATGGCCAAATTACAAGTCTCCAGAAACTTCATACAGAACATTAATATCAAATAATAAGCATAGTAAGAGAACAGATAAAAAGATTCAACGTAGTATTTTGCAGTTTATGGTAGATCAACAAAAAGGATATACCTTACATGATAATATTGTTTATGATAGGTGTGGGCTTGATAACGTAGTATATTCGCTATGGTGCCATGATAAGGGTATAAAAGGGTTTAACAAGCAATATATAGATGAATCAATAGAACTTGTAAAAGAGAGTATGAGAACCTTGGATATTATATTTCTATCAACCAGAGATTTAATGGGACCTATAGTCAATAATAATATAAGAGAAGTTGACCCAGAGTTTGTTATGGAAACTGATAATATTTTTAGGGCTATTTACAGTCAGCTTCTATCAACAGGTGCTTCACCCTTCTTTCCTCCTCACGATAGCCCGGGGCTAATTGAACTTAAAGGGACAACAGAAGAAAGAATAGATCTTATTAGTATGTATATTACCCCAGAAGGTAGTATGTATGGTGAAGAACAAAGCCTAGTAAATATGGATGAAATCGCCAAAATGGAAAGCCTTCTAAGAGAACAAAAAGGGTTAGCTGCTAAAGAAAAAGGTATTTTGTAATAAATATCTTAATGTTATTTGATAAAAATTACAATTTTATAATGGAAAGTTTTAAGTCAATTAAAACCATTCATAGACTGTTTTATCCAAGAAACTTTAATCTATCTGAAGAATTTATAAATTCTTTTCGAAAAGAATATGCAAGGTTAAAGTCAATGAATATTGATGATAGAAGAATTTTACAGAAAATGATTAAGGCGCTACCCTTTCATAAGGATAACGTAAATATTAATACTCTATAATAACAACCCCGGCTGCTCCACTACCACCAGCACCGCTTGCAGAACCTCCACCACCGCCGGCTCCCGTATTATCTGAACCGTTTTGACCGCTCACGTTACTACCATTACCACCGCGACCGGCTCCTGAGCCCATAAACCCTGGTCCGCCTCGTCCGCCTGCAGCAAACGCCGCAGTACTCCCCGCAATACCATTTTCACCAGAAGAGCCTGCTAAAGGTATATCACCACCAGACCCTGCTAATCCCCCTGCCCCACCGGCGACCGCACCTCCAGCAGACCCAACAGTGCCACCAGAACCTCCCGGTGCTATAACCTGTGTTTCTCCTGTAACCGTAAAGGTGGACTGACCGCCTGCTGCAGCTGCAGCACCACCGGCGCCAACCACATAAGAATATGTTTTACCTCTTACATTTGTAAAATATTTTATGTTTGTACTGCCCCCGCCACCACCACCTCCAGCTCCTGAGCTGCTGGAGCCGCCTCCACCTCCCCCGCCACCTACTATAGTCACCTTAATATTGTTAACACCGGCGGGAAATGTTACACCGGATGCTGACCCCCCACCAGTAGGTGCGTATCTAATAACAGTGGTAAACCCTGGTTGGCGAGACTCTACCGTAGCACTCAAGGTATTAACCCGACTACTAATAGTGGCTACAGATGTATAAAAACTAGTATTGTTTGGCCCTATTACAAAATCTTTAAAATCTATAATGTTTGTGCCTGTACTATTTTCAACAATAAGATAATTGCCGTTGACAATTTCCTCTATTTGGTTTAACTCTTTAATATTAACCTTGTTAAACGTCGACATATCAGTTATTTATTACTTTAGATATAGTTGCAATACAATTATTTTTAATATAATAAACGTATGACGGGTGTAGGAATTGTAACATGTAATCGACCGAAATTTTTTCTTAAATGCTTTAGAACTATTCCCAAAGATGTTGAGCTTGTTGTAGTTAATGACGGTTCGAAATTTGAAGATTGGGAGAGACTATTAAACGAAAGACCTTTTAAATTTATACAAAACGAACAAAATCTAGGCGTAGGCAAATCAAAAAATAAGCTGCTTAAAGCGTTGCTTGAAAAGGGTTGCACAGATCTTTTTTTAATTGAGGATGATATTATAGTTAAAGATCCAGAGGTATTCAATGAATATATTAGAGCCAAAGACATAACAGGTATACAGCACTTTAATTTTGGATATCATGGCCCGGCTAATAAGGGAAATATATCCGGTGGTGCACCAACACCTCGATATATTATAGATTACGGTGATATAAAGATAGCATTTAATGCACACAGTGTTGGTGCTTTTTGTTATTATTCGAAAGCATGTTTAGATAAAGCAGGCTTAATAGATGAAGACTATACAAATGCTTTTGAACATGTTGATCATGATTATAGAATTTTTAAAGTTGGTATGGGGGCACCCTACTGGCATTTTCCGGATATAGCAAATAGTATGGATTATTTAGATGAAATAGAATGTTCAGAAAAAAGTAGTGCAATAAGACCGAGAACAGATTGGCGGTCAAATATAGAGCACGGGGTAAAGCTTTTCAAAGAGAAGCATGGTTATTTACCCGCTTGGCAAGGTGCAGTTCCAGATATGGATGAAAAGAAAGTTAGAAGAATTTTAAAAGACCTGCAACGCTTTTACGCAAAGAGAGATTAAATGCCAGCTAATAAAAAGATTGCTTTCGGGGTAAATTTGTTCGGTAAATCAGTTCGAACTGATTTATGTATAGAATCACTTCTTGTAGTAAAAAGCAAATATCCAGATATTATAGACTTATACAATATTCAATTTGAAGACAAAGCTATCAAAGGTAGAGAGCATCCGGGTATAAAAACCCTATTTGTATTAAAAGAATCTAATAAAGACTATGTAAAAGAATCAACACGGACTATACCTATGTTGAGAGAAGTTTTTGATAAATTAGCTGATTTAAATTATGAATATTTTGCATTTACTAATGATGATATTATAATTTCGGACAGACTAATAAAAGTTTTCTTAGAGACAGACTACGATTCATGGCCAGCGAGTAGGCTGGCCATTGAGCCTATTTTTACTTTATCTGAACCAATTTCAGGCGATCATTATCAGGTTGCAGGTTTTGATACATTTATTTTTAAGACTTCTTGGTGGAAAAAGAAACGATTAGAGTTTCCGAATTATATCCTAGGCCATCCTTGTTGGGATGTACATTACGCTACATTATGCTTAAGGCATGGAAAATCTAAATTCTGTAACGACTGGCCACCACCCACCTTTCATATAAAACACGGCGGGGGAGATCAATACTCCACACTGGAAGTAGATTATAATAATAGTTTATACTGGGTACCCTGTAGATTTGATGTTGATATGTGGCATCACTACCTCTTTAATGTCTTACTAGTGAGACCAGGTATAAATTATTGGACGCCGCATAAAAATGAAGCTGAATTAGAGAAGGTCTGTTTCAATGATACTTGGTTTAAAACGAATTATTGGTCTTATTCGGGTGCGCAAGCAGCTGCACAAGCACAACTTTTAAAAAGTTTCTACCAATAAGTTCCACCCTCAATCTTCATATAACCCTCCGGCGTCTCTTCAGCAGAAGGCCTTACCCAGGCATTATTATAAAAATGATTAAAAATTCTCATTTGTTCCCATCTTTTACCTTTTATACCAAATAACATTTGAAGTGCCCCGCCTAAATGTACTGCTTGTTTATTCATATTTTTGGCAAAAGCTGCTAGCGGTAATGATGATGCGCCTGTACCTATCAATGCTACATCGTAATCAGCTTGAAACATTTGATATTTGATATCATCGATCATTTCTTTCCATGTTAGATATTTGTTCTTATCACCAGTAATAGCCTTACTTGTCGGGTGAAAAATTGTTTTTAAATCAAATTGCGGGAGTACTTCCGGATTTCGCCAGATACTCAATCTATTTGAATATTGTTTTTTTATCGTTTCGGTAAAAGGGCTTATAACCAAAACTCGCTTATCCTTTAGAAGACTAGTCCAAGGCAATCCATGATAAAAAGATTCTAATGATTGAAGATCAACCAATACACTGGAAGGATTTCTGCTTTTTATAAATCTTAGTTCAAAATCCCCTAATCCATTATTCCAAGGTGAAATAATATCTGTAGCTGTTACCGCGTCGGATAGTTGTTCACAAAAATATATTCTAGCCTCTTCTGTCTGAGGAAAGACCCCAGCATTAACAAAAATTTCATTTACAACTGTCGGGTTCCAGGAAATTGGGCTTTGATTGTGATGTTTGGCAAAAAAATAATTGTACGCACACATTAATTCGGCATTACCTATCTTACCTATACACAACGGTTTACCAGTTTTTAAAGCCTCATATATTTCCACACCGCCTTCCAAAAAGTTTAACACTTTAAAATCCATACTTTATTTTAATGTATATATCATTGAAATCCATTGATTATGATATAAAATTAATAAGTGAAGACTGTACTGGTAAGCTTTGCAAACGAGCGTTTTTTTCGCAGTCAAGGCATGTTAGTTGAATCTGGTAAAAAGTATTTTTCCGGACATGCCTCTTATACAATAGACTTGCTCAATAATGAATTTAAGGACAAAAATAAGCATATCTTACAGCAACCTAGAGGGTGTGGTTATTGGCTATGGAAACCATATATTATACTCAATACATTAAACCTTCTCAAAGACGGTGATTTGGTGTTTTATGTAGATAGTGGTAATTTAATAATAAATGATCCAAAGCCTGTAATAGATCTTTGTTTAAAAGAAGAAACCGGTATTTTATTATTTGAGAATAGAGATGGTGCACCCCCAGGGACAATATGGAAAAATTACATGTGGACAAAATATGATTGTTTTGAACGTATGGGCTGTACAGGTGAAAAATATACAGAGGGCAATCAAATAGATGGTTCATACATCATAGTGCAGAAGAATAAGTTTTCTGTTAAGTTTTTTAACGAATATTTAAAATGGTGTGAAACTGATGAAATTATTACCGATTTGCCAAGCAAAAAGCCAAACCACAAAGATTACAAAGACCACAGGCACGATCAATCCATTCTTTCGCTTTTGGCTATTAAGTATAATATTACTTTAGCAAGAGAACCATCTGAGTGGGGTAATTCTTATATAACTGAAAAATATGATTACCCTCAATTATTTCAACATCATAGAGGTTTAATATGTTAGAAGAAAAATTTTATGTAAGGTCACATATGGGTCTAGGTGACATGATATTATGTAACGCTATCGTACGTAATATATGTAAAAAATATAAAAACGTTGTCACTTTCGTAAAGCCTGAATATGAAAAAAGTATTAAGTTTATGTATAGGGACATACCTAACCTAGAATTGATTGTGATTAATGAGTGTGATATTGATAAACTTTTAGATACAGTAGATGTAAAAAATAAAATATGGCTTGGTTTTGGTAATATAGAGCATCTATTAGAAAAATATAGGTTTGATGAATGTTTTTATAGGCAGGTTGGCTTAAAATACGAGCGCAGATGGACAGATTTTTATGTAGAGAGAGATAAAATATCAGAAGAAAATCTTTTTAGTAAAAGCGGCCTAGTGAAAGGAGAATATATTTTTATTCATGATGACAAGGAGAGGGGGCTCTTGATACCTGACAAGATGCTACCTCAAGGGATTACACATTACAGGCCAGATAGAGCGGTTGAAAATATATTTGATTACTGTACTATAATTGAAAATGCCAAGCAAATCCATGTTATGGATAGTTGTTTTAAGCATATTGCAGATTCTCTTGACTTAACTAATGAGTTGTACTATCATGTTTATTTACGAAGTAATCGTAATCACAACGTTACCAATAGTAGATTGAGCTGGAATTATATTATATGAAAATTACAGCTGGTATGATTGTTTTTAATGCAGAAAAATTTGCTCCAGTTGGTATGCTTCAGGCTCAGTTGGAACAGTTATATTTTCTTGCAGATCAAATAGTTATCGTAGAAGGTGCAACAAAATCAGATAATAAAACCCATTATTTTGATGGTGATGCAACCTGGTGTACTGAGGATGGTAAGTCTAATGATAGTACTGTTAGTATTATCAAGAATTTTCCAGATCCTCAAAATAAGATTATTTTAGTAGAAGCAAAAGGATTCTGGAATGGTAAAACACAAATGTGTAATGAGTGGAGCAAAGTAGCCAATGGTGATTACATCTGGCAAATCGATGTAGATGAATTTTATCACAAAAAAGATATATTGAAAATAAAAAATATATTGCAAAAGTATGAGCCTAATGCAGTACATTTTTTTGCAAATCATTTTTGGGGAGATTATTTTAATTGTATAGATGAATCCTGCCCCTACACATGGGGAAACAATTTACCTTGGAGACGTATTTTTAGACACAAACCAGGAAGCAAGTGGCAGAGCCACGAACCACCTGTATATTTGTTACCAGATGGAACAGATTGCAATACCTTGCAATTGATACCAAGAGAGGAAACACTAAAGGTTGGATTGAAAATGTTTCACTATTCTTATGTAACACCAGAGCAAATTAGTTTTAAAGCCCGTTTCTATAAGCAATCTTGGACGGAGCAAACATATAAAGATTGGTTAGTAGATAAAGCTACACCTGTTAATGGTTCTTCTACAAAACCTTTTACAGGTCAGCACCCTGAGTGGCTTACCAAAATTATACCTATAAAATAATTTATGACCGATTTAACAACTTTTGTAATGCATCATTCTCCTTTAGGTTATAGAAAAGAAGCTCTTCTAAATGATCTAAAAGCTGTTTCTTTTCCATACAAAACTGTATGGGTAGAAAGCTTTCCACCATCTCTTTTTCAAGGTACTAATAAAATTACGGCTGGGGAAATGTCTCTTTCGTTTAAACATTATCATTCATTTTGTACCCAATTAGAAAATAATATAGATGTCGCGCTTTATATTGAAGATGATGTTGCGTTACTAAGTGTGCCTAACGCTATAGAATTTATAGAGACATGTATTAAGGAAATGAAAGAAACTGATGGAGATATTTGTTGGGTAGGTGGTGTGCATTACCTAGGCATTAGAGAGCCTGAGATAAGCGGTAAACACCTATATTATAGAGAGGATTATACTACAAGATGTACTCATGCGTTTCTAGTAAATAAAAAATGTATCCCAACTATACTTTCAAATTATCATTTTCAAAACCAGGTTGATATAATGTTAAATACAATAATATCTACACAAAAACTAAAAAATAGTTGGACTAGTCCGTTTTTTGATCAAAAAAGTCATTATGATTCGAATTGGAAATGCTCAGTTAAATGACCCCATCCTTTCGAGCTGTCTCTTATACATACGGTAATATTCCTTCAGAAGTTGTTGAATATCAAAAAAAAGTTTTTGATTTTCTAAATTTGCCTATCGATCAATATATAGGTGGGTACGATCATGGTCAGTTTTTAGAAAAAATCTTAACAGAGGCGAAAACAGATTATACTATATTTTTTGACATAGACTGTATTCCATTAGTACCTAATTTTGATTCTATTATACAAGAGGAATTATTAAAAGAAGAATGTTTAATTGGTATTGAGCAGACGGGCCATCCGAGATATCATATATATGCCGGGCCAGGGTGTATGGGATTATCTTCTAATTTGTATAAAAAATTAGAATCCCCTCAGTTAAATCAAAACTTTAGAAGTGATGTTGCTGAAGAGTTGACTTGGCGATGTGAAGAGAGGGCAATTAAAGTAAAGTTTTTTAAGGTGTCAAGTATTGAGCAACCTAAATGGCGATTAGGTTATGATAGAGAGTTTGGAATAGGGACTACTTACAAATATAGTAATATAGACGTATTATATCATCAGTTTGAAATTAGATACAATTACGGCAATTTTATAGAAAAATGTAAGTCAATACTAGGGACAAGTACTTAATATTTTAAATTACTTGAAATTCTATTGTGTAATTTGTATTTGCCCCTAATTGCTGCACTCGCATAGTATAAGAGCCTTGATTATAGGGAGCAGAAGCGGTAAGAATTTCTTGATTTATGTTACCGGGTCCAAAGTGTTGTTGTGCTAGCATTTGATCTGGATTATCTCCTGCTGTCCATTGAGACCCTGATTGAATTCCCAACCATGCTACATTATCTACTGAATTGTAATTCCTAAGTATAATTTTATTTAATATCTTATTATTCCCTACATTAAAGGTAAAATAATCACTATTTCCAGCTACAGAAGCAACAACTAAGCCATTACCAGTGTTTAAAGTTACAGGTGTAGGAACAAGTGCTATGTTTGAAAAAGGACCATTAATATTTTCTGCCCATATTGTATAACTAGGAGGCTCGGGGGAAGGTGATGGAGGGCAAGCACTTAAGAATCTTAAGTCTGTTGAGCTATTTAAATAAAATTGTGTTGAATCTCTATATGGCACCCTACTGAAAAATATATTATTTGTACTTAGTGGTATTGTTGATGTATTTACATAGCAATGTGATAGATACTGTGCAAATAATTCAGTTGCTGTTGTTGTTGCTATAGATGTAGCTGGAAATTTGCTAACAGTTAGATTTGTTGTAGGTGGTCGAGAAGGGTTATTAATACTAGGGTCTCCAAGACCATAATTGCCTGCTAGACCGGAGCTGGAGAGAGTGTTGACACTAGCACACTGCATTAGAAAATTTTTAGCTTGTTGCGGTGTAAAATGAGGAAATCTTTCTAATATTGTGCATAAAATACCTGCAATATTGGGTCCTGACATTGAGGTCCCGCTTAGCTTGCTCAAGAAATAACCTGAATAACCTGGGTATGTTACACCGCTTATGAAAGCACTTTGAATATATGAGCCTGGAGCATATATACTTACACCACTACCATACTGAGAGTATTCAGCTCTTGCAGCTACAGCGTCTATTAAAGAAGAAATAGTTCTACCTCCGATAGCCCCTACTGTTATAACTGGATTATCTTCATGTGATGTCCAATTAGAGATAGGATAAGCGGGGGAATCTTCTCTACTGTTACACGTACCCGAATTCATTCTATCGTCAATCGGGGTTACAATTAATATGTTTCCATTGCCCGCAGAATGAACAAAATGAATGCCATTATCGGTTAATTGTTTTACTTTTTGATCTATAACATCAACAGTACCACATGAATATCCGTAACTATTATTCATTACAGAAGGTCGTGAAGATAACCCTGGAACAGTCCTTTTATATTTGTGATACCGTTCAATTAAATCAAGCATTAAGTATAAACCTTCAGTAGAATTACCATACCCGTTAGATGTTGAAAAATTTATTCTCATTGAAAAAATTTGTGCATCTATTGCCCAGCCGCAACTAGAGCCTGCAACGGTTCCTGTGCAGTGTGTCCCGTGGCCGTTGGTATCTTGATAAAATAAGCTTCTATCTGATTGACAATTATAATCTGTTCTTGCAATTACCCCACCCCCGACCCCGGATCCGGGGAGGCCACCCCAATAATACATAGTATCTTGCTGTCCAGAAGATGCTAGTGGGTTGTTGTTTGGCCAAACCGTTAATGAAACTGTACCAGTAGAAGCACCATTATTAGAAACATAATCACTATTAAAAGGAACATAACTAGTAGATCCTATAAAAAATGGATGCGCGCTAGTTGTATTTACTAAATTAAAATCATAAACACCGGTTCTAAAACTAACAGGAAACCCACCGGCTGGGTGTCTAGCTGTAGGAACACCTACTCTATCTTTCACAACATAAACTGTATCTTTTTCAACACCATTAATAAAATATGAATTTTGTCCAGGATTACCTGGTGAAGCGCTAACAGTCACAGTAATATTTCTATCTGCTGTAACAGGGGCAAATAGTGACCAATTAAGAAACTGTAGTCTTGTTTGACCGTTTTGATCTAACCATTCAGGATGACCTGGTACTATTCCGGAATCAAGAATTATCGCATCAACACCACTACCTGTATAATGATAGGTAAACTCCATATCAAATGGGGGTAGCGCAGATAGAGAATTACACCTTCCAAACCCCCATTGTTCAGGGGTAGTATTACTACTAGAATTAAACGCCTGCCCAACAGTAGTTAATTGTCTTTTTTTACCAGCTTGACTATTAGGTTCAAATTGAACGTCTAACCTCTCTTCAACAATTACTACCCCAGGGCATTTTTTTAAAGCATTTGCTTCTTCCTCTGTTAAAAAGGCTTTAATAGTTGTAGATGAAGAAGACATGTAATCACTCACTTCAACACACCGAGAAAGGGAAGGGGTTTCAGTTCCTTCAGGAATAACTCCAGGTGTATATAATTGTTCAACAATACTGTCTATTTGGTCTTCTGTTGAAGCGGTTATAAAAAATTCTTTTTTCATATGTTTAGTCTAAATATTGTTACTACCGCGTTACCGCTTAATGGCGCAAGCGGTGGTGGCGGAGGTGTTGGTGGTAGGTTGCCTAAAATATTTAGTTCAGCACCCCACAGAGCAACGTGCGAACCAAAAGTTATATTGTCTAGTAAAAATACTGTAGGGTAATTATAAGAACCGGCAGCAGGTGATACAGTCCATCTAACTTCAAAACGCTTCCATTCATTAGTCAAATTACCATTTACCGGTATGGACACTCTATCAGAAAGACCGTCTTTTGTAACGCTTATTATTTCACCGCTATTAACATTAGTACCACTCAATAATCTAGCCCAAACAGACATCCTAAATTGTCTTCCTGGGTTATATTCATCTCTAAATTGCCATGATACATATCTAGGGGTAAAATTAGAAAATTCTGTATATATTGATCTGGCATCTTGTGAACCGTCAGGAGCTGTTCCGTAGCCAAGAGGAGAATTTTTTGTATTCCAACCATAATCCCATCCACCGCCCCCTGGTTCAAAGAAGCCATCTGGAGGGCATTCTACTCTATCAATACGAGCTGAACATGAAATATAATTTGTAGATAAGTTTGGAACATACGCACATAACATAGCCACATTAGAATAAACCGGGTTAGAGCCTCTTGCAGATATTTTTGCTCTTAGTCTTTTAACACTATTTCTAGAAATGCTTAAGGTGGAAAGTATAGGAGAGTCTGTGGCAACTGTAATATAGTTTCCTGAATATGGGAAATCTAAAGTTTCCCAATCAATAGTAACAGGGGTACTATTACTAGCAGAAGCTGTACAAGACACAGTAAAGGGCCTATCTGCAATAACTTCCACTAATTGTTGTATATTTTTTATTACAGATATATTAACATCGAGTGGCTTTACACTTAATGATGCAGAACTTGTAAAGTTTGGATGCCTTATATTGGAAGCGCTAAGCCTACACCTTATTAAAGAATTGTTTAAACTAGTTGTTGTTGACAGAAAAATAACTCTAGTTGTGGCAAAGTTAATATCATTGAAGGTAGAAGATTGATTTAGAGCTATTTGCCATTGATAGGTTATATTAAAGGTAGGTACTGTGACTCCTGATACTCCAAACGCTATAGTATCCCCATCATATACCGTGACGCTACTTGGTTGTTGGGTGATTGTTAAATTAGTAAATGGTATTATTGTTAAGGGTGTACCTAATTTTATTATAGGTATTTTAGTGCCTTTTAATAAGCTGAATCTCACTACCTTATTCTACTCTTATAAACCCACCGCTTAATGCGATGTAAGACAGTAGAACCTCCGTGCTTAATGCATCTAATCCGATTCTTAAATGAATTGGATTTGCGGGATTATAATCCATAGAAACTAAAGGCAGATTTGAAGTACCGTCGTTTTCCAAAGCATCAGACGCTTGGAATATAACTTTAGTACTTCCACCAACATCTATTGCTGCCCCGACAAACTGCTTTACCAAAGAGCGAACATTTTTGAGAGTATTTGTTCCGCTCAATTTAATAATATCTGTTGAGGTTTCATCAGACCAATTAGGTGGGGTAGTCTGGGTGGCTTGAACTCTGAGATGTTTAGCTACATTACTGTTTGTCATATCAAGATACAGCATACCTCTTAATGATCCGCCTTCTAACAATCTATTTCCTAGATCATTTGCACTTAGTGTAATATAATTACTATATTCCATTTGCACCGCGGGGGTCATAGAAGCCATGTAAGGTGTGAGTGTATATCTTAAATTACTTAAACTATTAACAGTTGTGTGAGTGCTGTCCCAATCAGCTGAAGTCTCATTTACAGAAGTATAAGTACTATCCCAATCAGCTGAAGTCTCATTTACAGAAGTATAAGTACTATCCCAGTCGGCTGAAGTCTCTGAAACCGATGTATAAGTTGAATTCCAGTCGGCTGAAGTCTCTGAAACCGATGTATAAGTTGAATTCCAGTCGGCTGAAGTCTCATTTACAGAAGTATAAGTACTATCCCAGTCGGCTGAAGTCTCATTTACAGAAGTATAGGTACTATCCCAATCAGCTGAAGTCTCATTTACAGAAGTATAAGTACTATCCCAATCAGCTGACGTCTCTGAAACCGATGTATAAGTACTAACCCAATCAGCTGAAGTCTCACTTACAGATGTGTATGTAGCATCCCAATTAGCTGATGTTTCACTAACGGAAGTGTATGTGGCATCCCAGTTAGCAGAGGTTTCACTGACGTCTGTATATGTAGCATCCCAATTAGCTGATGTATTGCTAACGTCTGTATAGACATTGTTCCAATCAGCTGATGTTTCACTAACGTCGGTGTATGTGGCATCCCAGTTAGCAGATACCGTGGCTATATCATTGGTTACAGAACTATATGCTTGATCCCAATCAGCTGATGTTTCACTAACGTCGGTGTATGTGGCGTCCCAGGTAGCAGAAGTGTTACTAACGTCGGTATAGACGTTGTTCCAATCTCCGCTTAACACATTTACCGTATCTCTAGAAGATTGAAGAGGTATTAATATTTCATCCACATCAGTTTTTGTGTAATATAATGAAGATACAAAATTACCGCTAACGGAGGCAAACTCTAAAACCAGTGAATCGACATATCGTTTAGATACAAACTCATCTGCATTTGTAAAATTAGTAGACAAGGTTTGAGAAGTTGTTAACTTCCCGATCATATTGTCACCTATATCTCTTATGTAGCTATTGCTAAGCGTGTTGTAGGTTGTATAGGTACCGTTCCATTTTAAGGAGTTGTTATTAACATAATCATATGTGGCATCCCAGTTAGCAGTTACCGGGGCTATATCATTGGTTACAGAACTATAAGCTTGATCCCAGTTAGCAGTTACCGGGGCTATATCATTGGTTACAGAGCTATAAGCTTGATCCCAGTTAGCAGTTACCGGGGCTATATCATTGGTTACAGAGCTATAAGCTTGATCCCAGTTAGCACTGGTTTCGCTTACCGAGGTGTAAGTGCTGTCCCAGTCAGCCGAAGTTTCGCTTACCGATGTATAAGCTTGATCCCAGTTAGCACTGGTTTCGCTTACCGAGGTGTAAGTGCTGTCCCAGTCAGCCGAAGTTTCGCTTACCGATGTATAAGTTGAATCCCAATTGGCGCTAGCTTCACTTACAGAAGTATAAGTACTATCCCAGTCGGCTGAAGTCTCTGAAACCGATGTATAAGTTGAATTCCAGTCGGCTGAAGTCTCACTTACAGAAGTATAAGTACTATCCCAATCAGCTGACGTCTCTGAAACCGATGTATAAGTACTATCCCAATCAGCTGAAGTCTCATTTACAGAAGTATAAGTACTATCCCAATCAGCTGACGTCTCTGAAACCGATGTATAAGTTGAATTCCAGTCGGCTGAAGTCTCATTTACAGAAGTATAAGTACTATCCCAATCAGCTGACGTCTCACTTACAGAAGTATAGGTACTATCCCAATCAGCTGACGTCTCACTTACAGAAGTATAGGTACTATCCCAATCAGCTGACGTCTCACTTACAGCTGTATATGTAGCATCCCAATTAGCTGACGTCTCACTTACAGCTGTATATGTAGCATCCCAATTAGCTGACGTCTCACTTACAGCTGTATATGTAGCATCCCAATTAGCTGACGTCTCACTGACGTCTGTATATGTAGCATCCCAATTAGCTGAAGTCTCACTGACGTCTGTATATGTAGCATCCCAATTAGCTGAAGTCTCACTTACAGAAGTATAAGTACTATCCCAATCAGCTGACGTCTCACTTACAGAAGTATAGGTACTATCCCAATCAGCTGATGTTTCACTTACCGAGGTGTAAGTACTATCCCAATTGGCGCTAGCTTCACTTACTGATGTGTAAGTGCTATCCCAACTAGCAGACGCAGTTTGTAACGGTGTTATAAAAGCTGATTCTTCCCAACTATCCGACAATGATCTTACTAGAGTTTCGACACTCCCCCAACCAGCTGAATTAGTTCTGGTTGTACTGTAAACCGAATCCCAACTAGCAGACGCGGTTTGTAACGGTGTTATAAAAGCTGATTCTTCCCAACTATCCGACAATGATCTTACTAGAGTTTCAACACTCTCCCAACCAGCTGAATTAGTTCTGGTTGTACTGTAAACCGAATTCCAATCATTACTATTTCCGTTAAAAGCATAAACTATATTCCTGGCGCTTAAATTAGAACTAACATTTACGCCATTTAAAAATGATATATGTAAAGTGTTTGCCCCGGTACCAGGTGTATCGTCACTATCAGAAATTACAGCTGAATTCCCTGCAGTAGCACTATAAAGATCTGTTACTGATAAACTTGCTAGATGGGTAAGGGCTCCTATGGTAACTTCATTGCTAGAGAGGTATTGCAAAACGGTACTTAATGCAAAATCTGGTTGCCAGTATCCGGAATTGGTTGTTGTTGTATTATAATTACTTACCCAGTTATTACTGTTTCTGCCATTTCCTGTTCCTGCTAAATCTATGCTGTTAGAAATATTTAAACCTGCACTAATAGTTACCGTTGTCGAATTAATCTCAAATAAATTTCTTCTAACTGTATCCGAAGTGCCGTTACCAACAATAAAGAGACTTGATGACGGTTGATTGTATAAACCTATAACAACCTGATTAGATCCGTTGCTAATTAATGATTCACCACCTACGGTGACAGAATTATTACCATAAACATAATTGTTTCTTCCTGCAAAATTACCAGAAAAATTACCTACTACTACACCTTGATATCCTAAGCCGTAAGAAAAATTACCGTAAGACTCTGATACACTACCTAGTACACTGTTTTTAATTGTACCTCCGCTAAGATAAGAAAAATTATCTGCACTGGTAAACCTATAGTTCTCTCTCTCAAAATAAAACCCTGCTGTACCGAATGTTGGTCTATGTACTGTGTCTTGTGAACCACCGTACAATACCCAGCCAGCATTTCCAGCTGCAGAACAAGATATTGTTATGTTTTCAAATGCATATGAATCCATTAAATTACCTATAGTAATTTCTAGATCGTTTCCATTTTTTGCTCTTACATAAGCATCAAAATAGCCGTATCTGTAAGTATTACTGTTGGTTAAGGTGTTGTTGGGTCTATCTGGTAAAATAAATCCTGTTCCCGCAGGGGATGTGGAGGGCATTTCCCTTGGTACCCATAATGTAAGAGGGGAGCCACTCTTAAGTCCAGTTAAAACACTAGAATTAGTAAATCTAACTAAAACATGTTTAGGAATATTTTTATAATTACCTGTAAGACCTACGTAATCAGTACCTGGTGTTCCAATTTGACTTGTAATAATAGAGACACCAGGGTTCCCTCCATTTGCTCTAGACTGTAAATTGACATTTTGTCTTGTTTTTTGTGCTGGTACCCAGTTGGATTGATTACCTATAAATAAATCAAATCTAAACGTGGAGAGCGTTGGGTTAGCAGAAACCTGAGTACACTGTGCATTATATGATGCTGCTACTATACCGGCGACCCCTGGGTTAACAGCCAGAGTGACAACCTCACCAACATTGATTAGAGAATAGTTTGTATTGGTGGTTGAGTTAACTCCAATTAATACCCCTGTCAATCTATCAGTATTTGTTAAAAGTAAAGCGTTGTTAGTGTCAACAAATCCACCCTGATTGGCAGTAATAGTTGTAGAAATTTGAAATTGAGGTAGGGTGTGTACAAAAAATCTATTTGTATACCCGCTAGGTAGGTTATAACCATAAACATCGCTAACATTACCACCCATGGTCATTTGCCATTCTCGGGTAGCGTTAAATGGCGCGCCTACCCACATTACGTGGGTGTGATCTGAACCCCCGGTAAAGTTATTAATACCTGCTCTAAAAGTCATTCCGTGTGTAATGGCGGCTCTTCCATCACTTACAAATGTTGTGCCTGGGTCCATGTTATCTACGTTTTGAATATGAAGTCCGTAGACACCTAGGTTAGGTAAATTCCTTACGGAAGTATCGTAAGTAGGTGATTGGCCTTTAAGTATCAAGCCGCCAGGTAATGCAAAAGTTGATTCGGAATTAAAGAAATCGTAATTTTGCCGAAGCGTTGCACTTAAGGCAGGGTAATCTGAGTTTTTAACTAGCGTTCCAATCTTAGGTGAAATTACTATTCCACCGGCGCTAATTCTATCTGTTACAGTATTGCTTAGTGTTCTTACGTCGTTTGTAGAAAGATAGTTTGTTACTGTAGGTAGTATTTCAGCACTTTCTTCCCAAGTCGTGGATAGTGCTTGTACAGTGTTCTTAACACTATCCCAACCAGCTGATATTTCTGAAACCGATGTATATGTCGAATTCCAGTTAGCAGTTACCGGGGCTATATCATTGGTTACAGAGCTATAAGCTTGATCCCAGTTAGCAGTTACCGGGGCTATATCATTGGTTACAGAGCTATAAGCTTGATCCCAATTAGCAGATGTATCCCTTACAGATGTGTAATTATTATCCCACTTAGCACTATTCTGACTTACTGAGGTGTATGTTCCTCCACCATCGTTCCAGCTTGCACTAACAGCAGCTACACTACCATAAACACTATCCCAGTTAGCAGAGTTGTTTCTACTAGATGTATAATTGCTGTTCCAATTAGCTGATACAGCAGCAACATCTGATATAAAACTAGATTCTTCCCAAGCATCTGAGAGTGACCTTACTGTTGTTTCGACTGATTCCCAGCCAGCTGAATTACCTTGGGTAGTACTATAAACTGAATTCCAGTTAGCAGAAGTATCTCTTACAGATGTTTCAACTGATTCCCAACCCCCACTATTACTTTGTGTGGTGCTATATACACTATTCCAGTTAGCAGATGTATCCCTTACAGATGTGTAATTATTATCCCACTTAGCACTATTCTGACTTACTGAGGTGTATGTTCCTCCACCATCGTTCCAGCTTGCACTAACAGCAGCTACACTACCATAAACACTATCCCAGTTAGCAGAGTTGTTTCTACTAGATGTATAAACTGAATCCCAATTAGCAGAATTATTTCTACTAGATGTATAATTGCTGTTCCAATTAGCTGATACAGCAGCAACATCTGATATAAAACTAGATTCTTCCCAAGCATCTGAGAGTGACCTTACTGTTGTTTCGACTGATTCCCACCCTCCACTATTATTTTGGGTAGTACTATATACACTATTCCAGTTAGCGGATGTATCCCTTACAGATGTTTCTACACTCTCCCACCCTGCAGAATTACTTTGTGTAGTACTGTAGGCGGAATTCCAATTAGCAGAATTATTTCTACTAGATGTATAGGTACTATCCCAGTTAGCAGAAGTGGTTCTTGAAGATGTATAATTGCTATTCCAATTAGCTGATGCATCTCTTACAGATGTTTCAACTGATTCCCAGCCCCCACTATTGCTTTGTGTAGTGCTATATACACTATCCCATTCAGCTGAATTTGCTGAAGTTGCTGTATATGCCTGATCCCATTTTCCACTATTTTGTAAGACACTTGTATGTACTGATTCACCTAACGTTTTTAAGAAAAATATTTCTGCTAAATCTCTGTTACCTGATAATATTTTATATAAGCTAGTAAAGGTGTCGACCGCACTTAAACTACCAGAGACTATTAAGTCACCAGGCAAAACTATTTCAGAATTTACCGGGTAAGCTGAAGCAGGTAAAAAATAGTTGTAGCTAGAATCAATTAGATTCTTAAAATCTGCTTCTGACGGAAATTTGCCAGTCTTAAATGCAGTGTATAATTCAGCTATATTGACAATTGCCACGAATTATTTATTCCTGGAGCTGCTGGGATTTGAACCCAGGTCTTGAAAAGATTCACTATAAGCCACTACAAGTGTATTCTGGTTGAGATTCATAATATATTAAACCAGACAAAACATATTAAATATAATGATTTTATACGCTTGATAGATAACCATTAAAACACATCAAGTCGAAAGCTAGTAACACGCCTTGCTCTACAAGCTTTTATCTACAGCAAGACGATCGAACTAAACTAGTTCGAGTTCGGCTTCTGCGTCTTCGAAGCCATACTGTGCAAGAACTGCATCAGCTTCTTCTAGACTCATGGCCATGTCGAAGTTATCTTCGGCAATTGATTTGTTTGCTATTTTTAATTGGAATGCCCCAATACTTGCAACCTATACCTACACCATTCAATCGATTCCATTCAGCCCCAGTTATCAAAGAACGATTTATTATAATCTATTTATTCTAAAATTCCAATACTTCTGAAAGGAAGCGGTTTTCCATTTTTATCATTAACAGTTATACCGTCAATATGGCCAGCCATATACGAGCCATGGCCTTCCCATTTACCACAATACCAAATAGGCTTTACTTCTTTACCTTCTAGAAGTCTTCTTCTGTTAAAGGAAGTCTTATGACCAGGTGTTCTGCTTCCTGCTTGGGGATTTGTTTTTGAGGCTGCCATATATTATATATGACTATATTTCTTAAATACTACAAAAAAAATACCGAGATTACTCTCGGTATTAATTTTCTACGAAACTCTCGTAGAGGAGGAATTAAGCAACCTGAAGACCGCTCCTACGAATGGCGCGGGTCAGATCACGAGCATCAACGCGACGAATGCGCGTAGTATACTGATTCTTCGGCTCAAGAACACGAGCGCGCTTAACGGTAAATTGACCGCCACGGGAACGCTCGATCTTAACGTAAAACGTCTTCGGCCGAAGATCCTTATTTGTATAATCGATTGACATATTCATTCCTCCTTTCATACATTGATAATAACATATGTGTAGAATAAATCAACATACTATGAGCGAAAAGATAAATAATTTTATGAGAGATTGCGTTTGGATAAGAGCTGCTTTATATTTTTTTATTGCCGCAATCCCGGCATTAATGGTTGATCTCGGTCAGTATAAATCTTTTAGCGAAATAAGTGATATTACTGTGGCTATTATCGTTGCTAATTTTCTTCTTCAAGGGTTAATTGCAGTCCGGGCATTTATTGATCAATCTATTAGTCGTACTAAAGAAAGAAAAGAAAAAAAGGTTGAACTGATAAATGGCTAACCTAAGTACTTACATGAATATATTTCTACCTTTAGCTCTAATAACAATTTTAGCCGGTTGCTCTACCACAAATAACGGTGGTGGTTCCGATGTTGGCGGTACTACACCCAGTCAGGCTGTAGAGAATGCTTTACCTTATATTGCCCCGGCTGTAACTCTTGCCTGTACGGTTGTCTTGGAGCAAGCCGTTTCCCCAGAAGATAGAGTAGAGAAGGCAAAGATGATTAATCATGTTGCAACTATTGTTGAAAGTCTAACCCGTGGTGCAACCCCAACACCGGATCAACTTCAAAAAGCTTTAGTTGATTATCTACCTCAAGACAAGACACACTGGGTAAAATATATAACAGTGGTTAAGGACATTTATGCAGCACAATTTGCAAAGCTTGATGGTGATGCAAAGCTTGGTATAGATTTACTCAATGCTATTGCCAAGGGCTGTAAGACAGCAACCGACGAATACGTAGAGTAAAATGGACTTTACCGCCATCTTTAAAGCAATTGGCGAGGTATTCGGATTAATAAACAACTGGATGGGTCATAAGAATACCCCGGAAATGAAAAAAGCTGAACAACAGCAAAAAGAAGTTGACCGTCAAAATGAAATTGAAAAAGCTTTAAAGGAGAAAGATATTGAAAAGCTTCGCCGTTTGCTATCTCAGTAGCTTAATTCTTGTAGGGTGTGCAACAGTAACACCTGATAAAGTTAAAGATAATACTGCTTCGTTTGATTCAACTACCCCACAGCAATATGACTCACACAACTCAGGTGTAATCGGGTTTAGTCCCGAAGGCAAAGGTATACTAACAAGTAACGGGGTAGAGCGCTACAATAATCTCATAAAGGATTACAAACTACAATTTAGAGCGTCAAAAGGTGTAGAATTAAAAGAAAATGATGGTATTACAGAGTTTCTGGACAAACACGGTAATGTTCTGTTTTATATCGACCATCAACACTTAGTTTATTTTGGCATTTTGAATAGCTGGAGACGAGATGGTAAAGATGTGGATGGGCTTTGGGATAAAGCAAAGGCATGGGTAAAGTGAAGCTACTTCTTATTGCAGTTGCAGTGATGTTGTCTTCTTGTGCGCCGGTTTCAGTAGAGGAAGAATATAAGACAAAATACCCGGAAGTCCCAACTATGCAATCTGCAGAAGACGCTAATACTGGTCAGTTATTCAAGGAGTAGTTATGGGCTGGTCATCTAGAGATAATAACTTACGTAGAAGATCTAATCAACCTTCTTCTAGTAAGCCTATAGAACCAAAGAAAAAGGATAAACCGATTGTAATACAACCTCTTGTATCTGAAAAAACAGATTTAAGTGTTTTGGATGAAAGAAGTGCAAAGAATGTTGCAACTCTACACACAAAAGTTCAACAGCTATTTAAAAATTGGATTGCTGAATGTCAAATATTGGCCAAAGCACACGGCTATGAGTACAAGGCAATTTCAGGAAATAGAACATGGGAAGAACAAGCAAAAATTTATGCACAAGGAAGAACGGCACCAGGTAAGATTGTTACTAACGCAAAACCTGGATTCAGTAATCACAATTACGGAATTGCCGTAGATATGGGAGTTTTTAAGGATGGAAAATATCTAGATAGTTCTAAGCCTTCAGAAGCAGAAGCATTTCATAGAAAAGCTGCTACTGTTGCAGAAAAATATGGTATTGAATGGGGCGGTAGTTGGAAATCGTTCAAAGACTATCCCCATTTTGAATATAAAACCGGTAAAACAATTTCACAATTAAGACAGATAGTTCTAGAAGGTAAAGATATTTTGGCCTAAATAATTATACGAAATTTAAGCGTACTCTTAAGTGGTTTATTATAATAGGCCTGTTTTTAGGATCAGCCTACATAAGCTTGGAATCTGGCTATTATCTAGGTAAAAACAGTACTTTTAAAACTTATAATTATACTAAACTACCAAATTCTTGTTTCTTAGAAGCATTAATTCACGCTTCAAGAGCAAACCTAGTTTTAAAATCTGAAACCAGTCCTGACATTTATTCTTCTATTTTTGGATATACCTATAAACACGAAGATGACATTATTTTAAATGGTAAAAAGGCTGCACTTGTTTTTGGCCATGCCGTTTGTATATTCGAATATAAAAATAAATTGTGGGTGTATGATACCAATCACGGAACTATGTATGTGGGTATTACAAGAGATAAATTAGAATATAACAACATAATGAAAAAATGGACGGAAGATACTTACAAAATTAAAATAGAGAAAAGTTTTGTACTTGATGACTGGGCACTTCCAGCTAATATTACTGATCACCAATAGTAGCAAGCTGTTGTAAATAACAATCACGCTCCTCTGGATGCTCAATTAAACCTTGATTTAAATTCATTAATCGCATATTATTGAGTTGTTGGTGCTGTAGGTCTACAGAGAGTTTATTAAAATCTACTTCATAATTCTCTGACAATCTTTTTGCTTTAACTTTACCATACCCAGCCAGTCCTTCAATGTTATCAGATGCATCACCCATGATGCTCTTATATAATAAATATTTGTCTATTGATACAGGAAAGTGTTGATCAAAATTTTGTAAATTAATCACAATTTTTTTAATGGGTGAATATAGCTCCACACATGAGTTAATTAGTTGAGCCATATCATTATCAGTAGAAACAACTGTCTTTGTACCTTCTAAATGATTGCAAAGGAATGCTATCACATCATCTGCTTCCAAAATACCTGGAAACATGAGATGAATGCCTTGTTGTTGCATAGTTTCATGAATTTTATCTTCTGCTGCATGCACAGTTTGCCACATGGAACTATCCCTGTTTTGTTTGTAATTATGTTCTTGGCGGCGATAATTTTTCTTACCATGTATTAATCGTTTGTCTGATACAGCATAAATTGATGTAGGTTCAAACATGCGTATGTACTTGTTAATGCTACGCATGTATGCACTAATCATGTCATTAGTGTTTGGGCCTTTTAAAACATGATAAACACGATACAACAAATTTGTTGCATCAACGATTAAAATACGTTTCATTGCTTGCTTTCAAGCAACAGCTGCTTTTGCATGCGTTTAATAGCTCTGTCCTTAGCCTTGAGTTCCACTTCCCAAACTACTGGCAAGTCATAATCCGAAGGCAAGCTAGTAGCATAATCTGCATGCTTGCGACTACCATTAATGCCTTCTGAATAATGAAAGATGGGTATATAGCCCGGCCACGTGGCATATGCAGCCTCAAATGCTTGACGGTGACTCAAACCATCTGGTAACATTTCATGATGCAAATTGTCATATGTAATAGGAATACCCTGTCTAGCATGAAAATAAGTAACAAGATTCTTAATACTCCACACGCCTTTTTTGTTGTCGTTGTTCTCAAATACTAATCGCTTGGTAACACAAGCAGGGCACTGCTTCAAACTTTGTATCACATTGTTATAAATTACTTCTGCATTACCATCTTTGCGAATATGAATGTTCAGAGGTGCTTCATATGATTCAGGTAGATCAAGCAATTCAAATACAAGTGCATGAGCAATCAAATCACGAATACTGTTGGCAATTACTTTGGGGTTTTCAGAAGTTAAACTTATGAATTCAGAAGGATGAGCTGAAAAACGCAGACCTGAATTTTTCATAGTTATTTTTGCTTCATTAATTGCATGTAACATCTCATCTTGCATGGGTAAAGAATGGAAATCCAAATTCAAGTCTGGGTGATTAATTACTGGAATGAGATCGCTGCCAATACGCAGTCCTGCTAGTTTCATGCTTTGACACAACTCTACAGTAGTTTTGAGAGTTTGAAAATTGGTAACTATGCGTTCACACAGTGTTTTTAGTGCTTCGGCTCTAGGCTTCTTCATGAACTGTGTCACAGTCATCATTCTAAACTTGATGCCTTTGTCATTGAGCACATTGCTCTGACAGCATAATGACAAGTTCATTAGTAAAATATAGAGGAAATTCTAAAACAATCAACTAAAACGGTGTTGTAAGAGAGGGATTTGGACTAATGAGAGGATTAACAGGGGGTATAGGGGCTGCTGTGGCTTGTGTGTCAACAGAAGCTTCTGTTCCAGCTGCCGTATCAACTTCTTCCACAGAAATGTCAGTCAATTCATTAATACCCAGAGCGGCAAGATTTACTTTATTTTCTTCAACATAAAGGGTGACTGAATTATCTCCAATTCTAACAATAACAGGTGCAGTATGGCCTTCTACAGTTAAAATTAGTTCTCCAAACGAATTTTTTGAGAAAGTTAGCTTAATACCATCTTCACTAAAAACATAAACTGAAGAAACTATTAACAAAATTAACGCTAAGATAGTAGTTTTCATATGTTATATTAGACAGTTAAAACTGAAAATCATTAGAAATATTTCTCATTCATTTACAACAAATACTGTATAATGTCCGTTGCCAACACATTCATAATAGTATCTAAACTTCTCATCTCCTTCCAAATAGACCCCGTAAACATCTTGTCCATTAAAATATTCTTTCAAACAAAGAACCTCATGTTTGCCAATTTTATCCTTGATCCATCTTACAGCTTCATACACATCTCCTTCGTGAACTATTACTTTAAGATCATTTAGATTCACTATCTTCTCCTGCTGCTGTCTGTATATCTAATTTGTTACTGTAAACCTTTTCTAAGACGGCTATAGACATAATACCTATAATTATAAACGCTGCAATAATTGAAACAGCTTTGCAAATTGTTCTTCTGACATTTTGCCTCTTATGGTATGCTTTATAAGAAGAAAGAAAATTATTAAAATAGTCAGAGGAAGGCGAATTAAGATCAGAAGCCCTCTTAATAAGTCTCGAAAGCTCATTCATTGGGGCCCTCTTGTTGCACAACTAAAATTAATAGTCGCAGTATTTTTAACTGCTGCAGCGTTTAATGAGGCTACATCTGACTCCATAGAATCTTCTACCATAATTATTTTTATTGCAGCAGTTCCAAATGCTGGTATGTTCTTATACATAAATCTCCATTCTTTTTCATATCTAGAATTTACATCTACTTTAGGAACTTGTGCCCATGCTAAATTACCTTTAGACCCATCAGGGTTAACAAGAACACCATTTCCATTGTCCTCTCCGGTTGCCGCATCATCGTTAAGAGCGTTAGCATCTCTTATATTATAGAATACTTCCTTTACAGTGCTATCTGTTTTTATAACAAATTCGTAGTTTTGACTAGTTAATGTTTCTCCCGGTCTAGGATAAAGAATTTGACCTGAAGGGGGTTTAGAATCATAATAAAAAACTTGAGTAAAAGTATTATAGTAAGGTGTAAAGCCTGGCGCCTTAAGGAATGCTCGAGCTCTTAATACATGATAGCCTTCTTCCAAGCCCACTCTTTTACTTGCAAAATCATTATGTACATAGTTTTCAACTGTTGTTGCATTAAAATTAGTTACAGAAAATTGTGATGCCATTTTGCTTTTTATACTGACCATATTACCGTTAGAAGGAAAAACACTTAATGTATCTAAATAAGTGCCGCCAATTTTATAACGCAATTGACCCGTTGGCCAAGGTATTTGTACAGACCACCAATACGTAGGTCTTCCATTACCATCATTCGGACCAGTTCCGTCTCTTATAGCTTCTAGTACTCTTGTTGAAGCTATTGCAGCTACGCCTCCATAGCCCTCAGGAAAAGAAATACCATCAGTTGTGTAATATACAAAAAGTTTAGCATTATTATAATACTCACCAGTTTTGATTCTAATAGTGGCACTTGAAGCATTAGCTACAAACTGACGTCTACCATCTGCAATTACGTTTGGATCATGATAGATGTAATCGGAAGGTGTAAAGAATGCGTTAGGACCATTTCCTAAATTAAAATTAACTCTTCTAAGCCCCTTTATAGCTATATAGGTTTCAGCTCCTTGCGAACCTACTATATTACGATTAACGTTAGCTGCAGCAAACTTATCTCTTACTCGGTAATCAAATTTCATTTGTTCATAACCTAAAAACATATCATCAGTGCCTGGGGGATAGTCCCTCTTGATGTCCGTCATCGAACCCAGGCCCATTTGAGAGTTAACGTCAACCCCTCCATCTAGTTTTAATAATACATTTTCCGCTGAGCCATCGAGTTGTACAATAAAGCTTAAATTTTGACCAGATCTTACAATAGGAATAAATGTTTCATATGTATAATCAGAAGTGTTTGTATCATATAAGCCATAAGGGTTAAACGCTGCATCTCCATTCGTTCCATCTTTTCTTTTAACTTTTATGTAAGGAACATTAGTACCGTTTTCTCTTATGTTTATAGCATTTAAACCTGTGTTTAAAGTAGGTCTTTCAGGAGTACGATAAGAGAACATATAATAACTACTAGGCGGGACTATGACATTTCTTAATTCGTTTGCATACTTATAAAACCCTACTTGACCAGATCCGTTGGGCCCGGTAGCATATTGAAACAGATAAGCATCAGAAGGAAATGAAGAAGTAATAGGTGCAGACTTTCCATTCCATCTATTTCCGTTTATCATTGCGATCATAGTAACTCCGGTTGCATCAGAAGATGCACCATATCTTCTATCTATTCTTTCATAAGCAACATAATCGTTATTGGACCATATTCCCTTTTGACTGCCTCTTGCAAAATTATTATGTATTTTAACTAAATTAGGAATCCTAGGGTCACTCCATTGTCCAAGAAAAGCTGAATTTGCTATACGGGGAAATTCACCTCCTGAATTTGTTAGTACCCCTGCATGGTAATTGCCATCTGTATATATAAGAGGAAGGCCTGCTCTAGTAAAATAGAATGCGTGTTGAATATGGCGGTCGGTAGACCAACCATTATCGTGAGATTGTGAATGCATAACAGCTACATCTGAACCAAAGCCTCCTGAGCCTTGACCATCAAAGCCAGATAAATTATTCCCTATTCTGTTATCTAGATTACTTTTAAGAATATTATCTACTAGTCTCATTCCTGCATTAATATAATCACCATAAGGAGGTGGTTCACCGAGGTGCTCACCAAACATCATAGCATCATCTCTACCTAGATCAGTATTAAAAACACTATCTCGGTGATTGATATCTGCAAAGCCTCTAGATATATTAAACTGTCTTTGTGCTTGACCTACATAACCATAATCAGAAAAATCTTTATCAGTTCCATAAGAAGCACCAAAGAAATCATATGGCACGTGCTTTACAGCGTCTAATCTTAATCCATCACATTTAGTTCTATCCATAAACCAACGTACCGCTCTATTAAGATATTCTTCTACGTACTCTGAATAATATGCTTCATTAGCAGCAAGATACTCAACTGTTAATCCATTCTCATAACCAAACCCTACATAATTACCGTTTGCGTCATAACAATAAAATTCTGGGTTATTAGGATGTCTTAAGAACTTTACCTTTTGTGTCCACCATCCCTCGTTTGGTCCATGATTCTTATTCCAGATACCCGTCTCTGTAGCAATATCTATTAAATCAGATAATCCTCTGTTTTGTACTTCCCATACATTACCCCAATCACTTGTGTTATACCATTTGCGGTAAGTACCATCAGGCATTAACTTAAGATGAAAGTCTTCAGGTCTCATTCCTGGATACAAATCAAGAGGTGTATCAGCTGTATACCCAGGTGTATCAAACCCGCGGTGATTCATTATATTATCAAAATAAACTCTGATACCAAAACGGTGTGCGGTTTCAATTAACATCATGAGTTCAGCTTCAGTACCATACCTTGTATAAGTAGAACCTCTTTGGTCTTTAGAACCTAAATCAAATGGATCAAATAAATCATATCCTACTGAAAATGAACTACCAGCTTTTGCAGGGGGAGGAAGCCATAGAGAATCATAACCTACTTCTGCAAGTTCAGGAAGCTTGGCAGTAATTTCTGCCCAACTAGTATTAAAATACTGAAGCATAGCCTCAGCTTGAACGTTAACTGAAATGAAAAGAGAAGCGAAAAATGCAATTGCCCTTTTCATATTAATATTTATTTGGCAAACAATTTCTTATCTTTATATGGACAAAAACTATATACATCATCAAAAGGTGTCTTGTTAGGATCGTCCTGCTTTTGATTTTTACCTAAGCTTACTACTATGAAATCTTTAGGTACATTTTCTTGAAAGTTTTTACCATAATATTCTACTTTACCAGAACCGTCTATATCCCATTTTAATGCATATTGATTCTTCCACGGGTCAAGTAAGGTACCATCTTCTTTTATACCTTCACCATAATAAGGTCTTAAGATTTTACATACATCTTTACTATCATCTATTCTAGTAGGAGGACCATACCATGCGTAATATTCATGGTCAAAAGGATACCCCTTTCTAGGCGCAGGCCATGCAATCAAGCCATTTTCAGATTTATAAAGCTGTACAGCATGATACAACCCTCTCATTTCTACATTCTGTACTTTAGATATTTTTGTTTTTTCTTGTATATGCTGGTAAGCAGGAAATGACAAGCTAACTAGTAAAAGAATGATGCTGACGGCTACAAGCATCTCTATAATAGTAAATGCTGTAGCCGTCAGCTTCTTCATTCTTACTTTCTCTTTTTAAGAAGTAGTAGTGCGCTAACACCTAACAATGATAGGATTGAAGGTTCGGGTACAGCAGTAAATTGTGTTAAGTAATTTACTCCCCCGTTGCTTGCATAGTTTTCAAAACTACCACTGCTTCCACCGTTAGACCATGTAAAGTCAGCCTTTGCATACATTTCTATTGTGTATGTTTTAGGTGCTTGAATGGTACCAGCGGTTACGTTCTGTAATAAGTTAACAGAAGAATTGGCTGCCCAATATTTGTTAACGTTACCATCAGTCCATGAGTTACTAAACGGAACGTTATATGAACTGAATGCACCTTTATCAGCTGCACCAGTTTCATACACCCTCCAGTATAAAGTAACTGCATTAGCAGAATCTGTAGAACTTTGCCAGGTTTTAGCAGTTGCACTAGCTAATTGTAGTAACCCACCTTGATTCATGTTAATAGTACCAAGGCTAGCAGGTAAAGAATTAGCAGGGTTTGGACCATGGGTATCACCAAGCAAATTATAGAACGTAGTTGCTTGATTAATCACATCCAAACTAGAAGCATCTACACTAAACCCAACACCTACTGCATACATAGTATTGGCATAAGATGCTGATGCTAACCCTAAACTTATTACAATAGCTAGAATTAATTTATTCATACATTACCCTCCTTTCTTTTGAGCGTTCTTATTGCAAGTACCCCTAGTCCTCCAAGCAGCATTAAGCTACCAGCAGAGGGTTCAGGAATACCTGAAACTTCAATGTTATTAACAAACAGACCATAGTTTGGTTGATCTGCTGTAGTGGTCTGTATGTCACCTGCATAGAAGTGAATAGTAGTAATATAATCCGGCACATTTACATTAGTCACAAATAACACCTCTGGATTTCCGTATAAATAAGCACTTACTTCAACAAGTGTAGGGGTTAATTGCTCTACCATGTAAGTTAATGCTTGTTGATAGCCATTGGCTAACACCTGAGTATTAGTTAATCCAGTACCTGCAAAGGTAATAGGATCTGACCATACATTCTGGAATCTAAACACTGCAGTGTTTCCAGACATGAATTCAACACCTCGGTTACCTCCATTCCAAAGATAGTTTGCATCTACTGATAGAGTTTGACCTGCTATAAGGCCACCACCATTGAGTACAAACCAACCGTTTGAGTATTGATTATAAGCCGTATTACCAGGTACAAAATTAAATGCACTTGCTCCAATACTAGTTCTTCCTCCTTGAGAGGAATTACTAATCTGGGTTATAGCAGATGTGTCATTTTGGAAGTACCAAGTACCTACACTTGTACCAGCACCTTCTATCCATGTTGCAGTGGTATAGCTGCTGGCATCCTCTATACCTAATACAGCTGCATGTGTTGTATTTAGACTAAAGATAGCGAGCAATGCAGCAAGCAAGCTAACTTTAGTTTTGTTTTTTGTTCTCATAAAACCTAATAATGTTGCGCCTATTACAAGCAATAACCAAGTATCTGGTTCAGGAATAATACCTACATCAGAGAGCGAATCACCCACAGATAGATAATCAATATGCACAACAGGTGCTGCAGTTGCAGAACCTTGTCTTAAGTTAATAGCAGATATAAAAGAAGCTGGCTCTGAACCTGTAGTAGATAGCCAATTAACTGTTCCTAGTTCTGCTACAAGTAATGATCTGTTTGTATCATTAGGGTTTATGTACAAGCTAAATGTATCATTAAGAGTGCCAGCTACAAAATCCCATGCCATAACTATAGTGTATTCAGTGTTAAAATCTAATAATGTAGTTCCCCAGGTCATTGCAGATCCTGTGCCTGATGCAGATTGTAATCCCAGTTGAAATCCAGCACCTGAGCTTCTAGCAGCCAATCTTTGATAAAAATTGGAAGAAGTACCTGCAGGGTCAGATAGGTTTAAGAAGTAATCACCATTAACAAAGGCAGATGCAATTTTAAGATCTACTCTTGTATATAAAGTATTACCAGACGTCTTTACTACTTGTGAAGTTAGTGCTTTCCAAACATCTTGACCTGTTGTATTAATAATTGCTTTACCATCTTGGTACTGAATAGGATTATTAGAAGCAGTGGATGTTTGAGTCCATCCATTCTGCCCTACTAGATTTCCATTTACATATCCTGTTGAAAAGTCATCAATTAGATATGTTGCTGCATTGAGATTTATAGCTACCAATGCAAGTAGTGTTGTTATTAGTTTTTTCATAATCTTTTTCTTAATGCTAGTAATCCTAGTAATGTTAAATGTAAGGTTGAAGGTTCAGGAACTACTTCAATTATTTCATTACCTCCGTTATAAGAAAATGTACCTACCAATGCTGTAGTATTAGAAGAGAAGACAAACGATTCCATATTAGGTGTGCTATCAAACAGAGGGGCGCGCCATAAAGTATCAGTTAAAATAGCTTTATCGTAAGAACTGTTATAAGGTGCAGCTGTAAAATTAACTAGGTCTGCATCATATATAGCTAATGCAAGTTGTGTATTTACCGCAACATCAGTATTATCTATTTTGCTATAATTGATTTGCATCTCAAGAAAATCTACTCCCGTATCAACAAAACCTGTACCGTTAGGAAGAGGGGAGAAAATACCATTACTATAAGTACCCCATAACGCTGACATGTAACGGGTATTAACTGTATTATTATCTACAAGAACAGAAAATAAATCGTCATACAAAACTATAGAAGAAACAGCTTTGGATTCGGACACCATAAACCAACCAATAAAAAAGCCGCACATTGTGCGGCTTAGCATCTTTAAAGCGTTATAAGCGCTCTTGTATCCTAGCATGTGAGGTTCTCCCTCATATAATGTACTTATACCTGCTGTTGTATTGTTTGCAAGCATATTAAGTTAGACAGATCAACTTTAAAAACATTAAATTTATTTTTGTGACAAAAAAAATTATTAGGGTTTCTTATTGACTAAATATTATTATGGCAGAGCTTGATGAGCTCATCGCCTTTACCATAGAAAAATACGTGGCAAAAGGCGGCAAAAAAAAGAGCGTTTTGAAGAAAATAGCAGAGTGTAAGACTATGAAAGGGCTTTTAAAGCTAAGAAGTAAGTTGGGTATGATTAAGTGGGAGAATAAATAACTATATGAAGCTATTCGACAAAATACTTGATGTGTATTATGATGTTGTCTTTAAAGTAGAAGACCTTGCAACAACTGTTAAGTATAAAGTTGTTGATTTGATCGACGGTATTAAGGGCCACAAAAGTAGTCTTGATGCCTATGTAGGTCAAGAAATTGATCTAGTTCAGAAAGAACCGGTCAAAAAGACAAAGAAAAAGAAAACGTCTAAAAAGAAAAAGAAGTAATTGATTTAAAATAATTACCGTCTACAATAATACTGTGGACATACTGCACCTTTTAAATGATAGAAACGGCTATGGGTGGTGGGGTTTATAAAATATGGGCAACATATGGAATACACTCATTGATGTGCAGCATATGCTGCAAAAGCAGTTTGAGATCAGTGGCAAGGAAATACAAGAACCAGGCATGGATCGGTTCAATCAACCGGGGTGGATAAACCGGGTATGGACATCTGATAATTATCGCAGAGCTCATATTGATGTAGTTGACACCCGTGACATCAAGGGACTATGGATGATGCATTGCTGCATCTTTCCGCATGTACACAATGATGCACCCATATTTGGGTTTGATGTGATTGCCGGTAAGAATATTATTACAGGTTGTTTTCATGATTACAGTGTGACTGTGAACAAGGACCATGACATGTGCACTTGGTTTGCTCAATATGTGAAACAATTTTCATGGCGCAAAATCAGAGAATTACCCGCATGGGCCAATCGTATATTTTCTCCAAGCATGGTGGCTGCCAGCCAAGTCACATGTGAAACAGAATTGCAGCAAATCTCTCAAATGGTAACAGACACTTCTGCATATTATTTGCAACATATAGGAGCATCCAATCACAAGGATGTAAACACTACTGCAGCTCAAAATTATTATGCTGCCAATCAGAAGGAAAATCCTCACACTCCCCGGGTTATGGCTAAACTGGGTCTTAAGGAAGATGACATTAAAGTCTTTATTCAAAATTGCTTGTTTCCTGAGATATGAAAAGAAGATACGTTGATTTTTGTATAAACATAGTTAAATTACGTATATGGCAACACAAACACACGAATCAATTAAAAATTTAGTCGAAACTCTTTCTACAGAAGAAACAAAATTCTGGGAAGGTAATAATGCAGCTGGTACTCGCGCCCGTAAAGCGTTGCAGGAAATTATTAAGGCTGCACGCGAAGGCCGTAAGGCAATTCAAGAAGAAAAAAATTCCCGTAAGGGTAAATAATTAGCCATTCAGATTCCAAAGACGGCGGGTCTCTGGGCTGGAATAATCTCTTCCATGTACTGTTAATGTACGTGAAGCTGTTGCACTCGAAGCCGTAAACGTACTAACTGTATTATCCTCTAGTACAACGGCAAATGTTGTGCCATGGTAAACATTATCGATGTTAACTCTAGTCCCGTTTACAGCCAAAATGTTTGTTGTATATGCAGCTTGTAAGCCTGTCCCTGCAACCGGGTCATTAAAAAGTATGCCCTTAGAGCCGGCAGTTAGATTTGTAATACCTACACCTTGTGCTGTAAGAGAATAAGCTAAATTAGAAGGTGTTGTTAAACCGGGATCTGTAACGTAGTATTTAAACTCGAGTGCCATATAATATATTTATATGGCTCAGGCAACAAATTATTTAAATCCGATAATTTTTTTAGGCTGGTCTTTTTCGGCTAAGTCTTCCTTATCATAATTGTAAATCTCTGTAAGAGTTAAAGGTTTATCTACTTTTTTGTCGACACCTAAGAATTTAAATACTTTAGTAGCCTCTTCTTCTGTTAACTCTTTAAACTCGTGTTCGGCAATTAATCTTCCCTTACGTAGTAGTGCTGAGTCAAGCTTTTCTCTTGATGTGTTTAAGGTAGCAATTATTTGTATATTCAAACAATCTCCTAATACTCCATCGGTCATATTAAGAATATTTGATACCCCATTGTTTGTGTCGTTTGATTCTCTCGACCCAATCACCTTTTCTGCGTCTTCAATAACCAATATTGAGTTTTTATTTTCCATTAAAAATGGTAAAAAGTTGGGCGCAGTAATACCTTCTGTCATATTTGGAGGAACAAAAATGACTTTCTTCTTTAAGAGGGTTGTTAGATATTTAATATAAGTTGTTTTACCGGTGCCTGGCTTTCCGTTTAAAATAACCAACCCAGTATCACCGAGTGTATTAAGTCTTTTAACTATTGTTTTGTGTTTTTTAATAAATCCCTCACCATAATTTAACTCAAGATCCATTTCTTTACATGGAAGCTTTGTTGTAAACTCTTTTAATGTGTAGCCTTCCCCCGGGGTCCCAATAATCAAATATATATTATTTGTTGCTATTTCTTCGTGAACAGTAAAATATTTTAACAAAGAGTCTAGTTTTTCTTTTTTATCAACTAAGGCAATTAGGGTGAGAGAGTGAGCATTAATGTCTTTGGTTGTGGCACTATCATAATCATACTCCAAATCAATTTCGTTTCCAGCAAGTGTGTCCAGTTTTGCTCTTTCTAGTAAGACTAATACTCCATCACCTTCAAAAGCATATGACGTAGAAACAGTCTCTACCTTCTTACCTTTTTTGTAGGGTACAACTACTTCGTAGGCTAGAGTAAAATCTTTTTTAAGTTTTTCTATACAGTCCTCCTTGTATAGTAATCTTACCGGTCGATATACAAAAGGCTGGCTATTAAATTTATGACAAAAATAATAGCCTAAATTAAAAAGGTTATAGGTGCCTGATGTTTGACTATAAGGCTGAAACATGGTATCACCCATATCTTATTATAGCCAAATATATTATTAATCAACCTCTTTTTGAACCAAAATCAGAACGCCTGGCCCTGTAAGCCGGTTTTTGTCGAGTACCTTTGGGTATAATAGGTTTAATCGTTCTATCGCGAAATTGCTTCGCAAGAGCTTTGTTTGACGAGTTACTGTTGTTTCTGTTATAACCAATTATTTTTGCCATACATTTATTATGAAGGAAAATATTTTATATGCAACTTGTTATTGTTTTTTTTATAAATCTATGTAATTATAATATGTTCAAACCCCAAGTAACATTTACTACGCAGTGTTACCAGAAAGATTATTTAAATGTTCTAGCCAAAGACAGACTATTGCACATTAACAACATTTTAAACTCTAGAATGGATATTATTATTAATAAGTGTGAAGAATACGAAATTATAAAATTATTTTGCTCTAATCTTCAAAAAGAAAATTTAATAAATAATTACTTCTGTGTTAATGAAGAAGAAAAAAATATTTTAAGCACTTTTAATTTAACACAAAAAAACTTTTCAAATAATCTACATTATAATATTTGTTTGTACGGGATGGCAGCGCTTTATTTTTGTAAGACAGATTATATTTGCTTCTTTACTGGGGATAGTACACCGTTGTATGTGGGAAATTTTGTAAAAGATAGTATAGAGCATGACAAAAATTCCAGTATTCCTCATACATACATGTTAAGATGGTGCAATACAGATGGGGTAAAGCGTGAGTCATTTAAAGAAGATGAAAAGTTTTTTTACACAAAGCTATTCTCTGATCAAAATTTTTTAATTAACACAAAGCATTTTAACTATAAAGAACTTTTACAAAATTATAAACAACCATCACTATTTCCTCACATAGATGCATTTGAAGCAAGATTTTTTGATTACATGAGATTACACAATATTGATAGATGTGTTTATAAAAACGGGAAATACTTACACAGAAACTATTAACAGTGATAGTTTAAATAGCGTTGTGCGGCTTTTGCAGTATGACTACCCTTATTCTTTTGTCTGGATTTGATTCCTCTGGCCTTAGAACATGTAAGCTTGCCTTTGGTTTGACGCTTTAATATACCAGGTCTAACGGGATCGTGTATACTCTTTTCCAAGATAAACTCTTTAAATGATTTCACATAAATATTTATATGTTGAGCAGTAAACCAGGCATAATAGCTTATTATATTATAATAACTACATTGGCTGGTTTAATATATCTGACTACAAAGAGTTGGTTGTGATTGATTATATAATTGGGTTTACGCTGGGAATGATCATAAATGGCATTATTATACTATTGTGTATTAAGATGTTCAGAGATATAGATAAACATTCATAAATACATTGTGGCCAAGAAAAAGAAAAAATTAAAGAAAGTAAATAGACTCACAATTAAAGAATGTGAGGCAATACTTTCTCGGTTAGATAGAGATAAAGAATCTCAGTATTATAACCATGTTTTAAACCATTATAGAGGGTTATTGCCAGATATGAGAAGTGCAGTTGCATTAGGCAAAATAAGTGTTGAGCAAGGCAAAACAGCTCCACACATAACTAAATAATATAGTGAACAACGATTCTCGTCTATTATCAGAGGCCTATAAGACAATAGTTGAGCAAAACCCTCAATTGGGTCAGTTTAGACAGGATGTACCGACTTATAATATACAACAAATGTCACAGGCTTTTGGTTTAAATCCGGATCAAGAAAAAGCTGTTAAAAATTTGTTACAAGCTTTTAATATTAATCCTGACAACCCTCAGGCTAGTCAGCGTGCTATTATTGGAATGATAATAAATGGTTTAGCTAGACTCGCACAAACCGCTGTAAATCAGCCTGTGCAGCAAGCCCAGCCACAACAGACTTCTGCACAAATAGCCCCGGTGGGTGGTCAACCACAAAGCGCCCCAGTTAGCGCAGGGTTTAGGACCATCACCCCGGAATAATAGATCTTAATAACCAGCAGCTAATAAACCCCGTTATATAACCAATTATAACAAGAGCAGTTCCTACTGCACAATCATTCATAAACCACTTGGTTAACCAGTATAACCGTGACTTCATTTAGTATATAGTCGGGCCCCCATACCCTTTAAACCGAAGGTTTCGGTTCCGTAAAAAAATTTTTAATTATATAAATAATACAGTGAATGCGGATAGTCATTTGATATTTGAAGCCTTTAAGAACAGGGTTGTTAAGAAGAATGATGATGAAGAGGGTGATCTAATGACCCATATGAAAGAAAAGGGTATGATACCAAAGGATGCACGTGTAACTCTACCAGCACACAAGACTGAGGAAGAAGAAAAAGATTCATTTGATATGCACGTTGATCAATTAAAGAATACTTCCACAGAAGAATTAATTGAAGATTTGAAGGATTTGTACCGCATTGTTGCTGATGAAAAAAATGTGGGTGATTATTCTTATGATAGTGCAAATTTGGATATTGAAATAATTCATGATATCTTGAAAAGCAGAGGAATGGATTATCAAAAAGACTTGGCTCCTATTTGGAATAAGATTGATAGTGAAGTGAATGGAAGTGAAGAAAATGCAGAACAAAGACTTGACCCCAAGTGTTGGAAAGGCTATCATAAACAAGGCACCAAAATGAAAGGTGGTGTAAGAGTAAACAATTGTGTTAAGAGTGAGAATGCAGAAGACATGTCCAAAAGTCCTTTTCATTATGATCCCAGTCATGGTTTAATGCAGGCGGCCAATCAAATCAATGATATATTGAAGAGCTCCTATAATGATGAAGCTACGCCTGAACACATTGAAAAAATGGCATTAAGAATAGTGGGGCCTCAGTCTGAATATGGAGATTATCATGAATTTAATTTAGCATTGCGCGGGGTAAAGGCGTTGTTGTATAGGTATGTTGCAGTACAGATGAATTAAATAACAGTATGAATAGAGACAGTCATCTTATTATGGAGGCCTATTTAACTGTAAGAGAACAAGCAACCACACCTCCAACTACAACAGTTCAAACACCGGCTGCGGCCCCTCAAAGCACAAATTTACAGGCCGAAACATTGTTGCAAAAGATTACCGAATTAGCTAGAATTCCTTATAAAAATAGCATGAAGCTTGTTCAGATATTAAATGGTATGAGAAATCAGCCGGCTCAACCGGGGGCTTCCACCACACCAGTTCGAGTAACTAATAATGTAGAATTGGATAAAGCAATTGACGATATAATGAAAGTGCTCGGTATTAATTATGGCAATAAAGAGGCTGTGTATAGTGCCATAAGGTCGTTGGTTGATACCTACGTTACTACCCCTTAAAAAGCCGTTGGCTAAATTCTACAAAAAAATTGCGCAAAAATTTTTGGAGCATGGGGTGTTAGAACACACTTTTGTTTCCATGGTATATAGGATTTTCGTACTGTGTTTCTATAGGGGGGTGGCTCTATTAGACTGTTGTGTCTCTAGAACTGGCCCTGTTTTAGCTTACCCACCAAGCTCTCTCTAAGGGGGTGGTATTCTTCTTTGAGGTTGGTTATATTATTGAGCAAGTGTATGAGCATATCCACTCGCAACATCTTTAACCACTCCACCTTGAGTGACAAGCCCATGCGGGCAAAGATAGTACCACCCACCGCACACAGCAAGGTGTACTCTTCTTCAGTTAACTCTTGGAGTGTCTGGTAGTGTATCATTTAGGTACCAAGGCAGCTTACCCTCATACATACTTACCGAGGGCGTGGTGGTACTCAAGTCACCATACCACTTGTGCTCACCTTGCACATACCTGTCTATCTGCTTGCGCCTGCCTTCCATGTACTCAGCCAGACTGAGCACTACTACTGAGCAAGTGTCTGCCTCTGCAACCATTACCAATATTGTATGGGGTCAGGCTTTGTAGGTCAAGCAGATGAACATCAATGCCATGATACCAAGCACAGCCAATACCACACTGGTACTCACTCACTCACTCCTGCAGGCAATATGCCACGTGTCATGACATCATACTTGCCCTCAGACACATAAGACTGCAACAAATGCTCCACAATGTTCTTGATGGTATCACCACCTTGGGCTTCGGCCTCACTTGCCAATGACCTGTCAATGGCCACAAAGCGTTTGCCACTCTTGTGAATGATGGTGCGTTCACTGGACACTCGGTAGGCATGGAACGGATTCTTGTCATCTTTGAGATGTGTATTCTTGTACTTCTTAACCAAGTTTTTGCCCTTCTCATCCAGAGAAGTAAGAGCATACCCTTTGTTCTTCAAACGTTCTACCTTGAGTCCAAATGCCTCGGCCCGCTTCTTGAAGTGCTTGTTGTGGTATTGGTTACTGTTACAGTCTTCAATGCCTTCCACATTATTCTTGTAATGGGCCATCTCATGAATCAGAGTCTCACACACATCATCCACATCACGCTTCAAAGTATCAGCAGTGATGTTGATCTCTGGCAATGTCTTCTTGCCATCCTTCCACCGCCCTTGCCAATACCAACCATAGTAGGACTGCCTACCACGATTGGGGATGAGCGTGAATACAGGAGTGTCTAACTCAGTACCCAACTCTTTATTGAAGAAGTTAAAAGCTTCTACGAGGCGATCGGTCACCTCACCTGTGATGTTATTACTAGTACTCATTTCTTATTCTCCTTATTATCGGGGACGCTATTACGTTCGTCAAGCATGGCGTCGGCATACTTGTACGCTTGGTGCACCACCCACTTGTTAGTGACTCCACTACCATAGGCCTCTTTGATGAGAGCCTGCATGGCTAGGGCGGCGAAGATGTCTCGAAGTTCTGAATCATTACTCATGAGACAGGCTCCTTCTTTTTAAAGACCGGGACAGGTCCCAGGCTGAGGTGATTGTAGCCTTCCACCTCTTCGTCCGAGGGGTAGTCAGGTACTTGTTCCAAGTACTGTTCCAGGCTAACGTTCTCTGTATCCCAGTCTGGGCTGTTCTTAACCATCCAAGCCACCTTTTTACAATCCATCTCACTGGGGCTAAGTCCTGCATTTGTTCCATCATACGGGTGCTTCATTTAGATTTTGTAAGGGTAGGTAATCGTATTGAGCTTTTCAACAGTCGAATCAATCACATCAATCATCTCATCTTTAGTAAAGATCGGACTGTGAGTTTGATCTTGGTGCAAGTCCACCAACTCAATCATTCGTTTCAGGTTAAGCAAACGGCCAATACAAGTACCCACGCTATAAGCGGTGGTCTCTTCATTGGCAGCTGCCACGCTATGTAATGTTGCATTCATCATACTCGTATTATACTGGAAGTTGGGTTAACTGCAACTACCAAATGGCCCGCCATATGACATAAGTGACACTGACATATATGGCCAGTGCCACCAAGTTGGCTAACACCATGATGCAGAACTGAATAAGCTTATCCATCATGAACCTCCTGTGAAGTATTCATCTTCATATTCTTCCCAGAACTTCTTTAACTCATTCTCTCTCTCTTTGTTATCCAAATACTCTTGTATAACTTGTTGTTGATCTTCGTTATCCAGACGAGCTATTTTACGAGCAATCCAACTCATATGACTCCCATGCCTTCATACTTGAGCAAAGCATTGTAGAATAACCTCTGCAAGTCGTTGATAGTATTACACTGATTGATGTGCATGTGCAACCGACGTTTATCTTCGACTCGTATATCAGTCTGATTGATAGCATCCCTAAGCGATCCCTTAAGCTCGCTTGTTTCTGGTATGTTTAATATGATGTGTTCGAATGCTCGTAGCTTACTAGTCATGTTAGTCTCCTATGTGGTAGCACAATTCTACCTTAATGTGTTGATCATCAAGCTTTTCCACACCACTCACAGTGGTATAACCACCAAACTTGTTGAAGCGAGCAGGATATAACCTGTTGAGGGCGTTCCACATACGGCCCTGATCATATGGCCCATAGAAGGGCACTTTGTAAGCAGAGTGATCATAGTAAGCAGACTGCTGCTCACCACCCAGAGACTCACGCTTGCCCCACTTGATGCCACCAATGGCAGGCTTGGTCTCAGTACGCCACTCACCAATCATCTGATCGTAAAACTCGTTGGTTACTTCTTTATTCATCATACCCATAGTATATGTGACAGTTGGTTAAACGTCAACTAAAAAGGTCGTTGGTTCAAGTAAGGATGCCACCCATCCAACCGATCTTCAGTCCTCACATCAGCAAAGTCAATGTACAATCCCCCATAATACTCATCATCATGTTTGTAGGCCACGTTACAGTCTTTCTGGTAATCGTTTAACTGATTGATACGCTCTGCTAGCTCTCTGTATGTCATTTGACAGCTCCTTGTGCCAAGCACTCTTCAATAGTGGGCTCTTGCCAGTACAAGGTGTTGAAGCCCATGATCCAGACATTCACACCTGGCTTCTTGATGCCTCTCATCACCACATCCCCTGCAGGGTGTTGTGCACATGCATCAGTCACAACTTCGATGAATCCTTCTCTGACAGATCCCTGCACATCATATCCCACCTTCTTGGCTTCTGTCAAGTAGGGCTTGAGCACTTGGGTGGTCATCAGTTTGGGGAAGAATTTGTGTTTCTGTTGTGTATTCATCATGTCTATATTATGGCTGAACTGGGGTTTGAGTCAACTACAATTTACTCCGCCCTCACCCACCTAATACCCTTAACTTCATCATCATATCGGGTTTGCACCTCATCCATCATGTTCTCGGTTTTCACCAACACCACCAACCGCTCCAACTTTGCATCAATATCTTCAATCGTTTTCTTAATAAACTTCCATTTACGGGAATCGATTTTAGCTTCATTGCTCACATATTTGAGACCATTCTCCAAGTTCTCAATCATGTAATGGAGATACATACTACGATTATCGCGCTCGGTTTCATTTATCATACCCATATTATGAATGAAATTGAGTTTAGTTCAACTCAAAAATCATCACTATCAACATCATTATTCAACAAATCGTTGATCTTGATAGACTTGATATCGAAGGGTTTAGCGTTTTTCAGGGCTTCTTTCATTTCCTTTAACCCCTTCTCACTCAATATAACGGTAGAGCTAAAATCTCCCTCTCCATCATTATACAATGTAACTCCTTGACTATCAGTATTATAGGAATTGTAATAACCAATCTCCTCTAATACCTTTTCCTCGGTCAAGGAATCCAGCCAGGCCTCTCCACCACACTCCACATCAATCTTCAACACCGCATATTTTTGTTCTTTTTTCATCATACTCCTATTATACGGGAATTTACTTTTTCTTCAACTCCAAATTTCTATACTCTTTACTCATTCCCCACACATTACCATCTCCATACCAACTCGCACTATCCACCAACTCCCATCCACTATCAATCTTATTAACTTCTTTCAATATATTCCTCCACACCTTCTCAAACTTATAACTCCCAAAACTCTTCCACACAATCTTATATCCATTACACAACTCATTATTATATCTATTACAATTATACCGCACCATCTCCTTACCCCTATTATCACTAATCTTATTAACCTCTTCAATAAACAACTCTCTAACTTTTTTATTAAACTCTCTATTACTAATTTTCATTTTATTATTATACGGGAAATTTGGATTTGGTCAAGTTAGATTTGGATTGATCCATCCTTTTCAATTTTGTAACAATTACCTGCATCTTCTAGAACTCTTGTATACACCTCTCCTTCAAATATTGAGCAGATAATTTCTTGACCATCCACTCCTTCAATTATATTACCAACTACTAGTTCGTCTTGTTCTATTTTATTCATACAAATCCACCCAATATATCCATTTAACAATTTCAATTACTTTATTTAACATACAACTATTCTATTTGAAATTTACTTCTTCTTCAATACAATTACATCATTCTCACAAATACAAATTGTAGGACCATTTTTAATTTCTACATTATACAAACTACCATCAAAAACAGCATTAAAAATTGTATCTTTTTTATACAATTCTGTTTTGATATATCCTTTATAGTAACAATCCAATTTTGTATCTTTCTTTAATTTAATTAACATACAACTATTATATCTGAATTTGCATTTTGTTCAATTCAAAAACAATCTATTTTGTTATTGACAGAATCTGCATTTCACATATACTATATGTACCACCTTGAATTACGGCAGGAGGGGGGAGAACTGTACTGCATGTTTTTCTATAAAAACAAGCACTATACATTACTTTACTGCTTGTTATTCTGATAATTATTCAAATATACTCTTATAATATCCCACTATCAAAAAGGTATTGTCCTCTATTATAATAGGTAGTTAAGTACTCACTTCCACTTTTCAGATAGATTTTAGTAGTGATGGAATCATCATCTGTACACCATCCATAATTCATATGGAAGTTCTTGTCCAGAAAGATGCCCTTACCATACACCTTTTTAAGATGTGATGAATGTTTGTCAGCCAATTTGGAGTAGTTCAATTTTATTTGTTCTCCTTCAACCAACTAACTTTATCCAACTTCTTGTTAGTAAAGTCAATCAACATACTCTCTTCACCCTTATAGATGGTGTGAGTGGGAGTTCTCTGAATGCTATCAAAATTGTCTTTCCAATTGTAGTATTCTCTCTCTCCATTTGTATATTCATAATAATAACCCTTACTATCTTTACCATCATATTCATCTCCAACTGTAAAGAGAAGAAATTCCTTCTCACTAATCCATTTGGATTTTCCATTATACAAGTCAATTGTTAGATACTGTTTGTTTTTCATCATACAACTATAATAGCTGAATTTGGATATTGAGTCAACTCAAATAAGAGATGTTTCTAGATTTGATATCATCTAGAATGTCTTGTTTAAAAACTTCTAGAGAAGAATCAATAAGCTCTCTTAATGCTTGCTTCCTTCTGGTAATGGGGTAGTCATGCAATAGATCCAACTGATCATCTGCCCACCTCTTTACAAGTTCAGTATAGAAGGAGAGTACATCAGTTTGGTTGTATGGTTTGAATTTATTAATCAGGTGTGGCATCATACTCTTATTGTAGGGGAATGTTGGGTTGAAGTCAACTATAATGTATCAGATATATCAGATGTTTGCATGCAGAGTATCAGATATATCAGATGTTAGGTATTAAGAATCTTAACAATCTTATTGAGGGTAATTGTGGGTGAGGGGTCATCTTCCTCTTTTTCTACACCATCCAATTGACCAAACTGTAACAGATCCTCTAACTCCTCAATAATCTTCTTTCTCTTTTTAGGTGTAAGCTTAATCATCTTCTGCCTCTTCAGTTCCAGTCACTTCAATCTCTACATCACCATCATCATAAGCCTTTTGAACAGTATCAAAATCGATACTGTCTTCAGCTTTCTTGTTGGCCTCTTCTTCATTTTTTGCAGTTACAGTTTTTCTGATGAAGAGGGCTACCAACACATCCACATCAAACTTCTTCTTTTTAGTAGTCTTACTCATTAGTCATTGCCCTCATTACTGAACATCTTGCCTGTATCAATAAGGTTCTCTGCAAATCCTGTAATGCCATAAGCAGTCTCTTCTAGATCCCCATTATCTTCACAATTCTCACTATCTAGATACCTTTCTGCCCATTTAATATCTGACTTCTTGAGGGTCTCTTGAAATTCCTCAATTGCATCAAACACATTTGCCATCAGTTTGTCAAGCTTTTCAGCTCTTTCAGTTGTCATTTTGTTTTTCATCATCCTCCTATTATATTAGAAATTTGGATTTAGTCAATTTTTAATTTTAACAAAACTCAAATCATACCCTCTCCCCCATTCCCCATACCACTCTCTAAAATACTTTTCATCCTTATCAATACTGCTCTTTATCCATCTGTTAGCAATCTTCTTGTTCTGCTTGTCAACCTCTTTTTTAACCTTCTTCATTTCATATCTGCTAACAATATCTACAAGCCCACCATCCCAATCAATCTTAAGGTAAAGGGGTCCCTTCTTTCTTTTTGTTTTTGTATTATTCATCATGCCTATATTATATGGGAAGTTAGAATTTAGACAATATAAATCTGTTTTTCAACCACATACTTGCTAAACTCTTCTAATATTTGATCCACCCCCCACTCACTAACTCCATAACTCTCTTTCAAGTTATCATAATATAACTCCAAATCACCACACCCCACCTCTTCAATGAAGCTTTCAATTTGTTCTAAACTATCAAACTCATGTTTCATTTTTATATTATACAGGCAAATTGGATTTAGACAATTTATTTTCTTTATTATATTTGCTCCAATCCACATACTTCAACAAATCAATACATCCTTCCACCTCTACACCCCACCTATCTATACTCTCTATTAAATGTACACTACCCTCTATCCCTTCTATATCATATATATTATGTTCTGCAAAATTAGCCATTTTATAAAATGCCTTTTCAAATTGCTTATATAGTTGTTTGTACTGTTTTTGTTTATTTACCATACCATTATTATATGGGAAGTTAGGGTTGAAACAAGCCAAATTTTATTATTGACAGAAATGTAGATTCCCATATACTATATGTACCACCTTAAGATTACGGCAGGAGGGGGCAGGACTGGACTTTTTCCTTTACGGTAAAGTTACAGAAAAACTATTAAAGAAAAACTCCTTCATTCAATTATCAAGGAGTTACAATATGGTTGATGGAGTTGATGTATCTACTTCTTAATTTGTTGGTAGATACAATAACAAATTGCTATACTAAAAATAGAAAAAGTAATAATTCCCCACCAACAAATAGGGAGTGGGTTATGGTTGTCCTTTATACTATAAAAAACATGTTCACAGAAGGTGGGATCGTTTACAGTGGATAGGAATGTCTTAAGCATAACGTTTAGCCGATTCCAGTTCGGCTTGTTGTATTAACCAGCTATTCACCTTGGAGATAAGGTTCTTACCCTCCATGTTCTCTATGCTAGCATGATAGGCCTCGTACATATCAAGTACTTGACCCACTTGAATGGAGCGCAATACCTTGGGCGTGATGGCCCGTATCCAATTCAACACCTCTTTATGGCCATAAAACTTGCCAGAGACATCCAATTCTTTACCATATTCTTCCACCTGATTACAAATGATACGTATAGTGTCTTGGGCGATGGCCATACCAGGTAACTTTCTACGTATATGCATGTGTGTGTATTATATATCAGAGGGGCTATTATTTCCACGCACCTATTATCCCCACGAAACAATTAATAAGGTTTTGAGTAGTATTCCCAAGGTGGCGCCGGCATACCATTCCATGTAATTGCTGGGTCACTATTGAAGTATTCAATTAAGATATCACGATCACCACCTTTGAGTTTGTCAATCTTGTTACGGAATTTGTGCAGTGTTTGGTATTGGGGATCTGAGCTATACATGCAATAGTCAAACAACATGTTATACAGTGTCTTGCCGTCCAAGGTAAGAGAGTCATACTTATCATAGGAAAGGCCAATGGTAGGATTGTTCATGTTTAAACCTCTAGTGTATTGTACCGGACATGGGCACTATCTAAATCGGTACATGTCCACCCCATAATACCCCACAGAGAGGAGCCTGGATAGGTTTCAGAAGGTTCAATGTAAGAGCCGCCCATGGTATAACCATTGTGTTTGCCAATCTTCACCACTTCATAGGCAGTAAACTCACCCTTGGTTTGCTCATAGATGGCTCTATTGCCTTCTCGTTTAATCTGACGGTAGGTATAGCCCTTCTTATTGAAGAGTTGGGGGATGGGTTTGTGGGTAATAGCGGTTTTTGAGACTGTGTTCTCTGCAGTAGTTTCTGTATTCATCATGCCCTTATTATACTGGAACTATTGGCCAAGTCAACTGTAAAAGTAATACCGGTTTCTTTAACGTAGACACCGGCAAACTACGATGATGAAGTGGTTGTTTTCAATAGGTAAACCACCTTAACCTCTTAGTTTCTACTAAGACTGTCGGCCTCCGAATATTCAGAACAAGTCACTATAATCCTTGAAGTCTTCAACTGCCTGATTAAGCTCATACTTTGCTATAGCCAATTCAAATTCATTGATCTTATTCTCCACCATGGTACGAAGCTCATTATGGGTAAGCTGAAATCCGCAAGCCACTGGATACTTGTGGATTGGAACCCCTGGAAACAACAGATTATAGACCTCTTTAGTACTCCTATTATAGAGCAACTCAACTTTCTCTCCTGCTATGTTCAATAATACTCTGTCTAAAACGCCATTCATCATTTCAATATTCTATAAGCCTTTAAAAAAAATAACAAGCTTATTCCCAGTATTCCTCAGTATTTCCATATTCCTTTTGTAACCTACTTATATATGAACACCACTATTATATCTACGTACTGATTATCCGTGCGTTTTTATTAAAAATTCGTGCGTTTTTGGTGTTTTATGCTGCATAATCACCATCTTCTTCATATTCTTCCAAAGCCTCTTCATCCAGATCAGAAACAATAATACGATAAACCCCTTGATCTGATTCATATTCTGTGTTATCCAGGTCGGCTAATTCTTCTGCAGTGATTGCATTTTCTACAGCAATACAAGGCAGATCCTCCACTTCCAAATCTTCTAAAGATTGTACTTCTTTGCCATTAACCTCAATGTTATTAATAAAATAGTCATCATCCTCCACAATCTCTTGATGTTGTCTGTTAACGGTAACCTCAATTAAAATCTTCTTATTTTTCATTCTTTTTCCTTTGATGGTTGTGGGCTTGTTCTATTTCTGGGTATTCTTTTACTGGTGTTTTCCATAACAAATCATCGGTGTCCAAATCTGAACTCCACAACATTAACCTACTATACACTTTATATCCTACACCAAATCTCATTGTTGTTCGACTTATTAGATCACCCAGAAAATAGGTAACATAAACCAACCCTCTCCTTCCAATCTCTCTTACTATGAAGTAACAAGCCGACAGTATAATAAACCCAATACCAAATAAAAAAGTAACAATCTCAGAAAACCTATTCAATCTTGCATTAGTTTCCATTCTTCACCTACTAGTTTGTATAGTTTACCATGGCCTTGAAACTCTACCTTTTCTATCTCCTGCAATAGATTATATACTGAGTGTTGGGATTTTCTATTATCTTCTGCAGTCTCAGAAGGTTGTTTCAATTCCTCATTATAATACTTCTGAAGAGCTTTCACAATGAATTCATACTGCTCTTCAGTAACTCTTAGGTCTTTGTATCTCACTATGTTATTTAGTGGTAAGAAGGAGTGCAAATGCATCAAACCCATCTTCATTGTCTTGGGTAATATTATGCTTACCGCAATACCATTCCTTGTTCTGGTCTAACTTAATCTTAACAATCTTAAGCTTATCTATATCGTCAACCCCATCTTCATATCCCCTTATTACTACTCTCACATCACCTTCAAATTTATTAAGCTCATGTATTAAATCAGATACAGTCATAAAAACCTTCGGAACCGGACCGACCTTCGGTCGATTAAGATAATGGGCCCTCCTCGTAGTCGTCTAAAATTTCCTTAACTTGCTTTCCTTTTGTTTTTGTAAAGATCTCTTTGATCTTCTTCTTTAACATCTTGGTTGGTTTATGTTGGTAATAGGGCAATACACTTGCTTTATACTCTTTATCAATTTCTTGAATACGAAGTACATGGATTTGTTCAGCTTCTTTGACAATCTGTTCTAATTTTAAACGATTAACCACTTCTGGCATACTGTAAGAATCCTGGTACCAGGCAAGGAATTTAGCAATGAAACGAAGGGCTTGGTCTTTGGCAGTATTCTTCATTTCTTTTTCTTTGTCTTGCTCTTCTCTACAAGCAAATACTCATCTAAAGACTTCTCCAGCTTATTGGTAATATCATCCAGATAACTGATAATCTTATTAAGATGTCTCTTAAACTCTTTAATATCGACAGTATTCATGGCTTTCTCTTCAGTAATTTGTTGATTTCTTTTGTTTCGTAAACAGGTATTTTAGAAGGATCTTTTGAATACTTCAAGTGAAAATGAATATTTTGATCGGCCTTTTTTCTTAATAAATCAATTTTAATATCTTTTCTATCTTCTAGGATAAAGTCAATCACCTCATACCAGACCTTTTTCTTTACATTCTCTACTGTTTTAATGTAGAACATAGCTTCCAGAAAATCGGTATTAGCATTACAATAATCAATTACAATATCATCAACTGTATATTTAAAATCCATCATCTCAAATACATCATATGTATGAGAAAAAATTGCATGCCGAACACCTTCGGCGATAGAATAGTTACTCATCTTCTCTATCTAAAGCAATAAATTCTAACTCTTCAATCTCTTCTTCTGTATATTGATCAGCAATTGCCGGGTCTTCTAGAATTCGGTTTAATATCTTCTTGGCTTGCTCTCTATGTTTTTTACTAATCATTTTACCCATATTAAATGATGACTAATAGCTCCAACTGCAATTATAATACCCCAGCTCAAAAGTCCAAGGATAATAGTAAAAATAAAAGGTACTTTATTCACTCTCAGCCAATTCTAATCTCTTTTCAAGCTCTGCTTGAACACTAATATCTAGCTCATCATTTATCCAGCCATAATCTTTCTTATAACTTTTATGGAGCTTTTTATAGTCTTCTCCAACCTCTTTGCCTGCTTTGAAAGCCACTTTTTCCAGCTTATCTTCCAGAGTACTATCCAATTCATAACGATACGCCTTGGAAGTATAAACATTGAAAGCTTGATCCATGGATAAGCCGGACTTAACCAAGCCATTTAAGAATGCATTGGAGACAATGGATGCTGTTCTGTCATAAGAAATAGATTGTTTAAGCAGATGCATATCATTAATCTCAACTCCTGAGCCGGTGAAATCGATATATTTACTGTTCATTCTATTATTATATGGGTTATTTGGACTTAGTCAATACTAATTTTTCAGGCACCAACTTAACATCTACCACTTTAATACCTGTAATTTTAAAGTATTTACTGTAATCCTTTAACAGCTCAACAATATCCCTTAATTCATTACCTTCAGTAGCCCACCATTTTGGTTTAAAACTAACTCTTTCCTCTTTACCATATCCATAAAACCACTCTCTACTCTCATAAAAAAACCTACCACTTTTAGGAATCTTTTCTAACCTATCTGTAATCCTAAAACCATTAATCCAACATCCACATTTTGTCTTTACCTGGCTGGTAGATTGCAAGCCTGTATAGTAACCTTTCCTACCATTCACAGTCATTTCAATTACTTTCATCATACTAATATTATGGCTGAATTTAAGATTAGGTCAAGCTCTTTAAATACTCTTCTGCTTGTTCAATTTCATCAAATGATTTGAGAACTATTTCGTGGGTTTGATCAAATGAATCAACTTCAACAACATTGTAGATAGGAAGCCTACCATCATACTCTTCTTTAATGAGATACTCAATCATGGCTAAGGCTTGATCTCTTCAAATGATAATGAGAAGGCACAAAATTAACATCTACCACTTTAACACCTGTAATTGTAACTTTATACTCTTTTCCATACTCTTTTATCCATTTAATAGTAGCTTTCAGTTCGGGTCCTTCGTTTTTAATACACCACTCTCTACTTTCATAAAAAAACCTGCCACTATTAGGAATGTTTTCTAGCTTATTTGTAGTCCTGAAACCATTATTATATCTAGACCAACGACCTGTATAGTATCCTTTCCTACCATTTTGAACCATTTCAACTACTTTCATCATACTCATATTATGTCTGAATTTAAGATTGTGTCAAGATACTTTTCTGCATCTGTTTTATTATCAAACGTTTTTATTACTTTTGTTATTTTTGTCTCAACTTCTACTACTTCATACATAGGCAGCCTGCCATCATAAACTTCTGCTACGTAATAATCTTTCATGGCTGGGGTTTAATTTCTTCAAACGATAATGAGAAGGCATTGTTCTTAACATGAACACCTTTCATCTTGAATCCTGGAGAACATTTGCACATACTACATCCTGCATACACATTGAACTTACGATTATCAAGACCGGCGTCTAGAATATAATAGTATAGATCTTGATAAGGATACCCCATACCCCTTAGGTAATCCATGAACCGATTGATATACATATTGAAAATCTTAACCTCTAATCGGTTATACTTCTTCCATTTCTTGTCTTGTTCGAGATCTAATCCCTTGGGACCGGCATCCAGCTCTTCATGATAAAGTTTATGAAAAGAAGAAA
>Ga0194129_10000047_pt1:0-42500 | contig 228225 bp, 194 predicted proteins | sample TA2KigCa35mmetaG_FD_150862 | JGI IMG/M metagenome (GOLD analysis project Ga0194129, IMG submission 150862) | Freshwater microbial communities from Lake Tanganyika, Tanzania - TA2015038 Kigoma Deep Cast 35m | ecosystem: Environmental > Aquatic > Freshwater > Lake | place: Tanzania...
TGCAGAAAGACATCCGGAACGGATCCATGGCCTGGTACTGCTGCATTCTACCGCCATGCCCGACAGTGAGAGCAAACGCACCCAGAGAGTCCGCAGCATCCGATTTATGGAGACATACGGGGCCGCCGCCTTTCTCCGAGAGACCATCCCGGCCCTCTATGCCCCTGCCTTTGCAGCAGCCCACCCATCCATCATCCAGAAACACCTCCAACACGCGCTAGAATGGGCGAGCCCAGCGGTGCTGATCGCTCACTACCGGGCCATGATGGACCGCCCCGACAGACAGCAGTACTTGCAAGATTCCCGTTGGGCGGCAGGCTTCCTCGCCGGTGCACTCGACAAGGCCGTACCGTTAGAAGAAATCCTGCCCCAAATAGCAGGGTTGCCCACTGCACAGAAGGCCATCTGGGCAGATATAGCCCACATGGGCATGAAAGAATGCCCGAAGCAGCTGGTTGCATTTCTGACTTCCTTCCTCTCCGATAGATAAATATGCGTTGAAGAAATACCCCACTATATTCATATTTTTTTTTACGCCTGCTCGGGGTTGCTGCAGAGGCGAGATATATATCCGGCGGAGAAATGAGCTATGAATATTTAGGCGCGGGTTCCACGGCAGGTACAGAGCAGCGACTACCTGGGGAATACCATCTACCGAAAAGGCACATCCACCCTCATCCAGTAATCACACATATGAACAGGACAATCCTCATCACCGGCGCCACTTCTGGATTCGGTCATGCCATCGCCAACACGTTTGCCTCCTCGGGCGATCGCCTCATCCTAACAGGACGACGTGAAGATAGGCTGCAAGCACTGGCTAAAGATATCAACAATGCAAAAGAGGGTACGGCATGGCCATTGCCCTTCGACGTACGAGACCGGCGGACGGTGTTTGACGCGATCGCATCGCTGCCCGCAGCATGGAGAGCAGTCGACGTACTCGTCAATAATGCCGGGCTGGCGCTGGGGCGCGACTATTTCGAAGAAGCCAGCCTGGATGACTGGGATACCATGCTCGATACGAATGTCAAAGGTGTGATGTATGTGACGCGGGCTGTGTGGCCACTGCTCCGCAAACCCGGCGGGCATATTCTAAACATCGGATCCATCGCCGGCAAAGAAGTATATGAAAAAGGCAATGGATATTGTGCCTCCAAGCACGCGCTGGATGCACTCAGCAAGTCGATGCGGGCAGACTTCCTCAGACACGGGGTCCGCGTGACTGCGGTGCACCCGGGGGCTGCTGAGACTGAATTTTCACTCGTCCGATTCAAAGGAGACGCCACTCAGGCATCGGCCGTATATGCCGGATATGAGCCCCTCGTCGCGAAGGATGTCGCAGACATTGTGCATTACTGCGCCGGCACGCCGGCACATGTATGCATCAACGAAATCGTCATGACATGCACGGCACAAGCCAACTCTTTTTACCTGAAGAAATGAATATCAAAGGGCTACTGCTGTGCCAGGCTCACCCGTACCTGTACGCCCCCCCGTGTGTTTACAAGGGGCGCTGAACTGGAAATATATGGATTGACCCGCTTCTGGTCGAAGTAGAGCTGGAGGTTGATGCGGTTGCTTAAGACATAGTCGATCGTTGGCCGGATAGTCAGGATCCGCTGGCCTCCGGTTGCAAAGGCGTTGGACTGGTCCAGGCGACTGTTGGAGTTCATGTCGTCTCGAATGCTCACGTCTAAGGTGAATGTGATGTCATTCTCCAGCTCTTTGGCAGGCCCTTTTTTGCCGATGCGGATGGTGAACGGCAGGGGGAATCCGCGTTTGCGCCATCGGATGCCGAGGGTGGCTTCTGTAGACAACACTTCGCTGAGTTGAAAGTCGACTAGGCTCAGGCTCAGGTTCCGGCTCTTCTTATACTCCAATCTTCCTGAGAACTGCCCGGGCGTGGAGAAGTCGATCCCGATCAAAGGAGCAAACTGCTCCTGGATGGTCACATTGGGCACTAGGAAGTATGGTATAAAATTGCCCGAGACGGAGTCGATGAACGAAGGATAACCATAGCCGAGGTCATCCAGGAAGAGCAGTGCTGAGTTGAAGCTATTCATCCCCAACGAGCTGGTATATCCATGGGTGAGGCTGAAATTGGTGAAATACTGCTCCATGGCCGGCAGACGGCTGAGTCCATTGTATGTTAGTCGCCAGTTAGGCCTGGGCAGATAAGCGCTGAAGGGGTTGGAGCGGACATAGTCGCCTGCGCCCGTCTTTAGTAGGCCGACGGCACCTGGGTCCTTTCCCGTATAGGCTGCGATGAAGGAAGGGATCAGCACGTCCTGCGCATAGCGGCCATATCCCTTGTAATATCCATCCACCCCTGCCGTCTTGCTATAGCCGTTGGCCTCCCCCAGGCGCTTGGAGAGCACGAGCCTGTTTCTTTCGAATTCCTGGAAGGTCTGGCTGACAACATTTGGGTCTACCTTCCGGAACAGCGTCTGAAAGGATACGTAGGTCATGGAAAATCCCCCCCCCGAATAGGGGCTGAGGTTGGAGAACTGACCGGTGCCAACCGTATCCTTGAAGAGGGAGGTGTAGTTTTTACTGAGGGTGCGGTCAAGGTTCAAGTCGATCTGCAGGTCGCGGGCCGGCTCTAGCTGCGCATTGATTCCCAGCCGCTGTTCATAGGTCTGGCGGAACATGTTGTTCAGCATGGGGTCCTTACTAATCAGCCCACGGGAGGCTGCATTTTTCAGCCAGTTGCTGTCGGGCTGTCGGCCCATGATAAAGCCCATCCCCGGCGCCATACTTTGGAAGTTGTTGCCCAAGGCCCGCGTGCTGTCGGTCCATCCGGGCAAGAAAGTTGTAGCCCCTTCATTGTACGTGAGGCCGGCCCGCTTCATGGAAGTCAGCACGCCGAGGATGGCCCGGGCAAACGGGCTGACGGTTACTTCTTTTTGCTCCTGGAGCCGCTGAAGCTTCTTTTCTTTCCTTTTCGCCTTCCGAGCTGCTTTTCGTGCTTTTCTTTCTTTGATACGGTCGATTTTCTGCTGGGAGCTGACTGCTTTCCGGGCTAACGTGGTGTCTGCTGCGAGAGGCTGGGCCGTGGCCTTGGGGAGGCGGCGCTTGGCGGTTGGCTTGCCCTGCATCTTCTTTGCCTTTCGGGCGGCCTTCCGGGCCTTTCGGGTGGAGGCCGTATCGAGCTCTTTTTTTGCAGGGTCCGGCTGCACGGCAGGCGGCGCTTCTGCCGACGCGGGCTCTGCTGCCGCCCGCAGCAGCCGCGACTTGGCGTAGAGTTGTTGGAAGTTCAATTCTAGGGTAGCTCCTTTCTGATGACTGTTTTGAAGGGAGTTGCCTAACTCTATTGCGAGCCTGGAAGCCCCTATCCAGCCATAGGTATTGCGATAGGCCAGGTTGGCCGTCGTCCAGTCGAGCAGCGGCAAGAGGTTGGTAGGCAGGTTATAGGTCAGGTCCAGGCTTTGATTGTAGAGGGTGTTGCGTCCACCGCGAAGCGTATTCCGCCAAAGCGTGTCTTTCTTGAATTTGGAGTCGATGCGGCCGGAGGGCTCGTCGACGCGTGAATTATTCGTAGCCTTGAAGTCGATGTTGAAGGTCTTGGTGAGATCCCAGCGCATGTTATACACGCGGTCCATCACAAAATACTTGTCATAGGTCTCCGGGATCTTATAGGGCCCACCGCCGACATTGCGCGGACGGATGGCACCAAACTGCCGGCGCGCATCCCATCGGAAGCCAAGGAGATTGGGGGTGGGGTTTATGTTGAAGGCACGTACGGCGTCGAGCACCTTCGCCTTAGGCATGCGCAGCTTCTTGAATGGCTCCAGATACTTAGCCTGACTAACGTAGTTGTACCCGAGGCCACCAAGTTGACGGGTCACCTCATTCAACTCTATGAGTGGATTGTACTGCCGGGTGCTGGTATAGGAATAGCTGACGTCGAAGTTGGACAGGCTCCAGGGCTTTGCCTTCCCATCCTGAGGAGGCGAAAGCCGGACATTGTTGAAGTTGATGGTCCGGATGCTGGTGAAGTCTATCGACTCAGATCGGATCGAATCGCTTCTGGTGCCAAAGGCACGAATTTTATCCCTGAGCAGCACGTCTTTGTCATATGGATCGAACTGAGGCGTGCTGGAGACGTGGGAGAAGTTGGCAAAGAAGGGGATCTGTAGCCCCAAGCCCTTAGGCAACAGCTTGCCAAGCTGCAGATTCGCAGAAGCATCAAACTGAGTAAAATCGTCGCGAAAGCGTTCCATGACGCGTTGCTCCAGCTGGCCGAAGCCACGGGTGTGGACATTTCCGGAGAGGGAGACCGTACCCAGGTCTGAGAGTTGCATGTTTACCTGGCCGACGGCTGCCCAGCCGCCCGACTGGTCGATCTCGGAAAGCCTTAGCTCGTTGATCCATACTTCCGCGCAGACGGGCCGGCCGCCACTAGCATCCCGGAGATTTTCAATACCCACTAGGATGCCACGGACCTCCCCCAGGTTCGGATTGCCGACAATACCGTAGATCTTCTCTCCCACCCGCCTGCGGTAGATGGCGTTTGGGTTGTTGTTGTTGAGGTTCCGTTCCGTTTTGAGTTGTACCAAGTCGGTCAAGGAGATGTCCAGGCTATTCACATCGGGCCAGACATCTTTCGGGTCGGCGCTGCCAAAAGCCGTCAGCTTCAGCGGATATCGCAGCTCGTAGAAGTTGTTGATGAAGTCGTTACCGATGCGGACCACAGCCCACAATTCTTTGTCTCGAATAGCTGTCTGTCCTTTGAGGCTCTCGGCGTGGATGAACATGGAGAGACGGCGATACTGGCGGATGTCCAGGTTGAGATTGCGGAATACCCCTCTTGCATCACCTTCCTGAAGGTTGCAGACCGACATGCTGAGGGCCTGCTCATTTTGTAGAATGTTGATGCCGCCGTTGCTCAAGGCTTGCACCCGCTCAATCCCTGGCGGGATCCGGTAAGGGATTGGGTCTCTCTTATCATTCTCTTCGATGTTGACCGCCGTGACATTGAAAGTGGTGGGCCCGACAAGGTCGATCGATCGGTACTGGCCGCTGGTGTCAAATGCATAGGTGAAACGGCGCCAGTTGTTGCGCACGAGTTCGAGTTTGGCAAATCGTAAGACGGCGGAGTCCTCAAAATCGGTCATAAACATGCGGATGAATCGAATCGACTTGAAGTCTGGGATCTGCCCCACTTTTCGATCGTATTTAGCGACAGGCACCCGGAACTGATACCAGAGCTGATCTTGACGGGTGCCGTCTGCCAGGGGGACGTTGACGACCTTCCGGTCTGTGATGAAGTTCTGTCCTACCTGCATGGCTGGGTGGCCTGAAGGACGTATGTCGACGCGGTATTGAAAATACTCTTCCGCTTCATTGAGGGTATTGTCTCGGTTCAGATCTTCCCCGTCCGGGTACATCGTAAAGGCTGATGCAACGCTGGAGCCGGCTGTGGCAACCGGAGAGTTCCCTTCCGGACTGTTGAAATGTTTGTAACGGCCGAGGATGCCGGTATTCGACTTATCGTAGAAAGCATCTCGGTAGTAGCGGAAATTGTCAGAGGATGGGTCTGTACGCGCATCCAGGAAGGCTTTGGAGCCTGCCCCAAAGCCGTTACGGATGTCGGCCAGGTATGGGTTGCGGATGCGCTGCTCGGTGGTGTCCGTCATCCCATCAAAGCCCACATCCTGATAGGGCCTATCTGCCGGATCATTGCTAAAAGCCTGTGTTACCTGAATCGGATTGAGGGGTGAAGTACCCCAGTTGGAGCGGGTGGTGGCAGAAGGGATGCTGGGGGTGGCGAGCCCGTTCTCATAAAAGCGGCGTGAATCTTTCAGGATATCCTCCGAAATATTTCCAAGGTTGAAGTACAGGGAGCCGCCTACCGGGTTGGTTGCTTTGATAAAGGGGTCCAGCATCCAGAACTCGATGAATTCGATGTTGGCGGTCTCGAAGTCTGTCTGGTCAACGGCCCGCATGATGCCACCCCAGCGCCGGCGGGGCTCCAGCAAGCGGCCATTGGCATCGATGCTGCGTGTGTCATAGTTGTAAGGTCCCCGCTCCTTCGGGTAGTAGGCCATGTCGAAGGTCACCAACTGGTTCTGTCCAAAGTCAGGCGTACGCTGTGGGAAGATCTCCTGTTGCGAGACGCTCCGCACCCTTGGGTCAGAGAGATCTAGAATATTGCCTCTGACGGGGTTGTTCGGGTTGCTTTTCTCCTGGAGGATGGGCTCAATATTGTACCAGGCGAGCTTCGCACGGTTTTTTCCATAGCCGAGGTCGTCGAAGAGCTGCGACTCGGGGAATATAATATTTCCGTTCCGGTCTGTGGCCTCTTTGGGAGTGGATGCCAGCGTCCAGCTGACGATCGGGAAGCGCAGGTCGATGCTAGCCCTAGTACCTTCAAAGTCGTCGACATAGATCAGTCCTGCCGCGCCTTTGCCGATCTGAGGGGCATGGCCAGGTATCATCCGGGCGGCTTCTGCCATGGCAGAGATCGTAGAGCTGCCGGTCGGCTTGTAATTGGGCAGGTAGCCAAGCCATTTGTTGAGGCGAGGCATCTCGTTGTTATAGTTGAGGTCGACGCCGACCATGGTATTTCGGATCGGGTCGGAGCCTATCTCCATCTTGGTGAAGAAGGGGCGCTCTCCCAGTCGTACCATCGTACCTCCTATAGAAAAGTTTCGGTTGAAGATATAGTCCCAGCGCATGCCTAAGTAGGTCCGCTGCTGGATGCCGAAGGTGGCGTTGTTTTCGAATTGCACATTCACGGGGACGCCAGACTTGCTGATGGCATCATTGATGATGCGGACCGTCCCGGACACATAGTCGATCGTGTAGTCCACATTCTCTGTCAACGTGCGGCCTCCAGCGGTGACGGTGACAGAGCCTGGCGGCACGTTGAATGCATTGAGGGAAATCTCTCCGCCAGAGCCAGACGACTTCGACTGGCCTTTCATCACAAAGCGGTTCAGGTTGGCGTATGTCGAGGCGATGGCCCGAATCGTGTCATAGAGCGGATAGAAGAGGTATTTCTCCCTCAGGGTGGGGTTGGTCGAGAAGGCCGCTTCGAGATCGCGTCCAAACGGTTCTAGCACGGGGAAGATGATGCGGCTGAGGGGCGAGTTGACCGTATATCCTTCTACGAAGTCGAAGACGCCATCGGGCTGTGGGTCGTTCTGATTGTTAAGCCGGTCTAGGTTGAGTAAGGTCAGCAGCGGGACACCTGCCTTGTCGCCTTCTGGCAGGTAACGCTTTTCGCCACCACCCGGCTCCTGATAGAGGACATTGAACTGGAAGTCCTGCCGTTCCAGCTGACCGTAGCCGACGGAGTATACGTTCTTCATCATCAGGTCCCAGATCGGAAGGGCCGTCCGCTGAGAGGTGGCTTTGAGCAACTTCAGGAACAACACCTTCTGCACGCCCGAGGAGGAGTCTACCGGTACATCCTGCGAGAATTCACCAACCTGATATACTCTGCCATTGACGGTATATTGGAAGGCTACGGCGAGCACTTCATCAGGCTGTAGGGAGATATTGAGGGATATGAAACCCAGCTGCCGGTTGAAGGCATACTGGGTACTGTCGAGCTTGCGGGCGAACGTCTTTTCATAGTCCTGCACGGGCTGCAGTCCAAGGCTGTTAAGGTAGTTACCGATGAGGGCAGGGTTCCGGCTTGAAGGGTTAGCGATCAGCTTGCGATAGAGGTCGTTCGACCCGTTGGTGGGAAAGGCAGAGCCGGCAGAGGGGAGGATGACGGGTGGCTGGAGATAGGGCTTTTGCTCGCCGAGGTCCATCAGGCCGACGATATCTCGAGTGTTGGTGGTGGCACCGGTGCGATTGGTTACCCAGACGTCTAGTCGCAGCAGTTGTACCTGGGTATTGATGATGGGTAGATTCCGCATGGACTTGTTATAGTTATCACGGAAATACTGGGCCATCAGGAAGTGCCGGTTCTCTTCATACTCATCGGCCTTTACCTGGAAGGGCTGGGTGCTAGAGCCTCCCTGCATAGCCATAGACTGGCGTTGGGAACGCTGGTTGGCGACAATCGTCGTCAGCCAGAGCCGACCCAGCTGCATCTGGGTTTTGAAGCCAAACAGTTGTTGTGCCCCTGGGATCAGCGTACCTTTGGAGGCAAAGGAGGTGTTCCCCACCTCTATTTTCCGGAAGATATCTTCACCGCTCCCGGTATAGTCGAGCTTGAGCTGATTTTCGAAGTCAAAGGTAGAAAGCGTATTGTAGCTGATGGGCATCTTGAGCTTGTCGCCAATGTTACCCATCACATTCAGGTTCGCCGCCATATCGAAATCAAGGCCTCCATTTCGGCGTGCCCGCTCTGGCAGGGTGGGGTTTTTGATGTTCTGCCCCTGGTAGCCTGCAGTCAGGTTGACCTCCCCTTGTGGTTTGATGTCGATCTTGCCATTGCCGAAAAGACGGTTGAAGAGACCTTCTCCCATTGTCAGCTTGGGCTTCTGATGATGCCTGTTGAGCAATCCGATGGTCGCGGCACGGTCGCGAAAATACTCGCTCTCGTCGCGTCCGGACCGCCAGCGCAGGTATTCTTCGAAGGTCAGGACGGTCGGAGTGCGATAAAAGCGAGTACCGACCTTTTCGTAAATGCGATAGGTGCGCGTGGGGAGGTCGTAGGCGACAGAGTCGCGGAGGTTAGCAGGATCCCTGAGATCGAAGCCTCTTTTCTGCGGGTCTGTGACCCGGACAGCCCGACGGTCGGTGATGGGATATTTCAACGTATCATTGCCCGGTACAGTATCCTGGAAGGAGTAGAGAATGACAGAACCTACACTAAGGGATCCACTGGCCATAGCCATGCACCCCTGTGCATGGACGTACACGGACAGGCAAGTGAGTGCAATGATGACCGGAAGCCTTCTCAATGTATTTGCACCGATTGAAATGTGGTAGAAGTCCGGTCAAATATGCAGTAAGGATTGTTTGATGATGGTTTCCAGATTTCGTTCTCCGGGCATCGATGCGAGCACTTTTCGGACCGCCGCCTCGGCCGTGGCCCGGGGGATGCCCAAGGCCACCAGGGCTTGCAGCGAATCGTGGAAGGCCGCATCCATCGGCGAGGCAGCCTGGGAAGGCATGCCGCCCACAGGCTTCTGCACTTTGTCCTTCAGCTCGAGGACAATGCGTTCAGCCGTCTTCCGTCCAATGCCTTTTACACGCTCCAGGGCGCGGCTGTCGTTGCGCAGGATCGCCTCCGCCACTTCTTCCGGACGCATCGCTGAGAGCATCATTCGGGCGGTGGCAGCACCCACACCGCTGATGCTGATCAACTGCTGGAACATCGATTTCTCAGACGCATCGAAAAACCCGTATAAGGTCTGCCCATCTTCCCGGAACAGCTGATGAATCAGCAGTTTCACCGTCTCCAGAGCCTCCAAACGACCCCAGGTGTTCAGGCTGATCTGCACTTCATATCCCACCCCGTTGACTTCGACATACACCAGGGAGGGCGACTTGTAGGTCAGCACACCGTTCAGATAGGCAATCATAGGCCTCCAAATATACCGCCATTTCCCCAAAGACACAACAGGGATATGGCCATATGATAGTCATTTTACAAGGTATCGATACATTTGTACCCTATTCGATTCCTCTCAGCCATGCGCACCAAGATAACGTCAGCCATCACCGCCATCGGGGCCTATGTCCCGGAAGACAAACTCACTAATGCAGATCTGGAAAAGATGGTCGACACCAACGACAAGTGGATCCGGACTCGTACCGGCGTCTCCGAGCGAAGGATTCTTCGGGAGCCGGGGAAAGCCACGTCCGATCTCGTTGTGCCCGCTGTACAACGACTCTTTGATAAGCGCGGCATCGGCCCGGACGACGTCGACTGCCTGATCGTCGCCACCGTGACGCCCGACATGCTCTTCCCGTCCACTGCCAATCTAGCCTGCGGAAAGCTCGGCATGCGCAATGCATGGAGTTTTGACATCCTCGCCGCCTGCTCTGGGTTCGTCTATGCGCTGACGACAGGTGCAGCTCTTATTGAAAGCGGCCGCTACCAACGAGTCATCGTCGCAGGTGCTGATAAGATGAGCTCGATAGTGGACTACAGCGACCGCACCACCTGCATCCTCTTCGGAGATGGCGCGGGCGCCGTCCTCCTCGAACCCAACACAGAAGGCTACGGCATTCTCGACAGCATCCTGAAAAGTGATGGCACCGGCGCCAAGCATCTGCAGATGAAGGCAGGCGGCTCCCTGCGACCCCCCAGCATCGAAACCGTCACCAACAAAGAACATTATATCTACCAGGAAGGACAGTCCGTCTTCAAGTTCGCCGTCACCGGCATGGCAGATGTCGCCTTTGAACTTATGCAACGCAACAACCTGGAGTCAGACGACATCGCCTGGCTCGTACCCCACCAGGCCAACAAACGCATCATCGACGCCACCGCCAACCGCATGGGGCTCCCGCAAGATAAAGTCATGCTGAACATCGAACGCTATGGGAATACAACCGCCGCCACGATCCCGCTATGTCTCTGGGACTACCGAAAACAACTCAACAAAGGAGACAACCTCGTCCTAGCAGCCTTCGGAGGTGGCTTCACCTGGGGCGCCACCTGGGTCAAATGGGCCTATTGAGCCTGAAAGCGCCTCGCGGACCTATATACCCCGACCAGTCAAAATCCGATAGAATGCAGGCCTATACCTGACACACAAAACCCACCTATGGCATCCGTTCAATTTCCCTTCCAGGGGTTCAGCTCGCTGGCCATCCATGCCGGCCATGAGAACGACCCCCAGCACTCACACCTCACCCCGATCTATGCGAACTCAACCTTCGTCTTCGACGATGCCGAACAGGGCATGCGCCGCTTCAGCGGCCTGGAACCAGGCTATATCTATACCCGCTGGGGAAATCCCAACATGACAGAGGCAGAAGGTAAAATTGCGGCCATGGAGGCCTTCGGCGTGACAGACAGCTCCGGCGCACCCTTGCAAGCAGCTGCCATCCTACACGCCTCCGGCATGGCCGCCATCTCCACACTGCTGCTATCGAACCTCTCCAAAGGAGATAAAGTACTCTCCCACTACTCCCTCTACGGCGGGACACAAGACTATATGAACCGGCTCCTGCCCAGACTCGGCATGGAAGCGGTCATCGAAGACCTCCGCAACCCGCAAAGGGCAGAAGAAGCCTTATCACGCGACCCATCGATCCGCATGGTCTACCTAGAGACACCCGCCAACCCCACCATCCAATGCGTAGACATTGTAGTGCTGTCTGAAATCGCACATCGCCACGGGCGCATCGTCGCCTGCGACAACACCTTCGCCACCCCCTATCTGCAACAGCCTTTCCGGCTGGGGGCCGACTTCGTCGTGCACTCCACCACCAAGTTCCTCAACGGCCATGGCACCATCATCGGCGGGATTCTCCTCGGCCGTGATGTCACATTCATGCAAACACAGGCCACTAAGACGCACCGCCTCCTCGGCGGTAACAGCAACGCTATGGAGTCCTGGCTGCTGGTCAATGGCATGAAAACACTGGAACTCCGCATGGAAAGGCATTGCCATAACGCCATGGAAGTGGCCGAATGGCTTCACCAGCACCCTGCCGTAGCAAAAGTTAACTACAACGGCCTGCCCGACCACCCCGACCACCTGGTGGCGCTTCGACAGATGAGACACCCCGGGGCCATGCTAAGCTTTGAGATGAAAGGTGGGCTTAGCGCCGGGATCGAAGTCATGAACCGTCTCAAACTCTGCACGCGCACCGTCTCCTTGGGCACCTGCGACACGCTGCTCTGCCACCCGGCCTCGATGACCCACACCAGCGTCCCCAGAGAAGATCGCCTCCGGTATGGCATCACAGACGGACTTATCCGCATGAGCGTCGGCATGGAAAACATCCAAGACATCCTCACAGACCTGGAACAGTCACTGGCAACATCCTGACCGACGTAAGCTGACTCCCATGTCTCCAGGTATCCTGCTCATCCTGCGCCTTGCTGTCGGAGGCATCCTCCTCTACCAGCTGGGATCGATGGTGCAAAGAGGATATGCTCGCAGATGGGCAATCCCACGCGATGCAAGGGAATGGAGGAGCCTGGGCGGAGGAGTCATGTCCCTCCTAATCGCCGCATGGGCCTTGCTGACGCTGCAACGAAACTACCAACGTCCCATGGACCTCCTGGAGGCCGTGTCAAGAACTGACATTCACTCGGTCGAATTCCGCGACAGCCGCACCGGACAAAACCACCACCTCTCCGAATGGCAAGGGCAATGGGTGATCCTGAACATCTGGGCGACCTGGTGCCCGCCCTGCCGCCGTGAGATGCCAGGACTCGAGAATGTCCACCGCATGGCAAGCCGCCACGGCACAGCCGTCATCGCCCTGTCGGATGAAGTCCCTGCCACCGTAGAAGCCTACCTGCAGGAAAACCTGATGAGCCTGCCCGTCGGCACCTTCACCGCGATGCCCGACATCCTGGCCGACATTCAAACCAGGCCCGTCTCCATACTCATCGCACCCGACGGACGCATCGTCGACCGAGTCGTCGGCGCGCGAGGACAGACCTTTTTCCAGAAATGGGCGGAAGACCACCCGGCATCGCCGCAAAAAAAATAAAGATGAACATCCGGATACGAAGAGCAGAACGCCGGGATTGTCCCCGCTTGCTGGAATTGGTGCGTGAGCTGGCCACCTACGAACGAGCCCCGGAAGCCGTGACCGTAGACCCGCAACACTTCGAAGACAGCGGCTTTGGAGACCATCCCGTCTGGTGGGCCTTCGTAGCCGCCCGTCCAACCCCTGCCGCAGCCAGCGGGGAAGAGATCATAGCCTTCGCCCTGTACTACATCCGCTATAGCACTTGGAAGGGACAAGCCATGTACCTAGAAGACATCATCGTCACCGAAGAGATGCGCGGAAAAGGGATTGGCACCTTGCTGTTCGAACAACTTAAAAGTGAAGCCAGGGAAAAGGGATGGTCACGCATCACCTGGCAGGTACTCGACTGGAATGAGCCTGCCATCCGCTTCTATCACAGACAGGGGGCAAGCCTCGACCCCGAATGGATGAACGGGTCGCTAGAACTCTAAAAAACTACTCAACGCCAGATACCACTGCCTCCGGATGGATTTTACCGAACAGTCCCTGCAAGACCTTGCCCGGGCCCACTTCCGTAAACCGCATCGCTCCGTCGTGGACCATGGCCCGGATGGTCTGCGTCCATAAGACCGGCCCCGTCAGCTGGTCTATCAGATGTTGACGGATCTCATCCGGTTCAGTCACGCCTTTGGCAACAACGTTTTGATATACTGGGCAGGTTCCCCGATGGAAGGGGGTCGCATGGATGGCGGCGGCCAACTCCTCGCGGGCCGGTGCCATGAGTGGCGAGTGGAAAGCCCCACCCACCGGCAGGCTGAGAGCCCGCTTGGCGCCCGCAGCCTTTAGCCGCTCACAGGCTATCTCGATGCCTTTCATCGTTCCACTCACTACCAACTGTCCTGGACAGTTGTAGTTGGCAGGGACCACCACCTCACCAGTCTCTTCCCGGATGGCTGCACAGACTTCTTCCACACGGGCATCTTCCAACCCCAACACCGCCGCCATCGTAGAAGGAGTCTTGATACAAGCCTTCTGCATGGCCTCTGCCCGTATGCATACCAGCCGTAATGCATCCGCAAATGCTAGGGTGGCGTTGACCGTCAGAGCAGTGAACTCCCCCAATGAGTGGCCAGCCACCATGTGCAGTGAAGGATGCTCGATGCTCTTGAACGCGACGACCGAATGCAGGAAGATGGCAGGCTGGGTCACGTTGGTGCTGCGTAGGTCTTTGGCGCTGCCTCCAAACATGACATCCGAGATGCGGAACCCAAGGATCTCATTGGCCTGGTCAAAAATCCGCTTGGCAAAAGCGTTGCGGTCGTAATGAATCTTCCCCATGCCCGGGTACTGAGAGCCTTGGCCCGGGAATAGATAGGCTTGGATCATAGATTAGATTAAGCCTATGAAAGTAATAAAAAAAAGAGAGGCTGCCTATCACCGGCTCAATGCAGCTTTGAGCCAATCAGCCGGATGAATTCACTGCGCGACTCATTCCGCTCGAACTCACCCCAGAAGGCAGAAGTGGTGGTGACTGAGTTTTGCTTTTGCACCCCGCGCATCATCATGCACAGATGCGATGCCTCAATCACCACGGCCACCCCTAAAGGATTCAGCGTCTCCCGGATGACATGCAGGATTTGAGAAGTCAGTCGCTCCTGCACCTGCAGCCGGCGGCTGTAGACGTCCACCACTCTTGCTAGCTTGCTGAGTCCGGTGATCCATCCGTTGGGGATGTATGCAATATGCGCCTTACCGAAGAAGGGAAGCATGTGGTGCTCGCACATACTATAGAGTTCGATGTCTTTTACAATGATCATTTCGCTAACATCCTCGTGGAATTTTGCGGAGTTGAGGATCGCCTTGGGATCCATGTGATAACCCTGCGTGAGGTATTGCATGGCCTTGGCCATCCGCTCGGGCGTTTTGAGAAGCCCCTCCCGTTCCGCATCCTCTCCCAGCAGGTGGAGGGATTCCCTATAATTCTCAATGAGGCGGGAAGTCACTTTGTCTTCGTACTGCTCAATACGGTTGTATGCCATGAGGATATTTTCAAAAGTTGAGATGATAAGAATACCGGGCCTATGCTGGGTATTCGACCGCGTTGCGCGGGGTCTCGTACAAGATGATTTTCAACTCCAGGTGCTGGGGCAGGTGGGGCCGAAGGATGTCATAGATAACAATGGCGATATGCTCCGCTGTCGGATTCAGCTGACGGAATACTTCAACATCTGTATTCAGGTTTCGATGGTCGAACTGATCCGTCACCAGTTCCCGGATGAGGTCGGAGAGTGCCTTCATGTCCATGACATAGCCCGTCTCAGCATCTGGTTCTCCAGTCACCTTGACGATGAGCTCGTAGTTATGTCCATGGTAGTTGGGTAGGTTGCACTTCCCAAAGACCTTTGCATTGCGGGCATCATCCCAGGCAGGATTGTGCAGGCGATGCGCTGCATTGAAATGCTCTGTTCGGCAGACGGTCACTTTTTGTCCCATGTTCGGATAGGCTTAACCAAAGGCCCGTCAATAGACAGGCGTGGATTATAATAACAAGGCGAATGTGGAATGGTTCAGGTTTTTCAGCGATTACTCGCCGAAAAATTCAACATGAATGTGGGGGGTCTCCACCAGTTTAAGTCGGTAGAGGTGGACACCTGGCGGCAGGCGGGGTGCTAGCTCCTGCCAGATGGCTGTGACGAGGTTCTCGATGGAGCAGATGCGGCCCTGCAGGAAAGCGACATCCAGGTTGAGATTTCGGTGGTCCAGTAGGTCGATGACATGTTCATGGACCAGCCGGCTGAGCTTCTTGGCGTCGAAGATGAAGCCTGTCTCGGGGTCAGGCTGGCCCTTCACGGTGACATGTAGTTCGAAGTTGTGGCCATGCCAGTTGGCATTGGCGCAGCGGCCGAAGACTTCTTCATTGCGCTCTTGCGTCCAGGCAGGATTGTACAGCTTGTGGGCTGCATTGAAATGCTCGATGCGCGTGAGGTAAACCATGTATGGGATGGCTGGTTGCCTGCCGAGGCGCAAAAGTACGGACTGCCGCAGGAAATGAAAAGGGACACTCCCTGCCGCAAGCCTACAAAATGCGCGACATTCGCTCCATGAGGATTGCTATAGCAACTGCCACCCGGCTGGAATGGGAGGGGTTAAAACCCGATGCATGGGCGACATCCTTGTCCACTGGCCCCCATCACCTGACCCACTGGCTCACCGGCGTCGGATTGCTGCATACCGCCTGCAGCCTGGCTGCTCGCATTCCTTCCGAGCGGCCAGATCTGGTGGTACAGGTCGGCCTCGGCGGGAGTTTCAACATCCACAAGCATCCGCTAGGCACGGCCGTCGGCATCCTGCGAGAGACGCAGGCAGACCTTGGCGTGCAGGAATCCACTGGATGGAAAGATGCCTTTCAGATGGGAGGGATGGACCCACACCAACCTCCCTACCTGGATGGGTGGCTCGTCAACCCGCATCAATGGCTATGGGAACTTGCCGCACTGCCCATGGTGAAGGGCGTCTCAGTGAACAGCGTCAGCAGCGAGCCGTATTGGATCGAAGCCCTGGTACAACGGCTGCAACCCGATGTGGAGTCTATGGAAGGAGCGGCGCTCCATGCCACCTGCCTGATGTCTACAACGCCCTTTTTACAGATAAGAGGTCTCTCCAACCGCATCGGAGAGCGCGATAAAAGCCAGTGGCGCATTGCGGAGGCATTGGAGGCCGCCCGGGCTGCCCTGCAGCAATGCCTCGCGGTGCTGCCAGAAAACGGAATACGATGAAACTCACCCTTGCCTGCTCGCCCTGTCCCAACGATACATTTATCTTCGATGCCATGGTGCATGGCAAAGTCGACACCGAGGGGCTAAGCTTTGATTACCGGCTCGAAGATGTCGAAACCCTCAACCAATGGGCCCTGGCGGGTCAGACAGATATCTGCAAGGTCAGCTACGGGGTGCTGCCGCTTTTGGTATCTTCTCACTGTGTGCTGGAGGCAGGAGGCGCCCTGGGGCGCGGGGTGGGGCCACTGCTGGTATCGGCGCGCGGCCAGCGCCCGGAGGATGGAGGGCTGGAAGAACTGACCGTCGCCATACCGGGACGACATACTACCGCCCACATGCTGTTCAGTATGGCCTACCCGCAGGCCACTCGGAAAGTCTTTCTCCCTTTCCATGCCATAGAAGATGCCATCTGCTCCGGCACGGTCGACGCAGGTGTGATCATCCATGAAAGCCGCTTCACCTATGCGTCTAAAGGGCTGGTGGCATGGGCCGATCTAGGGTCTTTTTGGGAGGCAGAGACGGGGCAGCCCGTCCCCCTGGGCGGCATTGTTATGCGCAGGGAGTGGCCACGTGCACTGATGGCAAGGACAGATCGGGTGATTCGTCGGAGCCTAGAATATGCATGGTCGAACTATCCGGAACTGCCGGCCTTTGTCCGGGCGCATGCCCAGGAGATGGACGAGGCGGTAATACGCCAGCATATTGAACTCTATGTGACCGCGTATAGCCTACAGCTGGGGCCCGAAGGCCGGGCGGCCGTCTGGCGAATGTTAGAAATCGGAAGCCGGCTACACCCAGCCCCGCAGGGAGGTGCCTTCGAAGTATTTCTATGAGGAGCTAGGCTCCTTTCAGGGCCTTGCCATAGACGTCCAGGCAGCGGGCCCTGGCGACTTCATGCGCCACGATGGGGCGGGGATAGGAGGGCTCCAGGCATTCGGGCACCCACCGCCGGATATAGATTCCTTGTGGGTCGAATTTCTTCGTTTGCAGGCTAGGATTAAACACCCGGAAGTAAGGGGCAGCATCACAGCCGCTGCCCGCCGCCCATTGCCAGCCGCCGTTGTTGGCAGCCAGGTCGAAGTCCAGTAGCTTCTTAGCAAACCAAGCCTCCCCCCATCGCCAGTCGACCAACAGGTGCTTGGTCAGAAAGCTAGCCGTGATCATGCGCACGCGGTTGTGCATATAGCCGGTGGCAGCGAGTTCCCGCATGCCGGCATCCACGATGGGATACCCGGTCTTTCCCTCACACCAGCGGCTGAATCCTTCTTCATCGTGACGCCAGGGGATCCTGTCATAAACTGGCTTGAAAGCCTTCCCCTGCCCCACCTGGGGAAAATGCCAGAGGATCATATGATAGAAATCCCGCCAGATGAGTTCGTTGAGAAAGGTCTCATTAAGCTTGCGTGCACGCTGGGCCGTTTCCCGGATGCTGACGGTGCCAAAGCGCAGATGCACGCCAAGCTTGGAAGTTCCTTCGATAGAAGGGAAGTCCCTACGCTCTGCATAATGGGTGAGAATGGAGTCCCGCACCTGTGGGGAGGGAAAAGCTAGGCTGGCTGCCCGAAAGCCCATCTGTGGCAGCGAGGGGATGGTGCGGGGAGGGATTTGCAGGAATCGGGAGAGGTGTTTCCCGGATGGGTACTGCGGCAGCCCCTGGCTGCCCAGGGTCAGTTTCCATTTTCGACTGTAGGGCGTAAAGATGGTATATGGAAGCCCATCGTCTTTGACCACTTCCGATTGTTCGAAAATGACACAGTCCTTCGTCGTTTTAAAGCCGATGCCATGGTCACGCAGCAGGCCTGCGATATGCGCATCGCGTTGGATGGCATACGGTTCATAGTCATGGTTGGTGAAAACGGTACCAATATCATATGCCGAGATGAGTTGCTGAAACACGTCGGCTGGCTTGCCATAGTGCACCTCTAGGCTGGCACCCAGGGGGAGCAACTGGGAGTGGATCTCAGTGAGGGCAAGATGTATGAATTCTACGCGCCGGTCGGTTCGGTCTTCCAGCTGGTCCAGGATCTGGCGGTCAAAGATGAACAGCGGCAGGACGGGGCGGTCGGAGCGGAGTGCCTGGAGCAGACCGGCATTGTCGTGCAGGCGAAGGTCTCTTCTAAACCAGAAGAGGTTGATGGGGATGCGGGGAGGAGGCATCCTCTATTAACAAACAAGATGGTGCAAGGTTGAAGACGGTCAGCGTCCGGGTATGATACCAGCTTTAACGGCGTACATGACAAGTCCGGCAACAGATTTCGCACCGGTCTTATCTTTCAGCCGATCTCGGATGGCTTCCACAGTTCGGTGGCTGAGGTCAACTAGGTCAGCGATTTCCTTTGTCGTCTTTTCCTCGCAAATCATGCGAAGGATAGTGATTTCTTTTTCGGATAGCCGGGCCTCGTCGGGAGTGGATACTGGGCGCACGGTCCGCCCGCGGAGTACATCGATGAGTGCTTTATTGGTCAGGGCATCCATGTAATATTCTTTCTCGAAGACGGTTTTGACGGCTTCATAGATGACTTCGGAGTCAGAGTTCTTGGTCAGGTACCCGTTGGCTCCGAGCTCTAAGAGCCTAGAAATCATGGAGTGGTCATTATGCATAGTGAGCATGACCACTTTGATCTCAGGATACAACCGCTTGATTTCCGGCAAGGTCGTCATGCCATCCATGATGGGCATTTGAATATCCAGCAGGATGACGTCTGGGTTGATGTGCTTGAGAAGATTGAGGAGCTGCATTCCATTGTCTGCTTCCGCGACGATCCGGATGTCAGACTGCATCGACAATGCGGTTTTTACGCCTGTCCGGAAGAGGATGTGGTCATCTGCGATAGCAACCCGTATTTGTTCGGAGGAAAGGCCTCCACCAGGAATAGTATCCATAACAAGGTGTTTTACAAGGATATGTATGATTTTGTAATTGCAAGATTACATCAATTATTAGAAACCTCCTATCGTAGAAATGCTCTTTTTATAGAGGCGGGATATAGGGTTTTTACGTGGCGGGAGAAATCTGCAATTGTAAACTGTGTTTTACACTGAATAAAAGTTGTTTTTCTAATTATAAAATTTATTAGCGATCTAATTTTACTTTAACACTTAAAATCAGAATTTTTTTTGACTTGAAAGAAATGATCCTACTAAATCAAATATTATTACTGTCGCAATTATGCATGCTATTGATGATAATCACGTTTTCAATCAAATATTATAAATACTTAGGGCCACTGATATATCTTACATATCTATCAATTGCATGTGTAATTCATATTATCATTCAATACATTTTTATTCCAATATTTAAGTATTTCCGAATCAATTTGAATTCATTTTTATATAATAAAGAAATGAATTATATAGAGACAGGTATTTACATACTTAATATGTATTTATTCGCAGAGTTTATATTTATTTTTCTATATCTAAGATCGATTTCAATTGAATTAAAAATATTTAGAAAAGTATTAATATATATTGGATCGGGTGTGATTTGTGCCTATACGTTTATGTTTATGCACATATATGACAAAATATATTTTCAATATTTATATTTATATCTACAAATGCCAATTATATTAATTTACTCAATTATACTGCTATTAAAATCTAGAAATAAGTACATAAACTCATATAGATATTATAAATCTGAATTCATTTCTCTTTTTGGAATAATTTTTTTATACGCAAGCACATTTCCATCGACATACTTATTGATATATAAAAATATTGATAATAATACAATGATGATTTACTATAACATCCACGCATCACTTATATATTTATTTTTTTATATAATTATTTATAAATCCTTTCGATGCAAAATCAATTGACTGACCCTTTAATTGTATCGGTTGTTAGTACAATTATTATTATTTTTATTTTATTTATAATGCTTTTTGTATTTTATGAATCGAAAAAAAAACAATTATTACATGAAAACACTGTTAATGAAATAAAATATAAATATGAAAAAGATATTTTGTCAGCCCAACTTGAAATACAAGAGGAAACATTCAATAAAATATCGAAAGATATACATGATAATATAAGCCTGAGCTTAACATTATCTAAACTATATCTGACATCTTTCTATGAAAAAAAAGAATATTCTAATAGTGCTCGAAATAATGAGATTATTAATTCCTCTATATCTCTGATATCAAAATCACTAGCTGATCTTAATGATTTGTCAAAGTCTTTAGATGGTGAAATGATAAGAAAATGTGGCTTACTTCATACACTCGAAAATGAAATAAAATATATAAACAAGATTGGTTCAATGACATTAGATCATCATATCATAGGAAAGATCATTTATCTCTCTTGGGAAAAGGAACTGATGATATTTAGAATAATACAAGAATCAATTAGAAATTCAGTTAAGCACTCAAAATGTACTCAAATCATAATTAAGTTGAATTATACAGATAGTGATTTAACTGTTTCAATTAGTGATAATGGTATAGGATTCGATATTACGGAAAACGAAATTTCAAATAATAAAATATCTTCTGGTATTTCGAATATGAAAAAAAGATCGTCAATGTTAAATGGAAAATTATTTGTTCAAAGTAAAAACCCTAATGGAACAAGTATCATATTAGAATTACCTTATAATTAAATATATGAATTCAAATAATATAATTAAGGTCTGCCTTGTAGATGATCACGTTTTACTGAGAAATGCCTTGGCAACATTGATTGACAAATCAGACTCCTGTAGGGTGATTTCGCAAGCGTCAAATGGCCGAGAATTCATTCAATTAATTAGAAGCAATAAAATACCTGATGTCATTTTACTTGATATGAACATGCCGGAAATGGATGGTTACGATACAGCTATATGGATAAAAGAAAACTTCTCTTCAATTAAAGTGTTGATGCTTACAATGTATGACTCTGAGATTGCTCTAATCAGATTATTACAAGCTGGGGTTTGGGGATTTTTAAAGAAAGATGTACATCCTAATGAAATGATCAATGCAATAAATCATGTTCATTACAATGGATTTTACTATTCTGCAAATACAAGTAGTAAACTGGCAGGTTTATTCAGGGATTCATCAGACAGAAATACATTGCTAAACAAAGTCATGTTAGATGATACAGAAATAGGCTTTCTTAAATATGCCTGTTCAGAAATGACTTACAAAGAGATTGCATTAGAAATGAAAATGAATCCAAGGAGTATTGATACCATTAGAGACAGTCTTTTCACAAGACTTGACATCAAGAGTAGGGTAGGATTAGCGATGTATGCCATCAGACATGGCATTGTGAATCCCTGAGATCAATCGAGCACTTTATTTCGCATCGCATACATCACGAGACCTGCGATGGTTTTGGCGCCCACCTTTGTTTTCATGTTCTGACGGATGGTTTCCACCGTCCGGGGACTAAGATAAACCTCTTTCGAAATTTCTTCGGTGGTCTTATCGTCTGCAATGAGTCGGAGAATACGTATTTCTTTCTCGCTGAATGAAATAGGAGCTGTGAATTGGGCGCGCATCGGCTTTTTTTGCTGCAATTTTAGCAAGACGGCTCGATTGACCAGGTCGTTGAAGTAGAAATCATCGTTCATGCAAGTCAAAATCGCATTGTAGATCTCTTCTGGATCAGTTGTTTTAGTCAAATAGGCATTTGCCCCCATTTCCATCATGCGGGTGATCATTTCCTGATCGTCGTACATTGTCAAGACAATAACTTTTACCTGTTCAAATTCCTTTCTGAGCATAGATATAGCATTCACCCCATCCATTTCCGGCATCCGAATATCCATCAGAAGGACATCAGGTAATTTTAGCCTCATTTTATGCATCAGATCCTTCCCGTCTTCTGCTTCCCAGATGATCCTCAAGTACTTTTTCCCAGAAAGGGCCATCTTAATTCCATCCCGGAAGATTTTATGATCGTCCGCGATGGCTATTTTAATGATCTCCGGAGTATCCATAAGATCTGGATTTAATCGGTTCGTAAACTAGTAAAGATTTTAGGGATCGGCATGCTGGTTCCGTAATTTTCCGATATCAGAATCGAAAAATTGGGTTTATGAACATAGTTGACCGTAAAATGTGGGAAAATCATAGTAATACAAGCTCGTAAAATTACGAGTTTTTTAACGTAATAATCCGTTTTTTTCTACACTAAATTTTTTTAAAAAACGCATACAGTGCTGTTTTTCAGTTATTTATAATTTAGGTGATAATCGTAAAAATCCTTTGTACACCACATATGCTGGTAGATCGAAGGAATCATCGGATTTTTACTACTCTCGTAATCCGAAACTACTAAACATCTTTCTATGGTCAACAAATTATCAGCTTCAAATGATGCAAAAAAATTACATGCTGACGTTGGCGAACATATCGGCTATGAATTAGGTGCCAAAATGATCAAGGATTACTATGACCAACATCACGAGGTAGGTTCCCAATTTATTGGTAGAACAATAATTGAAAAGATATTGTCTCAGCCAGGATGCATAGGTATTAAAATCTTCAATGGCCTAAAAGAAAATAACACAAAGACTTTTGTTATCACCGGTGTAAATGAAGATGGATCACCCATATTGAACTACACAATTGTGAATCCACTAGGTGAAATAAAATCTACAGAAGGAATTATCGCCGATCGCATTGAAAGAGACGGGTGGGTTGATTGGATTCTTCAATAGCATTGCATAGATTCACAGTTTAATTGTTCAATTAAGCTGGTGACTTTAATAGTTTCTGACATAATCACCTTTATACTCATTGGGGTTTATCTTGTTTTTCTAAAACAAGGTAGACCCCAAAATATTTTATTGTTTTACTTATCGTATAGTGTATTGACTGACTACATTATAAATCCATTAATCAAATTTACAAATAATGAATATGCCTTAGGTCTGAGAATGTTTACGATTTTTGAATTTTGCATTGTATCTTATTATTTCATCTGTGTAATGAGAACAAAAAAAAATACATTATTTATTATTTCTTGGAATTTTTTATTCATTTTAATCTCGATCTTGGATTATTTTCTCGATTCAAAAAGCTTATTTGACTCTTTACCAACTGCTTTATCTGCTATTTCGCTTATCCTATTTTCAGTTATTTTTTTCTTCCTCCAATTAAAAAATGTTCACACTGGTTTTATATACGCCAAGCCAGAATTTTGGGAAATTGTTGGGATAATCATTTATTTTTCTGGAACCTTGTTTTTGTTTGTATCCTCACAAAAAAATTTTTCAAACCCCCAATTCAAGACTTTATTCAACATATTTCTAACCTCATTTTCCATACTAAGAAATATATTCTGGTGTACAGCAATATTTGTGAGGCGAAATAGTAAATCTACGCTTTCATGATATTTTTTTATACCTTCACACTCTACCATCATCGGATCGCACCCCATAAATTTACAACAATCTGACTTTCAAGATGGTATGGCTACAGGCCATTGGGAATAAGGATCTTTCCTATCCTTTCACACCGATGATTTTCGTCGGTACCTTGGGGATGTTACTCCTTGCCATCGCCTTAGTCGTGTTTGTAGTATTTCACCAGCGGAGGGTTATCCGCTACCAGTTGCAGCTCCAAAAAATGGAGGAGGAGCAGCAGAAGATTCTATTGAACGCGTCCATCCGCTGGCAGGAAGAGGAGAGACAGCGCATCGCAGCTGACCTCCACGACGATGCAGGACCCCTGCTAGCTACAGCCCGCCTCTACCTCAACGAAAATCTGCTCAAGCAGGATGTCAGCACCCAGCTGCAGAGCATTTATAACGCCAAACAGATCATCGACGATACCATCCAGCTAATCCGAAACATCTCCCATAGCTTGATGCCGCCGACCCTGAAGAATTTTGGCCTGGAATCCGCCGTCAACGACCTGTTCCAGAAGATCAGCGCCACCGGTGCCATGAATGCCAGCTGCCGCTTCCATGACTACCGCCAACGGCTGGTTCCAGAACAAGAACTCCTCGTTTTTCGGGTGGCCCAAGAACTCATCAACAACGTGCTGAAGCACAGCAATGCCAGCTTTATGCACATCACTCAAAATATACAGGAAAGTCGATTCTACCTCCGCCTCCACCACGACGGACGGGGCATCACACAAGACGACTTCCAGAAAATGAACAAAAGCTCCCTGGGACTTGGCTTGAAAAATATACAAAGCCGTATGAAAGTTCTTCAGGGAAACATTAACTTTGAAAAGGATATTTCACAGACATACTTCAAGATAACCTTGGATATCCCCGTCGTGGAAACAGAAATGGCGGTCAGTTGAAGCCTCCCAAAGGTTCCACAGGAGCTAAGGCAGCATCCATATCTTAAAAAAACCACCCATGGGCCCGATAAGGGTTGCCATTGCTGATGATCACAAGATTTTTAGGAAAGGAGTGATTCTTTCCCTCCGAGCCTATACCAATATCCTCTTTGTCCAGGAAGCCAACGATGGTGAAGAACTGATCCGGGATCTTCCTTCTTACCAGCCGGAAGTTATCCTGATGGATCTCAAAATGCCGAATAAAGACGGCATAGAGTCCACCAAATGGATCAGTAAGACCTATCCAGACATCCGAATCCTGATCCTGACCATGTATGAGGACGAACGCTTTGTAGGACACCTGATGGAACACGGTGCCCACGGCTATCTCCTCAAAAGTGCTGACCCATCCGATATCCGAAAAGCCATCCTGGAATCCAAGGCCAAAGGGTTCTACTTGACCCCTTTCGTGAACCGCATCCTGCTGAAAAAGGCCCATACCAAGGTCAAAACAGCACCTAACCTAAGCCAAGAGGTGCAGGTGTCTGACAAAGAGAAGGAAGTCATACAACTTCTCTGCATGGAATACACGGCCGCAGAGATCGCCCAGAAAATGGAGATCAGCCCGCGGACCGTCGAAGCCATCAAAGACCGACTGATGGACCGATTCGGTACCCGAAACACAGCAGGACTCGTCTTCTACGCAGTGAAGAACCATCTGGTCGACTGACCTGCCCCCCAATCCCTGTGACCGAAACCGCGCAGTACCGGAAACCACCGGACCCACAATCGTACCCCTATGCTACTGCCGGCAGACCTCCTGTCACATACCCTCATGCCCTGGGCAATGGCGGCACCCGCCCTCCCCCTGGCATTTATGATCTCCCGAAAAAACCTTTTTTCTGGACTCAACGTCGCAATCCTAACCGCCTCCGTCACATCCATCCTGGCCAACGTGTTCTTCAGCCTGATGATGAGAACACCTGGCATCCTCCGGACAGACCTTTACCTCGCAGGTATCCTCCTGGAATTCTCCCTCGCTATGATCATGCTCTGGAGCAGCACCCCTAACAAATTCTTGCGGGTACTCATCCTCACCGCCGGTGTGATGCTCTGCGGGTCAATGGCCTCCCTCATCTTCCTGGAAACAGAAGTCCCTTATCTGAAAAACCTACTCATCGGAGGCCATATCGCCATCGCCGCTCTGGCACTGGGGACACTTACCCATCAGTCAATGGCCTCCGACCCTTTGGAAAAATATCTAACAGACATCCCCAATTACTGGCTTCAGGCCGGACATTTCTTCCACTTCGGAAGCATGTCCATCCTCCTCGCCCTGGCCATTGGCGAACAATCCGGCGACTGGGCCTCACAATGGGATTTTGCCCTGCTCTTTACCGTCTCCACCTGCATTCGGTTCATACTCTTCAGTGCCGCTGTTATGGCCGGAAGGCGACAAACAGATGTCCAGCCAATAGCCTATACGCCGGCAGTCTGAATGCCATCAACCTTTTTCCGACAGAATCGCCTGAACAAGTCCTCGGACATTGAGGGTGGACCGCTTATGGTCCATCCGATTGGCCATCACAGGATTTATTCGTTCCATCTCTTCACAGCTCGAATCGATCAGAGCCTGGATCCCTGCCACACCTTCTTCTGTCAGCCCGGCATCCACCAGGGCATTCTCCTGCTGCTCCTGTAAATCTTCGCGGATGTCTGCCAGATCGTCAAGGATGAGAAAGTAAGCCATCAGCGCATACCAGGCCCGAGTCACAGCCACCCACGCATGCGCATCAAAGGGGATAGCACAGAGCAATACCAGATAGGTATCAGCGCGGTTCAGAGATGGGTAAGGGGTGCCGAGTGCCACAGAAGCCTTCGCCACATCGCCTTGCAAATAATGTGTGAGATCAGCAAGCACCGCCGGGTTTGCTGGAGTAGGCCCCGGCAAATGCAGGCATTCTGCTACATGCTCATCCCATGTCAGGGTTCCCGCTTCTAGACGGGCCGCACTGGCCAGAATCCCCTCTGCCAGACGCAAATATGCTTCAGACAAGAGAGTCTCCAGGGGGAGCCCACAACGGCGGCAGAGGTCGGAGAAGATCGGCATGAACAAAAAGCCCGTCACCGGAGGCATATAAAGCCGGCGACCTTCCCAGTAAGCATTGCCAACAGGCACCTTTCGATCGACATAGACTTTGCCAATGCGCAAGTCTACACCATACGCAAGCTTTAGTTCATCCGCACTGAGAAACATAGGTGAATGATATTAGGGCGAAGGTAGTTCCAACCGAACATCCGAACGTTCGCGCTTGCGGACACCCTGGAACATTTTCTGCTGGTTGCGCAGTGAACGAGCCTGGAGACTATCGACCACCCTCTTCATAATCTGGGGATGCTTCTTATAAAACGCATAGCTGTGCTGAAAGGACCTGCGATCCGTGGCATGGATGCGCATCACCTTGTCTAACTGCGCGCGCAACAATGAGTCCTTATTTCTGGCAGAATCTCGATAATATTCCGTCTCAACAGCGCCTTCGGCCAAGCCAATGTCGTACATGATGCGACCCATCTCTTCAGGAGACAGGATACCGGAGGGTACTTTCTGAGAGCGGCTGCAAGCAGCCATGGCGAAGACGAGGGTAAGGTAAACGAACAAGGGAATAACTCGACCTGCTATCATTTGAGCATCTGTTTATAGCGGGCGGCATTGGTGATATCCAACCGCTGGAGCAATTCGGAGGCTCTTTGGCGTTCCTGTGGGTCGGCTTTTCGAAAAATCTGTACCAGCTCTTCCGTCTTTCCCTGAAAGAAGAATGGAATCACCATTAGGTTGGGGGTGGCCTCCCGCAGGCTGTTGAGCATGTTCAACGCATTCAGCAAGTGTTCTCTTGTGGCCTTTTCATCTTCATACATCTTATCCAGCGCTGACCGATAATAAGTGTAGTATGCATCATGTATCATAGAGTAGCGGCTGTTCATAAGGTTCTCTGCCAGCCAATAACGGTTCCGTTGGCCATCGAAGGGCCGCCAGCCGCTGATGCCGCGCCCATCGGGTGCGCTGTTGACGATGTTCAGGGCTTTCTGAAAGTAGGGGTCCCCTCCCCGAGGGGCATAGGAGTCATAATCCAATCCAAGGATGATGTGCACATAAAAAGCCAATACGGCAGTGAGGTTGGCAGAGAGGGGTTCCATGCCTGCCACGCGATTTTCGTTGAATTCGATGGGCTGGAATTCTACATAGCGAAAAGTAAAATCATTGTCCTGATGATTCATCAGGGGAGAGAGGTAGCTGGTCTGGTAGGCAGTTCGAGCCGCCTGGACCGTCAGGGTGGCCTGGAAGATGCTTTGGTCCTGGACCGATTGCAACTGGATTAGAAAACTGCAGTCGATGCGTTCTCTGGGATCAAAGGCATCAGGGGTCCATTTTCGTTTGTTGATGAAATTGGTGAGACCGCTCTGCAGGGTCTGAAAAACTTTTCGATCGACAGTGGTGGCCACCTGAGCATATATGACAGACACCCGGGCATTGATCTCTTGCGCCTGGCTCGACACTGTGTATATACCCATTAAAATATACAATCCCCAACGAGGGAAAATCCCCGGCTTTCGAAGCCGGATGGTCATTGTATCAGAAGTCCCCATCATGCGGAGCATTCAGCCAATGGCTGAAGGTAGATATACCACTTGGTCAGCGGAACAGATCCTCTTCGTTTTTTCGGAAATAGACCTTGTCGTCCATAAACTCCTGGGTTGCCAGCAGGGCAGGGTTTGGCATTTTCTCATAGGCCCTGGAGATTTCTATCTGCTCTTTATTCTCATGCACTTCCTCTAGGCTATCCGTATGGGTGGCAAACTCTTCCAGTTTGTTATGCAACTCCTCTTTGAGGGTGATGTTGATCTGGTTGGCCCGCTTGGCAATGATGGAGATGGACTCGTAGATATTACCCGTTTTCAATTTGATTTGTTTGGTGTCGCGGGTATCTACAACATTGCTGGGGTTGCTCCCGGAATGGCGGCGTGAACGGCTCATTTTGCTGTCTCCTTTTTTATTTGGTTCTGTGACAATTCAAGCAATCGCTCCGCCTCCTTTAGCAACTTGCTTTCCGGGAAACGGTCCTGGAAATCCTGTACTTCCAAGACGACTTTCTCAAACCGCTCGGGTTGCTTTTCTTCTATGCTCATAGAAGCAAAGCGGTAGTATGCGCGGATGGACATGAGCTTATATTGCTCTGCGGTGGGCGAGTCAGGGAAGTTATTGATCAGTGTGGCAAAAGCCAGGGCTGCTGCCCGGAAATGCCCCAGGTCGAAATACAGTTGGGCGGAGCCGAATTCCTTCTTCTCCAACTTTTCATTGCAGGTTTGAATGATCTGCTCCGCTTCTTTATTGCGTACAGACCCGGGATGGGTATTGACAAACACCTGCAACATACCCATGGCTTTAATCGTATTAGACTGATCTAGCTCAGGCTTGGGCGACTGCCGGTAAAAGCTATACGCTTGCATATATTCCACTTCTTCTGCCCTGGGGCTGCCGGGGAAGACTTCTAGATACCCCTTAAACAGGTTTTCAGCCGTGAGATAATCTTTCAGGTTATAATTACAATAGGCGAATTTGTAATATAAATCCTCAAACTGCGGCGACCCTTTGTAGATCGGGAATAATTCTTCAAACAGGGTCTGTGCCTGACGATAAGATTTCTTAGCATAATACTGTTCTGCCATTTTAAGCTTATACTCATAGTCTTTACTCTTCAACACCTTGCTGAATTTGGAGCAAGAGGTTGAGCAGGTATATACCACCAAGAGAAAAAGTAACGGTCGTAAAACCATAGTGGGAGGCAAAGATAAACCATTTATTGGATGCGCGAAGTGGAGCGCGGAGATAACAATTCCCTTCCTTTTACAAAGAAAACGGGACCCTCTTGCGAAGGTCCCGTTTTCTGTAAATTTTTTTCCCCTGATTAATTCTTGCGGCTGAGATTGGGGTGGGGGGCAGGCACCGTATTGGGACCAGATTCATCCATGGTTGCGATACGAATATCTACCGTGTTGGCGTCTCCGCCAGTTTGACCATGGCGGAAGATGAAACGGCTCTCGCTGATGGCCTGACGCTCTACCATGAAACGGATGATATTGTTGACACGATCCCAGCTCAGCTGTTGGCCTGACTTGGAAGGCTCTCCATATCCAGTGACCACTATCTTACAGGTAGGACTGTTACGAACACTGCCGGCTAGGAAGGTAAGGGCCAACTCAGCATCGCGGCTAATGGCAACAGAATTCTTCTTGAAAAGGATGCTGGGGCCACCAATGTTTGCACAGGGCTCAACGCGAGGAGCGCTCATTTCACTACAGCATTTGGGATCCGGGCATTTACCTACGCCGTCCGCATTGACAGGCTGGCACTCGGTGGGGGTGATGAGCTGCTTGTCTTTGCAGTCGGGGACACCGTCGCCATCCGTGTCTCGGGATACACCTTGAACATCTACGGGGCAACCCTTGGGCGTGCTGGGCTCTCTGTCAAACTGATCTGTTACCCCATCGCCATCAGCATCATCCAGCACAGGCTTCGGAATTTTCATGCGCTTGGGAGATGACAACTCGCTATAGGGGAAGTTGAGTGGATTGACCCAGTAGAGAGGCTCAACACTCTTGCCTTGCTTGCCCAAGTTAAAGTTGATGCCAGCTGAGAGGTGGTTGTACGTATCGTTCTGAGGCGTCATGACCGGGGCCCCTACAACTTGGGCAGACCAGCGCTGACCGTCCAACAGGTCATCCTGGATAACAGTGAACCGTTCTTCCAAACTGATATTCACGCGGGATGATATTTTAAAGGAGAAGCCAAAGCCGATGGAGGCATGGGCACGGGCAGTAAAGTCATCAAATATCTGAGATTTGGAAGCGCCGTGGGATTCTGCCGGAGTCTCATAAGAGTCATCAAGTAGATCGTTCAGAGCTTTACGGACGTCTGCGCGATCGGCATAGACGGGTCTTCCCGCGAGAGGGGCAAAATTGTAACGTGTGCTGCCATTCAATGCGTTGACATTGGTTTTGTACCAGGACAATCCACCACCTGCCAACAGATACACGTTGGTTTTGCTGGAGGCTTTGTGAAATAGAATGTTGTTAAGGGAGAACAAAGCCTGAACGGACAGATCATTCACGTTGGCTTTGTAGTTGTAAAAGACAACCTGGCCGCCAGGCAGCACATTACCGGAATTGTCAATTCGGTTGGGGATATAACCAGTACCGGTCCATGCTGTGTTGTAGCGAAAATTCCCTGAAGGCTTCCAGTTCAAACCGATACCATTGCCATGGGAATAGGCAGCTCGGAGAGATACCAAATAACCAAGTGATTTGCGGACGTGTGCGCCAAAACCGAAACTGGGCACCGGACTTACGTCGCCATTAATCTGGAATGTGCCGACTTTAACACCGAGCTCCCACATACTGCGTGGCTTGGCAGGAAAGTCATACTGATTGTTCATGAATTCGCTCTGCTGGGCAGCCCGCGAAGCCGGAATCACCGCGGAATCTCTCCAGCTATAACCTCCGGAGGTCTGGGCTTGTAGCCCGGAAACGGCCGGGAAGACTGCAAGAGCAAGCAGGATTTGCACATTTTTAATAGACATAGCAGTTAAGGGTTGAGTGGTAAAGGTTCATATATTGGATCCAAAGGTAAAAATACGTGATTCTACATAATGCAACAAATATACCGAACGTATTATCAATCAGCAAATTTTTACCAATTATTTTAATTATCCTGAATATTCAATAGTCAGTCCACCGGCACTTGCCCAGGGGTAAGGAAAGGAGGACGCGAAATATACCTACTTTCATGCTTTTTTCATGGCGGCTATACCTGATATTATTAGAGCTGAGCTCGAAATCTTTGAGGATGTCTTCAAAGGGTCAGTACAGAGCCAGGTTCCCCTGCTGGACCGGATCATGCGATATATCGTCAGAACCCGTGGGAAGCAGATGCGCCCCATGTTCGTCATCCTCAGCGCCAAGCTTTTCGGCGACGCAAAGCAGCCAACGTATCGTGCAGCCTCGCTCGTAGAACTTCTACACACCGCCACCCTGGTACATGACGACGTGGTGGACGGCTCTCTGGAAAGAAGAGGGTTTTTCTCTGTCTATGCGTTGTGGAAATCTAAAGTGTCCGTCTTGGTTGGGGACTACCTGCTGGCCAAGGGACTGCTGCTCTCGCTGAACAATGGGGATTTTGAGATCCTGCGGATCATGTCCAGGGCAGTTAAGCTGATGAGCGAGGGGGAGCTCCTCCAAATGGAGAAAGCACGACTGCTCGACACAGATGAAGATAGTTATTTTACGATTATTCGGAACAAAACAGCCTCGTTGCTGGCCGCCGCCTGTGCCGCCGGCGCTTATTCCACTACCGAAGACCAGGAAAGCGCCGAGCGAATGCGTGAGTTTGGAGAATGGGTGGGGATCGCCTTCCAGATCCGCGACGACCTATTCGATTACAACAGAGAAGATGCCGGCAAACCTACCGGCAATGACATCCGGGAAAAAAAGATGACACTGCCTCTGATCCATACCCTCTCCCAATGCGACCGCACCACCCGCAAAGAGCTACTTCACATCCTGCGCAACAGGAATCGAAATCGAAGAGCAGTCGATCGGTTGATCCGGGAAGTCCAGGCCCATGGCGGCATCGAATACGCGCAACAGCGGATGATAGAATTCCGCGACATGGCGTTGGCAAGACTCCACGAATTTGAGGATACCCCCGTTCGGAAAGCGCTGGAGGAGTTGGTCCGTTTTTCGACCGACCGCCGCCGATAAATATCGAGAAGTTTCAAAGTTTAATTCCTGCCAATAGCTACACTTCGCTCACAATCATATTCCATTAGTATACATGTAGTTAGGGTCAAATCTATTCCGTGAAAGATTCCCCAGCCATCCATTCCACACTCCGATCTATGAATGCGGTGAGTAATTGGCCTTTTAACAAGCCTTGAGAGAGTAAAGCTAGGTCGGCTAGGGTACGCGTCCGCTTTTGTTGCCTGTCGGAGTCCGTGTCATGCAGTATGGAACGGCATACAGGGTGGTTACCGTTCACGGTCAAAGTCACTTCGTCTGGCATATTGGCGTAAAAGCTTCCCATCGGCCCGCCCATATTCCCCATATCCTTCATCCGACGAACAAACTCTGGCCGGGTGGCTTGTACCGGACTGACCTCAGGGCTGAGTCCTTTGACCTCCACCTGCACCTGCAGTCCTTCTGCTTTAATATCGAATAGGCCCTTCAATCGGTCTGTTTCTTCACCAGTCAGCACGCTCTCCGCATTTTCCTGGATGTCGATGAGGTTGTCGGCGATGTCTGCGTCGACGCGGTTAAAGCGCACTTTTTCCCAATGGCTCTCCATATGGTTGATGAAACCGGCATCTACGAGGGTGTCCAGTTTCACTACTTTGTACCCTTTTTGGCTGGCGGCGCGCACATAGGCATCTTGCTGCACCGGGTCAGTGGTGTAGAGGATGACCAGCTTTCCATCTTTGTCTATTTGAAGCGCCTCGGATGCGGTACGGTACTCCTCTATGGTGTACCAGTTTCCCTCCTTGGCATCTTGCATGATGTGGAAACGGTCTGCTTTTTCCCGGAATTTGTCATCTGTCATCATACCGTATTTGACGAACAGCCCCAAACTCTCCCATTTCTGTTGGAACGACTCCCGGTCAGTACGGAAAATCTCATCGAGTTTGTCAGCCACTTTCTTGGTGATATGGCTATTGATTTTACGGACGTTGGGGTCACCCTGTAAATAGCTTCTGCTGACGTTGAGGGGAATGTCCGGTGAGTCGATCACACCTTGCAGCAGCATGAGGAACTCAGGCACGATATCTTTCACTTCGTCTGTGACAAATACCTGATTGCAGTAAAGCTGGATCTTGTCTTTCTGCACTTCATAGCTTTGTCGGATGCGCGGGAAGAAGAGGATTCCGGTTAGGTTGAAGGGGTAGTCGACGTTCAAATGAATCCAGAAAAGGGGGGTCTCCTGGAAGGGATAAAGCTCCTTATAAAAATTCCGATAATCCTCTTCGGTGAGGTCAGCGGGCTTACGGGCCCAGGCAGGGTTTATATTGTTAATTTGCTTGTCTTCAAAGTAGATGGGTACGGGGAGAAATCGGCAGAATTTCTCTAGGATCTGCCGGATGCGGGAAGATTCTAGGAACTCCTTACTCTCTTCGTTGATATGCAGGATGATGTCGGTCCCGCGCGCAGGCTTGGATGCCTCTTCCAGGGTAAATTCCGGACTCCCGTCGCAGGCCCATTGAACGGCCTGTGCACCCTCACGGAAGGAACGGGTCAGGATCTGCACATGGTCGCTGACCATGAAGGCAGAGTAGAAACCCAAACCAAAATGCCCAATGACACTTGCCTCGTTCTGACCTTTGTACTTTTCAAGGAACTCTTCCGCACTGGAGAAGGCAACCTGATTGATATACCGATCTACCTCTTCGGCGGTCATCCCCACGCCCCGATCGGATATACTGAGGGTGCCGGCCTTGGCATCAATGGCGACGTCTATGCGGAGTTCTCCTAAGTCCCCAGTCGACTCCCCGGCAGCCGCATAGGTCGAAAGCTTACGAGTAGCGTCGATGGCATTGGAGATCAGCTCCCGTAGGAAAATATCGTGCTCGCTGTACAAGAACTTTTTGATGATTGGAAAGATATTTTCCGTGTGCACGCGGATTTGTCCTTTCTGCATAACTCTGGGTTTATGTTGTCCGGCATAGATCTCCAAAAGGGATGCCAGCAGCCGGTCGACTGACACTCTGTCAATTTTCCCGGCCGAGATGAAAAAAAATGTCTCAATCCCGGGGTTTTTCCGTGGAAATGGACTAGTTTTGCACCCCCATCTAATTATCAAATACAGGGAACATGCAGCATTATGAGTTGATGGTGATCTTCACCCCTGTCCTGAGCGAGGAAGAATTTCGATCCGCTCGGAAAAAATACACGGATCTGATCGCCGCCGGCGGTGGTTCTGTAGTACATGACAATCCCTGGGGGCTGAGATCACTGGCGTATCCCATCCAGAAAAAGACCACCGGTCTATATTGGGTCATGGAGTATCATGCGCCATCCGACATGAACGAGAAGCTGAAGATCCAGCTAATGCGTGACGAGCAAGTCATTCGTCAAATGGTTGTCAAGCTCGACAAGTATGCCGTTGAGTACAACCTGAAAAAGAGAAGCGGCGTATCTACCGGTTATCACAAAGCAGTGGAGGGTTGAGCCATGGCGAAAGCGAACGAGATTAAGTATCTGACAGCCATAAAAACGGAGAAGCCTCGCAAGAAGTTCTGCCGTTTTAAAAAGTATCGCATCCGGTACATCGACTACAAGGATGCGGAATTTCTTAAGAAGTTCCTCAACGAACAAGGGAAGATGCTCCCAAGGCGGATAACCGGCAACTCGCTGAAATATCAGCGCAAGGTGTCTGAAGCCATTAAGAGGGCCCGCCAAATGGCCATCCTCCCATATGTGACCGACCTCCTGAAGTAGAAACACCGTTGCCGCGTCAGCTGGCGAGGACAACACGTAAAAAGAGACGAACATGCAAATCATTCTAATACAGGATGTAAACAACCTCGGTGGAGCCAACGAGGTTGTGACGGTCAAAAACGGGTATGCACGAAATTTCCTCATACCCCAGAAAATGGCCATCGAAGCTTCCCCCGGTAACCTTAAACAACTGGAAGAGCGCCTAAAGCAGATTCGCAAAAAGGAAGAGAAGATGATGGCTGAAATCAACCAGGTCATCTCCGTACTCAAAGCCTCTCCCCTGCGCATCGGAGCAAAGACGGGGACGTCTGGACGCATTTTCGGTGCTGTGACGAATGTGCAGGTCGCCCGGGCCATCCGCGAGCAGCGCGGCTATGAGGTGGACCGCCGTAAAATCTACATCATCGACGAGATCCGTGAATTGGGAACTTATAAATTGAGGGTTGACTTCGGTAACGGTCACGAGACAGAATTCGAACTGGAAGTTGTTGCAGAGTGATCCCCCTTCAATAATCATCCATACAGAACCCTCGGGCCTAATCTCGGGGGTTCTGTATTTTTTGACAGGGCTAAGGACATGTAGGCGTCCGATGTGGATATTGTTCGGCCTCGGACTCAGTCTAATCCAGGGATGTGCCAGTCATCAGCACCGGCAGCCTTCGCTGCCGACAGACAACATACCTTCTCACCATCAGATGATCTGGGATGCTTCCATCCCCGGCAAAGTCAGCTCCCAGCAGCGGTTGCTGTTCAAGACCCGCGAAGTATCGGCTTTTCCTCATGCATACCCGGGACTGATGGTGCTTGAAACTGCCATCCGCATATTTTACCGCAACAAAGGCAATGCCTATACCTAGAATGATGCCCGTGGCCTGATAGAGAGCTGCCTAGACCGCTACAACAGGATCCTGAAGCTCTCAGATGAAGGTGATCCTTTCCACGTGCCGCATTTCAATACATACAAAGGGATGGTCCGGGGAGAAGCTACACAGCAAGCCCGCCTAAGCGCCGACCCGAAGGCGGCGCTCATGATGACAGCATAATACTTCGACTACGCAAAGGCTTCCAGGAAAGCAGTTACGGAATAACAAGCCCGACAAGTGGACAGGTACTTGCCCAGAAAGCCGACAGACTACGCCTCCCTGCTGGATTCTCAGACCCGGACAGACGGTAAGTTGAATGCCATCGACGACCCCCTTCACCCCCAGTACAAACTGCAGTGAGAATACCTCAAACGCAACCGATCGCCGGATCAACAAGGCACCTAGACCTGCCTGTCGCCCTACCAGAAACTATATGCCCTTGGGGATACTGGGCAGTGAATTGCCCACTTCAGCTGAAAACTCTATCAGATAGGTGACCTGCCTTCTGAGAATGGGAGTACATCTTGCAAAGATGAAATATGTCGTGTTTAGCCCCTAGTGGAATGTACCTGCCAGCAATCGTCAAAAAAATCCTGACCGCACTGACCAGGAATCTCAACTATCTCTTGCAGAACGATATGGGAATGGCAGGGTAAAAGCCTGAATTAGCTCCTGCCCCGGAAATGCCCAAGGTCGAGTCAAATTTCTATTTCCTAATAGCTTCAGCATGTACCTACATGACTCCCCATCCAAACATCTCTTTGGTTTGGAGAAACGTGATTTCAGCCATGGCTGCAACCGAGTGTCGGAGCCCATCAAACTGGCTCCGCATCTGCCCTGGGAAGATTCAGCATGGACCCCACAAAGAGTGTATGCAGCCATGGCTTCCGGTGATAAATAGTTTGTTTCGCGGCAACGGCCCATTCCCGATCAATCATTTACTTCACTGCATGGATGGATACGAAAGGTGTCATTCACTTGCGGGACGATATTTGCTGCAAGGACGAACGGCTGATGGAGATGATTTTTTCAAAAAAGTAATCCAGGAAAGTAACAACTGATGCATATTTATGTTACCTTAGGTATTACAATTATTGAAAAAAAGGTAAAAAGCCTATAAAAAGGCCATCATCAAACTTGCCAGTATGAATATTTATGTGGGAAATATTAATTTCCAGCTCCGGAATGAAGACCTCTTCAATCTCTTCTCCCAATTTGGTGAAGTTAGCTCAGCAAAAATCATCTCTGACCGTGAGACGGGTCGCAGCAAAGGCTTCGGCTTTGTAGAGATGGACAATGCAGAAGAGGGCCAGAAAGCCATTGCCGCCCTCAACGAATTTGAGGTGATGGGCCGCAAGCTAATCGTCAATGAGGCTAAGCCCCAGGATCGCTCCGGAGGTTTCGGTGGCGGGGGTGGAGGCTTCCGCAGGCGCAATTTTGGCAACGGTGGCGGTGGTGGCTATCGCGGCGGTGGCGGCTATCGCGGCAACGGAGATGGCAACCGCGGTTCCTTCGGTGGTGGGGATTATTGACCTTTTACATCATATCTACTTTCAATCCCGGACAGTTCCGGGATTTTTTTTATGAGTAAACCATTACACATGCGAGTAGGCTCCTCATCGATCATAGCGGGTTGCATGAAATGGGGGCGGTGGGGAGCCAACTTCTCAACCGGGGATTATGATCGATTGATCAGGCAATGCCTGGAGCTCGGCGTGACCGCCTTCGATCATGCCGACATCTATGGAGGATATACGACGGAGGAGGAATTTGGCAGGGTTTTACAGCAGTGGCCAGAGCTTCGGCCCAAGTTGCAGCTCATCAGTAAGTGCGGGATTTGCCTGGTAGGCCCAGAAAGACGTTTGCACCGCTTAAAGCATTACGACACACGCGCCTCCCATATCAGGGCCTCAGTGGAAGGCTCCCTGAGAAAATTACACACCGATCGGTTGGATTTATTGCTCATCCACCGACCTGATCCCCTGATGGAGCCAGAGGAGGTGGCAGCGGTGCTGCAAGATTTGCTGCAGGAGGGAAAGATTCTCACTGCAGGTGTCTCCAACTTCAGTCCTTCCCAGATGGATCTCTTGCAGCGTTGGCTTCCGCTCAGAGCACATCAGATGGAGCTCTCTCTCTGCCATACAGACCCCCTGTTCAACGGGGTGTTTGACCGATGCCGTCTCTACGATTGCTCAATACAGGCCTGGTCGCCATTGGGAGGACTCTTCGCGGGAAATGCGAACATGCCAGATCATCATCGGCGCATTTTAGAAGTGGCCAGTCACTTAAGCCAGCAATACGAGGCAGGCATAGACCAGATCCTGCTGGCCTGGTTGATGCACCATCCCTATGGGCTTCAGCCGGTGATTGGAACCACCCGACTTGAAAGGATACAGGCGGCAATAGCGGCTGAGCAGATTGTGTTCACCCGACAGGAATGGTTTCAAATGTTGGAAGCATCCCGGGGAGAGGAGGTTCCGTAGGATATCTGACGGAGGTAGGAACATATTATGGGTATTTCCATGCAGGAAACCCCAGAGAAGCTGTGTCGCGCAACTTTCCTTGGCCGTCGCGATACACGAGCATGATGGCCACGCCTTTCATGTGGGATACCCATTGGAGGGATGCTTCCACGCCGAGTACATGACAGGTATGGTCGATGGCATCAGCAGTCATCGCAGTCGGAGCGATGGCTGTCACGGAGACGACTTGGCTGTTGGCGGGTTGGGCAGACCGCGGGTCTAAGATATGTCCGATTTCCCTGCCTTGGATGCGTCGGATATTCCGATAAATACCGGAGCTGGTGATGGCTCCGTTTGATGGAGCTACAGTCCATGAGTGGGCTTTTGATGCGATACCTGGCGGAGCCTCGATGCCGATGTTCCAGGGCTTGCCTTGCGGGTTTTTCCCTTTTAGTCGTATTTCACCGCCAAGTTCTACTAGATAATCGGTGATGCCTGCTTGTTCCAGGCGTTGGGCAATCAGGTCTACGGTATATCCCTGGGCAATGCCGTTGCAGTCGATTTGCACCTGGGGTATGTCTTTTAGCAGGCTGTCGTTCCGGATGGTGAGGTGTTTATAGCCGATATGGCTGGACAGTATCTGTAATGCCTTAGCGGTTGGCAGGCGCTGGACAGGTGTTTGGCCGAATCCCCAGGCATCCATCGCTGGGAGGATGGTGATATCGAAGGCGCCCTGGGATGACTCGGAAAAATGAAGGGCCGCCTGAGCGATGTGCAGCAGATGGGTATCTGCGTGGATTCCCAGACGGGAGCGGTTGAAGGCGCTGATGAGGGAGGCGGGGTTATAGAGGGAAAGGGATAGGTCGATGGCCTGGAAAATGCTATCGAAGGCGGGTGGCGGAAGGGCTCTAGGGCGGGGTTGGTAAGAAATCTGGTAGGTGGTGCCTTGTGCTTGTCCCCGAAGATGTTGATAGGGTTGGGCGAAGGCCTGGCCAAAGGACAGGCTGAGCAGCAGGAAGGAAGATATGGAAATGGGCAGAGAAGGCATATAAAAACAAATCCCCGCCAAAGCGGGGATTTGCAAGGAATATGGCACCTACCTACTCTCCCGTCTGCAAGCAAACAGTACCATCGGCCATGAGGGGCTTAACTTCTCTGTTCGGGATGGGAAGAGGTGAACACCCTCGGCAAAAGCACCATAAGAATGTATCCGACGTGTCGGACAATATTGTCATATTGGGGAGTTGTAGAAAGAGAAACAAAAAAAATTAAAGCTTACGGGCAATTAGTACTACTCGGCTTTAGTGTTACCACTTTTACACCTGTAGCCTATCAACGTCATCGTCTTTGACGACCCTTAAAAGGAAACTCATCTTGAGGAAGGTTTCACGCTTAGATGCTTTCAGCGTTTATCCTGTCCGTACATAGCTACTCGGCACTGCACCTGGCGGCACAACCGATACACCAGCGGTACGTACGACCCGGTCCTCTCGTACTAAGGTCATGTCCTCTCAATTTCCTAGCGCCCACCACAGATAGGGACCGAACTGTCTTGCGACGTTCTGAACCCAGTTCACGTGCCACTTTAATCGGCGAACAGCCGAACCCTTGGGACCTTCTCCAGCCCCAGGATGTGACGAACCGACATCGAGGTGCCAAACCTCCCCGTCGATATGAGCTCTTGGGGGAGATCAGCCTGTTATCCCCGGAGTACCTTTTATCCTTTGAGCGACGGCCCTTCCATGCAGAACCGCCGGATCACTTTAGCCGACTTTCGTCCCTGCTCGGCTTGTGTGCCTCACAGTCAAGCACCCTTTTACTAATGCGCTCTTCGTACGATTACCAACCGTACTGAGGGTACCTTTGCAAGCCTCCGTTACTCTTTAGGAGGCGACCACCCCAGTCAAACTACCCACCATGCACTGTTTCCCGTTAGGGATTAGATTCTAAATCAAAGAAGGTTGGTATTTCACCGACCGCTCCACCCTACCTGGCGGCAAGGCTTCATAGCGTCCCAACTATCCTACACATCCGTAATTCAAAATCAATGCAAAGTTGTAGTGAAGGTTCACGGGGTCTTTCCGTCCCGTGGCGGGTAACCGGCATCTTCACCGATACTACAATTTCACCGGGCTCGTGGAGGAGACAGTGTTCAACTCATTAGACCATTCGTGCAGGTCGGAACTTACCCGACAAGGAATTTCGCTACCTTAGGACCGTTATAGTTACGGCCGCCGTTTACTGGGGCTTCAGTCAGGAGCTTTGACTTGCGTCGAACACCCTTCCTTAACCTTCCAGCACCGGGCAGGTATCAGGCTCTATACGTCATCTTTCGATTTTGCAGGGCCCTGTGTTTTTGCTAAACAGTTGGTTGGACCATTTTACTGAGACCACCCATAAGGTGGTACGCTTTATCCCGAAGTTACAGCGTCAATTTGCCTAGTTCCTTCTCCACGGCTCACCCGAGCGCCTTAGAATATTCATCTCGTCTACCTGTGTCGGTTTGCGGTACGGGCCGCTGTAGCCTAACCTTAGAGGTTTTTCTCGGCATCTTTTAGGTCTCTCCCATTGGCCGAAGCCGCAGTGTACTTTCGCACTTTGCCACATCTTACGGATTTACCTGTAAAACGTATAGCTACATGCTTAAACGGGATATTCCGTGATCCCCGTGAGACTTTCAATAATGCGTCACCCCATCGAAACTACAGTGGGTGCTGGAATATTAACCAGCTTTCCATCAGTTACCCCTTTCGGGTTTACCTAAGGACCCGACTAACCCTGATCCGATTAACGTTGATCAGGAACCCTTAGACTTTCGGCGATAAGGTTTTTCACCTTATTTATCGTTACTTATACCTACATTTTCTTTTCTGAACGCTCCAGCATGCGTCGCCACACACCTTCACAGCGGATCAGAATGCTCCCCTACCGATCTGCCAAAGGCAGATCATAGAACTTCGGTTCGTAGTTTGATGCCCGATCATTTTCCGTGCAGGGCCTCTCGACCAGTGAGCTGTTACGCACTCTTTAAATGAATGGCTGCTTCCAAGCCAACATCCTGGCTGTTATAGAAGCCCCACCTCGTTTGATCAACTTAACTACGTATTAGGGACCTTAGTTGCTATTCTGGGTTATTTCCCTCTCGGCCACGGATCTTAGCACCCGCAGCCTCACTCCCGGAGATATTTACTAGCATTCGGAGTTTGTCAGGGTTTGGTAGGCGGTGAAGCCCCCTAGCCCAATCAGTAGCTCTACCTCTAGTAAACTTCTATATCCGAGGCTGTTCCTAAAAACATTTCGGGGAGAACGAGCTATCTCTCAGTTTGATTGGCCTTTCACCCCTATCCACAGGTCATCCCATAACTTTTCAACGTTAATGAGTTCGGTCCTTCATTCTGTGTTACCAGAACTTCAACCTGCCCATGGATAGATCACAAAGTTTCGCGTCTACCCCCACTGACTAGTCGCCCTATTTGGACTCGCTTTCGCTACGGCTCCGTTATTTAAAACTTAACCTTGCCAGTGAGGAGTAACTCGTAGGTTCATTATGCAAAAGGCACGCCGTCATCCCGATAAATCGGGACTCCGACCGCTTGTAGGCACACGGTTTCAGGTACTATTTCACTCCCCTGTTTGGGGTGCTTTTCACCTTTCCCTTACGGTACTGGTTCACTATCGGTCTTTGAGGAGTATTTAGCCTTACCGGATGGTGCCGGCAGATTCAGGCAGGATTTCTCCGGTCCCGCCTTACTCAGGATACTGCTCGTCCGCAATAATTTGTGCTTACAGGACTATCACCTGCTATGGTTCAACTTTCCAGAAGATTCAGCTTGATATTGCTTTCTAAATGCAGTCCTACAACCTCGAAACAGCACGCTGCTTCGATTTAGGCTGTTCCCTTTTCGCTCGCCACTACTTGGGGAATCACGATTGTTTTCTTTTCCTCCTGGTACTTAGATGTTTCAGTTCCCAGGGTTGGCTCTCTTTCGAGTACTGTGCCTTCAGCACAGTGGGTTGTCCCATTCGGAAATCTAC
>Ga0194129_10000047_pt1:45000-228225 | contig 228225 bp, 194 predicted proteins | sample TA2KigCa35mmetaG_FD_150862 | JGI IMG/M metagenome (GOLD analysis project Ga0194129, IMG submission 150862) | Freshwater microbial communities from Lake Tanganyika, Tanzania - TA2015038 Kigoma Deep Cast 35m | ecosystem: Environmental > Aquatic > Freshwater > Lake | place...
CCGGCGGGAACCCTACTTCCAGCAGCGTCAGCCCATGCCCGGGTGGCGTGAAATCCGTATTAGCATTGTCCTGACGAATCCATATAGCGCGAAAGCCATCCCCAGACAGTCGGCCCCTACCCCCCTGCAGCATCGTTCCCACCAAGCCTCTTACCATGCCACGCAAGAACCGGTCGCCCTTCACATAATAAGCCCAACCATCCGAGAGGCGCACCCAACGGCTCTCCTGGATCGTGCAGATATAGGTTCCTACCTGTGTGGCACGCTTGGAGAAACTCTGAAAATTGGCTGTCCCTAGCAACATCCCCGCCATCTCATGCAGCGGTTCTGCCGCCAGCGGATAGGGATAGAACCATGACCTGTCTGACAAGAATGGATCCTTCCGGTCATGAATGCGGTAGCAGTAATAACGTGAACAAGCATCAAACCGACAATGCGCATCTGGCGGAACCCCCTGCAGCGATATGGCAGCCACGTCAGACGGCAAAAGGGCATTGAGCCCCCGCAAGACACGGCTATCCACGACAGCAGCATGATCGAAATGGAAGAAATTGCAGAAGGCATGAACCCCCACATCTGTCCGGGAAGAACCGGTCAATCCGACAGGCTCCCGGAATAAAATGCCCAATGCACGCTCCAGCGTACCCTGCACGGTCTCGGCACCAACCTGGATCTGAGATCCGGCATAGCGCCCCCCCAGGTAACGGACTTCCAGGAAATATCTGGGCATGGTAAAAGACAATGGTTAGTGCCTATAAGAAAATGTGCAGCCGTGAACAGGCTATTGCCCGATCAACCTGCGAAAGCGCTTCATCATATTCGGATCTTTAAAGACCGACTGCAACGACGGAAAGGATGCTGGATCAAAGACCCTGGAATAGGCAGCATCCAAAAGTTTCAAGCGGCCCTCCTCCCGAAAAAATACGACCAGCAACGACCTGACTTGCTCCGTGGTAAAGCAGCGGTAGCGAAACTCACGCAATGCAGCCGCCACCTTGGCATCCTCATTCGGAATTGACTCCATGCGACGGCGAAGCTGTCCAAGTTCCATGGCAGACACCATGCCTGCGCAATCCATTCGTACGGAAGGCATCAGAGCCCCGCTCTGCGACGAAACGGAAATCGCATTTTCAGCCGGCAACCGCAGGGTCAGGGATGGAACCCACACCGATATCGTATCAACATGGCCGGACAGGTCAGGGTCGGCAAAGACGAGCTGGTAGCCCGTAGAGTCAGAAAAGGCAAGCAGCCTACGGGTCAAGGCGCTGATGGATGTAGTAGGGGCTTCCGACTGCAGAGGGGCTGTCGGCAGGAGTACCTGGGCAGCCGTATCCCTGGACTCCAGAGACCCAGCAAGCATTCGCTCCATGTCCGTTTGCGACTCAGCAGACACCGCTCCGGTAACCTGAGCTGAATCTCTAGACACACTTCCTGGAGAGATAAGGGTCGGGATACTGGACATTACACTGTCTGCAGCCATACGCGTCGCAGACCCGTATAGCGAATCACTGGTAGACGAAGTAAAGCTTATATCAGCCGGCTGGCGAGCGGAATCCACTGCAGCAGTTTGAATGGAGGGGAATGAGGCCGACAAGGTACTATCAGCCACCGGGGACGACTGTGCGCGCATCACGGAATCCGGAGTGGGCAAAGTGGCAACGAAAGCGCTTGGAACAGCTGATGTGTCTGATGCCGTGGATGCTACAAGCGGCAAGGCCTCAAAGGCTGTATCCATTAGAGGGGAGGCCTGCGCCCGCATCAGGGTATCCCGGACAGAAATGGATACTATAGCAGCGATCGACGTAGCTGCAGCGTCAGCGGCAGTATCCGGTAAGGCTGGAAGCTGCCCGACAACATCATTTGTACGAATAATCAGTGAAGGGTCCATCACCGTACTATCCCCTATGACAGAGGCCAAAACCGTGGCAAAGGAATCGCGGACAGCCCTCACAGGCTTGGGAGACTGCTCCGCAAGGGGCTGCGACAGCGACTCGCCCATGGTGACTTCAAACGTCTGAAAATCAAAGAGGCCCCAGCCCTTAGAACCAAAATCTTTTAAAGCCATACCTCGATCCCGGGCGAGCCGGTTGACTCGAAAACGGTATTCCGGGTATTTGCGCATCGGAAACCCCACCACGAATTCTATGGAACTGTCCCTGAGTTTGGACAAGATCATATATCCTGAGGCCGTAGAACTGCGTGTTTGAGCGCCAAGGGTAACATAAAATGGCTGCTCATTGTCTGCCTGCAGGTAAACAAAATGACGATCTTGTCCCCAGGCAGCGCCCCATACCAATAAAAAGGTCCAAAAGACCAAGAACGCTCTCATCCGAGGGAGATTGGAAAACAATAGTACCAAAGATAAAAGAAACATGGATTCGCGGAGCGCAGCTGCAGCTGACATCTATAGGCCAATTATCTGGTCAACGAATCAGGCTTACTAGCCCTTTCACCTGGTACTCTTGACCGGTCTTCAATTGGACCGTGACTTGGTATAGATAAGACCCGGACGCAAGCTCCATGCCATTACGAGTCTCGTTCCATCCATAGCGTGGGTCGTTGAGCGGCACATTTTTAGACATGAAGAGCACTTGCCCATACCGATCATACACCAGAAACTCAAGTGCCCTTGAGACATCCTAATCCCCCATCAAATACAGCACATCATTCAACCCATCGGCATTGGGAGTGAAGACGTTGGGAAAGTGAAACCGGCCTCCCGCATAGGTATCTATTTAAATAGTATCTGTCGCAGTACAGGCATATTCATTCCGAGCCAACAGAGTCAGCAGGCTACAATAAGTCATGCTAGCGACAGGGTTCGGACAATCACTGCAAGTCAGAAAATGTGCAGGCTTCCACTGGTACTGGATAGCAACTCCTCCCTTCGTAGTACTGGACAAGCACAATCCATCTACCAGGGGCACCGGCGTATCGTGAGGTAGTATGCGAACCAGTAAAGGTTAAATGATAGCCGAATCCAAGTTGCCTAGAATATTCGACTCTTGCCATGCAGTATCCGGAAACTTGGAAGAATAGCGCTAATTCACACAGGCATACAAGAAACGGCTTGGGGGCGTATGGACTATATATGAAAAAGACTCACATACCATAAGGCGATCGGCAGGGACTACAAAGGTCGCAAAGGGCTTACCGACGCCGCCTGGCCGGGGGTATGCAGCATAAAAAGAGACCGGCAAGCCCTTTGGGATCGTGTCATGGCCATTGCCAGTACTAGATGCGGAAGCGCACCAGTGTACTGGCATGGCTATAATAATGAATACTTGTGATTTCGACATTCCAGTCGCCGTGATTTCCAGCCAAAGATACCCTAGACCATTCCGTATTATGACCATTACGCAAAGCCAATGCTAAAAAGACAGCAAGCAAGACAAGGAGAGAAGTAACGTCCCTCACGCCTTTTCTTTCAAAAAAAGTGCGGAGGGTGTGGTCCCTGAGATGACATGAGTAGCGTAATCAATATTCCAGGCTTGGTCAGCATACCCAGATCCAGGCCCCAACGTATAGAGGGTAGTATTTATTGCGTGTACAATTGAAGCATTTTTTGACATTCTAGGCTTGCAATCCTCAAAATAAATGAATAATTTCACGTGTTATAATATCCATACCCATGAAAATCAGTCGTCCTTCCAACGAAGGAAGTTCCTGCTTCGCCTTGGTTTTCTTCGCACAGCCCAACGGGACGCAGGTTCATACATGCCTGCCAGGCAAATATCTCTTTCGACTTGTTCTATCGTGCTTTGCCATCCCGCTTAGCTTGATATCAATATCCTCTCTGGCACAGCCATTACTCAATGTCAACTACGGGAATTTAGATTTCTACGACGCCAATAAAATTCACAAGAAAGGGAATTTGGGACAGACCGCAGGCAGTCGTACGCTCTACACTGATGTGGTGAGCGTAAACGGTCGGTCAGTAGATTGTATTATCACAACCATGAGCATTACCAATGGGTATTTCGAGTACCCGGTCGGATATTGCAGTGGTACAATACCATTCGACTACAAGGCCCCTCAGAATTGCTCAGGAAATATCACCATCAGTGGAAATGAGGATCGATTTTTCTGCCCGACACTATACTTTCAATCTGGTGGTGGAAGTTGCCGATTTAAATTTGAGTTTATCGTAGGCGGCAGCTACAATGATGTGACCGACAAAGGCAGTCCCGTCATTTTGCAAAATGTGATGGTCAATAGCTATGATATAGATGGTAATGCGAACTGCGCTACCCCAAATCCCGCCGTCAACCAATACAATGATTTTAGCGGATTTAAATCAGCTGTACGTGCAAACCCCCAAACACGCATTAGCACTCAATATAATTCCGCCACCGGCATGACTCGCTTCATATCGACCATGAATTGTAACATAGCAGACGTGAAGGACCCATCCACGCGCGTGAGGGTACAATACAATTATCTGCAAGAATTTGAAATGGAAGTCGGCATGACCGGTATTGGAAGAGCGTTTTTCATGTTAGACTTTAGCCAGGGGACTACCTTCAACACCATCGCAGACATTGCGCCGGAATTAGATCTTAACACCCTGAGCGATGGCGATGGCTATAATAACATATCGAGCTTCTGCGCCACTCCTGAGCATCTGACAAAGGGTCCTTTGAATGTGACCAGCCAGAATAACAGCATAGAACAAATCAACATCTCCATTCAAGATGCCGACGTGCGGGATGGAAACGCTGAAATCCTGACAACCGACTTCTCAACCTCATCACAACATATTCAGCTAGGCCTTCCTTTTTCTGGCACCCAGACCACTACCGTCACAGGCACGACCTATACGATCAATAAGACCGTTTCAGGAACAGGCGTGCGAAAATTACAATTTACCAAAAGCGATGGTGGTAATATGACGAGTACCGAAGCGGAGAAACTTCTCGACGCTTTGGTCTATTACAACTTCGTCAACACACCTGGCCTGCGTCGTTTCTCAGTTTGGTTCAAAGAGGGGGTGATGAACTCAAACACTGCATTCTTCGATGTATATGGTGGCTGCATTGTGCTAAATAACACCTATCCAATCCTGGATGGACGCGCAGATCAAGGGCGCATCCTGCTAACCTGGAAGCTGGGAGACCCTACCCGGATCCAAAAGACGCATATTGAAAGAGTAGTGGCAAGCCAGGGGGAATGGGAGAAAGTGTATGAGCGGATCTCGCAACCCAAAGATCAATTAGGACAGATCGCTCATTGGAATGATGTACCGTTGCTCTCTGGTACCCATCGCTACCGCCTGGTAGAAACAGACTTCTTCGGAACGCGCCGCATCTCTGCAGAGAAAACCATCCGGTATATCACTTCCGAAAGAACCATTTTTTACCCGAACCCTGCCAGTAGCGGAAGCGTGCAGGTACTGATGGAGAGGCCAGGACCCATTGCTATATTCAATCTGTCCGGCAGCAAGGTCTTTCAGTCACAGCTACAAAGCGGTATTCAAAGGATATCACTCAGAAATCTGCCGCCTGGGCGTTACACGCTCATCACCGAGAAGGGCAGCTCAACGCTTTTGATACAGTAGGCCAGGCATCCCTTAGCGCTTGTACCTACCATGACCTAAAGGCTGGTTTACCGTACGTTCCATTCAGAAAAATACCCGCAGCATATTGTCCGTCAACTGCGTGTTGTATCGGGTCAGCAGCTAGGTGGCGGGAACTGCCGTCACCCCGCCCGCGGGATAGATAGACAAACGTTCGACCAAGCATGTTTTTCTTTTTTTGCCCAGACATTTCCTGTCATTCGCCGCGTCTCATGGGCAACCTCATACCCTTTGCGTTGTAAAAATTCGACCATATCCCTGGTTTTCCACTCCTCTGTGTCATGGGTCTCCAAGGCAATATGGGCGATCTGGTCGAAGGCTTCATCGGGCAGGTGAAAGAGGATGCCATATTCTGCCCCCTCGCAGTCGAGTTTGAGTAAGTCCACCCGCCCGATGCCTGATGCCTGAAGGAACGAATACAAGGCACAAACCTTGACCTTCACCTGGTGGATGGTGTCATGCAGGCGTACCAGGCCAGAGACAGACGTAAACTCATTGACATGCGTCGTGTAGAGTTCCAGCTCGCCGTCTTCTTTCCAGACGCCATAAGGATGCAGATGCCAGTCGTAGTACGGATATGCGGCCTTTCGCTCCTGCAGCCTGGCCTGTAGGTATGGCATCGGCTCGAAGGAATGCACCGTGGCTGTCGGGAATAGACGCAGGAAGTATAGGGCGGAAAAGCCGACGTTAGCGCCTATGTCGAGAATGAGCGGTGATGCAGGAAAAACGGAGATGTCGAGCCGGCTGAAGTATTGGTCGTCGAAGAAGCATTCACGAAAAGGTCCTATCATGCGTTTTTCGAGGGTATAGCTGGTGCCGTCGCGCATATGAAACGTGAATAGCGGGCCACGATGGAGGCCCAGTTTGAATGCCAGATATGTCGGCCAGTTCCTGGTCTCCCGAATGATGGCTGCGTAGCGATGGAACTTGTTCTGGACTTTCTGTAACATGGTCGAAAGTAACGCTTTTGCAGGCGCTGGCAGGGGGCAGCAGTAGTAAGTTTTGTCGGTGCGGACGTTGCTGGCAAAGGCTGAGCGGACCTTCCAGCTTGGAGACTACGAATGCGGTTCCTCCCTTAGCCAGTCGTATCGGAAGGATATGCCGTATATCCCCTGGCTCAAACCAGCCAGATTGTTGCATGGCCCCAACCCCTTCTACCTCAACGAAGGAGGGATGCGGTTTCGCGACGTCACCGCCCCCTGCAGGCGTCGATGGCAAAGGCCGTTGGAGCCCGTGCTGGCGGTAAAGTAGATGTCTGGCCTGCAGTCATTGTTGAAATCGGCGATGCCGACGCCTCCTACGTTGTAGAGATACTCGTAGGTGAGCATGTTGACCATCCGGTCTTTCCGGATCTGATTGGAAAAGTGGATACTGGTCTCTGCAGGCGTCCGCTCGTGGAAAAGGGGGGCTTGCTGCAGGCGTATAACAGGCAGCAGAGGCTGCAGAATGGGGCCAGGCGGAACATCGTTGCCATTTTTCGACAGGTGGAAGGTACGATGTCAGCACCTGGCAAGATATGTAAAGACCTTCGGGCCCACTGGCAAGCATGGTATGGGTAGGCGCTCGGAGTACCGGCAGGATGGCTTACTTTTAAGGTAGAACCCAGAACCTTGAAACACATCCTGACCGTCGGCCTGGCCCTTTGCCTGCAACCCGCGCTGGTGATGGGACAGGATTCCGCCCATGCCTCTGAGGCCCGAATCGTGGCATGGCTGGATTATTATTTTGGCGTCCTGCCTTCCAGCTCTCCCGGGCAGGTAGGTCGCCGGCAGTTCCGGATCGATTCCGACACCCTGTATATTGAAAGCTTTGACCCACTTGACCGGGTGACCGGCGCGCCGTTCCAGTCTGAGCACCGCATCCCGCTGGCAGCCATCGGCCGGGTGCGAACCTATCGGGGTAAGGGAGCCGACGGACAGGCGGGCATGACCCTCGAATTCATCCCCGGGTCGAGCCTAAGCAAGCATCGATCTCCGAAAGAGAAAGACTTGTCGGCCCGTGCAGACGTCGACCCGGAAGGCGGTGTACGGTCAAGCGACCTGGGACAGCGCATAGCAGGCCGCGCCCCGGGCGTCATGGTCGGCAGCGACAACAGCCCGGGTGGCACGTCGCGGATGCGGGTGCGTGGACCTGCTTCGATTTTTTCCGCAGGCACCCCCCTCTATTTGGTGGACGACGTGCCCGTCAGCAATCTGAATGCCATCAACCCGGAAGATATCGTCTCAGTAGAGGTGTTAAAGGATGCTTCGGCGACGGCCCTCTATGGGATGCGGGGGGCCAACGGCGTGGTGAAGGTCAAGACGCGAAAGGGAGAGGGAAAAGGAAGCCTGCCTGCCGATGTGGCTCAGCAAAAGGATTTGGCGTTCAACCTCTGGGTATTCGGCCAAAAAGCCAGGGAGCTGCACCAAACAGGGGATGCCCGGCGCTTGGCAGACTTATTGGAATACCGGGCCACTTTATGCGGGCATAGAGGCGATTAATCCTTCCGTACATCATTGACAATGTGGGGATAATGAGTCTATTTTTGTTTTTTCATCCTGTCTATGCAAGTGAAGCGATCTTCCCTATTTAATCTTTGTGTTGCGAGCAGGCCTGCCTGAAACCCATTCCCGTTTCACCATGAACAAGAAACTCTCCATCATCATCCCGGTCTACAACGAAGAGAGGACCATTCATCTCATCCTGGATAAAGTCAGGGATGTGGAATTGACATCCGGTCTGGACAAGGAGGTCGTGGTGGTGAATGACTGTTCCACCGACAATACCCTTGATAGCCTCAAAAACTACATGGCTACCAATCCGGCCATGCCGATCCAGCTGTTCAGCCACGAACAGAATCAGGGGAAAGGGGCTGCCCTTCATACAGGCATCCGACATGCCACGGGCGACTTTCTGGTGATCCAGGATGCAGACCTGGAATATGACCCCCGGGAGTACAATATGCTGCTGCGGCCTATCCTGGAGGGCTTTGCCGACGTGGTCTTCGGCTCCCGGTTTATGGGTGGCAAGCCGCATCGAGTATTGTTTTTTTTCCATACCATAGGAAATTATATCCTTACTACCCTTTCGAACATCTTTACAGGGATCAACCTGACCGACATGGAAACGTGTTACAAGGTCTTCAAGAGAGAGGTCCTACAATCGATCCATCTGAAGGAGAAAAGATTCGGCTTTGAGCCGGAAGTCACCGCTAAAGTCAGCAAGCTCCCCGGCATTCGGATTTATGAAGTGGGCATCTCCTACTACGGACGCACCTATGAAGAAGGCAAAAAGATCAATTGGAAAGATGGCATCCGGGCGATTTATTGCATTTTTAAGTATAACATGTTCAGCAAATAGTTCTGAATGTTGATCAGAATATAAGGCATATAGGCCATAAATAAGGGATATTGCTGAACAAGTTCACGATGCACTTCTGGAGGTGCTTTAAATGACCTCGCCATACATATATATAAGTTCAAATATTTGAGCGTATTATGAAAATCGAGCGATTGTATGAGTAACTGTTTTAGCCCTTCTGTGACTTCCATTATTCTTATTCTGCATACGATGTCTTTTATGCTCCAACCCTGCGGAATTCTTGCGGATTTAGACAGTTTTTTTGCTAATAAAAGGTATTCACCATAGTTTCGTACGTAATTGTTTGTCATTTAAACCAAATCTAGCATTATGATCAGACTATTGCAAGCAAAAGGGGCCGCCAGGCTGTTGAGCCTGACTGTCTTATTGACCGTGCTCGTCGGCGCTGTGCAAGCACAGATGACGGTGAGTGGAAAGGTCACAGATGCTGAAACTCGCGGCCCGATTGCTGGTGCCACCGTCACCGTGAAAGGCACTGCAAATGCAGTCGCAACCGACGAGCAGGGCAATTTCAAACTTACGCTGACCGGCGGCCAGACCGTCCTGGTGATCTCCAGCAACGGCTACCTGAGCAGAGAGGTGAACGGTGCCGCTGGCAATGTGAGCGTGACCCTGGATACAGACGTAAAGGCGCTGCAGAGCGTCATTGTCACCGGCTACACCTCCCAGCGAAAGAAGGACATCACGGGTGCGGTCGCCGTTGTCTCGGCCAAGGACCTTACCTCAACGCCAACAGCCAGTGTCACCCAAATGCTGCAAGGCAAGGCGGCGGGCGTGGTCGTAGGCAATGACAACTCTCCCGGCGGCGGCACGATGGTGCGGATCCGTGGCTTTGGCACAATAAACAATAACAGTCCGCTTTACGTTATCGACGGTGTCCCTACACAGGGTACACTGAACAACATAAACCCCTACGACATCGAGTCGATGCAGGTGTTGAAGGATGCTTCCGCCGCCTCTATCTATGGCGCGCGCGCCGCCAACGGGGTGGTGATCATCACCACTAAGAAGGGCAAGTCAGGCGAACCTAAGATCAGCTTCGACTTCTACACCGGCACCCAACGCCCCGGCAAGTTGCTGGATTTGCTGAATGCAGAAGAATTGGGCAAATATTTATTTAAGGCAGAAGTAGGCGCCGGCCGGTCACCCTGGGTGAACTCGCCCTCTGCTCAGTACCGCTTCACCCAGAATGGAGGTGTGACGATGGCTGACTACATCTACCCCAACGTCTTCGGCGCACTGCCATCGAACGTCGTGTATACCAACGACATCACCGATGCGGCCCTAGGTACCACCAAGTTTAACATCAACAAGGCCAATAAAGACGGCACCGACTGGCAGGATGTGATTTTTGACCCGGCGCCCATGTCCAACTACCAGATTAGCGCCTCGGGTGGCTCCTCCAAGGCTAAATATGCCTTCTCCGCCAACTATTTCAATCAGGAAGGTATTCTGCGCTACACTAATTACGACCGCTTTTCTATACGAGCCAACACCGAGTTCACCCAGGGAAAACTCACCATGGGAGAAAACCTCACGGTTTCTTATGACAGTCGGGTAGGCATCACCAACAACCAAGAGTCGAACCCCATCATGCTGGCTTGGCGAGTTCACCCAATCATCCCGGTATTTGATATCACGGGCGGTCCTCCGGCCCTAGGTGGTACCAACCTCTCGCCCTGGAATGGTTTCGGCGGCCCCCGTGGCCAGAACCTGGGCAACGCCACCAACCCCTTTGCAGAACTCTACCGCGCCAAAGACAACAAGACGATTACGACGAACATATTCGGCAACGCGTTTGCCGAATATGCCATCCTTAGTAATCTAAAGGCCCGCACGAGCATCGGCGTCGAGTACACCAACGGCAACCGCTCCGAGTATTTTATGCGAAACATCGAAGCAGCCGAAGCACGAAATACCAACACGCTGAACGTGTTCAACCAGTTCAGCAATTCATGGACCTGGTATAACACCCTGAACTATAGCAAGACCATCGGGGAAGACCACGACTTCAACGTGCTCGCCGGCACGGAGGCCGTCGCCACCTACTTCTTTGGCTTCCAGGCCAGCCGCAGCGGTTTCGGCTTCGACGACGTCGACTACCGCTACCTAAACGCTGGGTCCCCCGGCGGCCTTAGCAATGCCGGGTCCGGCGCCATCCGCACCCGTCTCTTCTCACAGTTCGCCAAAGTGAACTATGGATACAAGAACCTGCTGCTGGCCGACTTCACCATCCGCCGCGACGGCTCTTCACGCTTCTCAGAGTCGAATCGTTGGGGCATCTTCCCCGCCGGTTCCTTGGGTATCCGCCTTACGGAGTTGCAGCCTTTCTCCAAGCTAGACTGGATGGACGACCTGAAGGTTCGTGCAGGCTGGGGCCGCACCGGCAATCAGAACATCCCGAATGTATACAACGCGTTCACCCTCTTTGAGGCCAACCCAGCCACCAACGGCTACGACATCAATGGCACTGGCACCTCGATTGTGCCCGGCTTCGACCTCACGCAGTTCGGTAACGCCAACGGCAAGTGGGAGACCTCAACCTCTCTCAACATCGGCTTCGACGCCACCCTGTTACGGAACCGCCTCGAATTGGTGTTCGACTGGTATACGCGTACTACGACCGACATGCTTGCCCAGATAGCTGTCCCCCGCGCCCAAGGCGTGGCCACACTGCCCTTCACTAACATCGGTGAGATGAACAACAAGGGCCTTGACCTGAACATCAACTGGCGTGACAATGCCCTCAACGGGAAGCTTCGATACAGCGTCGGCTTCAACATCAGCCACTACCGCAACGAAGTGATCAAGTTGAACAACGACCCTAACGCCACGCTCTTCGGCTTCACCACTCGCCTGCCATCGATCACCGCCACACGCCGTGGTCAGCCCATCGCTAGCTTCTTCGGGCTCTATGCAGACGGAATCCTGAACGCTCAGAACGCCGCCACGGCCGCCAAGCTCGGCACCTATACACGGGAAGGCGTCTTCAATTTCCGCGATGTATCCGGACCCAACGGGAAGCCCGACGGCATCATCAGCGCCCTCGATCGCGACTTCATGGGCAACCCCCACCCAGACTTCATCTATGGCATCAACCTCTCGGCTGGCTATAAGAACTTCGACCTGGAGATCTTCGCCAACGGCTCCCAGGGCAACGAAATTTTCAACTACGTCCGCTACTGGACCGACTTCAACGTGTTCCAGGGCAATCGCTCTAAGCGCATGCTGTATGAGGCCTATGGCGAAACCAGCAATCCCAAATTGCCCAGGCTGAACGCCAGTGACGCCACCAGCCAGCAGGTGTCTTCCTACTTTATAGAAGACGGATCCTACCTGCGCCTCCGCAACGTACAACTGACCTACACCATCCCAACTAAGTTCGCCACTAAGCTGCAGATGTCATCTTGCCAGATATACTTGCAGGGTCAGAACATTTTGACGCTGACCAAGTATACTGGTCTAGACCCGGACATCAACCTCCGCACCTCCGGCAACGACAACCAGGATTTTCACATGGGTATCGACGAAGGTGCCTACCCGATGGCAAAATCCTTCCTCTTCGGATTGCGCGTAAAATTCTGATCGTATAAGTCATCGAAACAAATCATATCACATGAAAAGAATACTATTGATGCTCCTGCCGGTAGCCATCCTGGCGATCACCTCCACGGGTTGCAAGAATTTCTTCGACGTCGCCCCTCAAGGCGTAGCCGTGGCTGGGCAGCTCAAGAACAAGGTGGGCGTAAATGCACTCCTGATCGGTGCATACTCACTGCTAGATGGCATTGGCTCCGGCACCACCGGCTGGCATGCAGCCGTCTCCAACTGGGTATATGGCGGAGTGGTCTCCGATGACGCCTATAAAGGCACCGATGCCGGCGACCAGCCAGAACAGTCGTTCTTGGAGCAATACCTCTGGCTCCCCAACAACACACACCTCCGCGGCAAGTGGCAACACACCTACGACGGCATCTCTCGTTGCAACGAGGTGCTCCTGATCGTCAATGACCCGGAAGTCAAAGACATGACTCCGGATGAGAAGACGCAGGTAATCGCCCAGGCGCGCTTCCTCCGTGGCCACTATCATTTTGAAGCCAAGAAGATGTGGAATAACGTGCCCTACATAGACGAAAAGTCTTACAATACGAACGACCCGAACGGTGTCTTGGTGAGCAACACCACAGACATCTGGCCAAAGATCGAGCAGGACTTCAAATTCGCCGCCGACAACCTACCCGCCGTACAGGCGCAGCGAGGTCGCGCCACGCGCTGGGCCGCCAAGTCATACCTCGCCAAGGCCATGATCTTCCAGAAAAAATGGGCTCAAGCCAAGACCGAACTGCTGGATGTGTATAACAACTCCGGCAAGCGCCTGATGGTCGAATATCACGACAACTACCGCACCGTCACCAACAACAACGCTGAGTCGATCTTCGAAGTGCAGTTTTCCGTCAACGATGGTACCACTGGTCAAAATGGCAACAATGGTGACGTCCTCAACTGGCCCTATGCCGGCAACGCTCCCGGCCGCGGCTGCTGCGGGTTCTACCAGCCCTCACACAACCTGGTGAACGCCTTCAAGACGGATGCCCAAGGTCTTCCCCTGATCGGCAACGCGATTGACGGCAGCCTCGACACATATAACAACGTCGACCTGGCCAACGACCAGGGAATCCTCGCCTCTCAGCAATACAATTTGAAAGATAGTGTCGGTGCCGTGCTGGTCGATACCCGCCTCGACTGGACTGTCGGACGCCGCGGTGTACGCTTCCTCGACTGGGGTCCACACCCAGGGTCCACCTGGATCCGAGACCAGACCTATGCCGGTCCCTTCAGCGGCAAGAAATGGATGTACTACCTCGCAGAGGAGAACAGCACCACCCATGCCACCGCCCGCCGCTCAGTCAATAACAACTATCGGATGATTAAATATTCGAGTATTATCCTCTGGCTGGCAGAATGTGAGGCTGAACTAGGCAACCTGGCCCAAGCTCAGACCTATGTCAACCTGATCCGCAACCGTGCGAAGGGCTCTACCAAACAGGACCCGAACGTCAACACACGTGTGGAACCCTGGCCCGCCAACACCTTTACCACCCGCGGCAAGAATTTTTCCATCAACGCCGTACACTTCGAGCAGCGCCTCGAGTTCGCCATGGAAGGCCATCGCTACTTCGACCTGGTCCGCTGGGGGATCGCGGAGTCTGTACTCAACAGATATGTAGCTAAGGAGGCCGTTGCCGGCCGCGACCTCAGAAACCGTACGTTCACCAAACGCAACTACCTTGCTGGCAAAGTCTTCCTGCCGCGCCATAATATGTTCCCCATCCCAGAGGACGAGATCCTGAACTCACAAAAGGGTGGTAAGTCGGTGCTCACCCAAAATCCCGGCTACTAACCTCTGTAAATACACTGTCAACGGCCGTCCCATGGGACGGCCGTTTTTTTGTGCCATTCCGCTACCTTTCCAGTATGAATTCCTATTCTCTTTGCAAGCATCCTGCGAGGGTCAAGTGCGTCTTCATTGTTCTAATACCCGTCTTCATACTACAGGCACAAAGCCTCCGGCCCCAGGCAGTGTATTTCACCAACGGTATAAAAACAATGGATGTGACAGCCCACGAAGCCACTGTCTGGACGCGACTCTGTGCCGTGGCGCATCCAAATCCCGTCGTCCATCTCCGGCAGGCATCAAAGAATGAACGGAATATGGTTAAAGCCATCCAACACCCCATCGGATTTGACGAGCGGATGCCTGTCGAACGCATGGACGGTGGCGTACCAGGGGCCGTGGGAGAAGTGCGCTTCACCCTTAGCGGCGATGGGAAAACGCATCGCACCAACTGGCAGGCAGCCACTGCAGAGCAAGACTATACAGCCTTTCAGCACTTCGGCGGACTAATATCCGGCACAGCCTATCGGCTGCTGGTAGAAGGTAGGGCATGGCCCAGAGGGCGCATCACACAGGCAGAAGTTTCTTTTAAAACGATGCCCGACAGTACCGAAGCAAGTAATATCCACCTCACCACGTCAACCTGCCAATATTTCTGGAGCTTCGATGACTCGGTCCGAGGCTTCCACACCTACATGTCGATGGCAGCTTTGCAGCCTGACCTATTCGTACAGACCGGGGACTATGTCTACTACGACAAGCCGGGACCCATGGCCACCACTGCTGAAAAAGCACGACACAAATGGCACGCGATGGACGGATGGCTCTCGCTTCGCGCATTCTATGCGCGCACCCCCGTATGGATGTTAAAAGACGACCACGACCTCATCGCCAACGATGCGCATCCAGGTTCAGAGCCCTTCGGAGAGATCACCGTGCCCCTCGGCCTCCGCATCTGGAAAGAGAACGTCCCCTTGCGTGCAACACCCTACCGCACCCTGCGCCTCGGCCGAGACCTGCAGCTCTGGTTTCTGGAAGGACGCGAATTCCGAAGCCCCAACGACATGCCCGACGGAGCCGCCAAAAGCATCTGGGGAAAGGTACAGAAGGCCTGGCTGGAGGAAACCATGTCGATCTCCACCGCCACCTTCAAAGTCGTCTTCTCCCCTACCCCCATCGTTGGCCCCGACCGCGCCACAAAAATGGATAACCATGCCAATGCGGCCTTCCGACATGAAGGCGACTGGGCACGCCGCATGCTTGCGGCCCAAGGAGCCTTGGTGGTGAACGGCGATCGGCACTGGCAGTATGTCTCCCGCGACAGTGCCACCGGCCTGTGGGAGTTCGGTTCCGGACCTGTGAGCGACTTCCATGCGCAAGGGTGGCCACCCAATGACCAGCGCCCGGAACACCGCTTCCTGCGCGTCGCCGGCGGCTTCCTAGGGCTTCGACTGCTGCACCCTTCCAACATACCTGTACTGGTACTCACACATTATGACGTGCACGGCAAAGTGGCACATGAAGAGGTCATACGACCGGAAGACCTGCGCCGGCGCTAAGCTTTAGACATCCGCTAGCAATACCCATTGAAGGTCATTTTGCATACCTTCCAATAAAAGAACAATATGAATAGGAGACGGTTTCTCCGGCAATCCAGCTCGCTGATGGCCCTGGCAGGGCTCCAGCACGCAGATATCCTCTGGGCTGCAGACGATAAACGGAGACGCGTCGCCCTCATCGGCACAGGATGGTACGGTAAGAGCGACCTCCTACGGCTTATACAGGTATCCCCCATCGAGGTCGTAGGGCTCTGCGACGTGGACAGGCATCAACTTGAAGGGGCCGTCCAACTCATACAGCAGCGCACCAAAAATCCCTCCCCCATCGCCACCTATAGTCACTACCAGTCACTATTAACCGAACAAAAGCCAGATATCGTTCTTATCGGTACACCCGACCACTGGCACGCACTACAAGCCATCGAAGCCATGCGGCAGGGAGCCCATGTATACGTGCAGAAGCCCATCAGCGTAGACGTTCTTGAAGGGGAGGCGATGCGGGCTGCAGCCCGTAAATATAACAGGGTAGTACAGGTAGGCCTCCAACGGCGCAGCACGCCACACCTGGTAGAGGCCAAGCAGCGGTACATCGACAGCGGCCTTCTGGGCAAGATATACCATGCAGAAATGTTCTGCCACTACCACATGCGCAACAGCTCCAATCCGTCTGTACAGCCGGTACCCGAATATTTCGACTATGAGATGTGGACTGGACCTGCCCCCTTACGACCCTTTGACGGCCTCCCACACCGCGGTTGGTGGCGCGCCTTCATGGAGTATGGCAATGGCATCACCGGCGACATGTGCGTACATATGTACGATGCCGTGCGGTGGATGCTCGGCCTCGGATGGCCTACCCGCATCCACGCGAGTGGAGGCATCTACGGCACTCACACCGGTAAGAGCAACATCGCCGACACCCAGACGGCCGTCTTCGAACACCCGGGCCTTCACTGCACATGGGAAATGAAGAGCTGGGGCGCGGCGCCTGATCCCGACTATCCCTGGGGCTTCAAGATCTATGGCGAGAAAGGAACCCTCTGCGGCAGCACCACTCGCTACGACTTAATCCCCGTCGGCAAGGGAGCGCGCCTCCACGGGGAGGCCCTCTACGAACGGGAGAAATACCCGGAGGATATTACTGAGAAGGACATCGAACTGCATGTGGCCTCCGCTACCAGAGCCCATATGCGCGACTTCTTACAATGCATAGACAACGCCGGTAATCCAGTATCAAATCTGGAAGAAGGACATATCTCTACCGCCAGCTGCATCCTTGCGAATCTTTCCATGCAGCTGGGCCGAGGACTCTCTTACGACCCTCAGCGTCGGATCGTGACAGGCGACGCAGAAGCGACCAGCCTACTCCAACGTACGTATCGAAATCCTTGGCAGCACCCACATCCCGATAGGGTCTGAGCAATAGCATTTAAGGGAAAGTTATTTGCTCCCTGTCACTACGCACGTCAAAGGATAGTATTGGCCAGATGGTATCTGCCTCATCACCTACATTCGAAACAGAGCTTACCACGGCTGATGTCGGCAAAGAGTCGTTCGGCCTCGGAAAACTCTTACATATGATGGATATGAAAGGGTATGAGATACCGCGCGTTAAGATGAAAGTCTTGCTGCGGCTATCTGCTCACGGCCTGAAAGTATTGAGTATGGAAAGCATGGCTGCCTCCAGGTTTTGAGCCGTATGCTGCAGTGCCGTCGGCAGGTCTGTAGGGATTGGGTTGATGTTGTGCAGAAGATCGAAATAGGGGGCTAAGATGCCTTGAGAATCATCGATCCGGCCTGCCAATCCGATCACAGGCTTGCCCATTTTTTTCGCACGCAAGGCTACTCCAAAGGGGCCCTTTCCATGGACTGTCTGTGCATCTAGACTGCCCTCGCCGGTGACGACGATATCGCAGCGTGCTAAGCGTACATCGAAAGCGGTGATGTCCAGAAAGTGCTCGATCCCATTGACGGGCATGGCGCCGGCGAGGGCATAGAGCCCGGCAGCGGCCCCACCGGCTGTGCCGGCATGGGAGACATCAGACATATCGCGACCGGTGAGCGCCATAGCCGCTGTCCGCATGCGGGAAAGTCCTGCCTCAAGCGTTTGCACCATCTGCGGTGTGGCACCCTTCTGGGGGCCGAAGATGGCGGCCGCACCTTCGGGTCCGAGCAGTGGGTTATGGACATCGCAGAGGATGGATATCTGGGCTGCCTCTATTCGGACATCCCAATGGGAGAGATCGATGTGGGAGAGCCTTTCTAGCTCACCAGGCGTCTGCAATGCAACGCCCGCCTCATCTAGGAATTGAGCGCCGAGGGCCGACAAGATGCCCATGCCGCCATCCACGGTGGCACTGCCGCCCATGCCGAGCAGGATGCGCTGGGCGCCCATATCAAGGGCATGGCGGATCAATTCACCCGTACCAAAAGAGGTCGCCAGACAGGGGTTGAGCTGTTCCTGCTGTAGCAGCCGGATGCCACTGGCCGTAGACATGTCAATAATGGCGGTCTGATCGTGTTCCAGCCACCCAAAAGAAGCAGGAACAGGCTGCCCCATCGGGCCTGTAGCCATGCCCTCGATGCAGGTCGCATGCAGCTGCGTTATGAGCAACTCGCCTGTACCATCTCCACCGTCGGCGATGGGATGCGGGATGCAGACATACGAAGGGTCTGCCGCCAGGATACCCCGTTCGATGGCGTGGGTCGCCGCCTCGGCTGTCAGGGCATTTTTAAATGCATTGGGCGCTGCCAGGACGATCATGGAAAGAGGAACAATGTGAGTGTCTTCTAGATGGATGTGTTCTCTGTAAATTATGGAAATTACCCATGGGCGTTGGATGTCGGTGAAGTTGTAATCTGTTTTTTTTGTTTTTATTATTGTGATGCCATGGTTATCCTTTGCGATAAGACCTCAGATTGTTACTGCTTCGACCTCCTCTTAGAATATGTACCACTTCATTCTGGAAGTCCATGACAAATATTTTTTTTCGCAGCCAGTGGCTTTTCCAGCCCACTTTTCGTTCGATGGCGACAGCCGGGAAACATCGGCTTTTCCTGTATCTGTCAATAGTAGTCATTGCATGTAGGGCAGTCCTAAACCTCATCTATCCCATGTTGTCTACCGATGGCCCCTGGGTGTTAAGTCCCGTATTCTCCTATATGATGGGCAAAGGCGATGATAGCCTCTTCGTATGGGAATTCCAGGGACCTGTCTATACTGTTAATACAACTGACTTCTTATACGCCACCTGGTTCTGGACATTCGGCATAAACACCTGGAGCTTCATCCTGTTGGGCACCGCGACTTTGCTGGCAACGGTTGTCATCTGGCATGTCCTGCTGAAGCGTTCCATAGAAGGGGATGGATGGCCGGTACTCATTCCACTGACTTATGCCCTGTCAGGATATGTGTACATGTACAGGCCCGAATGTTTCTCCATCCTGGCGCTGAGTTTCATGCTGCTTTGTCTCCAGCGGTTGGACAACAGGGTGCTGAAATGGGCCACGGCAGGAGGGCTTGTCGTATTGGCGGGGCTCAACCATCCCTTGGGAGGTGTCTATGGGTGCATCCTACTGGGATACTTTCTGCTGCAAGGCCGACATCGGCTTGGGGACTATCTCATGGCGGCTGGCCTTTCCATTGGGATGGCATTTCTATTGTCCGGCGGACAACTTCTTCAATTTCTGGACATCTACCTGACGCGACCTGGTGATGGAGAGACACATTTTACTGGCGTAGATTTTTCTTTACTCACAAAATACTTCATCCAGGGCTCACCCTTTCTCATCCTCTTGCTACCGCTCGTCTTCTTTTGGAGCGGGACCTTTGGCAGGCTTATGCTGGGTGCCTCCCTGCTGGTATTACTGGTATCTGGCAGGAGCTATTACTATCCGTATCTGCATGTAGCCATACTTGCGGCAGCCATCTTTGAAAAATCCATCCGTACGAGTGCTTTTAAGGTCTATGAGGCCTTACTGAGGGTCTCTCTAGCCTATTCATGGATGGCATTCCTAGTGATTCCCATAGCATTGGGGGTTCTGAGCTACAAGGAACAAACGCACTGGTGGAAGGTACTGGCCAGCATAGATCAGGAAGAAAAGACATGGGAAACAGATACATCAAAAAAATACTATGCCCCCGCGCAGTTGAGTATGGAAATATACGACAACCCGCAAGCCAGGCTGCTATACTCATGGATGTACAAAGACATAGGCATACAAGATGCCCAGTCACATGTATTTTATATTTATAATAAAAGTCAGCTGGCGTGGATTCAAAAAAACTTTCGCAGTAAAGGTGCCCGTTGGGAAACCCAAGAAATGATCCCTCCCGCTCAAGGCAGCATGAGGATCGCATCCTTCTATAGATGTAGGCTGCTGTATCATGACTCGGTCGGTCTATGGAAAGTTCAGGCCCTGACTGATTTACCTGCTGATCACAAAAGCCAATAAGCCAGCAGCTGACTTATGGCATGCATCCTTGCATCAAGCAAGCCCTGTCAACGACCGGATCGCCACTGAGGCCGTGACGGCACCAAAAGTGGCGGGCATATAAGAAATGGTTCCATAGGCGGATTTTTTAAAGTTCTTATCGTCGGTCAGCATAAGGCTCTCGCGGATGGGTGCCTCCGGACTGAAGACGACGGTCACCCCTTTACGAATCCCATGGCTGCGCAGGTTTTTCCGGATCTGCTGGGCGAAGGGGCAGTTGTAGGTACGCGAGATGTAGACGACAGACAGGCGCGTGGGGTCGAGCTTGGCGCCGGCACCCATACTACTGACCAGCGGGATACCGCTTTCCACAGCCAGGCGGATGAAGGTGACCTTGGGGGTGATGCTGTCTATGGCGTCGATGAGGAAGTCGGGTCGAAGGGCTAGCAGTTCCTGCACCATCGAGGGCTCTACGAAAGACTGGACAGCATGCAGGTCGAGCTCGGGGTTGATGGCTTTGAGCCGTCCGCCATGATACGCACCTTAGGCACGCCATGGCTGGTCGCCAGGGCTGGCAGCTGCCGGTTGCGGTTGGTAGGGTCTACCACATCTCCGTCAACGATGGTCATGCGGCCAATACCGCCCCGGGCGATGAACTCGGCTGCGAAAGAGCCCACACCGCCCATACCCACCACCATCACATGCTTGCAAGTGAGTACCCGCAACGCCTCCTCGCCAATCAGCAGGCTCGTGCGTGTTAGCCATGAGATATCATCCATATGTTGTCAATATTTCTCCAAATACAGAGAGGGCAGTGGCCCATGCCGATGCAGCGAGGTCCTCAAGTCTGAGCCCCCGTAAAGAGGCAGCAGAGGCATAGACTGCATCGATATCCGCAGCGGTATCATCAGTCTCCAAAAATATACGTACGATCGGCATGGCGCAGAACACCTCTCCGACAGGCAATTGAGATGGATGCCACCCGAACGAGAGCATAGATCCCGCATCCAGTATCCGATGGGCAAGGTCAACACCTTTGCGGAAGCCATGAAAGACAACGGGTACGGTCACTTGCTCTTCTTTCAGAATATGATGCACCTCATCATATGTGCGGACGCAGTGTATGATAATGGGCTTGCGAAGCTGCTCCGCGAGCGAGAGTTGTCGACGGAACCAATGCACCTGCAGGGGCATCGACGTCGCACAGATCCTGTCGAGACCACACTCACCGATGGCCAGCACCTGTGGGCCTACCGCAGCTGCCTCCAGCAGTTGGAAATCTTGCAAGGCCTTATCCACATCCATGTGTCAGGGATGCATCCCCATCGACACCGGCGAGTCGTCCTGAGCATGATCGAACCCTGAGGAGATGTTGCAGATCCTCACCACCCCGGAACGTTGTTCCCGGTTGTGCGTGTGCATGTCAAAAAGGGGGGGCAAGGCAGCAAACGTATGATGGTTATGCAGGCGCGTGCATCCTCAGCCCTTCGGGTCGAGCACTACGTATTTGATGCGCTGCCGCTTCCAGGTGTAGGTGATATGGATGCGGCCGTCGCTGCCTTGTATGACGGCCGGGTAAGAGAACTCCATCTTGGGCTCTTCCTCCAGTACGAGCCATGGCTTCCAGTCGAGTCCGTTTTCAGAAACAGCGATGTTCAGCGGGGAGCGGCTGCCGCCCCATTGCAAGGAGTTCTTAGTGACATGGTTGTAGACAATCAGTTGTCGGCCATCATGGAGGGTGACGGCGTCGGTGCCTGAGTTTGGGTTGGGCAGCGGCGTGCGTTCGAGGGGTGTCCAGGAACGGCCATTGTCGGAGGAGAAGGCTTGTAGCACGACGCCATTTTTGCTGCGGCAGAGAATCTGCAGCCGGCCGTCGCGCGTGAAGAGGATGCTGGGCTGGATGGCGGAGAATGCACGCCCATCGTTGATGGCGGGGGTGCGCGTCCAGCTGCGGCCGGCATCGCGGGTCATCTCGAAATGAACGCGCCAGCCGTCGTGTTCGGAGCTGGTGGGACATAGCAGGGTCCCGTCGGCCAGGAGGACGGGCTTGTTCTTGATAGGTCCCAGGATGCTGTCGGGCAGGCGCTCCGCTGCTGACCAGCTCCGGCCGCCGTCGGTCGAGCGCTTAAGCATGCCCCACCATTGGGAGGGCGTGGGGCCGACCTTGTAGAAGAGAAGCAACTCCTTGCCAGGCAGCTGGAAGAGCACAGGGTTCCAGGTAGGATAGCGGAGGGTAGGGCTCTGCACGCCGTTTGCCACTTCGACGGGGGCTGTCCACCCACCTTGTTCGAGGCGATTGACCCAGATGCCTACGTCTGGATTTTTTTCGTGTGTGCCGCCGAACCAGGCTGCCACGATGCCCTCGGGCGTCTCTGCCAGTGTGGAGGCATGGCAGGAGGGGAAGGGGGCAATCTCAAAGAGAAAGCTGCGGTGGATCACCTGCGCGTTCGAGGGCCCACCGTGCCAGAGGAAACCGAGCAGTAACAGGATGTGCAGGAACTTAGGCTTGTACATACAATGGAATTGACAAGGTTGTTAGGAATTGGCCGTCAAGGGTTTGCAGACGAGCAGGCAAGGTTCATAGACGGATCCGACAAGCCAGCGATCCCGGAAGGGCACGGCGACGGTAGAGCCTGAATATTCCCTTCCGTCGTTGAGTAACACTTCCCTGGTGGCATATCCACCTTGAGGGTTGGGACGCAGGTGCAGGATCTGCGAGAGAGACTTCTGCAATGAGTCTTTTGCATGGGCAACGAAGGGCAAACGCTGCAGATGGCAGCCGATCCAGAGGTCGCCGCGCACATCCACGTCGATGTTGTCGACACCCGTCTCCAGGCTTTGCTCTCCTCTCAGCTGCAGGCTGCCATCAGAAAGGTTCCGGGCATAGGTGAGCAGTTTGCGGCCGGTGGTGGCGGCCACAGACACGGTGGAGCCATCGGGTGACAGGTTGACGCCGTTGGCATAGGCAAGGCCTTCTGCCACCGTCCGAACGGCTTTTCCGTCGAAGTAGTTCACGTAGGAGATGGCGCACTGGAGATAGTCTTCCAGGGTGCGGGCGAGGCCTGGCAGCGGATAGTAATGGTCGTTGGTGACATAGAAGCTGCGTTCGCCGACGGCGGCGACGTCGTTGGGACTTTTCATCCGCGGAGGGTCGACGATGGACTCGAGGTGGACGAGGCTGTCTTTGCGCCATTCAAAGCGTTCGACTGCATGGGAGCCATCCTGCTGTCGGTGGCTGACGGCGAATAACAGGAGGCGACCTTCGGGGCTTCGCCAGAGGGAGAGGCCATGGGAGTGGAAGTCTGGTAAGGAGGGAGGGGTGATATCTCGCAGGCCGACCGTGTCGGCCGCGGGCTGGTAGAGGAGGATGGCGTCGCGGGTAGCGCCGCGGGATAAAATGGCGGCCCGGCGGTCATCGACAGAGATAAAAGCGATCTCCAGCAGGGTGTCTGCCGCTATGTCCTCCGGCCCGGGCACGGACAATGGCAGGCGGGTGGGTGTACCCTGGAAATGAGGTGTGATCTGGCAGAACATGCCGGCAGGGATTAGGATGCCGACAGTAAGCACGAGGCTACAGGCGATTAGCAGAACGAAGGTGACCGTCAAGAAGCGCGACATGACATACGAAGTCTATGAACTAAAGTACGTCATTCGAATGGAGAACCGAAGGCGGCCTTTCGGTAGTGGATGAAAAAAGAAGCATCACTCGTATATGGAAGTCGTGCCACGAACTTCCAAGTGATTGGCAGAACAGGAAAAACAACGGACTTCGTCTGCTAGGGATCACTCAAATGCGCGGATTAGCCAAAGATATGGGTCGTGACATGGAGCGAGCCGTGTAAGCACTGAAATTGAACTGGAAGATGGGGATTCGTGATGGTGATACTACATCAAAATAGTAAACAAGTTTCTGACAACTTCACTTTCCGATACAGAACTTCGAAAAGATATAATATAACTGGTCTTCGTTCGTCACTGTCCCGGTGATCTCACCCATGTAGTGTAAACACCTCCTGATCTCCAACGCAAGCAGATCACCCGGCAGCCCATCCGCCATACCCCGCTGAACATCCGCCACCGCAGCAGCTACCTGCTGCAGGGCCGCATGATGCCTTGCGTTCGTCACGAACGTACTCTCGACATTCACCCGCCCCTGCAGCACGCGGTCGACCATCTGCTGCTTTAATACCCCGATGTGGTGATGGGCCTTCGCAGAAATGTACAGCGCATCGAAGCCAGGAAAACGCTCGGCCAGGGACACCTCGTCGAAGAGGTCGCTCTTATTGCCTACAAGCAGGTACGAGGAATTAGCCTCCCGCAGCAAGGCCAACGATGATTCTAACCCACCCAACGTCTCTGTTGCTGCATCGAACAGACAGAGTACCAGGTCGGCCGTACGCATCTTCTCGAGACTTCGCTCCACGCCGATGGCCTCGATGACATCGCCGCTCTCTCGGATGCCCGCTGTGTCGATCAGACGGAACAGGATGCCGTCGATATTCAGCACTTCCTCAATGGTATCGCGCGTGGTGCCGGCAATCTCGCTGACGATGGCCCGGTTCTCGTTGAGCAGGGTGTTCAGCAGGGTCGACTTCCCCGCATTGGGCTTGCCAACGATGGCCACGCCAACGCCATTTCTTATCACATTTCCAAGACGGAACGACTCGACGAGTCGACTCACGGTCATGTATATACGCTCCAGTAACTCGGTAAGCCGCGTCCGGTCGGCAAACTCCACATCCTCTTGCGAGAAGTCCAACTCCAATTCGATGAGTGCCGAGAACTCGATCAGTTTCTCCCGCAAATCACTCAGCACGGCCGAGAAGCCGCCACGCATATTATGCATGGCTGTCCGGTGGGAAGCAGCTGTGTTCGAGGCGATCAAGTCGGCCACCGCTTCTGCCTGCGTAAGGTCGAGCTTGCCCTTTAGGAAAGCCCGCTGCGTGAACTCGCCGGCACGTGCAAGCCTGGCCCCCCGAGCGATGCAGGCAGCCATGATCCGCTCCTGAATCCAAGGCGAGCCATGGCAGGAAACTTCCACCACATCTTCGCCTGTATAGGAGCGCGGACCCCGGAAAAGCGACAGCACTACCTCGTCGACCAACTCTTCACCGTCCTTCAGATACCCCACATGCAGAGTGTTCGCGAGTTGCTCCGTAAGATTCTTTGCAGGAAACATCCCATCCACAATGTCGATGGCCCTTGACCCACTCAATCGCACCACGCCGATGGCACTCACGCCCGGCGCCGTGGCCAGCGCCACGATCGTATCATCCCAAGAAGCAAAGCCGTCCATGGGGTAAAAGTACCGAGAATGGAGCGTTCCAGGCTTCAAAGAACGACATGCAGATGCATGCGCGCATTGGAGATGCCTGCCAGTTGGGCGGCCGTCTCAAAAATGAAAATATAGTGGCCTCAACGATAGCTGACGATGGCACCTGCCTGAACCGGTTCTTTCGAAAGCTGGGTTTCCAGCCAACCATTCCATCCGGCTGCGGAAGTGAAGGTGCCCTCCCGATCCCAGCAGGCTCCCATCCTATACGTAAAAGGACGTCCCGTCGGAATCCGTAACTGCAGCAGCAACTGCTGTGATGTGACGCGTGCACGAATGGGTACGCCCGCCAGCACGGCCACAGCCGTAGTGCCGTTCTTCGGATCCGTCGGCTCCCAATAAGAAGCCCATCCGCGCTGCTCGTCGATGTACATCACGCTGGGGTCCTTTCGGGTGATGATGCCGATGACAACCGGCAGTGTGTCGAGGCCTTCCACGTCGTATTGTACACTGATCTGGTTGAGGTAAGTACCGGCATCCAGCGAGATGGTCTTGGTGGATGCCACCCGCCGGCCATCCATCACCACGGGCTCGTAGTGCAACCTGAAACTGGTGCGCAAGGGTCCGTTGTCGAGTACCTCCCAGCGCGTAAAGTTGCCCGGATACCAGACGGAGTCGCGGAAATAGGGCGCCATGTTGCCTGCCCCCAGGGTGTAGCCGACATGATAGTAGTCCAGCCCATCTCCGTTATCGCGATGGTAGTCGCCCCGACGATAGCGCTCGTTGATCACCATCTCGCGGCTGCGCTTCACCCATACGTCCAACCCGTGGGCATTCTCCTTGGGCGTTGACTCCAGGGCCTTGCCATAGGCACGGAATGCGATGCGGTCGTTCTCCCAGGCGAAGTCGTCCTTCCGCTCGGGCACGAAGCGGCCATAGGTCTTCGCCTTCACGACCTTGCGGGGACGGGGCTCGCATCGGAATGACACACTCCCACCGGCCACGATATCCACCTGCAGTAGCAGGTGGATAGGATCCTTACTACCCAGCCGTTCCAGCTGCAGCGGCACCTCAGCATTCGTCCGGACATCGACCACCCGGAAACTGACCGTATCCGTCACGCCGAACCGGTCACGGAAACCCTCCCAGGGGATGGAGACGACCTTTGCCTTCCATGCATCTCCGCCGGGATTGTGCAGAGTGAAGCGACCGTCGACTTTCGGTTGTACATGACCGGTAGCCATCCCTAAGATGGCAATAATCATCGTGCAGATCTTTTTCATACGGATTTCATTTGAGTCGATATAGCAACCATTCGTTCATCCGAGACCGCTGTTCGGGATATATCCAGTGACCCGTCTCCACCTGCAGGTAGGTTTCCTTGGGCGCCTTGACAGCATTGTAGGCGGCGTACATGGAGGTGGGCGGACAGGTCTCGTCGTTGAAGCCCCATGTGTACCATCCCGGCTGGGTGAGGGTACGGGCGAAATTGACGACGTCGTAGTACGGCACCGTCTCTCGGATGGACGGGTTAGGACTATAGAACGGACCACCCTCGTAGAAGACATGCGGCCAGCCGCCGGCACGTCCCTGCAGATAGCCCGTGAGGTCGCATAAGGCAGGATGTATGGCCGCCAGGCATTTGATGCGCTTATCCAGGCCGGCCGTGATGATGCTTAGCGCACCACCCTGGCTGTTGCCACTGACACCGAGGTTAGTGCCGTCGAACTCCGGCATGGAGAAGATGTAGTCGATGGCCCGCACACAACCGGCATACACGCGTCGGTAGTAATACCGGTTGCGATCGTGGATGCTCGAGAAATAATATCCGCGAAGGGCCCCCACGTCTAGGTCTCGGTACACCGAGGGATCCATCGTCACCGGTATTCCATGGATGCCGATGGTGAGGACGATGACCCCCTTATCGGCCAGCTCCAGGTCGGGATTGTAAGGGCGAGTCCCTGCCCCGGGCACCTGCAGGATGGCGGGATACTTACCCGGCTTCCTCGGCACGCAGAGGATGCCATAGATCCGGGAGCCGTTGAGGTTCTGCACACTGAGTTGATAGACGGCCGTGGCTGACGAGCCCCTCTCGAGAAGAGGCAGCAGCCTTGCGTCGATGTGCAGGGTCGCCAGTTCCTTTTTCACATCCCCCCAAAAGCGGTCGAAGTCGGCCGGCTGGTGGACGGTCGGCAGGATCTTCTCCATGTCATAGCCCACTGTGGCGAGGCCGCGGTAGCTCCTCCCATCCGACACCACGCTGGCGATGCAGCGCAGGAAACCTGGCTCTCTGAGCGAGAGGGGCGGCGTGACGAGGCTGCCGTCGGCCGACGTGGTGCTGTCGATTGCAAGGGGCTTCATCCGCTCGGGACCCACCTGCCAGACGATGCGGGCATCGCGCATCGGCGAACCGTTGCGCAGTACGCTGATGCGGAACCGCACTGGCTGTCCCACCAACTGCTGCCAGTTGCCGACATCGGGCGTCACGAGGACACGTACGGGTTGCTCAGCAGGCTGGGCGATGCCCTGCATGCACCCCTGCAACAGCAGGTACAGGCCAAGAAATCGATTCAGGATACGCATGTGGCGGAAGGATTTGTCATACGATAATCGGGATCAAAGCTAAGGCAGTGGATGGGCAGGTTCTCTTTCTGAGCAATCTATAGGTGCCGTCGTTGGCAGGATATGCGCAGTCGAGGTCGGCCTCAACCACCCTGATGGCAGAAGGTGTCATCAGCCGGGGCATCAGCCAAGTGATAGGTTCGCAGTCAGGTATCGTCGATTGGGCGGATGCCTTCTGTAGCAGGCTGGTGGAGATGCAAAACCATAGTATGATATATGTGTGCATGGTGGTGAGCATCTTTTGGTGCCGAAACCATTCTGTCCAGTATGAAAATACCTTTAGTTGAGTCCTTTGAAACCGTGGTCTCCGCGCCGTTCGAGGATGCGCTTAAGCGGTATCCGAGCACCGCCTGTCTTTTCGAGCCAGTCCCAGAGTTCATCGCGGTATTCGCGGATAAGTGCCTGATAGGCGGGGTGCCGGTAGAGGTTGTTCTTTTCTTCGGGATCCTTCTCGAGGTCAAAGAATTCGGAGAGGTCCCAGATGCCGTGATACCAGATGAATTTGTACCGACCCTTGCGCATCCCAAAGGTGGTAGGCGTCTGGGGGAAGCTGAATTCCCAGAAATACTCATAGAAGGCCCTATCGCGCCAGGCGACCAGCTCGCCGCGGAGCAGCGGCTGGATCGATTCTCCCTGCATCTGCGGGGGTTTTGGCATCCCGGCCAAGTCGAGGATGGTAGGGGCGATGTCGATGTTCTGTACGACCTGGCGGAGGACGGTGCCAGCCTGAAAACGGCCTGGGGCATGCACGAGCATGGGCACTTTCTGGCTCTCCTCGTACATGTTACGCTTGTCTATCAAGCCATGTTCGCCCCATAGGAAGCCGTTGTCGCCCATGTAGATGACGACGGTGTTCTTGTCTCTACCTGTGGCCTTGAGTGCTTCCAGCACTTTGCCGATGTTATCGTCGATGCCCAGCAAGACCTCGCAGTAACGACGATAGGTGTCGTCGAAGTCGACGGTGCCATCATAGAGGAAGTCGACGCCATGCCAGCTGTTGCGTTGACGCCACACCCAGTCCGGGATATCGCGGATGTTGAAGTTGGTATCGCGAGCCGCCATGATGGCTCTGGGATGGGTGAGCGTATCACCGAACATGCGGCTACTGGGGCCTGCGGTGAGGTTGATGGTGGAAGGGTATTGGATGGGCTTCCCCTTGTATCTCGCGGCATGCCGTCTGGCAGGCAGGAAGTTATCGTGCACGCCTTTGTGGGAGAGGTAAAAGAAGAATGGCTTCCGAGGGTCTTGCGCATTCATCCAGTCGATGGCGTGGTCAGTGAGCAGGTCGGTGATGTAAGTACTGTCACCGTATTGCACTCGTTTGCCGTCGATGTTGAGGACGGGATTGTAGTAGACCCCCTGTCCGCGGAAACTCTCCCAATGGTGGAAGCCCTTCTGCGGCTGGTCGCCCTGGTTGCCCATGTGCCACTTGCCGAAGAAGGCGGTTTGATAGCCAGCCGTCTGCAAGTATTCGGGGAAAAATCGCAGGTTGGCCGGTAGCGGTGAGAAGTTGTCGACGACGGTGTGGGTGTGGGCATACTGGCCCGAGAGCAGGCTGGCGCGTGATGGCGAGCAGAGGGCAGTGGTGACGCTGGCGTTGCGCACCCAGACACCTTCGCGCGCCATGCGGTCCATGTTGGGCGTCTCCAGCCAGGGCACTTTGCCGGTGAAGCCCATGAAGTCGTGTCGGTGATCATCCGTCAAGATGAAGATCACGTTGGGTCGCTGCGGGGCGTGCTGTTGCTTTTGCGCAGCGAGCGGGGATACGACAACGAGAAGGGCGGCGAGGAGCGGAGTCCTGCCCAACTTGCATGTTGGCATGGGAATTTATAAGGGTTAGAAGAAGGTAATTCCTTCAAATGTAACGAGTCTGGACAGACCTTGAGTGATTCAATGCAGCGCCCCACTTCCTTGCGTCAAAGGTCATTCGATACACTGACACAATCTACTGTCATTGAAAACCTAGAGGAAGAGGCAGCGACGGGCGGAGCCCTGCCATTGTCTGCCAGTCAATTGGATCAGACGAAAAAGACGCCCCGAACTTGCAGGACAACCACCGAAACGAGATCGAATGGATACTGCTCTTTAAGATGCAACATTCCAGCAGGCTGGCGGTCAAAACATAGATCGGGAGACTGATTGCCGGCGTATGAAGTCGCAAGACTTACTAAGGACCCATCCTGACAGTCAAAAAAATCAGGCCACCCAGTGGATGGCCTGATGTATGTTGGAAATGCGTAGATGCTGACTACTCTTCTGCGAGCTTGAAGGTGACCGGCTGGCGGCGGTAGGCCTTTACACTTCGGCCGTTTTGCACAGCGGGCTTCCATTTCGGTCCCTTACGGATGGCATTGACGGCAATCGCTGCCAGCTTGGTGCCGGGGCCGAGGCAGTTGGCGACGCCAGCTTCGCTACAGGCCAGAGCCCGTACTTCACTTACGTTGCCTTCTTTGTCAACGATAAAGAGGATCACAACACTACCGGACTTACCATCGTCTTGGAGTTCATCGATGTTGCGCTCGATCTCACGGGTCACATAGCGGGTCCATGCAGACGTTCCACCGGGGAACTCGGCGTCGATTTCGACCTTCTGAAAGACCTTGTCCTCGTCATCCTGCTTAGGCGCTTCTACGACTCCACCATCATCGATGGGAGGGGCTACAATGCCTTCATCTTTTGTGCCTTCCTGGTTGACCGTAGAAATCTTTGTCTCTTCCAGTTTTTCGATTTCCGGGGGCTTCTCGTCTTCTTTGACTTCCTCATCCTTCACCACTTTGGGGGGCGTGAACTTGGTCATCTCGACCTTGGGAGGCTCCGGTGGCTTGGGTGGCGGAGGAGGTGGTGGAGGCTCATTCTTCTCCTGCACGATTTCTTCCAGCTGAACTTCTTTCACTTCCACCTTGCCTCTGTTCGTAGATACCGTTTTGAGGATAAAGGAGACAAGGACGAGCAGCAGCGCGAGGCTGATAGTGGTCAGCATGGCCCGTGTGAGCCGCTTGTTGTAATTGCGGCGGAGCTCATAAGCGCCATACTCCTTGTTGCGCCCGTCGAAGACGAGATCTAAGAAGTCTGCACTTAGAATCTTGTTCACATCCATGTCGTTACTTTTACTTTAGATGCTTCTCTGTGTTGGATTGCATATACCCTTACTCACTTGATGCCGGCGGCAGCCTCCGTGATTTTGACGAGCTGGTACTCCTGCGGGGCCACATCGACCATCGCATAGCGCTTTATCTCGCAGATCGTCATTTCATCGAGGATGTCGACCGTATTCTTGTAGGTAGCGTCGGGCGTCGGCTTTAGGATGACCACGAGGTCTTCCAAGTTGGTGGTCTGCTTCTTACGCAGAATCTCTTCCCGGATGCCCTTGAAGTTGGAGGCCTGAAGCTTGGTAGGGTCGAGGCCTTCGTAGTAATAAATCTGATCCTCTTTGCCGAGGATGATCGTGAAGGCGCCGGACTCTTTCACCTTATTCTGTTCTTCAGGTTTCTGAACATCCTTCGGCAAGAACAGGTTCATGGCGGTGGGCTGGGCCATCGTCGTGGTGAAGATGAAGAAGGTAATCAGGAGAAAGCCAAGGTCAACCATGGGCGTCATATCGACGCGGGTGGACAATTTCTTGGCTTTTTTGACACCTGGTCCCTTCTTGTGGCCCTCGTCGCCACCACCGGTATCCATACTGGCCATAATCTGTGTTTTTTTCTTTTCAGGTAAAAATCACTTGGTAGCCTCTCCGCTGATCTGCTTCTGTCGGGTCTCGAAGAGAGGGGTACCCATGGGGGCGTCCTCCGGGGCCGTGATTAGCAGAAACTTGTTTTGGTCGTTCAGCTTGAAGGCGTTAAGCACGTTCTTAAAGGCGGGGTACTTAGTGTCGTTGTCGGCCTTAATGAGCAGGTTGAGTTTTCTGCCGGAATAAGCCACCAAGGCATCTCTGACCCAGTAGTTGAGCTCGCCGCCGGTGGAGTCTTCACAGGGGACACCTGGCTGTACGACCTTTTTCATCGCCTCTGGATCGAGTTGCAGCAACCCTTTGAGCTGGCTGAAAGGTACGCCGACGCTGGGAGCATCGATGAAGACCTTCATTTCGGCTGGCGTCAATCCAAGATTGCGGGTGGTGTTGATGTTCTCAATCAGTACCTGTTTAAACTGGGCATTATCCAACGATACAAAGACGCGCGCGGTCTTGTCGACCGTAACCATGAAGGCATCCTTTTCCGGCACGGCGATGGACGAAACAGATCCCGGCGTCTTGACTTCTACGGCATCTTCCGGCTTGAATTTCGTTGCCAAGATGAAGAAGGTCAGGATCAGGAAGGCCACGTCCACGAATGGCGTCATGTCGTTCTCCGGGGAGTGCTTTTTTATTTTGACACTTGGCATGATTCCGACTTTAAGAGTTATGATTCATTTCCACGCGGATTCCACAAATGGCGGACCGCTTATTTGTGCAATGAAGCAAAACTTTGGGTCAGCGTGAAGCCAGACTCGTCGATGCCGTAGGTGATCGCGTCTATTTTGGTTGTGAAGATGTTATACATGACCAGGGAAACGGAAGAGGTAGCAATACCCAGGGCCGTGTTATAGAGGGCCTCAGAGATACCGACTGCCAGTTCGGAGGCAGCACCGGCACCGCCTTCTTCACCCAGCGAGGAGAACGAGCGGATCATACCCATGACTGTACCCAACAGAGCGATCAGAGTACCCAGGGATACCAACGTGGACAGGAACACCAGGTTCTTCTGCAGCATCGGCAACTCGAGGGCCGTAGCTTCTTCTACTTCCTTCTGGATGGCAGCGATCTTCTGGTCGGTGTCGAGACCATCAGCGCCCAACATCTCCTTATACTTGCGGAGGCCAGCCTTCATAACATTGCCTACGCTGCCTTTCTGCTTATCACACTCGGCGAGGGCTGCATCGACATTTTTGTTGGCCAGGTGGAACTGCACTTTGCGGACGAACTCGGAGACAACACCCGAACCCGTAGCCTTGCTGATCGTCATGAAACGCTCAATGGAGAACACGACCACCATTAAGAAGCAGCCGATCAGGAGGGGAACGATGATGCCACCCTCGTACATGCGATACCAAGCACCCTTGGGCCCTTTGTGGCTGGGCCAGAAACCGCCTTCTAGGTCAGGCTTCGAAAAACCGCTGTCGGCGCCAAGGATGAAACGCCAAATAATATAGCCCGCAATAATGCACAATAATGGGGCCAACCAGGAAATGAGATTACCGCCCTTCTTCGCTTGAGCCGATGCAGCTGCCTTGGCAGCAGTCTTTGTTTCAGCCATGACTTAATGTTTAGTTTTGAATAACGCCAGTAATTGATTTTTGTCTTGGGGCACAATTCTAATGAAAAATGTTCTGTTTCCCACTCCTGCGGATATAATTTTTTCAACGACGAGATGAAGCCTTCATGAAACGGGAAGTCATGTCTGCACCAAAAGGGATGCCAGGCAGCCTTTTTTCAAACCCCGCCTTCCCCAGCCAACCTGTACGATGCTGCTAAGTGTTCAAGCTATGTTTTCAATACCTTCGCCGCCTTAAAAGCCCACAATAGATATGAACTCCAATTTTCACCTTGGCAGCCTCCTCATAGGCTCGGTTCTGTTTATGTCCACTATTGGCCCTGCGGCCGCCCAGAACCGACGTCCAGAAGGCCCTGGCCAGCCAGCCCCCACTCGCCCTACCGCGGGCGATTCCAGCCAGCCGCAGTCGCCTGGCCGCCCTGGCCTTGGTGCGGCAAGCCAACGCCCTGGACCCAAGCCGTACAAAGAAGTCATCACCCCGAAAGCCTTGACCAAAAAGGGTCTCTTTACCGTCCATAAGATTGAAGACAAATACTATTTCGAGATCCCTGACTCCATCTTTGGCCGCGATATTATGGCCATCACCCGCTTCTCAAAGGTCGTGGGTGGTGCTGGCATCTACGGTGGAGAGCTGGCCAACCAGCAGGTCATCCGCTGGGAGAAAGGGCCCGATAATAAAACCTTCCTCCGAGTGATCACTGTGATCAACGTGGCCAATGACTCCACCCAGCCCATTTACAAGGCAGTCCGGAACTCCAACCTCGACCCCATCGCTGCTGCTTTTGATGTTAAATCGCTGGGCAAAGACTCCTCCGGGGTGGTATTAGACATGTCTGAATTCCTCAAAGGAGACAATATGCCCGTTTCCCTCGGCCAGTCCATCAAACGCCGACTGAACCTGGGTGGACTGACGTCCGACCGATCCTACATCGAATCCATCCGCACCTTCCCCATCAACACCGAGGTGCAGACCGTCAAGACCTACTCCGCCAGCGCCGGTGGTGGACTTATCATGGGACCCTCCCCCTTTCCAGGCAGCTCCAGCATCCCCGCCGCCTCTGCTGCCGGCTCGATCACAGTAGAGACGAACACCTCCTTCATCCTGATGCCGTCGACCCCCATGCGCAAACGCCCGATGGACAACCGCGTCGGCTATTTTGGGGATGATTATACCGTCTACTCCGACGACCAGCAGAAAGTCTATGAGTCCCGTTTCATCGTCCGCTGGAGGCTAGAGCCCAAGCCGGCCGATCGGGAGCGCTGGACACGCGGTGAACTGGTAGAGCCAGCCAAACCCATCATCTATTACATAGACCCCGCCACCCCTAAGAAATGGAGGCCTTACCTGATTCAGGGCGTCAACGACTGGCAGAAGGCCTTTGAGAAGGCCGGCTTCAAAAACGCCATCATAGGCCAAGATTGGCCGGAAAAGGACAGCACCATGAGCCTGGAAGATGCCCGCTACTCCGTCATCCGCTACTTTGCCTCCGACATCCAAAATGCCTATGGCCCCAATGTCCATGACCCCCGCAGCGGTGAGATCATCGAAAGCCATATCGGCTGGTATCATAATGTCATGAAGCTGGTGCATGACTGGTACTTCGTCCAGACAGCCGCAGTAGACAGCGGTGCCCGCCATATGACCTTCGACGACGACCTGATGGGCAACCTGATCCGCTTCGTGTCCTCCCATGAGGTGGGTCATACGCTAGGACTACGTCATAACATGGGCTCCAGCAGCATGACGCCGGTCGAAAAACTGCGCGACAAAGCTTGGGTGGAAGCCAACGGGCACACAGCCTCCATCATGGACTATGCCCGCTTCAACTACGTCGCACAACCGGAGGATAGCATTGGCCGGAAGGGGCTCTTCCCGCGCATCGGCGACTACGACAAATGGGCCATCGAATGGGGCTATGGCCCCGTACAGGCCACTGATGAGGCATCCGAAAAGAATGAACTCAGTCAGAAATTCGTGGCCCGCTACCGCGATAATCCCCGCATATGGTTCGGCACCTACGAATCGGGCAATACGTCGGACCCCCGCACGCAGAGCGAAGACTTGGGCGACAATGCCATGAAAGCCTCTGAATACGGCATCCGTAACCTCAAGCGCATCGTACCCAACCTCATGCAATGGACGCGGGAGGATGCCGACAACTGGTCGAACCTCGCTCAAATGTACAGCCAGGTAGTAGGCCAGTTTAACCGGTATATGAACCACGTGGCCCGCAATGTGGGTGGTTATTATGAAACCTGGAAGTCGGTCGAACAGGAAGGCGCCGTCTTCGAGGCCACCCCCCGCCAGCACCAGAAAGACGCTGTAGTCTTCTTGCACCGGCAGCTCTTCGAAACGCCCGTCTGGCTGACAGATGCCAAGATCCTCGACCGCATCAGTGCCCCCCTCTCCAACACCGTAGGCTCCCTGCAAGAGAGCCTCCTCGGGTCTATGCTCTCCGCCGCAAGGCTAGACAGGATGGTGCAGTCGGCCAACCGCTTTCCGAACACCTATGCCATCGATGAGTTCTATGCAGACCTCCGCAAAGGGATATTTAGCGAGCTGGCGACAGGCAAACGCATTGAGAACCTCCGCAGAAACCTGCAAAAGGCCTACGTGGAGCGCATGATCGCCCTGATTGCACCTGCCGGTACTCCCGCACCACCGAGCTCCATGGGCGGGTTCACCATCTCCCTTTCACCCGACATGCGACGCAGCGACGTGAGCTCCCTCACAAGGGCCCACTTGGCATCGCTCCGTTCGGAGATCATGGCTGCCGTCAGTCGTACCAGTGACAGCATGAGTCGCTATCACCTCCAGGACCTCTCCGAACGCATACGGAACGCCCTGGACCCAAAATAGCTTAGGTCTCAGCTGACCTACCCGCAAGGCAAAGGCCCCGCAACTTCCTGGAAGTGCACCGGGGCCTTTACCTTGCGGGGTAGCCTCTGAAGTGTAACCTCATTCGTAGCGTAAGGCGGCAATGGGGTCCAGGCGGGAAGCCTTCCAGGCAGGGTAGATGCCGGCCATCAGGCCCACCACCGAACAGATGAGAATACCTGCCGAGACCACCTTCCAGGGGATGAAGAAGGGCGTGCCCAACAAAGAGCCTACCAGATTCCCGACCACCACGCCCAGCAGGATGCCGATGACAGCGCCCAGCAAGCTGATGATTACGGATTCAAAGAGAAACTGACGTCGGATCGCAGCACGCCGACCCCCGAGGGCCTTGATAAGCCCCACTTCTTTGGTCCGCTCCGTAACAGCTACCAACATAATATTCATCAGGCCGATGGCAGCACCGATGAGGGTGATGAAGCCTATGGCGCCTGCCGCTGCCGAGACGGTGGCGAGCAGGCTTATGAAGGTCTGGGCTAGGCTGTCGCTTTTGTCAATGTAGAAATTACTAGCCTCTGAAGAAGAAAGCCCTCGGATAGGCCGAAAAGTGCCATCCGCCTCTCCGATGGCGTCGTCGAGTCTGGACACATCATCCACCATGACTGCGATGCTATAAGACATGTTGCGGTTGCCATAAAAGCGACGCACGTTGGTATAGGTGGAGACCACGATGTCATCTGCCCGCAGGAATGCACTGGAGCCTTTCTCCTTCAAGACGCCAATCACGCGGTACTTGTTGCCGCCTACACGGATGACCTTGTCGACCGCCCGCTCTGGCCGGTCGCCGAAGAGCTTGGCGGCAATATCGTTCCCAATGAGGCAAACGCTGCGGCCACTCTGTACGTCGAGCCGGTTGAAGTCGCGCCCCGCGCCAAGTTCATAGCCCGTCAGCCGGATGTAGTTCTCATCGCCTCCCTGGATGCGGACCGTAGGATTGGTCTTCAAGGCCCCATAGGTGACCGTCTGTCCGCCACCGCCGAAGACGCCGATGGATACTTTTGCGGGAAAGACATACCGCTCCTGAAAGGCCTTGGCCTGTTCGATGGTGATCACCCGACCAAGGTTAGAGGCCCGCTGCCGGCGGCGGTTGCGGAGGTCTGTCTGCGTCACTTCACTTCTGGGTGGCCCACCCATACGCAGAGACCGCTCGCGGTACCGTAGGCTGAAGGCATTGGCCCCCATCGTAGAGAAGCTATCGCGCAGGCTGATGTTCATCGCCTCTATGGCTGTGATGATTCCGACCAGTGCCATGATGCCGAAGGCGATGATGGCCACGGTGATGCCGGTACGCAGCCGGTTGGCACGGACCGTACGCCAGGCCAGCGACAGAATATCTATCCACTTCATAGGTTAAAGTTAGCGAATGAGAGGTTGCCCCTGCCTGGTTGCGCTTCCATACTTTTGCAGCATGGTCATTGATATCATCTCGGTTGTCCCGGAACTCCTAGAAAGCCCTTTCTCGCATTCCATCCTGCAAAGGGCCCGGGAGAAGGGCCTACTCAACATCCGCCTACACCCGCTGCGGCAATGGGCCGTGAATGCCTACGGGCAGGTCGATGACTATGCCTTTGGGGGCGGCGCCGGCATGGTGCTGATGTGCGAGCCCCTTGTACGCGCCATCGAGGCATTGTCGGCCGAAGGGGCCTATGATGAGGTGATCTATCTCACGCCAGACGGGGAACGGTTTGACCAGCAAACGGCCAACCGCTTGTCACTGAAGGGGCGTCTATTGATGATTTGTGGGCATTATAAAGGCATCGACCAGCGCGTCCGAGACGGATGGGTGACGATGGAACTCAGCATCGGTGACTACGTCCTGAGTGGCGGTGAGCTCGCCGCCGCCGTCGTCGCCGACGCCATCGGCCGGCTGTTGCCCGGCGTACTCAACGACGAGACCTCCGCCCTCACCGACAGTTTTCAGGACAACCTGCTGGCACCGCCCGTCTACACGCGGCCTGTAGACTTCCGTGACCGGAAGGTACCCGATGTGCTGGTCAGCGGAGACCACAAAAAGATCGAAGAATGGCGGCAGGAAGAATCCCTGCGCCGGACAAAGGAAAAAAGGCCCGACCTACAGGGATAAGGACCTTGATTGCATCGCGCACGGATAGGGCTCAACCGCGCCTCCAGAGAGCGACCTGGTCCCGGAGCTGTCGGAGGGTGGCTACGACCGCAGGCTGCTGGAGAGCCAGCCGTCGGAAGTGGAGATGGCCAACAAAAAGGGTAGCCGTCTCCCACCATCGAATGCCAATGTATAAGATGAGTGGCGCGGGCAGGGCGATGGCCCATGCCGAGGGATGGGATATGCATGCGGCCAGGGTGATCTGCAGGATCCACCAGAGCAGATATCCGAAGCCAGCGACGGCCGTCAGGACGCTGGGGTAGAAGTCGACCCGCGTTACCGTGCGGTCTGCGACCCAGCGAAAGAACCGCAGGGCTGGCATGTTGATAGGCCACCACACCAGAAAGAGGGGCAGCCCTGCCAGCAGCAACAGAAAATACCAAACCGCTCCGCGGTAGCTGCCTGTCACCGAAGCGTCTTGGCAACGATGGGTCACCAGCAGCCGGTCATACTGCTGCAGCTGGGCGGTAAGGGCCGCCGTCGCTGCATCCTCCAGGTCACTCACGAGCGCACAGACCTTTTTCTCCATCTCTATCACCGGCACACCCCGCAGGGCATCACCAGGATGGAAGACCTCCTCGCGGTATAATTCCAGGAGCCGGTCGATGAGGGCGGTGCGCTCGGCTTGCCGTACATAAAAAAAAGTAGGGTCGAAGCGGGCATCCAGGTCGCGTGTCAGTAGCGTCATAGCCCTTGCCGGGTTCTCCCGATACATCTCGGCATAGTCGGACACACAGGTAGGCTCGCCGGTCTGAAGCAGCACATCCGAACGGAAGGCATGCCGGCTGTAGTTGATGCCGACGGGCACCACCGTCAGCCCCAATGAAAAATCAGCCTCGGCCTCTGTCTGTAAGGCGATCCGGGTGGCACCTTTCTTGAAGGGCAGCCGGTTGCGCTCAAGCCTTGCCTGCCCTTCCGGAAAGATCAGGATCTGGCCGCCACCCAGCAAGACGGCCTGACCCTCTGCAAAGGTCTCCTCATTGCGGTGCAGTTCTTCCTTGGCGAAGCCGGCGTTGTAGATAGGTAAAAGTCGGAAGGTGCGCAAGATCCAGTTAGCCAAAGGCTTTCGGAAGATGTCACTGCGCGCGTAGAAATAAAGGGGGCGTCGCAGCAAGACTGCCAGCAGCATCGCATCGAGGAAAGGGCCGGAATGGTTGGAGATGAACAGCACAGGCCTGTCCCTTGGGATCTTCTCCCGACCTGCGAAGGCGATCCGTCGGAAATATATGTGAAAGGTCGCCCACATCACGACCTTGGCGAAGCCGTAGAGCATCCTACCAAATTAAGAACTATTTCGCGGAGCAGCCCGCGGGTAGGCCTTGCCATCTTCGAACGAAGGGGATAAATGGCTTGAAAGGTCCCCCCATATTGACAGATATTTGCGTCACATGCGCATACCGGCCTGCATAGCGATCACTGCCCTTCTGCCATATATGCTGGCCGCGCAATCCGCCGATGGGCTCGGATTCCAAGATAGATTCCGCCTTTCGGTCGCCCGCACCCCGGCAAAAATCCGGATCGACGGCATAGCCGGCGAACAGGCCTGGCAGGCAGCCCTCCCCGCTGGCAACTTCCGGGAGAAATGGCCGAATGACAAGCAGATGGCCAAGCGCCGCACCACCGTACAAGCCTGCTTCGACGAAGAATACCTCTATTTTTTCATCCATGCCTCTGATACGACACCCTATATTGCGCAGACCCTGAAACGAGACAACGGACTCTATGACAGCGATGCCTTCAGCATCGCCCTCGACCCTGTCAACGAACGCACCAATGGCTTCCTGTTCTCCGTCACCCCCTACAATGTGCAGTCCGAAGACCTGGTGACGGCCTCCAGCACCTCGGACGAACTCAACTTCAGCTGGGATAACAAATGGTTTTCTGCCACTCGACGTACCGACACGGGCTGGTCGGCCGAGATCGCTATCCCCTTCAAAACCCTGCGCTACCGGGCCGACAAAACCGTATGGGGTATCAACTTTCTACGTTCAGACCTCAAGAATAACCAGTACTCGTCCTGGACGCACATGCCGACCAACTTCAACTTCTTCGACTTCGGCTACTCAGGAGCCCTCGTCTGGCAGGAGCCACCCCCACCTCCCGGCACCAACATCTCCTTCATCCCATACACCACCGGTGGGGTCCGAAGCAATACCCTTTCCGGTGAGCCGACGACCGGGCGCTTCAACGCAGGCTTCGACGGAAAAGTCTCCGTGACCCCATCCCTCAACCTTGACCTGACGCTGAACCCCGACTTCTCCCAGATAGAAGTCGACCGCCAGGTCACCAACCTCACCCGCTTCAATATCTTTTTCCCCGAACGTCGCACCTTCTTCCTGGAGAACGACGACGTCTTTTCCAACTACGGCATCCCGCCGATCAAACCCTTCTACTCCCGCCGCATCGGACTCGACCCGCAAGGCCGACAGATCCCGATCATCGGTGGACTGCGCCTCTCCGGAAACATCGACAAACGTACCCGCATCGGACTAATGAACATGCAGACGCTGGCCAGAGGCGCCTACGCTGCCCAGAACTTTACAGCAGCCAGCTTCAACACCCGCGTGCAGTCGCGCTCCCTAGTGAAAGGATATTTTCTCAACCGCCAAGGCTTCACCGGCGGGAAGGACTGGGAAGACCCCCTCGAGGCTTTCGGCCGCAACGCCGGGCTACAGTACGACTTCGTCGACAAGGCTGGCAAATGGAACGCCTGGGCCAGCTGGCACCATTCCTTCAAGCCCGGACAAGGTATGAACGACCGCTATGTCGACCTGGGCCTCGGATACCTCACCAAACCGCTGGAGCTGATTATAGACTGGAGCGACGTGGGCGACAAGTATCATACCGATATGGGTTTCAACCGCCGGATAGAAAACTACGACGCACTCACGGGCAATATTATACGAAGAGGTTTTCGGCAGAACTACTCCACCCTCACCTGGCGCCGCTTCCCGGAAGGCCGCCGGATTGTTCAGACACGCTGGAAGCTGGAAGCTTTCAATGTCTGGAACAGGGACATGACGCCCAACGAGTCGAACGCCAGCTTATCTTGGGAAAATGTCTTCCGCAGCACCGCCAACCTTTCCCTGCAGGTGACACGGGTTGGCAACCACCTCCCCTTGCATACAGACTTCACCGGAGGCGGCTACCCACCACTGCCACCAGGCCGCTACGAGCATTGGCAGGGGGGTATCGAATACTCCTCCGACGGACGTCGCCTCTTCATCATGCAGCTGCAGGGCAATGTCGGCGGCTTCTTCAACGGAAACCTCACACAGCTAGCCGCCACCCTCACCTGGCGCGCCCAGCCCTGGGGCAACTTCGCCCTCTATGCCGAACATGCACGCCTGCGCTTCCCCCATCCTTACGGGAAAACCGACTTGCTGCTGATCGCACCGCGCATAGAAGTAAACTTCTCCAACAGTGTCTTCTGGACCACCTTTGTGCAACTCAACACACAGAACAACAACTTCAATGTGAACAGCCGGCTGCAATGGCGGTTCCGTCCGATGAGCGATCTCTTCCTCGTCTACACCGACAACTACTTTTCCAACCCATTCCTGCAGCAAAAGGACCGGGCAATCGTCTTTAAGCTGAACTGGTGGCTGAACCTTTGACGCTGCAACCATTTTTACCTTAACTTAAGACGTCTTAAAACATACATCCACATGGCCACCAACAGAAGACAATTTATCCGGGACATCACCATCGGCACCACCGCCCTTGCAGGAAGCATCCCCGCCCAGGGTCAGCCGAAGACTCTGACAGCTACCACAGAGAATATGTGCGGTTATGCAGCCCCCCGCATGGACAAAGTACGGATCGGCTTCATCGGATTGGGCATGCGAGGGCCCGGCGCCGTAGAGCGCATGTCACACTTAGCAGGCGTAGAAATCAAAGCCCTCTGCGACAAGCTGCCGGAGCGGGCCGAGAAAGCCAACCGCATCCTCGAAAAGGCAGGCCTGCCCAATGCTGCCACCTACAGCGGGGAAGAAGGATGGAAGGCCCTCTGTGAACGAAACGACCTCGACCTGATATACATATGCACGCCCTGGCACCTCCATACCCCCATGGCCGTCTATGCCATGCGCAGCGGAAAGCATGCCGCCACCGAAGTGCCAGCCGCCCAGACACTAGAAGAATGCTGGCAGCTGGTGGAGACTTCCGAAAAGACCCGCCGTCACTGCATGATGCTGGAGAACTGCTGCTACGACTTCTTCGAACTACTAACCCTCAACATGGCGCGCAACGGGCTTTTTGGAGAACTGCTGCATGCCGAAGGAGCCTACATACACGACCTCAGCCACGACTACCTCTTCAACAAAGGCGGGTACAACGACATGTGGCGACTCAAAGCCAACATTAACAAACAAGGAAACCTCTACCCCACACATGGCCTGGGACCGATCGCCCAGTGCCTCAATATTGGAAGGGGAGACCGGATGGACTACCTCGTCAGCATGACGACGGCCGACCTTACGCTGGCCCCCCTGGCTGACGAGATGGCCGCCAAAGACGAATTCTTCAAGGCCTATAAGGGAAAATCGTATCGGGGTAACATGAATAATACGACCATCCGCACGGTCAAAGGCCGAACGATGATGCTGCAGCACGACGTATCCTCCCCCCGCCCCTACTCTCGGATACATCTGCTGAGTGGCACCAAGGGTATGGTCAGCAAATGGCCTGCCCCCCAACGCATCGCCCTGGGTCATGCCTGGATGAAAGAGGAACAGGTGAAGGAGCTGGAGGCCAAGTACACTCCGCCCATCATCAGGCATATCGGTGAGATCGCCAAGAACATCGGAGGACATGGCGGCATGGACTTCATCATGGACTGGAGGCTGATCGATTGCCTCCGCAATGGCCTACCCTTAGATCAAGACGTCTACGATGCGGCCGCCTGGAGCTGCATTGTGCCGCTGAGCGACACCTCTGCGAAAGCCCGATCCAAGGCGGTCGACATCCCTGACTTCACCCGCGGCGCCTGGAAAACGAATACCCCGCATAGCCTGACACTCGAAGGGGGAGGAAATACTGCGGTGCGGACCTAGCCCGGAAGCGCTTCATAAACAAGGAAGACCCCCGCCATAGGAAATCCGCCTCCTGTCCCCATCAATAGGAGAGCATACCTAACAGCCAGTCGGGATGGATGCCCAATGCCACCACCAATAGAGCGGTGACCACCAGCACCGCCTGTAGGTCGGCGGATATGGCAGGGGGCATACTACTACCGGAACGGAAGTACATAGCCTGGATGATGCGGAAGTAGTAATAGACGCCTAACACGGCACAAAGCAGCGCTAGCACAGCCATCCAAATCATCTTCCCTTCCAGGAAAGTGGCCGCGATCATCTGGTATTTTGCAAAGAAGCCGCCCGTCAGCGGAATGCCGGCCAGGGAAAGCAGGAAGACCGTGATCAGCAGGGCCAGCAAGGGCTTTTGCCCGGCCAGTCCATTGAAGGCCTCAAAGCTGTGGTCTTTCATCCGAGCCAGTACGGCAAACACACCAATGGTCGAGAGGCTGTAGGCGACGGCATAGAACACGATGCCGGTACGGGCCGTCTGGTTCATTGCGAACAAGGCCAGCATCATAAAGCCTGCCTGTGCAATGCTCGAATAGGCCAGCATCCGCTTCACACTCTGCTGGAAGACGGCCGTGCCATTGCCGATGATCAGCGTGGCTGCCGTGAGAAAGGCCATCAGAAGTCGCCAGTGCTCGTGAAGACGTCCGAGGCCGTCCTGGAAGAGCCGGAAGAAGGCGAAGAAGGCCGCCCCTTTGACAATCGTCGCCATAAAGGAAGTGTACACCGTCGGCGTGCCGTCGTAGACATCCGGTGTCCAGAAATGGAAGGGGGCTGCAGAGACTTTAAAAGCCATCGACACCATCAATAGCACAATGCCTGCGGTCATCAGGGGCGAGAGGGCCTCCAGGCCGATGTTCAGTGCATCGAGGTGGAAGGAGCCACGGGTTCCGTAGATCAGGGCGATTCCCATGAGCATGAGGCCGGTAGAAAAGGCCCCCATCAGGAAGTATTTCAGAGAGGCTTCATTGCTGCGGAGGTTCTTTTTGTCGCTGGCAGAGAGGATGTACAGGGGAATGGATAGAATCTCGACCCCCAGAAACAACATCAACAGGGAGCGGTAGCCTGCCACTATGCAAATGCCGGTCATCACAAAGAAATGCAAGGCCAGTGGGTCTGAGATTGGAGACCCGCCTTCAGACATTGGCTCCACGGAGAGCAGCAGGTAGAGCAAGGCGCAGCCAGACATCAGCAGAATGAAGAGGCTCTCATAGGTGCCGAAAAGCAGCATGCCACCTGCCGTGGAGTCGGAGAGCAGGGAAAAGCCTATAAAGTCCAGCCATGCCGCCCCAGTGAGCAAGGTCATCCCCAGTATCGCCAGACGGCCATGCATGCGGGCACTGGGCGTAGCCAAGCCTGTGAACATCATGACCACTCCCCAGAGTGCCGATAGGATCATTGCATTCATACGTTCCGTTCAGGTTGTTATCTGTTATATGCGGTCCTTAGCGGGTCAGCACCCTTTTCAGGATCAAGTCGGAGGTCTGCTCTACGAGCGACAGCATCGGCTCGGGATGCACGCCGCAGAAAAGGATCGTCAGCACGATCAGCGACAGGAGGATGCGATGCCGCAGCGAAATGTCTGCAAAGTTTTCCGTCATTGTGTTCGTGCCTCCCAGGAAGACATTTCGGATCATGTTCAGCATGTAGACGGCCGAGAGGATGATGCTAAGGCCGGCAGCCCCCGCATACCAGGGATTGTGCCGATAGAGGCCGTTGAACATAAGGAATTCTCCTACGAAGGCATTGGTGAGCGGCAGTGCGATGTTGGCCAGGGCGATGACCGTCAGCAGGATGGCCAGGGACGGGGCCTTCTGAGCCAACCCTCCGAGCGCAGAGATCTTGCGCACACCCAGCTGTGCCTCTATGCGTGCAACTACCATCCACAGGCCTATGATGTTGATGCCATGGTTGAACATCTGCACCAAGACCCCATGCCAGGCCTCTGCCTGCACCGTAAAGACGGCCGCTGCCATCAGTCCGATGTGGGCGATAGAGGAGTAGGCCACCATCCGTTTGAGGTCGTCCTGCACCATCGCTATGCAGGAGGCATAGACCATACCGACGATGCAGAGCAGGATGACCCACTCATCGAAGCGTTTGAAGGCATCGGGAAACAGCGGCAGCAGCCAGCGCATCAGCGCGAAGACGCCCATCTTGACCATGACACCGCTCAGTACCATCGTGACAGGGCTGTCCGACTGCTCATAGGCGTCGGGCTGCCAGGTATGGAAAGGGAAGATGGGCATCTTGATGGCGAATGCCAGAAAGAAAGCCCAGAATAGCCAGGCCTGCTCTGCAGGGTCCAGGTTTGCCCGGTAGAAGCTTGCCAGGGAAAAACTCTGATCGGCCGTGCGCATCTGGATCCAGAGGATGCCAGCCAGCATCAGCACGGAGCCCGCAAAGGTGTAGAGGAAAAACTTGAAGGCCGCCTGCACCCGCCGCTCACCGCCCCAGAGGGAGGCAAGGAAGTAGACAGGAATGAGGGCCAGCTCCCAGAAAAAGTAAAAGCCGAGGGCGTCGATACAGAGGAATACACCATTCAGCCCGGTCTGCGCCAGCAGCATCAGGCCGTAGAAGACATGCGGCCGGTCGCGGGGGCTCCCCAGGCTGAACGCAAGAATCAACGGAAAAGAAACCGCATTGAGCAGGCAGAGGATCCAGGAGATGCCATCAAGCGACAAGGTAAAACTGCTGCCGATGTCGGGCAGCCAGACATAACTCACCTGTGTTAAGGCATAGTGCTGCGCGCCCTGGAAGAACAGGCTGGCGACTGTGACTCCGAAGGTGATCAACGAAGACAACAGGGCCCAACGGCCGGCTACTCCCTCCCTGCGCAGGAAGAAGGCCAGCAACGCGCCCAGCAGCGGTAGCCATATCAGAAGGGCAGGGAAGTTGTCGAATGCCGTTAGCATAGCCGATAGTTTAAGGCTTCCAGAACATCTGCACGATGAAGAAGAGGACCATACAGAAAACCATGATAAAGAGATAGGAGCCCACCTGCCCGCTCTGCAGCAGACGCAGCTGCCGGGAGATGTATTGCACGCCACGCCCGATGCCGTTGACCAAACCATCGATGATATTGCGCTCTAGGATGTCGGAGAGATAGCGGGATATCGCCTGCAGCGGCCGTACCACGAGCCAGGCGTAGCATTCATCCAGCAGCCATTTATTGTCGAGCAGGGCGGCAAGGCCTGTGGAAGGCTTCTCTTCCGTTGAGGGTGACTGGGAAAACCGTCTCCAGGCAAAGGCCACCACGGCCAAGATCGCCAGCGTGCTGCCACCCATCAGGGCCCACTCTGTGGCATGGCTGAGGTGTGCGACGTTCAAGGCTTCCCCATCATCGCCTGCCAGCACGGGCGCCAGGTATGCAGCGAGCCGGTGTGCACCGGGCCAGATGACTTCAGGGATTCCCAGCCAGCCTCCGGCGACAGAGAAGACGGCCAGCACCATCAGCGGCAGGGTCATTGCCATCGGGCTCTCATGCACGTGGGCTGCCTGCTCGGCTGAACCACGGAAGGCACCCCGAAAGGTCATGGCATAGAGGCGGAACATATAAAAGGCGGTCATCAAGGCACCGGCCAGTCCGAAGAGGTAATAGGCAGGATGCTTGGCGAGGGCAGCCATAAGGATCTCGTCTTTGGAGAAAAAGCCGGAGAAAGGCGGAAGGCCGGAGATGGCCAGGCATGCCAACAGAAAAGTTAGATGTGTCACTGGCATCCGAGCGGCGAGGCCGCCCATGCGGCGGATGTCCTGCTCGTGGTGCATCGCATGGATGACGCTGCCGGCGCCCAGGAAGAGCAGGGCCTTGAAGAAGGCATGGGTCATGACATGGAAGACGGCACCCGTATAGGCGCCAACACCCAGCCCTAGAAACATGTAGCCAAGCTGGCTGACGGTAGAATAGGCAAGCACTTTTTTGATGTCGTGCTGCCGAAGGGCAATACTGGCGGCCAACAGGGCAGTAGCCAGCCCTGTCACAGCGATCACCGTTTGTGTGATCGGCGCCAGGTTGAAAAGCACATGGCTGCGGGCGATCATATAGATGCCGGCCGTGACCATGGTTGCTGCATGGATGAGTGCCGAGACAGGCGTAGGACCCGCCATGGCATCCGGCAGCCAGGTGAAGAGCGGGATCTGTGCCGACTTGCCAGTCGCCCCTACAAACAGCAGCAATGTGATACCGGTCAATACGGCGGCTGTAGCCTCCGGAGCCTGCTCAAAGACACCAGAGAACTCGGCCGTACCGAAACGTGCCAGCATCCAGAAGACGGCCAGCAGGAAGCCTAGGTCTCCGATGCGATTCATCACAAAAGCCTTCTTGGCTGCGTCGTTGTACGCAGGATTCCGAAACCAGAAGCCGATCAGCAGGTAGGAGCAGAGACCTACGCCCTCCCAACCGATAAACATGGTGACAAACCCAGCGCCCAGCACAAGTACCAGCATGGAGAAGACGAACAGGTTGAGATAGGAAAAATAACGGGCATAGTCTGACGTCGCCTCCTCCTGCATGTAGGCCGTGGAATAGAGATGGATGAGCGAGCCGACACCGGTGATGATGAGCAGGAAAAGGACAGACAATCGGTCGACCAGCAAAGAAAAGGGGATCTTTACCCGGCCGGTGTCAATAAAGTCTGCCAGTTTGACCGTCTGAGGCAGAAAACCCTCCGGGAGCGTCTCGAAGAATAGGGAAAGAGAGATCCCAAAGGCCAGGAGAACCGTTCCCACACCTATCACAGACACAGCTTTTCGGGAAAAGGCCTTCCGTCCAAGGCCATTGAGCAAAAAGCCTAGGAGCGGCAGCAAAGGCACCAGGTAGATAAATCGGATCATATGTGTTGGGGACTTGCCCCTTTTATAGTTGACAGACGGCCTGCAGGGCTCCAAGCGATAGGCGACCGCTCAGTACTTGAGGCGGTTGAGGAAGTTTATATCGACGGAACGGATGTTCCGATACAACATGACGATGATGGCGAGTCCGACCGTGACTTCGGCCGCTGCGACTACCATGATGAAAAAAACCAGGATCTGGGCCTCCGCTCCCGCCTTGGAAGTGGGATCCAGCAACACGGCCGCAGTGTGATGCATCCGCGAGAACGCCACTAACAAGAGGTTGACAGCATTTAGCATCAGCTCGATGCACATAAAGACGATGAGTGCATTGCGCCGGGCTAACACCCCCGCCACGCCGATGCTGAAGAGGGCCAGGGAGAGGAATAAGTAGTAGTTGATAGGCATGGGATGCGAATTCGTGGGGGATGCTAGTTCATGTCAATGGCGCTTTCCGATCATCACGGCACCGACCATGGCGCTGAGGAAGAGGACGGAGCTCAGCTCAAAGGGTACCACGTAGTCTGTGAATAGGATCGAGCCCAACCTTGCCACCAGGCCGATGTTGCCTTCCGGCGCAGACACCTGCAGCGAGCGGAGTTCAGACTCGCGAAGGGCTGCCACCAGCACCAGCAGCAGGCTTCCACCCGCCAGTGTGCCGGCCAGCCGCATCCGGTTGCCATGGTGCGGCTCGGCGTCCGACTGCGTATTCATCAGCATGATCACGAACAGGAACAGCACCATGATCGCGCCGGCATATACAATCATATTCACAATGGCGAGAAACTGAGCGTTCAGCAGGATGTAGTGCCCCGATATCGAGAAGAAGACCAAAACCAGCCACAATACGCTGTGGACGGGATTTCGGCTGGTGACCATCATCAGAGCACTGAGGATCGACAGGGGCGTCAGAAACCAGAAGAGCAGATGAGAGGTGTTCATGTGCGTCCGTATGCGTCATGATGTTCTTGCCGACGAGGGCTGGCGGCCTTCGTTGGGGCCCTGGGCTTGCGCGTAGGCTTCTGGCTCACCTACTGGGTCAGGAATCAGCAGGTCAGGCTTGCCATAGATGAATCCCTTGCGAGTGAAGTTGGCAGGGGCAAAGGTCTCCGAGAGATAGATGGCATCTTTGGGGCAGGCTTCCTCACAGAGCCCGCAAAATATGCAACGAAGCATATTGATCTCGTACTTGGCAGCGTATTTCTCCTCGCGGTATAGATGCTCCTCCCCTTTTTGGCGCTCTGCCGCTTCCATGGTGATGGCCTCCGCCGGACAGGCGACGGCGCAGAGGCCGCAAGCTGTACAGCGCTCTCTTCCCTCCTCGTCGCGGTTCAACACATGCAATCCCCGGAAGACGGGGCTGAAGGGCCTTTTCTCTTCTGGGTACTGCACGGTCGCCTTCTTCTGGAACATATGCCGGAAGGTGATTGCCATCCCCCGGAGGATGGAGGGAATGTATAGCCTCTCGAGGAAGCTCAGGGGCTTGGCATCCACCTGCTTGGCTCTATTTGTCAGCGGTTGCACCATCGTTCATCATTGTATGTTGGTCGCATAGAGAGCTGCCTGCTCCCTCTTTTCTCAACGGTTCATCAACAGGATGACAGCACCGGTGATTAGCATGTTCGCCAGGGCTAATGGCAGGAGTTTTTTCCAGCCGAGCTGCATGAGTTGATCGTATCGAAAGCGAGGGATGGTCCAGCGGATCCACATGAATAAAAACAGGAAGAAGACAATCTTGGCCAGCAACATCAGCGTGCCAAGGATGGCGGTCAGGTTGGCACCTATCTGCACTGCTAGACTGGCTTCGTCTACAAAGGGGATATCGTAGCCGCCGAAGAAGAGTGTAGACACGACTGCGGAGGAAACGATCATATTCACATACTCGGCGAACAGGAAAAAGCCGAGTTTGAGAGAGGAGTATTCCTGATGATAGCCCATGTTGAGCTCACTCTCGGCTTCTGGCAGGTCGAAGGGAGTCCGGTTGCACTCGGCAAAGACGCAGGTCAGGAAGATAAGAAATCCCAGGGGCTGCACGAAGATATTCCAACCCAGTAGTCCACCCCACGAGCCGGTCATCTGCTGCTGTACGATGTCGCACAGGCTCATGGTGCCGGTGACCATGAGCAAAGCGATCAGGCTGAGGCCCATGGCCAACTCGTATGAAATGATCTGTGAGGCGCCCCGGATGGCGGCGAGCAGGGAAAACTTGTTATTGGAGGCCCAACCTCCGATCATGATGCCAAAGACGCCGAGGCTGACGACGGCGAAAACATAAAGAATGCCGATGTCGGGGTTGGCGATGGTAAGGGATACTTTCCTACCAAAGACCTCAAGCTCGCTGCCCCAGGGCACGACGGCCCCTGTGATCAGCGCCGTGAACATGGCGACGAAAGGCCCGAGGATAAACAGCACGCGGTTGGAGGCTAAGGGTATGAGTTCTTCTTTGAAAAAGAGTTTGACACCGTCAGCCAGTGGCTGGAGCAGGCCAAAGGGGCCTGCCCGGTTAGGGCCGTATCTGTCTTGCATGAAGCCTGCCACTTTTCTTTCTGCAAAGGTGGTATAAAGGGCGATGCCCAGCAGGGCAAAGACCACGACAGCCACCATCGTCAGCTTTTCCAGGAATAATCCAGTGTCTATGGATAGGAATTGCATGCAGCCAGGTTTAGGATTTCTTGTCGGTGTCGAAGGTGGCGGAGGTGGCGGGGCCGGGGATGGCACTCAAGGCGACCTCGGGACGGTTGACTTCGCTGATGGAGTGAATATCCATAAGCAGCTTGGGGGACCGGCCGTCATGGACGGCAGAGAAGATCTCTGTCGGCCTTTGCAGACCCACATAATGACCTTGTGATATGACGGAATGCCGGTCGACCTTGGAGGGCCCTTCCACGATCCAGTCGCTTGCTTTCTTTTTTTCAAAACGGCAGGTGTTGCAGATCCAGTCTTCCACTTCCCCCCATTGATCCTTCCGGGCGGTGACACGCAGGACTTCCTCGCCTCGCTGCCCGAGCGTTACTCGGCCTTTACAGGTAGGGCAGTCGCGGTGGGCATCTACCGGCTTGGTGAACCACACCCGGTTCTTGAAGCGAAAGGTGCGGTCGGTCAGCGCGCCCACCGGGCACACGTCTATGACGTTGCCGATGAAGTCATTGTCCAGGGCCTTTTCTATATAGGTGGCGATCTCGGCATGGTCTCCCCTGCCGAGCACCCCATGCGCGCGTCCGTCGGTCACCTGCTCGGCTGTCTGCACGCAGCGGTAGCAGAGGATGCAGCGGGTCATGTGCAGCTGAATATAGGGGCCCAGGTCGTGCTTGTCGAAGGTACGGCGATGGAACTCGTAGCGGGTACCTTCTTTGCCATGGACATAGCTGAGATCTTGCAGATGGCATTCGCCAGCTTGGTCGCAGATGGGGCAGTCGAGCGGGTGGTTGATCAGCAGGAACTCGACGACGCCATTGCGGGCATCCAGCACGCGGTCGCTTGTGATGTTCTTCACTTCCATCCCGTCCATGACACCTGTCCGGCAGCTGGCCACCAGCTTAGGCATCGGACGCGGGTCTGCCGTACTGCCTTTGCTCACCTCTACCAGGCAGGTACGGCATTTGCCGCCGCTGCCCTTAAGTTTGGAATAGTAGCACATGGCGGGGGGCGCCACGTCTCCACCGATCAACCGGGCGGCCTGCAGGATGGTAGAGCCCTGCGGTACTTCGACCGGGATGTTGTCGATCGTGACTTTCAGCATCTTCACTTCTTCTGCCATAGTCAGTTTCTCTTTTCCTTGGCCAGGGGAAGGTCTCCCCAGGCCGGAGGGTGGGGGTCAGGCCGATACTAATTCATCGGCATATTGCGCGAGGCCGTAGTTGCGGCGAAGGCATTCTTCGGGCGCTGTTACATGCCATGCGAACTCATCTCTGAAATGGCGGATGGCGGCCGCCACGGGCCAGGCAGCAGCATCTCCCAGCGGGCAGATGGTATTGCCTTCTATACGCCGCTGGATATCCCAGAGCAGGTCGATGTCTTCCATCCTGCCTTTGCCATGCTCCATGCGGTGAAGGATCTTCTCCATCCAGCCGGTGCCTTCCCGGCAGGGGGAACACTGGCCGCAGCTCTCATGGCGGTAGAAACGGGCGAGGGTGAGCGTATGGCGCACCACGCATTGGTCTTCGTCGAGCACGATGAAACCGCCCGAGCCCATCATAGAGCCCGTCTGGAAGCCGCCATCGGAGAGGCTCTCATAGGTCATCATCCGTTTTTCCCCCTTGGCGGTCCGCAGCAGCAGGTTGGCCGGTAAGATGGGTACGGAGGAGCCACCAGGAATGCAGGCTTTGAGGCGCTTGCCGCCGGCGATGCCTCCACAATACTCATCGCTGTAGATGAATTCTTCCACAGAGATGGTCATGTCTATCTCATAGACGCCGGGCCGGTTGATGTTCCCACAGGCGGAGATGAGCTTCGTGCCGGTCGACTTACCGATGCCGGTCTTAGCATATTCCTCGCCTCCCAGCTGCAGGATGGGCACCACCGCCGCCAGCGTCTCGACATTATTGACGACGGTGGGGCAGTCCCACAGGCCTTTGACGGCTGGAAAGGGCGGCTTGATGCGGGGGTTGCCGCGCTTCCCTTCCAGGCTTTCGATGAGGGCGGTCTCCTCCCCGCAGATGTAGGCACCGGCGCCTCGCTGAACATAGATTTGGCAGTCGAACCCACTGCCCAGAATATTCTTCCCCAGCCAGCCATGAGCATTGGCTTCTGCAATGGCCTGGTCCAGGATGTCGACGATCCAGGCATATTCGCCCCGGATATAAATGTACGTGCGATGACTCCCTAGTGCCCAGGATGCCGCAATGAGCCCTTCAATGAGCAGGTGTGGGAGGAATTCCATCAGATAGCGGTCTTTGAAGGTGCCGGGTTCGCTTTCGTCGGCATTGCAGACCAAGTAGCGGGGCACTCCCGCGGGCTTTGCGAGGAAGCTCCATTTCATGCCCGTAGGGAAACCGGCGCCTCCCCGGCCGCGGAGGCCGCTCTTTTTTACTTCTTCCACGACTTCTTCGGGCGTCATCCGCAAGGCTTTCTCCACGGCGGCATAGCCGCCATGCTGCCGATATACGTTATAGCTGCGTATCCCGGGTATGTCCGCTTTTTCCAAGAGTAATTTTCTTCCCATAATTATTCTTTTTCCAGGATGCCGGCTTTCGCCAGACCTCCTTCAGGCCATAGTCATGTTCCTGCACGCTTCGATGAGGGCATCCACTTTCTCGGGCGTCAGATGCTCCCGGTAATGCTTGCCCAGCTGCATCATCGGAGCATATCCGCAGGCACCCAGGCATTCGACCGTCTTGAGGGTGAAAAGTCCGTCGGGGGTGGTCTCCCCGACACCGATCCCTAGGCGGTGCTGGATATGCGCAATCAGCGCATCGCTGCCGTTAAGCATGCAGGGTCCCGTCTGGCAGACTTCAAACACATGCCGGCCGACCGGCTGCAGGTTGAACATCGAATAAAAGGTCGCAACCTCATATACTTCGATCGGCTCGAGCCCTAGCAGGGCCGCGGTCTCGTCCATCACCTCCGGACTCAGCCAGCCCTCTGACGCATCCTGTGCCATCAGCAGCACTGGGATCAGAGCGCTTTTCTGCTTTCCTTCCGGATAACGTTCCATGATCCGGGTGACTTCAACCTTCATCTCTTCTGTGAATTTCGACATGCTGTTCGTTTCTTTCATTTGCTGGCCTAGCCATCCCAATGCTGGAAAGGCCTGCCTTTCAAAAACTTAGGCATCCATCTCGCCGGCAATCAGGTTGAGCGAGCTCATGGTGATGACGGCATCACTGAGCATGCTTCCCTGAACGATCTCCTCATAGGCCTGGTAATAGATGAAGCAGGGCCTCCTGAAATGCAGCCGGTAGGGCGAGCGGCCCCCATCGCTGATCAGATAGAAGCCAAGCTCTCCATTGCCACCTTCGACGGCCAAGTAGACTTCCCCGGCGGGGATGTCCACCTCTCCCATCACAATTTTGAAATGCCAGATCAGGGCTTCCATCTTAGTGTAGACCTCTGATTTCTGGGGGAGGTAATATTCCGGCACCTCGGCATGGTAGACGCTGGCGTCGGGCCCATTCATATCCTGGATCTTGCGATAGGCTTGTTCGATGATGGAGAGCGACTGCCAGATCTCTTCTGTGCGGACCATGAACCTGTCGTAATTATCACCCGTCGTCCCGACGGGGATGCGGAAGTCGAAATCGCCATAACTGCAGTAGGGTTCATGGACACGGACGTCGTAGTCGACCCCGGCAGCGCGGAGGTTGGGGCCGGTGAACCCGTAGTTCAGGGCCCGCTCAGCGCTGATGGCGCCGGAGCCACGGGTCCGTTCGTAAAAGATGCGGTTGCGAACGAGCAAGGTCTCCAATTCTTTCTGCGCCTTGGGATATTCTTTGAGAAAGCGTTCCAGCTTCTCCCAGGCGGCCGGCGGAAAGTCGCGCTCGAAGCCACCGATCCTACCCATGTTGGTGGTCAGCCGGGCCCCGCAGATCTCCTCATATATCTCATATACAAGTTCGCGGAATTGCATCACGTAGAGGAAGCCAGTGAAGGCGCCGGCATCGACCCCTACGATGGATGTGCAGATGAGGTGGTCGGTGATGCGGGCCAGCTCCATGACGATCACGCGGAGGTAGTCGACCCGCTTCGGCGTGTGTATCCTTAGCAGCTTCTCGCAGGTCAGGTGCCAACCCATGTTGTTGATGGGGGCGGAGCAATAGTTCAGCCGGTCTGTGAGCGTCGTAATCTGGTAGAGGGGGCGTCGTTCGGCGATCTTCTCAAAGGCCCGGTGGATGTAGCCGACCGTAGCTTCAGCCTTCACGATGCGCTCGCCATCGAGCTCCAGGATGTTCTGGAACACGCCATGTGTGGCAGGATGGGTCGGGCCAAGGTTGAGCGTGGTGGTCGTCCTTCCTATTGATCCTTCGGGCAGCTTGATATGATTCGTTTCTGACATATCATGATTTGGTGGGCTAGCGCCCGGTGTCTTATCCCCGGCCGAACATCTCATCGTCCTTGTCGATCCGTGTCTGGTCTTCGAGGGGGAACTCCTTCCGCAGGGGGAAGTAGTCCATCTCATCGACGTTGAGGACACGCTTCAGGTTAGGATGCCCGATGAAATGCACGCCGTAGAAGTCGTAGGTCTCCCGCTCCATCCAGTTGGCCGAGGAGAAGATCCGGGTGGCGGTGTAGACGTCGGGCTGGGTGACCGGGGCGTAGAGCTTCATGCGCAGCCTGCGATTGGCGACGAGGTTGTGCAGGTGGTAGACGACACAGAGTTCTTCCCCGGCCCGGTCAGGATAGTGCACGGCGGTGAGGTCTGTGAGGAAGCGGAAGGCCAGCGATTCGTCATCGTACAGGAAACTCAACACCTTCAGGTTCATATCCCGCGGGACGCAGAAGGTGAGGATGCCATGCGGCTGGGCCCATTCGGTCAGGCTGTCCCCAAACTTCTCGGTGAGCTTCTCGCGTACAATATCTGATGTGAGTGTCATAGCCATCTAGAAGGGTCTTGCGTCATTCGATGCCGTACGACTCCATCAGGGCCTTGTAGGATTCTTCGTTGCGCCGGCGTAGGGGCTCGTTGTGGATTAGGTCTTGTATCCGCAGCACGCCGTCGATGATGGCTTCGGGGCGGGGCGGGCAGCCGGGGACATAGACGTCCACCGGCACGACTTGGTCGATGCCCTGCAGCACAGAATAGGAGTCGAAGATGCCACCGCTGGAGGCACAAGCGCCGACGGCGATCACCCACCGGGGTTCTGCCATCTGTAGGTACACCTGCCGCACCACGGGACCCATCTTCTTGGCGATGGTACCCATGACCATAAGGAGGTCGCATTGCCGTGGGGTGAAGCCTAGTCGCTCGGCGCCGAAACGGCCAAGGTCATAGGTGGAGGCCATGGTGGCCATGAACTCGATGCCGCAGCAGCTGGTGGCAAAGGGTAGTGGCCAGATGGAGTTCTTCCGAGCTAAGCCAACGACCTTGTCGAAGGAGGTAGCAAAGAATCCATCACCCATATGCCCTTCCGGCATGGATGCCTGGTTGATGCCCCAGTCGTTGGTGCTCTTCTCGTGGAGGTTGAACCTTACCGGGCGTGCCATAGGATGCGGTTTAGGATGCTATTAAAGACTGTCGGAGACATAACAACCCACGGGTTGGAAGGTTTGACGCGTTTCTGTGATTCCGAGCCATCAGTCCTCCCATTGCAGCGCTTTCTTTCGAATGATGTAGATGAATCCTGCCAGAAATAAAGAGACAAAGAGAACGACTGCCCAAAAACCCTCCCATCCCAAGGCCCGAAAATTGACGGCATAGGGATAGAAGAAGATGACTTCCACGTCGAAGAGGACGAACAGGATCGCCACGAGAAAATACTTGATCGCCATGGGCTGGCGTGCATTCCCTTGCTGTTCGATGCCGCTCTCGAAGGTCTGTAGCTTGTCGGAGGTCCTACGCTTAGGTCCGAGGAGGTGGGAGAACGTCAGCATCACCGACACGAATAGGAAGGCGAAGAGGATCTGCAGGCCGATGGGGAAGTAGTCGCCGGAGGTGCTTTCCGCCACCGCGGGGAGGGCTGGAGACTGCAGGAGAATGATAGCTGGCATGGGGTTTCTAACGATGGCGCAAAAATACAGTCACCTGCTTGAAAAACAAGAAAGCCATAGAAAGAAACAGGCCCGGACAGGGATCTAATATCCTTGTCCGGGCCCGGTCAGCATGCAGCTTTTGAATGATTTATGGTCGGCTCCCTCCCGGCTTGACGGGTGGGTTCTCCACAGCCGATTTGGCACCCGAGGGCTGCGCACGGCTGGCGGCCTTTTGGAGAATCTCTTTGTTCTTGGCGGCATCGGCATTTGTAGGGTCCACTTCCAGCAGCTTTTCTAGGAAGGCGATGGCGCCTGGGAAGTCTTTTTTGAGATTGGCGGTATAGCCAGCCATATAGCCCAGTGCTGTGACCAGGGTATTCTTGTTTTTGAGCCGGTCCTTTTCGGCCAGTTCAATGAATTTCTGGCAGTCGGGGATGGCAAGCCCCTGCTCCATAGTGGAGTCTATGACGGAAAGCGCCCGGAAGCTCCAGTAATAGCCATAGACTTCTTCCGGGTAGTTGGAAGCATATATTTTAAACACACTGTCGGACCGCTGGAATTCCCCGGCACGGAAGTTTTCAAAGCCAGCATTGTAGAGGTCTGCCTTCCCGGGCTTGGGATTGACTATAAGCACGCGGGTGAACCATTCTGCAGCTTTGGATTGGTTCTTCACGCCTTTGAAGAAATTAGCCGCCTTGCGGGTATAGTCGATTTTGTTCTTCAGGGCCGTATCCGCCTCGATGGCCTTTCCAAAATACTCATCTACCTGCGCCTGACGGGTGGGGAACTTGGCACAGTTGAGGGCCATAACAACGAAGTTGTCGGATAAGACCTGGTCGGGACGGGCCACCGAGAAAAACTTCTCCAGCAGTTCGACCGTCTTCACCGAATCCTTCTTCTTTTCATAGGAATAGGCCTGGAGACGGTAGAGACGTGCATCGGCCATATCGCCCTGGGCAGAAAGTAGCTGCTGGGCTTTTTCGATGGCTTTGTCGAACTCGCTGGAGGCATATAGCAGGCTGGCTTCTTCGTAATCGAGGGCCGGTCCTGAATCGGCATTGGACTTGTACTGGTTAAAATATGCGGTGGATTTGTACACGTCGCGGGAAAAGAAGAATACGTAGAGATCGTAATAGGCCGGAGCATAGGCGGCGTCTAGGGCAACGGACTCCTCGAAGTTCTTCAGAAATATTTCCCGCTGCTCGTTGCCCTGGGTGAGATATACCTTGGCGATCTTGTATTTAGCGGCGGCGTGTTTAGGGTCTGCGAGCAGGGCATTTTCATAGGAAGTGACGGCATTGCCGCCGTCCATGAGTTTCCGGTAGGAATCGCCGAGGAGGATGAACACCTCGGGGGCTTTGCTGCCCTTCTTCTGCGCGTCATAGATGGCTGTGGCCATCTTCAGCTTCTCGATGCCATAGGCTGCATCTCCGCTTTTCTCCAGGTTGGCCCGTCCGATGGCTGCAATCACGGCGATGTCTTTGCCTTTGCTGAGGCTGAGGGCCGTCTCGAAGCGCTGGCGCGCATCGTCTTTCTTCCCTTCGCTGAGCTCTGCCTGACCTATGCCTGCCAGCAGCAGCGGGTGAGCGGCGTTGGCCCCTTCTAGCCCTTTTTGCAGGACTGCCTTGGCGGCGGCGGGGTTGTACAGGCTGAACTCTGCCTGAGCGAGCCAGTAGACCGCGTCAGCGTCGGCAGGGTTTGCCGCCACCAGTTTCTGCAACATGTCACGGGCGCTCTGAAAGCGCTCATAGTAGAGCAGCTTGCGGGCTTCAGGGACGGATTGGGCCGCCAGGCTCAGGGATAATACCAAGGTGGAAGCGAGGAGGCGGAAACGAAAAGGGATCATACGTATCATTTCGATTGAGGATAGAGATAAAGATAGGGATTTATCGGGCTAACTTGACTCTTTCAGGTTTACTCGGCGGACCTGTAGCGACTTCCATTCAGGTACCAAATAGGCACGTTTGAAGATAAGCTGCCCCTTCTCGTGTTTCAAGAAATTGACGAAGCCCCGACCCAGTCCTGAGAAGTTTTCTTTCAACACATAATACAATTCCCTGGTCAGTGGGTATCGGCCAAGGGCGATGTTGGCCTGATACGGGCGGACGTAGACCTCCTCCTCGCAGTTGGCGCATTGCAAAGCGGCTATACGCACTTTTTGCTGGAAGCTGAGCTGGGCTGTATCCTCCGGGTTGCCGATCCATTCGACGCCAATATAGCCGATCGCATCGGCATGGTTTGAGACGTACTCGATGACGCCCTCGCTGGTGCGGGCGGCCACGACAGATGACCCGAAAGGCTGACCCCGCAGCACAGAGTCCAAGAGATAGCGGACAGTACTCGTCGCCACCGTGCCATCCATCACCTGCTGATACCTGCTGCCGGAACTGCCGTTCAGCATCGAACGGATATCGGAAACAGAGAACAGACTGTCGCGGCTCTTGTGGTTGACGATGACGGCAATCGCATCCCGTGCGATAGAACCAAAGCGGGGTCGGAACTGCAAGGTATCCTCATAGAAGGCTTCTTCCGACTCGCTGAGCCCCCGGGTGATGATGACAAGCCGGGTGCTGTCGTTCACCAGGTCTTTGAGGCACTCCGCCTCCGGCTTGTAATGGGGTACGATGCGCGCCTCCGGGTAAAGCGACATGAAGACCTGTATCTGAGAATCCATCACTGGACGGAACGACTCGTCGATGCTCACATGAATGGTCCCGGAGGTGAGGGTATCATCGCCTGCGACATATCTTGGCCTCTTCCCCGTCTCGCAGCCGCTGAGGAGACAGCCGAAGAGGCAAAGGATGATATGGTACACATAGGACCTCATCTTGGATGTGTGTTACGCCCTGCTTTACCTGATAGCCGACTGGATCCCGCGCCATAATCGGAGTAGACCGTACACGATACAGGCGCCACCAAAAAAGCCTGAAAGGCCCGGACCTACCGCTAAAGGGATGCCGAATCGCTCATGGCCCAGGAAAAGTACGCCCATGAAAGTCCAAAGCAAGCCCATGGAGAGGTTATAGACCATCGCCATCGAAGGCGTCCGCTTCGGCTTTTCAGGAGTGGTTTCAGGTTGTTCCATGGCCATATTAAGATGTAAGGGCAAAATAGGGATATTTTTTGCTGCCAAGGCGCTGGGTCTTTCACAAATGATGCGCAGGCTGCCATTTTCCATAAACAGGCCGGCAGCATATTGTATCTTTACAAATAGGTAATTAACACCCGCATGAGGATCCTGATGGTATGCTTAGGGAATATATGCCGAAGCCCCATCGCAGAAGGCATCCTTCAGGAAAAAGCCTGGAGGGTGGGGCTGCTATGGACTGTCGAGAGTGCCGGCACCAATGGATACCACGATGGGCAACCCCCACACCCGCTCTCCCGAAAAGTGTCGCTTTTCCATGGCATTGACATCAGTCAACAACGGTCGCGTCGTTTCCGGGCAGACGACTTTGAACGGTTCGACCACATCTACGCCATGGCCAGTGACGTCCTTCTGGAAATCCGGCGCATCGCAGGCCGACGCTTCGACCCGGCACGGGTCGATCTGCTGCTAAATGTCCTCCACCCGGGAAAGGATAGAGATATCCCAGACCCCTGGGGTGGTCCGGAATCCGGCTACCACGATGTCTTTCAACTCGTCGATGATGCCTGCACTCGGCTGGTGGAAGCCCATACTGATAAACCTTTAGGAAAAAGATGATCAAGCCCACCCTGCCCCAAGGCACGCGCGACTTCCCCCCGCAGACACTGCGGAAAAGGCAGTACGTACTCCAGACCATCCGAGAAGTCTTCGAACGCTCTGGCTTCCAGCCACTGGAGACGCCCGCCATGGAAAACCTAGACACGCTGCTCGGGAAATACGGCGAAGAGGGCGACAAACTCATCTTCCGCATCCTCAACAATGGTCTCGACAATCCTGGCAAGCACGACCAGGCGATGGCAGGATTCCACCAGGTGCTGGAAGGACAAAATAGCCGTGCCGTCACCGAGCGTGCTCTTCGGTACGACCTCACCATCCCCTTTGCCCGATTCGTAGCGATGAACCACGGCCAGCTGTCATTCCCCTTCAAGCGCTACCAGATGCAACCGGTATGGCGGGCCGACAAGCCGCAGAAAGGCCGCTACCGGGAGTTCTGGCAATGTGATGCAGACGTTGTCGGCAGCCCGTCCCTGCTCTATGAGGCCGAACTCTCAGAGATCTACCTAGAGGCTTTCCGGCGTCTGGGCATAGCGGTACAGATACGCATCAACCACCGCCACATCCTGGCGGCCCTGGCAGAAGCCTGCGGCGGTGGACGACTCACGGATATCACCGCGGCCATCGACAAGCTCGACAAGGTCGGCCTCGAAAAAGTCATGGAAGAGCTCGCCCGGAAAGGCTTCGACGACGCACAGTGCAGCATCATCCGTCAATACCTCTCCATCGAAGGCGACAACGAGGAGAAATTAACAGCCACGGCAGCGCTCCTGGGCACTCACGCCAAAGAAGGGCTCACCGATCTGCGATGGTTGCTGACATTCCTCCGCAGGCCGGACGGCTCCGACCCCCTAACGATCGACCTGACGCTGGCCCGTGGCCTAGACTACTACACCGGCATGATCTTCGAAGTCAAAGCCCTGGAGGCGGTGATGGGCAGCATCGGAGGCGGTGGTCGCTACGACGACCTCACCGGACTCTTTGGTGTCCCCGGCATTCCCGGCATCGGCATCTCCTTCGGAGTCGACCGCATCTGCGATGTCATAGAGGAGAAAGGGATGTTCCCCCCTTCCATTGCCGCAGGACCGGCAGTCCTCTTCTTCCATCTGGGAGAGGCCGAAGCGCGGCAGGCCTGGCAGCTGCTGCTGGCACTCCGCCAGCAAGGCACCGCCTGTGAAATGTATCCAGAGGCGGCCCGCTTCGACAAGCAGTTCAAATACGCCGAACGAAGACATATACCCTGCGTAGCCTTCCTCGGTGCCGAAGAGATCGCTGAGCAAACGGTGCGGTTGAAGACCTTGGCGACCGGCGAACAAGAAACCCTCTCCCGCGACGCGTTTTTGCAGCGCTTCGCCAGACCCTGACAACATCGCCCAAGCCTGCCCCCCTGGCCTAGGCAAGGATTCCCCGAGCCCCCGGTAGGCATGAACTATCTTTACACGATGAAAGCAGCGGCAAACCGGAATATCCGGGAGCTCAGCTTCGAAGAATTATCACAATTCCTTGAAGCATCCGGAGAGAAACGCTTTCGGGCAAAGCAGGTATGGGACTGGCTATGGAAGCATCACGCCCACAGCTTTGCCGATATGACCAGCCTCTCCAAGGAGTTGCGCGAACGGCTCGGCAATAGCTTCAGCCTGCCGGCACTGACGGTTGATGCTACGCAATACAGCACAGATGGCACCATCAAGTCGAGATTCCGCACCCACGACGGCCACCTCGTGGAAGGCGTGATGATCCCTTCCCCTGAACGCTTCACGGCCTGCGTCTCCTCCCAGATAGGTTGCAGTCTGACCTGCCGCTTCTGCGCAACCGGCTATATGGAGAAACGCCGCAACCTGCATGCAGATGAGATCGTTGATGAGGTCGTGCACATCGGCCGTCAATGTCAGACGATCCATGAACGCAAACTCACCAACATCGTCTTCATGGGCATGGGGGAACCCCTCCTCAACTACCGCAACGTGATGGCTGCCATCCAGCGCATCACATCGCCCGAAGGGCTGGGCATGAGCCCCCGCCGCATCACCGTCTCCACCGCCGGCATCGCCAAGATGATCCGGCAGCTAGGCGATGACCTGGTGCGCTGCAATCTAGCCCTCTCGCTACATGCCGCCAACGACACGAAGCGCCATGAGATCATGCCGATCAATGAGTCCAACAACATCCGGTCGCTCGTGGACGCACTGATCCATTTCTATCGCCAGACGGGCACCAAGGTCACCCTGGAGTACATCCTCTTCGACGGATTCAACGACAGCGCCAGCGATGCCGAAGAACTCACCCGCTTATACCGACAAGTGCCTGCCGACCTAGTCAACCTCATCGAATACAACCCCATAGACAAGGCTGACTTCCGCAAGCCCGACGAGCACAAGACGGCCACCTTCATGGCACAGCTGGAGATGAACCGTGTCAACGTACGCCTGCGCAGGAGCCGTGGCCGCGACATTGATGCCGCCTGCGGTCAACTCGCCAACAAGGACACTCAGGCCTTCTGAACCCTGCCAACAACCCCACATGCCCAAGACCAGCGGTTTCGACAAATTCATCACCCGGAAAAAAGGCAGCGTCATCAAAGAAGAGGCGCGGCAAGAGAAGCGTAGGGTAAAGAAGGCTAAATCCGATGCGATCGAGCTGCGCCGCCAGCGACCGTCACCCCGCGATGTGAGGGCCGAGGGCAGCCCCGCAGCCTCTGGCACGGGACCATACGCTAGGCCTCAGATCCTCCGAACCCAGAAGGCGGAGGAGAAGATGCCCCTGAACAAGTACATCGCCCACTGCGGCGTCTGCTCCCGGAGAGATGCCGCCGCTTTAGTGCGCGACGGAAAGGTAAAAGTCAATGGTACACCTGTATTAGAGCCGGGTTATAAGATGACTGAAACCGACAGCGTCACCGTCAATGGTAAAAAGGTCTTCCCCGCCCGGAACCTGGTATACATCCTGCTCAACAAGCCTAAAGACTGCATCACGACAGCCTCCGACACCCACGGCCGCAAGACCGTCCTCGACATCGTCCGCAACGCCTCCCCAGAGCGCATCTTTCCCGTCGGTCGCCTCGACCGCAACACCACCGGCGTGCTGCTGCTCACGAACGACGGCGAGCTCGCCCAAAAACTAAGCCACCCAAGCTATGAAGTGAGGAAGACCTACGAAGTACGGCTGGACAAGCCCCTGTCGAAAGCCGACTTTGAGAAAATCCTCGCAGGAGTAACCCTGGAAGACGGCCCTGTCCAGGTGGATGCCTTGGCGCATCCCGAAGCCAAAGACCGGTCAATCGTCGGCATAGAAATCCATAGCGGACGGAACCGCATCGTAAGACGTCTCTTCGAAGCCTTGGGGTATGATGTGCTGAACCTCGACCGAGTCGTCTTCGCCAACCTCACCAAGAAAAATGTAGACCGGGGCAAGTGGCGGTTCCTGCATGAGAAAGAAGTGCGACTCCTCAAGTTCCTCAACAAGTCGTTCATCCGCAAAGCACGACCTGACGCATCACTATGACCTTGGAGATCCTACTGGAGACGGACGACCTGGTGGTCGTCGCCAAACCTTCCGGGATGCTAACCCTTCCCGACCGTTTCGACGCCGCTCTAGCCTCTGTACGCGGACAGCTACAGCAACTCTACGGAGAAGTATTTACTGTACACCGGATCGATAAGGATACCAGCGGCCTACTCATCTTTGCCCGTCACCTGCAAGCCCAGCGTTTCCTCACCCAGCAGTTCGAAGAGCGGCTGGTACAGAAAACTTATCTTGGTCTAGTCATCGGAAGGGTAGCCGCCGATCAGGCCAGCTTTCAGGAACCCCTCGAGGAGCACCCCACGCAGAAAGGAAAGATGCGGGTAAGTCGTCACGGCAAGCCAGCCCTCACCCATAGCACCACCCTAGAACGCTGGGGTCGCTTCAGCTGGCTTTCGATCGACATCGAGACGGGAAGAACCCATCAGATCCGGGTACACCTTTCCCATGCAGGACACCCCATCGTTTGCGACCCACTCTACGGGACAGGGGAGCCTGTCCTGCTCTCCAGCATCAAAAAACATTATAAGCCTTCCGGCACCGAGCCCGCAGAACGTCCGATACTCGACCGGCTGGGGCTGCACGCATGGCGGCTTCGGGTCTCAGACCTGTCGGGCCAACCACTGCAGATAGAAGCCCCGCTCCCGCGAGATCTAGACGCCTGTCTGCGGCAGCTAAGGAAATGGCAGCGGCTGTGACGGCCGCCAAAACCTAGAAGCTGTCTGATGCATTGGGATGGATCAAGTCATGAAAGGAATGTACCTCCGAGCCCGGCCAGACCGCCGCTCTCAAATAGGCCTTTAACCAGCGTCTGGTGAAGGTGCTGGCAGTGTGTGTCGATCGGCTGCACAGGCAATGGGGACTGGGTGGTGGCTGGCCACCTGACGATCTTTGTTAGAGATGATGGTGAAGTCGGGCGCGAGGTCTCCCTGTCTTAATGACATAGTACATGACTTAGCACCCAAAATAGGAAGGGAATATCTATCTATTATATCAGTAGACTTTATACTTTCCCCTGCAGGGTCCCGCCACGGGTGAGGGCATCTTTGCCGAAGCGGGCCCGCACATCATCGATGGCGCGATAGAGGCCACTCTTGCGCAATGGATCTGAAAAGAGGTTGGTTTGTTGGGCCTGTGCGGTGAGCTCACTGAGGCGTACGCCGAGGAGGCGTACGGGCGTACCGGGCTGGTAAAGCTTCAGAAAGAGTTCGCGAGCGAAAGGGATGAGCTCGTCATCGAAAAAAGTGTAGGGAATAGAAAGCTGCCGTGTGGCGGTCTCAAAGCTGGGATGCCGGAGTTTGACTGCAATGCAGCCTGCCATCAGGTTCCGGGCGCGGACCTGTGCTGCTATCTTTTCCGTCATCCGCAGCAGCTCTGAGAGAAGGAAATCGGCATCGGATATGTTGGCCTCGAAGGTATGCTCGGTGGAGACAGACTTAGCGACATGATAGGGTTTTACCTCGCCCTCGTGGTGGCCGCAGGCCCTTCGGCGGAGCTCCTCCGCCCAGCACCCTAACAGGGAGGAAAGGGCTTGGCTGGGATAGCAGGACAGCTCGCCAAGGGTGGTGATGCCCAGTTCGAGCAACCGACGTTCGGCATGGGGCCCTACACCCGGCATCCTGCCGATGGGCAGGGGCGCTAGGAAGGCCGCTTCTTGGCCATGTGGGATGTACAGGTACCCATTGGGCTTGGCTTCATTGGTGGCCATCTTGGCGACCAGCTTGTTGGAGGACAGGCCAAAGGAGATGGGCAGGCCAGTTTGCCGGGTGATGCTTTCCCTCAGCTGGATGGTCCAGGCATAGACATCGTGAAATCGATCCATCCCGGTGAGGTCTACATAAAACTCATCGATGGAGGCTTTTTCAAACAGGGGGGCGGCAGCAGCGATGATGTCTGTGACTTGACGGGAATAATGGCTGTAGTCGTGGCGAGCGCCTGGCAAGACCAATGCCTGTGGGCAAAGCTGCAGGGCCTTCCCCATCGGCATGGCAGAACGAACGCCAAAGACCCGGGCCTCATAGCTGCAGGTAGTGACAACCCCCCGCGCACTACTCCCGCCCACGATCAGTGGTTGCCCGCGAAGGGAGGGGTTTTTGAGGATCTCGACTTCTACGAAAAATGCATCGAGGTCAAAATGGGCGATATATGGGAGGGGGACTGACAAGGTGCTGTTGCCAAGGTTGGCTCCTGAAGTTCGGATAACGGCAGGAATCACCCAAGGTAGATCTCCAACAAACCTTCCGGAAGGATCATGTCGAGGCGTTTCTTCTGGGCATCGGCGCGACGCAGGGTGTCTGCATGCAAGGGCAGGAGCACTTCTTTTCCTTCGACCTCCAGTCGCAGCAAGATTTGGTGGGGCTGTTCGATGACTTCGACCACTGGACCCAGGTGCCTTCTCGAGGCGTATACCTGGTATCCGAGCAGACTGATGGGCGCATGGCGGGCGGCCAGGTTGCGGAAGACGGGCTCCGGTATCCAGACCGATTTGCGGAGGAGCAACCGGGCCTTTTCGGGAGTGTCCACTGTCTCGAGGCGGAACAATGTTTCCGAATCTGATCGCGACTGACCTTCTAGGAGAAAGTAGGGTATTAGGCTGCCGGGTGCCAGTTCTAAGAACAGGGCCGGGCACTCCTGCAGGGAGGTGGCCTTCCCCAGGTCATGGCGCAAGAGGAGGGAGCCATCGAGGCCATGGACGGCCACGATCTTTCCGATATGTATTTGCTCTTCCATGGAAAAAGAAAAGCCTCCGGAGAGGCTTTGTCAATATTGATTATGCAGTTGGTGGAATCATGCCTCAGGAGTGCTGGCCTGAGGGGTGCTGGCCTCAGACTTAGCTTCCGTGTCTGGCCTGCGCTCTGGGCGACGCTGCGGGGAACCTCCCCGGCGACGGCGACGGTTGCGGGCGGCTTCCTCTTCCCGCTGGCGGATCTTGGCTTCATGCTCCTGATGCCAGCTCTGGAACTTTTCCATGGCCCTAGCCTCATCGAAGAGACCGAGGGAGACCCCCCGAAGGAGGTGCTTCAGATAGAGGACCCCTTTGTAGGAAAGGATCTTCCTGACCGTGTCTGTCGGCTGGGCGCCCTTGTGGAGCCATTCCATCGCCTTTTGACGATCGATCTGTACAGTGGAGGGGACGGTGAGGGGATTGTAGGTGCCTATCTTCTGGATGAACTTGCCGTCCCGGGGGGCTCGTGCATCTGCGACCACGATGAAGTAGAAGGGTCTTTTCTTGCTTCCGTGTCGCTGCAGGCGAATTTTTACAGCCATAAAAAATGGAAATTTTTTGTGGGTGGTGAACGTTAGGGTTGCCTGTAACGGGATTGCGAAATTACAATTCGATCCTGATTTGTCAAAACAAAAATGGCAAAATCAGGAATTCATGCATGCCTATCGTCGGCCAGCGCCCATCCGCATGCCCGGTGGCATCTTCTGCATGGTGCGCATCATCTGTCGCATCTGGTCGAATTGCTTCATGAACTGGTTGACATCTGCCAGGTCTTTGCCGGCCCCTCGGGCGATGCGTTTCTTCCGGCTCATATCGATCAGGTCGGGCGATGAGCGCTCGGCAGGGGTCATGGAGCGGATCATGGCTTCAACCCCCGCAAAGGCATCGTCGCTGATGTCTACGTCCTTCAACGCTTTTCCGACACCAGGGATCATCGACATCAGGTCCTTGAGATTTCCCATCTTACGGATCTGTTGTAGCTGTTCCAGAAAGTCCTGGAAGTCGAACTGGTTTTTACGAATTTTTTTCTCCAGGCGGCGTGCCTCTTCTTCGTCGTACTGCTGTTGCGCTTTTTCTACCAGTGAGGTGATATCACCCATGCCGAGGATGCGCTGGGCCATCCGGTCGGGATAGAAGACGTCAAGGGCATCCATCTTCTCGCCGTTGCTGACGAACTTGATGGGGGCTTCGACGGTATGGCGGATGGAAAGGGCGGCACCCCCCCGCGCATCGCCATCGAGTTTAGTGAGTACGACACCGCTAAAGTGAAGGCGGTCGTGGAAGGTTTTGGCCGTGTGGACCGCATCCTGGCCGGTCATGGCATCCGCGACAAACAAGATCTCCCTTGGCTGGACGGCATCACGGATGGCAGCCACTTCTAGCATCATGGCTTCATCGACGGCCAGGCGGCCGGCAGTGTCGATGATGACTACATTCTTGTTCCGGAAGCGGGCAGCGGCAATGGCCTTGCGGGCGATGTCTGCAGGGTCCGTATTGCCTATTTCCAGGAATACCTCTACCCCCACCTGCTCTCCAAGTACCCGGAGTTGTTCCATCGCGGCAGGGCGGTAAACGTCAGCAGCCACCAGCAATGGGGAGCGGCCTTTCCGGGCGCGGAGATGGTTGGCAAGTTTGCCGCTAAAGGTTGTCTTACCGGAGCCCTGGAGGCCTACGACGAGGATGACGGCCGGGTTGCCCTGTAGGTCGAGATCCTGCTGCTGGCCACCCATCAGATCAGCCAGCTCGTCTTGTACAATCTTGACAAGGAGCTGCCCCGGAGTGACTGACTGGATGACTTTCTGGCCAATGGCCTTTTCCCGGACCCTGTCGGTGAATTCCTTGGCGACGCGATAGTTGACGTCAGCATCCACCAAGGCCCGACGGATCTCTTTCACCGTTTGGGCGATGTTGAGGTCTGTGATGCGACTCTCCCCGCGAATCTGACGGAAGGCGGCTTCCAGCCGATCAGTAAGGTTCTCGAACATGTCCGTCCATTTATATCCACCAGCAACCGGGACACCTGGTTGCTACGGGAGGGTGAAGGTACGGAACAGGCTGGATCGGCCCTTAGCCCATGTAACTCTTTAGATGAATGGTGCGCGAAGTGCTGCGCAGCTTGGTGATCGCTTTGTCCTTGATCTGTCGGACGCGCTCGCGGGTGATGCCATACCGGCTTCCAATCTCCTCAAGGCTGAGGGGATGGTCTTCATCGATCCCGAAGAAGAGGCGGATAACTTCTTGCTGGCGAATGGTGAGCAACCGCAGGGAGCGCTCAATCTCCTGCTTCATGGAGTCGTTGTGTACGAGCTGTTCGTCTGTCCCCTCGACATTCGGATTATGAATCACATCGAGCAAGGTGCTGTCCTCCCCTTCCGATAAAGGCGTATCCATGCTGACGTGCCGGAAGCTGTTGCCCAAGGATGCCACAATCTCATCGGAGCCGATATCTAGGAACTCGGAGATCTCCTCCACCGAGGGTTCCCGCTCATACTGCTGCTCGAGTGTCTGAACAGCTTTACTCACCCTACTGGTCAGGCCTACTTTGTTGAGCGGCAGCCGGACGATGCGGGCTTGCTCAGCCAGCGACTGGATGATGCTCTGACGGATCCACCAGACTGCGTAAGAGATGAACTTGAAGCCCCGGGTCTCGTCAAAGCGTTGAGCTGCTTTGATTAATCCCAGATTCCCCTCGTTGATGAGATCGGGCAGAGAAAGCCCCTGGTTCTGGTACTGCTTGGCCACGGAAACGACAAAGCGTAAGTTGGACTTGATTAGCTTATCCAGCGCATGCTGGTCGCCGTTCCGGATCAATTTTGCCAGTCGCACCTCTTCTTCGGCAGAGATCATCTCCACTTTGCCGATCTCCTGGAGGTACTTTTCAAGGCTCTGAGATTCCCGGTTGGTAATCGATTTGCTGATCTTAAGCTGACGCATGCTCATGCCTAGTTCCTATTGGGTTCGGAAATTATTTCGTTGGGGTCGGATGGGTTGAAACTTAAAAACGGAAATGTTCTTAACTTATTGTTAAAGAATGATTCCCGTGGCACAAAAATTGAAATCTAGGTGTCTTTATACATATAAAAGGGCATCAAACATGCGGGTGATTACTGCCAAGATGCGTTGCATCATTTGCAGGTCATTTAAGGCATATATGAGTAGTCAAAAAACATTTCTCTATATCGATTTTTATCTATTATTATTGCAGTCATAGGCTAAAACAATGGTTTCTGTGCAGGAATAGATAGAAAAATACCCATGACAACTGGATTCCTATGAGCAAGCAGCTGTATACCATTGAATACCCAGTCCGCTCCTCCCCGGGGATACTGTTCGAATTCCTATCGACACCGGCAGGGCTACAGGAGTGGTTTGCGGAGAAAGTCGACGAGCGGGACGGCGTGTTTAGTTTTACCTGGAACGGCTCGACAGACAAGGCAGAAATGCTCGAAATGGAAAGTGATCGGTTTATCCGTTTTCATTGGCTGCATACCCCTCCGGCAGAATACTTCGAATTCCGCATTGAGAAGTCTGAAGTCTCCAACCAAACGATCCTCGTCGTCAAGGATTTTGCTGAGAAGAAAGACATCGCTGACCAGACGCAGCTTTGGGACTTCCAGGTGAATGACCTCTGCCACCGTATAGGCAGCTAAGGCCCGTCGTCATGCCTAAGACAACAGGCTCAAGATTTTCCGATACATCGAAAGGAAGGCCGTTGTGCCTGCATTGATTTCTGCTAGCGGCGCTGTGCAGGCGATCTTCGTAAACTCCTTTTCTGCCCAGATCTGGCGCCAATGCGTGACTGTCAAGCTGCTGGCTGCCAGGTAGTTATCTTCGCCCAAATGGTGCTCCCATTCTAGGTGGGAGACGCATACCAGGAAGCCTTCCGCTGTCAGGGTCGGCAAGGATGCTTCGAGCCGCTCCCGGAACCGGTCGCGGTGCGCCCCCCGGAGATGCAGGGTGACACTCAGAGGATGTCCCCAGAGGAACAGGGTTCGTATGGCGAAGATGTCCGCTGTCGTGAAAAGCCTGGGGTGGTCCAGAACGACATAGGGTTGCCCACGGTAGTTCTCTCCCCTGGATACTTTGGGAGACCTTGCGGTGGCATCGGGCAGCAGGCTGACCAGCGGCTGCAACTCCTGGGATTGGCGTACTGCCAGTCCACCAAAGAGGTCCGACACCTTCGAGATGACCGCACCCTTGATCAGCATCACCCGATCGTTCGCGGCCAGGGAGAGCTCCTCCTCCGAAAGCTGTACTTTTGACATGTCCATTTGGTCTCAAAGTTAACCCAGGCCCTCTGTCGGGCTGCAGCCCCGTGAATAAACTCGACAAACTCATCCTGAAGGCGTTTATCGGGCCCTTTATCGCCACTTTTTTTGTGACGCTATTTGTGCTCGTCATGCAGTTCTTCTGGAAATATGTTGACGACCTGGTGGGTAAGGGTCTGGGGCTTGGCAGCATCCTGGAACTCACATGCTATGTGACCGCCACAGCCATCCCCCTGGCCTTGCCACTGGCTATCCTGCTATCTTCCATCATGACCTTCGGCAACCTTGGCGAAAGCTTTGAACTGGTGGCCATCCAGTCGGCCGGCATCCCCCTACTCCGCTTCATGCGCCCGCTGATCGCCTTCAGTCTGGCGGTAAGTCTGCTGGCATTCACCATCTCCAACTGGGTGATACCCGTCGCACAACTCCGCTTCACCACCATGCTCTACGACATCCGGGTTGCAAAGCCTGCCTTCGACATTCGGGAAGGCATCTTCTATACCCGGCTGCCTGGCTTTGCCGTCAAAGTGGGCCGCAAGGAGAAGGAAGGGAATGGAATTGCGGACATCATCATCTACGAAAACCAGGGATCCCTGCAAGACAATGTCATCGTGGCCAAGAAGGGAGAGATGCGCATGAGCAGTGACCGGAAGTCGATGGAATTCGTATTGGAAGACGGATGGCGCTATCAGGAGCGTGGCGTCTACAGCTCTGCAGCCACGGAGTACTACCGGCTTGGCTTCCAGCGCTATATAAAGGTCTTCGACCTCAGCGGCTTTGAAGTGTTCAAAACACCCGACAGCCTCTTCAAAGGCAACTTCATGATGCTCAATGTCAGCCAGCTGCAAAAGACGTCTGACTCCCTCCAAGAAGCTGTAGAGGCCTCGCTGATGCAACGAATGAACCGGGAAGTCAGCAGCTACTATCTGAGCGGACGCCTCTTGGACAGCGGCTGGAAGGCTACAAAACCCATTCCTGCCATCCCAAAAAAGACCACCACCTTCGAAGACCTGCTGCCCGACAGCCTCTACAACACCGCCATGCAGCGGGCCAATGATAAAGTCAACCTCATCAAATCCGCAATCGACATCATTGCCTCGGAACACGACAGCCGCCGCCGAGAGATCCGCTACACCCTGATCGAATTTCACAAAAAGTTCTCCCTCTCTTTCGCCTGCTTCGTGCTGTTCATGATCGGTGCCCCGCTGGGATCGATCATCCGGAAGGGAGGCTTGGGCATGCCTCTGGTGATCGCCGTGATCTTTTTCCTTGTCTTCCACGTCACCAACATGTTTGGGGAGAAGCTGAGCAAACAGGACACATTGACCCCCTGGGGAGGTATGTGGATGTCGACCTTCCTGCTCATCCCGATAGGCGTCTTTCTGACATACAAGGCCATGAACGACTCTCAGCTCTTCAACAGCGAATTTTATTTCCGAATATTCCGAAAATGGAAAGACAAGCGCAGCGGCCGAAGGCCTTCCCTCTTTTCCGTACCTTCATCCAAATCAAAGATATCATGAGCGACAGAAGGTACTTTCTTAAGTCCACCCTGCAGTCCGGACTGGCTTGGAGCACGGCAGTCGGACTCGCACCATCCCTGCAAGCATCTCCTCTCGCACAGCAAAAGGCAGCCCTCCATGTGCCTAGCATTGGCCCAGACCAGACACCTCTGCCTTATACCTACGATGCACTCGCCCCCATCATCGATGCACGTACCATGGAGATCCACTACTCCAAGCATGCGGCAGCCTATTCTAAGAATCTGAAAGAAGCCATGGCCACTGAAAAACTGTCTGCAGACAGTTCCGTTGAGATGTTGCTGGCAACGATCTCTCGCTACTCCGAGAAGATGCGTAACAACAGCGGCGGACACTATAACCACGAACTCTTCTGGAAGTGTATGTCGCCCAAAGGGCCTCAAGAACCTACCGGCCAACTACTGGAAGCCATCGTACGGGATTTCGGATCTATGGCAGACTTCCGCAAGCGCTTCACCGAAGCGGCTATGACTCGCTTTGGCAGCGGATGGGCCTGGCTATGCCTCGACGCCGGGGGGAGGTTGCAGATTGGTTCCACCCCGAATCAGGACAATCCCCTCATGGACATCTCTCCCCTCCGTGGTAAACCCCTGCTGGCACTCGACGTATGGGAACATGCCTATTACCTCCAATATCAAAACAGGCGGGCTGAATACATCGAAAACTGGTTCAAGCTGGTAGACTGGACATTCGTGGGGCAGCGGATGAGAACTGACTCCTGAACGGAGACCCCTAAAATAGGCTCAGCCTTTGCCAGCACCTTCCGCTCAAGAGGCAGTCGGACCGACAAAGGCTGAATTATGGCATTCAATCGCATCCCAAAAGTATAGGTACGCTGCATCATCACAAATATTTTTTTTAGCTTTTCAAAAACTCTTGAAAATCAATAGTTAGTTGTTGAACTTTATAGGTTGATTACACTCAAAAAGTCAAACTTAAGTGATTTATGCACGCTTTGAATTCATACCTGGAGGCCCATCGTGACCGATTCCTGGAGGAGTTGCTGGCGCTGTTGCGCATCCCCTCCGTAAGTGCTCGAAGCGAGCATGCCCCCGATATGGCTATCTGTGCAGAAGCTGTATGCGAGGCCTTGCGGAAAGCAGGGGCAACCCAAGCAAGGGTGATTACTACGCCTGGGCATCCGATCGTATATGGAGAGCGAATGACAGACCCATCACGCCCTACTGTGCTGGTCTATGGACATTACGACGTCCAGCCAGCCGACCCGCTGGAACTTTGGGAGAGCGGCCCCTTCGAGCCCGTCATCCGCGATGGCAAGATCTATGCAAGGGGAGCCTGCGACGACAAAGGACAGTTCTTTATGCATGTCAAAGCCCTGGAAGCCATGGTTGCAACGGGCAACCTGCCCACCAACATCAAATTCTGCATAGAAGGCGAGGAGGAGGTAGGCTCACCCAACCTGGCGCATTTTGTGCGCGAGAATCGGGCGATGCTGAAGACAGATGTCATCCTGATCAGCGACACGGCCATGATTTCCATGGAACACCCCTCGATCGATACCGGTGTGCGGGGACTGAGTTACATCGAAGTGGTGGTGACTGGCCCAAACCGCGACCTCCACAGCGGCGTATATGGCGGGGCAGTGGCCAATCCTGCGACCATCCTCGCCCGAATGATCGCCTCCTGCCATGACGCAGAAAACCGCATCACCATCCCCGGCTTTTATGACAACGTCGTCGAATCCACCCCGGAGGAAAGGCAACTGATGGCAGCAGCACCCTTCGACGAAGTGGACTTTTGCAGAGACCTGAGCATCGACGCTGTATGGGGCGAGAAGGGATATACAACCAACGAACGTACCGGCATCCGCCCCACGCTGGAAGTCAACGGTATCTGGGGAGGATACACGGGCGAGGGTTCCAAGACCGTGCTGCCCTCGAAGGCCCATGCTAAGATTTCTGCGCGATTGGTGCCCAACCAGTCTTCCAAGCGCATCACCCAACTCCTCATGGATCATTTTAGAAAAATCGCGCCGGCAGGTGTCCAGGTAGACGTCTTTGAACACCATGGTGGCGAGCCCTACCTGACGCCGATTGATTCCAAAGCCTATCAGTCGGCTGCCAGGGCCATGCGCAAGACCTTTGGAAAAGACCCGATCCCTGTCAGAGGCGGCGGCTCCATTCCCATCTGCTCCCTCTTCGAACAGGAGCTAGGATGCAAGATTGTATTCATGGGCTTTGGGCTGGACAGCGACAACCTACATTCCCCCAATGAGAAATACGACCTCGCGAATTTTTATAAAGGCATCGAGACCATCCCGCATTTCCACCGATGCTTCGCTGAAGAGTAGCCACGAGTCCCAGGCAGTCACTCAAGGGCCTCCCCAGTCGTAGTAAACGACCAAGGCCATCCTTCCCGTCCCTTTACCGTGCTCCGGGCGGACAATGCCTGCGTAGGAAGTCTGTATACAGGCTGGACAAATGCTGCCGCGTGCCTTCTCCCTCGCTAAGCCCATGTGAGCGGTTGGGATAGGCCATGAAACTGAACCGACGATTATACCGGACCAGCTCATCGATGAGCATCTCAGCGTTCTGATAGTGGACGTTGTCGTCAGCAGTGCCATGTATGTACAGTAAGTTCCCTTGCAGGTTCTTTGCATGGGTCATGGGTGAGCCCTCGATAAAATCTTGCCTGTTCTCCTGGGGTAGCCCCATGTACCTTTCCTGATAGATATTGTCATAGGTGAGCTGATTAGCGACAGCTGCGATGGAGATGCCTGTCTGGTAGATGGCTGCATGACGGAACATCAGGTTTAGTGTGGCAGAGCCGCCACCACTCCATCCCCATACGGCAACCCGCGAGGTGTCGGTATAGGGCCGCTGCAGGAATACACGGGCTGCCATCGATTGGTCTTGGATGTTTACAATGCCAATCTTCCGATAGATCGCTTTGCGCCAATCCCTTCCTTTTGGCGCAGGTGTGCCTCGGTTGTCGATCGACACATAGAGATAGCCGTCTTTTGATAAGTCGCCAGCATAGAGCGAGTTGCGACCGGTGCCCCAGCGGTCCAGCACTGTCTGTGCCCCTGGCTCCGAATACACATAGAAGAGGACAGGGTATTTTTTTGCAGGGTCAAATCCTTCAGGCTTCTTCATCCATCCGTCCATCTCAACGCCGTCGGGGGTGCGAAGGCGAAAAAACTCCATCGGATCGGGTGTGGCTGCCATCTGCTGGATGGCGTCGGTCACTGGGCTGCGACTGTTATCACCCCGATGCGAGGGAAGTGCCACCCACTCGCTCACGATCGGCACCCGATGCGATGAGTAGCTATGCCAGGCAAAGGCAGCTCCGGGAGATAGCTCATATTCGTGCGTGCCGGGCTGATCGGCAGGCGTGAGCCGTTCGGGGGCGGAGCGGCCATCCATGCGTACCCGATAGAGGTATTTTTGGGTTGCGTTGTCTGGAGATGCGGAAAAATATATGTACCCTCTGGCCTCATCGACCCGGTGAATGTCCATCACGTCGTAGGCGCCTGGCGTGAGCAGCAGCGCTTCCCCACCCGCTGTCGGCATTCGGTAGAGGTGGCGCCATCCATCCCGCTCGGAGGCCCATAGAAAGGAACGGCCTTGTTCCAGCCAATCCCATCCGCCATAGTCGTAGTCGCCATCCCAGGATGGCAGGATGTCAATCCATGCCGGGTCGCTCTCCTCCGCGATCAGCTGGGCGCTGCCATCGATGGCACTGCAGCGGTAGAGTAGGCTATGCTGCTGGCGCCTGTCGAGCTGCTGCACCACCAGGCCGGATCCGTCGGGCAGCCATTCCATGCGGGGCAGATAATGCTGCCGGGGGTCGCCTGGGATGCGCATCCAACGGATTCCTCCACTCCTCAGGTCGACGATGCCGATACGCACGGCAGAGGGTGGCTCTCCGACCTTCGGATATTCGACGGGGATGGTGCGCGCATACACCGAGTCGGTGTTGTTGATCATGAGAAAGTCACGCGTACCAGCGGCATCGACCTGCCAGAAGGCGATGTGGCGACCGTCAGGGCTCCATCGAAATCCATCACGGCAGGCGAACTCCTCTTCATAGACCCAATCGAAGGTGCCGTTGATGAGTCTGCGGTGGCCGTCGTTGGTGAGGGCTCGGATCATGCCGGTGGCGATGTCTTCTACATACAGATTATATTGGCTTACGTAGGCAGCCAGGCGTCCATCAGGCGATGGTTTGGCGAAAAGGAGCGACTGCGCCGGGAGTCCCATGCCCAGTCGGTGCCAGCGACCCGCTGCCAGATCGAGCCAGTGATAGTCGCCTCGCGTGTGGTAACGCCAGACCCTTGCGGTATTGGCAAAGAAGAGCATACAGCGACCATCCGTAGTAGGAATAAACCCTTCGGCCTCGAGATCCCCAAGTCCCTGCTGCAGCAGTTCTTTGGATATAAGGGAACGACGGCTACCAGAGGAGAGGTTTGTCTCCACAACTTCCCCATCCTTCCACGTAATGAGGCGTTGGCCGTCGGCCGACCAATGCCGCAACGAGGGCTTCTGGGCCTGCAGTACCAGAGTAGAGAGGATGCATGGAAGTAGCCAGCAGCACCTGTGAAAAGCCATATCATTTCGTTTGATACAAGATAAGGCTTCCTCCTGACAGCATCGATGGCGTACCTTTACTTTCATCTATACTAAGATGCCTGATGCAGAAAAAATAAGACTTGACAAATACCTGTGGTCGATTCGCATGTATAAGACCCGCACAGCGGCGGCTGATGCCTGCGAGAAGGGACGTGTAAAGATGGATGGACAATCGCTGAAGGCGTCCAGGCCTGTGAAAGCAGGAGATGTGTATGACCTCCGGACGGAGACACGCCGTTGGGTGATCCGAGTGGAGTCAATCCTCGGTAACAGGCTGGCCTACGCAGAAGCCGTGAAGCACTACACAGACCTTACGCCGGAAGAAGAACGCGATCGCATCGCCTTCCAGGCAGCCGTCTTCCATACGGGCAAGCGTAAAAGCAAGATCGGAAGGCCGACCAAGAAGGATCGGCGAACCCTCGACGGGCTCATGGAATGACATCTTTATCTTTTCCCGAAGGGCCTTGCATTAAAGAGGGCCAGCTGCAACTGGAGCCGACTCCTAGATTCTTCTATCTGTGTCATCAGTCCAAGCTCCAGCCGCAGGTCCTTGCGCAATACCCAGCCTACGGCACCATAGACCCGGGCACGATCGAAGACGGGCCTATCGAGGTGCAAGAAAAACTCATCATACGCAGAGAGGTAGCAAGCGCCTGCCTCCATGCGGGACTTATTAAGTGGGAGGTTGATACCTAAAAAATAGCGGAAGCGGCTGCGGAAGCCTGCTTCAAGGAAACGCTGCTCCAGCCGATAGCGGTGCTGCAGGTATATCCTTCCGAACGATTGCCTCATGATGAACTGCTGGAAGATGCGGTGCTCTCGGGTGGTATATTTCCTGCCAGTGCCCATGATGTAAGGCTCAGAGAGGATATACGCATAGCCCAGTAAGACATTGTTATTCCCCTCTGAAAGGTTCTTGCCGATGCCGGTACGCAGCAAGAGCTGCTCCAGGTCGCCGACAGCATTGTAATTGCGGTACTGCGCTTCATTCCACAGATTCCAGCCCTTGCCCAGAGGCTGGTTGCCTAAATACATCATCCAGTTGCCTGTACGCGAGGACTGTGCCTGCGTGCAGGCAGTCAATAGCATACAGACCAATAGTTGGAAGATGCTTCTTGTCGTTAGGGTACCCATATCAGCGGCTCCAGCGCTCGTTGATGGGATCGCCCTTGGAGCTCTTCCCGGAATGGTACCAATGCCGCCCCTCGACGCGGCCATCGAAACTCAGGCTCATGCCGACGCGCGAGCTGTCGCGCGAGAAAAACTCGATGTGCTCGGTATACTTGCCGTCGGCAAAGGTGTAGCGACCACCACCTGTGCCCGAGAACTCGCCCGTCGCGGTGTTGATGGCGGCCCACTGGAAACGTTGTCCCGAGAGCAGCTTGATGGTCTTGCGCCCACCGCGTGACTGCATCTCGACCATCTTACCGCCTTGCTCACGGCCCGTGATGCGCCAGTTGCCTGCCAGCGGCCCCTGACCTTCGTCAGTACGCTCCCAGGGCTCCCCCAAGCCCTCGTCTATGCGTAGACGCCCGTTTCGGACATCTACCTTCCAGGCATACGAACTACCGACATAAGATTTATCCATTGTATGGTATTCTACTTTCCCTTCGAGTCTGCCATCCTTATACACACAGGTACCACCCTGCGTCTGAATAAAGTGCTTGCCAGCCATGTCAAAACTGCTGAGGCTGAAATAGTCGTCGATAATGACAAGGGTGTGGGTGACACTACCCTCCTTTCTCTGCCAGGCACCTATATAGTCTTTATCTGGAGGCGTCCATCCTATGGCAATGAGTGCCAAATATGCAGTGAGCATCTTTTTCATGGTGACATATATTTTTTAATTGAATGGTTCAACGGTCCAGGATCTTTCCCAGCAGTCCCCGGGCGCTAAGGTGACAACGCCCGGCTTGCTGGCCAACGTTCCGTCATATCCGTATGGGTCTGCATGTCCTTGCCAGGGCTCTATGCAGACAAAAGGTGCCTGCGGGGGAGCCCAGAGCCCGAGCATCGGCCATCCTTCGATGCCGAAGCGGAGACCTCGGGAGCCTTTATCTGAGCGAAGGGTAAGGCAGGCGGATTGGAGTCCCTGAATTACAATGGCGTCCTCCCGAAAGAGTTCGTGATGAAGTTGGAGACTGGTAGCCCCTTGGAGGAAGCCAGGATCTTCTTCATGTAAGAGGCCGTCGCGCAACTTCCAGCGGCCGACCGTCTCTGGATGTGAGAAGTCGATCTGATAGTCCTGGTAGGAAAGCCCCGGCTCCAGTGGAAGAGCAAAGGCAGGGTGGCCACCAATAGAAAAGATCAACGAGTCATCGGATGGGTTGGCGACGATGTATTCGACTTGCAGGCCAGTGGCACGCAGGAAGTATCGGATGCGCAAATGGAAGCGGAACGGATATACGAGGCGGGAAGCCTCGTCATCCTCCAACAGGCAGGTGACTTCCTGGCCAGACAGTGCCTTGAGGGCGAATACTCGGTCCCTGGCAAAGCCATGACGCGGAAGGCAATAGGTGGCGTCTTTGTGCCGGTAGCGGCCCTCTTGCAGGGTGCCAACAATGGGAAAGAGAATGGGGGATTGCTTGCTCCAGAAGCGGGCATCGCCCGACCAGAGATATTCAGTGTCATGAAGGCGTAAAGAGGTCAACTCGGCACCCTGCGGCTTTACCCATGCTTCCAAAGGACCTTCAGCCAACCGGATCATGTCTCAAGATACTCGAAACTCTCCGATCGTGGCGTAATAACAGTTCCCGGTAAAATAAGATCGGATCAGCAAGGTGACAAACAGAGCCAACATATTCATCCAAAGCATAACAAATAAAGATAAATTAGGTGATACATGAAATCTCTTTAGGCTTTGATAAACAAGAATTAAAATACTACCTTTATATATGCAAAAAATTCATGGAGTCATAACCGTCTTGCTGTCTATCACCCTAATTATCGCAGCATGCAAGAAGGATACCACAGACGGAACAGATCCAACTGTAAATTCCAGCTTTGACGTCATCCAGTCTCAGATATTGACAAAGAGCTGCGCATTGGCGGGCTGCCATGCTTCTTCTTCGGACGCCACCTTTGCGCAACACGGTCTCGTGCTGAGCCCCGGAGTAGCCTACGATAATCTGGTTGGCAAACCCTCAAGGAATGCAACAGCTGCCGGCATGAACATGCCCCGGGTAAAGCCCTTTGACGCAGATAACAGCCTGTTGTTTCATAAGATCACCTGTCAGTCTGGCCACCACAGTGTCAACTTCGGGAACCGAATGCCTATGGGTGGAGGTGTACTTACCAAAGGTCAGGTAGAGTTCATCCGACAGTGGATCGCCACGGGTGCGGAGAAATCAAATGCCAAAGTACCCATGACCGTGTTGGATGACAAGTCTGCCTGCCAGCCCGAAGTACTTCCCCTGGCCCCACCTGCCGCCAATGAAGGCTTCCAACTTCGGATCGAGCCATTTGATATACCCAAGCAGTTTGAGCGGGAAATCTTCGTGCGACAAAATTCCCCAAACAACAAAATATATGTCAATCGGTTGGTGATGCGGGGCGGCAGTAACAGCCACCATTTCCTGGTCTACACTTTCCGCAACAATACGGGTCTGCCTTCCGTCGGACAGGTGCGTGACATCCGAAACACAGACGGTAGCATCAACCTGCTTACGCTAGCGCAGATGCAAAACCATGTCTTCTTCGGAGGCACCCAAGAAGCTGACAAAGAAGTAATCCTGCCGGCAGGTGTCGCCTTGATGCTGCCTGCCAATACGCCACTCGACCTGAATGCTCACTATTTCAATAAGACCGACATGACCCTACGGGGTGCGAACTATGTAAACTTCTATACCATTCCTGCATCCGCCGTACAAAATGAGGCCCGCACGATCGATTTTGGCAACCAGGATATTAGTGTCGCTGCCGGCGAACGGAAGACCATCACCAAGTCCTGGACCTTCAACACCCTTACCCGTGTCGTGCTCCTCACCTCGCATACCCATAAGATGGGAGAGAAATTCATCATCCGCATCTCTGGGGGACCACGCAATGGAGAGGTGATTTATGAGAATACAGACTGGGAGCATCCGCTCATCAAAACGTTCTCGACACCCATTCTACTGCAGGCTGGTCAGGGGCTTACCTCAGAGATCACGTATTTCAATAATACCTCTAAGGCTGTCGGTTTTGGCCTCACCAGCGAAGACGAGATGGGCATCATCTTTGGATATTGTTATTAATCAACCAAGAGATCCTTTAAGAGGTCTCCCCAATGGGAAGCCTCTCATTTTTGGGTAGCTTTGCTGTCCATTATACATCGTTGACATTTCCGTCGCATGGAAGCACATAAGCAACTGACCATCGGTCTCTTTGGTTTCGGGGTAGTAGGGGAAGGCTTGTACCGCGTGTTACAACAGACCCCCTCGCTGAAAGCCAGCATTTGCCGGATATGTGTGAAGAACCCGGAAAAGAAGCGCAATGCTCCCTCAGAGCTTTTCACGACCGACAGGAATCTGCTGCTAGAGGATCCAGACATCAATGTGATTGTCGAGGTCATCAATGAGACGGAGGCTGCCCGTGAAATTGTGACTAGGGCCTTACGGAATGGCAAGGACGTCGTCAGCGCGAGCAAGAAGATGCTGGCCGAGCACTTCCCTGAGATGCTGCAGTTACAGGCAGAAACAAGACGCTCCCTGCTATACGAAGCATCTGCCTGTGCCTCTATCCCCGTCATCAGAAACCTAGAAGAGTATTACGATAACGACCTCCTCCATGGTATCCGCGGCATTGTCAACGGCTCCACCAACTTCATCCTCACGCGGATGTTCGAAGACCGGCTCGACTTCCGCTCTGCCCTACTGCTAGCCCAGCAGCTGGGTTTTGCCGAAAGCGACCCAACCCTAGACGTGGAAGGCTGGGATGCCACCAATAAATGGTCCCTCCTCCTCGCCCACGCCTACGGCATCGTGGAACACCCCTCGCTAATTGTGCGTGGCGGGATAGACCGCATCGCGTTGGGTGACGCTGTCGTAGCAAAAGAGAAGGGTATGTCCATCAAGCTCGTTGCCCAGGCACAGAAACTCGATAACGGGCGTGTAGCCGCCTTTGTGCTGCCACAGTTTGTACGTCAGGACGACCATCTCTCCTTTGTCCGAAATGAATATAACGGTGTGGTCATCGAGAGTGGCTTCGCAGACAAGCAGTTTTTTTACGGCAAGGGGGCCGGCAGCTTCCCCACCGCGTCGGCCGTGCTGAGCGACATCGCCGCTCTCCGCTACCAGTACCGCTACGAGTACAAGAAGAAATACCACCACGAGCCCCTGTCCCTCACCGACGACTTCCACCTCCGCGCCTATGTCAGCATGGACAACGGCACCCCGCTGCCGAAGCAGCATTTCGAAGCCCTCGAGGAGTGGCATTCCGACGCCGACCGCAAGTATATTGTCGGCATCCTCCCCTTCCGCGCCCTGCAGTCCTCCGACTGGTGGCGCCGCGACAGCATCTCGCTGATCCTGATGCCGGACCCCATGGTCGAGAGCATGGAACTCATGCGGCTTAAGAAACTCAGCCTCGAACTGGCAGGCGTCTCCTAAAATGGGGAACGCCGCGGCTGACCGCGGCGCCCTATCTGATCTGTTGCAAGGCCCTCAGTATTGGAATGGCTTTCCGCCTGCCAGCACTTCCTGGGTCTTCTCATCAAAGGTCACGCGCTGTCCCGAGCGGGCAGCAGCATTGGTCATGATGCTGGCAATGGAGTGGGCATAGCCGGCCTCCACAGAGGCATTGGGCTGCTGTCGGCTGCGGACACACTCCATCCAGTTGCGCATATGCGCAAGCGTGAGATCGTCGGCCCCTGTATTAGCGGATGTAACTACCTCGACGCTGTTCTGTACGAGCGACTTGTCAGACAACAGGTTGGGCTGCATACCCATGGCGTCGGCATGGCGCTTGACGAGCCCGCCTTTCGGGGAGATGCGGTTGGTGATGAGATTGAGCTCGCCGCCGTTGGAATAGTAGATCTCGGAAGGCTTGTCTTCTCCGTTGTGCATGCGGGAGGTGAAGACCACCTGAAAACCCTTAGACATGTCTTTAGAAGGGCCATAGTCCATGACGGCGGTGATGGTATCCCAGTTGCCGCGTCCGTCCTTCCAGAAATAGATGCCACCGTTGGCGACGACGCTGCGGGGATAGTTGAGTCCGGTGAACCAGTGTACGGTGTCTATCTGGTGGCACATCCACTGGCCGGGCAGTCCGCTGGAATAAGGCCAGAAGAGGCGGAACTCTAGGTATTTGCGGGGGTCCCAGGTGTCGGCGGGACGGTTCATGAGGAAGCGCTTCCAGTCGGTATCCTCTTGTCGGATCTTTTTGACGGCCTCGGTGCGGCGCCAGCGGCCGGGCTGATTGACGTTCCAGGTGAGTTCTACCATAGTGATGTCACCGAAGGCACCGCTCTTGATTAAGCGGTCGGCCTCCATGTAGTTGGTGCCGCTGCGGCGTTGGGAACCTACCTGTACGATGCGGCCGGTTTCCTTGACAGCTTTGAGGGCGGCACGGTTGTCTGCCATCGTCTCAGCAAAGGGTTTCTCGACATAGGCGTCGCGACCGGCCGTCACCGCCTCGATGCAATGGAGGGCATGCTGGAAATCGGCCGTGCTGATGATGACGGCGTCGACGTCTTTCATATCGTAGAGGGCGTCGTTGTTGACGGCGGTGCGGATATCATGGCCAACTTTGGCAGCCAGATGCGCGCGGCCTTCCTCACGGCGCATTGACCAGAGGTCTGATACTGCGATGATATCGAAATTCATCTCTTTGTGATTGGCAAGGAAAGAGGGCAGCAGGGAGCCACGGAACCTGTCGGAGAAACCGACGATGCCGACGTTAACCCGGTCATTGGCACCGCGAATGCGGGCGTAGGAGGAGGCACTGAAACCCATGGCAGCTGCATAGGTAGCTGCCGCGGCCTTAACACTTTGTCCGATGAATTTTCTCCTGTTTGGCATATGAATCATTTTTAAGTGGAGGGTGAAAGGAAATATGGCACTATTTGAGTTCACGGATCTTTATGGAGCGATATTCCACCTGGTCACCATGATCTTGCAATAAGATACGGCCTTGTTGGGCCATGCCGAAGTTCTTCCATTTCTCATACTTACTGCGCGCCACGAGTGCCTGGAACATCTGGTTGCCTCGGTCGTACTCAACCACGCGATAGCCATTCAAAATATGCTCTACGTGGTTGTCAGAACGTACACGGATCATGCCGCGATTCCACTCTCCGATCTTCCGCTTAGCTTGTGGATTCTTATTGGCGGGAATCAGGTCGTACAGGGAGGCAAGGGTTCGGTTTCCAGCTGCTCCCATCTTTGCATCGGGATGCTTATCATCATCCAGTACCTGATATTCTAATCCGATGGCTGAACCGGTATTATTCTCTTGCTCGGTGACGAAATACTTGACGCCGCTGTTAGCCCCTTCGGTGAGGAGGAACTCGAATTGCAGCTCGAAGGCACCGTACATTTTTTCGGTGACAATGTCTCCTCCGTGGGTGGACTCTGATCCATCGGATTTGAGCACGCGGAGCACTCCGTCGTCGATCTGCCAGCCCTTATCCGGAAAGCCCGCCTTGTGAGCGCCTCGCCAACCCTGGCTGGTCTTGCCGTCCCAGAGGAGCGACACACCCATCCGTTGCTCTGCCTCAGATACCTGATTCTTGTTCAGGTTGACGATAAAGATGCCGGGATCTTTGGAGAAACGCACGTTTTGCGTCTGGATACGGATATTTCTCCATTTGATCTGCTTGCCCACGTCTTCCGGCCTGTAGACCTGATGTACCTGCAGGGCGATGAAACCTCGGGTCATCATCGTATCAACGAGATGGGCTGCGGGTACGCCGTTGACGAAGGTGCGTACTTCCTTGCCAATGGCCTCGATGCGGTAGTGATTCCATCCGGACCGGCGGTAGGCAACACCGGCAGATGGGTTATACTCCAGTGAATAAAGCCAAAGACGGCGGCCCTCGTCGTAGATGCCACCGCTCCAACGTCGGTCGGAGGGGTCGATCTCCATCTGATAGCCATGCACGCGGCCCGCTTTGTAGTCAGGTCTGCTCTCGCTGCGGAACTGGATACCGAAGTTCATGGTACTATCGGCATGGAACTCGAGCTCCAGGATGAAATCACCATAATCTTTTTCTGTCGCCAGAAAGGAGTTGGGTTCCTTGGGGACGGCGGTGCCTACAATGGCCCCATTGATCACTTCATACTTGGCATTTCCATTCAGCTGCTTCCAGCCTTTTAAATCCCTTTCATTAAAGAGTGTCGTCCACTGTGCATTCAATTGGATTGCGCAACACAGCAACAATAAGGTGAAGAACCGGGTCATTATGCATATTTTGATGGAAATTAATCATTGCCCGCCGTAAGACAAGTGCTTGGTATTAGATTTTGTACAAAAACATTATCGCTTCCATGCTAGAGGTGGCATCATATCTGGACAATTCAATTGAAATCTGCTTTTAGAGAGCCTTATTTAGGAGAGGGTATCATACCTTCTTATAAGTGCCCTTTTTTTCATCGCAATAGAACCCGTTTTTTAGATAGCTTTGCATTTCCTCGGGAAGTAGCGCAGGCCGGTAGCGCACCTGGTTTGGGACCAGGGGGTCGCAGGTTCGAATCCTGTCTTCCCGACAAATAGACAAGCCCCGGGCGCGAGCCCGGGTTTTTTGTTTGGAAGCCCTTCGAGCTTGTTCGACAAGGTGTAGAAACGGAAAATCAAGCGAACGAAGTGAGCGAGGGGACTTGGATATTTCAGGCCATCCTCCAAAGAATTTTCGAAGAAAATCCTATCCCCTAGCGCAGAAACTGAGCCTAGGTTTGGATGTTTCAAATATCCGTCAAAGATCTCTGCCGATAATTCGTTCTTCCCTAGTCTGATCATATTCACACATATAAGCGCTCATGGCGACTCAGAAGAGCTGCCATGAGCGTATGTCGTCAAAATTGATCAATGAGCGATTAGCCAATCAGAACCAACGCCGCACGCTGGATTCTGAATCCTCATCAAAGGCATGGACCTGTGCGACATGCTCAGTACTGTAAAGTTGCGGAGGTGGCGGCTCAGAAGCCGGATAGACTGCAACAGAATGCTTTGCAGCTTCCTTCTTTTAAAGCTTCTTCCATTTCTTCATGCCTGAGGCAGCAGGATAATCCGAGTCAACGGAGCTATTAGCCACTTTCCGCACTCGATGTGACTCCTGCTTAGCCTTGGCCTGCAAGGAGTAGATATTGTGTACCTCGCTTTGGCTTCGAAGGATGATTCTTTCCTTCTCGCTCATGGCGAATGCAGACATCTCCTCTGTCTTGAGCGTCTTTACATTGCCACGAAAGGAGGCTTCACGTTCAACCAGGAGACTGCAGGTATGAATATCGCCAACGATCACGGCGGAGTTGAACACCTTCACATCCACCGTCGCGAACATATTGCCTTCACAATAACCATACAGGAGGATGTGATCAGCAAAGATGTTTCCTTTGATGACGGCATCTGGGCCTATAATGATCTTACGGCATTCGATGATACGCCCCTCAAAATGACCGTCCATCCGCCCGGAACTAGATCTGGCCACCAGATCGCCGTAGAATTCCATGCCCGCACTGATGAAAAAATTCTCCTCAGACGACACACGCTCGATGCGGTTGCTGACAAACCTTTTGAGGTAGTCTATCATGGTCTACTAGTAAGGGTACATTTTCGGAGTTTCAGATCGTCAGGGCCCTCAGGACCCAGGGGGAAGCTTCACAAGTTTTTGTTGGCCGCAACGATGGTAGAGGAGTTTCCAATATCCAGGTCGATGGCGTTCGACAGGGAGCCTCCCAGAGAAGCGGTTTTTGAAATGGGTAGGCAGAAAATGACAATCCATTCCAAAAATTACACAGGATATAGCATTTTTATATGCCGGCAGAGGGCGTCGAAAGATCTTGCGCCACTAGCAACAAATACGGACATTGATCTTCCCATCGAGAATTCGGCAAAGGATGCGGTGAGGGCGGGATTCGAACCCGCGGTACAGGTTTCCCCGTACGGCAGTTTAGCAAACTACTGATTTCAGCCACTCATCCACCTCACCGTAGGCTTGCGGGCTTGCCTATCCAATTTTCTTTGGAAAGACATCAATAATACGAAATCGGGTGGAGAACCCCAAATGTAGTCGCATCAAGGGGGGATAAACAGAGGATAATCTACTCATTCTGTAATTACAGAGCAGCCAGCTGGACTTTCTGCTGCAATTCAATCACGTTTTCCCGGAAAATGGGATCCGTATCCATGAGGTCCTTGACCGTCTGGCAGGAATGAATGACCGTCGTGTGATCCCTGCCGCCAAAATGTTCCCCGATGGTCTTGAGCGAATTCTTGGTGAAGATCTTAGCTAAATACATGGTTATCTGACGGGCCTGTACCACTTCACGTTTGCGGGTCTTTTGCAGCAGTTTGTCGTAGGGAACATCATAGAAGTCGCATACCAGCTTTTGGATATTCTCGATCGTAATCTCTTTGGACGTCGTACGGATGAAGTTGCGCAACACCTTTTTGGCCAGTTCCAGGTCGATCTCTCTTTTGTTGAGGGATGACTGGGCCAGCAGGGAGATCAGCGCGCCCTCTAGTTCCCGGACATTACTCTGAATATTGTATGCGACATATTTGACCACCTCTTTGGGCATTTCGAGCCCATCATTGCGCATCTTTTTCTCCAAGATCTCCATCCGGGTCTCATAGTCCGGTATCTGCAGATCCGCACTGAGGCCCCAACGGAAACGGCTGAGGAGGCGTTCCTGTACGCCCTCCAGGTCTTTGGGGGGCTTGTCGGACGTGAGGATCAGCTGCTTGCCTGACTGATGGAGGTGGTTGAAAATGGCGAAGAGTGCATCTTGAGTTCGTTCGGCGCGACTGAAGAACTGGATATCATCGATGATGAGCACATCGATCAGTTGATAAAAATGAATAAAGTCGTTGATGGCGTTGTTTCGGGAATGGTCCTGAAACTGGTTGATGAACTTCTCAGAGCTCACGTACAAAACAACCTTGTTGGGATGCAGGCGAGTGACTTCATTGCCGACAGCCTGTGCCAGGTGGGTTTTCCCCAGCCCAACGCCTCCATAGATGACCAATGGGTTGAAGGATGTAGAGCCGGGCTTTTCTGCCACCGTCTTGCCTGCCCTGCGGACCACCCGGTTGCAATCTCCTTCCACAAAGGCATCGATGGTATAGATGGGGTTCAACTGGGAATCCACCTGCATTTTCTTCAGCCCCGGTATCACAAAGGGGTTCTTGACAGGATTGTGGATGACCAGGGGAAAATTCATCTCGTTGTTGGAATAGGTACGGAAACCCTGCCCCGACACATCCATTGTCAAGGGCTTGTTGCCTCCGCTTCCGCTATCGACCATGATTCGATACTCCAAACGGGCCTCTTTGCCGAGTTCACGCTTCAAAGTCTTGGCTAGCAGGTTTACATAATGTTCTTCCAGATACTCATAGAAGAACTGGCTGGGCACATGGATGGTCAAGACATTGTCTTTGAGGGCTATCGGCTGAATCGGCTCGAACCAGGTCTTGAAATGCTGCCATTCCACAATATCACGTATGATGCCGAGGCAGCTATTCCATACTTGTTCGTGAGTCTTCTGCATGAGTCTTTGCGCGGTTGAAATCTAAAAAACTTTGGTCTCACCAGCCACTTCGGCATCACCCGGACAGCAGCCAGAAGCCACTCAGAGCTTATGTAGAATATTGGATTAAGCAATCAAAATACTTGCCCGCTACAAAGACGATCTAACCTGGCTTGCTAAATATTTTGATTCCACCAATGTAAGGAAACATATGGTTCAACACAGAAAGTGGAATAAAAAGTTCTATCGCATGGTTGTTTGGACAAGAATGGCGAAAATAGGGGCATGATGTTGAAAAAAAAATTTTTTAGTCTATAGTTTTTCCCAAGACTGAAAGAGAGGAAGAATCACTGATCTTATGAGCCCTTCCTGACTGAAAAACATAGTCCAGACGCCCCAGACGCAGCCCTCCCCAGCCAACCTGATTGACGGCCACCGTGGCGCCTATTTTGTTTCGGTATAGGCGAGGGGCGTCGAAGAAACGATGGGTATGACCGCCAATGATCAGGTCTATGTGCTCTGTGTCGTGGGCCAGACGCTCATCGCTTACCTTGCCCTCCTTATATGCGTCGCCTAGGTGTGAGAGGCAGATGACAAAATCACAGCCTTCCTTACGACGCAAGCGTTCGGCCTGCCGGTCGGCTGCTGCAATGGGGTCCAGATATTGGGTGCACCCGTAGAGCTGCTTAGGGACAAGCCCTTCTAATTCAATCCCTACCCCCGTGATGCCGATGCGTAGGTCTCCCTTCCGGATGACCTTACGGGGGACATAGCGGTGCTCCATGGGGGTACCCGAGAAATCGTAGTTGCTAATGACAATGGGGAAACGGGCATGGGCGGCAGACTGGTCGGCGAAGTTGTCGATGCCGGCATCAAAATCATGGTTCCCCATGGTGGCCGCATCATAGCCCATGAGTGACATTGCCTTCAGCTCTGGCTCTCCTTTGAAAATATTGAAATAGGGCGTCCCCTGGAAGATATCACCAGCATCCAGCAGCAGGACATGCTCCTGCTCAGAGCGGATCTTCCGGATAAGGGCCGAGCGAGCTGCGACGCCACCCCGGCCTGCATTGCTGCCGCCATCGAGGGGAAAAGGCTCAAGACGGCTATGGACATCATTGGTATGCAGTATGGTCAGCCGTTGCAGCCCCTTACCGCTATTGCCCAACGCAGATATCGGGTTCGGTAAAGCTAGCCCTGCCATTGCCAACCCGGACTCTCGGATGAATTGCCTCCTACGGAACATGCTGTATTCTTTTTTGGGTATCGACGTGGATGGGGAGTCCTGCTTCCCGGAACTGGGTACAGTAATCGATCGTGGCATCGCGCAGCAAGTAGCTGGTCCGACGGAAGGGAAGTCCCCGCATCCCGGTGTAGTTACTGCTGAGCACCGTATAGTCAGAGTTCGCCATGCAATAACGTGCCGCCGTATCTAGTGGATGCCCACGGACCCGTATGTCTATGGCTTTGCCTTCCCGGATGCGCATCTCCAGGCCGGCTACACCTCCACCGCCTTCCGCAGCGATATGGTCCAGATAGCCCTTGAGCTGGGCACCTGTCAGATATACAATCAAGAGCTCATTGTCAAAGGGCATCACCTCATATACAGTGCCACGCCGGAGTAGACCTGCTGACACCTGATTCAGCCGAATTCCTCCATGGTTGATAAAGGCCACTTGCACGGAGCTGTCGACCCGACGTTGCGCCATCCGGAGGTATGAGTCTGCCAAAAAATTTCCCAGACTCCCATCCGGCAGTCCTTTGCTCAAGTCGATAGGAAGCCATCCCAGGCTATCGTCCATAGATGTGCGCAAGACCTTGGCATACGGAGCCAAAAAACGGGACAGGGCTGTATCTGGCGGCTGCCGATGGATGAGATAAGACTCGTACCGCAGCGATTGGGATCGATGGACCGATGCACAGGATACCCCTAACAGCAGGAGGGCTGACCAGCACAATAACAGAGGACGGCTTGTGGGCACGGGGATAAGGTAAGATGGGATAGCGAATTTCCCAAAAAAACATGCAGATCGACGGAGACAAGCCTTATGGGGCTACCTTCACCGCTGAAAAAACCATCATATGTCATACGAAGCCAAAGGCAGTCTGACCGCTGTCTTCGACACGGTACAGCGATCTGAGAAATTTCGGACCCGGGAATTCGTCATCGAGGTGACGGAGGAGATACGGGACCGTACCATCACCAACTATGTCAAGTTCCAACTGGTACAGGATCGCACAGCAATCCTTGACCGATTTCAGGTCGGTGATACGGTCAAGGTTCATTTCAATCTGCGCGGAAGTCGATGGGAGCGCAATGGGCAGGTCAACTATATCACCAACCTCGATGCATGGAGGCTGGAGTCAGTGCTTCCTCAGCCCTCCAGCACTGGAGATGGGATGCCAGCTTTCAGCCCGGACCCTCCAGGCCCTTCCGAAGCACCTGATGACCTGCCGTTCTGAGGTCCGTTGCAGCATCTTTTGAACTAAGCCCATGCGCCGCCAGCTGTCGCTGAGTCTGCCTGCAGCAGTCGCCCAGGATCCGTTGAGGTTGCACCATGCAATTGCTGCTGCTGCCGCAGTGGACTTGAAAGAACTGCAGGGCTTCCACACGCTGAGCCGCTCCATCGATGCCAGAAGTCGGACGATACGGACCAACCTGACCGTGCTGGCGTTTATCGGAGAGCCTTTCGAAGTAAGGCGTCGTCCGAGCTTCCATTTTCAGGATGTCAGAAAAGCCAGGCATTGCGTCGCAATCATCGGTGCTGGACCTGCAGGGCTATTTGCAGCTCTCCGATGCCTGGAGTTGGGCGTCCGTCCCATCGTGCTCGACAGAGGAAAAGATGTCCAGTCGCGCCGAAGAGACCTGGCCTTGCTATGTCGGGAGGGCATCTTGAACCCTGATAGCAACTATTGTTTTGGGGAGGGAGGGGCGGGGACATATAGCGACGGAAAGCTCTACACCCGCAGTTCCAAACGCGGCGACATAGAAAAGATACTCCAGCTGTTTGTCTATTTCGGAGCAGACCCTGAGATACTGGTGGAAGCCCATCCGCATATTGGCACGAATAAACTGCCAATGATCATCGCCGCGATGCGTCAGCAAATCCTGGATGCTGGCGGAGAAGTCCACTTCGGCCAGCGGTTGGTCGGCATATCCACCGCCCATGGCAAAATCTGCAGCCTGCAGACCCACGACGACTCTCTGCAGGCCGATGCCTATGTGCTGGCCACCGGACATTCCGCCCGAGATATCTTCGAGATGCTCCCTGCCGCTGGCATCGCCATCGAAGCCAAGCCGCTGGCCATTGGCGTGCGCATCGAGCATCCACAGACGCTCATCGATGAAATGCAATACCACTGTCCAAAAGGGCTGGCCCGGCCTGCATTCCTGCCGCCTGCCTCGTACCGAGTCGTGGAGTCCATAGGCAAACGAGGGGTCTTTTCATTTTGCATGTGCCCTGGCGGGATCATCGCCCCCGCTTCCACCTCGGATGGAGCGCTGGTCGTCAACGGCTGGAGCCCCTCCGCCAGAAATAACCGATATGCAAATTCTGGGATGGTGGTGGAAGTCCACCTGGAAGATGCGGCCGCCTGGCTGCATGCGCATCCTCGGGAAGGCAGCCAGGGCCCTTTGCAGATGATGGACTTCCAGGCAGGGCTGGAAAGAAAAGCCTTCGTAGCAGGCGGCGGAGCCTTCACTGCGCCAGCTGCGAGGCTAACAGACTTTGTCTCTGGCAAGGTCTCTGCCGACCTGCCCGACTGCTCCTACCCCAGGGGGATCCGGCCGGCAGATCTGGAAGAAGTCTTTCCTCCATTCATCATGCAATCGCTGCGCGAAGGATTGCGGGCCTTCGACCGGAAAAGACGGGGCTACCTTACCCGGGAAGCCGTGGTTGTGGCTACTGAAAGCCGCACATCCTCCCCCGTCCGAATCCCCCGTATACCGGAAACCCTGCAGCACCCGGACTACCAGAACCTGTATCCCTGCGGCGAGGGAGCCGGTTATGCCGGAGGCATCGTCAGTGCTGCCATGGACGGGCAGCGCGTGACAGAGGCCCTGGTTGCCAAATGGGATTAAGAATTTATAAACAGCCAGGTGAAGCTTCCAGTGTGTAATTTGCTTCTCTTTTATCCGATACTTAGTGGCTGATATTCCCCTAGCATGAAACCCATGGACCCCATCTTAGAAGTTGATCGGCTGTCAAAGCAGTTCTCTGGACAGCAGGCGGTGGACGATATCAGCTTCAGCATATCGCGAGGCTCCATCTTTGGGCTGCTGGGCCCTAATGGAGCTGGCAAGACCACGCTGCTACGCATGATCACCGGCATCTTCCTACCAGACGCCGGTACAATCCGCTTCGGGGGAACACCCTTCGATGCGCAGCAGGATGTACGCCGCATCGGATACATGCCGGAGGAAAGAGGGCTTTATAAAAAAATGCGCATCGGAGAGCAGGCCTTATATCTGGCGCGGCTCAAAGGACTTTCGTACGCAGAAGCCCATCGCCAGAGCAAGCAATGGTTTGTGCGGCTGGGGATGGAGTCGTGGTGGAACAAGAAGGTGGAGGAACTCAGTAAAGGCATGAGCCAGAAGCTGCAATTCGTCACCACGGTGATGCACGATCCCGAACTCATCATCCTAGATGAGCCATTCAGCGGACTAGACCCGGTGAATGCAAACCTCATCAAAGACGAGATCTTCCGGCTCTCCGAGTCAGGCCGAACGATCCTCTTCAGTACCCACCGCATGGAACAGGTGGAGGAGATCTGCGACCACATCATCCTGGTCGACCGCGGCTGCAAGATCCTCGACGGTGCGGTAGGCGCCATACGCCGCCAGTATCGAGAGGGCCTCTACCGCATATCCTTCGGAGAAGCCCCGGCGCCTGAGCAATGGGTATCACCACATTTCGAAAAGGTCAGCGGGCAGGGTCGGGAACTCATACTTAGGTGCGCACCATCAGCACGCTCGAATGAGATCCTCTCCCATTTCATCGCCCAGGGACTGGTCATCGATGCATTCCACGAAGTGCTGCCCTCCCTCAACGAAATATTCATCCGCCTGGTCAAGGACACCCCTACCACCCGCGCCTTCCAGCCATCACAGGGAAACCTACAAAATAAATTGACACGTGAGTAAGATTGGAATCATCCTCCAACGAGAATACCTGACTCGGGTCCGCAATAAGACTTTCCTGTTGTCCACCTTCCTGTTTCCCATCACCATCATGCTCATCCTCTTCGGGTCAGTCTTCTTTGCCGTAAACGCGCGAGACAGCCAACGGCTGGCCGTCGTGGGAGACCCCGGCTTCTACAGCCGCTATCTGGTGAGTGACAGCAACCGGCTCGTGTTCTCTTTTGAAGCGGGGGTAGACAGCCTCAACTTTGTCGACAAAGGGTACGATGGAATACTCTACCTTCCCGATCAGCAAAACGGCCAGAACTACCAGCTGCGTTCTTCGCGTCAGTTCGGACTGGCAACCATCGAACTCATTGAACGCTCCCTCGACAAAGCACTGCAAAACCGGATGCTGGAAGAACGGGGCATTGACCAGGCCTTCATCGACTCACTGGCTGCAGCCGGACGCAGCGGTCTGGCAAGGCTCGACACCCGGGTATATGAAGACGGAGGGAATACCAAGGAGTCCAATGCAGGCATGGCCTACGGGATTGGATTTGGGAGTGGCATCCTTATATACATCACCATGTTCATCTTCGGTTCCATGGTGATGCGCGGGGTGATGGAAGAGAAGACCAACCGCATCGCTGAAGTCATTGTCTCTTCCTGCAAACCCTTCGAATTGATGCTGGGGAAAATCATTGGCATCGCCGGCGTAGGACTTACGCAGCTACTGCTCTGGATAGGGCTCATCCTCGTACTGATGACCGCCGTCGAATATGTCTTGCCTGCTGAAGTGGTGGAGATGGCCCGAAATAATTCATCGGCCATGCCGGCTCCGGCGGGCCAGGAGATGGCGTTCCGCATCCTGGAGGCACGTGAAAAAATTGTATCAGGTGTCAACTGGTGGCTCATCCTGCCTTGCTTCCTGTTCTATTTTCTCGGAGGCTATCTGTTCTATGCTTCCCTCTTCGCCGCCGTTGGCAGTGTCATTAATGAAGATCCTCAAGAAGCTCAGTCCCTCATGCTCCCGATCACCATGCCCATCATTTTTGGGTTCATCATCCTTTCCAGCAGCCTCGAGAACCCTAACAGCCCGATGGCCGTCTGGGCAAGCCTGATCCCTTTCACATCGCCTATCGTCATGATGGGGCGCATCCCCTTTGGCGTCCCTAGCACGGTACCCGTCTGGCAGCTTGCACTATCCATGGCCCTGATGGTGGCCGGCTTCCTGTTCACTACCTGGTTTGCAGGGAAAGTCTATCGCACCGGCATCCTGCTATACGGCAAGAAAGCATCTTGGAAGGAGATGGCACGATGGGCCTTTCGGAAGGGCTGACAACAACCAGCCAAGAATCGATTGCTAGTTCGTTTCTTTATGCGTCAAAAATCATGGAGTGAAGATTCTATTGCACTACCTGAGGCCATACCGGGGCCTGATCGCATTCACCCTCCTGCTGGCAACGGTCAATACCGTATTCTCTCTCTTCGATCCGATCCTATTTGGGAAAATCATCCGGGTGGGGGAAGATCTGATGCGGGATCGAGAAGCGGGCAAGGAAACCTCCTGGGGCATCTATTTCGAGCGGGTCATATACATACTCCTCTTATCGATGGGAACGGCCATGCTGAGCCGCATCGCTAAGAACTTCCAGGACTATTTTGCCAATGTTGTGATGCAGAAGTTCGGAGCCCGCGTCTTCACTGAAGGCCTGCAGCACGCCATGAAGCTGCCTTATCAGGAGTTCGAAGACCAGCGCAGCGGCGAGACCCTCAGCATCCTAACCAAGGTGCGGGTCGACACGGAAAAGTTTATCCAGTACTTTCTGAACGCACTCTTCGCCATCCTGGTAGGGATCGTCTTTGTCTTTACCTATGCCGCCATCTATATCCACTGGTCGGTGATGGTGGCGTATATCGGTGGGATCCTGGTATTAGCCAGCCTCACCAATATTCTGAGCCGAAAGGTGAAAGAAATCCAGAAGAAGATAGTCAGCAGCACCACATCCCTGGCCGGCTCCACCACGGAAAGCCTCCGAAACATCGAGCTGGTCAAGAGCCTTGGACTCACCACACAGGAAGTCAAGCGCCTCAACGCCAATACATACCGCATCCTGGGTCTAGAGCTCACCAAAGTGAAACGCATCCGGAGCATCAGCTTCCTGCAAGGCACCCTAGTCAACACGTTGCGCCAGGTCATCCTCTTCCTGCTTATGTGGCTAATCTTCCGCGACAAGATGAAGCCGCACGAGATGGTCACCATGCAGTTCTTCTCCTTCTTCATCTTCGGCCCGCTGCAAGAGATTGGCAATATCCTGCTTAGCTATCGGGAGGCGGAGGCCTCTTTGCAGAATTACGATGCCCTTATGCGCAAAGAACCGGAGGGCACACCAATGAACCCTATGCACATGGGTCCTGTCGAGCGATTGGAATTCCAGCAGGTTAGCTTCCAGCATCGGACCACATCGCAGCCTGCCATCGATGGTATTGACTTCTGCGTGACAACGGGTGAAACCATCGCCTTCGTCGGCCCCTCTGGTTCCGGTAAGACGACCCTTATGAAGTTGCTGGTCGGTCTGTACCGACCCGACAAAGGGGCCATCCGCTACAACGGGATCGAAGAAAGCCATATTGACTTCGAAGATTTGCGTAGCCAGATAGGCTTCGTCACGCAGGATACACAGCTCTTCTCCGGCACCATCCGCGAGAACCTGCTATTTGTAAGGCCCGAGGCCGAAGAGACAGATGTCCTCGACTGCCTACAGAAAGCCGCTTGCCAGAATCTGCTGGAGCGGGCAGACCAGGGACTGGACACATTGATTGGCGAAGGAGGACTGAAGCTCTCAGGAGGAGAGCGCCAGCGCCTCTCCATTGCCCGGGCCCTGCTGCGCAAGCCACGGATCCTGCTGTTCGATGAGGCTACATCCGCTCTCGACTCCATCACAGAGGAGGACATCACCACCACCATACGGGACATCTCAGCCTCCCGGGAACAAATCACCATCCTCATCGCACACCGCCTCTCAACCATCATGCATGCAGACCGCATCCTGGTCCTCGAACGTGGGCAGGTGGTAGAAGATGGCACCCATGAGCACCTGTTAGAGGAGAAAGGCCTTTACTATGCCATGTGGCGACAGCAGATCGGAGAGCGGAGGAGGAGCATGACGTGAGTCTGAGCAAAATGGCAGGTGCTCATCGCTAAAGCGCCAGTATAGAAGATCTCAACCAAGGACTGCATAGGAGCTTGGCGCAACCATCATACGACTACCTTCGTGCAATGCTTTTCTATCTCACTTTCAGCATGGCCTTGACTTGAGACACGGTCTCATTCTGCAAACGTGCATAATAAACGCCCGGGGGCAGTCGGCCGCTGTCGAAACGCATCGTATAGGATCCCTTCGTATACTCACGGTCTGCCAGCACCACCACAACCCTTCCCATCGTATCCATCACCTGCACAAGGGTATGACCGCCTTCGGTGCGAAAGGTGATGCTTGTCTGTTCAGTGAATGGGTTAGGGTAGTTCATGATCAGTCGCTCTCCTTCGAGTATGTCGGGATTGATCTTGCTACAGGCAGATCCTTTGACGATGGGCAGCTGCTGAAAATTCCGTAGCATTACTGATTGCAGCATCGTATTGTCTACACAGAACCAGTTCTGCAAGAGGGAGGCGTAAACGCTACGGAAGTCGTATTGGTGCGGGATGTTGTCGTTGAAGGTAGAGCCCGTGGGGATTGTGGGGTTGGTGCCGATGACGCCTGGATGAACGTTGGAGCCGAAGACAAAAAGTGGGGCTGCGGCCCCATGGTCTGTACCGACACTGGAGTTGGAGCGGATGCGTCGGCCAAACTCAGAAAAAGTCATGCCCATGACCCTGTCTTCGACTCCAAGTCCTTTGAGATCCGCCATGAAAGCGGCGATGGCATCTGACAGCATTTTTAGCAAATTCGCATGCGAGCCAGTGGTCGTATCGGAGGTATTAGTCTGCACAGCGTGCGTATCAAATCCACCCATGCCGACTGTATAGACTCTTGTCTTTAGTCCGCCCTTCACCAGGCGTGCTACGATCTTCAGCTGGTTTGCCAGAGCATTGCCCGTGGGATAAGGGCCTTGCTGGGGTACCTTATCGGCCGCGGCTTTGATACCGGCAGCATATTGCATGGTCTGTCGTGCCACATTACGGACATGCGTGAGTTCTTTGCCAGCCCGCGTGTTCGGTACCGGGTCTTGGATGCTGTTGACGAGGCTGTAGAAAGAGGAGGGGTTGGAGATGCTCATGCCCATGTTGGCTCCCACACCCTGTACAGTCAGGGAGGTCACCGACCCAATCTGTATGGCCGGCGGATCCGGCATGAGGGGATTAGGATAGTTGACGGGGAAGGTGGGGAAGCTTTCGTTGAGAAAACGACCCACCCATCCACTGGAGAGCGTTTCGTTGCTGTCCGAGCCAGACATCCAGATGTCTGTCGAGCGGAAATGCGAGAAGTTGGGCGTGGGGTAGCCTACCGACTGCACGATGCTAAGTTTGCCCGCATTAAACAGCGCCTGCAGGCCGGTCATGGCAGGATGCAGGCCCGTCTTGTCGAAGCCGTTGAGATTGAGGATCCTAGCTTCCGGGATTGCAATGTTAGATCTTGCACCATTGTACAGTGAATAATTGTCGCGAGGTATGACCATATTGAGCCCATCATTACCTCCATTGAGTTGAATGACAACGAGTACTCTATCCGAATCCGTTGACAGGTTCATGAGTGCTTCCAACATCGGTGAGGGCATGAGGGCCTTCACCGAATACCCGTTGAGCAGGGTTGGAACCATGGCGGCCGGAAGGATCTGGTGCAGAAACTTTCTTCTTTCCATATCGAAGCGGTTGGTGGCTATGCCAGTTGATATTCGGGCAGATTCATGATGTATCTAATGAGCGACTGGAGCCTTGTCTGCACGACTCGGAGGGCAGCGGCATCATTGGGATTGGCGATGTGGGCATTCCATGCATTGGTCCAGTAGTAGTCCTGGTCTTGCCCACTCAACAAGATATCCTTCTTCAGCTGGAAGCTGGAGGCAATGGATAGGGGGATCCTAAGCAGATGCTGAGTGATGTCCTTGATCAGCAGGTTCGGATCTCCGGGGTTTGAGAAGGATCTCGCATAGGCGATGTGGTCCACGATCAGTTTGAAGTTATTTGCCGTGTAGCCGGACACGGACAGCATGTCAGTATACTGATTGCGTCGTGGGTAGGTGTCACTGTTGATCCACATACCGTAGAAGTTTGGAGACTGGTAATAGGCTGCCCATCCGGAGACATCAGGCGGGTCGCCCAGCGCCTGCCCTAGGTTGGAAGACCAGTTGCGCAGGTAGTTCCAATGTACATATTGATTGAGAAAATCTGTCGAAGCGGGAAAAAGGACTTTAAACTCTCGGCAGGCCCCTACGATCAGGTCGATGGGGCTTTTGATCTGGCAACCTTGGTTGGCGAGGTCGTAGAAATGCGCGCTGCGGAAGAGCATGGAGAGGACGGGCTTGATATCCCAGTTGCTGGTGACGAGTTTGGCAGCCAGGGGCTCAATGACATTGACTTTCGTCTCGTTGTCAATGTCATAGTACACAAACCAGCGATAAAGTCGGGAGACGACATGGCGGGATACTTCCAACTGCTTGCTGAAGATCATATCTATCAGTTCATCGATCTCCAAATCACCGGCGGTGGGACCCGTACGTCCTTTAATCACTCGAGAGCCGTAGAAGGCGGAGAACACTTTGTCGTTGGAGTCATGCCGGGTGCTGTCGAAATACGAACTGTTCTTGGCATAATCGTTGCGCCAGCCGCTGAGGATGCGTGCAGCAGCCTTTACGTCGTCTTCAGAGTAGTTGGGGCTGTTCTCTTTCCCCAATGTGAAAAGCTCTTGGAGTTCCCTGCCATAGTTTTCATCGGGTGCGGTCTTTGTATTTAACTGACCATTCAAAAAGACAAGCATGGCAGGGTCGACAGTCACCGACCGCACCAAGGTTTTTACATTACCCAGGCTATGGGTGCGCAGGAGGGTATGATGCCGATACAGGTAGCGACCGTTGTTGATGGCACTGATCTTTGTTGAAAAGTAGTTGTGCCAAAACAAGCTCATTTTTTCTCGCAGGCTGCGATGCTGTTGTAGTAGAGTTCCCATCCACCACGACCTGAAAGAGTTGACCCGGTTGCCTTGAACCGTGCCATCGGAGGTCGTCGTGTCCACCCAGGTAGCTCCCGCGGTCAAGGCCCGGTCAGGGTCTGTGCCTGCCGTGGTCGGCGCATCGTTGTAATTCTTTACTGGCGGGGCAGGCATGCTGCCGGGCATCAGCAGTTCGTCTACCGATGCATTCATCCCTTTGGCCAGGAAATGACTAATGTCTGCCTGAGAGGCACCAAACATGGCCCTTTTCAAAAGGTGGATGACCTGGCTGGACGTCCAAGCGCCCGCGTAAGGCTGTAAGCCAGTAGCCATCCGGCGTCTGCCATCCGGAGATGTATCAGCTGAAGTTCCTATGGCGCTCGAGTTCCCTGCAGCGTGTGTATTGAAGTCCATGGGGCGAGTTTATAAGCTGTCAGCCAAGGTCTCTCACCCTTGCTGACAGTTTTTTTTATTTAGTGTCTATACTCCATTTTGATGCATTAGCCTTGATATTCAGTCGTGGATGTTTTCGATTATTCCGGCAATCCCCTGTCCGCCACCCACACAGGCGGTCACCATTCCGTAGCGCGCATGCTGCCGTTTTAGATCATGTAATATCTGAACCGTTAGTTTGCAGCCGGTACATCCCAGTGGATGCCCCAGTGCGATCGCACCCCCATTGATATTTACTTTGGATGTATCCAGGTCAAGGGTTCGGATGACAGCCAGCGCCTGGGCGGCAAAGGCCTCGTTAAGTTCGATTAGGCTGATATCTGCCAGGCTCAGGCCCACCTGCTTGAGTACTTTAGGCACAGCTTCTACCGGACCAATACCCATGATGCGGGGGTTGACGCCTGCCACCGCTGAACCAACCAGTCGTCCAATAGGCTTCAGGCCGAGGTCTCGGACCATTGTTTCGGACATAAGGATAACAAAGGCTGCCCCGTCGCTGGTCTGCGATGAGTTGCCTGCTGTGACGCTACCGTGCACGGCGAAAGCGGGTTTAAGCTTTGCCAGAGCTTCTGGGGAGGTGTCTCGGCGAACACCGTCGTCTGTATCCACCACATAGGATCTTTTTTGACGGCGGGCATGCTCATCCAGATAGGTCTCTTCGACGGTGATGGGCAGGATGCCCGGTTTGAAATGGCCCTGCTCGATGGCCTGCTGTGCTTTTTGGTGCGACTCAAAGGAAAACCGATCCTGGTCTTCCCGGCTGATGCCATATTGCTTGGCGACAGCCTCGGCCGTCAATCCCATCCCCAGGTAATAGTCGGGCTCCTGTAAAGCAATGTCGTAAGAGGGCACTGTCTTCCAGCCGGCAGATGGCACCATGGTCATGCTCTCCGTGCCACCTGCAATGATGCAGTCGGCCATGCCCGCCCGTATCTTGGCCGTACCCAGGGCTATGGCCTCCAGGCCAGAAGCACAGTAGCGGTTGATGGTGATGCCGGGGGCATGATGGCCGATGGCCCGAGCAGCGATGATACGTCCGACCTGCAAGCCTTGCTCCGCCTCCGGGACGGCATTGCCGACGATGACGTCGTCCACCCTTCCAGGCTCCAATGTAGGCACGCTGGCCAATAGCCCCTGAATCACGTCGATGGCGAGGTCGTCTGGGCGGGTGAACCGGAAGCCGCCCCGCTTAGATTTTGTTACCGCCGTACGATAACCTGCGACAATGTATGCTTCTTGCAAGGTGGTGATTTGACGGTGTTCAGAAGGGTAAAAAAACTGATGGTGCGATTTTTACCCTTCTAAGATATACAAAATTTCTAAGCTTAGAAACCCTCTATCCCTCCATCCGTCGATAAAAAACCAGACAGATGACCGTTCTTTGCATCTGTAGTCGGCAAAATGAATTGATTCTCAAGTCAAATGATGTACCAGATACTCAGAGATCTGCTCTTTCGCCTAGATGCAGAACATGCCCACGAGTGGTCCATGGGCTTGCTCTCCGGTTTCTGCCGTCTTCCAGGGGGAAGGCGACTGATTGCTGCCTGCTATGGCGTCCGAGAGCCCTTGCTGGAGACGCAGGCATTTGGACTGAGGTTTCCAAACCCTGTTGGACTGGCTGCCGGATTCGACAAAAACGCCGAACATCTTGAAGCCCTCTCCGCGCTGGGCTTTGGCTTTGTGGAAATTGGGACTGTGACCCCCAGGCCCCAGCCGGGCAATCCTAGACCCAGACTCTTCCGACTACCCGCCGATCAAGCCCTGATCAATCGAATGGGTTTCAACAACGATGGCGTGGAAGCCGTAGGCCGCAGGCTCGCTGACTGGAGGACCCACCACTGGGATGAGCCCGGCAGGATGTTGATTGGGGGAAACATCGGGAAAAATAAAGACACGCCCAATGAAGAAGCCTGGCGCGACTATGAGGCCTGTTTCCTTCAATTGCACGGCATGGTCGATTATTTCGTGGTGAATGTCAGTTCACCGAATACACCCGGATTAAGAGCCCTCCAGGAGACAGAAGCCCTCACCGGCATCCTGGGACGTCTGCAAGAAGCCAATGCCCGCATGCCGGAGCGGGTGCCGATCTTGCTGAAGATCGCGCCGGACCTCAGCGATGCGCAAATTGATGACATCGCAAACCTGACCTTGAAGATGGCCCTTGATGGAGTGGTGGCGAATAACACCAGCATCGCCCGCAACCCGCTTTCGGAGCGCTCCAGACGCCTCGCAGCAGCGATCGGTACAGGCGGACTCAGTGGAGCACCCATCTGCGAACGGTCCCTGCAAGTCCTCAAGCGCATCCGGGAAAAGACCCAAAACGAGCTGCCGGTCATCGCCAGCGGAGGTATCCTCAATTGCTGGGATGCCCAGGAACGCCTCCGTTCAGGTGCCTGCCTGGTACAGGTATGGACGGGCTTTGTTTATGGCGGACCTAGTACAGCATCTTCCATCTGCAAACTGCTCCTTCATGGCATCGGCACAAAGAATCAAAAATATACCCATTGATTGGCATAAGGCAGAAACAGAACCTTTCAATCGTTTTATTCTTTAGCATCCACTCATGGAACATCTCTTTAACCTCGACGCACTAATCAGCCTGCTGACATTAACCACACTCGAAATTGTCCTCGGGATCGATAATGTAATCTTTGTGTCCATCCTGATGGGGTCCCTTCCGGACCAGCGGCGACTGGCGGCCAGAAGGCTCTGGATGTTTCTGGGGATTACCACCCGCATTTTGCTGCTCATGGCCCTGGGATGGTTGGTACGCAATGGCAGTCGGGAACTATTTGGCCTCGACCTGGGTGACCGACACGTTGGATTTAACCTGAGGAATGTCATCATGTTCGCTGGCGGATTGTTTCTGCTCTACAAGACCGTGAAAGAAATCCATTCCAAACTGGAAGGGGAAGAACCCGCCAGTGGCGTCAATGCCCAGGAGGGATCCTTCGCTTTGACCATGGGACAGATCATCCTGGTCGACATGGTCTTTTCTTTTGACAGCATCATCACGGCCGTAGGAATGGCCCGTCACGTGGAAGTCATGGCCGCCGCGGTCATCATCGCCATGGTGATCATGTTCTACTTTGCAGAGAACATCTCTCGCTTCATCCACAAGCACCCCACCCTGAAAATGCTGGCCCTCTCCTTCTTGCTGATGGTGGGCTTCAGTCTGTTCTTCGAAGGCCTAGAGCCGATTCACGACAGCCATATCGACAAAGCCTACATCTATGTGGCAATGGCCTTTTCCTTTGGTGTAGAACTCCTCAACATGCGCATGCGAAGGAAGATGGCTGGAACTCCAGCCATCGAACTGAGAGAACCGCATCTAAAGGATTGAGTGGGTAAAAAGAACCTGCACGACGGATCCGTGCCACGCTGACCATCCCTGCACTTCCCCTTCACCCGTTCCAAGCGAGCTGGAATCCAGCCTCATGCGTGAAGTGGAAGCCTATACCTTCGGGATTTCTCCAAGCAATGGCTCAGCCTTGTTTTCCATACAATACCGGGTTCAACGATGGATCATTATACATTTTCATCTGACGATACACTTTCATCCTTTTCACGCCAGCCTGTATATCATCCAATAGCTCATCTATGGAAATCGAAAGGTCTTTTAGTTGCTCTTGCAAGATGTCAAGTTTGAAAGCACAAAGCCGGATGTGGTCCTCTCCCACATCGACCCTGCGAACCTCTTCCTGCATATGATAAATCTTCAAGATCAGGATAGATAGCCTGTCGATCGCCCAGGCGGGACTTTCTGTGTTTAACCGTGCATGGGCAGGGACTGTCACCTGGCTGAAATGCTCACACAAGTAATCATCGATTTTCTCCACTAGATCCGTTCGGTCCTGATTGGACCTGTCGATCCTCCGCTTCAGCAGCAATGCCATCTCGGGTAAAATCTGCGGATCCCGTACGACATCCTCCATATGCCACTGAACGGTGTCAATATAGTTTTTCTGATACAAGAGATGCTCCATGGTACCTGAGGGGTAGGGATTCTTCGCTTCACGATCCAAATCATTATGCCCATGGTAGTCTTCCACAGATTTTTGAAAAATTGAAATACAACTTGCACTAAGATTCGTGATCATAATTTTAAATTCAATACAATCAATATTTTATGTGGAAATCATGAGAATAAACAAACGTTTAGGTAGGAACGAAAAAATATGACTCAAGTAATGATTTCTTGAAAAATAGAACCCTCCCATCAGTCATATTCAATTACTTGCCACTTATCTGAAATCTTGAAATCCAACTTCCTGACATCATGGTAGACATGCCTCCCTCTTACATCAAGACTGTCTACAAAATGAAAAATGCTGCTGTTGATGCAATGGATTTCAGCAGCGTTCATGATCAGTTTCCTATAATTGAGAAGACTTCCATAGGGATTAGTATCTTTTTCTATTTCGACTATTGGGAGATCAGTTGATATACTGATTTCAAATTTGCCTATGCTGCCTTCACGGTGCACCAAACAGTATTGTTTCTTTGAGAAAAGTTTGAAGATTTCTTCCTCAAATGGAATTTGGGACGGCAAGCGGAAAAGCTCATAACGCATCGAAAAATTTAAATTCAACTGCCTGTAGAAAGATGTGTTGAATTCCTTTTTGTTACAATTCTTGAAGCCCAGTTTATAAACCGGTACGTTGTAGATACGAGAAAATTCGTTGACTCGTTCATGCTCCTTTTCGGTTCCATCTGTCTCTCGGACTTTGATACTGAAAACGACAACTTTGGAGTTATCTGCATACAGATGATCCACTGTGATGAAATTCATCTCTTTGCATGGCAAATAGATGAGATCATAGAATCTACATAAGTGATTGACCAGTCCATTGCATACGAAGTGGTCTCCAAGACCCAAGTGATGATGAAGTACGATGGACTTCATGTATTTTTTTATATTTAAATCATTTAAAAAAAATCATACCTCGATACAAGCAAAACTACATTACCGTTCTTTGCCAATTGAAATCCCAGATACACTTCTGTTGTAGCCTTTCGCCATAGGTGATCAATGAATCATTCCGGATTGAACCAATCAATCTTTGCGTTGAATAGAGGTAAAATGTCTCATAGGTAAAGGTTTAACGATTGAAAACCATAAATTTATATTACCTCTAATTGAAAGTCAAGATGTTAAGCTTCACTGCTGCGATTTAAAATAAATGAGCCCCGGGAGCATCTGCCACGTGGTTAGAGAGCTTACAGCATTATCCTCCTGTTTGAGTCGTACTATGGCGAACTTCATTGGCATCATATCAGTCAGGGTGGAGCTACTCATTGCTAAGAGAAAAACCAACATTCCGCCTAGAGAAAGTTGCAGCTGAGACCTACCTACCCAGGCACAAGATGGTAGCTGCCACCAAGGCTGCCGTCTCTGATCGCAACCGGGTTGGACCCAGCCGTACCGCACGAAAGCCCGCATGCAGCGCTTGTGAAACTTCTTCTGGCGAGAAATCTCCTTCCGGGCCCACCAGCATCATGACTTCTCCTTCCACGTGCATCAGATTCTGCATGGCCGGGTCCGGCATACAATGAGCGATCAGCCGGTGGCCACGGACTTCCTGAGACAACAGCCCCTGAAAGTCCATGGGAGCAGAGATCTCTGTCATCCAGGCCTGCTGTGACTGTTGCAAGGCGCTGAGTGCGATGGCTTGGAGGCGATCCATCCGCTGATGCTGCCGCTCGGTGCGGGCCACCACAAGGGGTATGACCCGCTGTACGCCAAGCTCGCAGGCTTTTTCAAACATCCACTCAAAACGAGCTGCATTTTTCAGCAGCGACACGGCTAAGGTCAGCGGATACCTGCTGTCTGGCCCTAGGCTTTTATCCAGGATACGAACGGAGCAGCGCTTCCGGTGGGCTTCCAGCACCGCTGCCCTAGCCATCCCACCCTTTCCATCGACCAGGACGAGCGGGTCCCCAGGGGTCATGCGGAGTACGGAGATGGCATGTCGGGAGGCTTCTTCCCCCAACAGGTGTGTTTGCCCCAAGGCAGCCATCTCTACTGCAAAAAAGAAGGGGAGGTCCATTCGACACGCTATTCAAATACAGCGACCATCACTGCCTGTTGGGATGGCATGGCAGGCAGTACTCGGTCGCGGCCATTGTAATGCAGCCGGATATTTCGGGAGGCGCCGGAAGGCAGAATCATATCTGCACCATTTAGGAAGGGGGCGGCGGAGAACATAGCCATGGGACGTCCCGTCCCGATTCCGTCGCGACCCGCGTCATATACGAAGAGAGCGATGCAGGTCTTAGTCGCGGGCGTTAGCTCCGGGCCGGAGAGGGGGATACCGTTGCAGGCGAGGGTGTCGCGACCCTGAATCACCGCCCGGTTTGCGGTGAACACAGCCAATGCCGAGGTGGCACTGTCAGCTGGCAGGCCCGAGAGCAGCATGGCAGGCATGCCCGAGGAGGGAAGGGCGCGCAGATAGGTCAGGCGTCGGTGGTGGCGGATGGAACCAAGAAAGTAATGGACAACACGACCCTGCCGGGGTTTCAGAACGAACGTGTAAGCGATACCGTCTGTGGCCTCGAAGCCGCTCCAGTGACCGGAGGAGTCCGCCTGACCCGACCAGACAGGCAGTTCCGACAGCCGTCTGCCCGTTAGGGTATCATAGGGCCAGACTTCGACCTGCGCAGCGGGGAGCGGTGTGTTCTCCCCCAGCACGACAGCCCTTCCCGACACCTGCCAACGCCTCATCAGCCGGGGTCCCTCTTTGGCGGATGAAGGCAGTGCGGGTGACACGAAATCCAGGATGGCTTGGAAACCAGCCTCGCAGGTAGCGACCTCCAGATGGTCAGGTTCCTCCAACCGAAGGTTGACGGCACCGGGAATGTCGGCCGCGCGGGAGGCGATTCGGTCGCCTTTGCTGTAAATGTTCAACATGGGGACGCCACCCGGAGGGGCGGACAGGGGACCGCTCCCGATATGGACGTAGTGAGATACCAGTGCGGCCTTGGCCGGCACCGACAGCAGCCGGGCGCAGACGCCGCCCCCGGCAGAATGCGCGACCAGGACGACCTTCCCCGCATCTGTCCGTTGCAACACCTTTTGGACAAAAACATGCAGCAACGAGTCGGGGCGGCCACCCCTGTCGATGCTGTTCCAGTCAAATACCTGTATCCTGTCAGGGCACCATCCTGCGGCCTCGAGGCGTCGGGCGTGTTCGGCCCAGTTGTCGCCCGAACCCAGAAATCCGTGGACGAAGACCACAGGAGGGAGCGTTGCGGAGCAGGGCGACTGAGACTGCGCGGGTCGAAGGCCGTAGAACGCAAGGCTGCAGATCATTAGGAGGATGACCTGTAGGGTGCTATGGCGGTACGAACTCATGGTCAAAAGAGCGGTTCGTCGTCACCTAGATCAGCGTCATTCATCCGGCTGCCCCGCTGGATAAATAGCCTTGGGCCATCCCCACCGGGTGCTGCTCCGGAAGGCCCGGATGGCATGCCTAGGCCGGGCAAATCAGCAGCATTTACCTCCACGAATTTCTGAATATGCAGGAGCGCCTTGAGGCGTATGTTCTCTAGGGATCCATTGCGATGCTTGGCGATGCGGACATGCGTCTCCCCTTTGTTGCTTTCTCCAAACTCGTTACTGGTGATATCATAGTATTCGGGCCGGTAGAGAAACATCACCAGGTCAGCATCCTGCTCGATGGCGCCCGACTCGCGTAGGTCGCTCAGCTGAGGGATCTTGTTCCCCTCCTTGCGCTTCTCTACCTCCCGGCTCAACTGGCTCAGGGCGACGATGGGAACCTGCAGCTCTTTAGCAAGCCCTTTAAGGTTCCTCGAAATGGTACTGATCTCCTGCTCACGATTAGAATTGCGGTTGTCGCCTAGGCCCGTCATCAACTGCAGGTAGTCGATGATGAAGAGGCCCACATCATATTTACTCTTCAGACGGCGGCACTTGGCCCTCAGCTCAAAAATATTCAGAGCGGCGGTGTCATCGATGAAGATGGGTGCTCTGGAGAGTCTTTCAATGCCACGGCGATACAGCTGTTGCATTTCATGTTCCTCCAGTCGGCCCCGGGCAATCTTTTCCAACAAAATTTCACTTTCGGCGGAGAGGATGCGCTGCACGAGCTGGGCGGAGCTCATCTCCAGACTGAAGAAGGCGACCGCAGTAGGCTTGGTTGGGTGTAAGGCGGCATTGCGCGCGAGGTTGAGGGCAAAGGCCGTCTTACCGACAGAAGGCCTCGCAGCTAAGATGATGAGGTCGGAATTCTGCCATCCATAGGTGACGCGGTCAAGGCTCTCATAGCCGCTGGGAACGCCGGTGACATCTTCCTGACGGCTGCGCATCTCGTCCAACCGCTTGACTGTCTTCACGATGACAGACTCGATGGAATCGAAATTCTTGCGCAGGTGGTTGTTCGTGATCTCAAAGAGCTTGCTCTCCGCCTCATCTAACAGGTCAAAGACGTCGGTCGTATCCTCATAGGCATCGGTGATGATCTCTCCACTCAATCGGATGAGTTCGCGCTGGATGAACTTTTGCAGGATGATGCGGGCATGTGCTTCAATATTGGCAGCAGACACCACGGTATTGGTCAGGCGGGACACATAATAAGCACCGCCGACGACCTCCAGCTCTCCATTGGAACGCAACTGTTCGACAACTGTTAGCATATCAATCGGCATCTGCTGGTCCGACAATGACATGGCCGCAGCAAAAATGCGCTGGTTGGCTTGGGTGTAGAAACACTCTGGCTTAAGGAGCTCCACCACCGTGTCAAAGGCATTCTTCTCCAGCATGATCGCCCCGAGTACAGCCTCTTCCAGTTCCCGGGCCTGCGGCGGCACTTTTCCAAATGCCAGGGTGCCTAATTCAGATGCCGGCTTTCGCCGATTCTTACGATCCCGGTTTGTATTCGTTAGTTCCATGTGAAGTAGTTTCCATCAATTTTCCCCGAACAGTTCCAGTCCCTCGGACACAAGACCCCATCCAACCTATACGGACGAAAGTAGTCCGCTTGGGGGATGCTGCCTATGGACCATAAGGATTAAAGTTGGTCACAGCCTGCCAGGAAGATTATCCACATGTTTTTTGCTGTTATCCACCATGCAAATATCCAGGATCACAGGGAACATAAAAAAATCCCCCCGTGACGAAAGGATATCCACAGGTAATCGTACCCTTGAAATCTTAACCTGGATGCGGCGAGGATGAACTGCCGGAGGTGAATTGGAGCAGGTCCTGTTGGCGGAGGCATGGGGGTTCAAACCCGGGGTGTATCTTTGTTTGAAAGCCCCCGGGACTATGATTCTTTCCTATCGTTGGATGTTGGACTGCCTTCCGATTCCCATCTCACCAGAGAAGCTTAGCTCCATTTTAAACGCCATCGGGCTGGAGGTAGAGGGCCAGGAGTCGTATGAAGAAGTGCCCGGCGGCTTGCAGGGACTGGTGATTGGGAAAGTGCTGGAGGTATCGCCGCATCCGAAGGCCGATCGGTTGAAGGTAACCCGCGTGGATACGGGGCTGGACGCTCCGCTCGAGATTGTATGCGGGGCTCCTAATATTGCAGCCGGCCAAACGGTGCTGGTCGCACCCGTAGGCAGCACCCTTTATCCCAACGGCCGATCGCCGGTGACCATGAAAGAGGCGACCATCCGGGGTGTCCGTAGCCAAGGCATGATCTGTGCAGAGGATGAAGTCGGACTAGGTACTTCGCACGAGGGAGTGATGGTCCTGCCCGAGGAACTGACGCCGGGAATGACTGCGGCAGCCTATTTCCAGCCATATTCAGATCAGACCATCTCGATTGGACTGACGCCCAACCGAAGCGATGCCATGAGCCATCTAGGAGTGGCACGGGATGTCTGCGCCTGGCTGCATCACCATGAAGGCCTTGACGTAGTACCACACAGCCCCTTCACGCCATGCCCGGAGCTAGAAGGATTGCCGGAAGGCTGGCCGGTGCGCATAGAGGCTCCGGATGCCTGTCACCGATATACCGGCATCCGCATCTCGGGGGTGACGGTGCGGGAATCCCCGCAATGGCTCCAACGAAGGCTACAAGCCATTGGACAGCGACCCATCAACAATGTGGTGGATGCTACCAACTTTGTCCTGCATGAGACAGGGCAGCCCCTCCATGCCTTCGATGCGGCAGCTATCCACGGATCTTCGGTCCGCATCATGCGATTGCCAGCGGACACCCCCTTTCTAGGCCTGGATGAAAAGGAACGACGTCTGCACGCCGAAGACCTGATGATCTGTGACGCCCAAGGGCGTCCGCTTTGCCTGGGAGGCGTCTATGGTGGGATCAACAGCGGCGTCAGCGCGTCCACCCGGGAGATCTTCCTGGAGAGCGCCTGGTTTCATCCTACTGGCATCCGAAAGACTTCCTTCCGGCATGGATTACGGACAGACGCTGCCACCCATTTCGAAAAAGGGGTCGACATTAGCCGAACCCTGGATGTGCTGATGCGGGCTGCCCGGCTGATCTGTGACCTCAGCGGAGGACATCTTTCCTCACAACCTTCAGAGGCCTATGCCATTCCAGCCACTGGCCGACAGGTTGCTTTCACCTATGCATACTTAAACAGCCTCAGTGGTAAACAATATGCTCCACAAGCCGTCAAGACCATCCTGCAAGCATTGGGATTTTCCATCCTGCAGGAAGAGACTGGCGGCATGACCGTCCAGGTGCCCCATCACAAAACAGACATTTCCCATCCGGCAGATATCGCCGAAGAGGTGATGCGCATAGACGGGTTCGACAACATCCCGATCCCCTCCAACATTTCATATACCCCTGCCGTGGAAAGCCATCACGCCAGCGAAACCCTGAGGGAAAAAATATCAGCCGCTCTTGCGGGGTTAGGATTTCATGAGATGGTCAACAACTCCATCACCTCTAGTGCTCACCACCAGCCAGAAGAGCTCACGCAAGCCGTACGAATGATTAACAGCCTCAGCGCAGAGCTGGATATGATGCGCATGTCTTTGATCGAGTCCGGTCTAAGAACAGTAGCCCGCAACCTCAACCACCGGAACGTAGACCTTCAGCTGTTCGAATTCGGCAAGACATATCAATTGTCCACCGATGGCACCTATACAGAACATGAATCCTTTGCCCTGTTCACGTCCGGGCTCCTGCGCCCACAGACCTGGGATCAGCCGTCCAGGGCCACGGGGCTTTCTCATCTGAAGGGAACGGTCGACGCCCTCTTTGTATTGCTTGGAATGCCACAGCCCGACTGGTCTGAAGCACCCGACGATGACCGGCTCGACGGTCGGCTCATCGGAACCTGCCATGGGCAGACTGCCGCTACCCTTGGGCGCATCTCAACCGAAATGGCCCATCGTTTTGAGATTCGGCAAGACGTGTGGTATGCAGCGTTGGACTGGAAGACCTGCATGGAACAGGCCTCCTGGGTAACCATCCGGCACCAAGATCTACCTAGATTCCCGACCATGTCGCGCGACCTGGCGATCGTGGTGGACAAATCCCTTCCGTATGCACAGGTATGTGCAAAGACCAAAGATCTCCACCTGCCAAAACTTAAGACCTTCGGGCTCTTCGATGTATTTGTAAGCGAGCGCCTTGGGAAAGAACGAAAGTCGCTCGCCATCCATTACAGCTTCCGGGACGATGACGCGACCCTGACGGATGAAGAAGTGGACGACATGATGCAACAAATACTGAGCACCTATCAACAAGCATTCAACGCACAAGTCAGAATCTAACACCTATGGACCCCATCACAGACCAGATATCGCGCATTTCAGAGAAGCTTACCCGGCTGGTGAGGGACTTTCGGAACTTACAGAAAGAAAACGTTCGGCTTCGCCATGAGCTGGACAGGAAGACCCAGTACTTGGAACAAGCCCTGGAGAAAAATGCCGTGCTGGAAAGACAGGCCGGCATCCTGCAGGCCAGCGCCAGTATGTCAACGGATAAAACAGGCAAGGAAATGGGGAAAGTGATCGAACACTACATCCGGGAAATCGACAGATGTATAGCCAAACTCGAAGAATGAAGCCCTCAAACCCTCTTCACCATGCGCTCACTCTTCCCGAATTACCCGTGCTTGTGATCTATGGCATTTATGCCATAGAGCAAGTCGTTCCATCCGCGCCAGTAAAAAGTATGTATGCCTTTAAAAAACTTGTGAGTCAGGGAACCATAGCCCATGGGGGCCACATCTATCAACACCGCGTGCAAGCGGGCATTGGTGGGCTTTGGCAGATCGAACACCGCACTGTCAATGAATACTGGAAACCTCAACTTAGCGGATATGATACCATATGTTACAACCGTGACCAGAGAACACAATATGAAGGAAATAGCCTATATCCCAGATTAGTCGAAGCTTATGGAAGCTATGAAGCTAGGATGTTAAACGTAGTTTTTTTCGCACACCCAAATATTTTCTAAAAAAAAATTGATGCAACAGTCAATCCCTGTTAACATCCCTGTCGGCGACCGTGCCTACCGGGTGCTGATTGCCCCGAATGATGAGGAAAGGCTGCGAAAGATGGCCAAAGCGATCAATGATCAGATCCAGGACTTCAAAATCCGCTTCGCCGGAAAGGACATGCAGGACTATCTCGCCATGGTCTTGTTATGGCACTTGTCGGAATCCAGGCTAGGGCCCAACGGACAGGGGGAGATAAGTGCAGTGTCGGAGGAGCTTGCCTCGCTGGGTACATTGATCGACAATTTGTTAGAGTCGTCGGGCGATTCAGCCTGAGCGGCCAACTGGATTCCTGTTTCAGGGTTTGGGCCTGGTTTCGTATCTTCGAGCCACTGGGGAAAGTGCGCACAAACGCCCCATCACAGAGTGAAAATGACCCAAAATGCCCATCGACCCGAATACTCTCCTCGCCATATCCTCCGTCGTAGCCCTGATCGTGGGCATTATTGTTGGAAAGCTGATCTTTTCAAAGGGATCTAAGCGAAAAATCCAAGAAGCGGAGGAGCAGTCGGCTAAAATCCTGGCAGATGCAGGTGTGCAGGCAGAGAACCTGCGCAAGGAAAAGCTATTGGAGGCTAAGGAGAAGTTCGTCCAACTGAAGGCCGAGCATGACCGTGAGCTCCTGGAAAAAAACAAGAAAGCAGCGGAACAGGAGAACCGGGTCAAACAAAAAGAGCAGAGCATCAATCAGCGGTTGGAGAACCTGGAAAAACAGTCAAAAGAGAATGATGTCATCAAAGATCAACTCAACCGGCAGGTGGAAGTGGTAAACCAGAAGCGCAGCGAACTCGAAAAACACCAAGAAGAGCATATCCGCCGACTTGAAAAAATAGCCCAGCTATCGGCTGAAGAGGCCAAGATTCAACTATTGGATTCATTGCGGCAGGAGGTACAGACCAAGGCGCTGTCGCTCCAGCAAGAAATCATTGAAGATGCCCGCCAGCGGGCCAACAAAGAAGCCCGTAAGATCATCATCCAGACCATCCAGCGGACGGGAGCGGAACAGACCATCGAGAATACGGTGACCGTATTCAATCTCGAAAGTGATGAGATCAAAGGACAAATCATCGGCAGGGAAGGCCGGAATATTCGTGCGATAGAGGCTGCCACTGGGGTCGACTTGGTGGTGGATGATACCCCGGAGGCCATTGTCCTGAGTTCCTTCGACCCGCTCCGCCGGGAAATTGCCCGCCTCTCGCTGCAGCGGCTGGTGGCGGACGGACGAATTCACCCGGCCCGTATTGAGGAGGTGGTTGACAAAACACGTCGACAGCTGGAGGAGCAAGTTATGGAGATCGGGGAGCGTACGATCATCGAGTTGGGCATCCACGGTCTGCATAAAGAGCTGGTACGGGTCGTGGGCAAGATGCGCTTCCGGTCGTCTTACGGTCAAAACTTGCTGATGCACAGTCGGGAAGTGGCCAACCTCTGCGGTATCATGGCAGCCGAGCTGGGACTCAACCCCAAACTGGCTAAAAGGGCGGGCCTGCTACACGACATCGGAAAGGTGCCAGACGAAGAAACAGAACTGAGCCATGCCCTGCTCGGAGGGCGGCTGGCGGAGAAATATGGAGAAAACCCTGCCGTGGTCAATGCCATTGCCGCCCACCACGATGAGACGGAGATGCAATACGTCATATCCCCTATCGTCCAGGCTTGCGATGCCATCAGCGGGGCGCGGCCCGGTGCAAGGAGGGAGATCATGCAACAATATATACAGCGTATCAGAGACCTCGAAAACCTTGCCCTTAGCTATGGCGGCGTAGAAAAAGCCTATGCCATCCAAGCAGGCCGAGAATTAAGGGTCATCGTAGAAGCTGATAAGATGAGCGATGGTGAAAGTGAACGCCTAAGTTTTGAAATGGCTCAGAAAATCCAAAATGAGATGACCTATCCCGGGCAGATAAAAGTGACCGTCATCCGAGAGAAACGCTCTGTTAATGTAGCTCGTTGACCTCTTTTCCCACCACCCTCGCCCAGAGGGTGGGATTTTCTTGGCAGAAATCCCTTTTTTGGCATACCTTCACCTCCCCAAATACCCGATTATGAATCCCACGATTACATATATTCATGAACAGCTAGGTACAAAAAGTGCTCTTCCTTCGTTTAAGGCAGGTGACAATGTGACCGTCAATTACAGGATCGTAGAGGGAAACAAGGAGCGTATCCAGAGCTTTAAGGGAGATGTGATCAAGCGTCAGGGAGAAGGCTACACGGCCACCTTCACCGTCCGCAAAATGTCTGATGGAGTGGGAGTAGAAAGGACGTTCCCGGTTGCCTCCCCACACATAGAGTCTGTGGTGGTCCATAAAAATGGCAAGGTGCGTCGTGCCAAGCTCTATTTCCTCCGCTCCCGCAGTGGTAAGAGCGCCCGTATCCAGGAGAAGCGGGTAAAATAATCCTTTTAGCTGGACAGGTAAGTGTTCTCATTTATCTGATAAGTTGCCAGCATCGCTCATAAAGTGTATCTTTCAACAAATGTTTGACAACATGGGTTCCAAAACTATTTTCCTGATATCCATGCCCGGTGGCTCAGAGTGGATCCTCATCGTACTGGCGGTATTGATTTTATTCGGAGGCCGTAAAATCCCTGAGTTTATGAGAGGTCTTGGCCGTGGCATCCGCGAATTCAATGACGCCAAGTCAAATGTAAAACGTGAGATAGAGGAAGGCATGCAAGAAAAAGAGCCCAAGTAGTCTTGGCAAGGCACTTCCCCCGTTTTCCAATGCTTGCTCTTGTATGAGCATGTTTCCATAGATGAGTACCACTCCGGTCTTCGGGAGGGCACCTGCTCTTGTGAGTCAGTGGCTGTCCATTACCTACAGCGCATCAGCAGCCAATCGCATATCAATGCGCTTGTAGACGTTTACTCAGAAGAAGTCTTGCAAAGGGCCCGACAGCTCGATCAGCGTCGAGCCGATGGCCAACCCCTGGGAAAGCTTCATGGCGTCGTCATCGGCATCAAAGATGTCATCTGCTACCAGGGTCACCGTCTGACGGCGGGGTCTTCCATCCTCAGAGATTTCAGGCCACTGTTCCATGCCACGGTCGTAGAAAGGTTGCTTCAAGAAGAGGCTCTGATCATCGGTAGCCTCAACTGCGACGAGTTCGCGATGGGTTCTTCCAATGAGCACTCCTGCCATGGGAAAGTCCTCAACCCGTTGGACGAGCAACGGGTACCTGGGGGTTCTTCTGGGGGGTCTGCCGCAGCGGTGGCAGCCGGCCTTTGCATGGCCAGTCTGGGAAGCGATACAGGTGGCTCCGTCCGGCAGCCAGCCGATTTTTGTGGCCTCATAGGCCTAAAACCTAGCTACGGTCGCATTTCCCGCCACGGCCTGATCGCGTATGCATCCTCCTTCGATCAGATTGGCATCCTGGGTAAATCCACCCAAGACGTGGCCCAGATCCTCGAAGTCATCGCCGGGGCAGATGCCTATGATGCCACGGTCTCCTCTCGGGCAGTGCCTGCCTACAGCAAACATCTGACCTCCCGCAGACCATGGCGGATGGCATACTTCCGGCAAGCCCTGGATCACCCGTCGCTGGACCCGGAAATCCGGGAAGGAGCGGAACGATTCCTGACCGCCCGCGCAAAAGAAGGTCACCAGGTAGATGGCGTTGATGTCGACTTCCTAGACTACATCGTGCCTGCCTATTACATCCTGACCACGGCGGAAGCATCTAGCAATCTCGCCCGCTATGATGGCGTCCGCTACGGCCATCGTACCGAAGAGCCATTGACCAGCCTGGATGCATTATACAGGCAATCCCGCTCCGAAGGATTTGGCAGGGAAGTAAAAAAACGCATCATGCTGGGAACCTTCGTCCTAAGCACCGGCTATTTCGACGCATACTACAGCAAGGCCCAACAAGCCCGTCAGGCCATTGTTGATCAGACCAGCCAGCTCTTTCAATCCTACGACTTGCTGATCCTCCCCAACTCCCCCACGACCGCCTTTCGGTTCGGTGAAAAAAGCCAGGATGCCGTCTCTATGTTCCTAGCCGACATATTCACAGTATATGCAAATTTGGCTGGAATTCCAGGGATAAGTTTCCCCATCGGAAAGCACACGAATGGCATGCCGTTTGGTATACAAGCACTCGCCGACCGGTACCAGGAAGAGATCCTCTTGCAGGGCTGTCAGCGATGGTACCAGTGAGCGGCATCCAACAAACAGACTGTCCTGTTGTTGTTTAGCCGGCCTCCACCAACCCAAGACGAGATGAATGTAATGTCTGTCCATATCAAACACCTGACCACGCTGATCTTCTGTTTAGCTTGCAATTCAGCAGTATTCGCGGGTGGATTGGATGACTGTCAGGACTCCTTCCCCCCCTTCCCGATGGCATCCCTCCCCCATGGACATAAGCAACTGGCTGAACAACTTCTGCCTGAATCTCTGCAGGCGACCGACCCCCGCCTGGAGGTAAGGTATGAGATGGCCGGGCTGCATCCAATGGCGGCTGACTTCGTGCGACATTATGTAGATCAGAACCAGGTTTTCTTGCAACTGCTGTGCGCCCGCAACCAGGCTACCCTTCGAACCATGGAGAAGATCCTTGCCTCCCATAAGCTGCCCATCGAATTGAAGTACCTGGCCATCGTTGAATCGAAACTCTCCCGAACGGTGAAGTCACCCATGGGAGCCGCCGGCCCATGGCAGCTGATGCCCGTCACCGCACGCGCGATGGGATTGCGGGTAAGTCCGGGCTTGGATGAGCGACTGGATATTCGAAAAAGTACACAGGCTGCCGCCAAGATCCTGCGGCAGCTGCAACAGCAGTATGGCGACTGGCTGTTGGCCATCGCTGCATTCAATGCCGGGAACGGACGGATGTCGGCTTCCCTGCGCCAGGGAGGCCCATCGGATTTCTGGAGCATCGAACACCGACTGCCCAGGGAGACCCAGAAGCATATCAGAAAATTCATTGCCACGCATTACTGCCTTGAAGGCAGAGGAGGCATCACCACGGGACTGCTCCTACCCTCGCCGCTGGCAGCACCCGAATGGGTGGGTGAAACCCAGCGACTGGGCATAACAGGAATCTATCACTCGTTGATCGTAGCAGGGATGCTGGGTGTTGACATCCACCTCTTTGAGCAGTTAAATCCGGGATTCAACCATCTTGCCAGGGAAGACGACAGGTACATTATCCTTCCCCAGGCGGCTTTGCAAGCATTCCTCGAAAAGCGACAGCTCATGCAGGCGGAATCCATCCGTTACCTCCTGGATCCTGGCACCTACGAAATGAACCGGGTCGCCACCGATACCGTCCTCCCAGCAGTGCGATTGGATTGAGGGGCTGTACTCCACTACAGCCTGCCAACAGCATGTTGCAGATGGACTGAGCAAGATCCTGTTGTAGCGAAAGAAAATATATTCAGCCTTCAACAGGGCTTGGTGAGCGATCGAATGGCCGAATCAAGATCAGCAAACTGGAAAGCAAAGCCGGTTGCCTCTAATTTATGACTGCTGACCGTGGCACTTTTCAAGACTTCGACGCTCATCTCACCCATCAGCCATCGCAGCGCCCAGCTTGGCACATGCATGGGCAGGTATCGACGCCCGCAAACGGCGCGAGCCAAGGATAGCATTAGGGTTTGGTTATCGACTGGCTGAGGCGCCGTCACATTGTAGGCACCTTGCATGGACTCTTTTTCCAGGGCATGTCCGAAGGCCTTGCAGAGGTCTGAGATATGTACCCAGCTGATCATCTGCCGGCCGCTGCCCAAGATGGGTGCAACCCCCAGGTAGAGCGGTTGGCGAAAAGCCCGCAAGGCACCTCCTTCTGTCGTGAGTACAATGCCCAGCCGAAGCTTGACAAGCCGTTTACCCATTGCCGCGCATGGCTCGATGCTTTGCTCCCACTGCAAGCATGTCTGGCCGAGGAAGTCTTGGCTGGCCGGGTCTGTCTCCACAAATGGGGAGCCCTGGTCTGGCCCATACCACCCAATGGCTGAAGCGCTGATTACAGTCCTGACTTTGTTCGTATAACGTTGGAGGCTTTGTACCAGCAGCTCACTGCTGCGGGTACGGCTTACTAGGATCTCTTGTTTTCGCGCGTGGCTCCATCGCTTGTCAGCTACGCCGGCACCGGCCAGATGAATCACATAATCTGCCTCTTGGATGGCCATTGGGTCGATGATCATTCGCTGTATGTCCCACCGGGAATGCATCAGCCGCCCACTGGGCCGAAAAGCATTTTGGGCGCTGGCGACCCGATGGCGGGCTGCTGTCTCCTTCGGATTGCGGGATAAGATGATGACATGATACCCCTCCTCAAGCAGATAACGGCTCAACGCCGTACCGATCAATCCTGTACCACCCGTAATCAAAACCGTCTGCATACTAAGAATGCAAAAATATTATGGAAGCTTGAAGCGATCGTGGCCCGCGGAAAAGGTTTCAGTCAGGCTTCTTGCCATCCAGGAATGTATTGAGTGAACTCAGATAGATCTTCTCTTTTTCTTCATCCGCCTTCACTGTCAGCTGACTATATATCTGCTCCTGGCCGGCGGACTGGCTGCCTCTGTCTTGGGTGCCGCGGCGAATGAAGGCAGGGATATACTCAATCTCATTCTTGGCATCGGCTAGCCCCATGTTCTTGAACGATAAGTTGCGAAGCTTGCTCTCCCGAAGTGCCTTCTGTCTTTTGAGTTCTTCTGTCTCATCGGACTTCGTCAAATTGCCAGACACATTGGAAGATGGTGTTGTTGCATCCAGGTAGCTGTCGACCACAGGATGCTCTCGGATGACTAGACGCATCTCGGCCTCTGGCTCCTGGACCTGGCTTTCGGCTGTCAGATCAGTCGTCTGAGGGGTAACCAGAGCAACAGCAGGCTGTTCCTCCCGCTCCACATAAATCTGGGCTGGCTTCGCAAGAAAACCCTCTGAAGCAGGCAGGATGGCATCTTCAGACAATGCCGTTTTCTCTGCCGGACTCACCAGGCTGCCATCGAGATCGAAAACAGTTTGTCGGACCAAAGATGGCTGGGCGGTGGATGTATGTGCAATGATCTCCTCCTTTCTCCACGTCAAGGAGGAAGGCATCTCCGTCGCAGGATAGGGCGTCCACTCCACCAGGGTCGGCATGAAATCCTCGGCGCTTTGTGGGATGCTGGGTGCTGCAGGATGCATCTGCTCGGGTGAGGGAGCTTCTATAGGATCTCCCAGTTGCAGGATGACAGGAGCCTCTTCCGTGGGGGAGTTGCTGGCTGTCTGGCTGGCAGGGAGATCGGAATCGGTGGAAACCGTACCATGGAAGCCGGTGGCGATGATGGTGATGCCAATTTGGGCCCCCAGCGAGTTGTCATAGCCAAGCCCCATGAAGAGGTCGTAGTCCCTGCCAGCATGAGTTTGCAGGTATTGCTGGATGGTCTCCACCTCATCGACTGTAAATTCATAGTCACCCTCGGAGGAGTTGATGTTAATGAGCACCCATTTGGCACCGTGTATATCGTTCTCGTTCAGCAGAGGAGAATGGATGGCTTGCTCGATCGCGCGCAGGGCCCTGTCGTCCCCTTCTGCCCGGGCGCTCCCTAGGATGGCCATTCCGCCATTGCGCATGACAGTACAGACGTCTGCGAAATCCACATTGATATGCCCACGATTTGAGATGACTTCCGTGATGCAACGAGTGGCTGTCGCCAGCACATTGTCTGCCGTTGAGAAGGCCGCCTTGAAAGTCAGGCTCCCGAATTGATGACGAAGCTTGTCATTGCTGATGATCAGCAATGTGTCGACATACTGTCGCATCCCGGCGATGCCCTCTTCAGCCTGTTGCATGCGCTTTTTCATCTCGTAGGAGAAGGGCATGGTGACGATCCCCACGGTCAGGATACCCAACTCTCGGCACAGGCGGGCCACGACGGGAGCCCCGCCCGTACCAGTCCCCCCGCCCATACCCGCGGTGATGAAGGCCATCTTGGTATTCCCTTCCAGCAACTGCCGGATCTCCTCAAGGCTCTCTTCCGTTGCCTGGCGGCCGATGGCAGGGTTCATGCCGGCCCCCAAACCTTGCGTCAGGCCTGGCCCGAGCTGGATCTTGTGCGGCACTTTGCTGGCCTTTAGCGCCTGGGCGTCGGTATTGCAAATGACAAAGTCGACACCTTCCATGCCAAGGTTGTGCATATGGTTAACGGCATTACTGCCGCCGCCACCGACACCGATGACCTTAATAATGGAAGATGGCTGGCGGGGCATGTCAAACTGGATCATAGTCTATTGGTTTTCCTATTATGTTGATGTATTTAGTTCAATCATTTGGAGCGATCCTCTGCAGGGGGCGCAGGCTTCGCTGCCCCCTGTCCAGTACCATCTGGGAAGCGATATTCTTCTTCTTCCTTGAAGATCTCGACGATCCCGTGTTTAATGCTGTCCATAAAATCCTTCATACTCATCCGGGGTTTCCGTGTCCGTTGCAGAGGGGCTTCGGAGGGTTCTGAAGGAGAGGCGAGCCCTGGATTGGAGATGGGTGTGGCGGTGGTATGATGGATGGTCAGGGTATCTGCACCTTCACCCAGGGTATGGTCATGGATATGGTAGCCTTTTAGAATGAGTCCAATACAGGTAGCGTACATCGGCTTTGCCAGCTCTTCGAGGTGGTTGGCTGCCAAATGCTCATTGGGTAGTCCGATGCGCGCATTCAACCCAGTCTCGAACTCAGTGAGCTGTTTGAGGTGTTTGAGCTGAGAACCTCCGCCTGTAAGGACTATGCCACCGTTTAGCTTTCCGGCGTCCAGTCCGGTTTGCTTAAGGTGGTAGTTGACATATTCAAAGATTTCCGACATCCTTGCTTGGATGACTTCTGCCAGGTTCTTCACGCTGATATTGCGGTTGGGTAACCCCCGGATGCCCGGAATGGTGATGAAAGTGTTCCCTTGTGCGTGTTCTGCCAGTGCGGATCCAAATTTAATTTTCATCTGCTCAGCCTGGGATCGCATCACTCCAAGGCCGTTTTTGATGTCCTGTGTGATGATTTCACCACCGAAGGGAATGACGGCTGTGAGCTTGAGGATGCCTTCGTGGAATACTGCCAGGTCGGTGGTCCCGCCCCCGATGTCTAGGATCGCCACCCCTGCCTCTAGGTCTTGCTCACACATGACGGCCGCAGAAGAAGCCAATGGCTGGAGGATAAGGTCTCTGACACCCAGCCCTGCCCTTTCTACGCTGCGGTTGATGTTTCGGATGGCCTGACTATCGCCGGTGATCAGCAGAAAGTCCGCCCCAATCTTCACGCCGGTATATCCCACCGGGTCGTATATATCCGGGATATTATCAACCGTGTAGGTCTGCGGGATGACATCGATGATTTCATCGCTGGCAGGGATAAAGGTTTTGCGCTGGTCTTTGACCAGCTGGTCCACTTCTTCCTGCCGGATCTCATCTTCGATATGCTGTCGGACAATATTCCCGCGCGTCTGTAAGGTCTTGATATGCTGTCCGGCAATGCCCACATACACTTGACGGATGTCTAGGCCAGGATTGGAGGCCAGGCAATGTTGGATGGCTAGCTGGATCGACTCAATCGTCTGGGAGATGTTTTGCACCATACCTCCCCGGACGCCATTGCTGTTGGCACGTCCGAACCCGAGGATCTCGAGCTTACCGAATTCATTTTTGCGTCCGGCGATCGCCACGATCTTAGTCGTTCCGATGTCGAGCCCTACGATCACAGGCTGTCGGGAGGCATGGTCCGCTTCGGAGGCACTTGGGAACTGAGGGGTTTCTGTCGTCTGCATCAGTCTACTTTTTCAGGTTCTTCGGTGAGTGGGTATCAGAATGAGGTATGAGTAAGGGGTGGGTGATGGATGTCCGTGGTGGGTGTCAAAGTATTGTTGCATCCCCGTGACGACCGGCTGTGGGATGGCAGCGGCTGTTTCTGGAAGGGGGAGAGTATCTGTCGGCAAAGGATCTTTCGGAGCCATGATCAGCCGGGTGCTGTCGGAGGGGATGGCGACTACCTGGCCCTGGAACCTCAGGTCGATTTCCTGATAGCTGTTCCACCCTGTCTGGGTCATCACCTGTTTGTAGAAGATGCGCAGCCGCCGGAATTTATCGGCGATATCAGTGGAGTAGCCGAGGATGATACGATGGTCGCCCAGCTTGGGGGTCAGCACAAATCCCAGTGTCGCCTCAAAGTCAGCCTGGTCTACCATCGCCATGCTCAACGGATCTGATTGGAGGTACCGAACAATCTCCCAGGCCTGCCGGAGGTGTTGGGTATCTCTGGCCTGTTGGCCGGAGAGCGAGACGGGCATGCCGGTAAAGACGGGCAGTCGTTCGGCATAGAGCGGGTTCAGTGGTATCCGTTTCAGCAGGCTGTCTATGTAAAAGGAGTGTCCCATACGGGTGAAAATCCTGGCTACTGGCTGTTGCTCTTCTATGCGGATGTGTAGCACATGGGCCCTGTCGAGGTAGATGTCTGCGTCCCTTATCCAGGCATCTTTTTCCAGGCTTTGCTCCATGTGGTTTAGGTCAAGTTGCTGCAAGGGCTTTCCGATGCAGTGCTGCAGGCCATTGCCCCCCAGTAGGGATGCGATACGAAGGCTGTCTACATATTTACCGCCTTGGGGAAGGGCATAGGTAATCCGCACATCTGTACAGGCATGCCGGCTGCGGATGCCGATGCCGCCCACCAGCAAGATGGTGACCATCGAGGCGCCAAACGTCCAGCCTGCTACTGTTGCTATTTTTCGTATCACAGACTTACGAGGCATGCACTTGTTTTGATAAGAATTTTTGTATTGGGACTGCCAGCCGGTCGATATCCCCGGCACCGGCTGTAACAAGTATCTCCGTGGGATACGCCTCCAGCCAGTCTAACACTTCGCCAGGACCCTCAGCTAGGAAAGGCTGCCGCTGCATCCGTTCTGCGATGAGGCTAGAATCGACGCCGGGGATGGGCTCCTCGCGGGCGGGGTAGACGGGCATGAGCAGCACTTGGTCTGCAAGGTCAAGGCTGGAAGCAAAGACCTCCGCCAGGTCTCGCGTGCGACTGAAGAGGTGGGGCTGGAAGACCAGCGTGAGCGTCGAAGCGGGATAAAGGTCGCGCACCCCTTCTATGAGCACGCGCAGCTCTTCCGGATGATGGGCATAGTCGTCGATAAATGCCCTTCCAGGCTGTTGCAGATGGAATTCGAACCGTCTGCGGACGCCCCGGAAGGAAGCAAGTCCTTCCCGAATGCCATCATCGGAGACGCCCAGGTAATGGGCAATGGCAATGGCAGGGAGGCTGTTCTCCACATTGTGCCGACCACCCATGGGCAAGCGCAGCTGCGTCAAGGTCCAGTCCCAAGCATGCACATCATAGTGATAGGCCCCTTCTGCTACGATGATATTTGTTGCGTGGATGTCCGCAGAACGCTGGTCCAGCGAATACGTGGAGCGCGAGCTCCTCAGCGCACCCAAATGAGAGAGCTTGTGGTGGACAATGAAGAGTCCTTCGGGACGCGTCTTCTGCGAAAAAGCAGCATAGGCATCGCACATGGCCTCTTCCGTACCATAGATATCTAGGTGGTCTGGGTCCATGGAGGTGATCACGGAGATATCAGGTGTCAGCTTTAGGAAGCTCCTATCATACTCATCGGCCTCTATGACGGCCAGCGGACGGACATCCCCCCAAAAGTTGGTGTTGTAATTTGTGGAGATGCCCCCGAGGAAGGCATTGCAGCCAAATCCGGAGTGGCGTAGGAGATGGGCTATCATGGTACTGACAGTCGTCTTGCCGTGGGTGCCGGCGATGCAGATGTTTTGGTTGCCCTCGGATATCCAACCGAGTACATCACTCCGTTTCCAAAGGCGGGCCTGTTGAGCCAGGAACATAGCCATGATCTGGCAATGGGATGAAATGGCCGGCGTGTAGACGACGATGTCGAAATCCACTTTTACCTGGCCCGGATCGTCTGTATAGAGGATGTTGGCCCCCATATCTGCCAGCGTGTGTGTCAGCGCAGTCGGCGTCCGGTCATATCCTGCTACGCGGCAACCTCGGGAAAGGAAGTAGCGGGCAAGTGCGCTCATGCCTATGCCGCCGATGCCGATGAAGAAGGCGCTCTGGATATCTTCGAGTTTCTTCCTCACCGGAGTATGGGTTTTTCTATGACTTCCAGTACATGCGATGCGATGGCATCGGCTGCGTCGGGTACAAAAAGCTGTCGGGCTGCCGCACCCATGCGCGTACAGGTAGCAGCATCGCTGGCAACCCTGATGGCTGTCTGCACCAGTTGTTCCGCTGCCGCTGCATCTGTCACCAGGCAGGCGGCCCGCTGCTCCACCAGTCGCTGTGCATTGGCGGTCTGGTGGTCTTCGGCGGCCAAGGGATAGGGCACAAAGATGGCGGGCTTGCCGGCAGCGGTAATTTCTGAGACAGACATGGCCCCTGATCTCGACACTATCAGGTCTGCCGCCGCATATGCTATGGGCATCTCCCGAATAAAAGAAGAGGTCCAGACCTCGTGGCGGCCGCGGCAGCGCTCTTCTGCCGTAGCCGCATAGGAACGACCTGTCTGCCAAATCAGCTGCAGTCCTGCATCTCGTATGTCATTCAATCCGCTTCCCATGGCTTCATTGATGCTTCGGGCTCCCAGGCTGCCGCCCATCGAAAGCAAGGTCCGCCGAGATGGATTCAGGCCAAAATATCGGATGGCATCTTCACGGTTCTGGGATATGTCTAAGATGGCCGATCGAATGGGATTGCCGGTCAATTGTATCTTCTCGGCCGGGAAAAATCGCTCCATGCCTTTGACAGCGACAAAGACCATCGTAGCCCGACGGCCCAGCAGGATATTGGACTTGCCCGCATGGGCATTACTCTCGTGAATGAAGTTGGGGATCCCGGCCCACTGTGCATAACGGACGACGGGGAAACTGGAGTAGCCCCCGACCCCGATCACCGCCTGGGGTCTGAATCGTCTGAAGATCAAGCGGACTTTCCAAAAGCTGCGGAGCAAGCGGAGGGGGAGTAACAGATTCCGCCAGAGAGCCTTTCGGTCCCACCCGGCTATATCTAGCCCTTCGATGGCATAGCCGGCTTCCGGCACTTTTTCCATCTCCATCCGACCCTTGGCCCCCAAAAAAAGAATCTGGGCATGGGGTATTCGGTTGCGGATGGCATCCGCAACCGATATCGCCGGGAAGATATGCCCCCCGGTGCCACCACCTGCCAAGATGATTCTGCAGTTAGACATCGGGCGAGGGTTGAAGATGAGAGGGCTGATCCGCCTGGCTTCGTTCTTTGTCTTCCAACTCCCTGGCCACACTTAGGATGATCCCGATGGACAGGCAGGTGAAGACAAAGGAGCTTCCTCCCATACTGACCAGCGGCAGGGTCACACCCGTGACAGGCACGAGGTTTACGTTGACAGCCATATTTGCTAGGGCCTGAATGGCCAAGGTGAAGCCGAGTCCCATCGCTAGGAAGCCTCCAAAGGCATAGGGTGACCTTCGGAACATCCGAATGCATCGGAACAGAAATGCCAGATAGACCAGCGGCAGGATGGCAGCCCCCAGCAGTCCATATTCTTCAATGGTGATGGCGTAGATGAAGTCTGAATACGGGTGCGGCAAAAAGTTCCTCGCCTCGCTTTTCCCAGGCCCGAGTCCGGTCCAACCCCCTTTGGCAATGGCGATGTTCGCCTGCTGCACCTGATAGGAGACATCCTGTGCATCGGCATAGAAAAAGTCTTGGATGCGGTGGATCCAGGTCTCTACCCGCTTGACGGAGAGCACAGCCGGTAGGTCTCGGGAAGCTTTGGAGACAGGGTCATAAAAATGAATGGCCAAAGCAACCAGGATCGACAGGGGGATGACCGCCACACCGGCCACCAGCAGGATATGCCGCAGGGCAGCCCTGCCAATAAACATGAGCAGCAGCGAAGTGGCTGCTACCAACAGGGCTGTAGACAGGTTCTCCGGTGCGATGAGGAGGCAGGTGACTGCCACCGGAACAATCAGCGGGAGAAACCCTTTTTTCCATTCCCGGATCACTGGCTGCTTTCGGCTCAGCTGGCGGGCCAGGTACATGAACAGTGTCAACTTGGCCATGTCTGAGGTCTGGAAGGTCAGGTTGATGATAGGGAGCCGTATCCACCTGCTGGCATCGTTGATGGAAGAGCCGAAGGCCAGGGTGTAGATCAGTAAGGGCACAGACACGATATAAGCCCAGACTGCCAGTCGCGCATAATACCTATAGTCCACCAGGTGAGCAAAATAGATGATGCAGAGCCCGACTGCAATGAAGGCCGACTGTTTGAACAGGTAGAACTCTGTACTTTTCGCATACCGATAGGCAAGGCTTCCCGTACTGCTATATACCACAAGCAGACTACACATAGACAGGATGGCAACGAGTCCCCAAATGACCCTGTCGCCCCGCAGCCTCCCCTCCAAGGCCAGGATGGCCGTCAGTCCTGTATGCATCTTCTTCTCCACTGGGTGATGTATCGGTTGTTGGCTAGGGTGTTTTCCATGTCTAGAGGTCTCGGGCAGCCTTACGGAAGCGATGTCCTCGGTCTTCATAGTTTCGGAACAAATCGAAGCTGGCACAGGCGGGACTTAGCAAAACGGTGTCTCCCTTGGCAGCAAAGCGGAAGGCCATGCTCACGGCCTCTTCAGCGCTGCCGGCATCTGCCATATAAGGCACCGCATCTCGGAAGGCGTCGTGCAGTTTTGTATTATCCGTACCCATGCAAACGATGGCCTTGACTTTTTCCCGGACCAGCTCGATGATGAGGCTGTAATCGTTGCCCTTGTCCACGCCTCCCAAGATCAGAACCACGGGTGTTGTCATGCTCTCCAGGGCATACCAGGTGCTGTTGACATTGGTGGCCTTACTGTCATTGATAAACACGACCCCCCTGACGGTGGCCACTTTTTCCATACGGTGTTCGAGGCTTTCAAAATGGGTGACGGCCTCCCGAATCCGCTCTTTCCGTATCTCCATGACGGATGCTGCTAGGCATGCTGCCATGGTATTGTACTGATTGTGCTTCCCCCGCAGGGAGAAATCCTGGACACCCATAGTCAGGGGCTCTTGACCGCCTATGGTCATCCGGTCACTAATGATGTAAGCGCCTCTTGGCAGTTCTCTCTTCATGGTGTAGGGCAATGGGTTTGATAGGAATTGGAAGGAAGGCAGACTCCGGGTGGTAACGGGGTCATCTGCACAGTATATGAAGAAGTCGTTGGGCGACTGGTTTCGGACGATGGCGAACTTGGCTCGTATGTAATTGTCAAGGTCATGGTCATACCGGTCGAGGTGATCTTCCGTGATATTTGTCAGTACGGCGATGTCTGGCCTGAAATCGCGGATGTCGTCGAGCTGGAAGCTGCTGATCTCCGTGACATAGACCTTTTTGGGATTCAAGGCCACCTGCCTAGCAATGGAGACCCCGATGTTCCCTACCAAAGCACTGTCGATACCCCCATGCCGGCAGATATGGTGTATCAGGGCTGAGGTCGTCGACTTCCCATTACTGCCTGTGATACCGATGATACGGCTTCCGCCCTTGTGGCGATAGGCAAGCTCCACATCACTGATCACCGGGATACCGGCAGAGCGGAGGGAGCGCACGATGGGATGGTGCTGTGGAATGCCAGGGCTCTTGACCACTTCATCCGCCTCGAGCAGGCGGGCCAACTGATGCCCGCCATGCTCGAATGGGATGTCATGTTCTGTGAGTTCGCGGAGATACCGGTCGGCGATCCGACCGGCGTCCGAAACGAACACCTCTGACCCTGCCCGCCTGGATAGGATCGCGGCGCCCGTTCCACTCTCTCCAGCTCCTAATACCATCGTTTTCATGTAAGGGTACAAATGCAGCCTTCCATCAGCACTGGGTGTTCCGCCAGGCATGTGGTTGCTGTCGGATGCAGGGTGTCTTTCTAAGGCTTGTGTTTGGGTTTTGGTTTTTCATATACTGCGTTTGAATGATCATCGGATTTTTAGAGACATGATGGCGAAGACCACACACATCAGCGTGACAATCCAGAAACGGACGACAATCTTGCTTTCATGATAGCCCAATCGCTGGTAATGGTGATGCAAGGGACTCATCAGGAACACACGCCGGCCTTCTCCGTAGTGCTTCCGTGTGTATTTAAACCACGACACCTGAATGATCACACTAAGGTTCTCCATCAGGAATACAGCACAGAAGATGGGTATCAACAGCTCCTTGCGTATGATGATGGCCAGGGCTGCGATGATCCCTCCCAGTGCCAGGCTGCCGGTATCCCCCATGAATACTTGTGCAGGATATGCATTGTACCAGAGGAACCCGATGCAGGCACCCACCATGGCTGCAATGAAGATGCTCAGCTCCCCGATGTTGGGGATGTACATGATGTTGAGGTATTCCGCCATCCGAATGTTTCCGCTGGCATAGGCAAAGACACCCAGGCAGACGCCAATGATGGCGGAGATGCCGGTGGCCAGTCCGTCCACCCCATCAGTGATATTGGATCCATTGGAGACAGCCGTCACGATGAAGATCACGACCAGCAGGTATAGTAACCATGTATAGCCCCGTAGTCCTTCAGGTAATAGCTTGGAATAATTGAACTCGTGTCCACGTACAAATGGGATCGTAGTGACTGGCTCATCGGCCGCAACCAGCACCCGTTCGCCCTGTGCAGACGGCACCCGGATGGCTTGTGCAGGCTGGTCGACGCCCTCATATTCACGATACACCTTTACATGGTCGTTGAACAGAAGCGTAGCACCGATGATCAGTCCCAGCCCTACCTGTCCCAGAATCTTTGACCAGGCCGCTAGGCCGTCTTTTTCCCCTTTCTTGTATGGCTTTCCTGCCGCTTGCGAAAGACGCTTTGCCCGTAGCTTAAGCCAATCATCGATAAAGCCGACGACCCCCAGCCATAAGGTACTGAGGACCAACAGCCGTACATAGACTTTAGTCAGGTCTGCAAAAAGCATCGTGGGGATGAGGATGCCCAGCAAGATGATCACCCCACCCATGGTCGGAGTGCCCCTCTTTTGCTCCTCCCCTTTCAGCCCAAGCTCCCGGACACTCTCCCCTATCTGACGAGCTGCTAGAAAAAGGATGATTCGCTTACCTACATAGAGGGTGAGGAAGAGAGACAGCAGCGTGGCCAGCATAGCCCGCAGGGTGATGTATTGCAGGAGCCTGCTTCCGGGGAACTGCAGTCCCTCTTTTGCCAGCCATTCGAACAGTGTGTACAACATCTCCTGCCGATATTCTTGCGTTTCTGCTTTATTATCGTTCTAAAAGACCGAAGATCTCTTCCAGTACGGCCCGATCGTCGAAGGGCTTCTTCACGCCAGCGCACTCCTGGTATTTCTCATGCCCTTTCCCTGCCAGCAGCACGATATCCTCCGGATGGGCGAGGCTCACAGCAGTTTTAATGGCTTCGCGCCGGTCAGGGATAGACACTGTCTTGCGCTTGTGGTCTAGGGACACGCCCTGCTCCATCTCAAGGATGATGCGCTCAGGCACTTCACTGCGCGGGTTGTCGGATGTGAATACAACCTTATCGCTGTGCCGGCTGGCAACATCTCCCATGATCGGTCGCTTGGTGGCATCTCGATCTCCCCCGCATCCAATCACGGTGATGATGCGCTCTCCTCTCCGGGCGATGGTACGGAGGGTAGCCAGTACATTGAGGAGGGCATCCGGCGTATGGGCATAGTCTATGATGCCTACGATCCGGTCTTTGGGGGATAAGATGGGGTCAAACCGCCCTTCGGCCCCGCGGATATGGCTCAGTACCCTCAGCACCTCGTCCCTATCTTCTGCAAGACATACTGCCGTGGCGTAGACGGCCAGGAGGTTGTAGGCATTGAACGCGCCGATGAGGCGGAAATACACTTCTCGGTCGTCGATGAGCAGTTGAAGGCCCGTCGGGCCATTCTCAAGGATTCGGCCCCGGAAGTCTGAGATGGCCTTCAGGCTATAGTAAAACTTGGAGGCCTGGGTATTCTGCAGCATCACCGCGCCCCTTTTGTCGTCTAGATTGGAGATGGCAAAAGACTCCGAAGGCAGGCTATCGAAAAAAGATTTTTTGACGCGGATGTATTGGTCAAAACTGCGGTGGTAATCGAGGTGATCGTGGGTTATGTTGCTGAATACCGCACCGGTGAAGCAAAGCCCTGCCATGCGTTGCTGGTGGATGGCGTGGCTGCTACATTCCATGAACGCGTATACGCATCCGGCATCTACCATCTGCCGTAGGAGCCTGTTGAGGTTAACAGGGTCAGGCGTGGTATGGGTGGATGGCAGTACTTCCTGGGCGACGCGGTAGTGGACGGTCGACAGTAGTCCGCAGGTATACCCGAGATCGGTAAAGAGCTGCCAAAGGAGTGTTGCGATGGTTGTCTTTCCATTGGTTCCGGTAACACCGACCAGCTGCAACTGGGTGGATGGCCTGCCAAAGAATTCATGGGAGATGATGCCAGCTGCCCGGGCACTGTCGGCTACCTGGACATAAGTCACGCCTTCGCTCCAGTCCTCTGGCATTTTTTGGCAGACAATCGCTGCAGCTCCCCGGGCAACAGCATCGGAGATATGGGCATGTCCATCTGAAGTGGTGCCTGTGATGGCAATGAAGCATCCGCCCGATTGCACTTCCCTGGAGTCAATGTGCACGGAATACACGTCGATGGAAGTACTGCCGCGCAAAGAGCGCATCCCTACCTCATATAATATGTCGTGCAGTACGGCCATTTATTATCTATACTGTCTGCAGTCTTTTCAATTTTTCATGTTTATATCATCCCATGGATAAGAGGACCGTCTGTCCTTTACGGACGGGATAGCCGGGCTGTATAGACTGGCTGCGCACCTTTCCACGGCCGACGGGCACTACCTGCAGGTCTAAGTTTTCCAGTAGGAAGAGGGCATCGCGTAGTCCCATGCCAGACACGGAGGGCATCACCCCTTGTTGTACCGTCAGTCGCCGGCCAACAGAGTGTTCGGGCGCATAGGTGAGACGTGCCCATCGGCTATTGCGCGTAGAGTCTGACGTCGTGATGCCTAGCTGGCTTGAGATAAACCGGAAATCAGCCCCCCAGCCGCTCCACTGGATGGAGATGCTGTCTTGCAGCCGGACAGACGCATGAAGGGGCTGAGAGAGGATATCCCAGGTATGGATCCTGTCGGCAACTTCGCGGAAGACGGGACCAGCCACATCGCTTCCATAGACTTCCTGGGCCCCTGGCCGGTTGAGGATCACGACAATACAGGAATACCGAGGCTTGTCTACCGGGAAATAGCCAGCAAAAGATGACTGGTACACACCATCTGCATAGGTCCATTGCCCATTGGACACTTTCGAAGTGCCGGTCTTGCCTGCGAAGGTGTACAAGGGTGTCTTGAGCTTTTTGGCAGTGCCATTCTCCACGACCCCTTCAAGGCTTTTCTTCAAGGCGGCCAGGGTGGTGGACCGGCAGATAGGGTCGCCCAGCGTTTCGGGCACAAAGGATTGCATGATGCGACCATCCTTAAGGATAGCATTCACCAGATATGGCTTCATCATCTGGCCGCCGTTGGCTACAGCGTTATAGACCATCAGCGTATGCAGCGGTGTCAGGAAGATGCCGTATCCAAAGCCCATCCAGGGAAGGGTACTGCGGCTCCATATGCGGTCGGTGGGCTTATGGATGACGGATATTGACTCGCCCTTGAGGCCGAGACCAGTGGCCCCTCCCAGCCCCAGCCGCTCCAGACGATTGATAAACGCCTCAGGCCTTGAGCCATAATGGGCTGTCACCAACTTGGCCATGCCTACATTGGAGCTCAGCTCGAATGCCTCCTGCAGGCTGACAGATCTGCGGCCATGCCGCTCGCTGTCTTTGACCAGATCTGTGCCGACGCTCCAGACACCCTGCTCCAGATCCACTTTGGTGTCCAAGCTGGCATGTCCATCCTCCAGCAGGGAGAGCATGGTAACCAACTTGAAAGTGGAGCCAGGCTCAGAGCCCCGGATGGCATAGTTCAAATCTTCATAGTAGCTCCCATCGGGGCGTCTGCCGAGGTTAGCAATGGCTTTGACCTTCCCGGTCGCCACTTCCATGACGATGCAGGTTCCCTGGAGCGCCTCATTGGCCATCATCTTGCGCATCAGTGCCCCTTGAGCGAATTCCTGGATCTGGATGTCGAGGGTCGTAAGCAGGTCTTTGCCGTCTTCTGGTTCAATTTCTGAGCCTTCTACCGGCACAAAGGCACCGCCCGACAGGCGCCGCACCAGCCTTTTGCCGTTGACACCCTGGAGGATACTGTCGTAGGTGAGTTCTAGGCCAACGTTAGAACCAATCGTCCGGCCCTGGGCATCGACATGTGAGCGTGAGAGCCCAATGGTCCGGTTAGCAAGAAGTCCAAAAGGCATGAGCCTTTTCTCCCGCTCCTCGAAGATGAAGCCGCTGTGGTTGCGTCCGCTGCGCACCGAGAAGGCTCTTAACTCCTGGTATTGCCGGAAGTCAATGTTTTTCCGCAGGGTGAAATAGCGGTCTTTTTTCTGATAAGCCTCTAGCAGTGCTTGCCGATATCTGGCGGGAGATATATCTCCGAAAAGGGCTGCACAATGCAACGCCAGAGAGTCGAGGCGTTCGCGAAAGCGCTTCCCCCCTTTTTCTCGGAGACCTTCGGCGCCGAAGTCAATATGCACGTCGAAATTGGGAACGGATGAACTCAGGATGCTGCCATCCTCGCTGTAAATGGTGCCCCTGTCGGCATCCATCTCCCGATATGCCAAATGCAGGCTGTCGCTGAGCGATTTCCAATAAGGCCCTTGGGCTCTCTGAATGTACACTGCCCTCCCTACGATCAGTGCGCAGCCCAACGCCATGAGTAGATAGACCAGATATACCCGCCACAATATGTCCTTCTTGATATCCATGAATGGCTATGTTGGGTGGTTCATGGCAAAGTATCTGTCAGCCGAAATGGAGGCAGGGAAGGCTCTTTGAGTCCAAAAGGAAAGACAGCCTTAGCCACTTCGCTCTGCTTTTCGCGGAACATGAGTTCGCTTTTCACTGTTTTGTATTCGTACTCCAGCTCTCGGAGCTCCGTCGCCGTGCGGTTGATGTCTTTGATTCTTTTTTCCGAGTGATGACCGTTATAGATGTACACCAGAGCCAGCATGCAGAGGAAGAGAAGGTAGGGCGTGTTATCCACGACCCACCCAGGATCGAAAAACCGTCGGCGCCGCGAGATCCCTGCCACGCGGGCAGGTCGAATGCTGTCTGCTTTCTGTTCAGCATCATGCTGTTTTTTTTTGGTTGTCATCCTTGCTATCATTTTCGCACGGTTGCCCTGAGGCGTGCGCTGCGCGACCTAGGGTTCGTCTTCAATTCTTCCCCGGAAGGCGATACAGGCTTCCGGTATATCGGCTCGAAGGGTGCGTCCGGACGGGTCCCAAAAAGGACATCCTCCTGCAGTTGCCCATGGGTGCCGCTCCGCATAAATCGCTTCACCATCCTGTCTTCCAGGCTATGGAAGGTGATCACCACCAATCTGCCGCCGGGCCGGATCAGGTCCGGCAGCTGGCTGAGCAGCTCTTCCAGTGCGCCCAACTCATCGTTGACCGCCATCCGCAAGGCCTGGAATACCTGGGCCCGATACCGATGAGGATGCCCGATCGTTAGCGGATCCAGCACTTCAAGCAGATCCCGAACCCGAAGGATCGGACTTCTTTCACGGCTGGCCATTAGAGCCTTTGCCAGCGACTTTGCATTCCGGACCTCCCCATAGCGGCTCAGGATGTCCTGCAATGCCGCCTCGCTACATTCCCGCAGCCAGTCGGCCGCCGTACGCTCCTGCCGGCGGTCCATCCGCATGTCTAAAGGAGCGTCGGTTCGGATCGAGAACCCTCTTGTTCCTTCATCAAACTGATGGCTGCTGACCCCCAAGTCGGCCAGTACACCATCGACCGGAACCATGCCATAGACGCGCAAGAAGCGCCCTATGTGCCGGAAGTTTTCCGGGATGAATCGGAGCCGGGTGTCTTCGATCTTATTGCGCTGGGCGTCTTCATCCTGGTCAAACGCCACCAGCCGACCGGAGGGCCCCAGCCTTTCCAGGATGGCGCGGCTATGCCCCCCCCCACCGAATGTCGCATCCACATAGACCCCATCGGCCCGGACATCCAGCGCCTCTACTGCCTCTGCCAGCATCACGCTAACGTGATAGCTGTTGCCCAGGAGTTCAGCATCGGGATGCTCGCCCATGCGCACGGCCTTTAGCGGTCAGACACCCGGCGGCGCCATCACCCGGGCCGCCAGCGCACTGAATTCCGCTGGTGATTGAGAATCAAAGAGCTGCTGATATGCGGCTTGAGACCATATCTCGATCTTATTCACGGCTGAGACCAGCACGATATCCCGGTCCAACCCTGCATACTCCATCAGGTTCCTAGGCACCAATACCCGGCCAGCAGTGTCCAACTCCACCGTGGTGGCCCCATTCAAAAAAAAGCGACGAAAGGCCCGAACTTCTGGATCAAAGTCATTGAGCTGGCTGATCCGATCGAAAATGGGGGCCCAACTTGACATCGGATGCAGGGTGAGGCATTTCTCAATCCCCCGGTTCACCACAAAAAGGGAACCGTCGGCTTCCGACAGCTGCTTTTTTAGGCCGGCCGGCAACAGGAACCTACCTTTAGGATCCAATGTCACAGGATATTCACCTAAAAAACCGGTCATTTCCAATCTGTTAAGTACATTCTTCTACTTATTGACACAAATTAACACATTTTCCCACTTTTCACACCCAAACTGCCAATAATATTTTTTCCACAGAAAAAAATGGCCTTGCAAGCCACTGGGAGCCATATTCGATCTTTCCACCTGTGAACAGACTGTGGATGACGGTGGATTGCAGTGAATAAGCCCCAAAAAAGGAGGGTTTCCAGCAGCAGAGAGCCCTGAATACTATTGACGCGCACACAGAAAATTGGAAGATGCATCCCAAAGACCTACAAGTCGCTGCATACGACTACCCCTTGCCCGCCTCGGCCATTGCCTTACAGCCATTGCCCGAGCGAGATGCCTCCCGGCTGCTGGTTTGGAGGGGCGGGGCACTATACGATAGCGGCTATCGAGATCTGCCAGACTGGCTGCCCACCGGCACGCGGATGGTCTTCAATGACACCCGCGTCACAGAGGCCAGGCTCCACTTCCCCGGGCCCGGACAAAGAGCGCTGGAAGTATTCATCCTCGAACCTGCCGATGGATCCATGCTGGCAGACACCCTGAGCCAGCAAGGCACCATCACCTGCCGCTGTCTAGTCGGAGGCGCCTCCCGTTGGAAAACGGGTTTAGCCCTGGAGAAAACGATCTCTCTGCCATCCGGGTCGATGACGCTGCGCGCATGGAACAAAGGAAAAGCCGGGGATGCCTTTCAGATACAACTGGCATGGGAGCCGTCGACTCTGAGCTTTGCAGAAGTGTTGCACCTGGCGGGCCAGCTCCCTTTACCGCCCTACCTGCGGCGTGCGCCACAGGCAATGGACGCAGAACGCTATCAGACAATGTATGCCGCCAGAGAAGGCTCAGTGGCGGCCCCTACAGCCGGGCTGCATTTCACAGAAAGCCTTTTTGCCCGCCTGGAAGTCAAGGGCATCCAGCGAAGGTTCGTCACCCTACATGTCGGCGCCGGCACTTTCAGACCCGTGACAGCTGAACAGATGGCAGACCACCCAATGCATGGAGAATTCTCAGAAGTCTCGCGTGCTGTATTGGAGTGGCTGATCGATGCAGGAGGTCCTGTCCTGGCCGTGGGAACCACATCCCTCCGCACCTTGGAAAGCTTGTATTGGATGGGATGCAAACTGCTGCAGCAACCAGACCTGCCACTTTCCCGGCTCGACATTGGACAATGGGAGCCCTATGGCCATCATAAAGGCGTGCTGCCAGCAACCTCCACCGCGCTGAAAGCACTGGCCGGCTGGATGGACGAAGGAGGGCTGACGAGACTGGTGACGCGCACGCAACTGCTGATCGCACCGGGATACACATTCCAGGTCGCCAACGGCCTGGTGACAAATTTCCATCAGCCCCGTTCCACCCTGCTGCTGCTCGTGGCCGCCTGGATGGGAGATCGTTGGAGAAAAATGTATGAGTACGCCCTGGATCAGGGATATCGTTTCCTGAGCTATGGCGACGGCTGCTTAATCGGACCTTTCTTCAATGATGGGACGAGCGCCCCAGTGAAGGAGTTTTGATCAAACGGAATTCAAGTGTAAATGTGCTGCCCTTCCCTAGGCTGCTCTCCACCTTCACCCACGCATGGTGTGCATCGAGTATAGAGCGAACATGGCTCAAGCCCAGGCCGAATCCTTTGACATTGTGCAGGTTTCCAGTATGTGCACGGTAAAATTTTTCAAAAATGCGCGACTGTGTCTCCCGGGTCATCCCGATGCCGTTGTCCTCCACCCGGATGCGGAGGCGCCGGCCCTTGGACTGCGTCGTGACGCGGATCTCGGGCGGCACCTGCTCTCGACTGTATTTGAGGGCATTGTCCACCAGGTTATTGAACATGATGGCAAGGTGGGTGGCATTCCCTTGCACCAGGTCTTCCGTAGCAGCCAAATCCAGCACCAGCTGTCCACCTGCCTCCTGCAGACGCAGTCCGAAATGTGGTTTCAACGCCTCAATCACCGGATGTAGATGGATGGGCTTGAGTTCTTCCTGCTCATCAGACTTGCCATATTGGGCAGACTGTAGGATTGTCTCTACATGGCGAGTCAACCGGTCGTTCTCAGCCTTGATGATTTTCGCATAGTGGCGTAATTGCTCGGGCTGCGACAGGACGCGTTCATTCTGAAGGATATCGGTAGCAACAGAGAGGCTGGTGAGGGGCGTCTTCAGTTCATGGGTCATGTTGTTGATGAAGTCTGTTCGGATCTGGCTGATTTTTCGTTGACGAAGCATCGCCCGCACCGTAACAAAAAAGGCGGATAGAATGATGAGGGTGAAGATCAGTGCACCGGCGATCATCCAACCGATGGAGCGCCAGACAGAGCGCTGCAGTCCTGCCAGCACGACGATCAAGGTTTCCTTGCCCGAAGGGGGCAGATTCTCGGAAGGCTCATAGAGAAAAAGATAGGCTATGCGATAGTGAAGGCTATCTGCCCTGGCCTTGATCTGCACCTCTTCAAAGCCTTCCGATACCATCTCATATCCCATCCGGTTGGCCTCTGAAATGAGGGCAAACTCAAAGCCTACCTCAGGATGGCCATATTTCTCAAAAGACCGCCGGAGACGCCGGCGGATGTCGAGCATCGAATGCCGGTCGGCCACAGAAGGCGCCTGCATTAAATCCAGGAGCTGGTCTTTCGGCCACTCTGTAATTCCTAAGGGGGAGGCCCAGGGTGGAAGCTCTCGGGCCTCCCCCATCAATTCCTGCGCGACATCCTCCATCGCATTGCTAAGCTGTTCATCTGCACGCTCCTGCTTCACAAAGAGCACATTGCGGATCCAAGAGACCTGAATGACGATGATCCCTACCAAAGAGAGGGTGATCAAAATGGTGATCCAAATCAGAGATTTCCGCATCTGGATATAAAGGTATGCTGCTTCCCAACACGACGCCGCCTTCGAGACTCTCGGTGTTTATACTTGTTCTGTCAGCAGACTCAATTTTGTTTAATATTTGTTTTATTAAAACTTGATACGTGTTAATAAACAAGGAACGTATCATACAAATGATTACCTTGTCTGCACGATGAATCTTCCCGAGCCAGGCATGCTGCTGATCGCAGAGCCCTTTCTAAGGGATCCCAACTTTTCGAGGTCGGTCATCCTTCTTTGTGAACATAAGGAGGAGGGCAGCTTCGGCCTATTGCTCAATCGCCCTTACCATCAAACCTTAGAGGACCTTATCCCAGAATGCGAAGGCCTGGACTATGCCATCTCCGACGGAGGGCCGGTACAGCGCGATACCCTCCATTTCATCCATCAGTACCCGGAGAGGATACCCGGAGGATCGGAGTTGCGGGACGGGATGTACTGGGGCGGAGATTTTGAACTGGCGGTCCGTTTGTTGAAGCAAGGCATCATCCATGCAGACCGGATCCGGTTCTTCATCGGCTACTCTGGCTGGACACAAGGTCAGCTGGCCAGTGAAGTAGAGGAAAAAAGCTGGCTTGTCACACCCGGCTCTCGGAAGCTAGTATTTGCCCGCGCTCAAATTGAGACTTGGAAGGAGTCATTGCGGGACATGGGTGGAGAGTATGAGATCCTGGTGAATTTCCCGATCGACCCCAGCATGAATTAATGGACCAGTCCTTGTCGGGCTGCCATCCCCTTTTTCGCTGAGATCCCAATAACGCATCCAAGGGCTACGACTATCCAGAGGGCATGGCGCAGCCCCACCTGATGAGCCAGCAGTCCGATCATCGGAGGGCCTACTAGAAAGCCGGTGAAGCCGATGGCGCTGACCATCGCCAGTGCCGCTGCCGGAGCCATGCGCTTGCTACCGCCTGCAATGCCGTAGGCAATAGGGATCACCGAGGAAACTCCCAGCCCAGTGAGGGCAAATCCCACGATGACCACCCAGGGCAGAGGGAAGGCCAACGCCAGGGCCAGTCCGGCCGCAATCAGGGTTCCGTTCAAGATCAGGGTATTACGATGCCCCAAACGTTGCATCAGTCCGTCTCCTAGGAATCGACCGAGGGCCATGGCCACGGTGAATGCCACATATCCCGTTGTACGGGTGCCTACCCCAGGTGACAGCACCTCGCGATAATACAGAGAACTCCAGTCGGCCATCGCTCCTTCTGCCAGGGTGTTGCAGAAGCAGATCACCCCAAGAAGTAGCAATGCGCGGTCAGGGCGGGCATACACTTTCCGATTTGAGTCCTCCTTTGCTGGATCCGGCACCATCCAAAATCCGACAGCCAGTGCCGGGATGGAAACGAGCAGAGCCACTATCTGAAAATGTAAGGCCGTTGACAATCCCCGCTGCCAGCACCATCCTGCCAGGAAGGCTCCGGCGAAAGCCCCCAGGCTCCACTGTGCGTGAAGACCGGAGAGGATTGGGCCCTCTCCGAGCTGCTGTACGCTCAGTCCCTGCGTGTTCATAGAGATGTTGAGGAAGTCACCCACAAAGCCAAAGACAAACAGGCCCAGTGCTAGACCGAAGGCATCCGTGGCCTGAGACAAAGACCAGAGGGAGACAGCATATAAAAAGGTGGAAACAGCTGTGACATGACGGCTGCCAATACGGTCGACTACCCAGCCGGCAAGGGGCAGAGCCAGGATCGAGCCAAGCGGCAGCATAAAGAGGATGCCCCCCAGCTGGGCCTCATCCAGCGAAAGCTGGTCTTTGAAGGCGGGGATGCGGGCTGCCCAGGAGGCGAAGAGGAACCCACAGGCGAAAAAGGAAAAGGAGACAGCCAGTCGGGGTCTTAGCGAATGGAGACGGAAAAACATGGCAGGCGCGTTGTTAGGTAAAAAAAAGACCGGCTCCATTCGAGCCGGTCTGTATCTGCTGAAGCCTGCTCAAGGGATGTCAGGATTGAGAAGCCCCTTCTACCAATACAGAGATCCTGTTATCCAGCACCTCTATAAAGCCGCCGGCCACTTCGAAGTGAGTCGTCTGTTGGCCACTGCGGTCTATCAATACTTTTATCGTCCCCTTGCCCAGCGCGCTGATCAGCGGGGCATGCCGCTCTAGGACTTCGAAGGAGCCTGCAATGCCGGGCAACTGTACGCCATACACATCCCCTGTATATAATTTCTTCTCGGGAGTGAGAATTTCCAGTTTCATATGGCAGGTTAGGTATTAGGCATTGGCGGCAACAAGCATCTTCTTGCCCTTCTCGATCGCATCTTCGATGGTGCCGACCAGGTTGAAGGCTGCCTCAGGATACTCATCAACTTCACCGTCCATGATCATGTTAAAGCCTCGGATGGTATCCTCGATACTCACGAAGACACCTTTGAGGCCTGTGAACTGCTCCGCGACGTGGAAAGGCTGGCTGAGGAAGCGCTGTACCCTGCGAGCCCGGGTGACAGTCAATTTATCCTCATCGCTGAGTTCATCCATACCGAGAATGGCGATAATATCTTGCAGCTCTTTGTAGCGCTGAAGGATGAGCTTCACACGGTTGGCACATTGATAATGGGCATCTCCTACGATCTGTGGCGTGAGGATCCTGGAGGTGGAGTCTAACGGATCCACAGCGGGGTAGATACCAAGGTCTGCAATCTTCCGGCTGAGTACCGTGGTCGCATCCAGGTGTGCGAAGGTGGTGGCAGGCGCCGGGTCTGTCAGGTCGTCGGCAGGCACATATACGGCCTGCACAGAGGTGATGGAGCCGTTGCGTGTAGAGGTGATGCGTTCCTGCATAAGTCCCATCTCGGTGGCAAGGGTTGGCTGGTAGCCGACGGCAGAGGGCATCCTACCCAGCAGGGCGGATACTTCAGAACCAGCTTGTGTGAAGCGAAAGATATTGTCTACGAAGAAGAGGATGTCTTTTCCCTTTCCTTGACCATCTCCATCGCGGAAGTATTCTGCGATGGTCAGTCCGCTAAGGGCTACGCGGGCACGGGCGCCAGGGGGTTCATTCATCTGACCAAATACGAAGGTGGCCTTGGAATCCTTCAGTCCTTCGAGGTCGACTTTCTCAAGGTCCCAGCCGCCTTCTTCCATACTATGCTTGAAGGCATCTCCATATTTCATAATGCCGGCCTCGATCATTTCCCGGAGCAGGTCATTGCCTTCGCGGGTACGCTCACCCACACCGGCAAATACGGAGAGACCGCCATATCCTTTGGCGATGTTGTTGATGAGTTCTTGTATGAGTACGGTTTTCCCCACGCCTGCACCTCCAAAGAGGCCGATTTTACCACCCTTGGCATAAGGTTCGATCAGGTCGATCACCTTGATCCCGGTGAACAGCACTTCCGTGGCCGTGCTGAGGTTTTCAAAGGCCGGGGGCTTGGCATGGATGGGGCGGCCTTTCTGCTTGGAGACGGCAGGCAGTCCATCTATCGCGTCACCGGTCACGTTGAAGAGGCGTCCGTTGATGGCATCGCCAGTAGGCATGGCAATGGCTCGACCGGTATCCGTCACGTCGGTGCCACGCACCAACCCTTCGGTGCCGTCCATGGCGATGCAACGGACGCTGTCTTCCCCGAGGTGTTGTTGCACTTCAAGGACAAGCTTCTCTCCGTTATCCTTGCTGAGTTCGAGGGCGCTGAAGATGTCAGGCAGTTGACCGTCGAACTGGACGTCGACAACTGCTCCGATGATTTGCTTGATTTTACCCTTGTTGGCCATAGGGGGGTATTGGGATGTATTTTTTCAAATTGTGGCGCAAAGGTAAGCAGGGTCGGGCAGATAAAAAACACGGAAAGGGGATGTCTGAGGCCCGCCAAAGGCTGTCTGTCCTGCGAGGGTGGGTCAGAGGCTCCGAAGGATGGGCAGCAGCCAGGCAGCCAAAGCAGCTCCCAGGAGTGGCCCTACAACAGGCACCCAGGCATACCCCCAGTCGCTCCCGCCTTTGCCCCGGATGGGCAGCAGGGCATGCATGATCCGAGGTCCGAGGTCTCGTGCAGGGTTGATGGCATAGCCGGTAGGTCCCCCCAGGCTCAGTCCGACACCAAGTACCAACAACGCGACAGGCAAAGCGGTGAGCGCTCCAAGCGATGCGTCGGCAGGGGTAATCAATAAAATCGATAAAATAAAGACAAAGGTGGCGATCGTCTCGACAGCCAGGTTGGAGATAGGATTGCGGATGGCAGGGCCGGTAGAGAAGCATGCCAGCTGGGCCGAAGGATCTGTCGTGGCATTGAGATGATCCCGATAAATAATCCAGAGAAGCCCTTGCCCAAGCATAGCTCCGAGCAATTGAGCGATGAGGTAACTCCCAAAAGCTGCCCAGGACAGATCCCCGGACAGTGCCTTTGCCAAACTCACCGCTGGGTTGAGGTGAGCACCGCTGTGAGGTGCTGCGGCGTAGGCGCCTATGTACACGGCCATGGCCCATCCAATGGTGATGGCGATAAGTCCGCCGCCATGGCCTTTGGTACGGTCTAGCACTACATTGGCCACGACGCCATTGCCAAACAGGATAATCCATGCAGTACCTAGGAGCTCAGCGACAAATGGAGACATCATGCAGATTTATAGAGGCAAGATAAGGGAAAGCACTGTAAATGAAGAAGGCCGCCATGGGCGGCCTTGGATGGGAAGTATCTTGTTTGTTCTGCATCAATAGTCATCGTCGTCGTCAAAGCCTCCGCCCGCATCGTCGAAAAGGCCCAGATCTTTGAATTCGTCGTCGACGGAGAATTCATCATCGTCACCTCCCTTCTTGCCTGCTGTCTTGCGGCTGGTCTTTGACTTAGGCACGTCGAACTCTTCGAAGTCTGGATCCCAGCTGTCCTCTTCCTCTGATTTCTCCCATTCGTCGACAGGCTCATCGTCGTCCTCATCGTCGTCCTCATCGGAGCTGCGGGACTTTGCAGTGGTGGCACCACGGCCAACTCCCGACTTCGCTTGCACGGGCTCATCGTCTTCCTCTGGATCCTCATCTTCGTCCTTGCGCGATGCCTTCTTGGCGGCTGCCTTCTTCGGTGCGGCTTTAGGAGTAGACGGAGATGCCTTGGCAGCGGGTTTCTTTTGTTTTTCTGCTTTAGCCATACCAGTCAAAAAATTCGGTAGCGTAAAATTTCCGAGAGTTTTTTAAACGTCCAAATTTTTTTTATACAGGTTCACCATCAGGCTAAGCCACTGGCATGCGAATCAATTGATCTCGGCCGGGGCCATTGGAGACGAACGCGATACGGGTCGATAAGGATGATTCCATGTAGCGGATGTACTTTTTCATTTGGGAAGGGAATTGCGCGTAATCATTGTATTGGGTGGTATCCGTCATCCAACCGTCAAAAAAGCGGTACTGGGGCACTACGGGTTTTCGGGACAAATGATAGGGTACCTCTGCACGCTCTTCCCCATCTATTTGATAAGCTTCGCAGGCAGCCAGCGTGGCAAAGCCATCCAGCACGTCAGCCTTTGTAACGACCAGCTGGGTCACCCCATTGATCATGCAAGCATATCGAAGTGCTACCCCGTCAAGCCACCCACAGCGACGAGGTCTGCCCGTAGTAGCTCCGTACTCATGCCCGGCAGCGCGAAGCCGCTCACCCGTCTCGTCATGCAGTTCGGTTGGGAAGGGCCCGCCGCCCACACGGGTGCAGTAAGCCTTAGTGACTCCGATGACATCACGGATTTTTTGAGGAGGGACCCCCAGACCCGTGCATACACCGGCCGAGATGGTATTGGAGGAGGTGACAAAGGGAAAGGTGCCGAAGTCGACGTCAAGCATGCTGCCTTGTGCCCCCTCTGCCAGCACGCGGCATTGCCTGGAGAGTCGATCGTTGATGTAATATTCTCCATTGACGATGCGGAGGCGCCGGAGGAGCTCGAGGGCTCCAAAGAACTCCTCCTCCCAGGCGGTAATATCTTCAGTGAAGCCGAGAGCATCCAATAGTTTCTGATGCTTCAGCCGCAGGCGTATGTAGCGGGTGGTGAAGTCCTTTTCCAGTACGTCGCCAACGCGCAGGCCATTACGGCCAGTCTTGTCCATGTAGGCAGGACCTATGCCTTTGAGGGTGGAGCCGATGCGGTCGTCGCCTTTGTTTGCTTCTGAGGCCTTGTCAAGCGCGCGGTGGGTAGGTAGGATTAAGTGAGTACGCTCCGAGATACAGAGGTTCTTAGTTGCATCAATGCCAAAGGCGGAGACCTTATCGAACTCCTGATGCAGGGTGACGGGGTCCAGCACGACACCCCCGCCGATCAGGTTGTCCGTATGCGGATGGAAAATACCAGAGGGAATCTGGTGGAGGACGATGCGTTGCCCGTCTACATACAGCGTGTGCCCTGCGTTGGGGCCACCTTGGAACCGCGCGATCAGGTCATAGTCAGGCGAGAATCGGTCCACAATCTTCCCCTTGCCTTCGTCGCCCCATTGCAGGCCCAACAACACATCCACCATCCTATGCAAATTTATGTTCGTGGCGAAGGTAGTCCAAGGAGGGCAATGCGGAAAATTCAGATATGGTCCTGCGGAGTGGCATCAGCGTCGTAGCGTTCGACGGAATAGATGCCTGTCAACTGCTTTAGCCACTCGACGAGCTTATCGAGTTCTTCTTTATCGTGCACGTAGATGCGGATATTCCCTTCAAAGATGCCATCCTTCGCTTCTACAGTGATGGCATTGATGTTGATCCTGAGTTCTCCGGAGATGAGATGGGTGATTTTATGGATGACACCGACGTCGTCGATGCCGGTAAGCCGAAGGCCTGTGAGGAAAGAGATCTCTTTGTTCTTGGCCCATTTTGTTTTCACGACCCGGTGAGCAAAGTTGGCCATGAGGCGTGCGGCATTGGGGCAGTTGGTCCGATGGATCATCAGCCCTTTACCGGTGGAGACGAAGCCAAATACGTCATCTCCAGGGATGGGCTTACAGCAGTTGGCCAGCTGGTAGAGGATCTTGTCCGTGCGCTCTCCGAAGATGACCAGCTCTGCATCTTTGCGCATCGACTGGCCTCGAAGCAACTCTGGATCTGTTTTTACCTCGGCCGGATCTGTCCGCACGGGCCGGGGTAGTTCTAACTTGTCGCCGTTGACAGCGAACCCTTTGAGGTCCTTGATGTCGATCGCCTTCACAGCAATCCGATAGAAGAGTTCCAGTGAAGAAGACAGCCTGTAATGCTCTGCCAGCAACTCGAAGTTCGCCAGGCTGCAGGCAGCTCCCATTGAGAGGAGCTTGCGTTCCAGCAGTTGCCGCCCATCCTCTGCAACCTTCCGCTTCTCTTCGCGAAGAGCATCTTTGATGCGCGACTTTGCCCTGGCAGTGGTAACCAGGACCAGCCAGTCTTCATGGGGCCTCTGTTTCCCAGACGTGATGATCTCGACCTGATCTCCGCTGCTAAGCTTATGCCCGATGGGTACCAGCTTATGGTTGACTTTTGCACCGATGCAGCATGAGCCAACAGCCGAGTGGATGGCGAAAGCGAAGTCCAGGGCACTGGACCCGATAGGCAGCATGCGCACATCCCCTTTTGGCGTGAATACATAAATTTCTTCTGCCAGGAAAGAAGTCTTGAAGTCTTGTAAGAAGTCGATAGAGCTCAGCTCCTGATGGCCAAGCGCCTCTCGGATCTGCCCGAACCAATGGTCGAAGCGATCTCCGTCTTGGCCAGCACCTTCTTTGTATTTCCAGTGGGCTGCCAGACCTTTTTCCGCAATCTCATCCATGCGTCGGGAGCGGATCTGTACTTCCACCCAACGTCCCTGAGGCCCCATCACGGTGGTATGCAGCGCCTCATAACCATTCGACTTGGGATTGCTCAGCCAGTCGCGCAGGCGCTCCGGCGATGGCGTGTACATATCTGTCACCAGAGAATAGGCCTTCCAGCAGTCTTCTTTCTCCCGCTCCTGGGGGCCGTCCACGACAATCCGGATGGCAAATAGGTCGTATACCTCCCCGAATTCAACCCCCTTTTTCTTCATCTTGTTCCAGATGGAGTGTATCGACTTTGGCCGTCCGTGGATTTCAAAGGAGAAACTACCCTTTTCCATCTTCTCACGTATCGGACGAATGAATTCGTTGATGTAGCGGGTACGCTCCCTGCGCGTCTCTGCCAGCTTGCGGACGATCTGTCGGTAGATGTCGGGCTCGAGGTGCTTCATCGAGAGGTCTTCCATCTCCGTTTTAATCGCATACAGACCCATCCGGTGGGCCAGTGGAGCATAGACGTAGACTGTCTCGGATGATGCTTTGAGCTGCTTCTCACGCTTCATGCTGTCCAGCGTACGCATGTTGTGGAGCCGGTCTGCCAGTTTTATGAGGATCACGCGGGGATCGTCTGTCAAGGTCAGCAGGATCTTTTTGAAGTTCTCCGCCTGCTGGCTGGCATTGGTATCGACGACATTCCGGATTTTCGTCAGCCCATCGATGATGCGGGCAATCTCGCTGCCAAACTCACGCTGCACGTCTTCTATGGTCACATCTGTATCCTCCACCGAGTCGTGCAGCAGGGCGCAGATGGTAGAGCGGACCCCCAATCCGATTTCTTCCACACAGATGCGGGAGACAGCCAGGGGATGGAAGATATAGGGCTCGCCACTCTTGCGACGCATGGTGCGATGAGCCTCTACGGCCATTTCAAATGCCCTACGCAACAACTCCTTATCCCCGGTCTTCAGCTTCGGCTTCAGGATCTTCAGTAAGGCCCGGTACTGGCGGACAATCTCCTTCTTCTCCTGTTCCTCTGACAGGTTATACCGGGGTGCCACGTCAAATACCTCTACAGCTTGCATGCGCTTGCGAATCTACTGAAAAAAGACAAAGGCCCATCGTTTTTACAGGGAATGAGTTACCTTTGCAGGCTTCCATTCGTAGCATATGATTTGACTCGAAGGAGTAAAAAGCGGGTACTGCCTGCTGTTACCTTCTGCATCAGGAAACAATGAGCGGGTGTGGTGAAATTGGTAGACACGCCAGACTTAGGATCTGGTGCCGCAAGGCTTGGGGGTTCGAGTCCCTTCACCCGCACAGCCGCATCCTGAACCGCTGGTGACCGGACGCGGAACAAAAACGATACAGAACGATCCAACCGTATGGCCACAATTCACACCGAGCACACAGGCCCTCTGACAGAACGCATCGACATCACGGTCAGCCAGACAGACTATCTGCCGGGCTTCGAGGCTGCGCTAAAGCAATACGCGACAAAAGCCAACATCCCCGGCTTCCGGAAGGGGATGGTCCCCGCCGGACTGGTACGTAAGATGTACGGAGCCTCCGTCTTTGCCGACGAGGTCGTCCGCACCATCGAAAAAGCCTTGACGGGGCACCTAAAAGAGACGGATGCGCAGATATTGGGCCAACCCCTCCCCTCCGCCCAGAACGACCTCAGCACGCTTGACCATAAAGCCCCAACAGACTACCGCTTTTCCTTCGACATCGGACGCAAACCCTCCTTCTCCCTCGTCCACCTGTCCACCGCTTCGGTCCAACGCTGTCGGATCGATGTCACGGATGCGATGATCGACGAAGAAGTCGAGCGGTTGCGCCGAAGGAATGGTGAGATGACAGAGCCTGAAACGGTCGGTGATGAAGAGAATGTCCTCAACCTCCGGTTTGAGGCCTGCGACGAGCACGGGGAACCCCTACCCGATGGCACCCCTCACGACAATTCCCTGCTGCTGCGGTACTTCCATCCTGACTTCAGAGCCAGGCTGATGGGACTCAAGAAGGACGATTCGCTGATCATCCGCATTGGAGAGGCATTCCAAGATAAAGAGGCAGAATGGATGTTGTCTGATCTCAAACTCGACAAGGAAGATCCGGCTTCAAAAGAGAAGTCGTTCCGGATCACGCTGACAAAGATTGGTATGGTTGAGAAGGCAGAAATGGGCGATGCCTTTTGGAAACAGGTATTCCCCCACATGGAGATAAAGTCTGAGCAGGAGTTCAGAGACCAGATACGCTCAGAAATCCAGCAGCAATTCGACGTGCAGACCGAGAGTCAACTGCATCAGGAGCTCTATCACATACTGCTTGAAAAAACCAGCCTAGAACTGCCGGAAGACTTTCTAAAGCGTTGGCTGAAAGAAGGTCAGGACAAGCCGAAGACGGATGAAGAAGTCGAGGCCGAACTTCCCAACTTTTTGCGCCAGCTCAAATGGACACTCATCACGGACAAGATCGTCCAAGAGAACGCCATCAACGTCTCCCGGGAAGAGGTGATGGCACAGATGCGCCGAGAAGTCATGGGCTATTTCAACGGGATGGGCATGATGCAGGGGAACTTCGAATGGATCGATGGCTATGTGGACCGGATGGCAAAAGACCGACAGCAGTTTGAAGGCAGCTACCGAAAGGTGCAGACGGAGAAAGTCTTCCAGTGGGCAGCGGCTAATTCAAATCCGGTCGATGCCATCGTAAGCCTAGAAGACTTTCAAAAGCAGCAGGAAGCACTCCGGCACGAGTCCTAATCTAGCTACTGCATACCTTTCTACATCGTTGCAAGGGCCTATCCATGGCATCGATGCTTTCGGGCTTGGCCCATGCGCCTGGGTAAATCCAGTGATAGTAGTAGATTCATGGTCAAATACAGCCCGTGTACCACCGCAGAAAGTTCCTTCATTCGATCGCTGGTGCGAGCAGCCTGTTTGCAATGCCCTCCCTCCGACTGCGTAGCCAGCCAACACCACGGTGGCACGGCACTCCCCGCATTCGCTTCTCTGTCATACATATCAACCACTCGCATATCTATGGCATGGCCAATGCCGTCTTGCGAGGGGGTGGCGAACTCGTCTCTGTACATGCCCAGGAGCCCGACCTGCGGGCAGCCTTCCTCAAAGCCTTCCCACAGGCCAAGGTAGCCAACGACTCCCGGGAGATCCTGGAAGACCCCACCATCCAGCTAGTCCTAAGCTCCGGCATCCCGGTAGGCCGAGCGCCATTGGGCATTGAAGTCATGCGACATGGCAAAGATTACCTCGTCGACAAGCCCGGCATCACCACCCTACAGCAGCTGGCGCTGGTTCGAAAGGTACAGCGCGAGACAAAACGCTTCTTTACGATCATGTACAGCGAGCGGTTCGAAAACAAAGCCACCATCCATGCTAGCGAGCTGGTCCGAGATGGTGCGATCGGCAAGGTTGTGCAGACCATCGGACTGGGGCCACACCGCATCAACCCATCAAGCCGCCCAGACTGGTTTTTTGACAAACAGCAATACGGTGGCATTTTGACGGATATTGGCTCCCACCAATTCGATCAGTTCCTGCACTTCACCCACTCCACGCAGGCAGAGATTGTAGCCTCCCAAACAGGTAACCTCCACCACCCTCAATATCCCAGCTTTGAGGACTTTGGCGATGTCATGTTGAAAGGCAATGGGGGCACTGGATACATACGGGTCGACTGGTTTACGCCCGATGGTCTCAAGACCTGGGGCGATGGCCGGCTCACCATCCTCGGCACCGAAGGATTCATAGAAGTCCGTAAGAACATCGACATCGCCAGAGACCCCAGTGGCAACCACCTCTACCTGTCAAATGGAAAAGAGACAATCCACATGGACTGCAAAGACGTCCCACTCACCTTCGGGCAGCGATATGTAGACGACATCCTGAACCGGACGGAGACGGCCATGGGTCAGGAGCACTGTCTCTTGGCAACAGAACTGGCCCTGAAAGCTCAAAGGCAGGCACGGGTACTTTGATGCCGCCAGGAGGTCAGGCAGGCCGGCAGCTGTGAATTATTCATTTCTTTTCCTGCCAATACCGGCCTGCTCAATAAAGGGATAGAACATAAGTCTGTAAGGGAAAGCAGCGGGCGACTGCCGTATTGTCCGATTGGATGGCTTTGCATGGTATTTGGTCTGGAGTTAACGTATTTTGTACATTCAAACAGAAACGATACCATATGGACTTAGGCAAGGAATTCCAGCGATTTGCCGTCAAAGAAAAAAAAATCGGGAGTCACACACTGCATGACTACCAGCAGCACCTGGTCACCAATCTCACTCCTAACATCATCGAAGAGCGCCCGATGAACATAGCGGTGATGGACGTGTACAGTCGGCTGATGATGGATCGCATCATCTTCCTGGGTTATCCAATCACCGATGAAGTTGCGAACATTGTCACAGCCCAGCTGCTCTTCCTGGACAGTACCGACCGCACCCGCGACATACAGATGTACATCAACAGCCCCGGCGGCTCGGTCTATGCCGGCATGGGGGTTTATGATACCATGCAATACGTGACACCAGACGTGTCGACCATCTGCATTGGCGTGGCTGCCAGTATGGCGGCTGTGCTGATGTGCGCCGGCACCCATGGCAAGCGGACAGCCCTGCGGCACTCCCGCATCATGATGCACCAGCCGAGCGCCGGCGCCGGCGGACAGGCCAGTGACATCGAGATTACGGTTGCACAAGTCCGTAAACTAAAGCAGGAGCTATATGAAGTCGTCGCTCAGCACAGCGGACAGACGTTGGAGCGCATTGCAGCAGACTTCGACCGCGACTACTGGATGAATGCCCAGGAAGCCAAAGAATACGGCTTGGTAGATGAAGTGCTCGTTACCAACCCACGGAAAAACAAGAAGGTATAACCCCGCCCTGCAGGCGACCAAACCGATCTCCGAGTATCATGAACACCCTCACACAGATCCCATATCAAGCGATCGTCCGGAGCGAAGAAGAAGATCCTTCCACGCCGACGCACCTTATGGAAAACATGCTTTCTTCGGCGCAGTTCGACAAGAAATTCCTCGAACAACGGAAAGTCTTCCTCTGGGGACCGGTCGACGACCGGAGCGCGAGGGACATCACCAACCGACTGCTGTTCCTGGATGCCAAAGACCCGGGCAAAGAGATTGTATTCTATATCAACAGCCCTGGGGGGTTGGTGACAAGTGGCATGGTAATATATGATGCCATGCAGATGATCGAATCTCCGGTATCTACGGTCTGCATGGGCATGGCCGCCTCGATGGGCTCCATCCTGCTGAGTGGGGGGAAGAAAGGCCGACGCTTCATTTTCCCTCATGGCGAAGTCATGATACATCAGCCCATGGGAGGCGGCCGCGGCACCTCTGCAGACCTTGAGATCATGGCAGAGCAAATCCGAAAGACGAAAGAGATGGGCGCAAGAATCCTGGCGGAAAACTGTGGACAGACCCTAGAGAAGATCCTCAAGGACTTTGACCGCGACTACTGGATGGATGCGAATGAATCGGTGGCCTACGGCATCGTGGATGCAGTCATCGACAAGCTCTAACTTACCCTCTCCGTGAAACACTCACTGGCCCGTGCAGCATCGCTGCCTTCAGCGGTGTCCTTGCGATAAGCGTATTTTTTTGTACTTTGTACTCTTCAATTCCCCGTCATGGCCAAGTCTACGCTACATTGCTCTTTTTGCGGCAGGAACCGGGAGGAAGTAAAAATCCTCATCGCCGGTCAGGAAGGCCATATCTGCGAGAATTGTGTGGATCATGCCCGAGACATCATCGAGCAGGAACTGACCGCCAAGGCGGATGCGGCCAACACCAGTTTCAAGCTCAGCGTTAAAAGGCCTGTCGATATCAAGAAATTTCTCGACGAGTACATCATTGGCCAGGACGATGCCAAAAAAGTCATGGCAGTGGCCGTGTACAACCATTACAAACGACTGCAGCATAAGCAAACGGATACCGATGTTGAGATCGAAAAAAGCAACATCATCATGGTGGGGGAGACAGGCACCGGGAAAACCCTGCTGGCGAAGACCATCGCGCGCATGCTCAACGTGCCTTTTGCAATCGTCGACGCTACCGTCTTCACAGAGGCTGGATATGTAGGGGAGGATGTAGAGAGCATCCTCACACGGCTCCTCCAGATCTGCAATTATGATGTGGCCGCAGCCGAAAAAGGCATCGTCTACATCGACGAAATCGATAAGATCGCCCGCAAGGGCGACAACCCGTCCATCACCCGCGACGTGAGTGGAGAAGGTGTGCAGCAGGGACTTTTGAAACTACTGGAAGGAACTGAAGTGCTCGTACCCCCTCAGGGTGGACGGAAGCACCCCGAACAGAAACTCATCAAGATCAACACGCAGAACATCCTCTTCGTCTGCGGAGGGGCGTTCGACGGCGTAAATAAGATCATCGCCCGGCGGGTAAATACCAACTCCATCGGCTTCAGCGTCAATAAAGACGAGCAAGAGGCCATGAAGAAAAACCTGCTGAGTTATGTTACCGCCCAGGACCTGAAGCATTTTGGGCTCATCCCCGAGCTGTTGGGCCGTCTGCCGGTTGTCACCTATCTGAACCCGCTCGATGCGATGACCTTACGAGCTATTCTGACGGAGCCAAAGAACGCGCTCATGCGTCAATATGTCCGGCTATTCGAATTGGAAGGCATCGAGTTGAAAGTCGATGACGGAGTCCTCGACTTTCTGGTGGAGAAGGCCCTCGAATACAAACTCGGGGCCCGCGGCCTTCGCTCCATCTGTGAGAACATCCTCACCGACGCCATGTTCGAACTACCCGGCTCCAAGACTAAGTCATTCCACCTCACCCTGGAATATGCGCGGCATAAGTTCGACAAGTCCAAAATGAACCTCCTCAAGGTCGCATGACCCATGCAGGAGCTCATCCATCGGCTGATGCAGCAGGCAGGCCTCACCGAGGCACAAGCCGTCCAGACGCTAGAAGTCGTCAAAGACTACACAAAGGAAAAATTCCCAGTCTTCTCCGGAGCCATTGACAAGCTGTTCGAAAAGTACCCGCCGAAACCTGAGGAAGACTTCCTCGACTGACTTTCCTCCCTCTTCCCGGCCACCCGGATGTCAAAACACCTGTATGCCGAAGAGCGCGGCAGGGATCCGTTCCGATGGATGGTCAAAAAAGCCTTGCGCAAATCCGTCGACCCCTTGATGGCCTGCTTCACTCCAACCGCACATAGGGTCTCATCCGTTCGAAGAGCTCTGCCGTCACCAAAGCGACACGACTCAGGTCTTCTACTTGCCCAAATGGTCCATGCTGTTCCCGGTAGGCAATAATCGCACGAGCGACCCGGTACGAGAGATAAGGATGGGCGGCAAGCTGTTCTGCCGTGGCTTGGTTGAGCGCAATCACGGGCTGCACTTTTGTAGCATCGACAGTGAGGAATGGCCGTATCGACTGAAAAACTGAATCCGGAAGCCCATAGGTCTCTGCCAGCTGTTCCACTTGCATAAATCCCCCCAGCCTACGCCGAAACCGGAGGATGCGGGCCGTCCATCCGGGACCGATACCCGAGAGTTGCAGCCATGTTAAGCTGTCGGCCGTGTTGACCTCTATGACCGAAGGGGTCGGCTCTGGGTTGCTGCGTCTCCTCACAGAAGCATGCGTATGGCTCAATTGAGTCGTATCCCTGCTCCGCTGCCTGGCAGTTGGAGCAGGGATACGGACATAGGGCATCAGGCGTTGCACATCTTCAGGCGAGAGGCCATAGATCTTTCCTAAGTCTTCAGCACGACGAAACCGCCCTCCCCGGGATCTGTATGCCAGGAGGGTCCGCACTTGCCGATCGCGTAACCCCATCGAATACCAACCCTCGCGAGACAATGTATTGGGGTCAAATGGAGTATAGACAATCGTCTCCGATGCGTGCTGCCGCCTGTCGGCAGGAGACATGGCCCCGCCCTTCTGCATCTCTCCTGCATGAACTTCCAGGGGCCAGTCCTGAAGGGTGGGAGGCGAAGCATGTTCAGGCAGCAGGAATGGAATACTCCAGGCGGCAAAAGTCAAGAGGACGAGGGCAGCCACAGCCCATCTTTCCTGTCGGTTACATCGCAGATAGGACCTCCAATCCATACCAGTGGTGAGGCCTCGAAGATAGACTTGGCTTGAAGCCAGCCGCAACAGGAAAAGAACTCAGGGAATTGTTTTTTCCTCCTGATGTGAAGGGAAGGGTTCAATAGAAGGTGATGGGTATTCTGTCTTTAGCGGTCGCGTCAGGGCTTCGGCTACCTGAGGAACTTGGCCGGAAGATGGCTTACGGCTGAGCGTGAGGGTGGCGGAGAGGGCATAGCGGGGAGCGTTGCTCACACTGCGCTTGTGCCAATTCACCAGGTCTTCCAGAAAAGCCGTGCCTTTGACACCTGTAATCGTACGGATGCCATCGGGCCCATAGGTCTGTACGGCCTTCTCAAAGCTTAGAAAGCTAGAGGCCACTCGATGCCAAGTTAAGCGGTTCGCAGAACCCGGCATTACGGCATGGGCTACATCAAACTGGTCCACTTCGTTCAAATAAACAAAGAGCTTGAGGACCTTGAAGTCTGGGAGGTCGTACTGAAACCGTTGGTTAAAATACGGGGTTCACAGCGCAACCCCATTACATGATTCATTCTTTTAAAAATGAACAATCCTTCCCAATATATCCTTAAGCCCTCATCATTCTGGATCGAGAGAAAGGGTCAGCCCATCGTAGGAAAGCCGGATGCCATGCGGGAGTTCTGCATCGACTTCGGCATGTAAGCCCATTTGGTGGCTGATATGCGTGAAATAGGCGGTGGGAACATTCAAGGATTTGACCAGTGCAACGGCCTCGTCCAGACAGAAATGGGAGATATGTGGCTGACGGCGAAGGGCATTCAACACCAACACCCTGGATCCACGGATCTTGTCCAAAGCGGAGGGCTCTATATGGTTGGCATCCGTGATATAGGTGAAGTCTGCGATGCGGAAACCCAGCACGGGCATTTTAAGATGCATGACTTGTATAGGCTGGAATCGGAGATCTCCGATCTGAAATGGATCACTCTCGATGATCTGCAGGTTCAGATCAGGGGTGCCTGGATACTTATCTGGTGTAAATGCATAGTAGTAGTCGCGTCGAAGGGCATCTGCTGTCAGTTCATTGGTGTATACCTCCATACCGCGGCCTGCAAAGTAGTTGTAAGCGCGCACGTCATCCAGTCCTGCGGTATGGTCTTTATGGGGATGGGTCAAGAGAACAGCATCCAGTCGGCGGGTATTGCTGCGCAGCATCTGGGTCCTAAAGTCGGGACCCGTATCGATGACCACCTGGGTGGTGTCAGAGGCAATGCGGATACTGCTACGCAGGCGGTTGTCTCTGGGATCTGCAGAAGTGCATACCGCACAATCACATCCGATCATAGGGACGCCCCCACTGGTGCCGGTACCTAAAAATGTGACGGTGAATGAAGCCAAGACGATAGGGGTTATGGCACTGTGAAAGGACCTCCCCGGACCTACATCAGTCGCCGGAGACCGGCTCCCCTTTGCCAATCACTTCCTGCAGAAAGCGTCGGTGCTCTGCAGCAATGGACAATGGGTCGATATTCAATGAGGGAATCAGATCGATCAACATATGAATCCTGCCTTCCGTCTGCAGGAAGCGATTCAGGACGACCACCTTTCTGGCTTCCAGGATGCAATAGCCGCTTTGAAATGTTCCCCGCTCATAACGTAGTGTATACCCAGCTTCCTCTACTATCTTCTCAAGCCTTGCCAAGGTGGGAGCATTGTATCGTATTGCCATATATGCGGTGGTTTGACCAAAAGTACTGAAAACAAGAAAAGGCTTCACAGGCTTACCCCTCTTTTCCAGGGAATGAAATCATCCTGGTTCAGCAGCACCGACTTCGGCACCACTTCTCCACTGGCTGCCTGGATACAATATTCGAGGATCTCCTCCCCCATCTCTTCGATGGACTTCTCACCCTGCACCACCGGGCCGCAATCAATGTCGATGATATCTTGCATCCGTGTTGCCAAGGTGGTATTGGTAGAGAGTTTGATGGTAGGGCAGACGGGATTTCCGGTCGGGGTGCCGAGGCCGGTCGTGAAGAGGATCAGGGTGGCGCCACTGGCAGCCTTTCCGGTGGTAGCCTCCACGTCGTTGCCGGGCGTGCAGACCAGGCTGAGGCCAGGTCGTTTAACGGGCTCTGTATAGTCGAGTACATCGACGACGGGTGAAGTGCCCCCTTTGCGGGCGGCCCCGGCACTTTTGATGGCGTCGGTGATGAGCCCGTCGCGGATATTACCTGGGGAGGGATTCATATCGAAGCCCGAGCCGACCCGTTCAGCTTCTTTGCTATAGCCCTGCATGAGGGATATGAACTTTTCCGCCGTGGGTCTGTCCACAGACCGGTCTACCAATTCCTGCTCGACGCCACAGAGTTCCGGGAATTCTGCCAATAAAACCTGCCCGCCGAGGCCAACTAGCAGGTCTGCGCAATATCCTACGGCAGGATTGGCGGAGATGCCACTAAAACCGTCGCTCCCCCCGCATTTGACGCCGAGGCAGAGCTTGTCCAACCGAGCTGGTGCCCGACGCTGTAGATCGATTTTTTGTAAGCCCTCAAAAGTCTGCCGGATGGCTTCCGCCACCAGCTTCTCCTCGCTGCCATAGGCTTGCTGCTCCAGAATGTATAAGGGCTTGTCGAAGGCGGGGTTCAGGCGCATAAGGTCTTCTTGAAACTCCTGGACCTGCAAGTGCTGGCAGCCGAGGCTTAAGACGGTCACTCCACCCACATTGGGGTGGTCTGCATAGGCGACCAGCAGTTTCGCCAAGATGGCCGAATCCTGGCGGGTGCCCCCGCAACCTCCTTGGTGGTTCAGGAACTTGATTCCATCGACATGCTGGAAGGGCCGCTCCGCTTTGGCAGACAAAGAGGTCATCAGATTCACGGCAGAAAGATCTTCGCCCTTCTCCAGGGCTTCCAGCAGTTGCTTTGCATAGTGCTTATACTTGTCAGTGACCGCGTATCCCAGCACATTGTGGAAGGCTTCCCTGATCACGTCGAGATTGCGGTTCTCACAAAAGACCGTTGGAATGAACAGCCAATAGTTGGCCGTTCCCACGCGGCCATCGCTGCGATGGTAACCTAGGAAGGTCCTACCCGCCCAGCGGGACACATCGGGCGGCATCCAGGCATTGATAACACCCCGATAGGCGTAAGGCTGAGCGGCGTGGCGGACATTCCCTGTCGTCATAAGGCTGCCAACAAAGACGTCTGAGAGGGTTTTCCCGACAAGCACTCCATACATGATCACATCTGATCCAGCCGGCAAGTCGTTTAAAAAAAATTTATGCTTTGCGGCGATGCGCTCTGTCAATATGTATGCAGTCACATCTAGACAGACGGCCTCCCCTGCCGAGAGGTCAGAGAGGGCAACAGCGACATTGTCTCCAGGATGGATTCTCAACACATGCTTCGACATGAACTCCATATTTCAGTGTGTGGAGCAGAAGATTATCCGTTCCTCCGGCTCTTATTTTCTGCTTTATCATCGTAAAATAAAACAATCAGTGGAATCATGACACGACGAGCCCCTGAATATTTACCCATACACATATCAGTGTCTTCAGCTTCTAGAGGAGGGCAGTTCGAAGGCCGTCCGGAACCAGACGGCCCCGTCAAAATCTTTCAGCCCCTCTGCCTCCCAGCCCTCCTGGGCTGGAACGCGCATAGAGGGCCAATGCGCATCTTCCAGCGAAGGTCTGGCGGGGTCTCGCCCTTGAAGATTAAGTCGGGCGGCTTTAGCGAGCCAGGCCATGCGCTCCGTATGATCACTGCGGAGACCCATGAAAAATTCTTCTGCCAGGTCGTCTACCTCGGAATGCCGACCTTGGAAGAGCAGGCTTCGGATGCTGTCTAGGTACCGCACTGCTCAGAGTCTGTCATGGGGCCTGGGGAAACCGCTCCATAAGGTCTCTACATTGAATTGGATACGATCCGTCTGTATCCCTCCATAGACCATGGCTCCGATGCGGCCGTTGCCGAGCGGCAAAGCCTCCGTCCAGGTAGCAGCCGGCTTTTGATACCATAGCCGCAGCTTTTGCCCATTGGCAGGACGCTGATCAAAGAGGCAGAGAAGAATAGAACCAGACAAAAAGCATCGGACAAACGACATTGAAATGGGTTCAAAGGGTTAGGACGGAAGCGTCCATGAAAAATAACACAAACCCATGGAATGGCAAGGTTTTGCGATCAGATGGAGCCCTCTCGTTGAGCATGCCGCACAGTGCTCATGAGTGCTCAGCGTACGAAAGCCGCTGCCACTCCGCCATCGACGTTTAGTACATTCCCGGTCGACTTGGAGAGCAAGCCACCCACATATGCCAGGCAGGCATTGGCAATGTCTTCAGGGAAGATGGTCTGCCCCAAGAGGGTTCTAGCAGCGTAGTAGGCCGGCAACGCATCCAGGCTGATGCCGTATGCCTTTGCACGTCCTTCCGCCCAGCCGCCACTCCAGATATTACTGCCGGCGATGACTGCATCGGGATTGACGACATTCACTCGAATTCCATCTTTACCAAGTTCAGCCGCATTCAGACGGGCAAGGTGGAGCTGCGCCGCCTTCGCAGAACCATATCCGGCATTGTTGGGGCCACTGACCAAGGCATTCTTACTCACAATGTTGATAAAGTCGCCACCCAAGCCCTGCCGACGCATGACTTCCACAGCATGCTGGGTAACCAGGAACTGTCCCTTGACCAACACATCATACAGGACATCCAAGTCCGCTTCACTATGCGTCTCTATTGGCTTTGAGATGGAGAGTCCTGCATTATTAACGACGATGTCCACCCCGCCGAATGCGAGGATGCCTTCCGCAAACGCTTCTTCAATACTGCTGCGCTGAGAGACATCTAAGGGTGCCGCTGCAACCACATCCTTTCCGAAGAGCTGCACGAACTCTGCCTTCGCTTCTGCGAGGCGCTGCTGATGTACGTCATTCAGGACAACACATGCACCTTCCTCTGCAAACCGGCGGGCTATGGCTTTGCCGATGCCGCCACCGCTGCCTGTCACTAGGGCAACCCTGCCAGACAAGGCCTTTGGCTTTGGCATACGTTGCAGCTTGGCCTCCTCAAGCAGCCAATACTCAATGTTGAAAGCTTCCTGGCGTGGCAGGGAGGTATAGGCTGAGATGGCCTCCGCGCCCTTCATCACCTGTATGGCGTTGATATAAAATTCTGCAGCGACGCGGGCCGTCTGTCTGTCTTTGGAAAATGTGAACATACCTACGCCCGGCCAGAGGATGACGACCGGGTTGGGGTCCCTCATAGCGGGACTGTCAGCATGCCGGCAGGATGTGTAGTAGGCTGAATACCCCTCTCTATACGTTTCAAATAAGGGGTCGATGGCTGCTTTCACCTGCGACGCATCAGACATATTGGCATCCGGTGGCAGGGTCATCACCAAAGGGGCAATCTTAGTCCTTAAGAAATGATCGGGGCAACTGGTTCCCATGGCTGCCAGCCGCTCTAGGTTATGGGAGCCTATGAACTCCAGCACCCGGGCATCATCTGTGAAATACCCCACCATTCTTTGACTGGTGGAGCAGCTGCCTCGGAGGATGGGTGCCATGGCAACGGCCTGGGTGCGGCGCTCATCCGTTGGCAGATCTGGCAGGCGGCGCCCACCAAAGGGCGTACCCTGTCGCTGGCAGTTTTTTTCCAGATATTCCGCACATTTTTCGATGACTTCTAGGGTGTTGAGATAGGAGGCATAGGCAGTATCCCCCCAGGTGAATAGCCCGTGCGCACCTAGCATGATGCCGCGTATGCCGGGGTTTTCGTCCAGGCAGTGACGGAGCTGCAGGCCTAGGTCAAAGCCGGGGCGCTGCCAGTCCACCCATCCGATCGTTCCTTCGAAAAGCTCTTGTGTAATGCGCTTTCCATCGCGGGCAGCGGCGATGGCAATGGCTGCATCTGGGTGCAGGTGATCTATGTGCCGGAAGGGCAGGAAGGCATGCAAGGGGGTATCAATAGAAGGCGCGCGGGAGTCGAGATCGTAGATGCAGTGGTTGAAAAGAGCTACCATCTCGTCTTCATGGTCCTTTCCCCGGTAGACCCCCTGCAGGCTGCACAGTCTGTCGACATATAGGGCTGCAAGGCCATTTCGCTTCATGGTACCCAAGTCGCCACCACTGCCTTTCACCCACATCACCTCGGTCATCTGTCCAGTGAGGGGGTCTGGCGCCAGGGCCTTGCAGGAGGTGTTCCCTCCGCCATAGTTGGTCAGCCGGAGGTCAGCACCCAGCAAGTTGGAGCGGTAAACGAGCAATGCCACTTCATCTCCCTCCATCTGCGCAGCGATGGAGTCGTCCCATAGATAACTCACATGTTGGAAATCCAATGCTATTTGCTTGAATTGAGGCTTAAAGCTAACTTACGTTTGGCTAATTCTAGAAAGAAATGAGATAAGATGAGTTTGCGCAGAGGTTTCCGGATTTTCTCTATAAGCATCGCAGTGCTGTTGGCCGTTTATTTTTCCTGGGCCCGGTACGACCGGGTGCGCCTGCCCCTGGATGTGCGCCTGCAGCTGGAATCCACAGCGGAAATCGACAGTTTTCGTCATGAGGCAAACATCATTGGCATCAGTCCCTGGATGGTACCTACGGACTATGCCTCCCGGCAGCACTTCATGAACAAGCTCGATGGATATCTTCAGGTAGCTAAGTCGATGGGGTGGATAAAGTCCCACACCGTCGTGGTGTTTCCGGAGCATATTGGCACCTGGCTGATTGTTGAGGGGGAGAAAGCGGGGATTTTCAGTGCGAAGTCGATCGACAAAGCGATGACCCTATTTGTGAGCTCTAACTATTTCTACTATCTCCGGGAGTGGTTCACTGCACCGGATGGTACCAAGAGCCGTACACAGCACAGTATCTTCTCCATCAAGAGCGCATCGATGGCTCGCAGCTACCAGGATGTCTTCAGTTCACTGGCTCGCAAATACAATGTGACCATTGTGGCAGGGTCGATCCTGCTTTCCAATCCGTCTGTGTACGACGGAAAGCTGCAGACAGGCATGGGTGCTGTTTCTAATATCGGAGCCGTCTTTCACCCAACTGGCCGCTTGGACCCGACCTTGTACGCGGAAGCCCATCCGGGGGCCATTGAATCGGCCTTCGTCGGCAGCGGCGGGAACCAACCCCCTCCCATTTTTGACCTCCCCACGGGTCGCACCAAGGTATTGCTATCCAATGACGCCTGGTTTAAAAAATATTATCCGTCCGTCGCAGACACAGGCTGCATCGTCTTGTCCCCAGACTTTTTTACTCCGGACTCCTCTTGGTCAAAGCCATGGGCAGAACAGGCGAGCCCCGACCAGCAGACGAAAGGTTCATCCTCCGTACAGTCCTCGTTATGGAAGAACTTGCAAAGACTTGGTATGCCTGCCCTGCTGGGTGCTTCCGGTGCCCGCCGGGGCATGTTGGTACCCCTGCGGGGCAGCCTATGGGATATTGGCAGCGATGGAGGCATAATGGCTGTACGAGACGGCCGACTGCAGCCTGTAAACAATTTGGCTGGCGCCACCATGCTGAATTTCCACGTGCGGTAAAGAAGATCGGAAAAGGGATAAAGCCCCACTCATTTGCTAGTCATGCGGACAACCGGAACGATCATCTCTTCCATGGAGATGCCTCCGTGCTGGAAGGTATGGCGATACTGCTGAACGTATTGGTTGTAGTGATTCGCATAGCAGAGAAATCCGTCGGGCTTGGCGAAGATGAAAGAGGAGTTGACGCCGGGAGCTGGCAGGCCAGCTTTTCCGGGCTGGCGAAATGCCAGGACATCGGCAGGGTCATAGTCGAGATTCCTCCCATGTTTATAGCGCAGGTTGGCAGAAGAATGCCTGTCTCCGATGACTTTTGTGGCATTGCGTACGCGTACACTGCCGTGATCTGTCGTCAGGATGATGGTCGCCCGCTTGGCAGCTAGACGTCTCAACGCCTGGAGCAACGGAGAGTGCATGAACCAACTCAGGGTGAGGCTTCGGTAGCCGGCCTCATCGGAAGCTATTTCCTTTAAGAGTTCCATCTCGCTGCGCGCATGGCTGAGCATGTCCACAAAGTTGTAAACGACGACGGAGAGATCGAAGTTGAGCATATTATGCGCCTGGTCTGCCAGCCGCTGTGCTTCCTGGTGCTGGGTGACCTTACCATAGGAGCATCGAAGGTTGTCCTGACATAAGCGTTGCAGTTGTGCCCTTAGGAATGCCTCCTCCTGAAGATTTTTACCGCCTTCTTCTTCTTCGCCTTGCCAGAGGTCGGGGTGTTGTCGCTGCATGTCAACGGGCAGGAGGCCAGAGAAAAGGGCGTTCCGGCTGTATTGTGTGGCAGTAGGTAAGATGCTAAAGAAAGCCGATTCCTCCAGGATACGAAAGGACCCCGCCAGCACGGGCTCGATCCATTTCCATTGATCGTACCGTAGGTTGTCGATGACGACCCAGACCAAGGGCTGCCCTTTTTTGACATGTGGCAGGATCTGACGCTGAAAGAGATTATGGCTCATCAGAGGTGCGTCAGCAGAATACCCTATTTCCATCCATCGGGCATATTGACCGGAAATGAATCGGAAGAACGCTGCATTCGCTTCCTGATGCAGGGATCGGTGTATCTCGGACATTTCGGGAAGATCGCAGCGGCCAAGGGCAAGCTCCCAGTGTATTAGATTCCGGTAAAAGATTACCCATGCCTGAGGATCCTGCTGGCCATCGCAAGCACGATACAGGGTAGCCATCTGCTGTTGATAGTCGGAGGCTACCTTATCGGATATAAGTCGCCGGTTGTCAACGATTTTCTTTAGGCAAGAAAGGACCTGGTGCGGATTGACCGGCTTGATCAGATAATCACTGATTTGAGAGGCGATGGCTTCTTCCATCAGGGTCTCCGTCTCATTGCGGGTGACCATGACAACGGGTATATTGGGAGCGAATTGTTGGATGCGAGACAGCGTCTCAAGTCCGGAAAGCCCTGGCATGGTCTCATCCAGTAGAATGACATCCACCGGATGTGCCATCAGGTATTCTATCGCATCGTATCCGTTGGAAAACACCCTAACCCCATAGCCCTTGCCCTCCAGGAAGCGCCGATGCGACTCCAGGCTTTCCGTCTCATCGTCTATCCAAGCGATTTGGGTCATGGGAATGATTTCCTGTAAGCTGGCAGGATGTCTCAACAGCCGTTGCGCATGTCTATCTTTGCCATTCCTTCAAATGTACGGCACATGCCATTCCGAAAGATTATCAATGACCCAGTCCACGGCTTCATCACTCTGGATGACCCGCTGATTTACGACATCATCTCACACCCTTGGTATCAGCGGCTCCGCCGCATCTCCCAAATGGGCCTTTCGCACCTCGTATATCCTGGCGCTGTACATTCTCGCCTCCATCATTCACTCGGCGCCTATCACCTCATGACACTGGCCCTGCAGGAGTTACGCGGCAAGGGCATCGACATCACCCCGGAAGAGGAGCGTGGGGCACGCATTGCCATCCTGCTGCACGACATCGGCCACGGACCTTTCTCCCATGCCCTCGAAAGCCAGGTGGTGGAGGAGATGCACCATGAGACTTTATCCCTTCGCATCATGGAAACCCTTGACAGAGCATCCGGTGGCAGTCTGTCCACAGCGATCGAGATTTTTCGAGGCACCTATGAAAAACCATTTCTGCACCAGTTGGTCAGCGGACAATTGGATGTGGACCGGATGGACTATCTGGCGAGGGACAGCTTCTTCACCGGTGTCATTGAAGGCACTGTAGGGTACGACCGGATCATCAAAATGCTCGCGGTACATCAAGGCTCACTCGTCGTAGAGGAAAAGGCTGTGCATTCTATTGAGAAATTTCTGGTATCTAGAAGACTTATGTACTGGCAGGTATACCTGCATAAGACGGTCATCAGCGCCGAGGTCATGCTCAGCCGCATCCTGGAAAGAGCCCGATGGCTGTATCAACAAGGCGATGCCCATGTCGATGGGGGAAATACGATAGACGATTTTCTCTTTCGGCAGCTCGCAGATACAGATGAAGCATTGATAGCCTCTTTCTGCACCCTCGACGACTCCGACATCTTGGCGGCCACCAAAAGATGGACCCGACATCCGGATTACATCCTTTCCTTACTCTGTCAGTCGCTGCTAGACCGTCGGCTTTTCAAGCTCAGACTGCAAGACATACCTGTAAACATAGCGGAGAGAGATGCCATCCTCGACAGGATGATGGGCAGAAAGGGAATCCTTCCGACCGATGCATCATACCTCTGCTTTACGGGCGAGGCAGAGAACCGTCTCTATAACCCAGAAGACGAGCGCATACAGATCTTGTTCCGAGATGGACGCATTACAGACATATCCCGGGTAGACCATGCCCTGATCCACCATACACTATCCAAACCCATTAAAAAATTCTACCTTTGTTATCACCCGTACAACTCTTGAATACAGGCTGAAGTCAATAGAGAAAGCCTTTTGACAAACGGCCGGCCCCCGATTTCAGCATGCACCTATGGCACCTTGAAGATTATGGAATTCAACGCAGCCACCCTCGCCTCGATCATCCAAGGAAAAGTAGATGGTGATATCAATGCCACCGTCAACTCCTTTGCCAAAATCGAAGAAGCCGAGAATGGTCAGCTCACCTTCCTAGCCAATCCCAAATACGAGGATTATTTATACACCACACGTGCCTCCGTGGTGATTGTGAGTAGCAGCCTGATCCCCAAGGCCCCTGTATCGGCTTGCCTGATACGGGTGGATGACCCCTATGGCGCCTTCGCCCGGCTACTGACCGTCTATCAGCAAATGATGTCGAAAGTACCAGCAGGGTATGAGGAGCCATGCTACATCGCCTCAGATGCACAGATCGGTGCGCATGTCTACATCGGCGCTTTCGCATATATATCCCACGGCGCTGTCATCGGCGAGAACACACAGATATACCCTCATTGCTATGTTGGACGGAATGTCCGGATCGGAAAAGACAGCATCCTCTTCCCAGGTGTAAAGGTCTATCAAGACTGCGAGATAGGGTCCCATGTATCCATTCATGCCGGATGCGTCATTGGGGCGGATGGCTTCGGCTTTGCCCCACAGAAAGATGGCAGTTATGCCAAGGTCCCGCAGATAGGCAAAGTGGTGGTGGAAGATTTTGTGGAGATCGGCGCCAACGCCTGCATCGACCGCGCCACCATGGGAGCCACTTATATCCGAACCGGCAGCAAGCTGGACAACCTCGTTCAAATTGCACACAACGTCGAGATCGGCCCCCATACTGCAATTGCGGCACAAGTAGGAATAAGTGGCAGTACCAAAGTGGGCCCCAAAGTGCAGATCGGTGGCCAGGCAGGTATTGCCGGTCACATCACCATCGCTGAGGGCTCCCGCATCAATGGGCAGAGCGGTGTCACAAAATCGATCCGAAAGCCGCATACAGCCGTCAATGGTACACCCGCCTTCGAGCATACCGACTACCTTAGAGCCCAGGCCCTGTCTCGCAAGCTACCGGAGATGGAGAAGCGGATACTGCAACTGGAAAGCCTTTTGAAGCAACTTTTAGCAGAGAGAGTATGAACAACCGTGGTATATAGCAGCAGATATTAAATTAATTTTGCGCCTGCACCAAATACAGAAGGCCATGGAGCCAGGCTTTAACCCAGACCTCCAGCACACGCTCAGGGAACCTGTTAGCGTATCCGGCACAGGACTGCACACCGGCATCAATGTCGACATGACACTGATGCCAGCTAACCCCGGCTTCGGCATCCAATTCAAACGCATAGACCTACCCGGCCAGCCCATCATAAAAGCGGACTGTGACCTGGTCACGGATACATCCCGAGGTACAACGCTGGAAGAGAACGACACCAAAGTGAGCACCGTAGAGCATGTCCTTGCCGCATTAGTCGGCATGGGTGTCGACAACTGCCTGATTGAGATCAACGGTCCCGAGATCCCCATCATAGATGGTAGTTCGGCGCCGTTCGTCGACATCATCGACGAGGCAGGTATCCTGGAGCAGGATGCCGCGAAGAACTGGTATACCATCGATACGAATATCACGTACCTAAACGATGAAAAGCGCGTCGAACTGGTGGCTATGCCTTCGACCAACTATAAGCTCACTACTCTGATCGATTTTAACAGCCCGGTACTCGGAACCCAGCATGCTAGTCTCAAAAGCATCAGAGACTTCAAGTCCGAGATAGCCCCTTGCCGAACCTTCTGCTTTCTGCATGAACTCGAAGCCCTCATAGAGAACAACCTTATCAAAGGAGGAGATATCAACAATGCGATTGTCGTGGTCGACAAGCCCATAACCCCAGAGGCTATGACACGGCTGTCCAAAGTATTTCGCAAGGAGCATATAGAAGTCAAAAGCGAAGGATATTTGAATAATTTGGAATTACGATTTCCCAATGAGCCCGCACGGCACAAGCTCCTTGACGTCGTAGGCGACCTAGCACTTATAGGATATCCGATCAAAGCCCATATCATCGCAAACCGCCCCGGACATTATTCAAATGTCGAGTTCGCACGGATGCTCAAACAATACATCCGAAAAAACAAACATGTCAAAGATGTGCCCGTCTACGACTCGGCCCAGCCTCCGGTATACACCACGCAACAGATCGAGAAGAAGCTCCCGCACCGTTATCCTTTCTTGCTGGTCGACAAGATTCTCGAACTCTCCGACAAGCACATCGTAGGACTGAAGAACGTGACTTTCAACGAGCCCTTCTTCCAGGGTCACTTCCCGAGCAATCCCGTCATGCCCGGAGTATTGCAAATAGAAGCACTGGCCCAGACAGGTGGTATCCTGGCCATCAACAACCTACCCACGGGCGAATATGATACCTACTTTGTGAAGATCGACAACTGCAAGTTCAAGCTGAAAGTCCTACCTGGTGATACGCTCCTGATGAAACTTGAATTGTTGGCCCCGATTCGCCGAGGGATCTGCGAGATGCATGGCACTGTATACGTGGGAAATAAGATCACCACCGAGGCATACCTCATGGCACAGCTCGTGAAACGCACCTGAGATCAAAAAAAATATAATATACTGCCTGGAGGCTGACAGAATACCTGCGCAAGATGATCCATCCCCATACCTACATACATCCCAATGCGCGCCTGGCGACCAATGTCAAGATAGACCCCTTCACAGTCATCCACCAGGACGTTGAAATCGGCGAAGGTACCTGGATTGGCAGTAATGTGACGATCATGGAAGGCGCCCGGATCGGGCGCAATTGTCGCATCTTCCCCGGGGCCGTCCTATCTGCCATTCCACAAGACTTGAAATTTGAGGGGGAAGAGTCCATTGTCGTTATTGGGGACAACACATCGATCAGGGAGTTCGTGACCATCCACCGGGGTACCAAAGACCGGAGTCGTACCGTCGTCGGAAACAACTGCCTCATCATGGCCTACACGCACATCGCCCATGACTGCCTGATCGGAGACGCATGCATCCTCAGTAATAATACACAGGTCGCAGGACATGTCACCATCGGCAATTATGCCATCCTGGCGGGCATGTGTGCTGTCCACCAGTTTGTCAACATTGGCCAGTACAGCTTTGTAGCGGGAGGGTCGCTGGTGCGCAAAGACGTGCCGCCCTACATCAAAGCAGGCCGGCAGCCCCTCAGTTATGCAGGCGTCAACTCGATAGGTCTTAAGCGTCGCGGTTTCACGGTCGACAAGATCAACCACATCATGGATATCTACCGTCATATATTCATCAAAGGCATGAATACCACCCAGGCCCTTAGACATATTGAAGAGGAATTTCCTGTGACGGATGAGCGCGACGAGATCATCTCATTTATCCGGGAAAGCGGCCGTGGCATCATCAAGCGGTATATGAAAAACGGCCAGGATGAGGATCTGTCTGACTGATGCCGGGAAGCGTTTCCAACGCGACTGGATCTTCCGTCACGCCGGCTTTCAATTTACACCCGGCCGCAGCTATGCCATCACGGGACCCAACGGCTCTGGCAAATCGACACTCCTGCAGGTGATCGGAGGCATGGCAGGACTCTCGGAAGGCCACATCGAATATAAGTCCAGTGAGCAGCCACTGGAAAGTGGGCAAGAAAGAGACCTCCTCTCCTTTGCAGCCCCTTACATGGAATTAATAGAAGAGATGTCTGGGCTCGAGTTCCTGCAGTTCCATGCCGGCCTCAGACCCCTTTTGCCGGACTTAACCCCTAAGGACCTATTGGAGAAAGCCGGACTTGCAGGGGCAGCCACAAAGCAAATCCGTCATTACAGCAGTGGTATGAAGCAACGGCTTCGACTCGCGCAAGCCTTCTTCTCCCAGAGCACGGCGCTCATCCTAGATGAGCCATGCACCAACCTGGACCGGACAGGCATCGCCCTATATGAAAAATGGATAGATGACTGCCGCGGCGAGAGGCTCGTGCTGATAGGCAGCAATATGGAGTCAGAATATTCCTTCTGTGATGAGATCGTCCAAGTCCAGCAGTGGAAACTGCCACGGCCTCACTGATGGCTGCTGGCGAGCAAGAGATTCAGATCTGTGTATTTGAGGTCGAACCGTTCGCTGAGGTATGGGCTGGTGACGGCACCCCGAAATACATAGATGCCAGCGCGGATGTTATAAAGATGTCGGATGAGGTTCTCCAGCCCTCCCTCGTCCGCGATGCGAATTAATAATGGCATGAGTACATTGCTGACCGCCTGCGAAGCCGTCTGAGCAAATCGAGAGGGGATGTTGGGGACACAGTAGTGTTGGACGCCATGGCGCAGGATGACCGGTTGCTCATGCGAAGTGATCTCAGAGGTTTCAAAACAGCCACCCCGGTCGATACTCACGTCGATGATCACACTCCCTGGGCGCATCCTGGAAACCATCTCCTCCGTCACTACCACCGGCGTGCGCCCCCCCGAAGAAGATAAGGCGCCGACCGCGACGTCACAGGTCCTGAGCTGTTTGGCGAGAATGCGAGGTTCGATGACGGAGGTCCAAAGCCGGGCCCCCATGTTGTTCTGCAGCCGCTTCAAGCGGTAGATATCATTGTCGAAAATCTTGACACTGGCCCCGAGGGCGAGGGCGGTACGGGCGGCATATTCCCCGACAATCCCAGCACCGATGATCACCACCTTGGCCGGAGGGATGCCTGAAATGCCACCCAGCAACACACCCCGCCCTTGCCGCGCATCGCCGAGGTACTGGCCAGCGATGAGCATCACAGCACTGCCGGCAATCTCACTCATACTGCGGACGATCGGATTATGACCTGACTCGTCTTTAAGGTTCTCGAATGAAAGAGCCGTGATGCGCTTCTCCATCATATGCTCCAGTATATGGCGGCGCATGACAGGCAAGTGGATGGGGGAGATGATGGTCTGGCTATGCTGTAGGAGGCTTAGCTCTTCTTCACTGACTGGAGCTGACTTGGCCACGATGGCGCATTCAAAGACTTCCTTCCGGTCGTGGGCGATGCGTGCACCCACCTCGCTATACTCCTGGTCGCTGAACTGTGCGCCTTCTCCTGCCCGGTGCTCCACGACAACGCCGTGTCCATTGCTGATCAGTACGCCCGCCGCATCTGGAGTGATTGCAACGCGACTTTCCTGGAAGGCATGCTCCCGGGGAATCCCCACCAGGAGAGACGATGGACGGGGAGGCAGGTCCAGCATACCCTCCATCGGCTCGTAGGAGAAGGGCATGTTGATATTGGGCTTTGAATTGGACATCGCAGATTGTAAGCATCACAAGTTACCCATTCTCCGTGGGAATTCGGACGATGATGCGCCGCTCTGCGTCTGAGACCCCCTCCAGCCAGACATGAACCGTGCCAGCGGGGAGGATGGCCGGCACTCGTTCTGGCCACTCGACAAAGCAAAGGGATTCTGAATGAAGCAAATCCTCAAGCCCGGCTTCAAAAGCCTCTGATGCATGCTGCAGGCGATAGAAGTCGAGGTGATAGATGACTCCGCGCCCGTTGGGTAAGAGATACTCATTGGCTAGGGCAAAGGTGGGGCTAGAGACCGAGGAGAGGACCCCTTGCTGGCGGCAGAGGGCTGCGATGAGGGTTGTCTTGCCCGCACCCAGAGAACCATGGAAGGCTATGACCCTGGCACCCTGTGCGGCCGACCAGCAGGCTTCAGCGACCGTCTCCAATTCCTTGAGATGAAATACCCTGTCCAATATGGTTGAAGATGCGGTAAAGGTAAGATAGAGAGACGGAAGCCAGCTGGGTTATGTACGACCAGAATCATCCGCTCTTGGTACCTTCGTAGCATGGCAACCATACGATGGAAGGTCGAAGGCATGGATTGTGCCAACTGCGCATTGACGATCCATCAATATCTGGGAAAGCAAGGACAGCAGTCGGTGAGTGTGGATGCCATCAAAGGGCATGTGTGCTTCGAACATCAGGGCCAAAGCCTCGCGAAATTGAAGAAAGGCATCGAGGAGCTTGGCTATCAGGTGATAGAAGCAGCAGATGGTGCGCCTGTCAAAAAAGGACTTTTCTCCGATCATAAGAGCCGCTTCCTTAGCTGTCTTCCTTTCTCACTGGTGCTGACGGGTACGCATCTGCTGCACCATCAGCTGCCAGGCAGCCTGCACTGGCTTGAAAACCCGTGGGTTCAATGTTTGCTCTGCCTGCCTGTATTTCTCATGGGAATGTCTTTCTTCGGCAGGAGCGCGGTGAAGAGCCTAGGCCACGGCATCCCGAATATGAATGTGTTGGTTGCCCTAGGGTCCTTGGCCGCCTTTTGCTATAGCCTCACCGGCAGCCTGCTGCAGCTGGGCCCCCTTTACCAATTTTACGAGACGGCAGCCTCCATCATCACCCTGGTATTCCTTGGCAACTGGATGGAAGAGGCATCCATGGTCTCCACCCAGCGGGCGCTGAGTACGCTTCTGCGTTCACAAAAGGTGATGGCCAATATGATCGCTTTTGACGGAGACCACCAGGAACAGATATTCCCCATTTCCAACGACCAGCTGAAGGTAGGCGACCTCTTGCTGATCCGCAGCGGTGAGCAAGTGCCGATCGACTGCAAGATCCTCTGGGGTGAAGCGCAAGTGGACGAAGCCATCGTGACCGGTGAAAGCCTGCCGGTCCATAGGCGCCCCAAAGACGGGCTGATAGGTGGAAGCATTCTGTCGTCCGGGACGGTACGTGCCCAAGTGACGGCTGTAGGGAATGACACCGTGCTGGCAGGCATCCTCGACATGGTCCGACGGGCACAAGGCGAGAAGCCACCCGTCCAAAAGCTAGCCGACCGCATCAGTGCCGTCTTCGTACCGGTCGTGTTGGGGATATCTCTCCTCACGCTGGCGGTCAACGGGTATGTCTTGGAAGATTTCACGCCTAGCCTCATGCGCGCCATCGCCGTCCTGGTCATCGCCTGTCCTTGTGCCATGGGACTGGCGACGCCGGCCGCAGTAGCTGTAGGGATGGGTAGGGCAGCCCGGCAAGGGATCCTCTTCCGCCAGGCGGCTGGGCTGGAGGCTTTCCGGCAAATCCGCCAAGTGGTCTTCGACAAGACAGGCACGCTCACGACCGGTCAGTTTTCCATCGAAACCTTCCAAGCCATAGGCATGCCAGAGGAAGAACTCAAAAAAATCATCGGCTCGATAGAACGACACTCCAACCATCCGATGGCAAGATGTCTTGCACTGGCATACAGACAGCCGACTGACATCCGATGGCAGTCTGTGGAAGAAGTCAAAGGGATGGGTATGCACGCCGTCGACAGGGAAGGCAACCGCTGGCGTGTAGGATCTTATGAGATGGCCTCCCACCTCACCCACGATGCCAGCCACCAGGTGTATGTGGTAAAGAATGACGCCCTGGTCGGACTGGTTAGTCTCACCGACGAGGTACGCCCGGAGGCGGCCGAGGTCATCCAATGGCTTCGGAGACGTGGCATACGCACCTGCCTGCTAAGTGGCGATCAGGAACGCCGCTGCCGGGATCTAGCCGACAAACTTGGGATGGATGAATGGCATGCCCGACAGTCGCCTGCTGAAAAACAGCAAAAGATCACCCAGCTGTCGCAACAAGCCCCTACCGTCATGGTGGGGGATGGCATCAACGATGCCCCTGCGTTGGCAGCGGCAACCATCGGCATCTCCCTCAGCGATGCTTCCCAGCTGGCGATGCAACATGCACAGGTCGTATTGATGAACCATGGCCTCACAAAACTGCCAATGGCTATGGGCCTCGGCATCTCCACCTATCAGACGATTCGGCAGAACCTTTTTTGGGCTTTCCTGTATAACCTCATCGCCATCCCGGTGGCTGCCATGGGCTTGCTGACGCCCAGAGTGGGGGCCCTCGTGATGGGTCTGAGTGATGTCGTACTGGCAGCCAATTCTATGCGGCTCTTCGTCCGAAAAGTTTCCTAAGCCCCGGCGAAATTGCAATGCCCCATGACGCCCCGTGAGATTCTGTTGACCTATTGGGGACATACCTCTTTCCGGCCCATGCAGGAAGAGATCATTCAGGAAGTCATGAAAGGGCGCGACAGCCTAGCGATCCTACCTACCGGCGGGGGAAAGTCGGTTTGTTTTCAGGTGCCTGCTATGGCTTTACCCGGCCTATGCCTGGTGGTCACTCCACTAATCGCCTTGATGGAAGACCAACTGGCACAGCTATCCCGTAAAGGCATAGCGGCTGCTTCCCTTTATGCCGGCCTGAGCACCCCGGAGAATCGTCGCATCCTGCAGGAGGCCGTAGAGGGTGTGTACAAATTCCTTTACGTATCGCCAGAGCGCCTGCAGACAGACAGCTTCCTGGAAGCCCTTCCCTGGATGCCCCTTTGCCTGCTGGCAGTCGATGAGGCCCATTGCATCTCCCAATGGGGCCATGACTTCCGCCCCACCTACCTGCAGATCGCTTCCGTGCGGAAATGGCACAAAGAGATCCCGGTCCTAGCGCTGACAGCCTCTGCCACCGCCAGGGTACAAGCGGAGATAGCGGAAAAACTGGCCCTACGAAATCCATCCCTCTTCCGGCAGTCATTTGAAAGGCCAAATCTCTCCTATCACATACTGCCCGTCGAATCTCGGTCTGCCAGCCTGGTTGAGATTCTAAGGAAAACCCCTGGCCCCAGCATCGTCTACTGCCGGTCCAGGCGGAAGACGGTGGATTATGCCGGATGGCTGCAACGCTCTGGACTGCCAGCCGCCTTCTATCATGCTGGGCTTGACAGGGAGGCTCGAAAGACTCGCCAACTGGACTGGGTGCAGAACAAAGTTCAGATCATTGTCGCCACCAATGCGTTCGGGATGGGCATCGACAAGCCAGATGTCCGTTGCGTGATTCATACAGAGCCTCCGGACAGCCTGGAGAATTTTTATCAGGAGGCGGGCCGGGCCGGACGGGACGGTCAGGCAGCCAAGGCCTACGTACTCTCCCGGCCGATGGATGCTGTAGAACTTTTGCGGCTTCCCGACATCCGATACCCAGCCCTCTCCGTCATCCGGAAAGTGTACCAATCCCTGGCCAACTACCTGCAACTGCCCAGTGGCATCGGGGAAGACCGCACCTATGCATTGGACATCAGGGCACTTGCAGAACGCTTCCAGCTCAAGGTGCCCGAAGTCCTGCACTCCCTGCAGGCCATGCAGCAAGAAGGCATCCTGGACTTCCAGGAGCAGGCTTTCCGGCCTTCCACCGTGCATTTTATCACTACCCGGGACCAATGGCAGGCCCAGGCAGTACTGGAGCCCGAGCTGGAACCTCTGATACAAAGCCTTTTACGCTCATATACAGGCATCGTAGATGGTCCCGTACCGATCGTCGAACGAGCACTGGCCAGAACCCTGCGACAGCAGGAGGCCCTAATCCGTCAGCAGCTGACCCGGCTTCATCGCATTGGCATAATTATCTATCAGCCCGCCCTGGAAAGCCCTCATATCCGTTTCCTGCAAAACAGGGTCAAAGCAGATGACTTATATATAGACATGGCTGCCTATCTGGAAAGAAAACAACACTATTCCGAACGCATTGCAGGTATGGTCGGCTATTTGAGCACAAACAATTGCAGGGCCGCCTATATAGGCCAATACTTTGGAGATCATTCGATCCGGGATTGTGGGCACTGTGATATCTGCCTGGCGCGAGACAAGACCACGTTCACTTCAAGCGAAGTGCACCAGATGAGCCTGAAGATCAAAGCAGCCCTAGACTCCCAACCACTGGCACTGGACATACTAGCCCCCAGGCTTTCCAGCAACGAAGCTTTGTTCAAAAGTTCAATAGAGGCCCTGAGAAAGGAAGGATACCTGATTCTAGATGAGGATGGAAAATTGCATTGGCGGTCCTAAAAAAAAGAAGCCCGGATAGAAATCCAGGCCGTTTAAAATCCAATATCCTATGAAAAACCGTCACAAACATAAGAAATTTTTCGTCTGAAAAAAGGGGTGCCTTATAAAAATCCTCGTACCGCCATTTAGCCACATAATCTTATGATTACTAGCACATAAGCTGCAGTACAGGGGTAAGATTAACGATTAGAAAAGGCTGCTGCCTCTTTTTCGGGGGCGGCTGGTGAATCCAAGCGCACCCAACAAGCTGCGGGTCAGGATGCTGGCAGCTGTTCTACCCACCTGCCTGGCTACGGGGCTTTCCAAGATATTTTCCAGGGTCGTCGGCTCTTTGCGGGTGGATCCGCCGCTGCGAAGTGTCCGCTCCGGATCATCGGAAGAATTTGCCCGCTGCTGGAGTTTTTCTGAGAGCATTTCATAAGCGCTGTGGATGTCTAGTGCGCGATCGTATTTAGACACTAAGGGGGAAGAAGCGACCAGTGACAGGATCTCTTCATTTGACAAAGTACCCATTCTGGAGGACGGTGGACGAAGGCAGGTATGTACAAGGGGGGTTGGAATGCCTTGCTCATTGAGCATGGTCACGAGGGCTTCTCCAATGCCCAACTGTGTCATCAACGCATCGACCTGGTAATATCCGGATTCAGGATAGTTTTCAGCGGCCGTACGGATGGCCTTTCGGTCGGCAGCTGTAAATGCCCTCAGGGCATGCTGGACTTTAAGGCCCAGCTGACTGAGCACCGGGGCGGGGATGTCCTGAGGATTCTGAGTACAGAAGAAGATTCCGACGCCTTTTGAGCGGATAAGTTTTATGACGGTCTCCATCTGCTGCAGCAAGGCGGCTGTAGCTTCCTGAAAGACCAGATGGGCCTCATCGATAAATAGGACGAGTTTCGGACGGTCCAGGTCTCCTTCTTCGGGCAAGGTGGCATACAACTCCGCCAGCAAGCCTAGCATAAAGGTAGAAAACAGCTTTGGGCGGTTTTGCATGTCAGACAACCGAAGCATGTGTATGACCCCTCTGCCGTCAGGCGCAATGCGCATCAGGTCTTCTACGTCAAAGGAAAGCTCTCCAAAAAATGAATCAGCGCCTTGCTGCTGGAGTTCCACCACTTTACGCAGAATGGTGCCCGTCGTGGCCGTCGATATTTTCCCATACTGCCCTTCCAGTTCTTTTCTGCCTTCGTTGCCGACAAACTGAAGCACTTTGATAAAATCCTTCAGGTCCAGGATCGGCATCTGCTGGTCATCGCAATATTTAAAGATAAGAGAGACAATGCCTTCCTGCGTTTCATTGAGACCCAAGATCTTGGATAACAGGATGGGGCCAAACTCGATGATCGTGCTGCGCAGGCGGACGCCTGGCTCATGGCTCAGGCTGAGCAATTCGACGGGATATGCTGCAGGCTGCCAGGGAATGCCAGTCAGATCGACCCGCGACTGTACCCGGTCGCTCACAGTACCGGCCGCAGCCATACCACTCAGATCGCCTTTGATATCCATCATGAGTACAGGTACGCTTGCATCGCTCAAACCCTCAGCCAGCACTTGAAGCGTCTTGGTTTTGCCAGTGCCTGTCGCGCCTGCCACAAGACCGTGCCTGTTTAGGGTCTGCAGCGGCAGCCGTACCCACGTTCCTTTCAGGGGCTTGCCCTCTAACATGGCGCAACCCAGGGGGAAGCTGTCGCCCTGAAATGCATATCCTGCATCGATGGTAGCCTTAAAAGCGCTCTGATCGGTCATGAGGAGGGGATAGAAGGATAGTTCTACTGCAGCGTATCGTTTCGGGCATGTGCATTCCTACACACCTCGCATTTACCAATCCTCATCCCGTTCCAGCATGAGGATGGCACTTTGGGGGACGATGAAATATTTGTCACCCCCATAGATGACTTCTGTCGCTCCACTCAGCAGGAAGATCGCCAGGTCCCCTTCCCGGGCTTGTAAAGGCACATACCGGACGGCATCTCCTTCGTTCTTCCAGGGCTCGTCTTCCACAGGCATGGGAATAGCATAGCCAGGGCCCGTCTTCATCACATATCCTTGCTGGACTTTTTCCCTCTCCTGCACCCCAGGGGGAAGGTAGAGGCCACTTTCTGTTTTTTCATTGGGCCGGGAAGGCCTGATCAAAACTCTGTCGCCAATGACGACCAAGTTGCGGAAGCGATTGTCTGAGGTGAGTTGCATGATTAAATGAAATATCTCTGGTGACGCCGACGTACATCGAAAACACAAAGATTATGGCATTGGTTTTGTTTAACAAAACTTTATCCGGAGGCATGCAATGCATTCCGGCAAAATTCGATTCATTTGGATGTAAAATTTAATGTATGACAACTGAGCATGCCAAAAAGAAGATCCTGATCTGCGAAGACGATAGCAGCCTGGGGATCGTATTGAAGAGCTTCCTGGAACTGCACGACTTTCATGTCGTCCTGGAAAGAGACGGCCGGCTTGGGCTGGCAGCCTTTCAGCGGGAGAAGTTCGACATATGCCTGCTGGATGTCATGATGCCGCACATGGATGGATTTCAGCTGGCCGAAGAAATTCGAGATATCGACCATGATGTGCCACTATTCTTCATTACGGCCAAGACCATGAAAGAAGATATGATCACAGGGTACAAGCTTGGGGCGGACGACTATATCACCAAGCCCTTCGATACAGAAGTGCTGATGATGAAGATAAAGGCCATGCTGAAGCGCAATGAAGACGTCACCCGGGAGCATACCAACGCCGTCTTTGAAATCGGAAAGTTCACCTTCACCCCGAGGCACCGCGAACTGGTATGGGATGGGGAGCCGTATACCCTGTCACCGAAGGAGAATGAGCTTCTGCGCATACTCGTAGAATTCAAAAATAACCTGCTGCCTCGGGAGGCAGCCTTGAAAAAGATTTGGGGAAGTGACACTTATTTCAATGGGCGGAGCATGGATGTCTACATTGCCAAGCTCAGGAAATTACTGGCCAAGGACCCGACCATACAGATCAAAAACCAGCATGGCGAAGGCTTTCGGCTAGAGATCAAGGAACCCTGACCCTCAAGGGAACAGGAGTCCCTGCGCACCTCCGTTATCCGAAAAGTGTTTGCCGAGGTGCTCGTAGGCGCGGGGAGTCACCTCACGGCCCCTGGGCGTCCGCTTTAGAAAGCCCTCCTGAATCAGAAAGGGCTCATATACTTCTTCGATGGTGCCCGGCTCTTCCCCCACGGCTGTGGCGATGGTTGTAATGCCTACCGGCCCACCTTTGAACTTATCGATGATGGCCGAAAGGATGCGGTTGTCCATCTCATCCAGTCCATATGCATCCACTTGCAGGGCTTTGAGCGCATGCCGCGTAATCTCAAGGTCAATTTGTCCGTCACCCAGCACTTGTGCGAAATCACGCACCCGCCTCAACAGTCCGTTCGCGATGCGCGGGGTAGCACGACTACGGCGGGCAATCTCCAGCGATGCCTCCTCGGATATGCGCACCTGCAGAATGCCGGCAGACCTAAGCAGAATTTTTTGGAGGGTCTCTGCACAATAATACTCCAGCCGGGATCGGATTGCAAAACGAGAGAGTAGGGGTGCGGTGAGTAACCCGCTGCGGGTGGTAGCACCTATCAGGGTAAAGGGATTGAGGTTTATCTGTATGCTGCGGGCGTTTGGACCGCTGTCAATCATGATGTCGATGCGAAAATCTTCCATGGCAGAATAGAGGTATTCCTCTACCAGGGTACTCAGGCGATGGATCTCATCAATGAAGAGGACATCATGTCGTTGAAGACCGGTGAGGAGTCCTGCCAGATCTGCCGGCTTCTCTATGACAGGCCCTGATGTCTCGCGGATCTGCACCCCCAGCTCATTGGCCACTATGCGCGACAGGGTTGTTTTGCCTAATCCGGGAGGTCCATGAAATAAGACATGATCCAGGGCTTCCCCCCGCATCCGGGCTGCCTGGATGAATACACGAAGGTTTGCTATGATGGCCGGCTGCCCGGAGAAATCCTCGATTTTACCTGGACGTATGACATTTTCATACTCCGCATCAGAGCCGATGGATGAGGCCCTCCCGGGTTCAAGATGTGGGTTCGCCATGCTGTAAAAATACGCTTAGGGCATTTGCCCGTACTGATTTTTCGGCCCTGGGAAGAACGCGGTTCCCTATTGGCCCTCATATCATCGATACATGGGGCCCAGCAAGGGGGCTGGATCAGGGCAGTTGGCCAAGTAGTGATGCCTTTCTGTATACCGGCATACGCCGGGATAATCACCTTTATTGCCTTCCATATCGCATATCAGCTGTACGTGCAGATGGGGTGGCCAGCAACCGTTTTCTTCGGGATGGCCAAAATGGCCAATACAGGTGCCGGCCTTCAGGAAGTCGCCTTCCTGAAAAATTAAGTCAGAAGCAGACAGGTGCCCGTAGAGACTATAGAAAACATGGCCTCCCCAGGCATGCTGTAGGATGACAACCGCACCATAGTCGCCAGCTGCTGGCCGAAAGCCCTTGCTATGGACGGTTCCGGAGATAGGGGCATAGACCGGTGTGCCGGCGGGGCCCCAGATGTCCAGTCCCAGATGGAACCGGCGGGGCTCAAGTTCAGCATCGGCATCAAAAACCCGGCTGGCCGAATAGATGTCCCTGCATTCACCATATCCACCGAAGGCAAAGTCGGCATCCATTTCCTTCAGATAGGTTTCGACGGCTGCCGTAAAAAGTTTTATGTCCTCGAATACTTTTGGAGGGAAGCGGGGGTTACCTGCAGACAGATCCATGCCTACGCTTCGCCCAGAGGCATGAGCAGAGAGAAGAGGGAAGATATGGTTGGATGATATGGACAACAAGGCTGATAGACGGGATTTCATCATGTAGAAATAGTTAGAAAGTGCCCACAAATGGATGATCCGTTGGAAGGTACGGATTATAGTGCGGGGCATACGTCCGTTAAAAATTCCAAAAATATAAACAGAAATAGGGGGGACCCTTTTATCTGATTTTTGGAAGTTATATTTTCACACCATGCCTCTGTTTGCCACCAATGGGTGCTGGCCAATCCTATCTATCCTATGTACAGCGCTCACCTCGCTGTCGATGGCAGGTTTTTCCCAGCCAATGAGCGGTGTTTGGAAAGGACGCATTGGTGCCCAGACCTTTGGAGCAGGTCGGTCTTACTGGGTTGAAATGACGATGGTCCGCGATGGTGATAGCCTCCGGGGGCTATCTGATTACCGCACACAAGGGAACCATCATGTACGGATGCCCGTCAATGGATATGTCAATCCATACGATGGCTCAGTCACCTGGTGGCATGCAGCCCTCTCCGGCCATGATGAGAACGGACGGACTGTACCGGATCTGCTGCCGATAGGCATGACCTTCCATACCGACTTCAACTGCCCGGATGGTTCAACGCTTAAATTAGACGGCACGGCACATATCAGTACCTGGTCAGGACGTACATGGGAAATACCCGTCCACCTGAAAAAGACGGCAGAAATTGACTTTCAGGATGACGTCAAGACCGGAATCGTGCGAATTGACCTAGGCATCGAGGATGCAAAACTATTCCCCAGGAAGGAAGAAAATCCTCCTGCATCCAAACCAATACAACGTTCAGAGCGCCCCGTTGTGGAGTCGCCTGCCTCCCCCAAAGCCATTGTGCCAGCACAGTCTGCTCCTTCGAATCCTGTCGTACAGACCACTCCAAGACCTGTAGTGGCTCCGACGCCCACTCCCATCCCCCCGGAGCCGACGATACGCCAGAGGGACGCCAAAGAAGCCCCCCAGCGCGTCGACTCAGCGCAGGAGAAGATAATATCCAAGGTGTCAAAGGCTACCCAACCCGTTGTGCGTACGACTCCGCAAGGACGAACGTCAAAGCCAGCACAAGTCAGTACAGATGAGCCAAGACAGCCTTTACCATCAGCACCTTCGCCTATCCAGCCCACAAAGACCCGGGATCCCAAGGAAGCAATGGAGAACAAGCCATCTCCACTTCCACAACCACTCCATCTACCCACCCTTTCCGAGCCAAAGTCAGAGGAAATGTTTGTGACCCGGAGTAAAAACCTAGTTCAGGAAATCGAAGTAGCAGGAGATACCTTATGGCTTCATTTCTATGATCACGCAGAAGTCGACGGAGACTCTATTTCCATCTTTCTCGACAAAAAATTGATAGCATCCCATATACGCCTGCGAGCAACAGCTCATACCATGGGGATACCTGTGACAGCCATCAAAGACAGTGCAGACATAACGATGGTAGCAGAAAATATGGGAACCATACCACCGAATACATCTTTACTGATTATGTATGTGGATGGAGTGCGTTATGAAGCCAGGCTGGAAAGCACAGAAAAAACCAGCGCCATGATCCGCTTTCGGAAGCCTATCCGAAAGAGTTAAAAATAAAGTGATCGCATAAGATTTTCCCCCGATATGCCGATGGCCACCCGGCATCACCAGGATAAATATCAAAGCTACCATCTTGCAATTGATTCATAGGTAATTTATCTTCACGGCTTCCATAAGTTTGAAAAGCAGGTTATACGTCAACATTTATAATGACTTTTTGCATGCGTACCCTCCATATTTCATTTTGGCTACCTGTGATAGGTCTGTTTGCCATCGATACGGCTTTCACACAGTCAATCAGAATCAATGGATCTGCATTATTTGCTGCAGATGAGATCGTCCACGCAGGGCTCGATCCCAGAGACCCTGGATCTGCCAACGTTATAAAAGGTGGACTCGTCCAGAACTTAGGACTAGAGTACCGACATAAGACAAATACCTCTTATGAACTCATATATTTCAGGCAACAAACATCGGTGAATGACTATCACTATCTGGAAAACAATAATACCATCACCACCAACCTGAACGCTAAATTTCAATATTTGATGTTTAGTGCCATAAAACAGAAGGGTAAAATTGGAAAGGCATCCCCCTTCATAGGTCCAATGGCCGGTATTGCTTTTTCTTCCCTGAGAAATCCTATTAATGGCATTCAACAGCAAAGAAGTTCTTTTGCATGGGGCATACGTACAGGCATAGAACTCGGCAAGAAGAATCTTATAAAGACTCGTTTCTTTGCCAATGCCCTTTGGACGGTGAAGGGTATCGGAGGGAATTTTGCTAGCAACACTGCACCCAATGTTCTGCAAACCCGTTATCATACGATGATTCAGTTTCAGACAGGCGTCAGTCTGTCTCTGGATATAAAAAATTTATTAAAGATTAAAAAATCCCCAGCATCTATTAAAGCACCTACATCACCTGCGCCGGAAAAGAAATCTGAATCATTAAAGAAACCACTGCAAATAAACCTGGTGAAAGAAATGATCATTACGGGAGATACCCTGATTGTGAGCATTTCAGACGATGCATTGGTTGATAATGACACCGTCACCCTCACCGTGAATGACCAGGTCTACAGACAAAAGCTGTTGCTCCGAATGGAACCCGAAATATTCAAGTTTCCAATCAAAGACCTTGAAGAAACGACAAACTTCATCATACATGCAGAGAATCTTGGAACAACCCCTCCTAATACCTCCTTACTTAAAGTCAAATTCGGGGAAGTGGAGGAGTTTATTCAGATGGAGAGTACAGACAGCAGCAGTGCCATGATTCGATTTATCAATCCGCAAGGGAAGTCCCGTCAGCCTAACCTCAATATCGAGCAGACATCTGAGCCAAAGGCAGCTCCTGAACCTACCATCGATTTGCTAGACTCCACCAAACGTATTCAGCAGCTCATAGCCGTCATGGAAGTACGCGCCAATGAAATCCGGAATAATATCCCCAGCGCAATCGTGACTCAAAAGGATGCAGATGTTAACATTCTCTTATCTTCAGGTCTCATGTTCAAAAAAAATTCTACCCTCATCAGCGAATCCTACAAAAAAGACCTGACAACCCTTTATGCTATCTATAAAAAATTCCCTGCTTCAAAAGTAGTGATCGAAGGTTATACAGATGACTCAGGCCCCGAGACATATAATCTTACCCTTTCCAGAAATAGGGCCAAAATTGTATTCGATTATCTTGAAAGTCTTGGAATCCTCCCATCCGACACGGAAACCATCGGATATGGAGAAAAGAATCAAAAATTCCAAAACGATACGGAGGAAAACCGTCAAAAAAACAGGAGAGTGGAAATAACGATAAAGCCCCACCGTTGAGGTGATCCAAATCCCCGCCAGCATATTTATGTTTTCTGGCGGGGATTTATATTTTATTTTTTACATTATCACGCTTATACTTTAATTTTTTCCTTATGTTTGTATAAATTTATTTGTATTTGCGACTTTATATCCAGTTCGAATTCATGTGATAAAAATTATGAATC